>Ga0181527_1000029_pt1 | contig 142036 bp, 128 predicted proteins | sample PEATcosm2014_Bin_30_FD_119762 | JGI IMG/M metagenome (GOLD analysis project Ga0181527, IMG submission 119762) | Peatland microbial communities from MTU Mesocosm Facility, Houghton, MI, USA - PEATcosm2014_Bin06_60_metaG | ecosystem: Environmental > Terrestrial > Soil > Wetlands > Peat | place...
TCCCGTGGGTGTGAACGTAACCTCAACCGTGAGGCTGTTCTTGACTCCCTTGGCTTTGCCGGGAATCGTGCTGGAGCCGGCGCCCGAGGTGATCACGTAGGCGGAATTGGAGGGCGTGCCGACTGTAACGTGCAACGCCACCGTCCCGGTGTCGGTGATTTTGAAACTCTTGACCTGGGAGGTCGCCTTGTCGAGGTTGACGCTGTAGCTCAGCGCCCTGGGCGCGACAGACATCTTGCTTACCGGCGTCTTGGTCGCGTCAGCCGACGCATCTTCATCCGATTGCGCCAATGCCGGCCGCGCAAACGCGGCAAGCAAAAGCAGCAGCGAGAAACTTAAGGACGCGGCGTACCGCGTTAACGACTTGTTAATGCGCATCGAGAATAATCTCCTCCCCGGCGGACGTCATACGAAGGCCCGAAGCTAAACCTCATCGGACAAACTTGTCAAGCGAATGATCTCTCGCGCGCTCCTGAATAGCACCTCGATCGGCGCTTTCGAGCCTCGATCCGGCCCTTCGATGGTCAGGAATTGCCAAAATAAGTGTCGTCAACTTGCTAATTCACAAAATTTGATGCTATTTGGTGAAATAAAGCTGGCCGGGAGGTTGGGGATGGGACTAGAGTCCCGCTACGCAGCACGTTCCGGCTTGTCGCTGACGAACGTGGACGGGACAGGGCAGATTGGGGATCGCGTTAGATTAAAGTATTTCGGTGCCGCGCGTTTTGGAGTACAGTCCGCGGGCGCCGTCAGAAAGGAGGTTTGATTAAGTGGCGCATAAGCCCCGGCACTCGGGGCCAGTAGATTGCGTTGCGCGGGGTATAAAGGTTTCTAGGGGATCGAAGTCTTTCGTAACACCAATTTCTTGAAATTGGGGAGGCATTATGAAACGGAATTTTCTTCTTTTGGCACTGTCCAGCGCCTTTGCAATGGCGCTGCTCGGGAGTGCGCCGAACGCATCGGCGACTTGTCCCGCCGGGACAACTAACGGCGGTCTGCTCGCGGGCAATTATGCGATCAAGATTCTGGGTGCGGTAACCGATACCGCTTCCTGCGCCCTCACAAACACCTGTCCCGATCCGACGCCGACTGCGATCCAGGGAGTCGGCGTGGTTACGCTCGATGGCGCTTGCGACATAGCCGCGGGCGAATTGATCCTTTTCAACGGCAGCGCATGGAGCAGCCCGACTACGGTCAACATGGGCGCTGGCACGCCCTATGTCCCGGCCTTCACCGGCACGCCGGTCGGATATCCGACAGGCGACTTCGGCAGCTACTGGTTCGACGCGAACCACGAGGGCGAGTTCAACCTGGTTGACGCCCCGAGCGGCAACACCTTCGCCTTTGGAACGAGCGCAGAAGCGGGCGGCAGCGAGTTCCGCGGCGCGCGCCTCAATGCGGGCGATCCTGTGATCATCGTCGGTGAGAAGCAGGCGGCGATTACCGGTTACACTCCCTTCTTTAATCCTCAGACGGTCGAATTCGACGCAGGCGGCGGCGGCACCACCACCAGCTCCACCGGAGTGGGCTTCGACGCGATTATGTCACAGCTGGTCGAGCACTTGGACCCGTTGACTGGCGCAACCGACATCCAGGCTGGCGGCAACATCATTTTCAACCTGGACAACGGATATGATTCCAGCATTCTCCCCGGGGTCCAGATTATTCCGGGCGGCGGCGCTGTGATCTGCGACTATCATGGGCAGCTCATCTCTGCCCCGAGCCTGGCGGACGGTACGCAAGGCGTTGACGCGGCCCTCAATTCAAACTGGGGTTGCCCGCTTGCGCCCGCGCACTTCGAGGTGGTCTCGGTCCTCTGGGGCAGCAGCAACCAGAACGCATTTGCTATGACGACGGGCGGCAACGGTACCGCAGAACTTGGCGGCGGCTCATTGGCCACCACCGGTCATATTGTCGCTTCCGGAAACGGCGCGGTGGCTCCTGCGAACGCCGTCCTGGTTGCATCGAATGCGAATTTACATCCGTCCACGACCGTTACTCTCACGAATAGCGCCGCGGAGCCGATTGACTACACGGGTATCAGTCTGAGTGGTGGTCTGACCGACGTATCGATCGATCCTTCGAGCACGTGCCTCACCGCCGGCGGCGAGGTCAATTCGAAGAACACGATTGCCCTTTCGTTATCGCTGGGCACCAACGTTTGCACGATCGTGTTGAAGGGCTCGGGCAATCAGTGCACGGTTAACGGCAATACGGGCTGCACCGGCGGTTCGAGCCAATCCGCCGGGTCATGTACCGCAGCACATACGCCATACGCGTGCTGCACTAGCGCCGGACACGGAGCCACCTGCGGTACCGCGGCGCCGTATGCATGCTGCACGGGCGCTGGAACGGGAAGCTGCGTGTACGAGACTGGAACCGTGACGATCGCCGGGAACGACCACATCATCACCCCGGCTACGCTGCAGAACAGCACGGGTATCAGCATCCCGGTAACCTGCAAATAGACGAAACTCTTTTAACCTCACTGGTTTGAAGTGAGCCGCAGGGGCGGGCCAGAAATGGCCCGCCCCAGCTTTTTCTGCTATGTTCGCGCCTCGGCTCGAAGAGGCGGTTGAAAAATTCGGATCGAGGGCGGGTCTTGCGCAAGAGGATCGAGTCCTTATTTTTGCTGTCGCTGGCAGGAGAGCTGTGCGTAACCGCATATTGAATTCGGAGCAGCTCGGCTCCGCATGCCCTCAGTGGAGTCGAAGTGTTTTGCGCCGAGAAAGATTCGGGATTCTTCGCTGCGCTCAGAATGACACAAAAAACAAGCGGCTCCTCGTGTCATTCTGAGCGAAGCGAAGAATCCCGGATCCGGAAGCCGTGTGCGAAAAACGTCGAACAGCAAAAGCTACTACGTTTATATTATGAGCAGTCTGTCGCGAACGCTTTACACCGGTGTGACTAATGACCTGGAGCGGCGTGTCAACGAACATTAAGAGTGCCGCTGGAAACGGATTCACAAAGCGCTACAAGATCGACCGTCTCGTTTATTTTCAGGAGACCGACGATATCCGGGCGGCAATCGATGCGGAGAAACAGATCAAAGGGCTGTCGCGACCTAAAAAGATTGCATTGATCGAAGCGGAAAACCCCTCCTGGCAGGACTTGAGTGCTGAGTCGTAGGAAAAGACCGGGATTCTTCGCTGCGCTCAGAATGACACAAAAAACAAGCGGCTCCTCGTGTCATTCTGAGCGAAAGCTGCTGAAGCGAAGAAACCCGGATCCGGAAGCAGTATGCAGAAAACCTCGAGCAGGACTTGAGTGCTGAGTCGTAGGAAAAGACCGGGATTCTTCCCCTTCGGCAGCACTCAGGGCTTCGGCTAGTGGTAGCGGAGTTTACCCTGAGTACTCGAAGGGCTCAGAATGACACAAAAGAAAGGAAACGATGTGAAGAGGATCAGCGATATGAAGAGGATTAAGGATATGAGCAGAACGAAAAATGGACTTGCGCTTGCGGCGCTCTCGCTTGCCCTGCTGGGCGCGGCGGGATGCGCTGGTCTCCAGCAACCCGCCCAGGCTGCGCCTGCCGCCGCTCCCGCGGAGCAGGTTAACACTGCCGTGTCGTTTGGCGGGGCGATCATCTCGATCTACCGTCCCGATACCCGAACCATGTACCTGTGGTCCGGAGACCCTCGCACCAACGCGAAGCGCGGGCTGACTTGCAGCAAAGTTCAACTGAACGAGAACCCGGCCGTGGCCCCCAAGGTCTCGCTCTGCCAGTGACGGCGCGCGCTGATTGATTTAGCGGATTCAGCGATTTATCGTCATTGCAAGAATGGAAACGGGGTGAGTTGGCAATGAGATCGCAGACAAGCATCACGCGAGCCTTGCGCCGCGGGCTCGTCGCGCTGGCGGCGCTCGCGTTATCCATCGGGCTTGCATCCTGGAACATCCCGCCGGCCCGCGCGCAAAGCGACCCGGCGGCAGCCGCCGCCCAGAATGCGCACGATGCGGCAGATGCGGCGCAGGAGGCGCTCGACACGGCGATCGACGCCCGCAATCAGCTCGAAAGCGACGGCGCGCCTCAGGATCAGATCGACGCGGCCAACCAGGCCATCGCACAGGCGCGAGCCGACAAGGACGCCGCCGACCAGGCGGCGCAAGCCGCGGATGACGCCGCGGGTGAAGCAACGGGCGAAGCTGCGGGCGCAGCAACGGACCAGGGGCAGGACGAACAGCAGGGCAATTGAAGGATCGGCGGCGGGCGGGCGAATCGCCCGCCGGTCGCCTTTGAGCCTTCCGATGCGGGGCGCGGCTCCGTGCGCCGCAGGCATTCCTAATGACCGGAAAGCGTCAATATTAGCCGATTTGAACGCCTTATTACTGGACGATTACGGTCCGATGAGCTATTTAACACGTCTATTTGGCTCTGATTCGCGTCAATTGGACTGTACGTTACTTGGATCCGGGCGTCAGGATTTTCCAAGCGCGTCGATTGAAGATGGCAAACGCAGGCCTCAACGGCATAAATCCTTTCAATACAGGGCGTTGGCCGGTCCTGCAGCTGTTGACAGGTAGTGTATTCGGCGGCGCGGAGGAGCACGCGCTGTCAATCCTGACCAGAATCGGCGCGTACGGATTCGAGCCCTGCCTAGCGGCGCCGGCCGAGCTCATCGCCGCCATGGAGCCTGGACTTTCCGCGGCCGGCGTCAAATGCCTGCCGCTTCAGTTTTCCTCGCGGCTCGACCTGCGCGCGGGCGCCCGCCTGCTGCGGTTCATCCGCCGCGAAAGTATCGCGCTGGTGCATTGCCATCTGTTCACTGCGAGTTTACAAGGCGCCGGCGTTGCGCGCATGGCCGGCGTCGGGGCGGTGCTCGAAACCTGTCACGGTCCCGAGGTCTGGCGCATGGGGAAAGGGCTGCGCGGCCGCTTCTGGGTCGATCGGCAGGTCGGGCGGCTGGTGGACATGTATATCGCGGTCTCGCACGCCGCGGCCGACCACTTGATCGCAACCAAGCGCGTACCCAAGAGCAAAGTCCGGGTGATTCACAACGGGCGCGACCTGGACCGGTTCGCGCCGGCGGATGCGAACCGGCGCGCCGCGACTCGCGCCGCGCTGGGGCTCGGCGACCAGCCGGCTTGCCTGACGCTGGCGCGCCTCGACGATCAAAAGGGCCATCGCCATCTGATCGATGCGCTCGCGATCCTCGCCCGGCGCTGGCCAAAGCTGGTCGCGTTGCTGGCGGGCGAGGGTCCGCTCGAGCCGGCCTTGCGCGCGCAGTGCGCGGCGCTGGGGCTCGCGGACCGCGTGCGATTCCTCGGCTACCGCCGCGACGTGCCCGAGCTGCTGGAGGCGGCCGACCTGGTGATCCTGCCGTCGCTGTACGAGGGGCTGCCGCTGGTGGCGATCGAAGCGCTGGCCGCGGGACGCCCGATGGTCGCGACCCAAGTCGACGGCACTCCCGAGGTGGTGATCCACGAAAGAACCGGGCTGCTCGCGCCGCCGGCCAATCCGGCCGCGCTGGCGGCGGCGATCGATCGATTGCTCGGCGATCCCGCGCTGGCCTCGCGGCTGGCATCGCAGGGACGCAAATTCGTGAATGAAAACTTCGCGGTGCAGCGGCAGATCGATCAGACCGCCGCGCTCTATTCCGAGCTGATGGGGATCGGAACTGGAACAATCGCAAGAAAAGGAGAAGCTGCTTAACGGGGACGCGCGTCGGGGGACGCACAATGCTCACGGGGATTTTTTACATTTCAGCGTTCATTCTGCTGTACGCGTACGTGCTGTATCCGCTGGTGCTGATGGCACTGCCGGCGTCACAGCCGCGCCGCGCAAATGGCGATGGCGATTTTGCCGGTGGCAGTGCGGGGGCGCCGTCGCTGTCGGTAATCGTCGCGGCGTACAACGAGGAGCGCTGCATCGGTCAGAAGATCGACAATTTTCTTGGCTGCCGGTACTCAGGCGAGGCCGAGATGATCGTGGTGTCGGACGGATCGAGCGACCGCACCGCGGAAATTGCCGAGTCGATGGCGGGCGAGCGGGTGCGGGTAATTCGCCAGCGCGAGCGCCGCGGCAAGGGAGTCGCGGTGAATACGGGCGCGAATGCCGCGCGCGGCGAGGTGCTGGTGTTCACCGACGCCAACGCGATGTTTGCCGCCGGCGCGCTGGAGCAGGTGGCGCGCCCGCTGCGCGACAAATCGATCGGATTGGTGACGGGTGTGTCGCGTTACCCGGGCGAGACGATCGGGTCGGCCTATCAGCGCTACGAGCAGATGCTCAAGCGGCTGGAGTCGCGGCTGGGCGTAGTGGCGGGAGCTGACGGAGCGCTCTACGCGATCCGGCGCCATCTGTTCAAGCCGCTGGACCCGGCGCTGATCAATGACTTCGTGCACCCGATTGTCGCATCGATCGCGGGTGCGCAATCGGTTATGGCGGGCGACGCGATCGCGTTGGAGGAATTCTCGGCGGCGGGCGAATTCGCGCGGCAGGTTCGGATGGTCTCGCAGGCCGCGCTGGTGTATTTCCGGCTGCTGCCCGAGCTCATCAAAAGGCGGCGCTGGCGCTCGATACTGGTCTTAACTTCGCATAAGATGCTGCGCTGGCTGACGGCGCCGCTGCTCGCGATTGGGGTAATCGCGACAATACCGCTGGCTCGGCATGGGGGGACTTTCCGAGTCGTGCTGTGCATGGAGATATTGTTCGCGCTGGTAGCGGCAATCGGCATGGTCGCGAGCCGGCGCGGCACCGAGGGCAAGGCGACCTTCGCGTACCAGTTCATTGCGCTCAACTGCGCGCAAGCGGTTGGACTGTGGCGATGTTTTTCCGGGGAAGTTCCGGTGGTCTGGAAACCGAGGAACCTTTAGGGCGGGGATAGGAGTTGAGTGTCGTAATTTGCAGCGAGAATCGGCGGGCGGATTGGGAAGAACTGATCGCGCAGTGTGCTGACGCGACCTCGGGCCATCTTTGGCAATGGCGCGAGGTGGTCGGTTCGGCGTACGGATTCGATTCCTTTTACCTTCTTGCTCATGACGGGCGCGGCCGCCCGATCGCTGCGGCGCCATTTATTTTCGTGCGCAGCTTTCTTTACGGCAGCGAGCTCGCATCGATGCCATATATCGACTACGGCGGAGTGTGCCACGCCGACTGGCTGGATTCGACGGAGCGCGACGCTGCGCAGGCCGAACTGATTGCCCATGCCCGCGAGCTGGCGGGAAAGCTGTGCGCCAAGCGGCTGCACATCCGCAGCTTGCACCGGCTGGAGGCGCCTTTTGAGGTCAGCACGGAGAAGGTGGCGCAGCATCTGGCGCTCTCCTCGACGGTCGATGAACAGTTACGGCGGCTGCCTTCAGAGCGCCGCAATCGCCTCAAGCGGGTCGAAAAGCTCAAGCTCAGCGTGGACGTGGGTGACCCGACCGATCCGGTGGCGCTGGCCGATTTGTGCGCGGTCTATTCGGAGAACATGCGCGATCTGGGATCGCCGACGCACGGCCGCCGTTTCTTCAGCCAACTCGTGGGCGGACTGCGCGATCGGCTTTCGCTGATTCGCGTTGGCAGTGGGGGCCGCGTGCTCGCGGCCGGGCTGGCAATGAATTTCCGCGGCTCGATGACGCTGCCGTGGACGGGCGCCACGGCCGAGGCGCGCCCGGTATACGCGACCAACGCTCTGTACTGGGCGGGGATACGGCTGGGCATCGAGTCCGGCTGCCACACCTTCGATTTCGGGCGGTCAACCTTCGGCTCGGGGATCTTCGAATTCAAGCGCCAATGGGGCCCGACTCCGGTGCAGCCATACTGGAGCACGCTGTACCTTTCGCCCCGGGCCGCATCGCCGCGCCATCGCAAGAGCCTGCAAACCATCAGCCGCCTGTGGCGTTACATGCCGCTGGGAGTAGCGCGCACGGTGGGACCGGGGCTGCGACGGGGGATCTCGAATTGAGTTCAATTGCGGCGCCGCGATTTGGTATCGAGAAGGCCGCGGGCGAGCCGTCGCGCATCCGGCGCCAGGCGTATCGCTTAATCGGCGAGATTCACATTCCGGGACGGATTCGACTTAACCACGTGTTCCGCGAGATTAAGGCGCTGGGTCTGCCGGAAATGGGCGTGCGCATGCTCGATGCCGGCACCGGCCGGGGTGACATCGCGCTTCACTGCGCGCGGCTCCATTGCGATTGGCTAGTGCATGGAATCGATCTGATCGATGAAAGAGTGGAGCGATGCCGCACGGCTGCGGAAAACCTGGCGCTGCGCAACGTCAGCTTCAGCCGCGACAATCTGCTCGATCTGTCGGCGGCAGCGCAATACGACTTAATCACCAACACGGACGTGCTCGAACATATCGAGGATGATCGGGGCGCGATGGCCAACCTGGCGCGGGCGTTGGCGCCCGGCGGCTATCTGCTGTTGACCTTTCCGTCGGTGCCGCAGCGCCGCCATCTGCGGCTGGTCAGCTGGCGCGAGCGGCGAATCGGATTCAAGCCCGAGGACATCGGACACGTGCGGCCGGGCTACTCGCCCGAGATGATCAACGCGCTGGCGCGCGAGGTGGGGCTCGAGCCGGTGAAGACCGTGTGGACTTACGGTCCGTTTGGCAATCTTGCGCACGACCTGTTTTTCGTACTCGGGGACAGCAAGCCGAATCCGATTGTGTTCGCAGCCTCGCTGCCCTTTCTGCTCGCGCTGAGCTTTCTTGAATTTCACACTCCTACCCGGCACGGCTCCGGGTTGCTGGCGATTGTCAAGAAGCCGGTGAAGCAATGAAGGCAAGCATCTTCGTATTGGTGGATGCGCTGGGCTGGGAATGGATCAAGGAGCATCCGTTCCTGAAGGAGGTTGCGCGCTATCGCCGCCCGCTCGATTCGGTGCTTGGGTTCAGCACGGCCGCGATTCCATCGATTCTAACCGGGCGATTTCCGCAAGAGCACGGGCGGCTCTCGCTGTTCCATCGTGCCAACGGACGCTCGCCGTTCTCGAAGCTGAGCTTAATCTGCGCGATGCCGCCGGCGATGGTCGAGAACCGTTACGCGCGCTTCGCGGTCAAGAAGATTGCGCGCCGGATAAATAATCTGAGCGGATATTTTCAGCTCTACGGCATACCGCTGAAATATCTGCCAAAGCTCGACGTCTGCGAGAAGCGCAACATCTACGAGCCCGGCGGAATTCCGGATTCGACTTCGATATTCGACCTGCTCGAGAGCAACGGCACGTCTTACAAGGCCTACTGCTATCACGACGGCCCGGACGATCAGTTGCTCGCGTCGATGGAAGCGGATTTGCGCGCAGGCGCGGCGAAATTCTATTTTCTCTACCTCGCGGAGCTCGATCATTTTCTGCATCTGCACGCCGACGATCGCGCCGCCGCGGCACAGGTGCTGGAAAAATATTCGACTGCGCTCGCGCGGCTGCACAAGATCGCGCTCGATAGCTATGGCGCGGCGGACATTCACGTCTTCGGCGATCACGGCATGGCGCCGACCGTGGCGACGATCGATATCCAGGCCACGCTGGCAGCGCTTCCGATTAGCGCCGCTGATTACCTGTGCCTGCTGGATTCCACGATGGCGCGCTTCTGGTTCTTCTCCGCGCGCGCCCGCGAATTGGTGACCAAAGCTCTGACCGAGGTCGATGGCGGAAGATGGCTGGACGCCGACGACCTGATCAAGCTCCATTCATATTTTCCGGACGGGAAGTACGGTGAACAGATTTTTCTGACCGAAGCAGGAACGGTAATCGCGCCGAGTCACATGGGTGCGCGGGCTCCGGCCGGAATGCACGGCTTCCATCCGTCGGCGTTGCACTCGCGCTCGGCGTTTGTGTCGAGCGTCGATTACGGCGACAGCATCAATCAGATCACCGACATATTCGGAGTCATGAAGGCGCACCTATGATACGGAGGAACGGGTAATGGCAATCGGCGCCGTATGCGAGGAAGGCTACGCTCGGCTGCGGGAAAAATTTAGCCGCTGGCGCGTGCCGAGCGCCATCGTCGACGATCTTGTCGATTATCGAAACACGATCAGTTACCCGCGCGGCGCAATGATATTCCTGGAAGGATCGCCGGGTGATCTGTTCGGCTGCGTGCTGGCCGGCTACGTAAAGGTTTACTGCAACGTGGCTAATGGCGCGCGGGTGCTGGTGCGGCTGTCTGGTCCGGGCGACATAATTGGCTACGCCGATTGCGAAGACGGCAAGGGACGGCGCTCTAAGGTATTTGAGACGCAGGCGCTGACCAAGTGCTCGATTGCGCTGTTCACACGGGAGCGGGCGGTACGGCTGCTTCGGTCACTTGATCCGGATCAGGCGATCGAGCTCTACCAGACGTTAAATTCGTTCTGGTCGTCAAATCTGCACTGGTGGACAAGTTTTCTTGGCCTGCCGTTCCAGCAGCGCCTGGAAGTCGTGCTGGGTGATCTCGGTCGACGGGTCGGTGTGCACGACAACCGCGGCACGCTGATAATTCCCGAGCTTTCGCAAGCGGACCTGGCAGAGATGATCGCGAGCTCGCGACCGCTGGTAAGCCGGCTGTTGAACGAAATGGAGGAGCGCGGTCTGGTCCAGCGCCGGGGCAAACAGTATATTCTATTAAAGGGCTGGGATTCCCAGGAAGACAGATTCGTCCGGATGCAAAGCCCGCTCGGTGATAAGCCACGCACTGCGGAGCTGGCTGCACAGCAGCACAAGGGCCGGCTTTCGATCGTGGCCGAACGGTCCGGGAGCGGGAGGGGCAAGGCCACACTGACAGGTGCGGTGGGGAAGTAAGCTGATGAAAATCGTCAGGATAGAGTTCGCCTCCGAGTCCAGGCGCGCGGGTGCGGCGCTGATCGGACCAATTTTGCTCGCAGTCGCAATTTCAATTTCAATGGCCGCATGTAGCTTGTTCAATTCCAACCCGGTGCGGCAAACAGTAGTGCCGCGCCAGGAAGCGAAGAGCACGGAACCCTACCAGATGGGCCGCGATGATGAGCTCGAGATCATTGTCTGGAACCAGCCGCAACTCAGCGGCAAGGTAGTCGTCGCGTCTGACGGAACGATCGCGATGCCGCTGATTGGGAGGGTTCCGGCGGCCGGCCTGACGCCGGACCTGCTCAAAGCGGACCTCGAGAAGCGCTACGCACGCTATGTTCACGGTGCGAATATCACGGTGCGCGTAACCGATCCGGCCAGCCAGGTATTCTATGTAATCGGCTCGGTAAATAAACCGGGGGCGTTTAAATTGCACTCGGGCGAAGTTCTATCGCAGGCGCTCGCCGAGGCCGGAGGGTTTGGGGAGTTTGCGGACCCAAGCAAGATTCGTATCCTGCGCCATAAGGAAAACGAGACGGTCGTGCTCACGGTCAACTACAACGTGGTGCGGTCGGGTGGGGACGTAACAGCAGATGTTCCGGTAGAACCCGGAGACACGGTGTCAGTGCCATGATCACGAGGACAAGAAATCATCCAGGTATCTTACTTCTTCCTGCCGCGCTCTTTATATTTGTATTTCCAGCCGCAGCGCGTGCGCAAAACTTGTTCCGCTTTTTTCCCGAGGCGCAGCTAAGCGGATTTTATGCGGACAACTTCCCGCTCCAGACGACTAACAAGATGGGCGATTTCGCAGGCACACTGGCCGCCGGCTTTTATCTCGACTACATCTCGGCTGCCAGATATGCGTCGCTGCGTTACGACACTTTTGCCGAGCTGTTTACGCATCAAACTGAGTACGATCGTGCCGGGGAAGCGCAGTTTGCCGAGGTGATGGACGATGAAAACCTGTCACCGACGACCAAGCTGCGCCTAATTGATCTCTACTACCGCAATGGGCCGACCATGGCGAACATGATCACCAGTGAGCAAGCCCCGCAGTTCAACACCGTTGCAGCCCTGCTGTTGCTGGCGAACGTTCAGGCATCGGTCAGTCAGACCGGTGCAGAGTTGTCCCACTATTGGGGACGCAACTGGTCCAGTGATCTCGGCGTTCATCAGGAGACCTTCTGGGGTAACGGCGTCTCCAGCGCCACGGATAGCACCAGCTACAGCCAAAGCGTTGTCACTTCCACCCAATACCATTTCACCAGTCAGTTCTCCCTGGGCGCGGGATATCGATTTAGTGACTTCCGATTTACCGCTCCGGGACGACCTGACGAACAAGCGCACTGGCCGTTTGTGGGGGTTACCTGGAACCCGACGGAACGCCTTTACCTCCATGCAAACGCGGGCGTCGTGATTTCCGAGACCCAGGGGACCAGCGGGGCACAGACCAATTTCGGCGGAGAAGGGCAGCTTGAATACAATCTCGAGCGCGCGCACCTGAAGATAGACGGAGGCCAACGCCCGGAGCTGGCCGCCGGCTTGGCCGGTGTCGGTGTCAGCGAATTTCGATGGGTGGCAGGCTCCATACGTTACGACTTTACACCGCGGATGACGGGAACTGTTGGCGGCGGATATTACTATGAGTCGAATACAACCGGCTATGATGAGCAATTTGTTTCTTGGGGCGTCGGGTTAAGCGAGCGCGTGAACAAATGGCTCACCGTCGGTACCCGTTTCATTCAGGTGCGCAGGACTGAGACAGGTTCAAGCGCATTTCTCCCCAGTGGCACGCAAAGTGGGCCGGAAGCAGTTGGCGACTATATCGTGGTGGGATTCGCCGTCTCGTTCGAAGCGTTTAGATGGAGCTGGCAATGAGTAATCAGACCTTCATTAGCATCGGACCTTACTGGGATATCGTTCACCGCCACCGGGCGAGTTTCTATTCGATCATCGCCGCCGGTGCGGTGCTCACGGCGTTGGTGATGGTTTTGGTGCCCAAGGAATACACTTCATCAGTGCTGCTGGAAATCTGGCATGCCGATATTCAGCCATATGCGGTCGGAGCAGATCCTCAAAGCACACCCGCCAATACTCATCTGGAATCGCGTCTGGAGGCTCTTAGCGAGGAAACCATCACCCACAGCCATCTTGAGGAATTGATATCGAAGCACGGATTGTATCTTCTCGACGGCAAGCGGGAACCAGGCGCTCTAGGAAAAATGGCCGGCGAGATAACGATTACCATTCCCGATTACGTGTTGCAGTCAACGACCCCGAATCATTGGAAGAATTTGCTTCCTCCGGACGCGATTCAGATTTCGTTTCAATACCGCGATCCGTCCAAGGCGCAGGCGGTGGCGAATGATTTGGGCAATATAATGATTGGTGAGTACCGCAAGGAACTTGAGCGCCACAATGCGGAGACCATCAAACTGCTTTCGAGTGAACTGGATGAGACCAGAGGCAAGCTCGTCGAAAGCCAGCGCCAGATCAAAATCCTGAAGGAGAAGTACCGCGGGAGTTTGCCGCAGGACCTCACTGAAAACGTCAACGCGTTGCAGGCGCTTCAATTGCAGCTCGAACGGTCCAAACAGAGCGCCGACAACAAGGCCGATGCGTTGCAGGTAGCTTCGCCGGAGTCGCCAAAGGCAAACACGCCCGATGCAGCGCTGGCGGCGCTGCAGACCAAGCTGGTTGCGCTTACGACCCAATACAGTGACGAATATCCGGAGGTGATCGAGACCAAGTCGCAGATCGCCATCCTGGAGAAAGAAATCCTGAAATCCGGCAAGCAACCAACCGCGGTTGCGCCGCCCCGCGACTCGGTCACCAGCTTGATCCAGCAGCAAATTGCGGATTACCAGCGTGCAATCGCCGAGACTCCAGCGCATGAGGAGGCCATTGCTGCCGTGAACCGCGACTATGCAATCCTGTCGAGCCGCTACAATGACCTTAGCAACCTCTTTTTCGAAGCTCGCGCCGATCAGGCAGTGATTGAACGCGGGCAGGGAGAGCGCTTGCAGGTGCTGCAGCCTGCCTCGCGGTCCAATAGCCCGTCATACCCAAATCGGCTTGTACTCCTGGGCGGCGGTATCGCACTGACGCTGCTCATCGCGCTGGCGATCCCCTTTGGGCTGTTCTACACGGACACTTCATTCAAGGATTCCGAGGACATCAAAGCCGAGTTCGCCGATGTCAACGCCATTGTCATCTCGCTTGTGCCGGAGGCCGGGCACCATAACGGCAATGGCGGGCGAAAATCAGAGCAGGCCCTGCTCCCGCCGCCGAAAAATTGGGCCGCGGGGGATTCCGACGCAATCGGTGATGGACACTCCGGCAACGGCGGTCAGACCACTGCCAATGGCGAATCAGCAAACCACAATAGCGCTAATGGAAATAGCGCTAATGGAAATTTGCATTCGCGCGCCGACCATGCTGCAAGGTTTGCCCGGCGTTATCCAGCGCCGCCCTTGGTGGCGGCCGGCGAGGGGATGATCAGCAGTACGGCTGACGAGTTCCAGTTGCTTGCCTTCAAGCTGAGATCATGGGCGGCGCAACGCGATGCCAAGGTATTCGTCGTTGCGAGCGGCATCGGTGGCGAGGGGAAGAGCTTTGTGGCGCTGAATCTGGCCGCCGCACTCGCCGTATCGGGCAGCAGCGCTTTGTTGGTCGACGCCGATATCCGCGCTCCATTTCAGCACTATGCCTTTCCGGTGTCGAAAGTGGATGGACTGCTCGGCTACTTGCAGGGAACCACGGAATTCGATTCCACCGTAGTGTCGACACCGGTGCCCGGTCTGAGCCTGCTGCCCGCGGGAGGAACAAGCAACCGCGCGTCGGAATACCTCGCTTCCACCAAAATGGACGAGTTGATCAGGACCGTGAAGAGCAGCAGCACCTACCAGTACGTCATAATTGATACCCCGCCAGCATTGCTGATTCCGGATGCCCAGATTCTCGCGAGGGCAGGGGATGGCACAATCGTCGTGACCGCCGCCGACAGCACCGCACGCACTGCGACCACCAAGACGTTTCTAATGTTCGATGCCGAAACTCTGTTCGGTGTGGTGCTGAATCGCTTCAAGCCTTCGTATTCGACTATGCGCAGCGAGCGTTATGGCCGCTACGGGCGCTACGGCCGCTACGGGCGCTACGGGAAATACTCGAAGTACTCGAAGTACGCGGATCCCGATTTGAGCGCATGACTGACGGCGCGTTCAGCTTGAGCCCGCCAGGATCGTTCCCCCTCAGCGCCGATCCCGCATTTCAAGACGAGGTGCGCCGCGAACTGGAACTGTTGTTGGCGCGCGTCCGCAACTGCGCCGCCGCGCCGAGCGTCGTCGGCGTTCTCCTGACCGGGAGTTTCGCGCGGGGCGAGGGAACAATAATCCCGCATCCCAGGACTAATAGCCGATGGCTGAGCGACGTCGAGTGCCTCGTGGTAGTTCGGGGCGGCATCGTCTCAAAGCGGGAAATTCAGCGGTCGATGCGGCAGGTCGAGCGCGACACCAACTCCGATTGCGCCAGCGCCGAGCGCGGGATCAAAGTCGAATTGCGTGCGATTCTGACTCAGGGGATGACTCGCCTGCGGCCGGCGATCTTTACCCGGGAGCTGTGCGAGCACGCAAAGCTGCTTTGGGGCGATCCCGGGGCGATTCCGGCTCCGCCTGCGTCGTCGAGCGGAGCAGCAATATCCAAATATGATGCGTTTCGTTTGCTGAACAACCGGATAATCGAACAAATTGCGGTACGAAGTGAGTATGCGGACCGTTCCAGCGATAGTACTACGATTGCCTACTCACTGGCCAAATTCTGGATCGATCTGGGAACGTCGCTGTCGGTTTTTTTGGGATGCTATCGACCAGGATATCGGAGCAGGCAAAAGCCTGTCGAGGACGCGCTGCGCGCGCACCGGGAGATTTTGGGAGCCGAAATGTCCAACCGGCTCATCTCCGGTTTCCGCAATGCGATGGCTCAAAAGCTCGGCCAGACCGGATTTCCGTCCGGAGATCGCGCCCAGGAATTCAGCGAGGCCGTTGAGATTGCGCGCGCGACCTGGAACTGGGAAAGCGGGCAATTACTGGGCACGAGCACAGCGGTGGGCGATTGGCGGGGAATCTTCGCGCGCCTGAGCAGTCTCGAGACGGCCGCGCAGCGCCTGCGTGACTGGGCGCGAGTATTACGGCAGCCTGCCGGATTGCTTCAATTGGGACCGCGCGCGATCCTCGCCGCGGCGCGGGTCGGTTCGCTCGCCACGCTGATATACGGAACCGGATGCGTGATCGATTTCTTCTGGGACGAGATCGGATCGGGCAGGGGTCGAGGAACCGAGATGGGGGCCGAGCTTTGCCGGGCGCTCGCGGTTGAAGCGCAGGACGCATCGGAACGCCGGCGGTTGCTCACTCGCGTCACGCTCGGAGCTTGGGAGAAGCATTTGAGGTTCGCTGCCGTATGAGTCACCCGGTCACCATCTCGATACTTACTTACAAGCGCCATCAACATCTGAGGCGCGCGCTGGCATCAGCGCTTCGGTACGCGGACCAGGTGGCCGAGATCATCGTGGTCGACAACGCCGCTGAACCGGAACTGAAGATCCTTCTGGCGGCCGAATATCCAAATGTGCGCTACATCGCCGCGCCGTCCAACGCCGGATGCGAGGGCCGAAACATCGGGCTGCGCGCAGCTGACACTCCAATCGTAATTACCCTCGATGACGACGTCGAATTGTCCAGTCCCAATTGCATCACGGAAGTGGAAGCCGCATTTTGGCGCGACCCGCAGCTCGCGTGCTTGAACTTCACCGTCACCGGCTTAGACGGTAAGGTGCTGGAACGCGACTGGTGCCATCCCCGGCCAATCTCGCACGCTTCCCGGGAATTTGAAACTCACTTTATTCTGGAGGGAGCGTGCGCGCTCAGGCGCGAAAAAGTTTTATCGGCGGGCGGTTACCCGGCCGAATTCTTTCTCGGCCACGAGGGCGTGGACCTCGGCTACCGACTAATCGGCAGCGGCTGCCGCGTCGTGCACACACCCCGCGTCGGGACAACGCATCACGCCGCGCTCGAGCATCGTCCCGATTGGCGGGTCTATTATTACTACACTCGAAATGGAATCTGGGTTGTCTATCGATCATTTCCGCCGTTGATGGCCATTTCACGTGTGTTTGCCCATCTCGCCACGATGGGATTTTTTTCATTGCGCGCAATGCAGGTTCCGGCGTATCTCCGGGGATGCATAGACGGGGTGCGCGGTTTGTCCAAAATCGACCGCTGCAATCTCGATCCTGACTCGCTAAAGCATGTGCGCGAGATCCGGTCGGAACGGGTGCCATTATTTGGAAGAATCCAGCGGCGGTTCCGCGAGAGGATTCTGTAACATTTGTAGAGTCTGGTCCGGGGGCATCTCAATTTTTGAAACCTTACAGCGGCATGCCGATGATTGCCAAGTGATGCGAGAGAAGGACTCAGCGCGCAATGGCCGCGTTTCGTGGAGCAGTTTCAGCCAAGGGCAAGGGAAAGCCCGGACCGCCTCAAGGAGGATACAGGTGTGCCTTCTGTAGAATGGAATCGCCGTTGGGGACTGGACTTCCAGGAATTCCGGCAAAAACGTCGCGGTCGGCTGTATGGAAGTCAGTGGGGCGACCCGGAGGTACGGGGAGTCCGCTATCTTTTTCAACGGTTGTTTTTTCGCCGCGACGCTCCAGGCCCCCTGTACAAGGTCGTTGACGATTACATCAGACCGTACCTCAAGCCGGATGCGACAGTGCTGGAGATCGGATCCGGGGGCGGGCGGTGGACACGCTATCTCGTATCAGCAAAAAAGGTTATCGCGGTCGACCTCAACAAGGAATTCTTCGCGCCGCTGCGCACGATGTTTCCGGGCGCGAATTTCGAATTTTACCAGCCCGAGGGGTTCGAACTTCGCGGGGTGGCCGCTGACTCGATCGATTTCGTCTTCACATTCGGGACCTTTGTTCATATCGATCCCGACGGGATTCGCCAGTACTTGGGCGAGATAAGGCGTGTGCTCAAGCGCAGGGGAATTGCCGTGGTGCACTACGCAGCCAAGGAGAAACCCGCCGCCCGCGTCAACGATTCGTTCTCTGACATGACGGCGGAGAAGATGGCCGCGATGGCGCCGATGGAGATCGTCGAGCACAACACCCGACTGCTCAATCACAGCAATCTCGTTGTTTTTCGCAAGTAGAGATCTTGAAGCCATATACGCGGCAGGTTCATGATGCACTGGCTTTGACGGCCTTTGACCTGTCTGCGGTTCCATAAGGAGTAACCACCGGCAGCGTCGATTAACTATTGACCTGTCCCAGACCCTGGGCGCGACGGTCTACTTCGGCCTCATCTGATAAATCGAAAATTTATGCCCGTTTACTTGCTTTTTCTGCTTCTCATTCCGTTTCAGGATCATCGGATTTTGGGAGCCCAGCTTTTCCACGCCGGGTCATTTCCCATGACGCCGATTAAATTGGTGGGAATTCCGCTGGTGGCCGCAGCTCTGCTGCTCCCCCGGCCGCGCGACGCATCCCCGCGGCCAAGCGCGGCAATTCTTTTGCTGTTTGCGGCGTTCGGGTTGTTTCAGATTGTCGGGACCGCCTTGTCTTCCTTGAGCTTTCCGTCCGTCGATGCATCCTTCCTGTTTTCCACCGTGATCCTCATTTTCGCGACGAATAACCTGGTCAGCACGCGACGCAGATTGCAACTGGTTATTCGCGCGATCGTGCTGGTCGAAACATTTGGGAGTACCTGGCTGTACAAGCAGTATTACATTTATCATTGGGCCCGCCCGGGTGGTCCGTCGGGGGATCCAAATTATGAGGCGCTCTCGCTGGTAGTGGTGGTGCCGCTCGCAATCTGGCTGGTGCGCTACGAACAACGCGGCTTGTGGAAGTGGGCCGGACGGATTTGCACCCCGATTCTCGTGTTCGGCGTTTTCGTTTCACAGTCGCGAGGGGGGGTACTTGCGCTGACGGTGATGGCGGTGCTGGCATGGGTGGATTCCCGGCATAAAATCCGATTGATGGTGGGGGTCGCCGTCGCAGGCCTCCTCATGCTTGTGATTGGTCCCAGCAAAACGTACGAGCGGATCCAGCAAATCCAAATTAAGGGGCAGGCGGAGACCGGCGCTGAAATCTCGACGCGATGCCGATTCGAGCTGCTGCGAGCAGGGATCCATATGATGGAGGCGCATCCGGTTTTCGGAGTAGGCCTGGGCCAATACAAGTCAGCCGAATATCACTACAACCCGGTGCTGAACCTCATTGAGCCAGCTCCTCAGATCGCGCACAACACTTACGTACAGTTGGGCGCCGAGGGGGGGATTCCGGCGCTGGCTCTCTATTTGACTATTCTGGGGGTGACCCTGGCTGCTTGCCGGACCACCCAGAAGTTGCCGGGCGTGCCCAAAGATCTCGCGGTGCTCGCGCGGTCCTTTCAGATCGGAGTAATCGGTATAATGGTGGCGCAGATCTTTCTCACCGCCGATTACGTAAAGGAAGTCTCAGTACTTATCGCGCTCGCGCCCAATTTGTACGCGATTTCCCTTCAGACTGCGGCGGTGAGCGTGAAGACCACATCCTCTCAGCCCGAGCCCGCGAAGCCGAGGGTCCTAAGGCCACGCCTGCGCAACGGATGAGATACAAGGATCCCGCTCGTTTCAGAGACGATCCCCTGTCTGCCGAGTCATAGCGCTGCCCGCCTGATACCCGCAAACCCGATTCGCAATGCTGACTTCAGGAGTCACCGAAATGCCCTCAGTCTGCGTGATAATTCCAACCAAGAATCGTCCACAGGACCTCGAACTGGCGGTTCGAAGCGTCTTTGCACAGACCTTTGCGCCTTTATCGCTGTTGATTATCGACCAGAGTCCCGACGGCGAGAGCCGCCGCCGCGTCAACTCCGAACTTGACGCCGCCTGCGAGCGCCACGGCCCGCTCTGGAGCCTCAACTACATTCACGATCCAGCCATTTCCGGCCTCGCTGCGGCCCGCAATCGCGCGATGGCAGTCGCCGATGGCGATATCTGGTTGTTTCTCGATGACGACGTCCGCCTCGAACCCGATTTTGTCGAACGGCTGGTCGAGGTTTATCGCGATGTCCCCGAAGCCGCCGGTGTCTCCGGTATCATCACCAACTATCCGCGTCCTCCACTCCCTTTTCGCCTCTGGAGCGGAGTTTTCATGCGCGGACCGTTCCACGACGAACGCCAGCCGATCTATTGGAATGCTGAGCGGCTGCGCAACTCACCGCCGCTGCGCGTGCATCGCATCGGCGGTGGCCTGATGAGCTTCCGCGCCGATGCTATTCGGGACAAACACTTCGACGAGAATCTTCGTGGGGTCTCGGACGGCGAGGATGTTGATTTCTGCGCGCGCTTAAGCTCCGATGCGATCCTGCTAATCACTCCGCGCGCTCGCCTGCAGCACTACCAGAGTCCCATCGGCCGTCTGGCCGACCACTGGCTGCGCCGCCATGCGCGCGGCAACCTCTTCCTCTATAACAAGCATTGGAATAGCGGTCTGCGGAACAAGCTCAGCTACAGTTGGCTTTGGCTTGGCTATTCGGCCGTTGCCTTGGTGGCGAGCTGCCGCAGGCTCTCGCTCGAACCGTGGCGCGCGCTGCGCCTCGGTGCGCGCGATGCTTCGAACGCGCTTGCCGGCGCGCCGTGACGCGCCGAGGCAGCACGAGCCGCGAGGTTCGCTCAAAGGCCGCTAAGTACCTGCTTTGCGGTGGTCACTATTTGGTCTGGCGAGCGGCGCTTTGACATTGGAGTCGCCACCGAATAAAAAACGCGTGCCTGGAAAATCAAAATGGAAATCCCGGACAATATACTGCCGAGCCGCCAAGGCACGATAAAATCCTGATGAGTGGCTGGAACAACGCCTCACCTTCGAGTGGGAACTGCAGATGAAATGCGCGCAATCCAGCTCAAAGCGGTCGGCGCTCGGGCGCAACTTGATCCAGCTACTGTCCCGGCCTGCTGTCGCGGCGGCGTTACTCGTGCTGGCGTTGAGCTATATGGCTCTTATACTGCTGGGGCTTGAAAGCCGCGTCGGGCAATGGGATTTCAGCTTCTTCTACGTGTGGTCGCTTGCGATTCGCCGGGGGCTGGATCCCTATACCGCCACGTTGCCTGAGCTGGCCGCGAGGCTTCATCTAAGCGCGGGCGATCTCCAACTTGTGTTTCGCGATCCATCCGCTCATCGGTGGTGGCATTACGGGTACAATTATTACTCGCCGGCATTTCTGTTGCTCTTCGAACCTTTCACCTTGATGCGGCCGGCCAGCGCATACTGGACATGGATCGGCTTGAACGCGGTGCTTCTCGTGATCGCCCTGGTTGTGCTTCTGCGCGATCTGCCGTGGGCGTATGCGGTTTCGATGGCGGCATTGGGTGTCTTTTACCATCCGATCAAACTTCACTTTTTCTGGGCACAACTCCAGATCGTGATTCTGGTGCTTTTGGCGTGCACCCTGCGTTCGCTTAAGTCCCGTCGCGATGTGGCTGCCGGAGGAAGCGTGGCGGCGGCAGCGTTGATCAAGGTGTTCCCTGTGCTGTTGGTCGGCTATTTGGCGGTTGCGCGGCGCTGGAAGGCGCTACTGTGGCTGGGATTGTTTCTGGTGCTGGGAGGTCTCCTGACCGTCGGCATTTGCGGGCAAGAATTATGTTTCAGCTTTCTCAATTGGGTGTGGAACGCGGCGCGTGAGCAACGGGCAACCAACTATTTTCCACACAGTTGGATACTATCCAGCGCGATCCTGGCGTCCGTGGCCGTGGTCACATGGCTCGATAAGAATCACGCCAGCTTCGGTCTCTGGATCACCGCCATGATCCTGCTGACGCCTTCGCCGGCCACAATCAATTACCTGCCGCTACTGCTTATTCCTTACTCGCAATTGGCTCGGGCGGGGTATGCGGGACGGGCGCCGCTGAGTGCAACCGTGCTTGGCATCGCCAGTTATCTATGCGGCGCAGTTTTGCCGGTGATCTTGCCGCGCGCCGTGCACTCGCCCGAGTCAGCGCTGCACCTGACGAACGCGGCTTACGCGGCCAGCCTGGGGTTGGTGTTTCTGGCGTCGGCGTGCCTGGCTGCCTTAGGAGGCGAAAACACGGCCTGCGCGGCTGACAGTTGAGTACACGCGGCAACGACCATGCTGGCGCCGCTAATTGGCGCCCGCGCCGAATCAGGAACGCGCGCCGACCGCCGGCGATCATTTTCATCAAGTTGCTATCCAGTCTGCGATCGAACGTCCCCGCGACCATCGTCAATACCGTGCTGTCCGCGTGGTTTCCAGCGGGAAAGGTCCCTCCCGGTAATTCGTTCAAGCTCCACGGTTTCAGGCAGCATCATCGCGCGAATCTCGTCGGCCGATTCCTGGCTCAGCGGCGCGAACTCCTCGACGAATGGCCGCCGCATGATCTTCCACAGCGCGGTACGCTGGCCGAGTTCGACTAACGGACGCCCGCCATGGCGGGAAAGCCAATCGACGGTCTCGACCGTGCGCCGGGCAATCGCGCTGGAGCGGGCGGCGGCAGGAGCCGAATGGACCTTCGCGCTCCCGACCCGCGAGCGATCCAGAGCGATACGGCGCGCTCCGATAAAATCGCAGACCGTGTCCAAATAGTCTTGCGGATTCAAAGTTAGATCTTCATAGAACAGCACCAGCACGCGCGGCTTTCCAAATGTCGCCTGCCATCGCTTAAGGTTGGTCGCGTAGCTGCACAGATCCCCGCCGCAGACGATCTGAAGGCGCCAATATTCGTCGAAGGTGTCGCTCGCTGTCCAGCGCCTGGAGCGGAGCAGCCGGTACATCGAATACTCTCTGGCGGCTGGCTCGCGAAAAGTGACAATTATTTTGGCGTCGGGGATGTGCTGTTTGATTCTTCCCCGCGCGACCGTATTGGAGAAATAGCCGGGGCAGAACTCTCCCCCGGGAACATCAGCAGGATAGTCGCCGAACAGGTTGCAGTACCACTGGAGTCCACGACCGTAGTGGAGATCGAAAAATCGCGTTTCCTTTTCACTCGGCAAGCCGATGTGGCCCTTCAATACTTCGTGCAACCAGCTGGTACCGGTTCGAGGCGGGCCCGCATGAATGAAACTTGGCAGTCGTAATTCTTTTAGGTTATTCATTGATATGTCCGGCGGCGATCGCCGACGGTCGAGAACCATAGCGCACTATCGATTGGACGCGAAAGAATAACAGATTCTCCAAAACAGCCGCAGAGCTTGGGATCTCCAGGCTGCGTTCACGCTGGCGAAAATCCATCAATTTAACTTGTAAACGTGAGCCTGAAACGGAGAGTAAGTATCTTCGAACCGAGAGCCGCCCGGGTCCACCGCAATTGAGCGATTTTCGCCATACACTGATACCGCGCGAGCGGGCCGCCGCAGCGTGAAGCGGGCTTCGACGCTGTCACCGCTGTGGTTGTACGAAATCAGGTAGCGGCTTCCGTCCTTGAGGTTCTTCTCTTTGGTAATCACGGTGCCGGAAGCCGAATTTGCGGAGAGCACAGGGCTGTCCGGCGCGAGCAGCACCGGCTCGAGCGCGCTGATTCCCCGGGTTACGTTGACCAACTCGTCGTAACGCTGCTGGCGAACCACCGGACCCTCCTTGCCCCAGTCGAGCCCGCGCAGTCCGTATGACCAATAGAACACCCCTCGCGCTCCCTCGGTGATTGCCATCCAGCTCATGTCGTGGAGTTCCTGCTCGGTGGGGAAGTGCGATAGCGATGTCATCCGGAAAAACTGGATCACCGTCCACACCGGCCGCGCGCCATGAACCGCACCTATCGCCTTGCGGGTCACATCGCCGACACGGCTTTCGGGAGCGCGGCTGCCGATAACGTATGGGTCGATGCCGAGCACATCGACGCTGTCGCGCCAGAATTTGAATTCGTGAGGAGAGTTTTCCACCGCGAAGGTTATGCTAGCCGGGTCATGATGTTTGATCAGCCCGTATTGATGGAATGTCCGCGGCTGCTTGTCGCTTGGGCACTCATCACAGGCGTAATAACCGACCACCCGCGAATCGGCGGCCAATGCTTGACTATATTGAGCAATTACCTGGTCGCCGCCAACGCTTTGCGCTTTCGCCCACGCAGGATACCAGGGTGTCTCCGGAAAAAGAGCGTTGACGGTCGCCAGGTAGAAGATCCCGAAGGGCTCCATCGCCTCGGTGTAAGGATAGATCACTCCCGCACGGCCGTTGTTGAGGAAGTAATTTATCATCAGGTTGATCGGCGCCTTGGCTATCGCCTTCAATCGCGCAGTGAAGTAATCGGGGCGAAGCCCATAGCCGGTCGTATCGTACAGACCGATCACAAATCGCGGGCGCCCGCCCATGTGCATGATATTGTCCGAATCGATCCACGCCTTCATCGAGGCCCGCGTCTCGATGCTGGCCTTTACGATCGTGTACGACGATTGCGTGAAGATTCGCTTGCCGCCGGCCCCTTCCAGAGATCCTTGTAGCCGGAATTGTCCAGGCGGAAGACTGCCCATGTCGATGGTCGCGACCGTCGAGCCGTTCGCCGGCGGGGACAGCCGGTGGGTCAAAAGCACCTTTGCGCCCGGATCCGTCACTTCGAGCACGACCTGAAGCTGCGCCATGGTTGTGTCCGCAGGCGGGTTAACATCGATGGCGACCTGCGCGACCTGGCTCTGGTCGCTGAACATCATTCCCCGATAGTTCGGGTACAGCAGAAAGGTTTCCAGCGGCGGGGGAAGCTCGCGCCGCAGCGAAAATTTTCTAAACCATTCCGTTCCAACGACCGGCCCCACGGTTTCCACGCGCAAGGCGCCGATGCTGCCGTCGGCGACCTCGGCGTGCGTTTTCACCGCGGTAGTCCAGTCGGTGCTACCTGCAACCGGCTTGGTGTTTGTCCAGTCGTTGGCAGGCATTTCGAGCAGACGGATTCGGGCTCCGCCGAGCAGCTTTGGCACGGCGATGGTCGTTTGAGTCTTTATCTCAGCCGAAATCGTGTAAAGGCCGGGCGGACATTTCAAAGCATTCTGGGCAGTTGGATACGGCTGGTGGGCGCACGGTAGCTGCAGCCGCAGGCTGGGGCTATCGCCGCTCCCTTCGAGGCTGAAGCAAGAAGGGGGGAACGCCCACCCTTGAAGTCCGGAGCGTAGATCTCCGTTGACCAGAAGATTCGGCCCCAAAGTGTCCCCCGATTCCGGCGCATCGAGCCCTCCGGTAACGATACGATTACAATGCCCGGTGCCGGTCGGCGTGATCATCGAGAAGCCAACGACCAGTGCGATGGCCACTCGACCAGTCAGTCTCAGCATAACTTGATAATACCGATATAAACTTGGATTTCAATTATGAATCAGGATGCGGTGGTGGTTGCGATGAGGAAGAATAGCGCCTCGATGAGCGAAGAGCCCCCGAGAACAGAACAAAGGATCGTATTTTCCACCACTCAAGCGATCCTCTTGAGCTCTTTTGGCAGGATCTGAACTTGCCCCGAGCTAGTGGACACCGGGTTAAGCAGACAATCGTTGAAGGTTGCGATGTCTAAATTCCACCGGGCTGAGATAGCCCGTCTCTGACTGGCTCCATCCGGGGGGGATGTGAGAAAGGTGTTGACCGAAAAACACACCTGTTGCCGACAGTAAAGTGTGCTCTTTCAATGCGCACGCGCGGACGTCGGTTCATTGCGTGTGTGGTCCCAACCTTTAAAGAGCTTGGCCGCGGCAATTACACTCAGAAACGGTGCAATCTATGCAAGGATTGCATTCCCGCCGGGGGATTTCTTACCTCGATTTCTGAAGCGGAATATAATATTCATAAATCGTCCAGGACGATTCTGAGCCGCCTGCGGAATCAAGCGACAGCACTTTGTGCCACGAGAGGGGGTAGCGCCGTAGCATCTCGCTCATGATCCGCTCGTGCGGCGCTTTGAGCGCTGATTCGGGGCCCTCCTTCCAGATGATCAGATTAACCGGGTTCTGCCGAAAATACTCCATCATCGCCTCTGGAGTTGCGAAGGCAGACGAATAATTGCGGCCGAACCAGTCCGAATGGGCCAATATCTTGCTCGGGCGCAACAGGTAATCGTCAGGCCGATGGCGGCTTTGGGCAACGAACTCGGCTATGAACGGTCCTTCGAGAGTCGGTGGCACGACGATCCGCCGTGCTGCCCGCGCGGGGTTTTTCACTAAGAGTGCGACAACGCCTCCGATGTGATCTTGAGGCTCCCGCGCGAAGTGGCTGAATTGCGAAACCACGAACACTACGGTCAAAATGGCGACAAATACGGAAATATCGGATGCCCAGCGTCCGCTAGTTGACATCAACCCCAGCACCTCCGACCAACCGGCAAATGAGGCCACCAATAACACGGCGGCCGGCACCAGCAGGTAGCGGTGCTCCGCACCGACAGGAGACAAGATCAGGAACGCCAGATAGCCCGCACAGAGAAGACTCAACACGAGCAAGTCCTCTCGCCAAGCCTTCGGCCGGACCAGCAGTGCGATCAAACCCAGGACTACCACGACCATCACTACCGGCGGGAAGATCTTGAAAGTCTCCAGCACAAACGATGTCGCGTGTTTCGCCGTGAATGCCCCCAACTCGCGCGGAACGCCGTAAAAAGTCAGTTTCCGGGTCCACAGGGCCCACGGCCCGACCATCAGCCCAACAACTAAAGGCTGTATCAGAAAACTCGGTTTCCTCAGCAGTTCGAGCCGCCGGGCAAGAACAACCGCCACGAAGGGCAGTGCGAGAAGGTAGAGGGCACTGTACTTGGAGAGGATGGCACAGCCGCAGCAGACCGCACAGAGGAACCCGTTCCAAAGAACTGGCCGTTTGAGATAGCGAAGAAGACAAGCGGCTGTGGCGATGCAGAAAAACGCGGTCATCTGATCCACCATCACCGAGCACATCCACTGCCGAACCGCCGGAAGACTCAAATAGAGAGTGCCGGCGCAAACGCCCGCCACAATGCCCCCCCGCTGCCGTACGAATTGGAATACCAGCCAGCCGGTGCCCGCCGCGAAAACCGCGGGGATGAGCAACGCTTGCAGCCGCCCGACCCCCGCTACCAGCATCCAGAGTCCCGTCACGGCGCTGAACAGCGGTGGCCAGTATCCAACAGCGAAATAGGGATAGTGATCGTAGTAGTTCTGTGCAAATTGGAACGGCGCCAACCACCGGCCCGAGGCCAGCCAGTCGCGCACCATCACGGCTCCTACGAAGTGTGACGGCTCGTCCGGATATCCGAGAAAGCTGGCAGACCACGAGCCGGAGAGACCTTGTACTGCCAAGCAGAACGTGAAGTACGCGACCGCCACGCAAGCCGAGGATAGCGACGGCGTCCTGTTCGGCGGCGTCGGCCTCATCGAGAAACTTGGCGCCGGACGTTCAGCAAAAGCATCGATCTTCAAACGCCGAAGTCCCAGCCAAGTAATCTGCCGGCGATGATCGCTCTAGCGATCATGCAATGGAAGTCGATTTTCTCGCGCACGAACCGCATGATGACTTCGTCTAATTCCAAGCCCACGACGCAAATCGCAGTGAAGATAACACACTCCATTGGATGTTTTCCATGGTTCTCCGGTCTAACATCCCGAGCCGGTCAAGCGGTAATTCGTTAACAAACCGAACAACAAGGCGATCGCGGCTGAGATCAGGTAGCGGAGCCTAGCGAATTCGGTAAGCAGACACAGCAAGCCCGAGTTGACCACGAAAGCCGGCTCTCCCACGGCTAAGTAACGGGCAAACTGGTGGAGAAGGCTCCGCTCGCTTCAAACGATAGAGCCGGCAACGTGCGCCGCACAGGTGGGATGGCTGAGCCGACGGTCAGGACTCCGGTGGACTAGCTGGCTCCGAAAGTCACTCGAAGCCGGCCTCTTCCTCGTGATAGTCCGTTTCGGTGTTCACTTCCCAGAGGTTATTCTTGTCCGTCTTGCCCGATATGATATTGTCCACCGCCATCATGGCGGTCAGCATGGAGTGATCCTGGTTATTGTAGCGATGCATGCCATTGCGGCCGATTAGGAACAGGTTCCCATACCGGTCCACATGCTCACGAATTTCGGCGAACCGGTCGTAGGTGCCAAAATACGCGGGATAGGTCTTTTCCATCCGTAGAACTGTTGAGTCAAGCACCTCAGCGGCGTCGATGATGCCGATCTTGCTAAGTTCCTCCGTCGCGAGCACGACCATGCGTTCATCGGAGAGGTTCCAGATTTCGTCCGACTCGTTACAGAAGTATTCGAGGCCCAGCCAGACATTCGCCGGATCTGCCACCATGAACGGGCTCCAATTGTTAAATATCTGGAGCCTGCCGAGCAGCACGTCGGGTTCCTGAATGTAGATCCAGTTGTCGCGGATCAAATGCTTCCCCTGCGGGGTTTCGTCGTTGATCCTGAGCGAGCGGAGCAGCAGGCCGACGGTGATGAAGTCCCTGTAAACCAGTCCGTCCGACACTTCCAGGACGTTTTTCGGAGGCGCTACGTCGAACGACCGCATGATCTCCTGCACCGGGGCTGTGGAGAAGAAGTAGTCGCCCTCGAAGCTCTTGCGGTCTCCAGCAGAGTTGGTGGCCTCCAGCGCTTTGACCTGCCAGCCATCCGTCATCAGCCGCTTGACCCGGCAGTCGGTGTGGATCTCTCCGCCCATTTTGATGATGCGGCGAGCGACCTCTTCCCACATTTGCCCAGGACCGAACTTGGGGTACAGAAACTGTTCGATCAGGGAGGTCTCGATGTCCTTCTGGCCAATGTCGCCGCCACCCCTGTTGAACACCTTCCGCAAGGCGTGCGTCAGAGTCGACCAGACAGAAAGGCCCTTAATGCGCTGGGCGCCCCACTCGGCGCTGATCAGATTGCATGGCACGCCCCAGACCTTCTCCGTGTAGGACTTGAAAAATGTGCCGTAGAGTTCCCGGCCGAAACGGTTGATAAAGAACTGCTCCAGGGTTTCCTCCTGCTTGAGAGGAAAAAAGGCACTCTTAACGTAGCTCACTCCGATCTTGAACGAGCGCCACAGGCCAAGCTTGAGCAGTGTGTCCTTGCTGAGCGAAATCGGGTAATCGAAGAAACGGCGCAGATAGTAAATGCGGGACTTGCGGGCCCGCAGTAGCATCACACTGTCTGCGGCGGCCGGGTCAGTGCCGGATGCGGAGGCCGCAATCTCCCGCTCCATGCGGTGGTATTTGATGGCGACCGGACCATCTTCAGAAGCTTGCAGTGGCAGCATCTGCAACCACCACTTCATGACGCGGTCGGATTTCGAGAAAAAGCGATGACCACCGAGGTCGATCCGATTGCCTTTGTAGTTCACCGTGCGGGAAATTCCACCCATGCAAGTGCTCTTTTCAAGGACAATCGGCTTGATCCCGGTCCGAGTGAGCAATTCGTAGGCGGCAGTCAATCCGGCGGGACCTGCGCCAATAATGATGGCCCTTGTTTGACTCATGCCAGCGTATGACCAAGCACTTTAGATCGCGATACGTTCGAGTTCATCGAGCAAAATCTCATCCTGTCGCCGGTCGTAGAGCTTAGTTGTTCGCGTCGACTCGTGGTTGGCGATGTACTGTAAGACTCTCAGTTTGCCACTGTTCTTCAGGTAGGCGGTGATGCCGGCGGCACGGAAGGCGTGGTTCCCGATCCTGATCTTGATGCCGGCCACGGCCGCTATGTATTCGTCGAGGAGCCGTTTCAGATTGTGGAGACAAGGGACCTCATGCTTGCCACCTTTTTCGTGCAGGCGGACCCATCCGCGGCCTCCCTGCGCGAAATATTCACGCACTTTCATCTCTAGCACGGCATTGATGCGGGCGAAGATGTCACGATAGTTTGGATTCCGATCGTACTGCAAGGGGGGCTGCCGGTACAGATGCGGATGTTGTTCTTTCAGGGTCACGAAGGCCTCCTGAAGCTGCCATTAATCGACTGGCCGGAGGTAATGCGGAAGTGAATCGAGTTAAGGTTGAGTAGGAAGCGGAAGAGGTGCGGACACGATCAGCCACAGGCGACGATGCTGGCCTTGGTGAACCCCGAGCGGCGGGTCCCGGCCAACCATCCGAGATGCTAGTGGGTCTGGCCAACGGCCGGGCCGAACGCGAGCAGGGGCTTCAGAGGCTGCACGAGGTTCGCGGACCCTGCCGGATCACGGTGGTCGGCGGCGGGGTGGCTCGGCGCTCGACCATCGCATCACGAGTTGGCCGGGATACGCGATCAGCCAACGGTTCAATGTTTTTTTCGACTCCCTGCCAGACTAGGCGCGGCGGTCTACTTCACCCTCATCTGATTGACCGGAAATTTCGGTCCGCGTATCGCGCGGCGCCGGATGACGCCGCACTCGTGGTATCCGACCTGTTGAACCGCCTTCATTGGAGTCTGATTGTGGCTGTCGACCACCATGAAAAGGCGCGGACGCTCGCGCAGTTGCCATTCAGTCGCGAACCATAACAGAGCCCGGTAGAGTCCGCGGCCACGGAATTTTTCCAGCGTGTATGTCGTCGTTAACTCCGCATCCCCCGGTCCCAAGACAATTATCGGGCGCTCGGCCGGATAATCGTATACCCACAACACGCTTGCTATTTCCCCGTCGAGCTCGAGCGTCGCGCAATGCAATCCGCCGCTCAGCTGGTCGCGCCAGAATTCATTGGGCAGGTCGGTCCGCTTTTCGCGAGCGAGCTTGAGCCGATCCAAAGCGTCGGCATGCATGGTGACGCCGTCGGGTACCGGAAGCGGCGCCAGCTGCTCTCCGCGATTGATTACGAAAATGTGAAAGTCGAGGAGCCTCAGCGAATCGAGAGCGATGCTCGGCAGTTTCAGGATCCCTTGGTCTCGAATCACTGCCAGGACTGCTGAAATGCGTGGCACGCAGGATTCACTCGAACTGACGAGTAATCATTAGAGTTGAGCCGGATCTGCCGCGATTAAATTCCGCTGCGGCAAAATAGTTCCCAAAAGAACAATGGCCTGTCAACCGGGCGGACACAAATGCAAATGGCCAATTATTTGGCCTGCAAAATCACGCAGAGAATGGACCAGCTGGCGCGGCGATTTTTCAAATTTGCACAGTTTGACAATAAAGCTGTAACACGGCTAAAAAGATGAGGCTTGGGGCGAAGAGAACGAGCAGGTGACGCTTTAGGGCGAATTTAGAGGATCGCTGCCCGAAGGCTCGGGGATACTGAAACGACACCTGTGGGGGTGACGTTGAATCCGCAGAAAAGTAGGGAAGTGGCGGAGCGAATTGCCGACGCAATTTGTATATTCGTCGGCTATTTTGTTGCGTCAAGAATCTTGCTCGCGCTGTACGGGGGGGAAATCCAGGTATTTCCGCAGGTGAGGGCTTCCGAAGCGCAATCGCAGTATTCGGCCCTCTTAATCCTCGCGATCCTGTCCTGGCTGACGCTGACCGCATACACGGATACTTACCGACCCCACCGGACGGAACGCCTCAATTTCCTTGTTCGCAGGCTGATACAAACCTCGCTGATCTGGTCCTTGGTGACGATCGCGGCCATCTTTGCGCTGAAATTTGAATATCTGAGCCGGCAGTTCACCGTTTATTTCATTGGCACGTCGATGGTTCTCATCCTCTTCAGGCAACTGGGAACCGTGCTTGTGTTGCGCAGCCTACGCCGCTCCAAGCATAAGTGGCGGACTGCGGTCGTGATCGGCGACGACCAGGTGACCTGCGAGCACTTCGCGGAACTCTTGAATGCGCATCCCATGGGCTATCAGAGGGTGGAAGTTCAGTCGGGGAAGCGGGCGGTCGATTGCGACTGTGATCGGGCGGAGTCTGGCTGCGGCCTCAATTGCACTTCGCTCGACAAGATTGACGACGTTTACCTGATCGGCGCCAACGACGGGGCGGACGGGCCGGCGAGTCCGGAGTGCATGCTCCGCCTTCTCAAGCAATGCAAGTCCGTTCACATAGTACCCAGCCTGCTTGATACGAGGCTGTTCCGCCAGTCGCTCGGCGATATCGCGGGGATTCCAGTGCTTTCGGTGAGCAAGGGCGAGCTAAGCCCCATTCAGGCGGCCGTTAAACGGGCGGTCGATTTTGTCGGGTCGGCGCTCTTGCTGATCGTTCTGTCGCCTGTGATCATTGCGATCACGGTCGCGGTAAAATTGACCTCGCCGGGACCCGCGCTGTTTCGACAGAAGCGCCTGGGTCTCGACGGCAAACCCTTTACCCTCTATAAATTCCGCACCATGCGCACCGACGCAGAGCAGATCTTGAAGAACTCGCCGTCGCTGTACGCCAAGTACCTGAAAAACAATTTCAAGCTTCCCAAGGGTGAAGATCCGCGGCTCGCTCCGCTCGGGAGATTCCTGCGCGTCACCAGCCTCGATGAGCTGCCGCAACTATTCAACGTCTTGATCGGTGAAATGAGCCTGGTCGGGCCGCGCCCGATCGTGCCCCTTGAAGCGATTCATTACGGCGATTCAGCGATGCTCTTCATGTCCGCCAAACCAGGGATGACCGGCCATTGGCAGGTCAGCGGCCGCAGCGAGATCGCGGAATATCACAAGCGCGTCGAATTGGACCTCGAATACATCCGCGACCAGTCGCTCGGCAAAGACCTCGAGATATTGATGCGAACCGTCCCGGCAGTGTTGCGGCGCAAGGGCGCCAACTAGCGGTTGCGCCGGACTGCCGTCGCCGCGGCAACCGCGGCCTCCGCCAACGGGGGGTCCCCAATACAACTGATTTTTCATTTTTTTTCCGGCTGTCCGTATGATAGGAATTCTGATTCAAAGGATTAGCGCAACCATGGTCGAACGATCGCTCCGTCAGTGGTGCCTGCTCGGGTGTTTCGTCATCGTTGCGGGATTCTTCTTTGCTGCGCCTTGTTCTCTAGCCGCCGAGCGCCCACCGCGCCGCGAGGTTGCCAAGCATGTTTATCTGGCTGACACGGGTGCGACGGTTGCGCTTTCAGTCGGGCAGCAGCTGGTCGTGACGCTTCCGCTACGGCGCTACGACGACAATTACTGGTATGTGGCCCGCAATTCCGGCGGGGGCCTGAAATTGATAGCGGGGCCTGACACGGTACGCCCGCGAGGTTGGACACCTTTCAAGGGCAGCTCGCAGGTGTTCCACTTCCGGCGGGAATCCCCGGGAACCGCACATTTGGTGCTGGAACAGAGCTATTTTTCGAAGCCGATGGTCCTCGATGTGGTCGATCGGTAAGTGTGCGACCGGGCGATTGCGAACCAACGCCATCCGATAGGCAGCCCTTAGCGATACTCGGTACTAGGAACCCCGGCGCGTTCGCGAAATCAGCCGCTAACCCTGCCAAAGACATGAACTGAGCGGCTGCTGGGGCTGATTCGGTCAGCGGGGACAGAGACGCTTAAGCTGCGAACGACGGCCTATGCGGAGCGGATCATGATACAATCCATCTCGATCACGCGCAGACGGTCATGTTCTCGGGTTACTGGTACAAAGTCTACGACTTCGAAACCCTTCGACATGAGCTGACCTAACGATTGTATAAAATCCGGCATTCCAAAGTAGATTTTACGGAATGCGACCTCGGTTTGGAGCGCGAGAATGCGGGGTAGCACGGCCTCCGCGCCCTCAAGCACCTGAAGATCAACCCCTTGCGTGTCCAGTTTCAGATAGATGCGGGGCGATTCGATGCCCTGCAAGCATTCAGAGAGAACACCATCTAATCGCCTCACCTCCACACGTTCCGTGGCGATTACACGGTTCTTGGAGTTGAACCGTTGCACGCTGGTTGGGTCTGGCTGAAGAAAGGAACTGAAATCACTGGACTCCATCACGTTGATATCGGCCGTACCATCTTCTCTTCCCAACGCCCACGGAAATACTCGCCACTTCGCGTCATCGGCGGCTAAGGCTCGAAGCTGCTCCAGGCTCCGCGAAACCGGCTCAAAGGATATAATCCAGCCAGTATAACCCAGCGATCGCAGATTGCTTCCATACTGGCCGATATTTGCGCCAACATCGAGAATACAGGTGACAGAAAGCGTTGCTAGCACGTCACGAAGGATGTTTCGATACCGAATCCAGTCCGTGGTTGGATAGGGCGTAAGTTCGTAGCCAAAGGAACGCATTGAGTCTTGGAGGAGCTTTTTGATCATGTTGAGTTACCCCGTTTAGGTGGAAGGTGGGGGGTCATCATTATGCGTGATGGGTACTTTCATGGTTGATTGGCAATAGATGGTCGAAGGCTGGGTGATACCGACGCGGGTCAAACGAGGCTCCGGTGAACTCGAAGATATGCCTCAACCTGGAGTCTTGAAGCAGTGACGCGCAAGCAGCTCGCATTCAAAGGTGGCAATAAAGCTGTAGCACATAGCGTCGTCGAAGCAAATCGCCGACCGAGCCCATCGAAGGGCGCACGCCAGGTTCGCGACGGCATGCCCCGAACGCGGTCGAAGGGGTGCTTGGTTACGCTTGGGCCGGGTACTGCAATCCGCTAACGACGCCGCGGCCGGACGCTCGGCCCCTGGTCGCGCAGGACCTGTGAAAACAGGCGTGATAGCTATGCCCGGACGGCAGTTACGTGGCATAGTAACGAACCGCAGTTTTGCCATGCACGAAAAAGAGAGAATCGTCACAACGGCCCGCGAAGCGGTAAACCAGGTGGCGCCATCGATCGAGGCGGCGCCGGAGATAAACGCCGCAGACGCAAGCGACCACCGCGCGGAGAGCTCTCAAAAACTCGGGAAGGCTACACTCAAGACCTTTTTCACCGGTCTTTCCTGGACCGCCGCGGCGCGCGGACTTAGCTCAATCGGTGCCGCCCTGCAGTTCGTAGTCTTTATGCGGTTGCTCAAGCCGCTCGACTTCGGTGTGATCGCCAGTGCGCAATTGGTCTATGCACTGATCAGTGCCGCGACCGATCCGCGCATCGGATCAGCGCTCATGCAGCAAGAGGATCGGATCGATCCGTATCTTGACACTCTATTCACGACCGCGGTCGTCCGCAGCCTGCTGATTGGCTTGATACTGGTTGTGTTCGCGCGTCCGCTGGGCGTTTTCTTCCATCTGGGCGACTCCTACACGGTTTTCTGGGCTATGGCTCCGCTTTCGCTCGTGCAATCGATTCAGAGTCCGCGCCTGATAAATCTGTATCGGCGGCTCGATTTCCATTTTGTGACCATCCTGAACGTTTCGGAGATTGCGGCGAGCTTCATCTTTGGGCTGATGGCCGTGCTCTACTGGCGCGACTGGCGCGGTCTGGTGTGCGCGATGTTCGCCGGCGGAACAGTGCGGGTTATTTTGACCTACTGGCTATTTCCGCATTGGCCGCGGCTGGGCTTCAGCCTGGCCCGCGCGAAAACCATGTTCCGCTTCGGAATCTGGTTCAGCGCTGGCATGCTGTGCGATTTTGTTTCGAAGCAACTTGACAATCTGGTCGTGGGCCGCCTGCTTGGCCCCAAAACGCTCGGTATCTACCAGATGGCTTTTCGCGCAGGCGAGATGCCGGTCTATGAATTTACGATGGCCGCTTCCGTGGTGACGTTTCCGATGGTGGCGCGATTGCGCGAGGATCCCCGCGCGAGAGCACGCCTGTTCTGGTCGGTGAGGGCGCTTGTGACCGTGGTCGGGCTGGGGTACATCGCATTCATTTTCGCTTTTGGCCCGAAAGTCATTCTCCGGTTATTCGGACCGGCATGGATTCATGCGGTGGCTCCGCTCAAGGTCCTCTGCATCTATGGTCTCCTGCAGGGGCTCCTGGGGGTCGAGCGAACCTTTCTCTACGGTCTGGGAAAACCGGAGCGATCCGTCATCGGATCGGTCGCCCGCGTAGGGGTTCTGGCGATCGCGATCTATCCATTGACGGCATGGCGCGGACCCACTGGCGCCGCGGCCGCCGACGTGCTGGCGGTTTTGGTCGCACTGCCAATAACGGCCCACCTGCTGCATCAAACGAATCAGGCTAATGGTGGACGCGGCTCGGCGCTCAATCCCTGATTCGCGGCGAGGCCGTGATGCTCCTGGACGGCGAGCGCCCTCGATATAATATTTTCCCGGCCTGGAACAGTGAAATAGGCAGGCACACACCTAGCGCCCTAAGCAGCAGTTCGACGTTGCCGGTCCTTGCAAAGCCGATGAGACAAGTGTTGATTGCGGCGAGTCGCTTTCCTCGTTCGAGGTATCTCCAGCTCGCCCCCGTCGCTGCCTCTGTTATGCCGGCGGAAATTGCAGCGAGTGCCTCGGTGTCTTGAGACGGGATGAGCGACCGTTGATTACTTAGGAGTTCGCATACGGCCGTAAAATTTCGGCCGACCTCCTTAAAATGGGCTGAATCAGGTGTGACTCTTATCACCCCAAGAGGACGGTCCAGGTAAGCCAGACGGTTCCGTTTTGCAAAGCGAAGCAGAAATTCCCAGTCTTCAGCGCATGCCCAACTGTTGAAACCGCCGATTGTTTTGAAAGCGCGCGTGTCAACGGTCAGCGTTGGGGTCTTGATTGGAACTTCTTGGAGTAGCATCAGCTGCAGTTCGCGATCTGGCATGATTGTGCCTTCGGGATAGCTTACGCCAGCAAGCCAAGCCAGCATCCGAGCAGAATGAGAGCGCACGAACGAACCCCTGACCTCATCGCCACAGCGCCACTCGGCATCGTGAAATATTCCCCCGACTTCTGGGTGGTTGCTGAGAAAGGTGAGGCAGGACGAGAGTTTGTCCGGCATCCAAAGGTCATCTGAGTCGAGAAATGAAACGTATGGAGACGTGGCCTCTGCGACGCCACGATTTCTTGCCATTCCCGGGCCAGCATTTGCTTGCCGGATGTAACGGATTCGCGCGTCCGGGAAACCACTAACTACTCCAGCGGTGCCATCGGTTGACCCATCGTCCACGATGATGAGTTCGAAATCCCCCATCGTCTGGGCAAGCACGCTCGCAATCGCCTGGCTTAGAATATAGGCGCGATTGTAAGTCGGAATTATAACCGTGACCTTGGACATTTAGTCGTCCCCAAGTTTGCCAGTATTCGGAACGCAATAAGCCTGGTTTGTGGAAATATCGTTGGCTAAATGCGGTTCCACAAGTTCGCTGAAGCCCAGACGCTCGTTCAACTTGCGCACCAAAATTAGACCACCGCCGCAACTCACTCGCAATCCCCGAAAGTCCATCCGCCACGCGCGGTTGAGCGAGAGCTGACAGGGCCGATCTTGTCTCTCACCCACTGGCTTGCCCTCCATCCTGCCCCAATCGCATTCAAGCCATCATGAGACAGGGCATTTCAAAACTTTTATCAAGTTACTAGTTCACGCATGAAATGGAATCCGGGCGTTTGCTGCCCCCTGCCTTAACGGGGCCCGGCCCGTCCCGAAATGAGACGAAAAGCCAGCCGCGCGGGGCGAAGCTCGAACGCGGTTCCGCGAATCTTAGGGAAGCCGGCAATCGGGCCGATTCGTTGCTGTCCGGTTTTGGGCGAAAACTGCCAACTCCATGTCGCATCTTATCTCAACTTTGTGACACAGAGTCTCATTGCGCTCCATCGAGCCCTGAAGATCAGCCGCGCTCGAAGCAGCGGAGAATGTTGATGAGCTCGCTCGCCAAATGAAATGCGTCATCGGCGCGAAGATCGTGCGTTGTTACGCGACAGAATGTCCCATCTTGGAATGCCAGTGAGTATCGGCGGATGACGGAGTTCCAGCGGCAGAGAAGTTGCTCCATGAGAGATGACGACGGGTACATCGACTCAAACGGGGGGCGACTCTCATGTCGAATCGACACCAATACTATACATCATTGGCTAATCCATTATTAGCTAGTATTTCATTAGCAAAACGCCTCAGTGTGCTATTAATAGTCTATACTCTTTCCCTGATAATCGGATTCCGCGCCTTTGCTCAAACACTTGCTGACGGCGGCTTAACTGCTCCAGAAGTGGGCTGGTCGTTGAGTCCCAATCTGCTGGTGAACGGCGATTTTTCTGATGGAACGGAGGGATGGAAATTGTATAGCCCCTGCTTCAACCTCGATCCGGCGACGCCGGCGCCCAACGGCGCGGCCAGCCTTGAGTTGAGCAGTCCCGCTAGTTGCGCACCCAATACACCTATGGCGCTGAACTCGCTCAGCGTCGGCGGTGGGCAGGTTTACACGCTGAGCGGCCAGATCAAGACGGAAAACTTTACCGGCTCGAGCAAAGACGACGGTGCGATGTTCGCTCTTTACTTCGAGTTTGCCGGTTCTCCTATTTTCAACGGTACCACCGGCTGGACCACCACGACTCTGCAGCACGTGCCCGTTACCTCGGGCAAGACCGCGTCCGTTCGCCTGGAGACCTACGGCTCAGTGCCGACCGGGAAAGCATGGTTTGCGAACCTGTCGCTGCAGCGGGAGATACCCCCGGGGCTACAGATGTTTCTGCTGTACCCGAACTACCGCGGACTGATGTTTTCGGATCAAAGCCAGGTCGCAAGCATGGACCTGATCGTCACTCCGCCTGCCGGAACCTCGCTGTCGAGCCTTCGCGTCGAAATCGACGCGGTCGACTCGGGCGGCAATACTGTAGCAAGCCAGATCGTTACTCCCGGGTCGGCTGAGTTCACCGGTGCCCTCGACTTGGGAGCCCTTCCGCTCGGGACCTACCTGGTTGCGGGAATACTCGAGGATTCCAGCGGCAACGTGCTGATGGCGCAGAGCCCCTACTCGATCGTCAAGCTCGATGCTTCGGTGCGCTCGGGCATGAAGGCCTGGATCGACCCGGCCGAACGCGCCCATTTCAGCGATGGCAATCCTCACTTTGTGCTCGGAATCTACGACACGACCGGCTACTACAGCAGCCCCGGTGGCTACCTGAAGGAGCTTGCCGCGATCGCTGAGGCGCCGATCAACATGATTATCAACTACTACATTACCAGTGCGCCGACCGCGTCGATCATCGATTACACCACTGCGATGAAGCCATTCGGGATAACCTTTTTGCCGGATGTGAGCGGTTTCTATACGGGCAGCCCGTGGTTCCCGTGGGGTGTCGCCAAAGAGTTTGGCACCGATGATCCGGATCAGCTGATTTCCGATTACGTCTCCAGCTTCACCTCCGATCCCGGGGTGGTGGGATACTACGTTCGGGATGAGCCGCCGATCAGCGTGCAGCCGGCAACCTTCCACCAGTATGGCCTGATCAAAACGAATGATCCGTCGGGCTTCAACTTGGCGGTGCTCGACCACCCGCTCGACCTCCCGTTCTGGAAGGACACGGTGGATGTCTTGGGAGTTGACCCCTATCCGATAACCTCCGCCAGCGGAAACGATCTTGCCCAGGTTGCGGATTGGACCCGCGCGGCGTTTCAGGCGGGACACGGCTCGCGCCCGGTGTGGACCGTCATCCAGTTCTTCCAGATGTACGCGAGCTCCCCATGGCCGACCCAGCAGCAGCTGCACGACATGAGCTGGATGGCGATCGTGGAGGGTGCGACCGGCCTCTTTTACTGGGAATACGGCCTGCGCGGACTCTATATGGTGAAAAATCCGGCCGAGCACGCGGCGCTTTACCAGGAATTGATCAACGTGACCTCCGAGATCAAATCGTTGGAGCCGGTGTTGCTCAGCCCCGACGCCCCGGTGATCACCGCCAACTCCGCTGCCGGCACCGTGTTCACCAAGACCAAGCTCGGGGCCGATGGAACCCGCTACCTGTTCTCGTACAACTACACCGCGTCTCCCGTCACTGCCGAGTTCACGCTGGCGCAGTCTGCCGCCAGCATCATCGACTACGACACCGGTGTCAGCACCGCCCCCGGCACCAGCACGACTTTCTCCGAGACATTCGAGCCTTACCAGGCGCACGTCCTTCTCATCAGCGATTCCCCTCCGTCGCCGACGCCTGCGCCAAGCGCAACACCGTCGCCCTCGGCCACCGCGACTCCCACCATGGCCCCGACGCCATCGCCAACCTCAACCGCAACTCCGACTCGCACAGCCACCCGGACCCCGACCCCCACAATCACGCGGACTCCAGCTCGCACAGCTACGCTGACGCCCACAGCCACGCCCATGCCTGGCAAATTGTCGGTTGTGCCCGTGGATTTGAAATTCGGGGATCAGAGGCTCGGTACCACCAGTCCGCCCAGGACTGTGAAAGTATCCAAGCGCGGCTCGGCGACGGTCAAGTTCACCGCGATGTCAGTTACCGGCGACTTTGCGCAATCCAATACCTGCGGCGCCAGCCTGACCGCGCACGATACATGCACAATCAGCGTCACCTTCAAGCCGACTGCCCCGGGCAAGCGAACCGGTAGCTTGCAGCTCCATGACGACGCCACCGATAGTCCGCAGTTGGTTCGTTTGAGCGGGACAGAAAGCGATCGGGACTAACTGCCTCGATGAACGCTCGGCCATCCGGTGGGTACGTTCTAAAGGCGCTCGCTTTCGGTTCTCGATAGGATCACGTCACACTTGCCTTGGGCCACTCCCGTCATCCGCCGAGGAGCTTCGATTCGGCGCCGCCAGTACAGGCCCAGGTCGTAGCGGTTCTCGACCAGGTAAAGATTGAATCCTGCGCGCTGGAAGGGCTCGACAGCGGACGCGCAGTCGGGCCAGAGCTCGAGCGCGATCTCAGCCTCGGGGCTAAGACGATCGATCATGCCGGCAAGAGGCGCCAAAACCGCCGATTCATTTCCTTCGACGTCAATTTTGATTAGCCGCACACGCTTGAGGTCTTCGCCCGCCAACAGTTCGTCGATCGGCCCCATCGCGACGCTCTCCTCCTCGCGGACAAAGCCATGCCTGGGATTCAGGGTCGTGAGACCGCGATTCCCCTTGGGTGCGAGATAGGTGTGTACGATTCCCCGCTGCGAACCCACCGCGATGTTGGCCGCCTTGACGTTGGTTGCTCCATTGAATTCGATGTTTCTTGCCAATGCCGCGAAAATTGTGGGCGAGGCCTCGTAGGCCAACACCCTGCCATCCGGACCGACCAATTTAGATGCGAGCAGCGTGTGGTAGCCGATGTTCGCCCCGATGTCCACGAAGATATCGCCCGGCCGAAGCCGCCGGGAAAAAAATTCGGTCAGGCTTGGTTCCCAGGTTCCGAATAGGATCAGACGCCTGGTTAGAAAATCGGCAAACCCGCAATCAGGAAAGACCGCGCCAAACCGCGTAGTTGCGGAGTATTTCCCCGGCACCCGGGCAAGAATCCGATCGATCAACGCATCAACGGACACAGATAACCCCCTTGGCGTTCAATCCCGGCCAATTTTCCATAATATCCCGGCCGCGGCGCGAAGCGGCGATCTTACCTGATCCGCGCGGCACCGCCCCGATCCTTGTCCGGTATCAAATCCAGAACGCGCCGGAAAAACAACTCTGCGCTGAACTGTTCGGCCCTGGCCCGTGCGGCATGCCCCATCCTTTCCCGCCGGGCCGGATCGCTCATCAGGCTGTTGAGGGAATCTGCAAGTTGCACGGCGTCTCCCGGCGCGACCACCATACCCGACGAGCCTTGCTCGATATACTCATCGGCCCCGCAGTTGTCGGCTGCCACCACCGCCTTACCGAATGCCATCGCGTTCAAGTAGGTCTGGTGGCCGCAGGAGCGAAGTAATTCCTTTTGCAACGGCACCACAACCATCGCGGATCGCGCCATCAGACGCAAAAAGGTTTTCGGTTCAGCGGTCACGATGTCGACGTTGGGCGGCGCACCGCCCATTTTCTCGAACTGCGCCCGATCGTTGGTCGCGATCAGGAACCTTGCGGGCACCTTCCGCGCCGCTTTGACCAGGGTATTGTAGTCACGGCCCGTGTTGCCGCCCGCGAAAATGTAATCGCCGTTGCCCGGCTCGATGACCTCATCCCCGGCGGCATGGATTGTGGTGTGGAAGGGAATTGCGACAAATTTGTCGGCGGCAAAGCCCAGCACTTTCCGGTAACGTTCGGTCTGCGCTGACGAGAACAGCACTATCTTGGTTACGCTTCGCTGCTCGAGTCTGAACAAGGCGAGCTTGAGAGCGCGAAGCCGGCGCGACCGCGGGAACTCCAAAAAGAACTCCATCTGTATGTGGGGCACTCGCCGCGGCCTCGTCAATTGCAACAGGGCAAATATCCTGCTGGCGCGCTCGCTGGTAGTGAACACCGCGTCAAACTGCCGGCTCGCCCGAAACAGCTTCCAACCCCAATAAAAGTCCGCCAGCGGCAAGCTCCCGAAATTTCTCCATCCGGTCTTCTTCCAATACGCCATATATCCCGGAAGCACCGTCGTCCTTGCGTTCCAGAACGGATGCCCTCCCTTGGGATTGAGGGTCAAATATCGCGGCGCACTGACTGGCTTTGAAGCGTCGGTGGTCACTATGCCGGGCTCTGGCTGAAGTGGCGTCCGCTGGTGGTGAAGCTTCCGCCACACCCGGTCCAATCCGTTACGCGGGGTCGAGTTTCGCTAGGCATGGCCTGCTTCGCCGGTCACTCAGTTTGATATGAACTGCTCTAAGCGTCAACCGGCCAACCGGTCGGATGCTCCGCCAGGCGGTGTAGTATTCTTACGGTTATCTGACGCGGAATCGGCGTGACTTCGAGGACATTCCCGGCCTGCGGGTAATCGATCCCACGGCTGGGCCGTAGGCGGTCGCGGTAGAAATGAACTGGCGAAGCTCGACCCTGCACGAGAATCGCAAGCGTTTGCGTTGTTCAAGAAACGCCGGTTCCTCTCAGTCGCGGCAACACGCCATCGGCCAGGTTTGTATCGAAACCACCCATCGTGTCTCTTTTCGTTCCATCCGGTCTGGACTCGCCGATTGCATTGCTCTATGAAGCATCTAACGCGTTCGTGCGAAGTCCGGTGCGCGCCCGCGTGGCACGTTCGATGCTCCAGTATCGAAGCCAAAACGCCGATTAACTATGCGATGGCGACTCTCTCGAGCCGCACAGCGAGGAGAAAGCAGGCCGATGGATACTTACCGCGAACTCAACACCGGGGTCCCGAAGGAGTACGAGGCGATCCGCGCGACCGCTCATCGCTTCGCCAAAGAAGTGATGCGTCCGGCCGCGCTGGAACTGGATCGGATGGCCGATCCCAATGACGCCATCGCGCCGGGTTCCCCGATGAGGCAGGTGATGAAGAAGGCGTACGGCCTTGGCTATCATGTGTCGGGAATGCCGGTCGAGGTCGGCGGGCTGGGGCTCGATCCGCTCGGCAGCCACATCCTGCACGAGGAACTCGGGTGGGGATCGGTTGACCTGTCGATCGCTATCGGAGTCTCTGGTTTTCCGGCCATGGTCGCCGCCATGTCCGGCAATCCCGATCTCTACCAAAACTTCGTGAAACCGTTCGTCGAGGACCGCGAGGCCAACTTCATTGGATGCTGGGCGATCACCGAGCCCAACCACGGATCCGATCAGCTGATGGTGGGAACGCCCGAGTTTCACGATCCCAAGGTGAAGGGCGAAGTCGTCGCGCGTGCCGACGGCGACTCCTACGTGATCAGGGGCCAGAAGGCGGCATGGGTTTCCAACGGCACCATCGCGACTCACGCGGCGCTGTTTCTCAGGATCGAATCCGACAAGCCGGGGGCCACGGTGGGAATGTCCGGTGGCGGCGTCGCAGTGGTTCCGCTGAACCTGCCCGGAGTGTCGAAGGCCAAGCCGCTGAACAAAATGGGGCAGCGCGCGCTCAACCAGGGCGAGATCTTTTTCGAGAACGTGCGCATCCCGCGCCATTACATGGTCGTGAACTCCGACGCCTATGAACAGTACACGATGATGACGCTGACCATGGCCAACGGCGGCATGTCCACCGCATTTACCGGGCTGGCCCGGGCCGCATACGAGGTCGCGCTGGACTATTCGAGGGAACGGGTGCAGGGCGGACGCGCCATCTGCGAGCATCAGTTGGTGCAGAAGCGCCTGTTCGAAATGTTCACCAAGGTCGAGGCATGCCGCGCGCTGTCGCGAGCAGTCACCGTTTACAACAGCTCGTCGGGGACGCCTTCGCTGCAACATGCGATCGCCGCGAAGACCTTCTGCACCCAGGCCGCATTCGAGGTGGCCAGCGACGCCTTGCAGGTTTTCGGCGGCAACGGGCTGAGCAAGGAATATCCGATCGAGAAACTGTTCCGCGATGCCCGCGCCTCGCTGATCGAGGACGGCACCAACGAGGTCTTGAGCCTGGCCGGAGCGCGACACATCCTGGCCGAGGCCAATGGCCACGCGCACGCATAATAATTGCGGCCGGTTTTGTACAAACGCGATGGAGGTCGCCGATGGCGCGCGCACAGGGAGCGATTGAGCAGCTGATCAGAATGCGGGTGAAGCAGCATCCGCACGAAACCTGGCTCAAGTTCAAAGACCAGGAATTTTCGTGGGAGCAAGTGCTGAGCAACATTCATCGCGCCGCCAACGGCTTGCTCGCGCTCGGCATCGCACCCGGCGACCGCGTGGCGATCATGATGGGGAATCGCCCGGAATTTTTGTGGATACACTTCGCGATCGGGTTCATCGGCGCGGTCAGCGTTCCCGTCAACACCTCGCAGCGCGGCGTGACATTGCATCACGTGCTCGCGGACTCCGACTCGGCGGCGGTGATCTTCGAAGAGCTGCTGCGCGATTCGGTGATGGCGGTAAAGGACTCGCTCCCGAGCCTGAAAGCCTGCGTGGTAGCCGACGGCAATGCGGGCAAGGGAGTTGATACGACTCTGGATGCCCTGATGGCGCATCCCGATCGCGAGCCCGACGTCGAAGTCGGCTCAGCCGCCGGCGGCGCAAGCATGATGTACACCTCGGGCACCACCGGGCCTCCGAAAGGGGTCATCGCCAGCGGCGGGGATAGCACCGCGCTCGGCGCGGTGCTGGGCGCCCTCAAGCTGCGCCCCGGCGAGACCATCTACACCGCGCTCCCGCTGTTTCACGGCAACGCGCTGATGATCTCGGGATTCGGCTCGATGCTGCTCGACGCGAAATTCGCGATCGCCGAGCGCTTCAGCGCGTCGCGATTCTGGGACGAATGCCGCAAGTACCACGCGGTCGAGTTCAACACCCTGGGCGGCATGATTCCGATCCTGCTCAAGCAGCCGCCGCGTCCCGACGATCGCAACCACGAAGTGCGGGTGGTGCTCTCGGCCGCATGCCCGCCATCGGTGTGGAAGGAATTCGAGGATCGCTTCGGCGTCAAGATCATCGAAGTTTATGGAATGGTCGATTCGCCCGGTTTCCTGATGAACGACGTTGACCGGGTAGGGTCGATGGGCAAGCCGGTCGGCGAGGTCGAGTTCCGCGTGGTTGACGACAACGACAATCCGCTCCCGGCGGGCAAAATCGGCGAGCTCGTCTTCCGTCATCCCAAGGGGCAGCTCAGTCATTATCACAAGCTTCCCGACGCGACCGCCGAGGCATACCGCAACGGATGGTTTCATTCGGGCGATCTCGCCAGGACCGACGAGGACGGCTTCTATTATTTCTGCGGACGCAAGAAGGCGTCGATCCGCCGGCGCGGCGAGAACATCTCCGCCTGGGAGATCGAGACCGTCGTCAATCAGCATCCCGCAGTCTTGGAGTCGGCAGCCTACGCGGTGCCGTCGGAACTGGGCGAGGATGAAGTCAAGATCGCGGTCGTGCTCGCGCCCGGCGCGACACTTCGCCCCGAAGACCTCATCGAGTTTTGCCGCGACCGGATGGCCTACTACGCGGTGCCGCGTTTCATCGAATTTATCGCCGAGCTGCCAAAGACCGGCACCCAACGCATCCAATACGCCGCCCTGAAGGCGCGCGGCGTCGCCGGAGCGTGGGACCGCGAACAGGCAGGCATCAAGGTCGAACGATCACGCACGCCCGCATGAGGCAGCCGCCATCGAGGCGGCGCAATAGTGATATAACTTCCGCGACCCGGGGAGGGACAATGGAATTTCAGGAATTAATCGGCACTCGGCGTTCGATTCGCTTCTTCGATCCCAAGCGGCCCGTCGAACAGGACAAGATTCAGAAAATTTTGGAGGCCTGCCTCGTCGCTTCATGCGCCGTCAATGCGCACTGGCTCCGCGCGATCGTCGTCAAGCGCGACGACATACCCAAGGCCGAACTCGAGAAGCTCAAGAACCCGGTGCAGGCCGTGGTTATTGAACTCGCCCCGGTGCATATCTACTTCTACGCCGACCTCGGCGTCGTCAATCGGGTCAAGGGCGCCCGGCTCAAGGAGCTGGTCGAGGCGAACGTCATCGCATCGACCCACGGCTGGAGCACCAAGTTCGTCGATGAGGTCGTGTATCCGTATATCCTGAAGCCGATGACCGAATCGCCGCACTATCCGGTGATGGCCGCTTTCGATTGCGGCATCGCCGCCTGCCAGGGCCTGCTGATGGCGTTCGAACTGGGGCTCGGCGCGTGTCTCACTGCGTTTGCCGCACCGATCATCGGCGCGATCACCAAGCCGCCCGAAGATTGGTTCCCGCTCTACCAGCTCAACATCGGCTACTCGCTTGAGTCTCGCGAAGCGGGCGGGCAGCGGCCGCGGCCTAAGTTCGAGGAGCAGTACTTCCTCGGCAAGTACGGAAATCCATTCCCGCGCGATCCCAAGGTCGTCGAGGAACTGAAGAAAACTAAAGTGCTGCAAGCTCCGGCGCCGCTTCCCGGCCGCAAGGAGGAACTCCGCCGCCTCGCGAGGCAGCTCAATCTGCCCGAGTGATCGCGGGTGTAAGCGCCGGACACCGTGGTTCAGCTAAATCGCGAAGGAGTAGCCTCCGTTCACGGGAATCGTCTGCCCCGTCATCCAGCTCGACGCATCGGAGGCGAGGAACAGCACCATGTTGGCCGCATCCTCCGGCTCGCCCAGGCGGCGGATCGGGTAATGGCGCAGCACCTTCTTCGTGTACTCTTCCACCTCCAGCATGCGCGCGGTCATGGGCGTGCGCGTGGTGCCGAGCGCCACGCAGTTGGCGGTGATTGAATAGCGGCCCACGTCCTTGGCGATCGCGCGGATGAATCCTGCCGCTCCGGCCTTGGCCCCGGAATATATTTCGAGATTGGGCTCGCCGACCCGGCCCGCGTCGGAGATCACGGTGACGATCCGCCCGTAACCGCGCTCGATCATCCCCGGCAGCGCGGCGCGGGTGCAGTTGAGCACGCCGAAAAAATTGGTCAGGAGCGGAGCCTGCCATTCGTCAGGCGACTGCTCCCAGAACGGCCTGCGCGGAATGTTGCGCGGATCGGGTCCGAAATTCCCGGCGTTGTTGACCAGGATGTCCACCCTTCCGAACGCGCGCACCGCCTGCTCGAACGCGCCCATCACGCCTGCGAAATCGCTCACGTCGCAGCTTGCGGCGAGGCCCTTGCATCCGAGCTTTTCCACTTCCGCCGCGACCGCCTTCGCGCGCTCCTCGTAATAGTCATTCACCACGACGCCGCCTGCGCCGTTGGCGGCCAGGTGCAGCGCGATTTGCCTTCCGACGCCCTGTCCCGCGCCGGTCACCAGACCGATGCGCCCCTTGAGATCGAGTATTGAGCCCGCCATGGTTTGCTCCTTCATCGAATCGCCGATTTCCCCGCCAACGCGCGCGCGATGATCAGCTTTTGAATCTGAGTTGTGCCGTCCGGCATCGTCAGCATCCGGGCGTCGCGCATGCATCGCTCGACCCGGTTTTCGATCGCGAGTCCGTTCGCACCCATGCACTGGATCGCGGTCGACGCGACTTTGACCGCCGCTTCCGTCGCATACCATTTGGCCATCGAGGTTTCCACGTCCGCGCGTCCGCGCCGGAGCGCGAGGTAGGCGCGATGGCATAGCAGGCGCGACGCGTCGATCTCGGTCGCCATCTCGGCCACCATCGCCGCGACCAACTGATGGCGGATGATTTCCTTGCCGAACTGTTTTCGTATCTGCACGTACTTGAGCGCGATTTCGTACGCACGCCGCGCGATCCCGACCGCCATCATCGCGGTGCCCGCGCGCGCATGCGAAAACAGCGAAAGCGTGCGCCCGAACGCGTGTTCGGGCGCCGCCCGTTCGCTGCCCCATCCGCCGAGCACGTTCGTCTCCGGTACTTCGACATCGCTGAAGAACATTTCCGAGGTGGGGAACGAGCGCAGCCCCATCGTCTGGATCTCGCGGCTTTCGAACGGGGACTCCCGCCGGTCGATCACGAATTGGCGGAATCCCGCGGGCCCCTGGGCAGGATCGGTCTGCGCCAGCACCACCGCGACGTCGGCGACGCTCGCGTTGCTGATCCAGCTCTTCGAGCCGTTGATTACCCAATGGTCGCCCTTGTGCTCGGCTCGGCTTCGGATCCCCGACGGATCGGAACCGGCTTCCGGCTCGGTGGTCGCGACGCATCCGATCAGATCGCCTTGAGAAAGCGGCCCGACCAGGCGCCGCGCCAGATCGGGATGGGCAAGGCCGGCGATCAGCGAGGCCGCACCGGCGGTTATCATCGACATCCCGGCCAGGCCCGGGAAGGTTGCCGACAGCTCTTCGCTTTGGAGGCATCCGATTATCGGATCGGAGCCGCCCGCAAGGATTCCTTCGCTGCCCCCGTAGCCCCACGGGATGAGCATCTTGAGCATCGGCTTGGCGCGCTCGGCGGTCATCTCGAGGTCGCCCCACTTGTCGTCGAGCGGGCGGACCTCGGCGTCGAGGAATTTTCGCAAGCTGTCCCGGAACATCCGCTGCTCTTCGTTCAATTCAAAGTCCATGATTGCCTCTCCCGAGCGTCTCGCATCGGAACCATTCTTTTTCTTTCACTGGGTGCAGAGGTCACCCCTGGCCGTTGGCACGGCTGGTATTAAGAAACCGCGCGCCCGTGGCAGTGGCCGCGAGCGACAACGGAGCGCGGCCTTGACGGTGGGTGCAGGGGTCACCCCTGCCGGCGCGCCTTGCGTTTGCCTCCGAGTCCCCCTTTGAGGACGTCGTCGACCCACGACATGCCCGCCATCATTCGCGGAAACCCGACCGTGGTCAGGGCCAGCAGCGCGACTTGGCGGACCTCTTCGGGCTTGGCCCCCGCCTCCAGCGCGCGCCGGGCATGGGAATGGACCGCGCCCTCCTGTGCGGAGGCGACCGCCATCCCGAGCTTGACGAGCTGGACTTGCTTTTCGTCGAGCGGGCCGGCCTCGGCGAGCATACGTCCGAGATCGTCGTAGGCTTCGCTGATTGCCGGAAATTGCCGCCTGAAATCCCGATATCGCCCCGGTAACTCTTTCATCTCTAAAGCACCTCCCACGTGCCGTGTTGACCGCCCAGGCCCGGTCAAATCTCAACGCGCATATCAGCAGGAAATAGTTCCGAAGGATAGGCTCGCGCGGCGCCCGCCAAGGGTCCATACTGCCGGTCGGAGGGGTAACATCATGCTGCGGTCGCTAAGTCTGAGAGTCACTGCGGTAGCAGTTATGTGCCTCATATGTGCTGGGTGCGGCACGCACGACGCCAGCGATCCCGCGTATGGCGCGATGTTCAAACAGGCCACGCGCGATCGCGTCGAAGGTAACGAATTCTGGGGCAGCAAGCGGCAAAAGGATTGTGTCGGCGGAGGCGTGGCGATCGTATGCACTCCTCCCGGCGCCGCTGGAAACTGACCAGGGGACTCAGGGCTTCGGCTCAATCACAGCAGCTTTCGCTCAGAATGGCGCGAGCACTCGCGTAGCGCGGGGTTTGCGATTTCGCCGACGCGGGCTATAAACGCCGATGAGAGAATCGACCTAATACGGAGCAAATCACATGGCCAGCGGACACGTATTGAAGGAAGTCAAAGACGGCGTCGCAACCGTCACGCTCAATCGCCCGGAGAAACTGAACGCATTCTCGGGCACGATGGCGGCGGAGCTTTACGGAGCGTTTGCCGAATACGACAAGGACGACGACGTTCGCGTGATCGTCGTCACCGGCGCGGGCCGTGCGTTCAGCGCGGGCGCCGATTTGTCGAGCGGCGGTAACACGTTCGACGCCGATGCACGCAAGGAGCGGCGCCAGCGGCCGGCGCCGGTTATTCGGCCGTGGAACGTGCGCAAACCGATCATCGCGGCGATCAACGGGCCGGCGGTCGGAATGGGAATCACGCTGCCGATGCAATGGGACATCCGGGTCGCGGCCGAGAGCGCGCGAATCGGATTCGTGTTCGTGCGGCGCGGAATAACCCCGGAGGCGCTCAGCCTGTGGACCGTCCCGCGAATGATCGGACTGGCCAGGGCCAACGAACTGCTGATAACCGGGCGGATTCTCAGCGCGCGCGAGGCGCTCGAATTCGGAATCGTGAGCCACGTATGGCCCGACGCGGAGTTCATGATCAGGGTGCGCGAGATGGCGCTCGATATCGCGCATAACACGGCGCCGGTGTCGGTCGCGATAACCAAGCGCCTGATCTACGCACTGCTGGCGGAGCCCGAGGCGGAGAAGGCGCAGGCGGTCGATACCAAAACCTTCACCTGGGCCGGCAAGCAGCCGGACGCGTACGAAGGGGTCAGCGCGTTCGTCGAGAAGCGCAAGCCCAAATGGAAGATGAAGCCGTCGAAGGACATGCCCAAATTTATCCCGGCGATCAAGTGAGCGATCCGCCGGGCGATGGCTCCGGCAGCGCGCGGGCGCGACTCGCGCCGCAGCGGCGCGAGTCGGCGGTGCTGATCGCGCTGGCGATCGCCGGCGCGGTGGCCGAGTATCCGCTCGCGCTGGCGATGAAGTCGCTCGACCGATCGCAAATCGGACACGCGCTCCCGTTCCTCGGCGTCGCTTTGGTGCTCGCATCGCTGATACCGGTGGCGCTTCGACTCAACGGCGAGCTTGGGTTGCCTGGCGCGCCGCTGATCGCGGCAAAGATCGCGGGCGAAAAAATCCATTTCTCGATTCGCAGCCTGGTAAGAATCTCGATCGGCTACGCGATACTGGCCGCGGCCGCCGGTGCGGGCGCGCTGGTGCTTGTGATCGTGCCGCTGGTTTTTATTGCGCACGGCGGCGGCGCCGTCAGCCTCCCGAAGCCGCCGATGTTGGCGTTGGCGCCTGGCCGTATCGCGATCATCGGCGCGTCGGTCGCGATCGTGGCTGCGGTTAGCGAGGAGATCCAATTCCGGCTGGTCTCGTACGCGATCCTCGGATGGATCGCGCGGCTGATATCGCGCGACTCGGGCGGCTATCCCGGTCGCCGCGCGCTTTGGATAGTAACAATCGCCCAGGGCTACCTGTTCGGAATAATTCATCTGGCGCCGCTGGCCGGGACGGTGTTCCATGGCGCGCCGGGGCTTCTGATCGGCGGATTGGTGATGCCGCAGACGTGGGAGGGCGTCGTGTTCGGGCGCCTGTATTTGCGCCGCGGACTGGAAGCCTCGATGCTCGCGCACGCGTCGATGGATGTCGCGTTGTTCGCGTTGGCGGCGATCGGAATGCTGGGATCTCATCCCGGCGGGGGATGACCGCGTGCGCTCGCGAAGGAAGAAGATGGTGCGTTGAGCCCGAGGGCCGAAACTCAGGCCAAACTTGCCCGGCGATACATCGTGACCACCGCGGCTCCCTCCAGCCCGAGATTGTGCTGGAGGGCGACCTTGGCGCCTTTGCCGCTACTTCGCTGTGTAGACCACTTCCCCGCCTACGATCGTTTTGAGAGGCTTGACCTCCTTGAGGCCTTCCGCCGGCATCGTGAAAATATCGTCCGATAGCACGACCATATCGGCGTATTTTCCAGCCTCGAGCGAGCCCTTGACCTGAGCCTCTCCCATCGCCTTGGCCGCCCAAAGAGTCCACATCTTAATTGCTTCGGTAACGGATATTGCCTGCTCGGGATGGAACACACCCATGTCCGAGTGACGGGTCACTGAAGCCCATATGCCGAGAAACGGGTTGATATTCTCGAGGTAGATCCCGGTTAAGTCAGTGCTCCCTGCCGGTTCGAGCCCGGCGTCAATCATTGCGCGGTAACGAAAACCGGTATCTGCGCGTTTTGCGCCCATATTGTCGAAGTTCGATTTGACTAGATCCAGCAACCACACCGGCTGCGCGGAAATATAAAGACCGTGCTTCTTCATCTCTTTGGCGCGCTTCAACTGCTCGTCGGTGAGCTGAAACGTCCCAAAGTGTTCGATCCGCATTATGGTTTCGGGCCGTCCCGAGCCGATCACCTTTTCGTAAGCGTTCAAGCCGACGTCAGTGGCGCGATCGCCTGAACAATGGTACATACACAGCGCGCCGGCTTTGTTGGCAATGGCGGCAAACCTATCGGCGTGTGGCTGGTCGGTGACTAGAATGCCCTTATTGCCGGGCGGGTCGGTATCGAAATGCCCAACATACGGCTCGTACATGTAGCCTGTGCGAGCGTCATTTTCGCCGTCTATCCACGCCTTTATCCCCGCGAACCGATACCATTGCCGGTCCACACCCTTTGGCATGTCGAACTTGCTCAAATCCTCCGGCATGTCCTCGCCGTCGGCCGATGTCCAGACCGAAATCGTGTAACGAATGGTGGGCTTGGTTGGCAATTGCGCGACCGCTTGGAGAACAGGCAATGCCTTGGCGGGGGTAAGTGCGAGAACCGACGTAAACCCATTCGCATTCCAGAAGTGCTGGATGCTCTTGGTATAGTAGCGCTCCAGTTCGGCCGGACTCGGGTTGTCCGGGATATCCGCCAAGGCATCCGTCAGCACCCCGGTAGGTTCGCCGGCCCGGTCGAGCATTACCGAGCCGCCGTGCGGGAGCCTCTTCGTGCCCTTCTTGATGCCCAGCCTTTCTATAGCCAGAGAGTTAACCATCGCCATGTGACCGCCGTTGGCGAGCAGCAGGGGGTTATCCGGAGCTACGGCATCGAGCTCAGCTTTGGTCGGGATACGCTTCTCGACAAACTTGTTTTGACTGGCTGAAGCGCAGGCGACCCAAATCCAGGCGCCCTTTGGCGTCTTCTTTACTGCGCGAGCTATGTTAGCCAGCGCCTGCTTGACTGACTTGGTCCCCGGGTAGCGGTCATCCACCCAGTCTTCTTTCAAATAGATGGATTCCATCGGGTGGCAGTGGGCATCGATCAATCCAGGCACCACGGTCCTGCCACCGAGGTCCACCATTCGAGTCGAAGGCCCCGCAAGCTTCTTTAGCTCGTCGGTCGCGCCGACGCTCAATATTTTGCCGTCCTTGACGGCGATGGCACTAACTATCGAGCCCGCTGGATCGAGCGTGACAACCTTGCCATTAAAGTAAACCACGTCTGGCTCAGCCGCCGGCGCTATGCGGGCAAATGCCCCCACCACGAGGGCGACCATCGCTACGCTAGCCAGCAGACGCTTCGCCACGATTGTCGCACTCGTGTGCACAGGTATTTTCCTGTCGGTCCCGATCAGATTGAGCTAATAGCTGTTGAGCCCGCGGGCCGAAACTCAGGCCAAACTTGCCCGGCGATACATCGTGACGACCGCGGCTCCTCCCAGCCCGAGATTGTGCTGGAGGGCGACCTTGGCGCCCGCTACCTGCCGCTTGTCCGCTTCGCCCCGCAATTGCCAATTGAGTTCGGCGCACTGCGCCAGGCCGGTTGCGCCCAGGGGATGGCCCTTGGAAATCAGCCCGCCCGATGGATTCACGACCACTTTGCCGCCGTAAGTGTTGGCGCCCGAGTCGACAAATTCACCGCCCTTGCCCTCGGGGCATAACCCCAGCGCCTCATAAGTGATCAGTTCGTTGCATGAGAAGCAGTCGTGGAGTTCGACCACGTCGACGTTCTCGGGTCCCAGACCGCTTTGCGCATAGACCTTGCGCGCGGCCGCCTTCGACAGGTCAGCGCCGACCATCTTGATGCAACTACGCTCGGAAAACGTGCTGGCAAAGTCGGTCGCCATCGCCATCCCGAGAATCTCGACGGCCTTGTGCTCGAGGCCGTGCTTCTTGACGAAGTCGGCGCTGGCCAGAATTGCCGCACCCGAGCCGTCAGAGGTCGGGCAGCACTGGAGCTTGGTGAGCGGCTCATACACCATCGGCGCGCCGAGGATGCCTTCCAGTGAATATTCATTCTGGAATTGCGAGTAAGGGTTGTTCACCGAATGCTTATGGTTCTTCCATCCGATTTTTGCGAACTGCAACGCGGTCGTGCCGTAGCGCTCCATGTGCTCGCGCCCCGCGTTGCCGAACATCTGCGCCGCCGGCGGCGCCGGCGCGAAGCCGCGGAGCGCGGCCATCAGCTCGATGTGCTTGTCCATCGGATTGATACGGTCCATGTACTTGGCGCCGAGCGAACCCTTCTCCATCTTCTCGAAGCCGAGCGCCATCACGCAGTCCGCGATGCCGCCCTCGATGAATTGCTTGGCCATGAACAGCGCGGTCGATCCGGTCGAGCAGTTGTTGTTGACGTTGTAGATCGGGATGCCGGTCATCCCGAGTCCATAGAGCGCGCGCTCGCCGCAAGTCGATTCTCCGTAACAGTAGCCGACCACCGCCTGCTCGATGCTTTCGTAGGAGATTCCGGCGTCCTGCAGAGCCTTGGTGCCGGACTCCTTGGCCATGTCGGGATAGTCCCAAGCCCGCGAACCCGGCTTCTCGAACTTGGTCATGCCAACGCCTACGACGTATACTTTGCGTCCCATTTTTTTTCTCCCTGAAGGCCGCACTGCGCGGCTGTGGCTACTAAAAACTCCAAAGGCGGTAAAAAGTCCAGAGTCTTGAGGTTCAGCGCCGTCGCATCGCCGGCACGCTCATCCGGTTGGGTTCTTGAGAAGGCGCAGCAGAAATCACTTGCGGGGGAAGGATTTGAACCTTCGACCTCCGGGTTATGAGCCCGGCGAGCTACCAGACTGCTCCACCCCGCCTCGGCAGTGTATCTGCCGGTCGGTCGGCCGGTCAACATCGTACGCATCGAAATGCGCGCGGGCGTGCGCAAGCGCCGCTCCCGGCATCGAGCCGCCGATCGCACCGCTGGGGTCGAATCTGATCCGGAACTAGCCGGCGAGAATCCGGATGTTGCAGTTGCGATGTTTAAGCCCGAACTCGATGATCTCTTTTTCGGTCGGGGTCGCGCCCGGTTTTGCGTCGGTCAGCATCAACTGCTTCGCGACGGCGTTGTCGATCCCGTCGGCCTCGACGTCAAGGTTATGGTCGTCACAGATGATAAATGCCATTTTGTTAAAAGCACCTCGAACGGACAACGCTACAAGATTTTTCCACAGATTTGAACCGCGCGGCGGCGCGCTCCCAAGACGCAATTCGTGGTAATCGTAATCGAGATGCGCGTGCGCGCGAGACGGGAAACGCAGACGCGGGAGGTCGATGCAAATTGAGCCTAAAGGGAAAAGCCGCGGCAATCGGAATTGGCGAACTCAAACCGGTCAAGGAACCCGGCGACCTGACCGCGCTCGGGCTGACGGCGCGGGTCGCGGCCGAGGCGATCGCGGACGCGGGGCTGGAGAAGAAAGACATCGACGGCTTCCTGGTCGGCGTGCCGTTTTCGGACCCGGGGATGATTTACCCGGCGAGCGCGGCCGAGGTGCTGGGGCTGAACGTGCGGATGCTGAACCAGGTCGATATCGGAGGCGCGAGTCCCGCCGGGATGATCTGGCGCGCGGCGGCGGCAATCGACGCGGGGATGTGCAGCGCGGTGCTGTGCATCGTCGCGGATTTGAACAAGGTCGGCGACCAGCGCCCGCCGGTGATATCGGTGCAGCGCGAGTTCGAGGCGCCGTACGGAAATCTCGGCGCCAATTGCGGCTACGCGATGATCGCGCATCGCCATATGTATGAATACGGCACCACGGCGCGGCAGATGGCGAAGGTCGCAGTCGATCAGCGAAGCAGCGCGCTCAAGAATCCACTGGCGACGTTCAATGACAAGCCGCTCACGATCGACGACGTGCTGAACTCGCGGATGATCGTCGATCCGCTTCATCTATATGAAATCGTAAGCCCGGTGAGCGGTGGCGCAGCGGTCATTGTCGCGTCGCCCGAGCTGGCCAAGCGCGCAAAGAATCCGCCGATATGGCTGCTGGGGGCGGGCGAGTACGCCAATCATTCGACGATCACGTACGCGCCGTCGATCACCGAATCGCCGATCAAGCCGGCCGCCGAGGCCGCGTTCAAGATGGCGGGCCTGCAACCGAAGGACATGGACCTGGCGTGTCCGTACGACTGCTACACGATCACCGTGATCGTCACGCTCGAGGACGCCGGCTTTTGCAAGAAGGGGGATGGCGGGCCGTTCGTGATGGAGCACGACCTGACCTACGCGGGCGACTTTCCGTGCAACACGCACGGCGGGCAACTGTCGTTTGGCCAAGCGGGCCTGGCGGGCGGCATGAGCCACGTCACGGAAGCGATAAGGCAGTTGATGGGCCGCGGCGGCGAGCGCCAGGTCAAGGGCGCGGCGCTGGGCTACGTCAATGGCAACGGCGGAATCATGAGCGAGCAGTCAAGCCTGGTGCTGGAGCGCAAATCATGAGCGAGTACTACAAACCGCTTCCGAAGCAAACGCCAACCAGCCGGCCGTTCTGGGAGGCGGCGCGGCGCCACGAGCTGATCCTTCAGCAGTGCGGCGCGTGCCGCGCGTTCATCTATTATCCGCGCGATCGATGCCCGAAATGCTTCTCGGACAATCTCGGCTGGGAACGCGTGAGCGGGCGCGGCAAGGTGTACAGCTACACGGTCGTGCGACGAGCGTCGAGCCGGGTGTTTGCCGACGCGCCGTACGTGTTGGCGATCGTCGAACTGGCCGAGGGACCGCGCATGACGAGCAATATCGTCGCGGCGCCGGAGGATGTGCGGGTCGAGATGCCGGTCCAGGTATTTTTCGACGACGTGACGCCGGATCACACGCTGGTGAAGTTCAAGCCGGCGTAATTAGTCCGCGCTCACGCCAGCAGGACGGCGACGATTCCGGTCAGGAAGATCCCGTCGAAGGTGCCGGCGCCGCCGATCGATGCGACCGGTGCGCCCAAATCGCGCAAGTTGCGCAGGTTGAGCAGGTCCGCGCCGATGAGCGTGCCGACCACGCCGCTGATGAACGCGACTGCGTCGCGATGATGTCCCGAGGAGCCGAGGAAGTAGCCGCAGGCAGCGGCGGCGATCGGCGGAATCAGCATCGGGGTCGCGATTCCCAGCCCGGGAACCGGGATCGCGAAGCGATGGACGATCGCGGCAACGATCGCAACTCCGATCAACGCCGGCACGATTATCGCCGGCATTTGCATCAGCAAGTACGCCGAAATCAGCACCGGAACGATCGCACCGCCGACATTCACCGCGACGATCGTCGAGTCGGTGGCGTAGCGAATCGGCACTCGGTAGCGGATGCCGAAGCTGCGGATCACCGCGGCGGGATGCGGCCGGCCGGTGGCAATACGGGTGATCGGAATATTGATGTAGCTGCCGACCAGACTCACGAGCAAAGCCGCGAATGCCAGCTCGGGCGGCAGGCCGATCATCGCGAATGCGTAGTTGATGACGTGGATTTCGAGCAGGACAAAAAAGAAGGCGAGGACGAGGAAAAAGACGATCGCGTAGAAGGCGAGGAACGGTGCGAAAAACACGGCGCGATGATAGCAGGCGGCGCGCGCAGAGCGAATCTCAGGAAATCACGGCGCGGGGCGCGATACTGCGGGCCGGTCCTGGCCGCGGCGCAAGCCGGGGAAAAAACGGCGGCGCGAGCCGAGTGCGTCGGCGTACCGCCCGCCCATCGCACGTTCCTCGGCCGGAATTCGCACGGCGAGAATCAGCGCGTTGCCGATCGAGAACGCGATCGCGGTGAAGATCGCGCCGCCGATCATCGGCACCGCTGCGATCTCGATGACGACCGCAAGATAGTTGGGATGGCGCATGAAGCGATAGGGTCCGTCGGTCGCTGGCGCGCGGTCGGGACTCACGATGATTCGCGTGTTCCATCGATCGCCGAGAGTCGCAACCGCCCAGTAGCGAAGCGCTTGCGCGACGGCTTCGGCGCCGAGCGCGAGCCACGCGATCGCGGGCGCAAACGCGTGTGGAAAAAACGCCGCCTCGGTGGCGCACGACACGACGAACAGCGCGTGAAACACCACCATCACGCGATAGTGCGCCTGCCCGACTTCGACCGCCCCGTGCTGGAACGCGCGGCGCGCGTTGCGGCGCGCGCGATCGAGCTCGAAGCCACGCTCGACGATCAGCAGCGCGAGGATAAGCAGATAGGTGCGAAGCGAGATCACCACTTCCGCAAGGTCACCATTTCAGGAGTACCAGCTCGACCGAGAACCCCGGACCCATCCCGATGATCAAGCCGTAGTCGCCGGGCGCGGCGGCGTTGTCTTCCAGCAATTCGTCGAGGATGAACATCACGGACGCGGACGAGAGATTTCCCACCGATTGCAGCGAGCGCCACGAACGCGCCAGCGCGGCCTCGGGGAGCGCCAGCGCGCCCTCGATGGTCTCGAGCACCTTGGGGCCGCCGGCGTGCGCGATCCAATGGCGGATGTCTGCGCGGTCGATTTGCTGGGTCGCAAGGAATGAATCGACTTCGTCGAGGATGTTGGCGCGAACGAGGTCGGTGAGCTTCGACGACAGGACGATTTTGAAGCCGCTGTCCACGATCTCCCAGCCGAGAATCTCTTCGGTGTTTGGAAAGACCAGCGAACGCGTTGCGATTACCTGCGGGCCGGTCGCCGCGCTGGCATTGCCGCCGATCAGCATCGCGGCGGCGCCGTCGCCGAACAGCCCGGACGCGATAATGTTGGCGATGGAAAGATCCTCGCGCTGCAGCGTGAGCGAGCACAACTCGACCGACAGCAGCATCGCGACTTCCGACGGATACGCGCGGATGTAGTCGGCAGCGCGCGCGGTGCCGGCCGCTCCCGCCACGCATCCGAGCCCGAAGATTGGAGTGCGCTTGATTTCCTTGCGCATCCCGAGTGCGCTGATCACGCGAGTGTCGATGCTCGGAACGGCGATGCCGGTTACGGTGACGAAGAATAAATGATCGACGTCCCGGGGCTTGAGGCCGGCGCGTTCGAGCGCGAGTTCAGCCGCCACGGTTCCGATTTCGGGCGCAACGCGCAGCCATGCGTCGTTGGTCTTGGCGAAGGTGTCGAGCGGGAGGTATTCCTCGATCGGCAGGGCAAGATGGCGCCCGGTGATTCCGAGCGCGCCCTGGAGTTTGTTGAAGCGGCGCAGATCCGAGTAGCGCCGCTCCCATAGCTCGCGCAGGCGCGAAGTCAGTTGTTCCTGATCGACGTAGTTGCCGGGCAGCGCGGTGCCGGTTCCGATCACACGGGGCGAATCGTTGCTAATCACTGATGGTCGCATGGCGCCCGAGTCGCGGGACTCGGGGCGACATCGCTGCCTCTCCTTTACTGCCTGGCGAACCCTAACATGATCCATTGAGCCAGAGCTATTCGATCAGGGTTCGGTTCGGGCGTGTTTGACGCTATCAAGAAGAACAACATTATTATACCGCTCTTGTGCCCCGCGCTGCATCCGTTAAGATCACCCCTCAATTATGCGATCTGAAGAACGCCGCGAACTGCTGGTGATGCTTGCCCGGGAGTCGTATTTCGAGCGCCAACTTACGCTCTCATCGGGACGCGCCTCCAACTACTACGTCGACTGCAAACGCACGCTGTACCTTCCGCGCGGTGCGTACCTGGCCGGAGAACTGATGCTGGAACTCGCGATGGCGACGGGCGTCGAACAAATCGGCGGCATGGCGGCTGGCGCGTTGCCCGTGACCGACGCGGTGCTGGCCGCGGCGCATCGCGCCGGCGTCGATATTCGCGGTTTCTTTGTGCGCAAGGAAACCAAGCAGCACGGGCTGCAACAAATTATCGAGGGCGCGTTCAAACCCGGGCTGAAGACCGCCGTGATCGACGATACGATCACTACCGGAGGATCGAGCCTGCAAGCGGCGGCTGCGATGCGCGAGGCGGGGGCAAACGTAATCGCGGCGATCGCGCTGGTGGAACGCGGCGAGGGCGCGGTCGAGGCATTCGCGCGCGCGGGCTTGAAGTATAGCTGGGTATTCACCGCGGAAGAGGTGCGCGCCGAGCGCGCCGCTCATCGCGCCTGATTTCATTTTTTACTGACGATCCGATCGAACGGAACCGGCCGGGCAGCCCATGAGGTCTTCAGCAATCAACGCCGACACCGCGGTCGCGGCGATTTTCGGCGATCCCGTCGGACATTCCAAGTCGCCCGCGATGCACAACGCCGCTTACGCGGCGCTGGGCATGAACCGAGCCTACGCGGCGTTTCGCGTCACCTCCGAGAATCTTGCGGCGGCCCTGCGCGCGATTCATCCGCTCGGCATCATCGGCGTAAATCTGACCGTGCCGCACAAGGAAGCCGCAGCCCGGCTGATCAAGGACCTCAGTGGAGAGGCGCGCATGCTCGGCGCGGTAAATTGTGTCGTGAATCGGCGCGGCGCGCTGCGCGGCGACAATACCGATGCACGCGGGCTGGAGCGCGACTTGCGCGATCTCGGATGCGAGTTGCGCGGGCGGCTTGCGATCGTGATCGGCGCGGGCGGCGGCGCGGCCGCATCGATCCTCGCGTGCTTCCGGCTGGGCGCGAACCGGGTGGTGATCGCCAATCGCACGCCTGCTCGCGCGGCGGCGCTCGCCCGGCGCTTTTCGGCCAAGGGCGCGGTGCGCGCGGCGGGTGAGCCTCGCGGCCTGGACGCGCTCATGGACTCGGAGTTGCTCGCCGGCGCGCGATTGATCGTCAATGCGACGTCGATGGGTCTGACGACGCCGCGATTCGCGCGCCTCGACCACAGTTCAACCCCCGGCGATTGCCTGTTCTACGATCTGATCTATTCGCGGGAGCCAACCGCGTTCCTTGAGCCCGCAATTGCCGCCGGCCGGCGCGCGGTGGATGGCACCGGGATGCTGGTGAACCAGGGCGAACTCGCTTTCAGGTTGTTCAATCGAGTCGCGCCGCCCGCGGGCGTGATGCGCGCGGCGTTGTTCAACGAGCTGGGCCGGGCAGCAAGTTAGCTACACGCAGCGGCCTAGCCGAACATCTCCTTGAGCTTGTCCACGAAGCCCTTGGAGAGCGGATGGTTGACGGCCTTGCCGTCGAGCTGGGCGAATTCCTCGAGTAGTTCGCGCTGGCGCGGGGTCAGGCTGCGCGGCGTCTCGACGATTATCTTGATCAGCTGATCGCCGCGGCCGTAGCCATGAAGGTCGACGATGCCCTTGCCCTTGAGGCGCAGGATTTTTCCCGATTGCGTGGCGGCCGGAATCTTGAGCTTCACTTTGCCTTCGAGCGTCGGCACTTCGATCTCGGTGCCGACCGCCGCCTGCGGGAAGCTAATCGGCGCCTCGATTATCACGTCGTTGTCCTGGCGCACGAACATCGGGTGCTCTTTGACGTGAATGACGACGTAGAGATCGCCTTGCGGTCCGCCGCCGTAGCCGGCCTCACCCTCGCCGCGCAACTTGAGCCGCGAGCCGTTGTCCACGCCCGGCGGAATTTTCACCGCGAGCGATTCGTGCTTGCGGATTCGCCCCTGTCCCTGGCACTTCGGGCACGGGTCCGAGATGATCATGCCCTCGCCGCGGCATTGCCCGCAGGTGGTCGAGATGGAAAAGAATCCCTGCTGCGTGCGGACCTGGCCGCTGCCACGGCAATTGGGGCACTGGCGTGCGCCGCTGGAGCCGCCGCGGGCGCGAGTGCCGTTGCAGGCTTCACATTGAGTGAGGCGCTGAAACTTTACGACTTTCTCGATTCCGCGCGCCGCTTCTTCGAACTCGACCTCGAGATCGTAGCGCAGGTCGTCGCCGCGCCGGGTGCGCGAACGCGAGCGTCCGCGGCCGGTGCCGAAAAAATCGCCAAAGATGTCGGAGAAAACTTCCTCGAAGCCCTGGCTGAAGTCGAAACCGCCAAATCCGCCCGGACCCTGCGGCCCCTGGAAGGCGGCGTGACCGAAGCGGTCATACTGCGCGCGCCGCTCCGGGTCGGAAAGGACCTGATAAGCCTCGTTGAGTTCCTTGAATTGCTCCTCGGCCCCTTTATTGCCCGGGTTGCGATCGGGATGAGACTGAATGGCGAGACGGCGGTAGGCCTTCTTCAGTTCGTCTTCGCCGGCGCCGCGATTGACACCGAGGATTTCGTAATAGTCGCGTTTATGTGCTGGCGGCATCGGGCAAAGATTCTATGCGAACATCCGAGCCGACGCCATTGTCGGTTCCATACGAGCGGGGCCGCTTGCGCGGCCCCGCCTGCCGTTACTGATCCTTGACTTCTTTGTAGTCCGCATCGACTACGTCTTCCTTGGCGCCGCTTTCGCCGTTCCCGCCTTGAGCGCCGCCTTCTTGCCCACTGGCGCCATCGTGCGGGCCGGCGCCGGCTTGTGCTCCGGCCCCTGCCTGGCGAGTCTTGCTGTACATCGCCTCCGCCAGTTTGTGCGACGCATTGGCGAGCGCCTCGGCGGCGCGGTTGATCTCGTCGGCGTCCTTGGACTCGAGCTTGGTCTTGGCCTCCGCCAGCGCGTCCTCGACCTGCTTGCGTCCCGCCTCGTCAACCGCGGCGCCGTGTTCTTTGAGCGTCTTCTCGGTCGTATAGATCAGGTTGTCGAGCTTGTTGCGCGCCTCAGCCTGCTGGCGGCGAGCATGATCGTCGGCGGCATGCGCCTCGGCCTCGCGCACCATCTTCTTGATCTCTTCCTCGTTGAGTCCGGACGACGCGGTTATCTTGATCGACTGCTCCTTGTTGGTGCCCAGGTCCTTGGCGTGCACGTTCACGATTCCGTTTGCATCGATGTCGAACGTGACCTCGACCTGCGGCATTCCGCGCGGGGCAGGCGGGATTCCGATCAAGTCGAACTGGCCAAGCAGCTTGTTGTCCGACGCCATCTCGCGCTCGCCCTGGAAGACGCGAATCGTGACCGCGGTCTGATTGTCCTGCGCGGTCGAGAACACCTGGCTCTTGCGCGTGGGGATGGTCGTGTTCTTTTCGATAAGCTTGGTGAACACGCCGCCCAGCGTTTCGATTCCGAGCGATAGAGGAGTCACGTCGAGCAGCAGTACGTCTTTGACTTCGCCCTTGAGCACGCCCGCCTGAATTGCGGCGCCGATCGCCACCACCTCGTCGGGGTTGACGCCCTTATGCCCTTCTTTGCCGAACAGGCGCTTCACGCGCTCCTGCACCGCGGGCATCCGGGTCATGCCGCCGACGAGCACGATCTCGTCGATCTGGCTCGCCTTGAGGCCGCCGTCGCGAAGCGCGGTCACGCACGGCGCGTCGAGCCGGTCGAGCAGGTCGGCGCACAGCGCCTCGAGCTTGGCCCGCGACAGCTTGATGTTGAGATGCTTGGGGCCGGCCTGATCGGCAGTGATAAAGGGCAGGTTGATGTCGGTCTCGGTCACCGTGGACAGCTCGGTCTTGGCTTTTTCGGCGGCTTCCTTGAGCCGCTGCAGCGCCATCCGATCTTTGCGCAGATCGATCCCCTGGTCCTTGCGGAATTCGTCGGCAAGGTAGTCGATGACCCGCTGGTCGAAATCTTCACCGCCCAGGAAGGTGTCGCCGTTGGTCGCCTTGACCTCGAAGACTCCTTCGCCCAGCTCGAGAATTGAAATATCGAAGGTGCCGCCGCCGAGATCGAACACGGCGATCTTTTCGTCCTTCTTCTTGTCGAGACCGTAGGCCAGCGACGCGGCCGTCGGCTCGTTGATGATCCGCAACACGTTCAGGCCCGCGATACGGCCCGCATCCTTGGTGGCCTGGCGCTGGCTGTCGTTGAAGTACGCGGGCACGGTGATGACGGCCTCGGTGACTTTCTCGCCAAGATAATCCTCGGCCGTCTGCTTCATCTTTTGCAGGACGAACGCCGAAATCTCCGGCGGGCTATACTTCTTGCCGCGCAGCTCGACCCACGCCGCGCCATCCTCGTTCTTTACGACCTTGTACGGCAGCACCTTGAGCGCCTTCTGAACTTCGGCGTCATCGAAACGCCGGCCCATCAGGCGCTTGATCGCAGACACCGTATTGGTCGGATTGGTGATCGACTGGCGCCGTGCAATCTGTCCCACGAGCCGCTCGCCTGCTTCTGTAAATGCGACGACCGACGGCGTCGTGCGGCTGCCTTCGGAGTTGGCGATAACTACTGGATCGCCACCCTCCATAATCGCGACGCAGCTATTCGTCGTGCCCAGGTCGATACCGATTACTTTTGCCATTTTCCTAAAGGCCCTCTCATATCGAGATAATCATGCTTCAGTCGTTTTCAATGTCGGAGGCATCGTTTTCGCTTCCGCTTCGCTTTCCAGAATCGGTCCCGATCTCCTTCGCAACCGACACGCGGGCCGGACGCAAGATGCGGTCGCCGATCAGGTAGCCGCGATGAAATTCATCGACGACGGTGTTCGGCGGATGCGCCTGCGACGCCACGTGATCGACGGCTTCATGCCGATTGGGATCGAACGCCTGGCCGACCGACTGTATCGGTGTCACGCCTTGCGCCCGCAGGAAATCGATCAGCGCCCGCACCGTCATCTCGACCCCATCGACGATCGTCCTGGCGTCATTGCCGTTGCGGGCGGCCGCGAGCGCGCGCTCGAGGTTGTCGATGATCGGCAGCAGATCGCGGAGGATGGCTTCGCGCTGGATGCGGATCGATTCCTCGCTCTGCTGGCGGATTCGCTTGCGCGCATTTTCAGAGTCGGCGAGCGTGCGAAGATATTTGTCCTTCAGCTCGGCGATTTCCTTGTCTTTTTCGGCGATCTGCGCGTGCAATGACGTCAGAACGCTTTCGATTCCCGCCGAGGTGGGGCTGCCCGCGTCGTGCGCTGTTTCGGCGCCGCCGTCCGCCTGACCGAACCCCCCGTCCATGGCGGGATTTCCGTCCTGGGGTTGCTTGTGTCGTTTGCTCATTTGATGAATCCAGACCGAAATAAAAATAAGCACGATTTACGCTCGTGCCAGTGCCGGCAAGGGCGAAATCGTTGGATTTTCTCCGATATTTGGGCCGGCGCAGCCTCTACCAAGCCGCGGGAGTGAGGAGACCGGGCGAAGCGGGGGGCTTAGTGCTCCATCAAGCGCGACAATGCGCGCGCAGTGTACTCGACCAGCGGTATCACCCGGTCATAGTCCATTCGCATCGGACCGACGATCGCCAGGCTGCCCAGCGCGCTCGAACCGCTGGCGTACGACGCCGCAACCACGCTCAACGACGACAGGCGCGGGTCGTAGCTCTCCGAGCCGATCGACACCGTGAGCCCGGCGTGGCTCAGGCTGCGCTCGAGCAATTCGAGCAGCGCGGTCTTATCGTCGAGCGCGCGCAACAGCTCGCGCATCTTGCCGCGATCCGAGAATTCCGGCTGCTCCAGCGCCTGGATGCTGCCCTCGACGTAAAGCTCCGGACGCCCGACCCAGTCCGCGATCGCCTCGCCGAGTGCGAGCGCGTCGTGCATGAAGCGATCGTAATTGGCCCGCTCCTGGCGCAATTGCGCCTCGATCCACCTGCGCGCTTCGTCGAGCGTGCGCCCTTCGAGCGACTCGTTGAGGTAGCGCGCCATGCGATCGAGTTCGTCCTGCGAATGGTCGCGCTCGGCATCGACGATCCGGTTCTGCATCGCGCCTTTCGCGACGACGAAAACGGCCAGCACTTGTTTGTCGCGCAGGCGCACGAAGTTGACGCGCTCGAGGATCGCGGTCTCCAGCCGCGGCGCCATCACCAGCGCCGCCTGTCCCGTGAGGAGCGAGAGCAGCCGCGGCGTGTCGCGCAGAACTTCACCCAGGTTGCGCGCGGCGGTCGAATAATGGAACTCAATCTGCGCGCGATCCTCGAAGCCGATTCTCATTGCCGCGGCTAGATGATCGACGTAATAGCGAAACGCCTTCTCGGTCGGGACCCGGCCGGCCGAGGTGTGCGGCTGACGCAGGTAACCGCAGTCTTCCAGCTCGGCCATCATGTTGCGCACCATCGCGGCACGCACCCCCAGCTGATGGCGCGCGACGATCTGCGCCGAACCGACTGGCTCGGCGGTCGAGATGAACTCCTGCACCGCCGCGAGGATCAACGCGTGCTGCCGGTTCGAGAGCGTGTTGCCTGAAGATTCCTGAGTCATCTCATTGGCGCCGGCCCACGAAGTTCGCTTGCCGGTTCCCGCGGCGCGGCGCTTGTTTCAATTGTGTTACGCATCCAGCGATACATTCAAGCGCCATCGTGACGCAATGGCGGCGATTTCAGCCGTGGCGGACCGGTTTTCAGTGACGTAGGATCGATCCGGATGGCGCGCAAAGCCAAAACGATCCAGCCGCGGCGGATATACGTCCCGGTGGTGCCCGCTAATGCGTCGTGGTTCGAGAGCGACAGCTACGACCGGCGCACGTGGAATGAAATCGTCGCCGACGCGCCCTCGATCGCCGATCTCGCCCAATCCGGCGAGCGGCTGGTCCCTCATTTCGGCGCACTGGTGCAGGACTTCTTTCTCGCGTTGTTCAAGATGAATCCGGTCTTCCGCAAATCCGCCGAGGTGCGCCACGCGGCCGTGCTCAACCGCACCATTCTGGAGCAAATCGTCCCGTCGGCGCCGTTCCAGGCGCTGCGATCGCGCACCGCACTCGAAGAAGACAAGGCCGCGATCGCCGCGATTGTGATGAGCGAGCACGCGCTCGAGATGATGAAATCCGAGAAGCTCATCAATCGCGGTGAGATGCTCGACCTGTGGGATATCGCGCGCCAGGAGGATGACCTCGAAGCTCGCGCCGAGGCGGTCAAGGCCGTCAACGAAATCCAGGAAGCGAAAGACAACGAAAACGAAAGCGAAAATGAATCCGCCCCCGGCGATGAAATAAAGGCGCGGGCAACGAAAACGAACAAGGCGCTCGCGGAGATGGCCGACGCGGCCGAGCGCGCGGCCAAGGTCTCGGAGGCGCGTCTCAATCAGAAGTCGCGGCAGTTCGAAACTCAACTCAAGGGCGCGGATCAGAGCGCGCTCAAGCGCATGCAGCTCAAGACCGCCGAGCTGGCCCGGGAAATCGATCAGGCCGCCCAGGACAGTTACGACTTCAGCCGCGAATTCGGGCAGGGCGGGCGCGTCGCGGCGGGCGCGCGCCTCGAGCTCGGGCGGCGTCTGGCGCGAAACAAGAAACTCGGCGAACTGGCGCGGATGGTCGGGCGGTTCAAGCAGGACGCGCGCGCGCTCAAGCGCAAAACGCTCGAGCGCGGCGTCGCCGAAGCCTACGACATCGAGCTCGGCTCCGAGCTCGGCCGCCTGATCCCCGCCGAGCTGCTTGCGATGCATCATCCCGTGCTCAAGCGCGATTTCCATCGCCGCGTGCTCGAAGGCGCCGTCCTTCAGTACCGGCTGCGCGACGACGAGCAAAAGGGCAAGGGCCCGATGGTCGTGTGTATCGACGTGAGCTCCTCGATGCAGGGTGACAAGGAGATGTGGTGCAAGGCCGTGGCGCTGACGCTGATGGATATCGCGCGGCGCCAGCGCCGCCTGTTCCGCGCCGTTATGTTTTCCTCGGGCGACGCGAGCCTCAAGGTGCTCGACCTCAATCGCGAGCGGCGCTACCAGCCCGACTTGAACAAAGTCGTCGAGATGGCCGAATACTTCCCCGGCGGCGGCACCGACTTCGAGGCTCCTATCGACGCGGCGGTCGAACTGCTTGGCGAAAAGAGACTCAAGCGCGGCGACATCGTGATCATCACCGACGGGGAATCGCAGGTCAGTCCGGATTGGCTGGCGCGGCTGCGCGAGCGCAAGCGCGACTTGGATTTTTCGATTTTTGCGGTGCTGGTTGACGTGGGCTCGGCCGAGATGTCGTCGCTGGCGCAGTTTGCCGATCGAATTACCTCCGTCAAGCGCATCAGCGACGAGCACGCCCGCGAAATCTTCGTGCAAATGCAATCATGAAGCCGGCCGATCGCGAAGTCGTTCTCGAGCCGGTTGATCGGCACAATTACCGCAAACTGTTCACGATGCAGCTTCGGCCCGAGCAGGCCAGCTTCGTCACTCCGCCGCGATGGACGCTCGCACGATGCTACGTGCGGCTGTTCGGCGACGGATTCGAGCATCTGCCGCATCTCATTGTGGCCGCGGGCCAGGTGGTCGGATACTCGACTACCGTGTGCGACCCGGCCAGTGCCGATGATTATTGGATCGACGACATCATGATCGACGCGGCGCATCAGGGTAAGGGCTACGGACGCGCCGCGGTGACCAGGACGATCAGGATGATCGCCGCGCGCTACCCGCGATGCCGCGCCGTGCAGCTAACCTGCTTTCGCATGAATACCAATGCCGCGGCGCTGTATAAGAGCCTGGGATTTGAGCTGACCGGCGAAGTTGACAACGAATTCGGCGAACCCACCTACAAGCTCTCCGGCGCATCGCTGGCAAAGTTCCGCAAGTAGCGCATCGGCATCCCCGCGGGTTCAGGAAAAAAGAAAGGGCCGGTCGAGGATGACCGGCCCTTCGTGATTGCGTATCTGACAGTCGCGGCTATGCGGCCGACGCCATCTGCATCACCCCGAGCTGCTGATACCACGACTCGGTGCGATCGTTGATCAGATCGATTTGCCGCAGGCATGGAATGATCGTATCGACGAACAGGAACGAGTTGAACTGCTTTTCCATCTCGCTCTCCGCTTGCGCCCACGCCGGGTTGCGATGCATCTCATCCTGGAGGTCCTTCATCGAGATTCCGACTTCCGCGAATACTGCCTCGCCCGACAGGAAGCCGTCGATTGCCTTGCCGTCAACCACCTTGGTCACCATCATGTCGCAGGCGGCGAAGGCGAAGTCCTCGAGGTCCCTTTTTTCCTTGCCCTTGAGTTTGGTGACGGCGTCGCGCAGCGCGAGCATCCCGAAGCCGACGTGGCGCGTCTCGTCCTTCATGATGTATTCGAGCAGTTCCTTGAGCAGTTCGTCCTTGGTGTCGCGCTGCATGAAACGGAACGCCGCGAGCGCCAGTCCCTCGGCGACGATTTGCATCCCCACGTACTTCGGCTCCCAACGATCGTGCTCCAGGGTTGCGCGCAGGAGGCGCTCCAGCGTGGGATCGATCGGGTAGATGCGATCGAGCTTGGTGATGTACTTGCGGAAGCCTTCCACGTGACGCGCTTCGTCGAAGACCTGGGCGGCCGCATTCATCTTTGCGTCGAGGTCCGGCGCCGCGTCAACCAACTGCCCGCAGACCATCAGCGCGCCTTGCTCGCCGTGCAGGAATTGCGAGAGCCGCCACGCGGCGAACTTGCGCCCGAGCTGGTGCTTGTTCTCTTCGCTGAGCGATCGATAGAGCTCGGTCTGGAACATCGGCATCATGGTCATGTCCAGAACTTCCTTCTCGATCGGGCGGTCCCAGTTGATCGTCGTCGAGACGTTCCACTGATCACGCTTGGCGTTCTCGTACAGCCGGTCCATCTGCGGGAACTTCACGCTGTAGTCCCAGTGGAAAATGCTTTCCAGTGGCGTGCTGATAACAGTGCGGTCTTGAGCCATTGTATGAATCCTCCAGATTCAATTTTTCACTGGGCGCCGAGCCGTGACGCGCGCTCGAGTCCGCCCAGGGCAAAATTTACGGTGACGTTTTTCAGTTCCGCGTGGGAAAGATCGCTGCTCGCCAGCAGCCATGAGATCGCCTGCGACAGCATCCCGATCGTGAGATGCGCAAGCGCATCGGCGCGCCCGCCGGCCGCCGGAGCCAGCTCGTCGCGCAGGTCGCCGATGAATACCTCGTGGACGCGGACCATCAGATCCAGAAACGCCGGGCTATGCCCGAACACTATCCGAAACAGTTCCGGCGCCTGCGCCGCCGCGTCGAGAATCGTATCGATCGTGATTTTGAGCTTCTCGGCCGGTGTATGAACGCCCGCCTTCGCCTCGGCGAGTTTGATCCGCAATTCAGCCGCGCCGTGCTCGATCAGATCGATAAAGATTTCGTTCTTGGTCTTGAAGTGCAGGTAGAAGGTGCCCAGGCCGACGTCGGCCTCGGTCGCGATGTCGGCGATTCGCGTCTGATGGTAGCCCTTGGTCGAGATGACGCGCTCGGCCGCCTCGATCAGATCGCCGCGCGTCTTCTCACGGCGCCGATCGAAACGATTTGGAGCCTCGGCGAATTGTCGAGTTGCTTGACCCACAGAGGCAGCTTTTAGTCGAAAATGAATTGAGAGTCAATCACGATTGCTGATTCATTACTGAAGAGCAATTCATAAATGAATGACTCCTCGAAACCGGTAAAGCGAGCCAAATCATTAGGGAAGTTGGAGGCAGCGGGGAGCCTGGTCAAGCGGTCAGTGAAGCAGAAAGGGCGGTATAGCCGCTATGGCGCGCCACCGCCAGAAGCACCCGATTGGTCTGGAGATTCCTCGGGTGGCGCGTTCTCGGTTCCGGTGTCTTGGGTCGTCTCGGGCACAACCACCGGCTCGGGGAAATCCGACGTGACGTTGCAGCACAGCAAGTAGCTGCTGCCCGCCCGGGGTTGAGCGTTGTAGGCCTGAAGCGACCCATCGGCGAGCACCTTGACCGCCTGGTAACTGGTCGAGCCCGACTGACGCTCGATCTGAAAGACGTAGTAAGCGCCGCGATCGAGCGGCTCTGGCGGTCCTTCCTCGGGAAGTATCTGGGTGAAGTAGGCGGGCGTTTTCGCGTACTCGATACTTTTGAGCGAGTACTTGGCCGCACCGACGCCGGTGATCGAACCGAATGCGCTTTCGTCGGCTTTGAACTCCCAGATCGGAACTCCGCCGTCGAATCGCATCACCGACTCCGTATGCGACGCGTCACGCTGATGATTCGCTATCACTTCGGCGCCGAAGTACTTGATCACAGTCGCGCGCGCCAGCGCATCGCCGGGGCGCCGGTAGCTGATCGCGACATTGGCGACGGGAGGCGGCAGCGGTTCACCTTCGTTGGCGTTGGCCGCTTCGTCGAGGTCGGTGTCGTCGCTGGTACCCCACAGCGACTTGACCGACGAACATCCCTGCGTCGCCAGCGCGAGCGTCAAGAACAGTGCGACAGGCCACAGCAGCCATCGCCGTTGCCGCAGTGGTGCGCGATCGAGAATTTTCATCGCCGCCTCGATAGTTGAGTTGGACCGGGAATTGCCGCCGCTTTGTAAGTAGCCATGTCTATCGGGTAGTCTCTCCGACCTGTGACAAACCGGGATTTGAGCGAAAAGATTGGCCTTCGTCCCCTGTTAATCTACGCGCAGGCGCAGACCGGCCTCAACCTGTGCGCGACCCTGCTCGGGCTTCACCTTCTCTATTTCTATACCGATCGCAAGGGGCTCTCTCCATCGCTGGCCGGGCTTGCATTTTTCCTGGCGCTGGTGATTGACGCGCTGACCGACCCGTTGATCGGCAATATTTCCGATCGCGCGCGCTTCAAGTCGGGACGGCGGCGGCCGTTTTTCTTCGCCTCGATCCCGATGGCGCTCTGCTACTACCTGCTGTTGTCGCCGCCGGAGCTCGGCGCCGGCCTGTTCGTATGGTTTCTTGGATTCTACTTCCTGATGCTCACCTCGAGGAAGTTTTACGAAACCGCGTTCGGCGCGCTGATGCCGGAACTCACGCTCGACTACGACGAACGCACCAAGCTCTCGACCTTCCGCCAGTTGCTGGGCACGGTCGGCGATATCAGCGGAGCGCTGTTGCCGTTCGCGGCTTCTTACCTGTTCGCGCGCGGCACCGATTTCAAAGTCACCGGCGCGATCTGCGGCCTGGTGGCCGCCGGCGGCGCGATGCTCGCGTACGCGGGTCTTCGCGAGCGCACCGAATTTTCCACGCACGAGCGTTCCAGGCTGTTCGCCTCGCTCAAATCGGTCGCCGGCAACCGGCCGTTCGTCATTCTGCTGATCGCCACCACCCTGGCGGTGATGGCGATCAACATTCCGACCGTCCTGATGCGCTTCCTCGCCACGTACTGGTATCACGACGAGAACGCGGCGGCGCGATGGCTGATGGCGTACTTCGTGGGGTCGGCTGTCTCGTATCCGTTCTGGTTCAGGATTACGGTCAGGATTGAAAAGAAGCAGGCCTTTGTGGTCGCGATGATCTGCAACGCGATCGGCTCGCTGCTGTTGATGCTGGTGACCCGGCAAAGCAATTTGGCGCTCTATTGTTTGATGGGGCTCAGCGGATTCTCGGCGATCGGGATTTGGGTCACGCAAATTTCGGCGTCGGCGGACGTGATCGAATGGGACCAGGAGCGTACCGGCCAGCGCCAGGAGGGCGCGTACGGCGGAATCACCTCGATGTCGATAAAGATGGCGATCGCGGTTTCGCTGCTCCTGGTCGGCCCGGTCCTGAGCTGGGTGGGTTACAAGCCCGGCGTTGGCGCGATTACGGAGCGAGCGGGCGAGAATCTGCGCACGCTCTTTGCGCTCGGTCCCGCTTCGCTCTACCTGCTGAGTGCGCTGGTGTTCTCGCGCTATCCGATCACCCGCGAGAGCCATCGCGCGATGCGCGATCGGCTCACCGCGCGCAACAACGCCGCCGAAGAGCAAAAAGCAAGCTCGATCGGCTAGGCTCTCCGCCATAGTTCATTACGCCGCCGCCGGGAAACAAAAAGGGCCGCGGGTGATGAACCCACGGCCCCTGTCAAATGATCTTGGCTCGTCGCGATCAGCCCAGCAGCGACTTCGCCACGGTCTCGCGATGCACCGGGGCGTTGCCGAAATTGGCTTCTCCAGCCAGCGCGCGCCGATGGTACAGGTGCATGTCGTGCTCCCAGGTGAAGCCGATGCCGCCGTGCACCTGGATCGCCTCCGACGTGACGTTCTTCGCCATGTCGGATGCGTATGCCTTCGCCATCGGCACCGCAGTCGCCGCCTCCGCCCCCTTGGTATCGACCGTCCAGCACGCGTAGTAGGTCAGCGAGCGCGCGTTCTCGACTGCGACCATCATGTCCACGCACTTATGCTTGACCGCCTGAAACGATCCGATCGGCTTGCCGAATTGCACGCGCGTCTTGGCGTATTCAACCGACATGTCGAGCGCCCGCTGCGCCGTCCCGACCATCTCGGCCGCCAGCCCGGCGGTTGCGATGTCGAGCGTGCGCTTCAGAATCGGCCATCCCTCGCCTTCCTTACCGATAAGTTCAGAGGTTTTCACATTGTCGAACTTCACGTGGCACAGCCGGCGGGTCATATCGACCGTCTTGAGCTGGGTGATCGTGAGGCCCTTCGCGGTGGTGGGAACGGTCAGAATCGTGATTCCCTTTTCGCCACTGCCGCCGGTGCGGACCGCAACCGCGATCCCGTTGGCCACGTGCGCATCGGGCACAAAAAACTTCTCGCCGGTGATCGTGTATTCCTTGCCGCTCTTGCTCGCCTTGAGCTGGATTCCCTCGGCGTCGAAGCGGCCCGAGGCTTCGGCGATCGCGACGGTGCCGATAAATTCGCCATTCGCCATGCGCGGCAGGAATTCTTTCTTTTGCGCCTCCGAGCCGCCCTCTATAAGCAGCGGCGCCGCGAGCAGCGCGGAAGTGAAGAACGGTCCCGGCACCAGAACCTTGCCGGCTTCTTCGACGATCACCGTCATGTCGAGGAAAGTGCCGCCCTGGCCGCCGTAACTTTCCGGGATGAGCAGCCCCGGCCATCCTAGTTCGACCAGCTTTTTCCAGAAAGCGGTGTCGTGGCCCGTGGGATCCGCCATCATCTGCCGGACAAGCTTGGGCGGGCAGTTGTCGGCCAGAAAGCGCTTGGCCGCGTCCCGAAGCATCTCTTGTTCTTCTGAAAATCCGAAATCCAAGTTGCGTTCCTCCGTTTTTTCGATGGGGTATCCTGCGGTTCGATGCCGCTCAAATCCACCTCTCAGGTACCATTAAGCCTTTCGCGCGTGCAAGCACCGCACTTTAAGTTTTTCTTCCCGATATCAGCGCGAGCACACCCGAGTATTGGAGCACGGAGGCCTGCTCTGCGAGCGGGCCGATTTCGAAGCCGGTGAAGAACCCCGCGATCGGAACCGGTCCGAGATAGCGCCTGATGTACGCGCAGTCGTGACCCGGGATGTTGTAGAGTCCGGCGCCGCGCGAGACGCAATCGAAGTACAGACCGAAGGCGGGAGGCGAATCGAGGCGATCGCCCAATTCTTCCAATTCCGCCTTCAAGTCCTGGCGCGATCGCTCGGCATCGCGCAACACGAAGCCGACCGTGTCGCCCACGCGCGGCTGGAACGCGACCGCGACAACCCCGTGCTCCTCGCTGGCGCCGACGATATTGCGCACGAAAAATTGCCCGCGCTCGATCATCTGCGCGTTCTCGTACACCGGCACTGCGACGAAGACGAAAGTCAGCGCGCGGCGCAGATCGCCGGCCAGCGGGCCGGCGGCCTCGGCGAACACCTGGTAAGCTGGCCGGCCGTCGAGTTCGATCAGGATGTTGTCGCGCGCGGCGGTGACGCGATGCGCCGCTCCGATCAGGCCGCACGCGATCGAGCTCGCCACCACCGGCTCGAAGTCTCCCGCCAGTATCATCCCGGAGACCGCGTTGGAGCTGACCGTATCGCCCGAGAAAACAAACGTCTCGCCGATCGAGCCGTCCTCGCTCGCACCGCCGCCCGCGATCGTCACGCCGGGCAGTTCGGTCGCGAGAGCTTGGAGCGTGGCCTCGGCTTCGAAGTTGTAAGTATCGGCAAAAAGAAGCAGCAGGTTCGATTTGCCGAGCTGCGGGCGCACCGCCGACGCCAGTTCGGCCGCGACGCCCGCGGCCCGGCCGCGAAGCGTCGGCACAAAGAATCGGGCTGCGCGAATCTCTTCGCCGCCGAACACCAGCACGGCGAGCGCGCTGCCCGATTCGATCTCGGTCTCGCCGGCGATTACCCCTACGCTCGCGCATCCCGCGACTTCGCGCGTATGCGCCTGCGAAGCCACCTCGCGCAGGATCATCGGATACGCGCCGCCGTAGGCCGGAGTTGCGAAACAGAGTGCGCCGCCGGCGCGGCTGAGCCCCGCCTGCGCGAGCGCGGCGGCCGTGGCCTCGGCCGCGGCTTTTCGCGGATTGAGCGCGGTCGAGAAACCGGCGCCGGCTCGAATCATCCCGGCACCTACTGCGGTCTCCCGAAAATTTGCAGCAGCTCGACCATCCGTTGAATCCCGTCAGCGAGTTCCTTCACCCCGATTCGCTCGTTGATTCCGTGAACCCCTTTTGCTTCGGCGGGAGTGACTTCGACCGGGATGAAACCGTAAGAGACGATCTTCTTATGCCGGAAGTAATGGCTGTCGGTGAATCCGATGATCATCGAGGGCACGACCGTGGCCCGGTCGTGTTCTTTGGCCAGCGTCGCAATCGCGGTCATCAGCGGCGAGCGTGACGGCGACGAGATCGGCGGGAAGTTAAGGATCACGTCGAGCTTGATCGTGTCGTCGGCGATCACTTTTTTGATCTCGCGCATCACCGTCCCGGGATCGCTGCCCGGCAGCAGGCGGCAATCGACTTCGGCATACGCCGTCTCGGAGATCACGTTGATCTTATCGCTGGCGGACAGCACCGTCGGCGTGATCGTGTCGCGCACCCGCGCGTTCTGGGCGGGATCGGAAAGAAACGTCTTGAGATACTCGGGATCCTTGAGCGCGACGGCCAGATCGAGCATCTGTTTGGGGCCGTGCTCCAGCTCGGCCATCGCGTGGTAGTAATCGTTGACCGGTCCGATCACGTGGACCGGCGTCTTGTACTCGCTCAATTTATCCAGCGCGCGCACCAGCCGCGTAACCGCGGTTTCCGCTGGCGGATCGGAGGCGTGCCCGGCCGGGCCGGTGGCCGTGAGCCGAATCCATAGCGGAGTCTTTTCGGTGACCGAGACCACGTAAGCCTTGCGGGTGTTGTCGGACAGCGTGCGAATGCCGCCGCCTTCGTTGATCAGATAGCCGGCGTCGGTGAAGACGTTGGCCTCGTGATCGACGAACCATCCCGCGCCATTCTTGCCGCCTTCCTCCTCGTCACCGGTGGCGACAAAGATCACGTCGCGATCGAGCAGGATGCCCGCGCGCTTGATCGCAAGCATCGCCATCAGCTCGATCACGCCGGGGCCCTTGTCGTCGATCGAGCCGCGTCCCCATATTTTTCCGTCCTTGACCGCTCCCGAGAACGGCGCCACCTCCCATTCCTTGGGGTTGGCGGGCACCACGTCGATGTGGCTCAGCAGGATTATAGACTTGGTATGCTTGCCGATTCCGCGCAGCCGCGCCGCGACGATTCCGCGCCCGGGCTGCGGCTCCCAGGTCGTGGCGGGAATTCCGTCGGACAGAAATTTTTCCCGGAGCATCCGCGCCGCTTCGAGCTCGTTGCCCGGCGGATTGGTGGTGTTGATCTGGACGTACTTGGACAGCAGGTCGGTCGCTTCCTGGGTGACCTTGTCCCAATTGATCGGCTGGGGAGGCGGCGCCTTCGACACCCCCCTGGATTCCGATGGCAGGATATTGGTCGTGGCCGACGCAGCCGCCAACGCGGAGCCGCAAAGAGCAACGCACGCCAGGATCCATGCCGCGCCAATCGCGGATGCGCCGGTCGTTGCACGGTAATTGAAGATTTCGATCACGGATTGAAGGGAACACCGTCGCAAGCCCGCCGTCAACCGGCAGGGGTGACCCCTGCACCCAGTATTAAGGCCGCCCGCCGTTGTCGCGCGCGGCCCCTGCCAACAGCTTAATACTGCGCTGCCGTCGCCACGGCCAGGGGTGACCCCTGTACCCAACGATGAGAGAAGACGCGGCCTGACGGCCTGTTAGAACTTTTTTTGAGTCATCCTGAGCGCAGCGAAGGATCCCGATCCGCGATTGCTTCCCTTTCTATGGGTGTTTGTGCGGCCGCGATGCCTGCGGATCGGAGTCGAGCACTCGCGCTCGCAAAGCCGCGGAGACTCAGGGGAGCGGGGCTGATTGGCTAAGCTCAAACGTGCGGAAAGGGCGGGGCGACAGGGGAGGCACAAATAAAACGACAGCGGTGTCACTTTTGCCAGTCTTCTACTTTAAACAGTGGTCTCTTTGACCTAATCTAGCAAGTCTACGATTCCGCCCGCAAACCCAGGTGACGCCGGATCCAGGAAATGGGGAATCTCCGCTTTGGGCGGATTCCAGCCAGTCCCTCACGTTTTGCTCATGAGACAACGCGAGCTAGGTCTTGATTCGCTCGACATCGTGGTACTGCTCAACCTCACTTTATACTGGTGGTACCGCGGCCAGCCGCCGTACTTGCGCACCAATCTCATTGCCGGCCGCGCGGGAGTGTCCAGCCGCACCATTCAAAGAGTGATCCGGAAGCTTCAGGCCAAGGGATATGTCAGACGTGAAAAATGGACAGACGCCAAGGGCGTAACGCGCCCGGCGATATTTTTTGAAGGACTAATAGAAAAACTTGAAGAACTGACGCGGGCTGACCCGATACTTCAGGAGCGTATGAACAAGGCGTTGGCTAAAAACGCGAGCGGCCAAGAGATGGAGGTCGCTTAGATTTTCGGGGGCGACCGTTTACGGCGAGGTGGGCAACAGCCGCGAGAGTTCCAAACTTTTGGCTAGACCTGACCCGTAAACGGAGCCGGGAACTCCCAATTCCCGGCCGCCCCCGAATACTTATTATTACCCCGCCGAGCCGCCGATCGCCAATCATTCGCGGGCCCCGGGTTCGTCGGACTGGGCGCGATGGTGATGCCGAGGAAGTCCAAATCGTTGACTACCATTAGGAGAGTTTCCGTGAAGAATGAATTTGCGCCGGTCACTCCCGGCGAGATGCTGAAGGAGGAGTTTTTGGCCGAATACGGCCTGTCGCAAAACCAGCTCGCGAAGGCAATCGGCATTTCTCCGAACCGGATCGCCGAGATCGTAAACAACCGCCGCCGAATAACTGCCGATACCGCCCTGCGCCTGGGTTTGTACTTCGGTAACAGCCCCGAGTTCTGGCTGAACCTCCAGACGCATTACGATCTCAAGATGGCGCGCAAGAATCTCGCGCCGAAAGCTGTGGCGCGGATCAAGGCGCAACGAGCCGCCTGAAGGGCAGGGGTGAGCAGGGCTGAGCCCTGCACCCAGTATCAAGGCCGCCCGCCGTTGGCGGGCGCGGCCCCTGCCAGGGGCCTAATACTGCGCTGCCGTCGCCACGGCCAGCGGTGACCCCTCCACTCAACGTCAAGATAAGGATGCGCGCGGAGTTTGTCCTGAGTACTCGAAGGGGCCTGTTAGAACTTTTCTTCCGTCATCCTGAGCGCAGCGAAGGATCTCGCGCGCCAGCGCGCATCGCTTCAGCACCAACATGCGCTTATGCAAAGTTCCCCTGTCACGGCAAGGCGAGGAAAAGAATCCGGGATCCCTCGGCTACGCTCGGGATGACGGATTAAGAACGTGACGACGGAATGACGCGAGCAGCGCTCGCTTACTTTTCCGGGATCTCCCAGATGCGCGCCTTGCCGGGCGGGTTTTCCCGGGTCGATCTCGCGTAAGGACCGTCGTTATCCTCGTACAGCGACGTCCATTGCTCGCCCCAGTCGGCTTCATCGGAATTCTCGACGACCGTGTTCCCGTACCCATAGCCGTACCCATACCCGTAGTAAGGGTAATAAGGGTAGTACGGGTAGTAGCGAGAGTATCGGCGATTGCCCTGACTCTGGCCCGCTCGATTCGCCGTGGCAGCGTGATGGGTGGCGTGGCTTGCGGGGTGCGCACTTGCGGGGCGCGCCGAGGTTGCGTGCGCGGCGCCATTTGAGGGGCCGGCGGCGCCGGCGCGGCCGGCGATCGCGAGCGCCATAGCTGCAAACATCGCGACAGTAATTGATTTCATCGCTTTCATTGCGATTCACCCCTTACCGCAACTGTATCACACGGCGGCGCGAAGTGGCAGGTTACAGCGGCCACCCGTTGGCACGGGTAGCCAGTGTTAAGGCCGCCCGCCGTTGGCGGGCGCGGCCCTTGCCAACCGCTTAATACTGCGTTGCCGTCGCCACGGCCAGGGGTCACCCCTGCCATCGTGCGCCGAAGTTGAACAACTCGATCACGGTTTGAAGGAACTCGGCGGCGGGCGCCCCGTCGATCACTCGATGGTCGAACGTGAGGCTCAGCCAAAGCATCGCGCGCTTCGCGATCTCGCCGCGATAGACCGCAGGCTTCTCGACAATTCGCCCGACGCCGAGGACTCCCGTCTCGCCGGGATTCAGAATCGGCGTGAACGCGTCGATTCCGAACGTGCCGAGGTTGGTTATCGTAAACGTGCCTCCGCTTACGTCTTCGAGTTTGAGACTACCGGCGCGCGCCTTTTCGCCGAGTGCACGGCTTTCGACCGCGATCTCGCGAAGCGACTTGCTCTCGGCGCGATTCACGACCGGGACGATCAGCCCGTCGTCGAGTGCGACCGCGATGCCGACGTTCGCACTTGCGAAGACGACAATCTCCTGGCCTTTTTCGTCGAGGCGCGCATTCATCCGCGGATGGCGCATCAGGGCGCGCGCAACCGAATGAACCATCATATCGGTGTACGAAAAATCGAATTCGCGCGAGAGGCGGGCGCGAAACTCAGTCGCCGGCGTCACATCGGCTTCGGCAGTGATCGTGATCTGCGCGCTGGAGCCGAGGCTCTGATGCATCCGGTCGGCGATCACCTTGCGCACGCCGCGAAACGCGACGCGGTCGGCGGACGGCGCCGCTCCCGCTGTCGTTGAGGGCTGCGGTGCGGAGATAGCCGGGCGCGTTGCCGGCGCGGATTTGGCGGCGCGCTCGACGTCTTCGCGAGTGATCCGTCCGCCGGGGCCGGTGCCTTCGATTTTATCGAGATCGACGCCGAGTTCAGCCGCGAGCTTGCGGGCGACCGGACTCACGTTACGACGCGCTCCCGCGTTGGGCGCGGCGGGCTCACTCGGGTTGGCCGCGGCGGCCCGATCGGCGGGCGGCGGCGAGGTCGCGGGTGAAACGCGGCCGGCCGGTTGCGACGCGGATTTGCTGTAACGCGCCGCGACTGTTGCCGCATCCTCGCTCGCCTCCGCGATCACGGCGATCGCCACGCCGCATTCCACGGTCGCGCCCTCGTCGAAAATCGTGGCCGCGAGCGTACCCGACGCGGGCGCTTCGACCTGGTAGAGAACTTTCTCGGTCTCGACCTCGTAGAGCGGCTCGCCGGCGCTGACGCGCTCGCCCACGGCCTTGAAGAAACGCTGAATCGTTCCTTCACGCATCGTCAGCCCGAACTTGGGCATCGTAACTTCAACTGCCACAGTCAGTTCCGCCAATACCGGGCGCGGCTATCGTCCGACCACGGCGCGAATCGCAGCCTCGATACGAGCCTCGTCCGCGATCGCCGCCTTTTCGAGCGGTGGGCTGAACGGAATCGGCACGTCGAGCGAGGTGACGCGGCGGACCGGTGCGTCGAGGAAGTCGAAGCCCTTGTCGGCGACGATCGCGGCGATGTCCGCAGCGGCGCCGCCGCGCAGATGGCCTTCGTCGGCGATCACGATTCGATTGGTTTTCTCGACCGAAGCCAGGATCGCGTTTTCGTCGAGCGGAATCAGCGTGCGCGGGTCGATCACTTCAACCGAGATTTTTTCCTTTTCGAGCTTTTCCGCGACGCTGAGCGCCTTCGGCACCATCGCGCCGATTGCGACCAGCGTGACGTTGTCGCCGGGGCGCTTCACTGCGGCCTTGCCGAAGGGAACCAGGTGCTCGCCGTCGGGGACATCCGCGCGCGACCATCCGAGCGCGCCATGCTCGAAGACAATCACCGGATTGTTGTCGCGGATGGCGGTCTTGAGCAGGCCCTTCATGTCGGACGCGTCCGAGGGGACGACCAGCTTGAGGCCCGGGACGCTCAGAAATTGCGCGTACACTGTCTCGGAATGCTGCGCGGCCGCGCCGCCCATCGCCCCATAAACGGCGCGGAACGTGATCGGCATGGTGGCCTGTCCGCCTGACATGTAGCGGAGCTTGGCGGCCTGGTTGCAGATCTGGTCGAAGGCGCAATAGAAGAAGCTGGCGAATTCGACTTCGCAAATCGGCCGCGTCCCCGCCATCGCCGCGCCGACCGCCGCGCCGACGAAGCCGGCCTCCGAAATCGGGGTGTTGCGCACCCGCTTGGCGCCGAACTTGTCGATCAGGCCCCTGGTCGCGCCGAACGCGCCCAGCACGACGTCCTCGCCCATCAGGAAGGTGAGCGGGTCGCGTTCCATTTCTTCGGCGATGGCCTGGTTGATCGCCTGGATATAACTGATTTGTGGCATGACGATTTCTCCGCTAGCAGGGCTGCTCAGGTGATCAAGCGATCAATTGCTGTAAACATCGTCGGTGACTTCCGACGCCGCGGGCAGTTCGCTCGAGCGCGCGAATTCGACCGCGGCGGCGAGTTCCTTTTCGGTGTCGGCCATGATCTTCGTCAGCTCGGCCGAGTTTATCTTGCCGCTCTCCGCGCACCACTTCTCGAATCGAATCAGCGGACACTTGCGCTTCCATTCCTCGACCTCGGATTTCTCCCGATACGAGCCGTCGCCGAGGAAGGCCTGCTCGCCGACGACGTGCCCCTCCCATCGATAGGTCTTGCATTCGAGCAGCGTGGGACCTTCGCCCGCGCGGGCCCGTGCCACGGCCTCGAGGGTGTAGCGAAAGACTTCGAGCACGTCGTTGCCGTCCACGATATGCCCGGGGATGTCGTAGGCCTTGGCGCGCACCGCGATGTCCTTGACCGAGGTCACCGTCGCCATCGGCGTGAACTCGCCGAAGCCGTTGTTCTCGCACACGAAGACCACCGGCAATTTCCACACCGCCGCGAGGTTGAGCGACTCGTGGAAGGTGCCCTCGTTGGAGGCGCCGTCGCCGAAGAACGCCACGGTGACGTCGTCTTTGCCCGCGATTACCGCGCCCAGCGCCGAGCCGGTGGCGATCGGCAGTCCCGCGCCGACGATTCCGTTGGCGCCCAGGATCCCCAGCGAGTAATCGACGATATGCATCGAGCCGCCTCTGCCTTTGCAGTAGCCGGTGCGCTTGCCCAAAAGCTCGGCCATCATGCGATCGAGCCGTCCGCCCTTGGCGATCAGATGCCCGTGGCCGCGATGGTTCGAGGTGATGCGGTCGGTCTTGCGCAGCGCCGCGCACACGCCGGTCGCGGACGCTTCTTCGCCGATCGAGACGTGGACGAAGCCGGGCAGCTCGGCCGCCATCGCGAGGTCACGCGCCTTGGATTCGAACTGCCGGATTTTCTGCATCGTGTGGTACATCTCGAGCAGCTTTTCCTTGCTGATATCCATGAAGAGTTTTTTGCCTCCGTGAAGATTGCGGGGGATGCGCGACGGATGTCCCCAGCGAGCGCAAATTATTCCCAACCGCATCAATCGTCAAATGAGCGGGCGGGCGCCGCTGCCGTCGATTTCATTGCGACATCCGACCGCAGTGGTAGGCTTAGCCGATGACACAAAAAATCGGGTTCGTCGGACTGGGCGCGATGGGTCTGCCGATGGCGGAGAACCTGCTCGCGGCGGGATTCCATCTGACGGTTTACAACCGCACCGCGTCGAAGGCTGAGCCTCTCATTGCCAGGGGCGCGCGCCGTGCCGACCGCGCCGGCGACGTCGCGCATCCGGGCGGTATCGTCGTCTCGATGCTCGCGGACGACGCTTCGGTCAGGGCGCTGGTGACGGGCGAGGATGCGCTCGCCGAGCGAATCGCGCCCGATGGAATTCATATCTCGATGAGCACCGTGTCGCCGGCGACCACCCGCGAACTTGCCGCATATCACGCGATGCGCGGGAGTGTGATGGTTGCGGCGCCGGTGTTCGGGCGGCCGAGCGCCGCGCAGGCGAAATGGTTGTGGATCTGCGCTTCGGGGCCGGCCAACGCCAAGGCCAAGGTGAAACCGATCCTCCAGGCGATGGGGCAGGAAGTATTCGACTTTGGCGACAATCCCGGCGCATCGAACGTGGTGAAGCTCGCGGGCAACTTCATGATCGCGGCGGCGCTCGAGGCGATGGGCGAGGCGGTCGCGATGATGCGCAAGAGCGGTGTCGATCCGGCGGCGGCGCTCGAGATGCTGGCCAGGACGATCTTCGCGGCGCCGGTGTACCAGGGCTACGGCCCTGCCATAACTCATGGGCGGTTCACGCCCGCCGGGTTTCGCCTCCCGCTCGGACTCAAGGATATCGAGCTGGTGCTCCAGACCGCCGGCGCGGCGAACGCGCCGATGCCGGTGGCGAGCCTGCTGCGCGATCGATTTATCTCGGCGATAGCCAGGGGGCGCGCCGATCTGGACTGGTCCGCGATCGCTCTGGGAGCGGCCGACGACGCCGGACTCAAGTAATCGCGCCAGGCAATTTTCTCGCGGGATGCGCGTGACGAAGTACGCCGCCCATATTTTCGCGCTCGCTCTATGCATTTCCGCGATGCTTGCGGACGCGCGTCCATCGCACGCGATCGACTTCTATGAAATCGAGATCTACGACACGGATACCACCGAGCCCGGTCATTTGGCGCTCGAATTGCACTCCAACACGATCTCGACGGCGACCGGGTATCTGGCGAAAAGCCAGATGGACGTGCACCAGGTGCACGAGACCCTCGAGGCCTCCTACGGAGTTACGCGTTGGCTCGAGCTCGGGCAGTATCTCGCGACCGCAAAGCTCTCCAACGGCGAATACGAATACTCGGGCTCGCGCACCAAGCTCCATTTCGGCATTCCGCAGACCTTCGAGTGGCCGGTGCAGTTCGGCGGTAATATCGAACTCGATTACATGCGGCGCGCGGCCGAGGAAAACCCGTTATCGCTCGAACTGCGGCCGATTGCCGGCGCGACCTACCAGCGATTCCGGCTGGTGGGGAACCTCGCGTTCACCAAGCCGTTCAGCGGTCCCGATACGCATCACGGGATTCAAATCGAGCCGGCTGGCGAGGTGATCTACAATCTCAACCACTGGCTTTCGCCGGCGCTCGAATACTATGGCGACATGGGACCGATTCAGCCGCTGGCAAAGGTACAGGAACAGCAGCATTTCGTCGTGCCCGCACTCAACTTTGATTTGATACCGCGGCTTGAGCTCAACCTCGGTGTGGGAATCGGAGTCACGCGCGCCAGTCACGGGGTATTTCTGAAATCGATTATTGGCTGGACGTTTTAGCCGCGGGCGCGACCGCAGGCGCCGCGGCCGCAGGTTTCGTCGTTGCGTGGTTGGGCGGGCTAAACTATTGTCGATCCACGCGTTTGGTGCCTTCTGATGTCGTTTCCGTCACAAGACAGGCGAGCTGACGAGAAACTCGGGCGGATTCTGGGCCGGGTCGGTTCCGTGCGCACCCGGCTCAACTCGCTCGCGTTGCAGCACGCGATTTTCTACACGCTCGCGATCGTGATCGCCGCCGGCGCCGCGGCTTATGCCGGCGCCTGCCTGCTGTCGCCGCTCGCTTTCTTGGTTGGCGCTTCGGCGCTGGTGATCATCGGCTGCGCCGGTATCGCGAGCGCGGTCGGCGCTGCGTGGCGGATGCGTGCCAGCGCGGTGTATGCGGCCGCGATCGCCGACGATCGGGCCGAGCTGAAGGGGCGCCTCTCGACCATCGTCGCGCTCGCCGATCGCCAGACCCGTGGGCCGCTATGGTCGTACCTGGTTGAAGACACGCTCGGCCATCAGGACGAATTCGCGGCCGCGCGGATCGAGCGGCGCCGCGTGTCGCGCGCGATCTATCCGCTGGCCGCAGCCCTGCTGCTGGCTGCCCTTGCGATCCCGATTTCAAAAATCAAGCACGCGCCGCAGATCGCTCCCGGCAGCGGAGATGAGGAGCTGACCGTCGATCTGGACGATCTGCATCTGCGGCCGGCCGATCCGGGCGATGAATCGGGGATGCAGGTCACGGCGGACGCCGCCACCATGCGCAGGCTCGAGGACAAATTGGCTCGGGAGGAAGAGACCAGCGGCGAGGCAGGCGGCAATTCGCTGAACCAACTGGTAAATCGCGCGCGCGACATGGCCGGGCATTTACAGAGCAAGCTGACCGGACAGCAGACGGCCTCGAAGGCTCGCCTCAACCTGCGGCTGGCCGGCGCGGGTGGCGACCAAGAGCAAAATGAAATTCATCGCGCGCCTGGAACGCTGAAGCACCGGTCGGGCGACGTCGCAGGACAGTTCAAACAGGACCATCAAGAGTCCAGCCGCGAGTTCGAACTGCCCAGCGAAAACGATTCGCGCCGGCCCAATTCCGAGCCTTCGCCCGCCGGTTACGGTGAGCCGGGCGCGCAAGTGAACTCCGACAAGGACAACCCCGCTAATCAGGACAACCGCGCGGCCGATCGCAGGATCCAGCAGGGCGGCGACAACGCCGCCAACGGCGGCGCGGCGCACGGAATCGGTGCCGATCCCGACAGCCTGTTTGGCGCGCCTTCGGCGCCGACCCTCGGTAGCGAGGGTTTCGAGATCGCAATCGAAGCCCGACCCGTCGAGCGCGGCGCCAAGGGCGCCGGTCGCGCCTACGTTGCGCCCAAGGTGCGCGCCCCTCTCAGCCCCAACCAGGAACCGGACGAGCCCGTGGCGCGCGCCGCGGTGCCGGCCGAAGATCAAACTACGATCAAGCGGGTATTCGAAAGATGAGCAGCGTCCATGCCGAGGCGCCGACGGTGGCGGATTTCGCCCGGACCTTTCGCCGTATCCAGGCCGAGATTCACAAGCTGATCGTCGGGCACGAGGATGCGGTCGAGGAGTTGCTCTCCGCCCTGTTTGCCGGCGGGCACGTGCTGATCGAAGGCGTTCCCGGCACCGGCAAAACCACGCTGGTCAAAACCCTGGGGCTGGCGCTCAATCTGAGCTTCAACCGAATTCAATTCACCGTCGATCTGATGCCGGCCGATATAACCGGCACCCGAGTGATCTTGTCGGGCGAGGACGGGCGGCGCGAGTTCAGCTTTCAGCCGGGCCCCGTCTTTTGCCATATCCTGCTCGGCGACGAGATCAATCGCGCCACCCCCAAGACCCAGTCGGCCCTGCTCGAGGCGATGGCCGAGTTGCAGGTGACCGTGGCGGGCACCACCTACCGCCTCAAACCGCCGTACTTCGTGATGGCGACCCTCAATCCGATCGAGATGGAGGGCACCTATCCGCTGCCCGAGGCGCAACTCGATCGCTTCCTGTTCAAGGTGCGATTGAACTATCCCGACGAAGGCGAACTGACTCGGATCATCTCCTCGACCACCGGGCCCGAAGAAGCGGGGATCGTGCCGGTTTTCCACGCCACCGAAGCGCCCGACCGAATCGAGGCGCTCAAGCGCCTGGTGCGCGAAGTGATGGCGGCGCCGGCGATGGAGACCTACGCGGCGCGCCTGGTGCGAGCCACCCAGCCGGATAGCTCGCGCTTCGTGACCGGCGAAGCCGCCGCCGTGCACGACGAGATGGTCAATCGCTATGTCATGTTCGGCTCCAGTCCGCGCGGCGCTCAGGCGCTGATTCTGGGCGCCAAGGTCCGCGCGCTGCTCGACGGGCGCGCCAATATCGCGCGTGAAGATATCGAGCGCGTGGCGGTTGCCGCGCTCGCCCATCGCATCATGCTCAACTACGCCGCGCTAGCCGACGGAATCGCCGCCGCGCAGATTGTCGAGCGCGTCATCAAGTCGGTTCGCGCCGGGAAATCATAGCAGGGTGTCGAAGAACTCATATCGAAGGGCAGTTCGGGTCTCAAACCATTCAACACCCTGCCTAAAAGATGGCTTCTTACCTAAATCATCTCCCCCTTTGGGAAAGCTTTGCGCAACCGGAGGTTGGTGCTGCTGCGATACGCGCTCGCGCCCTCCTTTTTTGTGTCATTCTGAGCGAAGCGAAGAATCCCGGATCTTTCTCGGCGCAAAACACTTCGACTTCACTGAGGGCATGCGGAGCCGAGCTGCTCCGAATTCAATATGCAGTTACGCACAGCTCTCCTTTGGGGAGACCTTTGCATAACCGGGTCGTGTCTCTTTTTCCTCTCCCTGCAAGGGAGAGGATGAAGGTGAGGGTCCTTATACAGCGAGCTATTTTGCGAGCGAATCAAGATTCTGCCTCTGCCCTGAACGCATGCGCGGAGGTTACGCAAACCTCTCCCTTGGGGGAGACCAGTGAAAAACCCCCAAAGGCGGAGACAACAGAGAGGGAGCAGGCGTTGAAAATTACTTTTTCAACAGCCTGCTAGGCGGCCGGCGATGCTCGAGGCGCGCGCTTTCGAGCCCGAATTCTTGCGCAAGCTCGACCGCCTGGTCCTGGGCATCAAGCGCGCCCGCACCGTGCGCGCGGGCAATCGCACGCTCGGCAGAGTCCAGGGGCTCGGCATCGAACCGGAAAATTTCAAGGCCTACGCGCCCGGCGACGATTTGCGCTTCCTCGATTGGAACGCGTTCGCCCGGTTTGACGAATTGATGCTGCGAACTTACCGCGCCGATCGCCAGGTCGAGGTCACCGCGCTGGTGGACGCCAGTGCGTCGATGGGATTGCCCGAGCGCGACGACAAGCTGGGGCTCGCGTTGGCGATCGGCGCCTCGCTCGCGTACGTCGGGATGGCGGACAACGACGCCGTTCGCATCGGCGCGTTCTCGATGCGCGCCGGAACGATGAAGCTCGAAACCACGCCGTTTCATCGCCGGCGCGAGTCGTACCTCGATTTCAAACCGTTCGTGACCTCGGTGAAGGCGGGCGGCGAGACCCGCATTGCCGCGGCCGTCGATCAATTGCTGACGCAGCGCCGGCCGGCAGGGACCGTCATCCTCATCTCGGATTTTCTGGTCAATGAAAGCGAGCTCGAAGACGCACTCAAGCGGCTGGCGGCCGCGCGTCACGAGGTAAAAGTCGTCCACGTGATGGGCGAGAATGAGAGCACCGCCGCGTATCCGGCGGGACTGCTGCGCGTGCGCGACGCGGAGACCGGCGAAGTCCGCGAGACCGTGATGGGCCCGGCTACCGCCGCCGCGCTGCGGCGCAAGGTTGAAAAGATAGCCACGCGCATTCGCGAGATCTGCACCACCCGCGCGATTGCTTACGTGCGGGCGTTCGGCGCCGGCAATCTGGAAAGCATTATGGAGCGCGAACTCCCGCTGCTCGGAATTGTGAGGTAACCGTGGGCCTCCTTAATCCGCAGAACTTCATTTATGGACTCAGCCTCGCGCTGCTGGTGCTGATCTACCTCCGCGCGCGCTCGCGTCCGGCCATCGAAGTGTCGAGCCTGATGCTGTTCGACGAAGTGCCTGCGCCGGTTGCGAGCGTCCGCCACCTGCGGATCGACCCGCTGTTCTGGCTCGAAATGGCTGCCCTGGCTGCCCTGACGCTGGCGATCGCGGGATTGTACGTGATGAGGCCGCGCTTGCCGGGCCACGGCCGGATCCATGCGCTGGTGTTCGATCTCGGCGCCGGGATGAGTGCGCGCGATGGCTCCGGCACCAGACTGGACCAGGCCCGCCGGGAGGCGATGGATATAATCAATCAAGCGCCGCCCGGCGACGAGTTCAGCGTCATCGCATACGCACTGGATGCGGACGCGCGCCATCCGCCGACCGCGAACCCGGCCAATTTGCGCGGCGCGCTTGGGCGTCTGGCTCCGATGGATGTGCCGGCGCGTACGGCGGCTCTGCGAGCGGCGCTGATTCGCGCACGCGGCGCCTCGGAAATCGACTTGTTCGCCGATCGCCCGCCCCCGGCTGCGATTCTTGCCGGCGCCGCCTCGGCGGCGCGGGTAAATTTCCACCTGGTCGGTTCCGGCGACTCCAATCTGGCGATCGTGTCGCTCGATCCGGGCATCCCGGGCTCGACCCGCGGTCACGCCGTGATTCGCAATTTCTCCGCGCGGCCTTATCCCTGCGAACTGGCGATCGATCTCGGCGGCCGCGGAGAGTTTCATCGGACCCTGATGCTCGCGCCGCGTGAACAGGTCGTGGTCCCGTTCGGTCCGATCCGGAGCGCAGGCGTGCTGCACGCGCGAATCCTGACCCCCGATGCGATCGGCGCAGACAACGACCGCTACGCCTACGCGCCATCCGATCGCGCGGCGCACGCCCTGGTCCTCTCGCCCGACGCCGCGGTGCGCGACGATATCGCGCGCGTGCTGCTCGCGGTCAACGCGAATTTCCAGATCGAGACCGCCGATCCCGCCAGCTATCTTGCCGATGCGAGCGCGTCGGGCCGTGGCGCGAAGCCGCTCGATCTGGTTGTCATGCACGATTGCTATGTGCCCGTGGCCCGGGCGGCGTCCACCCTGCTCATATATCCGCCGCGGCCTGCGAAGAACATCCCGTCCGCGGCCGCAATCGGAATCTCCGTCAATGGAACGCTTGCGAGCGCGGACATCAGCGGTGACGCGGCGGGCAAAGCGCCCGGGATCGAATCGCTGGCGCTGGGCGCGACTCGAATTGTCGCTATCCCCGAATGGATGGATCTGATTGCGGCCGCGGCCGGCCCTGCTCATTCGCCGATCCCCATAGCCGCGATCGGGCGTGGCCCGGGCGGTCCCGTCGGCGTACTCGCATTCGACGTCCGCGATCATCTCCTGCTCGCCCCCGATCATCTCGACGCGCTGGTGCTGGCGATCGATCTGATCAAACAACTGACCGCGCCGCGCGATATTTTGATCGTGCCGACCGGCGCTGACGTGAGCATCCCCGCAACCGGATCCGCGCGCGTCACCCAGCCCGACGCAAGCGCGCGCACCGTCGCGGCCGACAAATCGGGCCGCGTGCGAATCCGTCCGCTGCAGGCCGGGCGCTACACCGTCGAGTCCGGCGGCGAGACGACGAATGTGTTCGCCAACTATTACGACGCGGCCGAGTCCGACCTCGGCGCAAAATCGCAAGGAGAAGCGAATGCGCCGGCGGAAAAGGCCGCCGCCGCATCGAAGGCGCAGTCCGCGATGGAAGTGCAGCCGCTGGGCTTCATCTTGATCGCGCTCGCGTTGCTCGCCCTGACGATTGAATCCGCGATGCTTATAGGCCGCGCCGGCCGCTGGGGGATGCGCCATGTTTGATCGGCCGCATCTGCTCTGGATGCTGATGCTCGTGCCGGTGGCGGTGGCGCCGGGAATACTCGCGATGCGCAGCCGGATGCGGCTGGCGGGCGCTGCAGCTGCGACCCTTCGCGCGCTGTGCGTTGCGGCGCTGGTCGCGATGCTCGCGGGGTTGCGCATACCGGGGCGTATCGCCGCGCAAAGCGTCGCGGTGGTCGTGGCGATGGACGAGTCGCGCTCGGTGACGCCCGATCAGCAGGCTTGGATGCGCGGCCAGGTCGAACAGTTGAAATCCGCGATGGCCCCAACCGGCCAAATCGCGATTGTCGGCTTTGGCCGCGACGCGCGGCTGCTTGCTCCGCTGGCGGATCCCCGGCTGCCGGTGCATTTCGGCGACGGCGTCGATGGGGGAGCCACCAATATAGCCGGCGCGCTGACCGCGGCCGAAAGCCTGTTCGGGACGGATTTGGACAAACGAATCCTCCTGCTGACCGACGCCAACGAAACCGAGGACTCCGCGATGACGGAGGTTCCCGCGATGCTCGAGGACGGTGTGCGAATCTTCGCCGCCGCGCCGCCACCGCCGGCAACCGAGAGAATTGCGGTCACCAGTTTCTATGCCCCGGACACGGTCCGCGCCGATCAGCGCTTTGCATTCGGAATCGACGTTGAGAGCGAATCGCGGTCCGCGGTCGCAGCCACGCTCAAGCTCTACCGCGACGGCGTCGCCGTAGGCGCGGAGGCGACTGCGCTGAAGCCGGGATTGAACCGCTTCGAGCTGCCCTATCGGCTGGAGCGCGCGGGCGCATACTTGATGAGCGCGGAAGTCTCGGTTGCCGCTCCGCGGATGGCGTTGAATCCGCGGGTCGAGGCCGCGATTTCGGTGACCGGCGCGCCGCGTATTCTGATCGTTTCGGCCACGCCGCCGGAAAGCCTGGTGACCGCGCTCAAGCTGCGCAACTACAAAATTGATTTCGTGTCGCCACGCAGCCTCGGCGAACACCCGGTGGATTACCTGCCGTATCAGCTGGTCATCCTCGACGACGTGCCCGGGGGATCGCTGACGGCGGCGGCGCAGCATGCGCTCAATCGCTACGTCGCCGACTACGGCGGCGGGCTGGTCGCGACGGGCGACACCTTGCGCGAGGAGGAACTGGCGGGCGGCGAGCTGGAAAAAGCGCTGCCGGTAAAGTTTGTAGCGCAACCGCCGCCGCCGTCGCGCGAGCCGATTGCCGTTTACCTCTGCATCGATCGCTCGAACTCGATGAGTTACGACTCGCGCTATCCGGCGGTACGCAACGGCGAGCGAATTCGCTACGCCAAGCAAGCCGCGATCGCGCTGCTGCGCCAGCTCGACGATACTGATTTCGCCGGCGTGATCGCGTTCGATTCGCAGCCGTACGTGCTTGCGCATCTACAGCCGCTCGGCGAGGATCGCGGCGAGCTCGAAAACCGCATCGACCGCCTGCAACCCGGCGGCGGCACCGACTTCAAGGACGCGCTCGAAATCGCGCAACGCGAGATTCTGCAAAGCGGCATCCCGGTGCGCCAGGTGATTCTGCTCACCGACGGCGACACCAACCGCCAGTATCAGGATCACGACGATCTGATCGCCGAATTCGCCCGCCAGCACATTCCGGTCTCGACCATCCGCATCGGCCCCGACCTTGCCAATCTGCGCTTGCTGCAGGACTTCGCGCAGGCGACCGGCGGCATCTTCTATCGCGTGCAGGATATCGAGAAGCTGCCGCTGCTGCTGGTCGGATTGACGCGCGAGGCGATGAACCGGCGCAAGCCGGATCGCGCCACCATCGAAGCCGGGGAGGCAACCGCGATGCTCTCCGGCATCAGCATCAAGGAGATTCCGCCGATAGATTTTTTCGCCGCCGCCGAGCCCAAGGACGGTGCGCAAGTCACGCTCAAAATCGCGCGCGCCGGCAAATCTGCGCCGCTGCTCGCGGCGTGGCAATACGGTCTCGGCCGCACCGCGATCTTCGCCGCCGAACCCGATTCACTCGCCACGCTGAGCTGGATTCGATGGAACCGCTACGCGGAATTCTGGTCGCAGTTGGCGGGTTGGACGATGCGCCAGGGCGACTCCGGGATGTTCACGATGCGCGTCCACGGCGCGCCTGACGGGTCGATCACGGTCGAGGCTGAAAGGGCAGATGCCAGCCCGGTCAGCGACCTGGTGTGCCGGATCACGGGGCCGGGACGCGCCATCGACGTTGCGATGACCGAGGCCGGCGCCTCGATCTATCGGGGCGAAGTCGGGCCGCTGCCGCGCGGCAAGTACGTGGCAACGCTGATGCTCAAAGCAGGCGACTCCGAAAAAATCCTCGAGCAGCGCGAATTTGCCGCCGCCGGATCGATTCCCGCCGACAGCGCCGAGCTGCGCATCAAGCCGCCCAATCTCGAGCTGCTGCGCCGGCTATCAACCGCGACGCACGGTGCGTTCGACGCGCCGGCCGCGACAATTGTCCGCCCAAGCGGTCAGACCGTGGCATTTCGCCGCAGCGCAGAACCGTGGCTGATTCCCCTTGCGATCATGCTGTTCCTGGGGGAAGTGTTTGTGCGTCGCCGCTATCTCGGCGATTGACGAGGGAGCGCTTCATGAAAATTTCCGCCGGCAATCTTCCTCAGCTTCCGGCCGCCGCCGTTCTCATAGCCGCGCTCGCCGCTTTTGCCGCGACCGCGATCGCGGCTGCCTCACCTCGCGACGCCGATGCGCTTGCCAAGTCGACCTACATTTATATTGCAACGGTTCGCAAAGACGGCAACCAGAGCAGAGCCGTGCCGGTTTGGTTTATTACAACCGGCGACAACCAGATCCTGATCGAAACCTCGCCGACCAGCTGGAAGGCCAGGAGAATTAGGCGCGGCAGCCCGGCGCTCATATGGATCGGCTCGCCCACCGGGGCGGCGTTCATCGGCAAGGCGGAAATCGTCGAGGACAAGACGCTGCAGGACGAGGTGATCGCGGGTTACCCCAAGAAATACTTGCTCGCGCGAATCGGCTATGCGCGTCCCACTCGCGCCAAGCTGGATTCGGGCCAGATAATCGTGATTCGAATTTCGCCGGCGCGAGATTTGCCCGACGGATTCCAGTCTGCGCCCGGAACTCCGGCGCCCGCCCTTGACGAGACGGCAAAGCCCGCGAACGCGCGATAGAACGCGTCTTGAAATCGGGCTGCCACTAGGCCAGCATGCCAACCCATGCGTTTAGTTCAGTTAACAATGGTTTTGGTTGTCACCGCGCTGGTAGCGAGCGCGAACTGTTTTGCAAGCGACTTCGCATCGCTGCGCGAGCCGGGATTCGATTTGCTTACGCCGGCGCCACATCAATTCGACATTGAAGCCGATGATACCTACCAGTTCCTGGTTGGCGCCAACACGCTGCGGCGCCGGATCAACTCATCTCCAGACAGCGCGATTAGCTTGCAGCACGATCAGGGCGTCTCGCAGATGCAACTGCCCGAGGTGCTGCTCAGCTACTGGTTCGACAGCGTCAACGCGGCGCAGTTCCAATTCAGATACTTCGGGATATACGGCAGCAAATATTCAACTCAGCCGCTGGCATTTGGCGGATCGGTAATTTCCCCGAATCAGAATCTGAACCCCGGCGGTACGCGATGGTACACGTTTGGCGGATACTACGAGCGCCGCCTGACACCGCTCTATGCGGATCGCGAACAGGGACTGCCGGTCTTTCTCAAGGGATGGGACCTGCGCGCAAAGATCGGACTCGAATTCACCTACAACGATTTCCGAATCAACGACGGCTCGCCAAGCTTCAGCCAGGTCTCGCAGTACGAGGCGCGAATCCGCTTCCATGATAAGGGGCTGCCGATACCGGTAGCCGGACTCGAGGCGCGGCGATGGCTCGCGCCCGACCTCGCGTTCGAGGTGACCGCGCAGGGCTATTGGGCCAACAAGTGGAACTCCGGCCGCAGCGAGGGCGGGACGGTTTACGACTCGCAATCGGGCTTCGAGACTCATTGGCGCGTGGTTTACTCGAATCACGACTGGCGCGGCTTCGCCCCATTTGCCGGGGTAAACTACTACTACTCGAAGTACACGCAGACTTCGTCGGGCGTGGGCAATTTACTGCGCGTGCAGATGATCGGCCCCGAACTCGGCTTCAACTGGAGCATCTGATTCCCGCCTGACATAGCCGCTGGCCTTACGTGCGCCGCGAAGTTATATCAGGATCGTGGCGAAGGATTCTCCACTCGCGCTGATCCAATGCGTGCTCAATTGCCGATGTCCGCTATGCCGGAGCGGCTCGATTTTCCGATCGCACTTCAGGATGAATCGCGAGTGCCCGCGATGCCACGTCGTGTTCTGGAAAGATCCGGGAGAGACGTTGGGCGCGATGTATCTCGACTTCGCGGTGGCCGCCGGCTCGTTCCTTCTCTGCTGGGCGGCTCTCGCCTTCGCGACGCGCCTGTCTGACGCCGTCCGGATATTTTTTCTGGGCGCGATCGCCGCCGGCAGCGTGCTGCTCTGTTACCCGCTGACGCGCAGCGCGTGGACGATGCTGGTTTATCTGTCGGGCGGAATCGAGCGCCCGCGCCTGCGCACCATCCAGGGCGGCAAGAAAGCTTCCTAACGCATGCCGAGCCGCGAGCAGCCGCGGCTCTTCGCGCCCGCCTGCGCCGATCGCGCGCGCACTCGCACGCCTCCAAACCCTCCTCCCGGATGAAAGGGATGGCAAGCGAGAGAACAAAAGTGCGGCGTGGCTTTAGTGCTTAGGCTGCCGGCCTTCGCTCAATTTGAGATAGCCGCCGCATGGCAGGCGGGCGTTGCGGGAGCTGGCCCGTCCTACGAGGCAGCCGTATCGTCACCCCTATCTCATGAACCTTGCGGCCGGGATCCCCGGCGGGTTAACTCGGCGTACTATTGTGCGAGCGCCCGGACCGGGATCCTCTCCGAAGGAAGCCGCTCTTTTCGCAATACCCGCCACCCGCGAATCAGCGTCGTTGCTCAGCGTCTTCAGATCCGCCTTGGCTTCCTGGCTTCCACGGTACGAAAAAATGACAGCCGCGAGTATGCGCTTATTTGGCTCATCGCTTTCCGAATCCTTGATCGCAGCGCTCATCGTTGAGGCCGAATCGATGCCAAGAAATGCCTCGGTCTTTGCAGCTTCAATTCTCGTGCAGGGAAAGTCCTGATGAGCCAGATTAAGAGCCGCCCAAGCAGGTATTGGAGCAACTTTAGGCGCTGGAACAGGGGCGATACGGAATGGGCGCCCTACCGCTGCCGGATTTGCAACACTAGCGCCGCTATCATATTGAAGAGCGGATCCCGCCCCCAATTCCGAAGATTCTGCAGCTAGTCGCGCCTCCACAGACTTGAGGTAGTTCCGGTAATAGTCTTTGTACTGATCACCTGCCTCCGCCGAATAACCATTGCCCGTCCAGGCGAAAATAAGGGGCCATTCCGCCTCGCATCCGATCTTGCCGAAGCTGAACCCTGTGGCGAACGGTGCCAGATCGCCCCAGAGAACCAACTCGTGCCTGCCGTCATGATTGATATCCAGCACGCTGTCCGCAAGATCGTGTCCAACAACACCTGCAGCGGTCGGGTCGTAAAGTTCGAACCCTGTCGGCGTCCTGTCGAAAATGGAGAGTTCGGTGCATCCGAACCTCCCTGGCGCAACCGACACGATCAAAGAGAGGTTCCCGGAGCTGCGCAAATCCGCGAAACGAAACTCACACACGTCAACCGGGGGATTGTCTTCGCTCTCACCAATAGCACGCCCAGTGAAATCCTCTACAGCGTCCAGCGAAGGCGGATTCGAGGCGAGATTGTGAGCGGCGTTCACGGACCAATCTGCCGACACAAGGGCGGGCGGAGCACCGCCGGCATTGACCCGGATCGGCATTGACAGCGACAAGGCCAAACAAAACGTAACCCCGATTAGCGTTTCTTTGCTCATGGCTTAGACCCGCAAGCGCTGCAATTAGTAAGAGTAGTAGGAGGATCTGGTAATGGTGACGTTCCCGTACACGACGAAGCGGCTCCTAGAGCTGGAAAAGCCGTGTTACGAACCGCGTATTTCATCCGGTCGCGAATTTATTTCGGCCGCGCCGCCAGCTTCTGCTGCAGATGGCTCAGCCGCTCGGCGGCTGCCGCGATCGTCTCGTCGCTCTTGGAAAACGTGAATCGAATCTTCCCAGCCCCCAATTCCGGCCGGTGGTAAAAGCTTGAACCGGGCACCGCAGCGACGCCGACTTCATCGAGGATAAAATCCGCCGCCGCGAAGTCGTCTTTGAATCCGAGGCCGCCGATCTCCGCCACGATGTAATACGCGCCGTCGGGTTTGTTGCATTCCAGGCCGGCCCCGGTGAGCGCCGCGTACAACGCGCCGCGCTTGCGCTCGTACATCGCGGCCAATTCCGCATAAAACGATTGCGGCAGCCGCATTGCGAAGGCGCCGGCTTCCTGCAGCGGATGCGGCGCGCCCACGGTCAGAAAGTCGTGCACTTTGCGAATCGCCGCGGTGAGTCTTTCGCTGGCGACGGTGTATGCCAGCCGCCATCCCGTTATCGAGTAGGTCTTCGACAGCCCGCTAATCGTCACCGTCCGCTCGGCCATCCCCGGAAGGCTCGCGATCGATACGTGGCGCGCCCCGCCGAAAATGATGTGCTCGTAAATCTCATCGGTGATCGCCAGCGTGTCATAACGGCGGCATAGCGAGGCAATCGCTTCTAGCTCGGATCGGGTGAAGACCTTGCCGCTTGGGTTGTGCGGAGTGTTGATCACGATCGCCTTGGTGCGCGGACCGAATGCCGCTTCGAGCTCCGCGCGATCGATCGAAAAATCCGGACCGCGCAGCGCCACGTAGCGCGCCGTCGCACCGGCCAGGATCACGTCGGGGCCGTAGTTCTCGTAGAACGGCTCGAAGATGATCACCTCGTCGCCGGGATTGATCACCGCCAGCATCGTCGCGATCATCGCCTCGGTCGCGCCGCAGGTCACCGTGATGTTGCGGTCGGGATCGCACGCGACGGCGTTGTAGCTGCGTACCTTGTCCGCGATTGCGCGGCGGAAATTCGGCGAGCCGTGGGTGATCGCGTATTGATTGTAATCCTCGTCGATCGCGCGCTTGGCGGCCTGCTTGATCTCGGCCGGAGCGGGAAAGTCAGGAAATCCCTGCGCGAGGTTTACCGCACCCGACTTGAGCGCTCGCCGCGTCATCTCGCGGATTACGGATTCGGTGAACAGGCGTGTCTTGGCGGAAACGTCAGTTGGCATGACTCTGCGCGATCGTCGCGCGTGCCAATTCGGCGCGCGCGGCAACTCGGTTGATCGCAGTCTAGCCGCGCACGCATGCGCGCGACAACTTGTTCGATTTCAATGTCAGCTTAAATTGAAAATTAGCGGCGAATTGCGGATCGGAGAGGCTTCAGCGGCAGATTGGATCAGAAAAAACCAGGGATATCTTGAATTCGGCGAGATAGGGGGGGTGCTGCGCTACGATGCCGCCGGTTAATCAGCCCGCTTCCTCTTGCAGTATCCCGGGTCCTTGGCGCAGCCGCCATTCATCGATTACCTCGACGTTGAAGCGCCAGTCGCTTCCGATCTTGAAGCCGGGCAGCTGTCCCTTCTTGAGCAGGCGGTAGATCGTCGAGCGATGGACCCTGAGATACTCGGCCAGCTCGTTGACTGTCAGCACTTTAGTCGAGGATGCCATCCCTTTTCACTTCCTCTTTAATGCGCCTATCCGTTCTTAGACTGGCAAACAAGCTACCACAAAAGTTGAACTACGCTATAGACCCTTTTAATGGACTATTTTCCGCCCAAGGTCAAGCCTTAGGCGGGATATGTCGTGCCTCATGGTGCTATTTGGCACTGAAACGGCCTTGTTTTGGTGCGTTTTGATGGTTTAGCCGAACAACCGGTTGGCCGCTTCCCTCAGCTCCGCGCGATGGTCCGGGTGAGCAACCGCGATCAATTCGGCGGCGCGCTCGCGATGGTTCTTGCCCAGCAGCCGTGCGATTCCGAACTCGGTCACGATAGTATCGGCGAAGTAACGCGGCACCGTTACTAATGCACCGGCTTCGAGTTGCGGCACGATGCGCGAGATTGCGCCGCCCACCGCGGTCGATTGCAGCAAGGTAATTGCGCGTCCGCCCGGGCATAGAAACGCACCGATATGGGTTTCCGGCTGCCCTCCCGTCCCATTCATCATCCGCGCGCCGAGCACGCTCTCGGAGTTAATCTGGCCGGTCAGATCGACGCTGAGGGCGTTGTTGATCGACGTCTGCCGATAGTTCGAGGAAACTGTCGCGAGCTTGAGCACGTACTCGGGATCGTAAAGCTCGAACGCCGGGTTGTCGTCGATTATCCGCAAGTCCTCCGGATCCGAACCCGTCCACGCGATCGCCACCGCCTTGCCGCGATGAATCGTCTTGCGCCGGCCGTTGATGATCCCGGCGTCGACCAGCCGCGCGATTCCCGGCGCGACCATCTCGGTATGCAGCCCCAGGTCGTGCTTGCGGTCGAATGCGCCCAGCCGCGGCATCTGCGAACCGGGCTCTCCGATTCCGATCTGAATTGTCACGCCGTCTTCGACCAGTTTGCTCAGGTAGCCTGCTATCGCCTTCAACTCTTCGGCCGGCTGCGCCAGGCCGAGCAACACGCGCAGATCCGAAACTGACATGCGTTGCAGATACTGAGCGATCGGCCAGATACGTTCGATTCCCGCCTCGGCAATGATCGCGCGGATGCCATCGCGCGTTTCGGCGTCCATCGCCGCAAGCGCCCGCTCGATAATCGCCATATCGGGCGGCGGCGGAGTCCCCTCGACGAAATAGTCGAACTCCGAGACATGCATGTAAACGTCGCCGTAAGTGCGAGTCATGCTTGAGTCGACCTCGGCGATCGCGTGACGCGCGCGCCGCGCGTACGTCCGCTTGTTCCACTGATGCGGCCCGAAGCTGACGAATCCCTTGGCGTTGGGCGTGGTGACGTTGACGAAGGTGAAATCTATCGGCTTGTCTTCGGCCGGCCGTTCGTCGTGCGGCTTGAAGCCGGTCGAAAATAGATTGGGCAGGTAGGTGGCCGCATGGCTGTCATGCGCCGGGCGTCCCATGTTGCCGATGAACAGCTCGAACTCCAGCTTGAAATGCGCCGCCGCTTCTCCGCCCAGCCATCCCGGGTCGATTATCGGCGACGAGAGCCTGAGATCGACCACGCCGCCGATATGCTTGCCTCGCGCCGCCAACGCATTCTGCATCACGGTTCCCGCCGCCAGCGGGAAATTCACCCGCATCCCCGGCTTTACCATTTCCGCGGCTTCCTCAGCCGAGATCGTGCGCGTTCGGTAATATTCCTGCCAGTTCATTTGAGCGCCCCCTCCTGGGTTCGGAGCCCCGGCGACCGACAAACAGGGACTTTGATCCGACACAATGCCTGATTGGCCGCGTGTGCGGCAAACTTGTTCGCCCGCACCCGAGCGGTTAGCTTTCGAGCATGCTGATTGCCGAGGGTGAGTTCCGCTACGACATCCGCTGCGGCGGCGAGCTGATCGCGGTCGAGGAAGAGACGATAGCCGCAGGCAGGATCCACGGCATCCGGCGTCCCGCGGGCGGATCCAACGTGTACGAAGTCGAAGCCGAACTCGACGACGCCGGGCTCATCCGGCGCGTAGTCGCGAGCTACAGGCGCGGCCCCTTCACTCGCAACGCCACCTACGAATCAGCCGACAGTTTTCTGCGCGGCAACGTCGGCGCGATGGGCGGGCGCAACAACTTGACCACCAAGCTCGGGCGCTATGGCGAAGTGGATGCCGACCTGGTCATCTTTCGCGCGCTGACCATCGCCCATATTCGCGACCGCGGGCAGACCCGATGGACCGGGCGGGTGGCTGCAATCGATCCCAATACGCTCGTCGCTTCCACTAGCAAACAGTCATGCCGCCAGCGTGCCAGCGATCCGCGAGTGTGGATCTACGAACCGCGGATGGGCGACTCCGAGGAAATTGAGATCGACGACTCGGGACTCGTGATCCGCCGGCGCGATTCGCGCGGAATCGAAACCGTACTGGTCTCGCCCGCGCGATCCCGCTAAAGCTCTGCTTACGCGGCGAGCTTCCTGGCCGGCATCTTGCAGTCGCCGTCGAATTGCGCGCCCTCGTTGAGCACCAGGCTCGGCGTGCTGATCGTGCACTGCGCTCGCGCCGTCGCCATCAGCTCGACGCGTTCGCGCGCCGTCACTTCGCCGGTGAACGCGCCCGCGATCGTCACCTTGCCCGCGGAAATCCGTGCGCTCACCACTGCGCCGGGCGCGATTACAACTTCGTCTCCGGTGATCTCGCCTTCCGCTTCGCCTTCGATTTTTACCGGGCCGCGAAAGTTGAGTTTCCCCGAAGCCTTGGTGCCCTTTCCGATCCGCGACTCGAATCCCGATTCTTCGTTAAGCGCCATATACTGATTGCCTTTCCCGGGTGGGGGCTTCACTATTGCGGGAATACGCGAGCACACGCAATCTCGCCGGTCGGATCGCGAATGTGAATGAAACATTAAGCAGTGCGTCGTAACTGGCTTGCACGCGTCATGTCGCGCGGCGCAATGTTTTTAACAAGGAGACTCGGGATCAAATGAATCGCAAACCCGGCCCGCTGCGGGAACTTGGACCTGAACGCCGCGGCGGCCAGGGACTCGATCCCCATCAGTATGATTCCGGCGACGCGACCATCCTCGCGTTGCTCGCCGGGACTCCGGCCGCCGACCATGTCGATCTCGTGATCACGTGGCGCGCCGGCGCGTACGAAGTCTGGTCGCAGCGCGGGATGATTCGATTCAAACGCTTCGCCGACGAAAGCGGCGCGCTGTCATTCGATGTCGTCGAGCAAATCGGCGACAATCCGATCGCAAATCAGGATCCATTCATCGTTTCCACGATCGACGAGGAACTCGACGCCGCCGGCCGCAGCGGCAATCGCACCGGCGATCCCAACCGCGCATACTTCGAGCCCCACGTGCTGAGCCATCCGTACGCCTACGAGCGAATCGCCCAGCTCTTCGACAGTCCGCGCGCTCCCGATCTGGTGCTGAGCCCCAAGGCCTACGCCTACGGAATCCAGCCGGGGCAGCATGGCGCGCTCGACGTGGTGCAATCCCGCGCGCCGCTGGTGTTCAGCGGTCCGGGCGTCCGCCGCGGACTCTTCAAGCTGGGCGCCCGCCAGGTCGATGTCGCGCCGACGATCGCGCGTCTGATGGGGCTCCCGAAAATCGCCGGCCTCGACGCGTCGGGCTCGCCTGCCGAGGTTTACTTGAAGCGCCAGGACGGCAATCCGCTCGACCAAATAATCGCCGGCGACGCAGCACGCCCAACCGGCGCCTACATGTTCCTGCTCGACGGCCTGTCGCATTCGGAACTGCGCCATCAGCTCGATAACAATCCCGGCGCGATTCCAAACCTGGCCGGCCTCGTCGAGCGCGGCGCGATGCTCTCGCACGGGTCGATCGTCAACTTCCCGAGCATCACCTGGCCCAGCCATTCGACGATTCTGACCGGCGCATGGTGCGGGCATCACGACGTCGTCAATCCCACTTTCCACCTGCGCGAGCATCGCGAGACCGTGCCGATTCAGGGCAACATCTTCGAGACCGAGCGTTTTCTCAATCCCGCCGTCGAGACTCTCTACGAGGCCTTCAAGCGCGCCGGCGGTCCGAGTGCGATCACGGCCTCGATCCACGAACCGCAGGGACGCGGCGCCGATCATGCGGTCTTCGAGCGGCGAATCGTCGGCGACAAGGCGCGCCTCAAAGCGCTTACCGCCGAGATGTCGGCTGACGTAAGCCCGCGATGGGCGGCCGACAATATGCCCACGATGCATCGCGAAGAGATCGTGGACATCCGCGGCATGGCGCAAGTGATCAACCTCTTCGAGCATTGCGGCGCCGGCGCTCCCGTGTTCGTCGCCCATGAGTTTGTGATCACCGATGGCGCTGGCCACGACTACGGCCCCCATCACGAGGGGCTGCGCGAGGCGCTCTACCGCACCGACAAACGAATCGGCGCCGTGCTCGAGTTGTTCCGCGCGCGCGGCTTGCTCGAATCCACCCTGTTCATCGTCACCTCCGACCACGGGATGGCGGCGCAGCGCGTCGAGCTCAAGGCGAACCCGGCGCTTGAGCCGGAGCGCGCGGGAATCCAGGGCGTGTTCGCTGAGCCGATGATTTATTTGCGCGATCTGCGCGTCGAGATCGAGCGCGCGCGCGATCTGCGCACCGTTGCGGTCACCGTGATGGATAACGATTACCTGCCCGACGGCGAGCATCCGCCGATTGCCGGCGCGAGCGTCACGCTGCATGGCCGTGGCGGCAACGACACCGTCATTGCCGAGAAACGGACGCCTGAGAGCGGGCGCGTTGCGTTCGCTACGCCAGCGGACGCCTCCGACGCCGAGCTGACGGTGAGCGTCGAACGCAATGGATTCAACCGTCGCGTGATTCGGGCCGATGGCGCATCGACGGGCAAAGACATTCGGAAAATCCTCTACGATAAGTCCTCCACGCGAGTCTGATTTTATCGGGCTGATGCACGACCTCGACCTCGACGGCAAGATTGCGATCGTCACCGGCGGCACGCGCGGACTTGGCCGCGCCATCGCGCTTAAGCTGGCGCGGATGGGCGCGACCGTCGCGATGAACTACCGCCGCGACGAGGCGAGCGCCGCGCAATCGCTCGCAGAGGTCCGCGCGATCGCGCCGCGCTCGATGCTCGTCAAGGCCGACCTCGAGGACGAGTCGCAGGTGCGCGCGATGGTGGCTCGCGCCTCCTCGGAGCTGGGCGGCCTCGACATCCTGGTCGCGAATGCGGCCGCGACCGCATTCAAGCCGTTGCTCGAAACCAGGCCGCACAATCTCGCGCGCACTTTTGCGCTGAGCGTCAACGGATTCGTCGCCGCGGTGCAGGAAGCCGGCCGCGTGATGGGCGAGGGCGGGCGCGTGCTGATGATTTCGGGGATGGACTCGATTCGCAGCCTGCCCGGCCACGGCGTGCTCGGCGCCGCCAAGGCCGCGCTCGAGAGCATGGTGCGCGACTTCGCCTTCGAGCTCGGCCCGCGCGGCATCACCGTCAACGGCCTCAGCGTCGGTTTCATCGACACCGATTCGGCGCGCTTCTACGCGAACTACATCGGCTGCTCGTACGAGGACCTTCAGCGCCGATGCGCCGAGCGATCCGCGCTGAAACGCCTGCCTGCGCTCGACGAGATCGCCGCCGTCGCGTGCCTGATCTGCCTGCCCGCGGCCAGCTATCTGACCGCGCAAACCATCATGGTCGACGGCGGCCTTACCCTGAGCTTCCCCGGCGCGAAGTAATCCAGACTCCTGGCCGGCAGATAGCGATCGCTAACGGGAGGTTGCCCTTAATACACTTCAGAGCGCGACACGGCCAAGCACGTGAGCCGGTGGTTCGAAAACATCAGCTCCAACTTGCCGGAAATCACCCAATCCTCGGGCTTGTCCCGTAGCACTGTGACAAATCTGTGTGCTTCAAACTCGTACCAGCGTCTGTTTTCTTTCGTATAAGCTGGTTTCCCGAGAATCGATTCGGTCTCCCCTTCGGTCATTCCCAGATTGAGCCCGCCTGGCGTCGCCAAAGCCGTCGTGACCCAGGGAGATTCCGCACAATACTCGATCCCCTTCCATTCGCAGCCGCCGCTGAAGAGGATGAGCGAGTAGTCGATCTCGTTGTGTTCGAATATCAGTTTGATGTCACCCGACTTCGCCAGAGATTTGTAGCAGAGTTGTTCCCGCCCCGCCGCTCCGTCGCCGCGTTCAACTATCGTGGTCTTGCCCAGGCGCGTTTCGATATCACGCAACCAAGCGATTCCCCCGTGTTGGGCGAGCCGCACGCCAAGAACGGAGAACCTGTCGACATCACCCTGGGCCGGCGCTTTGTCGGCGAGCGGTTCGCTTTGATTTTCTTCCTCGCCAGTGGGTTGCGTGCCGTTCAATCGGCCGGGGGACCACCAGTCGGAATCATCGTTCAAATAAACCGCGTCTTTCGGAATTCGCCTTGGAGAATAGGCTGTCACCGTCCCGGTTGCCGAAATCAGCAGGAAGCAAGAAACGACGGTGGTCGGAGCAAATCTCACAGCAGACCCTCGCATTCCACAACGCGCGTGACTGGCGGGCTCGCTGCCCCTCGAACAAGTGGAGCAGACGCAGAACTCAATCTGACGCCCGACGAGATAATAGCAGTCGCGTGCCTGATATGCCTGCCCGCGGCGAGCTACCTGACCGCGCAAACCATCATGGTCGATGGCGGCCTTACCCTGAGCTTCCCCGGCGCGAAGTAATTGCGCCGCGCTTTTGACGGCGCTCAAGTGCCGAGCCTATCCTGTTTTCAATCGGGAGTACCGCAAATGGCGCTGAAAATCGTGATGTTCTCGGACTACATCTGTCCGTTCTGCTACGTCGGCTTCGAAACGATGCGAAGGTTGAAGCCGGAATTCGATTTCCAGCTCGAATGGCGCGGTTTCCAGATTCATCCCGAATGGCCGGCCGAAGGAATTCCGATCGACAAGGCGCGCGAGCTGATTAGCCCCGCGTCGCTGGCCGCGCTCTGGAAGCGGATTGGCGCGATGGCCGAGGCGGTGGGATTTTCGATGAAGCCGCCCGCCGTGCTGACCAACTCGCGCGCCGCGCTGGCAGCCACGGAGTTTGCGCGCGAGTCGGGCCGCGACGAGGCGCTCGAGGAGCGAATCTACCGGGCGTATTTCAATGAAGGCGCGAACATCGGCGACCCGGAGATCGTCGCGCGGCTGGCGGCGGAAGCGGGGCTGGACTCCGCCGAGGTGGCGGACGCGATAAAATCGCCCCGGTACGAGATGAAGCTCAAGAATAATTCGCTCGCCGCGAATCAGCGCGGCGTCAGCGGCGTGCCGACGTTTTTCATCGGCGACTTTCCGCTGGTCGGCGCGCAGAGCCTGGATGCGACGCGCGCGATCCTCAAACGCGCGGCCGAGCGGTTCGCAAGCTGACGGCGATCGCGCCGCCGCCCGCGCGCCGCTTGAACGACTCGCGTTTCGGCGCGCCGGGTGTGGTAAAAATCATGGGGCCATGGATGCGCGCGGCAAACCTGTTGCTGTCCGCCTCGACCTGCGAGGCGTCAAGTGTCCGCTCAACTGGGCGCGCGCGAAGGTGCGGCTGGAGCAGATGGCGCGCGGCGAGGTGCTCGAACTGACGCTCGACGACCCGCGCGGCGCTCGCGACATCCCCGGCGCCGCCGAGGCCGAAGGTTACGTGGTGCTCGAATCCACCGCGCGCAACGGCGTCTTCCATCTGCGCATCGAGCGATAGCTCGCCCGCTTTTTCACTGGTTTGCGCTGCGCGCGCCTTCGCGTTAGAAATCACGTCCGATGCGCATAAAAATTGGCGATGTTCGCCTGTTCTTCGACGCGGAAGGCGCGAAGCTGCGTCCCGACGGTGCGAAGATGCGCGAGGTGCCGACCGTCGTTCTGCTGCATGGCGGTCCTGGCTTCGATCATTCGAACTTCAAACCCGATTTTTCACGGCTGGCGGAGATCGCGCAGGTCATTTATCTCGACCATCGCGGCAACGGCCGCAGCGATCGCGGCGACGCGTCGAAATGGAATCTCCCGCAATGGGGCGACGACGTGCGCTCGTTTTGCGAGGCGCTGGAGATCGAGCGCCCGATCGTGATGGGCGTCTCGTTCGGCGGCATGGTTGCGATTGCGTATGCCACGCGCCATCCCGAGCATCCTGGCAAGCTGGTGCTGAGCAGCACCGCGGCGCGAAGCCGGCAGGATCGCTCGCTGGATATGTTTGAGCGGCTGGGCGGGATGGAAGCGCGCGAAGCGGCGCGGCGATTTTTCGAGAATCCCGGACTGGAAACGATGCCCGAGTATCAGAAAAAGTGCCTTCCCCTGTACAACCGGACTCCGTCGCAACCCGAGTCCATGCTGCGCACGGTGATCAATCCCGAAGTGATGGCCGAGTTTTTCAAGAACGAATCGCACACCTTCAACTTTCTGGCCGAGCTTGGGCGGATAAAATGCCCGACGCTAATTGCCGCGGGCGAACTCGATCCGATCCTGCCGGTTGCCGACTCGAAGGACATCGCGGCGGCGATGGCGCCGGGCGTGGCGCGGCTCGAAGTGTTCGAGAACGCGGGCCACGGGGCGCATCGCGACCAGCCCGATCGTTTCTTCAAAGTGCTGAACGAATTCGTCTTGGCGTGAAGCGGGAACGATGGCAACGCGATACTTCAAACCGCGATTTTTTGAATTTTTCGAGGAACTGAGCCGCAATAACAATCGCGGCTGGTTTGCCGAGAACAAGCCGCGCTACGAGCGCGACGTGCGCGAGCCGATGCTCGCGTTCATCGCTGATTTCGGGCAGCGGCTGCGCAAGATCAGCGCGCACTACGTCGCGGATCCGCGCCCGGTTGGCGGCTCGATGATGCGCATCCATCGCAACCTGCGCTTCTCGCGCGACAAGACGCCATATCATACTAACGCGGCGGCGGCGTTCCGTCATTGCAACGAGACGCACATCGACTCGCCGTCGTTCTATCTTTCACTCTCCCCGGCGGAGGCCTTCGCCGGGGTTGGAGTCTGGCATCCGGATGCGGATTCAGTCGCAAAGATTCGCGACGCGATTGTCGCGCGGCCCGCAAAATGGAAGCACGCCGTCAACGATCGTAAATTCAGGGCGCGATTCGATTTGGCGGGCGACATCCTGTCGCGCCCGCCCCGCGGCTACGACCCCAACCATCCGCTGATCGAGGATCTCAAGCGCAAGGACTTCATCGCCAGCACGCAGTTCACGCGCAAGGAAGTCTGCTCGGCCGAGTTCATGGCTTTGTTTTCCAGCGCCTGCGCGTCGTCGGCCCCGTTCATGAAGTTCCTAACCGAGGCGCTGGGCCTCAAGTGGTGACCGCACAAGTGTGATCAGTTTACAGGATGCGGCGGAGCTTCTGGCGCAGGCGGCCGAAGAATCCAGCGCGAGTCACGCCCGCTTTGGTTACTATGGGAATCGTCGCTTGCGGCTTGCCGCCGAGCAAAACCGTGAGATTGCCGACCGGGTCCGCCGGATGAACCGGCGCTTCCAGGTACCTTGCCGCCGGCTCGAATTGGACCGTCACCTTGCTCTCTTCGCCGCGCCCCAGCGTGAACACCGCATCGCCGCCGGGCCCTATAGCTACCGTCTCGGCGACGCCGTCGCGCACCGCTATCGCCGCTGGTATCGCCTTTTTCAAATCGGGCCGGTAGCTGACAAAGGTGCGGAACGCCCATTCAATCAATTTCTCGGTTTCGGTGCGCCGCCGCTCCGAGCTCGGCGCGCCCATCACGGCTGACAGGATATTCATGCCGTTCGACGACGCCGACGCGACCAGGTGAAAGCCAGCTTCCTCGACGTGCCCCGTCTTTATCCCGTTGACCCGCTTGTCGTAGAACAGCAGCGTGTTGAAGTTGGGCTGCTTGATCTTGTCGAACGCGAATTCCTTGGCCGAGGTGTACTTGAGCGACTCCGGATGATGCGCCACCAGCGAGCGCGCGAGCGCCACCATGTCGGCCGCGGTGGTGAACTCGCCCGGCGCCGGCAATCCGTCGGGGTTGTCGAAGTGAGTCTCGGTGAGCCCGATCTCCTTGGCCTTGTCGTTCATCATCTGGGTGAACGCGTCCGTGCTGCCGCCGAGGTATTCCGCCAGCGCCACCGCCGCGTCGTTGCCCGACGACACCATCAAGCCATACACCAGGTCGTTCACCCCGACCTTTTGTCCGACGCTTAGAAACATCCGCGACACGGTGTCATCCATCGAGAGCCGCCACGCCTTTTCGCTGATCGTGACCTCGGTGGCTGGGGCGATCTTGCCCGCCTTGAGCGCGTCGAGGGTCAGATAGAAGGTCATGATCTTGGCCAGGCTGGCGGGTTGCATCTTCTGATGCTCGTTGTATGCGTACAGCACCGCGCCGGTGTCGGCGTCGATCATCATGGCGGCCTTTGCGTCGAGCGCGAACGGAGCCGGTCTGTCGCCGAGCACGTGAATTGCGCTCAACGCAACCGCGGGCGCCTCTTCTTGTGCGGCGGCGCGCCTGGATGCGGTTGGATGGCGGTGAATCACCTTTGCGAAGGACGCAGTGGAACTCGCCGCCGCAATCGCGATCGCGGCAAACGCAACCGCCTTCGATATTGATTTTTTCCGCACGCCCATCACCATCCGGCTCAAGAGATTACTCCGCGAGCGTGCGCCGCGCGACGATGGCGGGGCAGGGGGGCGGGATCGGCGAGCAGGGATCTTCGGCAAACGGGCATATTCCCTTTTCTTCCGTTTCAGCATAAAAAAACTGAACCCGAATGGATGTTTCCGTAATTCTGCCGGTGGTGAACGAGGCCGAGAACCTGAGGACCTTGATCCCCAGGCTCACCGCGCTGCTCGATCGCGAGCGGCTCACGCACGAAATCGTGGTGGTGGACGGCCCGTCCACCGACGGCACCAGTGAAACGGCGCGAGCGCTCGGCGCGAGAGTGGTTGCGGAACGCCGGCGCGGATACGCGGGCGCGATGGAGACCGGGATTGCCGAGGCGCGGGGCGACTACCTGCTTACGCTCGACGCCGACCAGTCGCACGATCCCGACTTCATCGTAAAGATGTGGCGGGCGCGGACCCGCGCCGACATCGTGGTCGCTTCGCGCTACGCGCTCGGCGGCGTCGCCTACTCCGGCTTCGTCCGGCGCGTTACGAGTTGGGGGCTTAACCTGGTGCTGCGGCGGATGCTCTCGATGCCGGTGCGCGACATCTCCAGCGGATACCGCCTGTACCGGCGCGAGGCGCTGGAGAAGCTCGAACTGACGGCGACGAACTTCGAGGTGCAGGAGGAAATCCTGGTCAAAGCCTACGCCAGCGGATTCAGCGTGGTCGAAGTTCCGTTCACCTATTTTCCCCGCGGTGCCGGCCGCTCGCACGCGAAGATCGCCAGCTTCGGATGGAAAATCTTGCGTGCTTCGCTGCCGCTGTGGAAAATCCGCAACTCGCTCGCGTCCGCCGACTACGACGAGCGCGCCTTCTACAGCCTGATTCCGCCGCAGCGCTACTGGCAGCGCCGCCGCCATCGCATCACCGTGCTATGGGCGCGCGGCGCGGAGCGCGTGCTCGACGCGGGATGCGGTTCCAGCCTGATCGTGCAGAGCCTCAACAACGTGATCGGCATGGATTTCAACTACGCCAAGCTCCGTTTTCTGCGCCGCTACGAGATTCCGCTGGTCAACGGCTCTGCCTTCGCGCTGCCGTTCAAGGACGAATCATTCGATTGCGTGATCAGTTCGCAGGTGATCGAGCATATTCGATTCGACGAGTCGATTTTCAGCGAGATGTGCCGGGTGCTCCGGCCTGGCGGCCGGCTTATCCTCGGCACGCCCGACTATGCGACGATTGGATGGCGGATTATCGAACCGATCTACGGCTTCCTGATGCCCGGCGGATACAAGGACCAGCACATCACGCATTACACGCTGGGCCTGCTCCGGGAGATCCTTGCCCGCCACGGAATCGCGATCGAGGAGACCGCCTACATCGCGCGCAGCGAGCTGATCCTCCGATGCCGCAAACTTAAACCCGAAGATCGCGCGCGCATCGACGCCGCCGCGCCCGGCTCGACCGCCGCCTGAAATCCCGCGGCGAATCCTGAGATGACAGCGCATCGCAGCTTGAGATTTGCCAGCGCCGGCGCGATCGCTTTGATCGCAGCGGCCGCAACCAGCATCGCGTCGTGCTCGAGCAATAAGACGCAATCGCCGGGGTCGAACCTGGCGAGCGTGCAGCTATCGCCCGCTCCAGCCGGCAGTTGCGAGATCGATGCGGTCAAGATCTGCCGGGTGACCGGAGGACTCGCCGCGCCGGCGCCTAATCCCGCGACGACACCGGCGGCGAGCCCAAACGGGCTGCCCAGCGTTCCCGAGTCGGTCGAATTTCAGATTCCCATGGGCCAGACGATCAAGCTCGTGTGCTATTACGATCCGCAGCGCACCTCGGTCTATCGCGCCGATGCGTCCGCCGACGCCGCGCTCACCGGGAACTCCGTCGAGTACATGAAGAAGCAGGGATTCTGCGTTAACAAATAGAGCGACACGTGGCCTCATTTTACGACTTCGCGATCGTGTGCCAGTCGCTGAGCCAGACTCAGAGCCGGCTTCAGACGGCCGAGACGGTTGGCGCATTTCTGGCCTCGCTCGACATCGACGAAGCGGAACTCGCGGCGCGATTCATGACCGGCCCCGCGCTCGCGCTGGGCGGCGACAAGCGCATCAAAATCAGCGGACGCGCAATCTGGAAGATCGTCGCGGAGATGACCGGGATCGCGGACCAGGGCGAAGACATCTTTGCCGCCGCGGCGGACTTCGGCGAGGCGATCGAGATGACGCTCAAGCTGCGCCCGGCCGACCCTGAGCCCGCGCTCACGATTCGCGAGCTCGGCGAAAACCTCGCCGCGATCGCCGCCATCGAGGGACGCCACGTGCGCAGGCGGATGCTCGACGCGATTCGCGAGCTGTTCGCCCGCGCGTCCGCTCTGGAAGCCAGCTATATCGCGAAAATTCTGGTCGGCGAGATGCGCCGCGCGATCAGCGAAGGGCTGATGCTCGAGGCGATCGCAAGGATGGCCGCGATACCGGTCGGCGAAGTCCGCCGCATTCACCTGCGGGAGGCCGACCTTGGCCGCGTCGTGCGAATTGTTCGCAGTCGCGCGGCGCCGTGAGCGTCCGCCCCGACGCCGCCTTTCATCGGACTGCTCTCATGCAGTGAGGCGGCGGACGATCGCCTCGCCGATAAGCATAATCATCGCGGCGACGAGAATGTACGGATTGATCGAGACGCGGCGCTCGAGCGTGGCGCGCTCGGTCGAGATTTCCGCCGGTGACGGATTGAGACGCCCGCCGGTGGCGGACGCGAGCTGCTCGAGCAGGCCGTAGTTGGGCTCCGGGCGCGGGGTTTCGGCGTTCACCGACGGACTGACGGTGAATGCGAGCGGCGGAAATTTCTTGTCCTTGCCCGATTGCGAGCGGACTTCGAGGTAGTAATTGCCGGGGGCGGGCGCGTCGATCGATCCCGACAACTCGCCCGCAACGTCTTCGCTGAGCGCGGTTTCAGTCCTGCTCCCGTCGGGCCGGGTCACGACCACGGTTGCCAGGCGCGCGACATTGCTTGCCTGGGCGCTATAGTCGGTCAGCTTGATATTGATCCGGCCCGCGTTGTAGCCGAGTGCGGCGTCGATTTTGGGCTCGGCCGCCGTCTCCGGCGTCATCCAGGCGAGCATCCGATCCCAAAGCGGCTGAAAAACATTGGCGCTCACCCATCTCCCGGACCATCGCCCGCTTGCGTCCGTGGTCACCGCCATCGCTTTGCCCGCGCCGTACTTCCAGCTCGCGATCACCGGCTCGCGCGTGCCGCTGCGATCCACGTACATGCTCATGCTGGCGCGCGGTTTGATTTCGGTGGAGACGTAGCCCTTGAGCGCCGGCATCTGGCGCGCCGCGAGGTCTTTCAAAATCGCGTCGGGGTTTTGCGTGCGTGGGGTGAATTCTTTTTCGACCATCGTGACCTCACCGCCGTGCGCTTGAAGGTCGGTGACGAAAAGCTGGGGCAGATTGCGCGGGCTGTCGGTCTGGTAGTACGAACCGCCGCCGTACCTGGCGATCGCCTGGAGCAGTTCGACGTTGGCGTCCCGCCCGATCGCGATCGTCGAGATCGTCGTGCCGGCGTCGTGATGCATCCGCGAGACCAGGTCGTAGTACATCTCGGCGGTGCCCCCGGTCTCGCCGTCGGTGAGCACGACGACGTGCTTGACCTGTGCGCCGCTGCTGCCGAGCGTGCGTTCGGCCTCGCGCAGCGCCGGAATCATGAAAGTCTGGCCGTGCGCGGAGAGCCGGTTGATCATCTGATCGAAATAGGGGCGGCTATCCCCCACCGATTGCAGCGGGATCACGACGAACGGTTGCGAGTCGAATCCGATTACGGCGATCAGGTCGTTGTCCTTGAGCGTTCTGGTGACGGTCTCGGCCGCCGCTTTGGCGTAAGTGAGTTTGTCGTTGCGGCCCATCGAGCCCGACTTGTCGATAACCAGCACCAGCGCGCGCCGCCTTTCCTTGTGCTGCGGCGGCTTCATCGTCACCGGCATCACCTCCGCGAGCGGGCTGTTCGCGTAACCGCCAAGGCCGAAACTCGAATCGCCGCCGACCATCGCGATCGAGCCGCCGCGGCGCACGTACTCCGCCATCGCGTCCTGCGCGGCCGGTGCGATTCGTTCGCTCGGCACGTTGTTGATCAGCACCGCGTCGTAACCCGCAAGCGCCCCGTCCCAGGCCGCGCCGGTGACCGGCACGACCGCCGGTTCGAGTCCCATCCGATTGACGACGGTGGCGAGATAGCCCGCGTCCCTGGCGATCCCGGTGAGAATCAGAACTTTGCGGCGCGCGCCCACTCCCACCCATCCTTCGAGCGAGTCGTTCTCGAGATACGCGTCGAACGCGGGATTGTCGGCCTTGAACGCGGCGGTGTACGAGCCGAGCCCGGCCGCTTCGGCGCGGACCGGAAAGTCGAAGCGCTGCGAGCCGCGCGCAAGCGTCACTCTGCGCGCGTCGATCGGCGCGCCGTTGCGCTCGATCGTGATTGTTCCGGTCACCGGCGCGTCGTTGAGATTTTCCAGCGTGACCCCGAGCGCGAACGGCGCGGCTTTTTCCAGCGCGGGCGGAAGCGAGAGCGCCGTCATCGCCACGTCCGGGATCGAACGCGCGCCGGGCGGCGTGAAGATGTCGAGCCGAATCTCGGCCGAGACGATCGCGCTTATCGCGCGCTCCGCGTCGCCGCGATTTTGCCATCCGTCGGTCACCATCACGGCCGGGCCGCCGTGCGCGTCGGGATCGGCGGCAATCCGGTAGAGCGCGCTTTCAAGGTCGGTCGCGCCGGGCCCGCATTGGGCGCATCCGCTTCCGTTCGCGAACGCCGATTCGACCCCGCCGATCGAATCCGGGACCGCGCTCGCCGCGAACATGTAGGCGGGATCTCCCGCGCGCAGCCCAAGCTCGTCGCGCAGCAGCTTCCGCGTCCACGCGCGCATCGCGGGCGTGATGCTCGCGCTCGCATCGACGATTGCAGGCCGCGCGGCGCCCTCCGAATGCGTCACACGCTGCGGATTTGCGAGCGCGACGACGAACAGCGCGAGCACTATCGCGCGCATCAGCGGCGCAATCACGCCGCGAATCTCGCGCGCGTTGACCATACCCCAGAGCAGCACGATCGCGGGAATCGCGAGCAGATAGAGCGCCTCGCCGCGAGCCAGCGTCAGATCATGCGGCAAAGCGTGCGGGAAGTACGCGGGAATCACGGCGCGAAGGCCCCGGCGACGCGCCGGCGGCGGCGATAGACGAGCAGGGCTTCCAGAGCCGTCAGCGCGATTATCGCGCCGAGAACGTAATCGGCAAGCGAGGACTTTTCCATTACCGGCGCGGCTGCGGAGGCCGGGTTTGCGGCTTCGACTCTGAGCGGCGGCGAGTTGGAGAGATCCGACTCGGCCAGGTCGGCAAGATTCACCGCGCGCGGCGTAGTTGCGCCGCCCGGACCGGCGAGTTCGTAGATTCCCTGCTCCGAAACCGCGGTGAAAAGCGTGCCAGGATTAGCCGCCACCGCGCTTCCCGACGGGAGTATCACGCGCTCGACCCCGGCCGGCGCCAGCCACGGCTGTCCGGTGCGGTAGCCGCTGGCTGTCCCCAGTCCGGCGAGATAACCGATCGCGTTGAGCGTCAGCACCGACATCGGAAGATTGCGCCGCCCGAGATACGGAAACGGATTGAAGCCGGTCGCGATGAAACGATGCGCGCCGCGCTCGCCTTTGAGCACGATCGCGCCGCCGTCGCCGCCGACCACCTGGCTCATCCACGGATGAGTCCCGAAATACTCGCCGCCGCGCAGATTCAGCAGGCGGAAATTCACCGAATCGGTCAGCGGGTCGGCCGTGCGCCATCCCGCAATCTCGACCTTCGCGGCCGGCGTCACCGTCAATCCGAAAACGGGGTCGCCCGGCGGCGGCATCACCAGCATCGCGTTCACCGCTGGCATTTCCTTGGGCGCGGCGTACTCAAAGATGGCGAGATCGAAGTCGCCGAGATCAGCGGGCGAGTAGGAATCGGGGGTGCGTGCGGCGACCTCGACGCCGGGAATCGAATTCAGGCCCTGCGCATCGGCGGGCGTCGGGCTGATGAAAAGAATCGACACTTTCTTGACCGAGCTGGCGGTCGCGTAGGCGACGTTGTCGAGCGCGAACGCGTCGTCGGGCGCGAGTTTCGCCTCGTAAATCCGCGCGGGCGGGAGCGCGGGGAACTCGATCGTAGCCGTCTCGCGCGCGCCGAGAGCCTCCCTGGCGTGGGCGATTTCCTTGCCGTCTCCGGTCACGGCGAGTTCGAGCGTGCGGGTCTCGGGGCTGAAGTTGGCGATTGTCAGGCTTGCGTGAAGCGCTTCCGCGCCAAGGACTTCGCGCCGGATCGTGAACGAGCCGATCGCCGCGTTGGCGACCGCGTCGCCCACCGCGATCGGATGGATTCGCGCGGGGATCGGCGCGGCGAGCGCGTTGGCGCCGGCAAAAATCACCTTGGCGACGCGCGCCTGCGAAGCGAGGTTGCCGAGAAAGTTCTCGAGCGTCGTCCGATCGTTGGGCGCATCGCACGGCTTGATTCGCGACAGCGCCAGCCGCGCCTCGGTCAGGCTGTCGAACGGCGGCGCCACCCGGCGCGGCTGCGGCGCGGTGACGTAAACCGAGATTTCGCCGCCGCCGTCTTCGGCGGACAAGGCGGCGTCGAGCTTTGCGCGCGCCGCCTCGAAACGGCTCCTGCCCGCCGGCGTCATCGCCTGCATCGCCGCGGAATTGTCGATCACCACCGCCAGTGGAGCCGTTTGCTTCCAGATGAACGGACCCGCCATCGCTATCACCGCGAGACTCAGGATCAACAGCTCGGCGAAGAACATCCAATCCAGCCGCGGCCATCCGCCGAAACGCTCGCGCCGAAAACCGCGCAGCGCGCGGAACGCCATCACGCTCGAGACCGTCACCCGCGTCGGCCGCTCCTTGGCCAGATACGCCACGAGCAGCGCCGGCACGAGCGCGAAAAATACGAGCGCGCCTGGATAAAGCAGTCCCATCGGATAACTCTTCAGTGCGCCAGGCCGAGGTCCCTCACCGCGCGCACGAAAAAATTCTGGAAGTCGTGGTCGGTCGTGTAGAGCGCGTAATGCAGCCCGCGCTTGAGGCAGAACGATTTTATTTCGCGCGTCAGCCGCAGCATCGTCTCCCGATACTGCGCGCGTTCGCGCTCGCCCAGCGACACCCGCAGCCGCTCGCCCGATTCCGAGTCCACTACTTCCACGTCGCCGTCGAGACCCTGGCCGTTAAGCTCGCGCCCGCCAAGAATCTGCACCGCCGTCAGGTCCATCGACGCCGCGGTGAACATCCCGAGCCCGCGCGTTACCGAGTTGAGCAGCATCAGGAAATCGGAAACGATAAACACCTTGCCGGTGCGCCGAATCGCGAGCAGCTCGGTCGCCAGGGAATTGGCGAAATCGAACTGCCCGCCCGGTTTCAGATCGTGCAGCCGGCGCGCGAGCTCGACGATTCGATGCCGCCCGTTGACGAACGACGGATTGACCCTGCCGCCGCTCCCGCCCAGCACCCGCAGCATCACCCGATCGCCGCTGGCCAGCGCCACGTAGGCCAGCGCCAGCGCGGTGAGGATCGCGAATTCGAACTTGCGGTCGCCGGCAGGATACGCCATCGACGCGCTCGCATCGACGAAGATGTACGTGAGCAGGTCTTCCTCTTCCTGGAAGAGCTTGATGTAGAGTTTGTCGCTGCGGCCGTAAAGCCCCCAGTCGATGTAGCGGAAGTCGTCGCCGGGCGAGTAATGGCGAAAATCGTTGAACTCCAGCGACGAGCCGCGCTTGGGCGACAGATGCATCCCCCGGCCCATCCCGGCGTATCGCTGGCGGGTTCTGATCCTGAGCTTTTCCAGCCGGGCAAGAAAACCCGGCGTAAACTCGTCCGGCAGTCCGAACATCGGCTACGTGCGCGGCTTCCTCAGCCGCTTTACCACCTGCTCGAGGATCGATTCGGATGAAACACTCTCGGCTTCGGCCTGGAAGTTGAGCAGCAGGCGATGGCGCAGGCACGGGACGATCGCGTCGTCGATATCCTCGTAGCTCACGCTCACCCTGCCCGCCAGCAATGCGTTAACCTTGGCGCACAACATCAGCGCCTGCGCGCCGCGCGGGCTTGGCCCAAAACGCAGGTACTGCGAGACCTCGGGGATCGCGCCCGGTCCGCCCGGAGTGCATCCGCCGATCACGCCGATGATGTAGCGCTCGAGCGGCTCCGCCACCATCACCTCGCGCACCAGCGCCTTGAGCTCCTCGATCGCCCGCGGCGCGTGCGCACCGTCGAACAGCGGCTGAATCCTGGATTGCGCCGTGCCGGTCGTGCGGCTCAGGATTTCGCGCAATTCGTCGGGCTTGGGCGATCCCATCACCACTTTGAAGATGAACCGGTCCATCTGCGCTTCGGGCAGCGGATAGGTCCCTTCGAGCTCGATCGGATTTTCCGTGGCCAGCACGATATACGGCGGATCGAGCACGTAGGTGGTGCCGAACACGGTCACCTGATGCTCTTCCATCGCCTCCAGCACCGCCGATTGCGTCTTGGGCGTCGCCCGGTTGATCTCGTCGCCCAGCACCATGTGCGCGAAGATCGGGCCGGGCTTGAACTGGAACTCGCGATGGCCGTCGGACTCGGTCAGCACCTGCGTCCCGATAATATCCGACGGCATCAGGTCGGGCGTGAACTGGATTCGTTTGAAGCTGAGCCCGAGCGCTTCGCTGGCCGCCTTGACCATCAGCGTCTTGCCCAGTCCGGGCACGCCTTCGATCAAAATATGGCCGCCGCAAAACAGCGCGGTCAGCATTTTGCGCACCACCTCGCGATGGCCCACGATTACCCGCGCGACTTCGCTCTCGGCGCGCGAGAAAGTCTTGCGAAATTCCGCGACCCGCTGGTCCGGTGAAGCCTGTTGAGCAGCCGCTCCCATCCGTTGTCCTTCCTTATCCTGAATCTACTGAATCATGTCGCGATAGCGCGGCGGCACCAGTTGCCGTTCGTCGGGCGGCGCCTCGTCGCTGGTCGGCGCCAGCGGCGCATTGACGTAACCCGTCGTCGCCGTGGGCCGATCGATGTCAAGTACCGTTTTCCCGCCGCTACCGGAAGAGGGCGCTCCCGGCAGCCGGAACATCACGTAGCGCGCATCCTTGATGTCAACGCTCGCACCCTTCTCGCCCGGCTTCAGGAAGCGCTGCGCGTTGGTTGACGTCGGCATCTCGCCGAGATGCGTATCGCCGAGGTTCGAGCCCATGTCCTTGTTGTTCTTGGGCTTGCCGCCCGTTGCGGGAAGATTGCGATCGCCGCTGGCGCCCGGCTTCGGCGCGTTACCGGGCCGGTTGGCGTCGGGCTCGATACCGCCGCCCTGATTCTTGTCGTTGCCGGGCTGGTTGTTGGGGCCGGGATTTTTTGCGTTAGCGGCCTCGACCTGCGCTTCCGCTTTGGCCAGTTCGTCGTGGAGTTCGATGCTCGATTGATCGGGCTTGTTCTGATCGCGGTTGGATTGATCGGCCTTGTTCTGATTGTTCTGGCCGCTTTTGGACAAACCTTTTCCGCCTTCGTTCTTTCCCGAATTCTTGCCGGTGTCGCCCTTGCCCGAACCTGCACCCGCGCCGCCAGGGTTCTGGCCGGCGCCGGACCCGCTCTTGCCCTGGCCACTGCCCGCGCCCGCGGAGTTGCCCTGGCCATTTCGCTTGCCGTTGCCGTTTCCATTCTGTGCGGTTGATTTGCCGGTGCCCTGATTTTTTCCGGACGGGCTGTTGTTGCGCTTTTGAGCGGCCTTGTCGGCCTGCTGCATCGCTTCCTCGATGCGCTTCTTTTTCTCTTCGGGCGGCAGCTTGGAATTTTCCAGCGCGTCGGCTGCCTGGCGAATCTTGTCCGCCAGCGCGGAATCATCGGAACTGGACGACGTGCTCGCGATCTCCGCGGCGATCGCGCGCAGCCTGGCCGCCGCGGTATTCTCGGGCGTTGGCGCGCGCACCAATCCCAATGTCGCGAGCACCATCGCCAGCGCGACCGCGCCCGCAAAAATCGAGGAGCGCTTGAGCGGCTCGCCGGCTTCGAGCCTGAATTCCCGGCGAACATCCAGCCCGCCGAACAACGCCGTCGCGCGCCGCCACAGAATCGGGAACAGCGGCGTGCGCTGCGCACGGACGCTCTCCGGCGCCGACGGATCGGCGAGCCGGGCGAACGTCACGATCTCCTGATGGCATTCCAGCCGGTCGTCGAGCTCGGTCGCCGCCGTAACAAAGTCGCTGGCGCGTCGATACGCCCGAAATGCCATGACCAATCCCACCGCCAGCACCACAATGCCCGCGCCGATCAACCCGACGCTCAGCACTGCGCCACGCTCGGGCGCAAGCCGGTATCCAAGCCGCGTCCAGGTCACGGCGCCAATCGGATCGAGCAACGCTCCCAGCGCGATCGCGGTAATCGCCGGCGCAACCGCGCACAGCATCGCACGGATTGCGGCTAGCCGCGCGATGCGCGCGCTGGCGATCCCGATTGTCTCGACCGGATTGTCCACAGAATGAAATTATAGCGTACTCGACGCAGATGCGACCGTCCAATCGGCGGCCTGGGCCGCCTTATTTTGCCGGTATTGCGGACGCTTTCCCCGCCGCAGGCTTCCTCTCGATCGCGATCGCGCGCCGATGCTCGCCAAACGATTTGGAAAAGACATGAGTGCCGCCTTCGCGCGCGACAAAATAGAGAAATTCGGTATGCGCGGGATATAGCGCGGCTTCGATTGATTTGAGCCCTGGATTCGCGATAGGACCCGGCGGCAAGCCGGTGAAGTCGTATGTATTGAAGGCCGACGCCGTGTGAACCGCGCTCGCCGCCGGCGCCTTGGCTCCGTCGAGCGCGTACTCGGCCGTCGGGTCGGATTGCAGCGGCATCTTGAGCCGCAGCCGATTGTAGAACACGCCCGCGATAAGCGGGCGCTCGCCGGGTGCTTTCGCTTCCTTCTCCACGATCGAGGCCATCGTCACCAGCCGGCGCGCATCCAGCCCGGCCTCGAACATCCGCTCTTCCACCGCCGGCGTCAGCACCTGGTAGAACCGCTCGAGCATCGCCGCGAGCACGTCGTTGGTCTTCGCGTGCGGCGAAAATCTGTAGGTCGCCGGGAACAGGTAGCCTTCCGCGCCGAGAGGCATCAGCCCGAGCGCGCGCACCATCGCGCCTGCGCGCGCGGCCTGCTCGAATTCGTCCTCGCAGACCAGCCCCGTCTCGGCCAGCCGCTCCGCTATCTGATGGACCGTCAGGCCCTCGGGAATCGTGACCGTCACGACGACGAAATCGCCCCGGACCAGATGGCGCATCACGTCGGGAATCCGCTCGCCGCCGTTGAAGGCATAGTCGCCCGGCTTGATTTGGCGCGCGGTCTCGCTCATCTCGCCGTAGAGCCGGAGCGCGAGCGCGCTGCGCACCACTCCGGCGTCGGCGAGCGCCCGCGCGATTTGGCGAAACGGCTCGCCCTTTTCAATCGTGAGCGCGCGCGGCGGTGCGAATTTTTCGGTGGGACTCAGCCAGTAGTATGAGAACGCGGCGCACGCTCCGCCCACGACGATCGCGACTGCGAGGATTGATACCGCAAGCTTCATCCAATTCGAGGATATATTTCGCGCCGTGATTTTTCATCAGCCGCCCCTACGCGGGATTTTATCCGGATGCGCTTGCATCCAGCCTTCGAGGATTACCACCGCCGCGAGCGCGTCGAGCGCGGTCTTGCGCGCGCCCTTCTTGGCCGGCATTTCCGCCAGACGCTCGCGCGCTTCGAAGCTCGTCAGCCGCTCGTCGAACATCTCGACGGTGACGCCGAGCGCATCCGCGATGCTCGCGGCGAACCGCCTTGCGGAGAGGGCGGCCGGGCCTTCGCTGCCGTCCATGTTGAGCGGCAGGCCAACGACGATAGTGCTCACGCCGCGGTCGCGGATCATCGCGGCGATCGCCTCGAGGTCATTTTTAAGCGAGCACCGCTCGACGATTCCCACCGGATGCGCCCCCATCGAAGCCGCGTCGGTGACGGCGACCCCGATCCGTCGCCGCCCAAGATCAAGCGCCGCAATCGTCATCGGTTTGCCCGTACGGTCGTGTCCCCTGCGTCAGATAGTCTCGATTCATCTGTGCCCTGCGCATCGGTTTGTCTGGCCTATTTTTTTTAACCGCGTGAATCTCTTTCGCCATCGTAATCGGAAGTTCAAATAGAGATCACAAATCAGTGTATCAGACGGATACACGACAGCGGGTTGCGTTGGGTAGCTTAAATGACCTAACCTGACTGACGATGCTGGCTCGGGGGAGACGTTCGGTAGGATATCCACGCGCGCTGACGGGACTGGTCGTTGCCCTGATCGCGACCAGCGTGGCACTGTTCCTTTTTTTCCAGGCAAATCCGCAGACTCTTTCCTCGCCGCTCGACTCGCTCAGCTCCGAGCTCGACGCTGGCAAGGACGGCCCTGACGTAGTCGAGCAGCCCGAATCCGCCGATCCCGCACCTGCGTCGATCACAATCAGCATGTCGCTTGACCGCACCGCGTCAATCGAAAGCTACCTTCGCGCGGCCGGGATGGAACCGGACGACGCGCATCAGTGGGCGTCGTACATTCAGCAAATCACCGCGAACCGATATTTTTACCGCGGCCATCCGCTCACGCTATATAAAGATCCCGAGACTGGCGAGATGCGCGGCCTCGAGTACGATCTTGACGAAAAGACCACGCTCACCGCGGCCAGCCTCGGCGCCGGCGTGCTGAAGGCTAATTTGCGGCCGATCGAGTATTTCGTTCGCCCGATCAAGCAGACCTTTGCGGTTAAGGACACCTTCCAGCGCGCAGCCGCCGAGAATGGGATACCCAAGCCGATCATCGACACGCTGCAGGACGCGTTCGCGGACCGTCACGATCTCAACCGCCTCGCACCCGGCTCCGCGGTCAAGCTGATCTATCAGGAAAAGGTCAGCCGCGACGGGTCGTACACTCTGGTCGGCGACGTGCAGGCGGCGCAAATCCGCTTCGGCAGCCGCACCCTGACGGCGATATCGTTCTCGGACGAACACGGCCACCCTCATCTATACGACGAAAAGGGCCACCCGCTCGGCGCGCAGTCCCTGCGGTTCCCGCTTAACTTCAAGTACATATCCTCGGGCTTCACCTTCCATCGCTATCATCCGATCCTGCACGAGTACCGGCCTCATGTCGGCGTCGATCTGGTCGCCAAATACGGCGAGCCGGTCAAAACCGTCGCCGATGGCAAGGTCATCAGCGCGGGATGGCAGGGCGAGCTCGGCAATTGCATCCGCATCCAGCATCAGCATGAGATGATCAGCATCTACGGTCATCTGTCGAAGATTAGTTCGGAGGTCAAGCCGGGCGCCTACGTTCATATCGGACAGGTGATTGGAAATGTCGGCTCGACGGGCCTTTCGACCGGGCCGCATCTCCACTTCGCGATGGAAAAAGACGGCGCCTGGGTCAATCCTCTGACTGAGAAACTTGGCGAGAACCACGAGGTCTCGCCGCGGATGAAAGCGATCTTCGACGACATCAAGGACCGCTACCAGTCTGCACTGGCCGAGCTGCCCGACCTCGGCAGCCATTTCGTCGCGACCGACGCGCGTAAACCCGCGATCTCGAAGTTCGCCGACATGTACCACGTGACGCTCGGCCACAGCCCGGCAAAGAGTACGCATCTGCGCGGACAGAGAATTTCGAGCAGCCGGATTGCCCCGGCGCTCGGGGGCTCGGAATCCGGCAGCGCGCTTTGATCCCAACGCCTCACCGTAGCGCTCAACTCTTCCATCGCCATTGCTAGGTCGCAGCTTCACGGTCACAGCTGAAATCGCGACCCGTCGCCTCTGAAATGCGCGAGCATCCCAGCACCGATTTTTTCACGCCCGGATTGCCGCGCGCCTTTGGGCATCGCGGATGCGCCGGTACGCACCCTGAAAACACGCTCGAAGCGTTCGCCGCCGCCGCCGCGATCGGCATTGAGTATCTCGAACTCGACGTCCATATGACGCGCGACGGCGAAATCGTTGTCAGTCACGACGACCATCTGGAGCGCACTTGCGGACGCGCCGGCCTCATCCGCGAGATGACCTACGCGGAGCTTGCGGCGGCCGACGCGGGCCGGATGTTCACGCTCGACGGCGTGAATTTTCCATTCAGGCACAAGGGTATCCGGGTGCCGCGCCTGGCCGAAGTGCTCGCCGCGTTTCCAGAGCTGCGGATAGAGATCGAAGTCAAGCAAATCGCGCCGAGCGTGGTCGCGCCGATGCTCGCGGTGATCGATCGCACCGGGATGCGCCGCAACGTGTTTGTCGCCAGCGAGCACCAGCAACCGCTCGACGAGATCCGCGCGCTGGCGCCGGAAATTCCGACCAACTTTTCGTACTTCGAAACCGGCGAATTCTTTCAGGCGATGGTGAGCCGCGACATCTATCGCCCGCCCGGCGACGCGCTCCAAGTCCCGCGCGAGTACGGATCGTGGCAGATCATCACGCCGGACAGCGTCGAGTTCGCCCATCGCACCGGACTCGAAGTGCACGTCTGGACGGTGAACGAAGCGGAAGAAATGGAAGAATTGCTCGACATGGGCGTGGACGGCCTGATCAGCGACTATCCGCGCCGCCTGCTCGACGTGATTCGCCGCCGCGCGGCCGCGCGCCGCTGAGCGCGCTCTTTCCAGTTTGGCGCATGCTCTGTTACGATTTCGCGCTCTCGCCGAACAAATTCACGCAGGAGCGAAAATTATGAAGCTCGACACCGGCCTCTCGACGCGCAACTTGCGCGACGTTCCGGCAGCCGCCCGCGCCGCCGAGGCGGCGGGATTCGATGCGATCTGGATTCCCGAGGTCGGCAACGACGGCTTTCTTCCGGCCGCGCTGATCGCGGAGCATACTCGGCGGATCAAAATGGGCACGTCGGTCGCGATTGCGTTTCCGCGCAGCCCGATGGTTACGGCCGCAATCGCGTGGGATCTCGCCGGACTTTCCCAGGGCCGCTTCATCCTCGGGCTGGGCACGCAGGTCAAGGGCCATATCGAGCGCCGCTACAGCACGAAGTGGGAAGCGCCGGTGCCGCGTCTGCGCGAGTACATCCTGGCGCTCCGCGCGATCTTCAAATGCTGGTCGGGGGGCGGCGCGAAGCTTTCGTTCGAGGGCAAGTACTACAACTTCTCGTTGATGACGCCGTTCTTCACCCCGGCCAATCACAACTACTCCAACGTGCCGATTCACATCGCCGGTGTGAACGAACATATTCTCCAGCTGGCCGGCGAACTGTGCGAAGGCCTGCATGCGCATCCCTTCAACTCGCCCAAGTATCTTCGCGAATCCGTGCTGCCGAACGTCGAGAAGGGTCTCATCAAGGCCGGGCGCTCGCGCAAAGACTTCGAGATCCTGGCAGCGGCGTTCGTGATCGTCGGCCGCAACCAGGACGAACTAAAAACAATGCGCGAAGCCGTCCGCCAGCAGATCTCGTTCTACGCCTCGACCCGAACCTACAAGATCGTGCTCGACACGCACGGATGGGGCGACGTTGCCCAGCGACTAAACGAAAAGGCCGCCAGGGGCGAGTGGGTCTCGATGGCCAAGGAGATCACCGACGAGATGCTCGACGTGTACACGGTCGCGGGCACCTACGACGAGATCGCGGACAAGGTGATGCAGCGTTACGATGGGCTGCTCGACCGGGTTGCGTTTTACGTTCCGTATCGCGCGGGTTCCGACGACGCGCAGTGGGCAAAACTCGCAAAGCGATTCAATGGCTGAATTTCGCCATTGTCGCGATGGAATGTGATGACCTGCTGAACCAGCGCATCGCCAGCGCGCCCCCGATGCCATCGGCGCGCGAAAGGGCTAGGCTTGATCGCGCATGCGCACAGTAGTCCTCTATGCGCGTTCGCCGGAGTGGCGCGCGGTCGTCGAGCGCGCCGACAAACTGATGGCGTCGGCGGATTTTCGGGTGCTCAAATCGGAAGCGCGCACGCTGGCCGGATTGCTCAACGTTCCCGGCGTGGGCCCCGCTTTCTTCAAACGGGTCGAGGTTCCCTCATGGAGCCGCGGCGTTTACGCGCGATTTCGCGGGTCTCGCGCCGCGCGATCGATCGCCGGCGCCGCGATGCTCCGGGCGCAAGGCTTCGCGCATCCGGAGCCGCTGGCGGCCATGGATTTGTACCAGGCGGGCGCGATTCGAGCCTCCTATCTCGTCAGCCGCGCGCTCATCAACGCCGACTCTCTGAGCCGCTTCATGCTCGGCCCTGGAGGAATCAAGGGACGCGACGTGCATCGGCGCAAACAAATCTCCGATACGGTGGCCGCGCAAATCCGGCGCCTGCACGAGTCCGGTCTTTACACTCGCGATCTGCAAGAGACCAACATCATGGTCGAGGAAAACGAGTCCGGCGGCTACCAGGTGTACTTTATCGATCTCGAAGATTTCCGCCGCGCGGCCAAGCTCTCGTGGAATCGCAGAATTCTGAACCTGATCCATCTCGATCGCAGCATCGGGCGATTTCTCTGCCGCGCGGCGCGGCTCGATTTTCTGTACTCTTACCTGGGCCATCGGCCGGACCGCGCGGCCGCGCGCAGGATAGTTGCCGAAGTCAGAGCGGCGCGCGAGTCGATCGATCGCCGCAAACGCCGGGGTGTCCCCGCTGCGGACCGGGTCGCGGAGCCGCTCGCTGGAGGAACTGAGTAATGGTTTTTTCGATCGGCATGCGCGAGTACGACCATCACACCGAGCAGGTCCATGCCGCCGGCGGAAGCTGGGTGCGCGACGTGATGCTCGGGCTGAACGACGGACTGGTCGCCTCGTTCGCGGTGACCTCCGGCGTCGCGGGAGCGTTCGTCACAGGCAACGCGGCGATGATGGCGGGACTGTCGGAGATGCTTGGCGGCGCGGTGGCGATGGGGCTGGCGGCGTTCATCTCCGCGCGCTCGCAAATCGAGTTTTATCAAAGCGAGATAGAACGCGAGCGCGACGAAATCCGCCGATGGCCGGAACGCGAACGCGAAGAGATCAGCGCCATCTATCGGAAAAAGGGATTCACCGGGCCGTTGCTCGAACGGGTCGTCACGCACATCACGTCGGACCCCGAGCGATGGAGCAACGTAATGATGCGCGAGGAGCTGGGCTTCAACGAAGAATCCTTCGACAGCCCAATCCGCTCGGCGTTTGCGGTCGGCCTGTCATATTTGTCAGGCGCGGCGGTGCCCGTCTGGGCGTACATTTTCTTCGAGCCGAGCCGGGCGCTGATCGTTTCGGCCATCTCGACTGTCGCGGTGCTGTTCGCGGTCGGCGCGCTGAAGACGATCATCACCAGCCGTTCGTGGTGGCGCAGCGGACTCGAGAGCATGTTGATTGGAATAGCAGCCGCGGGTGTGACTTACGCCGCGGGCCGCATTTTTGCCGCGCGCTGAAGCCCGCCATCCGCGATTGCCTGCGCTCAGGTCGTGTACTCCGCGTTGATTCGCACGTAATCGTAGCTCAGGTCGCAAGTTAGCATCCTGGCGCTCGATTTCCCCAGCCGCAGATCGAGCCGCACCGCGAATTCGCGCTCCTTCATCCGAGCCCCCGCATCCGCCAACGCCTCGGTCAGCAGCCGGCCGTTCAGGGCGACTTTCACTCCGCCGATCCACAGGATCAGCTTGTCGGACTCGAGGTACGCACCGGCCGATCCCGCCGCCATCAGGATTCGGCCCACGTTCGGATCGCATCCGAAGAACGCCGTCTTGACCAGCGGCGAGTTGGCGATTTGGCGGGCCACGCGCTCGGCGTCGGCAGCGGTGCGAGCGCCGCGCACTTCGACGGTGACGAGCTTGGTCGCGCCTTCGCCGTCGCGCACGAGTTCGCGCGCGAGCGCCGCCGAAACTTCCTCCACCGCGCGATCGAATGCCGCCTGCTCGCGCGCGCCGAATGCGCGATTTCCCGCGGCGCCGCTCGCCATAATAATCACCGTGTCGTTGGTTGACATGTCGCCGTCAACGGTGATCGCGTTGAAGCTCGCCGGCAGCGCGGCCTTGAGCGATTTTTTCAGTAAAGAGGGAGCGATCACCGCGTCTGTGACCAGGTAGCCCAGCATCGTCGCCATCTTTGGCGAGATCATCCCGACACCTTTCACTGCGCCGGCGAGCGTGATGGTCGAGCCGCCCGCCTTGAAGCTGGTCGAGACGGTCTTGGCGCGCGTGTCAGTCGTCATGATCGCGTGCGCGAAATCGGAGAGCCCGTCCTCATGCAGCGATCGCACGGCATCGGCGGCGCCGGTTTTGAATTTCGCGAAGTCGTAAAGATGGCCGATCACACCGGTCGAGGTGGGCGCGACGAGTTCCGGCGCGCATCCGAGAAGGCGCGCGACTTCCGCGCTTGAGTCGCGCGCGAGCCGCATCCCTTGCTCGCCGGTGAAGCAGTTGGCGCATCCCGAGTTCGCGACGACCGCCTGCAAACGGCCCGACTTGACGCGGTCCACCGTCACACAGACCGGCGCCGCTTTCACCCGATTGGCGGTGAACACCGCGGCTGCGGCGGCCGGGCGATCGGCGGCGATGAGGCCCAGGTCCGGCGCGCCCGCCTTGGTCTTCAGTCCCGCGCTGACGCCGGCGAATCGAAATCCGCGCACGGCGGCGGGCTTTAGCTCGACTTTCATCCGGCAAAATCCTCCGTGCGCCGAACTATACGCGGACCAAGGGCGGGTGCAAGTGGACGGCCGCCGGGACGCTTGCGCGCGTCACTTGCCGTGGCAGCGCTTGTACTTCTTGCCCGAGCCGCAAGGGCACGGATCGTTGCGGCCGACTTTTTCGGCGTCGCGCTTGACCGGTGTTGCCGCCGGCGTTTCGCTCTCGCCGCCGTGGCTCATCACGACGTGCTGCGGCTTGGGCTGCTGAATCTGCTCGACGTCCTGCTGGCGCTGCACCTGCACGGAAAACACTTTCTCGACCACGTCCTGTTGCATCACCGCCATCAGCGCCTCGAACATCGTGAACCCTTCTTTCTGGTATTCGACCAGCGGATTCACCTGGGCGTAGCCGCGCAGCCCGATTCCTTCCTTCAGATGGTCCATCGCGAGCAGATGGTCCTTCCACAGCGAATCGAGCGTCTGCAGCATCACGATCTTTTCGATTTGGCGCATCACCGGCTCGGTAAATTCCGCCTCGCGCTGATCGTAGAGCTGATGCACGCGCGCGGAACCGATCTCGGTCAGATCGTCGGCCGACTGAACCGGCTTGCCGTCCACTTCGATCTGCGCGTTGAAGCCAGGACGGAACTTGAACTGCTTGAAGAACGCGTCGTCGATCGCCTTCCAGTCCCATTGCGCCGGATCGACTTCGCTGCTCGCGTGCGCGGCGGCGATTTCCTCGATCAGCGCGTCGCACATGTCGAGCACGTCCGCCTTGAGCGAGGCGCCGCTGAGCAGTTCGCGCCGGCGATGGTAAACCACCTCGCGCTGCTTGTTCATGACGTCGTCGTATTCGAGCAGATGCTTGCGGATGTCGAAGTTGTGCGCTTCGACCTTCTTTTGCGCGTTTTCGATCGCGCGCGAAATCCATCGATGCTCGATCGGCTCGTTGTCCTCCATCCCGATTCGGCTCATCAGGCCCTTGAGCCGGTCGGCGCCGAAGATGCGGAGCAAGTCGTCCTCGAGCGACATGAAGAATCGCGACGAGCCGGGGTCGCCCTGGCGTCCCGACCGGCCGCGCAGCTGGTTGTCGATTCGGCGCGACTCGTGGCGCTCGGTGCCGAGGATGTGCAGGCCGCCGGCCTCGAGCACTTGCTCGCGCTCGGCCTTGCACTGTTCGACGTACTTCGCCAGCGCCGCCTGGAAATTCGGGTCGCCCGGCTCCTTGGTGCCGGCTTCGGCCGCCGCCATGAACTCGGGATTTCCGCCGAGCACGATATCGGTGCCGCGGCCGGCCATGTTGGTCGAAATCGTCACCGCGCCGAAACGGCCGGCCTGCGCGACGATTTCCGCTTCGCGCTCATGGTTTTTCGCGTTCAGCACGTAATGCTTGATCCCGGTTTTTTTGAGCTTGTCGGCGACGCGCTCGGACTTTTCGATCGACACCGTGCCGACCAGCACCGGCTGCCCGCGTTCGTGGCAGTCGCTGATTTCTTCGATCACCGCGTCGAACTTCTCGGCTTCGGTCTTGTAAACGACGTCGTGATTGTCGATGCGGATCATCGGCTGATTGGTCGGAATCACCACCACGTCGAGGTGGTAGATTTCCTTGAACTCGACCGCTTCCGTGTCCGCGGTGCCGGTCATCCCGGACAGCTTCTTGTACATTCGGAAGTAGTTCTGAAAGGTGATGGTGGCGAGCGTCTGGTTCTCCGACTCGATCTTGACGTTCTCCTTCGCCTCGACCGCCTGATGCAGCCCGTCGCTCCATCGCCGGCCCGGCATCAGCCGCCCGGTGAATTCATCGACGATGATCACCTCGCCCTCTTTGACCACGTAATCGACGTCGCGCTTGAACAGCGTATGCGCGCGAAGTCCCTGGTTGGCGTGATGCAGCAGCAGGATGTTGCGCGGGTCGTACAGGTTCTCGACCCCGAGCAGTTGCTCGACTCGCGTCACCCCGTCCTCGGTCAGCGACACCGTGCGCATCTTCTCGTCGATGGTGTAATGCTCTTCGGGCTTGAGCCGCGGGATCACGCGGTCCACCACGTAATAAGTGTCGGTGGATTCCTCGGAGGCGCCGGAGATGATCAGCGGCGTGCGCGCCTCGTCTATCAGAATCGAGTCCACTTCGTCCACGATCGCGAAGTTGTGCTCGCGCTGGACGTAGTCCTCGATGTTGAACTTCATGTTGTCGCGCAGGTAGTCGAAGCCGAACTCGTTGTTCTGGCCGTACGTGATATCGGCGCGGTAGGCGACTTTGCGCTCCTGGTCGGTCACGCCGTGGACCACGACCCCGACCGTCAGGCCCAGGAATTTATAGATGCGCCCCATCCATTCGGAGTCGCGCCGGGCCAGGTAGTCGTTGACCGTGACGATGTGCACCCCGCGTCCCGCCAGCGCGTTGAGCACGGCGGGCAGGGTTGCGACCAGCGTCTTGCCCTCGCCGGTTTTCATTTCGGCGATTCGCCCCTGATGAAGCATCATTCCGCCGATCAGCTGCACGTCGAAGTGGCGCTGGCCGATCGTCCGCTTGGAGGCCTCGCGCACCACGGCGAACACTTGCGGCAGAATTTCCAGCATCGCGTCGTCGCGCCGCTCGCGCTCTTCGATCGCGCTGATATTAGCCTTCCATTCGGCGATTTTGCTCCGCAGCTCGTCGTCGCTCAGCGCCGCGGTCTCGGCTTCGAGCCGGTTGATTTCGTCCACGTCGGGACGCAGCCGTTTGATTTCGCGTTCGTTCTTCGAGCCGAAGATTTTCCGCGCTACGAGGGAAATAGCTGAAGCCATCTTATATGAGTATAAGCGATTTTCGCGGCAAGTTTGTTTTTGAGATCAGGTTCTCGACAAGCAACGGCGATGCGGCGCGACCGGTGACACGGTTTAAGAGTGACACAACTAAGCAAGTTTAGCTGGAAATCATCTTAATCTGAAATCGGCGCCGCAGGCAGGGGGGCAGCCGGCCTCTGCGCCGGAACGAGCAGAGCGGACTAGCGCTCGATGCGGACCGCGGATTCGACCTGCGGGCCGAGGAATCTGCGGCCGACGCGCACGAAGCGATCGGGGGTTTCGGTGACGAAGAAACTCTGAATCCCGCTGCCGCTTCGCCGGGCCAGCTTGAGCATCCCGAGCCTTTTGCGCACGTCGGCTGCGGTCGCAGTCGCGGAGTCCACGATCTTCACGCGGGGCCCAAGAATTCGCGCGAACATTTCGTGCAGCAGCGGGTAATGCGTGCATCCCAGCAAGAGCGTGTCGATGCCGCTCTGTTTGAGACTCTCGAGGTAGTGCGCGACGGTCAATTCCGCCACCGCGTTGTCGGTCCATCCTTCCTCGGCCAGCGGCACCAGCAGCGGGCATGCGCGGGTGTAGATTTCCGCGCGCGGGCTTAGCCGTTGGATCGCGCGCGTGTAAGCGCCCGACGCGATCGTCGCTTCGGTGCCGATCACGCCTATTTTGCCGTTGCGCGAGGCCTTGACCGCCGCGCGCGCGCCCGGCTCGATCACGCCGATCACGGGGATCATCGTGTCCGACGCGATTGCGTCCAGTGCGACCGCGCTCGACGTGTTGCATGCGACCACCAGCATCTTGATTCCCTTGGCGAGCAGGAACCCGGTGTTCTCCTTCGAGTAGCGGACGATCACTTCGTTGGATTTCGTGCCGTAAGGGAGCCGCGCCGTATCGCCGAGGTAGATGAAATCTTCATTGGGCAGAGCCGCGGTCAGCGCCTTCAGCACGGTGAGTCCGCCGATGCCGGAATCGAACACGCCGATGGGCCGGTCGATCGCCGCGCGCGAGCCGCGAACAAGTCCATCAGAAGCCGCGATCGAATTTGGCCGGGGTGCAGATTTTTTGCGGGTCGGCATATTTTTTGAATCCGCCGGTGCTTGGGTCCGTGCTCAGCCGCGCGCCAGGCGCGTGGCGATTGTAGCCGGCCGGGAGGGTGGCGCGCCAAAGATGTTTTCATGGACGCTGGCCGCTTCCATGCACAGGTAGGCGGGGATTCCCGCGCCCGCTTTTCGGAAACGATCGGCAAGCGTGCGGTAGAGGCCCAGGCGCAGCGGGGTGAATGTCCGAAACCGTCCGTCAGATGCGAGCACGTCCTCGCCGCATAGCATCGGATCGCCCGGGAATCGGCTGCGCGCGGCGCCGCGCAACCCCGGCGTCATCCGCAGACCGCCCATGCTGATGAACGAGATTTGTTCGGGCGCGACAGTGTCCAGCAGCTCGTCGATCAGCAGCCCGTAATCGCGCTCGGCGCCGGGATACGCAATCAACGGATCGAGATGAAACGCCACGCGGTAGCCGGCGTCAAGCACTGCGCGCGCCGCCGCGATTCGCGCCGCGGGCGGGGCGGTCAGACGCTCCGAACTGCGATAGACGGCGTCGGGCGACAAGGTCCACGAGACCAGCACGCGGCCGCGCGGGTCCAGGCCGAGAAGATTTTCAATTTCGTCGGTCTTGGTCTTGAGCTCCAGCGTCAGATTCTCGCGCGAGGCGAAAAATTCGACCAGGTCGCGGCTGATCGAGGTGAGCAAGTCGAACGCGAGCGAATCCGCCAGCTCTGCGGTGCCGACGCGGAAGCTGCGCCCACGAGCGTTGGCGATAAGCCGGTCGAGTTCGTCGAACGAATCGGTGAAATTCGCGTACACCTGGAAGGCGGGATTGTCAGCCAGATATTCCTGCAGAAAGCAGTACGAGCAATCCATCGGGCAGTTCGACGCGAGCGTGAGCACCAGGTATCCGCAGCAGGCGAACCGGGGGGAACCTGCATGACACGGCGCCAGGAACGGGGTCTTGCGCCGCGCGATCACCATCCGGCGTTTGCCCGCGCCGAACGGATCGCGCACGCCGGATGCGGGCCGGGCGGCCTCGCGCGTTTCGTGGTCGGCGACGTGCGTGACGGGCACATGGCGCGGGAGCGCGCCGAGAATGCGGGTCGCCAGTGCGGAGCCGGCGCATCCTTGCTCGACAAACACCGCGTCGAGATCGAATTTCATCTGTTCACTTTTTTCCGCCGAGCATTTCAATAATCCTCGCCAGTCCCGCGCGCGATCGATCGAGCGCCTCGAGCAGATGCGCCAGCTCGGCGGCGCTTCGCACCCGAAGCGAAACCGTGAGATCATCAGAGCCGAGCTCCTTGGGCAAGACCACCGAAATTCCGCGCGGCAGCTTCAGCGCCGAGACTTCCGAGCGCAGATTTTCTTGCATTTTCTTAAGCAGCGGGTAGCGAAGCGTTCGGATCGCTTCCAGCAGCGCGGTCGCGCGAGACGGCGCGGCGCCGGGGCCGCTCGCAATGCGCCGAATTTCAGGATGATCGAGGACCACGGCGACGGTGACGTGCTCGCGCACCGCGATTTCTTCCAGCGTCTCGAGCGCCGTCATCAATTGACCGGTCCGCAGGCGGACGGCGCGTGCGATTTCGAGCATCGCGGCGCGCGACGCCGGATCCATCGCCAGCCATCGCGCGAGATGGCTCGGCGGCAGCCGGCGCCCGGCAGCGAGCATCCGAATCTCGGCGTCGATCTCGTCAGCATTCATGCGGAATCTCGCGCAGCATCGATCGCATCGATTCAACGGCGCCTCCGATTTCAGCCGCCGCGCCCGTATCCCAGGCTTGCGCATTGCCGGCGACCCACTGGTACCGCCGCGCCTTGTCGAGTCTGCCTCGCCGCACCAGGCCGCCCGCGTAGATGCGGCATTTTTCGCCGAGTACTTCGACCACCGAGGCTCGCTGCGCAGGGGAAAGCCGATCGTCCGCGAGCAATTTCGCGAGCGCGAGAATGCGGAAGCGATCGAGTGCGGGAGTCGCGGCCGAGGTTTGATCGGGATGCCCGGCGCGACGGGTCACGAGCGCCTCGTCGAGCAGGCCGGCTTCGTGGTCGATGAGAATTCGCAGCCATAGGTCGTAGTCTTCGGCCGCGGTCATCTGCTCATCGAAGCCGCCCGACGAGCGGAAAAGTTCGGTGCGCATCATCACCGACGACATGCCGACGAGGCAGGTGCGGAGCGAGTCGATGAAAATATCGCCGGCGCGCTTGCGATGGCGGTGGCCGGGATTCACGCGCCGTCCGTTGCGGATCCAGATTTCGCCGGTCTGCGAGATCGCACAGCCGGGGTTGTCGCGCATGAACTTAAGCTGGCGTTCGAGCTTGGTCGGCGACCAGAGATCGTCGGAATCGAGGAATGCGACGAGCGGCGCGCGCGCGATGGCGACGCCGCGGTTCCGCGCCGCGGCGGGACCGCGATGATCGATGCGGTCAATTTTGATTCGGATCGTTTCAGGGAGGTGCGCCAGGTGCTCGGCGGTCCCGTCGGTAGAGCCGTCGTCGATGACGATCAATTCGAACGCCGGGGTCGATTGGGCGAGCACGGAATCGATCGCCTCGAGCAGCATCGCGCATCGGTTGTACGTCGGGATAACTACCGAAACTTCGGGAATCACAGTACTCTGCCGGCCAGTGCTTTGAGCGCGTACTCTCGAAGATCGCTGCGCAGATTCGGATGAGCATCCAAATATTGTTGAATGACATCGCAGCCCAAGTGCGCATTGTCAACCAAGTGGCCGAGTCCATGCAGCGCCGATTGCTGGCACGCGATGCTTGGCATCGCGAGGATGCGGGCGAGCGTATCCACAAACTGCTTGTCGATTTCGGGATCGCGACCGTCTGAGCGGGTACCATCGGGGTTATCGACCTGGGTGTCAGCGTCCTTCACAACGAGATCCCAAAGCATCCAGCAAATGTAGTCGAGCGGTTTCGTGCCATGGATCACGTCGTCCGAACACCTTGGTGCGAAAAGCTCGCGGGAAAGACTCTCAATTGATCGGATGCAACGCTTTCGAAGATTAAGATCGACTCTGCCGTCCACGAGCCCTTCGAAATGCTTGGAGCAAGTTCGATAGACAATAAAATTGATACCCTGATCAATCTGCGCGTCGCTATAACACGACAGATACGGGAGCGGATTCTCGAATAGCTTGGTCACGAACGCGAGCGCTTGAACTGGCGGTCGGTCCAGCCACCTACCGCCTTCATCGTAATCAGGCTCGTGCCACCACCATTCATCCGACGTGTTTTCTGCGACCGGATGATCGAAGACCCATTTCAGCCATTCGTCAAAGGTCGCGGAATTTGACGCGCTAAGCGGAGTGGTTTTCGCCGCCTTCTTCCGATCGACGGCGAGGATTCGGCGGCGCAGACCGTCGATGCCCTCGCCCGATGTTACCGAACAGAAAATCGGACGCACGCGCATCGAGTCGAAACGTTTGAGTGCTGCGGCGCGTTCGGAGCGGCGAAGTTTGTCGCATTTGGTCGCGACGGCAATCACCTCAATCCCACGCTCATCCGCCATGCGCGCCAGCGAGAGCATTTCTTCGTCCGGACCGCGGCGGCAATCGACGAGAATCGCGATCGCGTCGAGATTGGCGCGGCCCTGCATATATTCCACCATCATGTGCCCGATTTTGGCGGCGTCCTCGTGACTCATTTTCGCCCAGCCGAAGCCGGGCAAATCGCATATCGCGAGCTTGTCGCCGACTGCGAAGAAGTTGAGGCATCGCGTGCGTCCCGGGGTTTTGCTGGTGCGCGCGAGACCTTTGACTCCGGCCAGCGCGTTAAGCAGCGAACTCTTGCCCACGTTGGAACGGCCGGCCAGCGCGACCTCGGCGCGCTTCCATCGCGGCCATCCCACGCGTGCGAATGCGGAAGTTACGAATTCTGCGCTGAAGCGAATCATGTTGAGCTGCGGTTGCGCCGCCGAGCGCGATCGTTCTCGCGCGCAAACGGCTGTTGCCGTTAGGGTTCGTCTTCGCCGCCCGAGCTGGGCGCGTCGGCAATCTTGAGGTTGAGGGTTTGCTTCAAGCTTTCGAGCTCGGCGACGAAGATGCTGCGGATGACCTGCTTGATCACGCCGTCGGGCACCGGCAGCGGATGCAGCAGATGGGTGGTTTCGCGGCAGTCGATGAAAGTGCTCGTGCCTTCATCGCCGAGCTGGTACACGGTCTCGAGATCGAATATCGGATTGTTGATGGTGTGATAAACGATCTTTTTATCCTCGGGCAGGTACTCGAACTCGATCTGGATGGTGTTCGTGTGTCCGCCTGGTCCCGGGATATCCAAATCGACGGTCTTTTTATTTCCGCTCTGGGATACTACGCGCACCGCCTTGACCTGATCATTGTGCGCATTTTCGATGTCGCGAATCGCGGCGAAGACGGTCTGCTCGGGGGCCGGGATGCGCGCGGTGAAATCGGCCTTCCAGATGTCGCCTTCATGCCCGATGTTCTCGCTGAGCAGCCCGGCCTGCCGCGCGCGACGCATTTGATGGTAACGCCATCCCGCGATCGCGACGACTGCGACAACCGTCACGCCAGCGAGGATTTTTAGTGCCGTCTTCATAGGCGAACCCTTTTCACCTCATCGTTCGAAGGTGCCGACCAGTTCTGCAGTCGCGACGACGTGGCCCGCCATCGCGGACTGGATGGCGCCCGCGTCCGCCTTATCGTCCAGAGTCAAGATCGAGTCCAGCGCAAAGAGACGGAAATGATAATGATGCATTTTCCCCGGCGGCGGACACGGTCCATTGTAGCCGATATGCTCGAAGCTGTTGATTCCATTTGTTCCGCCGCCCGCGATCTCCGCGGCCTGGGGCACGCCTGCGGGCAGCGAAGTTACGCCAGCCGGGATATTGTACGCCACCCAATGAAAAAATGTTCCGCGGGGGGCGTCCGGGTCATCGACGATCAAGGCAAATGACTTCGTCGATTGCGGCGCGCCGCTCCATGCGAGCGCGGGCGATCGATCCGCGCCTGTGCATGCGTAGTCGTCAGTAATCTTGGCTCCAGAAGCCATCGCGGGGCTGGCCAAGCTCATTTGGGCTTGGGCTGGTTGGGCGTTAGCAAGGCCAAGCAGGGCGAGAATTAGCAAGGCTGAAATTTGAATATTTAACATCTTATGATATTATTCCATTGTGTTCGCTGGCACAGTTAAGATGTTTAGCGTGCATTTTGTATCGAAATATCTGTAAAAGTGACCGGCCCCACATGGAATAAGCGTGAAAAAAGCAAAAGGGGCCAGAAATCCTCTTAGGCTGCTCTTGACCGCCAGCGATGATTTTGAGACATTCATAGGGGATCATAGTGGGCGTAAGGGCGGGTGAACCATTCGTTCGATGCGAAAAAGGGCACCAAATTTAGGGATTAAGCGGCAGACGGGGACGTTACCGGGGAATATCATGGCTAGTGAAACCAAGTATAGCTTGCCGCGCGTGATGACGGTCAAGGAATTGTCCGAATATCTGCGTGTGCATCCATCGACAATCTACAAGCTGCTTCGTCGCGGAGAGCTGCCGGGCTTTCGGATCGGCACCGATTGGCGTTTCAACGCCGAGGTGATGGACCGGTGGTGTCTGGAGCGGAACATGAAAGCTCCGGACGGCGGTACCTCCAGCCAGAACTGACGCGCACGATCGCCTAGTCGCGCAGCGGCGGCCGCCCAGACGCGAATGGGGAGCAGTCTCCGTCGCCGCCGAGTTGTATTTCATTCACTTCGCGCTTGACCGGGGCACCCGCAGTGCCTCACCATACCGATCGTTCAGATGATATCGCCAGTTCGCAAGAATGCGGCGCGGGCTCCGCAGCCGCGCCGGCGCGGTTCGCTCGATCAGGTATTGATCGATGCGGCGATGGATCTGTTCGCGTCGTACGGGTATCGCGGCACGTCGCTGGCGCGCATCGCGCACGCGGCGGGCGTCACCAAGGGGGCGCTGTACTGGCATTTCGCCGACAAGGAAGAATTTTTCATCGCGGTCGTGTCCAAGGTGCTGGGCGAATGGGAACTGGTATTTGAAAAATCCGCGCACGCGACCAATCCGGTACAGTTCCGCGCGGAGTTCGGGCGGATGTTCGACACGCTGGCGGCGCTCAACGAGAAGAATCCGTGGGTCAGCCGGCTGCTGCTGATCATTGCGCTCGAGTCTCACAAGATAGGGCCGCGGGTCCTGCGCTCGATGCGCCAGGCGAATCTCAACGCAATCACCAGTTTCTGCGAGCTGCTCGAGCGCGGGCAGCGATTGGGGGTGCTCGACCCGGAGCTCGATCCGAATTGGGCATCGACGCAGATTTTTTCGAATTACCTGGGGCTCGCGATGCTATGGTATCTGCACGGAGCGCGATTCGATCTGCGCCGCTCGCTGCGCCGCCAGGCACGCGAGTACATGCGCCAATGGAGCATTGCCAAACCCGGGCGGGACTCGACTGCGAAATCGCGCCGCTAAAGCCGCGCCGGCCGCCCCGGGTTTTTATTTTAGCGAGCCGGGGGCGCGCCGCGATTCGACGATCTGCCGGCCAGTCGGGCGAATTTCCAGCGCGCATCCGAACAGCGAGTCGTCGCGCACCAGGCTGACCACTGCGTCGGCGATTTCCTCGGGCTGGATCATCTTCGCCGGCATGAAGGCTTTCGCCACGAAACCAAGCTTCGTGGCCGCCTCGATTCCCCTGCGCACCATCGGAGTATCGACGATTCCCGGGCACACGCAGTTGACCCGAATTTTCCGTTCCGCCTCCCAGAACGCCAGCGAATGCGTGAAGTTCACCACCCCGCCCTTGGCCGCGCCGTATACTACGTCCTGGCGATGCGGATACAAGCCCGCCATCGAGGCCGTGTTGACGATGGCGCCGCCGCCGTTCTTCTGCATCAGCGGGGCCGCGAGCCCGGTGCCGAGAACGACCGCCTGCAGATCGATCTCGATCACCAGGTGCCATCGCTCCGGCGGTGCTTCGGGAAAGCCGGGCGCGCCGACGGCGATCCCGGCGTTGTTATGCAGGATGTCGAGGCGGCCGAACTTGGAGACCGCGGTGTCGAGCATCCGGCGGACATCGGCGATCCTGGTGACGTCTGCGTTGACAAAAACGGCGCTCCCGCCGGCGCTCTCGATTCGCTTGACGGTCTCGGCGCCACCGCCTTCGTCCAGATCGGCGACCACGATCGCCGCGCCTTCCTTCGCCAGCCGCTCGGCCGTCGCTCGCCCGATCCCCGATGCGCCACCGGTGACGACGCCAACCTTTCCTTTGATTTTCATTGCGCGATCCTCCGTCAGAATACTAAACGATCCCTAACCGATGCGCCCTGCCAGCACGCCCGCGATCAGCCCCGCGAGCACGTAGGCCGTAAGCGCCACATACGTGTAGTCGCGTTCCCGGATGAACAGAATGAAGCAGAACGCGACGCGGGCGAGCGGGACCAACGTCAGCACGAACAGCCCGATCGTCAGCACCGCGTGCGGATTGCCTTGCCGGACCCGCTCAAACAACAGCCCGAGCGTTTCCTTGCCGATCAGGTGGCCATGCTGCGCCGCCTGGAAGTGCTCGACATAGTAGTCCGGGGCGAAGGTGTAGCTGAGCACGAGTCCGGCGCCGAGCACCGCCATCGCCGCGATCAGAATCGATCGCAGGAGGATCGGCGTCCACTGCCTCAGTATGCGGTCTTCTTCCTGCTTCGCCATCCTTCAGATTCCCGACAACGCGCGCCATCCCATTTCAACCGCGACCAGCAAAAGGATTATCACGAATACGGTCCGGATCGACTCCACCTTGAAATGCGCCAGCGCGCGGCTGCCCGCCAGCGCGCCGACCGTGACTCCGATCGCCACCGGGGCTGCGACGGTGGTGGCAATGTCGCCGCGCGCGAGGAACACCAGTGCGCCCGCTCCCGCAGTGACGCCAATCATGAAGTTGCTGGTCGCGCTCGAAACTTTCAGCGGCAGGTGCATGACGTAGTCCATCGCCATCACCTTGAGCGCCCCCGACCCGATCCCGAGCATGCCCGACATCAGGCCCGCGACGACCATCAGCGCCCCCCCCTGCGGGACGTTCACGGCTTCGTAATGGAGCGTGGTGCCGCTCAAGTCGGCCACCTCGCCCGAGAGATCAAGCCGCTCGGACAGCCTGTCGCCCTTGGCCACAATGTCGTCGCCGCGCTTGGTCACCGTGAAGTATGCCGACTGGAGCATCATCGCGGCGAAGAGCAATTCGAGCACCACGGTCGGCACCACACCGGCCAGATAGGCGCCGATCACGGCGCCGGTAACCGTCGCGCATTCCAGCACCATCGCGACTTTCAGGTTGGTCCACCCGTCGCGCACGAATGCGACGCTGGCTCCGGCGCTGGTTGCGACCACCGAGATCAGGCTCGCGCCGACCGCAACCTTCATCGGCATGTGTGCCACGATCACCAGCGCGGGCACGATGAAGACGCCGCCGCCAAGCCCCGAGATCGCGCCGATGAATCCGGCTCCGACCGCAAGCGTCATCAGGTTGATGAGGATTTCGAGCAAGCGCAGGCTCCGGGTGCGGCTTCAGGATCGAGCTTTGATCGTCGACGCGATCGGCTCGGGCATTTCGTGCAATCGTAGTTCGGTTCGATTGAGAAAAACAGACGCGGATCGAAGAGCGGCTATCCCGGACGGGGATTGAGAATTTCAAACGTGCGCCGCGGACTGCCGCGCAGTCCTCGCTCGATGTCGTCGGTGATCTCGCGTACCGCCTGGACCGGCTCGGCAGCGCGCCAGATTTCGCTGCCGACAATCACATAGTCGGCGCCCGCGCGGATCGCATCGGCGGCGGTGAGCGCGCCCGAGGCCGGGTTGGATGCCGCGCGCAGCCGCACGCCCGACGTCACGATAACGAATCGGCGTCCGCAAGCGTCGCGTACCCGCGCAACTTCATGCGGCCAGGTGACGACGCCGTCGAGCGAGGCGTCTGCCGCCAACCGCGCGATCTCCGCGACCCGGTCGGGCGATTCGGGCGCGCGCGCGCTGGAATTCGCGGACTTCAGATCCGCCAGCATCGCGACCGCCAGGATACTCGGCCGCCGAAGCCCCTCGGTCCGGCAAATGCGCGCGACCTCGGTTCGCGTCCGGGTCATCATCTCGGTCGAGCCGCAGCTCGAACCGTAGGGGTGGATGTCGAACATCTTGACCCCCAGCCGCGTCGCCTCCACCGCGGCGCGCAGCACCTTTTGCGGGCTGTCGTGGAATTTCAGGTCGAGGAAAACCTCGGCGCCGCGCCGGCGAATCTCGCGGATGAAATCGGGGCCGCCTCCCACGAACAGCGCTCGCCCAACTTTGAACATCCCGCCCCCACGCGCCAGCCGATCCACCAGCTTGAGCGCGCCATCGCGGTCGCGCGGGTCGAGCGATACGATCAGCCGCTCGCGCAGCGCTCCCTGTCGTGTCAGACCTGAAAATGGCCAGTACTGGGTCATCGAATCCCTTCATCGCGGGCAATCTGGCCAGCTTGCTTCATGAAAATATGCCGATCGCGGTTGAAGTCAAGGAAGCCGCAAAAACGCGTCCGCATTGGCGCGCCGACTCAACCTCGATGCAGTCCCCCGACTGCATCGATGCGACTGCGCTCAGCCATCGCGCACGCGCATGCGATCGTTGAAATCTGTGTGAAATCTGGGCTTTTCGGCCAATCATGCGTCGGCATCGGCTTTGCAGTTATGATGTCAGGACGAGCAAATGGCGGCGATTGTCTTAGTTCTGGCTACTGCGATAGGTCAATTAGAGGGACCGGCGTTTCCGGCCCCAGGTGACACAAAATGTGGGGCATCTTTTTAACAGCGTTAATCATTTACGCCGTCGTGCAGCATCGAAAGCGAAAACGCCTGCGCCGGCTTGAGTGGGGCGCCGGCGAATGGTCGAAGCACGACTGGTGGAAGTACGACTGGTCGAAACACGACTGGTCGAAATGGAAGACGGACGCCAAGACCTCGGCGACGGCGTCGGCTGAGCGCTTCGCCAGCGATCTTCATTCCAAAATAAAGCGCGAATTCGATACCAAGATGGCGCGCAAGTTCGAAGCCAAGGCCGAGCGGTTCGAGCGAAAGCTGCGGGCGCGATTCGATAAGCAAACGCAGAAATACGGCGGCGTTAGCCTCGATCCCGCCAATGATTTGCCGCCCCCGCCGCAGTTCAAGAACGACGCCGAGCGCCAGACCTACGAGCGCGCGCGCAAACGCGCCCAGGCCGAGGCCGGCTTCTTCGTACACCTGATGTGGTACGGCATCATCATCGGCTTCCTGTTCATCATCAATCTGCTGACCGGCGGCTTCGGCGGATATCCGTGGTTCCTGTGGCCCGCGCTCGGCTGGGGATTTGGAATCGCGAGCCACTTTGCGGCGGTGTATGGCTGGCGCTGGGTTCATCAGCGGGTTTTCGATCCCGCGATCGCGCGCGAAGTTCAGCGCGAAGTCTTGCAGGAGAAGGAACAACTGCGCACCGAGAAGCAGGCGTCGCTGGACGAGCTGACCGCGACCTTCGCCCACGAAATCCGAAATCCAATCGCCGCGGCGAAGAGCCTGGTGCAGCAGATGGGCGAGGACCCGACTTCGCACGAGAACGTCGAATACGCCAAGGTCGCGCTCGACGAGCTTGCACGCGTCGAGCGCAGCGTGTCGCATCTGCTCAAATATGCCAAAGAAGAAGACTACAAGTTCGATAACGTGAATCTTGCCTGGGTGCTTGACGGCGCGCTGACGCAAATGCGCAGCAAGCTGGAGGCAAACTCGGTGGCGGTGTCGCGCGCATACCTGAGTGGTCCGACCGTGCGCGCCGACGCCGACAAGCTGCGCCAGGTCTTTTCCAACATCATCGACAACGCCATCGACGCGATGGAATCGACCAGCGGCGAGCGCCGGCTCGAGCTCGCGATCCAGAACAACGGCGCCGGGATGGCGGTGGTCAGGATTCGCGACAACGGCTGCGGAATTGCCGACGACAAGATCGCCAAAATTTTCAACCCGTTCTACACCTCGAAGGCCAACGGCACCGGGCTCGGCCTGGGCGTCGCGAAAAAAGTTATCGACGCGCATCGCGGAACGATCGAAGTGCAAAGCCAGGTGGGCAACGGCACCGAATTCGTGCTCGCGATTCCGCTGAGCGACGCGGTGCGCGACAGCGCCGATTTATCGATCGAATCGCCCGCCGCTTTGGCCAGCGAAAGCGAAACGCCCGCGCAGCCGGCGTCGGGAATCAACGGGCGTAGCGCGCCCACCGCGCCGATCAATCCGCCTGGATCGGCTGCGCCATCTACCGAGATCTTGAGGGCACGCAATTGAAAGGCCGATTGCTGGTAGTTGACGACGAGCGCGGAATCGTCATCGCGCTCAAGGGGCTCTTCACCAAGGAGGGCTACGAAGTCGAGACCGCGGCTTCGGGCGAGGAAGCGCTCGACAAGGTCAAGGCCGGCCTGTTCCACGTGATCATCACCGATCTCAGCATGAAGGGAATGAGCGGGCTTGATTTGCTCAAGCAGGTCCGCGAACTCGATCCTGCGTGCGCTGTGTTGATGATCACCGCGTTCGGCACGCAGCGAATCGCAGTCGAAGCGATGAAGGCGGGGGCGGAGGACTACCTGCCCAAGCCGTTCGACAACGACGAGCTGCGCCTCAAAGTGCGCAAGGTGATGGAGACGCAGTTGCTCAAGCGCGCGCATAGCCAGTTGCTTGAACAGGTGCGTCTGGAGACCGGAGCTTTTGAGAATATGGTCGGGAAGTCGCGCGCGATGATGCGCGTGTTCGAGACCATCGACAAGGTCGCGCCTACGGACGTCACGGTTTTGATCCGCGGCGAATCGGGCACTGGCAAGGAGCTGGTCGCACGCGCGATCCATTTTCGAAGTCCGCGCGCGCGCAAGCCGTTTATCCCGGTCAATTGCGCCGCGTTCTCGCGCGAGCTGGTCGAGAGCGAGCTGTTCGGCCACGAAAAGGGCGCGTTTACCGGCGCCGTCGCGCGTCGCGAAGGCAAGTTCGAAGCCGCCGACGGCGGCACATTGTTCCTCGACGAGATCGGCGACATGGCGCTCGAGACCCAGGCCAAA
>Ga0181527_1000036_pt1 | contig 132581 bp, 119 predicted proteins | sample PEATcosm2014_Bin_30_FD_119762 | JGI IMG/M metagenome (GOLD analysis project Ga0181527, IMG submission 119762) | Peatland microbial communities from MTU Mesocosm Facility, Houghton, MI, USA - PEATcosm2014_Bin06_60_metaG | ecosystem: Environmental > Terrestrial > Soil > Wetlands > Peat | place...
GCCGCCGCACTCTGGCTCAGCGCCGGGGTCGCAAACGAAACGACCGCAAGCAGGGACGATGCCAGCATCGCCCAGCGCGCGCCTGTCCTTTCGATTTGTTTCGAACCAGATCTCATTTGCCTCTCCTGCCTTACTTGTTAACCAGGACCTTCAACCGGCCGCATCCTTGATGCGATGCTTGCCGAGCTTGTATGAAAGATCGCTTCGCGACAGTCCAAGCCTGCGCGCTACTTCCGCCTGGGCGCCACCGGTTATCTTGAGCGCACGCTGAATCACCGCTTTTTCCAGCGAGGCCAGGAACTCTCGAAGATTGTGCGTCTCGGGCATCATCTCGGCGAGCTGGCCGGGAGTGATCTCGGCGGAGCTGCGGGGCGCGACGCCGTTTGCGCTGCGAGCCGTTGACACCGGGAAGTTGTCCGGATTGATTTCCTCCGCGGCGGAGAGAATGCATGCGCGCTCGATAAGGTTGCGAAGCTCGCGGATATTCCCGGGAAAATCGTAGCTGAGCAGCTTGAGCATCGCTTCGGCGCCGATTCTGCGTGGCGGCGTGTTCAGCTCGCGCACAGCTTGCGCCAGGAAGAGAGCGCAAAGCTCAGGTATATCGTCGGGATGATCGCGCAGCGGAGGAACCATGAGCGGAACTACCGCCAGCCGGTAGTACAGGTCCTCGCGAAAACGGCCCTCCTGTACGCGCCGGGTCAAATCCCTGTTGGTCGCGACCAGCAGCCGCACATCGGTGTGCCGCGGCTTGCTCGATCCGAGTCGCGTGATCAGCCCGTCGGTCAGCACCCGCAGCAGTTTGGCCTGCGCCGCCAGCGACATTTCGGCGGCCTCGTCCAGAAAAAGCGTGCCTTCGTTTGCCGCCTCGAAAACTCCCTCGCGCGCGCGGTCGGCGCCGGTGAACGCTCCGCGCTCGTGTCCAAACAGCTCGCTTTCCAGAAGCGTTTCGGCAAACGCCGCACAATTGACGGCGATCAGGGGCTTTTCGGCGCGCAGGCTGTTGCGATGAATCGCACGGGCGACCAGCTCCTTGCCGGTTCCGGTTTCTCCAGTGATGAGGACGGTAGCGTTGGTTGGTGCGACGCGCGCAATTTTCTCGCGAAGCTGGCGAATTGGCACGCTGCGCCCCGTGATCTTCGACGAGCCTTCAAGCCGCACCACCGTGTCGCGAAGCCTGCTGTTCTCTCGCACCAGGCGCGTGTGTTCCATCGCGCGCGTGGCCGATGCCAGCAATACTTCAGGAACGAAGGGCTTGGTGATGAAATCAAATGCGCCGCGGCGCATGCTTTCCACCGCGAGTTCAATGGTCGCAAACGCGGTCAGAAAAACCACGGATAGATTCGGATCGGCTTCCCGCGCCGCGGCCAGCACATCCAATCCTTCGCCATCGCCCATTTTCTGGTCGGTTATGATCGCGTCGAAAGTGTGCTCGGCAAGCGCGCCCCGCGCCTCGTTGACGCCGGCCGCCTCGACTACTTCGTGATGCTCCTGCTTCAGATTGGAGATCAGTATCCGCCGCAGGTGCGGCTCGTCATCGACAACGAGTATCTTGCCCATAGTCTTCCCCCTATATGACAGATCGGCTCGGGGAGGGTGCCGGTATCTCGATGGAAAAGCATACCCGCCGCGTTTCGTTGATTCTCAGCGCGATATCGCTGCCGTGAGCGCGCGCGATGTTGCGCGCGATCGCAAGACCGAGACCGTTGCCGGCCTGCTTGGTGGTAAACAGCGGCTCGAAAATCCGCGCCACAATTTCAGCCGGGATCGGTCCAGCCGGATCAACCACGTCGATTCGGATGGTGCCATTTCCGTTCCGCTGAGCGTTGAGTTTCACCAGGTCACCCCGATCGCATGCATCGATTGCGTTCAGCACCAGGTTCAGGAGCGCTTGATGCATCTGGGCCGCATCGAACTCTCCCTCGAGGTTGCTGTCGACCGCCACGTCGATCGCCACTCCTTGATTGGCCGCATGCGCGCGCGCGACGGTAGCGACGTAGTTCAGCGTGTCGGCGAGGTTTGCCCGTGCTGTCTGCACTGCGCGCGGACGCGCGTAAACCAGGAAGTCGGTGGTAAGCCGCTCCAGACGCACGGCTTCTTTCGCCGCGATCGAGAACATCTCTTCTCGCTCGGCTTCGTCCTGACCGGGCCGGGCGGCGGTCGCCAGAGAACTGGAAATCATCGCAACCGGATTTCGGATTTCATGCGCGATTGCCCTGGATAATCGGCCGACCGCGGCAAGCTTCTCTTCAGAGAGCAATTGCTGGCGGGTGCGCTCGAGTTCCTCCAGATTGTGCACGAATTTCGCCTCGCGCGTGCGAAGGTCGTTGAGCAGCAGCCACACCAGCACTCCCATCACGCTGTAAATTACCGCCATCGCGCTGGCTTCGATGTACTCGCCGAATTTCAGCCCAAAGGCGCCCATGAAGCAGATGAAGTCCGCCAGCCCGATCACTGCAATCGTAGCGCCCAGGCCAAGCCTGAAAGACGCTTCCACTATGGGAAGAAGCATCAGCGCGTAATACGCAGTATCTCCCCTGATGGTTAACGAGGTGAGCGCCAACGCCAAGCTCGAGTTGAATCCGATAGACCAGAACGTGAGGAACCGTCGTGTCCGGCGGGGAATTGGCGCGTTCCTCTTGCCAAGCCAGATGAGATGACCCGCTTGGATCACCAAACCGACCGCCAGGACGATGATCACCGATGCGGAAGGTCTGCCTCGCACGGACCTTGAGATTGCCTGCAGCGCCAACAGCCCGCCAATCAGCAGGAGGTTGAGAGAGGCAAAGACGAATTCTTGCCGGCGAAAAAATTCCTGGTCATCTGCGGCGAAATCGGCAGCGCCATCACCCATCATGATTGCAAGGGAACTAAGCGCCCAGAGACTATTGCTGGTTTTATCTTCGGTCATCTTGGGTCAGCGTAGGCGAACCGCCCGAACGGAATCGTGCCGTGGCAACAATCGCCGCCTCTCCGTCCGCAAGGGAGACGGTCTTATGAGCAAACGCGATGCCGCCGCTCTTGATGAAATCCTTTTGACAATGACGCAAATTCCGTGACGCCTATCTTATCTCGTTCAAAAGTTTGTACGTAGTCGTTCTTGCCCGTTCAAATTTTAGGACGACCGGCATCGCAGCAGAGGGGGGCGGAGATGAGAAGCCTTGCGTTCGCCTGCTGATACCAGCGTAAAGGGATGGCAGGCGGTTTGCTAGGGTCCATGTACTCCGCCGCTGCTGCTTTGCGGCGCCCCAACAAAATCGCCTCTGCGCGCGGACGAAAATGAGTGAACTTTCGTTAGCCGGGCGGCGCGCACGAAGCGTCGTTACCGAAGCAAGAATCGCAAATTTGGAAAATTAAATGGAAATCCCAATTGAGATGGACAGTACTGCAAGGCATCAGCCTTCGGCCTCGAATCACCCGGTAGTGCGATCGATCGGCCGTGCTCTACCGCAAAACTATTATCCGCAGGAAGTGATTTCCGCGGCGCTTTGGAAGGAATGGAACGGCAGCGACGAAGGCCGCGCTCGTTTCGAGCGGCTCCATCGCTCGGTCGGCGTTCGCGGACGTCATCTGGCGCTCCCGATGGAGGATTACCGCGCACTCGATTCGTTCTCGAAGATGAACGACAAATGGATCGAACGCGCGACCGATCTCGGCGAAGAAGCCATCGAATCCGCGCTCTTTCAGGCCGGCCTCGAACCCACCGATATAGATCACATCTTCTTCACCACGGTTACTGGAATCGCATCTCCCAGCATCGACGCCAAGCTGATCAACCGCATGTCGATGCGCCCGGATATTAAGCGGACCCCGATCTTCGGGCTCGGTTGCGTCGGGGGAGCCGCCGGTCTCGCGCGAGCCGCCGATTATCTGCGCGGCTTCCCGAGCCATACCGCGGTCCTGGTTTCCGTCGAACTTTGCTCGCTTACGCTGCAGCTAAAGGATCAGTCGGTCGCCAACGTTATCGCGTCGGGCCTTTTCGCGGACGGAGCCGCGGCGGTGATCGTAAACGGCGCAGGGAGAAACAACGAGCCACACTGGCCCAGCGCAATTGCCTCCCGATCGATCTTCTTTCACGACACCGAGCAAATGATGGGCTGGCACGTCGGGGACACCGGCTTCGAGATCGTGCTCTCGGCTGGGGTTCCGGACCTGGTCCGCAACAAACTGCGCCCAGGCGTGGATTCCTTCCTCAGCGACTATGGTTTGTCGCGGAGCGATATCAAGCATTGGATCGCTCACACCGGCGGACCGAAAGTGCTCCAGGCAATGGAGGCGGCGCTCGAAATTCCGCGATGCGCTCTCGCTCGATCGTGGAAATCGCTTGCGTCGATTGGAAATTTGTCTTCCGCATCGGTGTTGTTCGTCGCGGCTGACTTCCTCGAGTCGAAGGTCGCGGGTCCGGGTGATTACGGGGTGCTGCTATCGGTGGGACCCGGCTTCTGCGGCGAGATGATTCTGCTGAAATGGTGATGCTCGATGGCTAGCACTCTCGCCGCCAGCTATGTATCGGCTCCCGCGCGCAAACTATGGGATCTCGTTGTAGTCGGCGGCGGACCGGCGGGGCTTGCGGTGGCAATTGTTGCTGCGCAGCAGGGCCTCTCCGTCATAGTTGTCGAGCGTCTCGATTTTCCGCCGGATAAAGCTTGCGGCGAAGGCGTGCTGCCGCCGGGCGTGGTGGCTCTCCAGCGCCTGGGGATCGGTGATCGCTTCGATCACTCGACGTCTTTTCCATTCGCCGGAATTCGCTTCATCCAGGAAAACGGTTCCGCGGCGCAAGCGCTCCTGCCCTCCAGCGGCATGGGCATCAGGCGCACGGTACTGGTCGAGGCGCTGGCGCGTCGCGCGGAGGAACTCGGCGCCGTATTGCGCCATCGATGCTCGGTCAATGGCTACAAGGCGACCTCGAGCGAAGCCGTGGTGTACACGACTGAGGGCGAAATATTCGGCAGGCTGGTCGTCGCCGCGGACGGGCTTCACTCGTCGCTGCGAAAGGCATCGGGCCTCGACCCGGCTCCGAGCGCCCGCCGCCGGTTCGCGCTGCGTCAGCATTACAAGATTCGCCCTTGGACCGACTTCGTCGAAGTTTACGTGGACGACAAGGGCGAAGCCGTGGTGACTCCGGTCTCTGATGAAAGCGTCGGAATTAATTTCGTCTGGGAAGATGGAGCCATTGTGCAGCCGGAAATATCCGTGCTGATGAATCGCTTTCCGGCCCTGCGGGCCCGGCTCGGGATCGCCCCGGCGATTTCAACGGTTAAAGGAGCCGGGCCGATGGAGCACGCGGTGACTCGTCGCAACGCCAATCGCATGGTGCTGGTCGGCGACGCTGGGGGATTCCTGGATTCAATCTCCGGCGAGGGACTGTCGATCGCGTTCAACTCGGCGTTGATGCTCGGCAAGCATCTGCCTGAAATTCTAAAGCGCGGCGCCACGCAGAAGAGTATGCAGCCTTACGAACGTGAGGTGCGCCGGGTCTATCGCGGCTACTGGTTCATCACCAGCGGCTTGTTGATGGTCGCGCGCCATCCTCGCGCTCGGCGCACGATAATCAACTCGCTCACGCGGCATCCGGGGCTATTTAGCGCGCTGATGGGCGGCGCAATGCGGATGGTGGTGAGGGCGGCCTAATTTTCGGAACCGGGAGCAAAATTGAAATTCCGGCTCCGATCGCGAGAAGCCGGATCCGATAGGTCAGGGTACAAAGGGAGACTATGAATGGATATCAGCCTGGCGACTAACTTCGACGATGCGCTGATCGAGCGAGTGCGCCCATACCCGGTCAAGGAGCTGTTCGGCAAGCTCTCGAGCGACGTGACCGGCGGCGGACGGGCCTCGTATCAGATCGTGGGAGTGGACCGTCGCCGCGTTTCCGAGCACGTAAGGGCGGCGAGGGCCGCCGGTATCGGCTTTAACTATCTCCTCAACGCGGCGTGCCTGGACAACCGGGAGTTCACCCGCCGGGGCCAGCGGGAAATCCGTGCTCTGCTGGACTGGCTCACCGATATTGGGGTGGCGGCCGTTACGGTCGCGTCACCTTTCCTGCTCAAGATCGTGAAGACGTGCTACCCGCATTTCCGCACCCGGGTCTCCGTCTTTGCCTGCATCGACCACGTGCGCAAGGCGCGGATGTGGGAGGACCTCGGCGCCGACTGCCTCATGCTCGATAGCCTGCTCATCAACCGCGAGTTCAGGCTGCTCAAGGCCGTCCGTGAGAATGTGAAGTGTGAACTGGAACTGCTCGCGAACAACTCGTGCCTGAGCGCGTGCGCATACTCCCATTACCATATGACAACGCTCGCGCATGCCAGCCAGAACCGCCACTTCTCAAAGGGCTTCTTCATCGATTGGTGCTTCCTGCGTTGCACTATGATGAAGCTCCAGAACCCCGTCGAATACATCCGCTCCGAGTGGATTCGTCCCGAGGACCTGCACCTTTACGAAGACCTTGGCTACCACCGCTTCAAAATCACCGAGCGCAGCGCACCCACCGAAGTGCTGGTGCGCCGTGTTCAGGCCTACGCCGAGCGGCGTTACGAGGGAAACCTCCTGGACCTCGTGCAGCCCTACGGCTTCTCCAAGGACGCCTCCGATCCAGATGCCGGCCGGAGCCGCCTCTGGTGGGCGCTCAAGTACAATTTCAGACCCTTCCAGGTGAGGATGTCGCGGCTGTGGAACGTAAAAAAGATAGCCGAGGAACGCGGGATGCTTAACTCGCTGGCTGGGAACCCGCCCGTTGCGATTGAAAACCGGGCGCTCGACGGCTTTATGGATCGCTTCCTCACCAAGGGTTGCAAAGACATGGATTGCGACACGTGCCGCTACTGTCACCGCTGGGCGGAACAAGCTGTGAAGATTGATCCGCAGTACAAGGCACGCTGCCTTAGCCTTTACGAAAAGACCTTCGACGACCTGCATTCCGGCCGCATGTGGGGGAGATTTGATGCGGCGCATGCTCCTGCTGGACCAGCATGACCCGTAGCGGCGCAATGCGGATGATGGCGAGGGCGGCGTAATACCCAAATGAGTCTGGCTGACGCGCCAATCCTCGAGGCGATCGGGATTTCCAAGAGCTATGGCACTCGTCTCGCACTCGACAATCTCAGCCTCGCGCTGAGGCCCGGTGAAATTGCCGCGTTGCTGGGACCCAATGGCGCGGGCAAGACTACAACCCTCTCGATCCTTGCCACTCTGCTTCGACCCGATCGCGGCCGTATTCTGATCGATGGCAAGCCGCCGGAAAACGACCGGCGCGGGCTGGGACGCATGCTTGGGCTGGTGCCGCAATCGCTCGCGCTCTACCCGACGCTGAGCGCTGCGCAAAACGTATGGCATTTCGCCCGGATGCAAGGACTCTCGCGCGATGACGCGAAGGCGCGCTGCAAGCAGGTGCTCGAAGAGGTGGGCCTCAGCGCCCGCGCCGGCGATCGTATGCATGCGTTCTCCGGCGGAATGAAGCGCCTTCTCAACCTCGCCTGTGGAATTGTTCATCGGCCCCCGGTGCTGCTGCTGGACGAACCGACGGTCGGCGTCGATCTCCAGTCGCGCGAACAGATATTGACGCGGATTCGGCGCTACGCGGATACCGGCTCGGCGGTAATCTACAGCACCCATTACATGGAGGAGGCCGAACGCATTTGCGATCGCGTGCTGCTGATCGATCGTGGCAAACTAATCGCCGAGGGCGGCCTCGAAAAGGTGGTTTTGCTCGGAGGCGGCCGGCCTCGCATCGAGTTGACCTATCGCGGGCGCTTGCCCAAAGGACGCTTCGATAGCCTCGCCGGTGTGCGTGAGATAGGCGCGACCGGAATCGAAGGCAACGCTACCCTCGAGATGAACAGTCTCGCCCAGGTCGCCGACGTGCTGCATGGACTTCGGACCCTGGACGTCAATGTCATCGACTTCAATCTGCATAGTCCGAATCTGTCTGATGCGTTCATCGCGCTTACCGGCCACGCGCTTCGCGATCAGCTGCTCTGAGCGTGTCGGCGATGCTTCGTGCAATATGGCTCACCGCGCAGAACGAGGCCCGGCTCCTGGTCAAGGATCCGACTGTCCTATTCATGCTGCTGTTCGCGCCGGTCGTAATCATCACGGTCGCGGGATATTCGCTCGGTAGCCTGTACGGTGGTGCTGCGAATTCCTTCCGGCTGCCCGTGGTCAACCTCGATCGCGGACAAATATCCGATGGAATGATTGACGCGCTGCGCCGCGAGCCCAACCTCACTCTGGAAATGCTCGACAACCCGGATGAAGCGCGGCGCCTCGTAAGTCAGCGCGATCGGACGCCCGTTGCGATCGTGATTGCGGCGGGAACCACCGCGGCAGTCGCCGCGGGCCGCCAGCCCCGGCTGATTCTATTCGTCGATCCCGTCAGGCGTGTCGAGCTCAACGCGCTCGAACTTCGTATCGGCGAATTATGCCGAAGAGTCACCGAACAGGCGCGGTCGGCGGCGCAAACGCAGATCGAGTCCTTCCAGGCGCCTCAAATGCTCACCCTCCCCGGCGATCTCGGATTCGTCGAGCAGCCTGCCGTCGAAGGCGAAGCGGTGAGCGTGAATGCCTTCGATCAGTACGTCCCCGGATTCGGCGTCACGTTTCTCTTGATCGGCATGATGCTGGGAATCGCGCTGACCCTCTTCGACGAGCGCGATTGGGGGACCTTGAAGCGCCTCCGGGTCAGTGGCGCGCCGCTTACAGGTCTGCTGCTCGGAAAATTATTCGCCCGCATCGTCGTCGGGATCGTTCAGATGGCGTTGCTGTTCGCGGTCGGATGGGCGCTGTTCGGAATCACGCTCGGACGCCATCCTCTCGCGCTGATCATCCCGACCGTCGGAATCTCTTTCGCGGCCGCTGCGCTGGGACTGGTGGTCGCGTCGATTTCGCGCGCTCACGATTCGGTGATGCCGTTGGGCGTGACCGTCAGCATGGCGATGGCGGCGATCGGTGGATGCTGGTGGCCGCTGGACTTCGAGCCGGGATGGATGCGCGAACTCGCCCGCTGGATGCCGACGACGTGGACCATGCAGGCGTTCAACGATTTGATGATTCGCAGCCAGCCGCCGTCCGCGGCGTTGCGCCCGTTAGCGGCAACCGTCGGCATCGGGATCATTTTCCTCGGCGCCGGACTTATCCGCTTCGTGAGTCTCGACGACTAGGAGGCGTTTTCGATGTGGCTCGATTTGATCGCTTCAATGCGCAGGCGCGGCGGGCTCCGAAGCCCACTTCAGGAGCGCCTGTTTCTGATCTTCGCTGAGGCGTGCCGAGTGATCGAAAAATGTGTAATCTCCCGGCGGCATCGCGCCGGTGCTGACGGAGTGATTGATACTCTTCAGCTCTCCGGCCCTCTTCTGCGCATCGTAAGTCTGCCAATCGGAAAAATTCAGCACCCCGCGCGCAGAGTTGGCGGCCAGATGGGTCGGCGCCAGAGCCGCATACCACGGAGCGCTTCCCCCAGTCGAATGACACTCATAACAGGAGCTCTTAAGGATCGCGTTCACTTGCGGGTCGGCGCTGACCGCGTTTACAGAAGTCGGAGCCGACTCCGGAGTGGTTGTCTCCTGGGAGCTTGAACAGCCCGCGATTAGCAGAGCTAGACCAAGGAACCATGCTATCGGCAGTGAAATATTCTTCATCATCGTTAATGCAGTGTAACACGATGCGAAACGAATCTCCCAGGTGAAATCATGATCAACCGTATGTCAGAGGCAAAAAACTCATCCGCACCGCAGCCGCTGTACGAAAAATACGTCAATCCCCAATGGGTCCGCCTGCTCGACATCCTCGGGACGAACGTTCGCTACGCGAGCTGTCTCGGTTCCGAGCTGTTCACTGAGGACGGCCGGCGGATTCTGGATTTTAATTCCGGCTACTGCGTTCATAACATCGGACACAATCATCCGGCCGTCGTCCGCGCGATTAAGGCGGAACTCGACCGCAACGGACCCGCGATGCTCCAAGGTCACGTGCCGGAATTGGCCGGCGAGCTGGCCGCGCGGCTATGCACGCAGGCCGGCGGCAGATTGTCGAAGGCCTTCTTTTGCAGTTCCGGAAGCGAAGGCGTCGAAGCCGTGATCAAGTTTGCCCGCGCCCACACCCGGCGCCCCGGGATCCTCTTCGCAGGTGGCGGCTTTCATGGACTCACATGCGGCGCGCTGTCCTTGATGGACAATCCGTTCTGGACCGCGGAGTTCGGCCCGCTGCTTCCCGAGACCCAGGCGGTTCCGTTCGGCGATCTGGCGCAGTTGGGAAAGCATTTGTCGTCCCGGAAGTTCGCGGCCTTCGTCGTCGAGCCGATTCAGGCCGAGGCTGGCGTTTTGATTCCGCCGCCAAATTATCTGGAACAAGCGCAGTCGCTATGCCGGCGCCATGGCACGCTGTTCGTGCTGGACGAAGTGCAGACCGGCATGCATCGCACCGGACCGTTTCTCGCGGCGCACCACTTCAAGCTGGAACCCGACATGGTGATCCTTGCCAAGGCGATCAGCGGCGGCCTGATCCCTTCCGGGGCCGTGCTGATGTCGGATGCGGTTTACGATTCCGTTTATACCTCGTTCAAGCGTTCGATCATTCACACATCGACTTATAGCGAGAACAGCCTTTCGATGCGTGCCGGCCTGGCCACGATGGACGTGCTCGCAGACGGCAACCTGGGCGAGCGCGGCGAGCGACTAGGACGGCAACTTCGCGAAAACTTGACCGCGCGGCTGTCGCGCTACGACATGATCAAGGAGGTCCGCGGACTTGGAATGATGTCCGCCATCGAGTTCCGTGCCCCCAGAAAGTTTCGCCTCAGAATTCTGTTCGAGGCATTCTCCAGAATTCATCCCGCGATGTTCGGTCAGGTCCTGGTGATGCGGCTTTTCCGCGATAAGGCGATCTACAGTCAAATCTGCGGGAACAACTTCATGGTGCTCAAAGTCGCGCCTGCGCTGGTGATAGGCGAATCGCAGCTGGATGACTTCGTTGACGCGATCGAGGCGGTCGTCGATTTGATGCATGCCTCGACCGGATTCTGGACCGAAGCCTTGGGCATGGCGCGCCGCGTGATCAATGTCATCTAGCATTCGCGCCTTCCTATTAGTGCTGGTCGCAGCAGGCTTTGTGCGTCCGGCTGCGGCGGCGGATTTGCGCTCCGGAACGCTGGAGCTCGATCCGTCCAAAACAACCATCGAGTTTCGCTTGCCCGGCTCGCTCCATACTACCCACGGAACCTTCAAGCTTGAGCATGGAATCATCAAGGCCGATCCGGCCACCGGCGAAGCCGCCGGCTCCATCGCTATCGACGCTAATAGCGGCGACAGCGGCATTGGCGCACGCGACAACCGGATGAAGGACAGCGTTCTCGAAGTTCAAGAGTATCCGGAAATCACCTTCGCGCCTGGTCACGTCACCGGTCAGTTGGGCACCGACGGTCAGTTTCAAGCAAAGCTGCAAGGAGTGCTGACACTTCACGGGGCGGGACACCAAATCGTTATCGAGGTTCAGGGGCGGCTCATCGGCGACGACTTGGTTGCCACGGCTCATTTTTCAGTGCCGTACGTGCAATGGGGTCTGAAAGACCCAGGCGTCTTCTTGCTCACCGTCGCGAAGCAGGTCGATATCGACATCGCCACTGCGGGACACGTCGTCTGGACCCGAGAGCGGGATCGAGCTTCCAACAAGTAAACCGCCGGGCGAATAGATTCTGCTGCCCACATATCCGGCTGCATTGAAAGAAAGCTTGCGGGCCGGCGGGAGAGAGCGCGCGGATTAGGATGAGTTGCGACCCGGTTTTGAGCGAGGAGACGAAAGGCCCGTGAGCAGCGCCGACACCAGCCAGTCGAAGCTCTTGTCAACGTCAAGCGGAATTCCGAATCCGCCCGCGGTTTCGAGCGCGACAAAACCGTGCACTGCGCTGCGCACCGCGCGGATAGCGTGAAGGCCCTCGCGGCGATCCAATCCGTAGCCGCTCAGCACCGACAGGCAGGTCTGCACGACCTCGTTGCCCGCCGCTTCCAGCTCGCGATCGTTTCGCGGCGCGGCAACCATCGTCGCCGCGTAAATTCCGGGATGACGCTTGGCGAAGGCGCGATACGCCGCGGCGAGTCCGCGCACGGCGTCGTCGCGGGATTTGCCGATCGTCGCGCGGCCCAGAGCCGCGTTGAGATTGCCGAGCACCAGCAATTTGAGTTCGCGCCGCAATCCCTCAAGCCCGCCGACGTGATTGTAAAGCGAGGGTGGACGAATCCGCAGTTTCGCCGCGACCCGCGCCAGCGTCAGCGCGTCCCATCCCTTTTCGTCGGCGATCTTCGCCGCGGCGCGGACCACCGCATCCTTGCTAATTCCGGCGCGCGCCCCCATCTTGAGCCTCCTTCATGAAGCCGATCACCGCCGGCGCGACCACCTCGGGATACTCGACGTGCGGGTAATGCCCGGCGCCCTGAACCATCAGTTTTTTTCCGTGAAGATGGGTCGCCACCCAATCGGCCTCGGCCGCGGGATCACTGAAATCCGAGTCGCGCGTGCCCATCACCACCAGCACCGGCGCGTGAACCTGGCCAATCCTTGCTTCACACGGAGCTTGCGACGCGAAGATCATCGCCTTGGTTGCCTCGATTCGTCCCGGCTCGGCGGGATTGGCGGCCAGCGCTTCGCGATATGAACTCAAGTCGGCGGGCGGCGCGGTTTTGTACAGCGAGCCATAGTACATCGACCAGAACGACGGCCCCCACGGGCGCATCATCGCGACTTTGAGAAACGCCAGCAGAAATGACGAGGTCGGAGTCACCCGCGTGAACGGATCGATCATTACGATACCGGCGACGCGATCGGGAATTTCGGCGGCCGCCCATACTGCCGAGCCCCCGGTCATCGAGTTGCCAACGACGAACGCCTTGCTCGCGCCTAGATGGCGAATCATCGCGACGAGATCGGCGCCGGAAAGGGCGGGCGAGTAGGCGGGCCAATCGACGCTCGATTGGCCGAGCCCCCGCAAATCCATCGTGACCACCCGAAAGCCCGCTGCGGCAAGCCTCGGACCCAGGAAGCGATATTGCTGGCGCACGTCGCCGAGCCCGGGGACGCAGATGACTATCGGGCCGTCGCCGCCGGAGTCGTCGTAGGCGATTTGGCCGCCGGGCAGTTTCAGAAACTGCGTCGGCTTGGGCGCGGCCGCGGCGGGCTGGTCGGCGCGCGCGGGAAAGGCCGCGCTGAGCGTGAGGGCGGCGGCGATCGCGATTGCGAGCACCAGATTGCGCATCGTGCTAATTACCATAGGCACAAGACTAATAACATTAGTCACAAGATGCAAGCCCCCCGCGCGCCCCGGTGTCCCTTCTTGGCACTGGCCGCGCGCGACAACGGAGCGCGGCCTTAACACTGGGTGCAGGGGTCACCCCTGCGGCGGTGGTCGGCGGGCTTGCTGCGCTCCCGGCTCGCCGGGCCAAACGCACCATAGTTCCGACCGTCGCTGGCCTCGCGTACCCCGGCCTTCGTAGATATTGTTAGCTTGGCCGGTGCGTTAGGGCTCAAACGCCATGGATCAACTCCCGGACAATTCAAAAGCTCAACCGGAGAACGAGCATGGAATCGTCACGCGCGTTCGCGGGTCGGTCGTCGACGTCGAGTTTGCCCGCGGACCGCTGCCGGCAATCAATGACGCGATGGTGATCGAGCTGAACGGACGCGCCTCCCTGGTCGCCGAAATCCAGGAGCATCTCAATCCTCAAACCGTCCGCGCCGTCGCGATGGAGAATACTTCGGGTCTGCGCCGCGGTGCGATCGCCCGCCGTGGCGGGCCCATCTGCGTGCCGGTGGGGGAGAAGGTGCTTGGCCGTCTCATCAACGCGATCGGCGAACCGATCGATCGCCTTGGGCCAATCGAGTCCGAAACCCGCTGGCCGATTCATCGCAACTCGCCCGCGATCAATCGTCAGGATCACCAGCGCGAGGTCTTCCGGACCGGCATCAAGGTAGCCGACCTTCTGGCGCCACTGGCCCGCGGCGGCAAAGCCGGAATGTTCGGCGGCGCCGGCGTTGGCAAGACCGTGCTGATCATGGAGCTGATTCGGAGCACCGTCGAGAAGTATTCGGGCACCTGCGTGTTCGCCGGCGTCGGCGAACGATCGCGCGAAGGCCACGAGCTGCTCGTCGAACTGCGCGAATCGAGCGTGCTGAGCCGCACTGCGCTCGTCTTCGGCCAGATGAACGAGCCGCCCGGCGCGCGCTGGCGGGTCGGCATGACGGCGCTGACCGTCGCCGAATATTTTCGCGACGTGATGGGACACAACGTTCTGCTCCTGATGGACAACGTGTTCCGATTCGTGCAGGCGGGCTCGGAGGTATCGGGGATGCTCGGGCGGTTGCCGTCACGAGTCGGTTACCAGCCCACCCTTGCCACCGAGATCGCCGAACTCGAAGAGCGAATCGCGTCGGTCGCCGGTGCATCGGTGACCGCAATCCAGGCGGTCTACGTCCCCGCCGACGATTTCACCGACCCGGCCGTGGTCGAAACGTTTCGCCATCTCGACTCATCGATCGTCCTGTCGCGCGACATGGCGGCCGAAGGACTTTATCCCGCAATCGATCCGCTGGCGTCGACTTCGGCCCTGCTCGATCCGCGCGTCGTCGGCGAAGAACATTATTCGGTCGCCGAGGAAGTGCGCCGAACGATCGTGCGCTACAAGGAACTCCAGGAAATCATCTCGTTGCTCGGCGTAGAGGAGCTGAGCGTGGAAGACCGGCGCACCGTGGCGCGCGCGCGGCGCCTCGAGCGGTTTCTGACCCAGCCGTTTCTGGTGACCACGCAATTCAGCGGAATCGCGGGGAAATCCGTCCCGATCGAGCAAACCATCAAGGGTTGCCGCGCGATAATGGCGGGCGAAGGCGACGACTGGGCCGAAAGCTCATTTTACATGGTCGGAACTTTCGAGGATGCTCGGGAAAAAGAGACGGCTGCGCGCAAAGCGCAGCAATGAGCAGCAATGAGCAGATGTCGATGAGGCTGATCGTTACCACCCCCACCGCGATCGCGCTTGATGAAAGTTCCATTCGCTACGTTCGCGCTGAAGATGCCACCGGTGCCTTTGGCGTCGAAACCGGCCACGCGGATTTTATCACCACGCTTTCGATTTGCGTCGTCAGATGGCGCAATGGTGGCGGCGCCGAGCATTACCTCGCCGCGCGCGGCGGCGTGCTGCGCGTCCGCGAGGGCAAGGTCGTGGAGATCGCAACCCGCGAGGCGGTCGTACATGACAATCTGGAATATTTGCGCGGCGAGGTTCTCGCCACGATGACTCAGGGCATCGAGGCCGAACGTTCAGCCCGATCGGATGTGCTCAGACTCGAACAAGCTGTAATTCGGCAGCTCTATCGTTACCTGCGGCCCGCTGATCAACCGCTCAAAGCCCGGCCGCCGAAATAACCTCGGGGGCGCTGGTCATGGCAACCGATCAAAAGCATCCTAATCACCAGTTGACGGCCGACGAACGCGAATTGGAGGAAGCCGCTAAACGGGCGCACAGCCGGCGCGAGCGCATGCTGAAGACCGGAGAATGGCCGCTGGGCCACGGGCTTGCGATGATCGGGCGGTTCGGATGGGAGATCGTAGCGCCGATTCTCTTAGGGGCGTTCGTTGGACGCTGGCTTGATCGCACCTTTAATGCCGGTGTGTTCTGGAGCGCAACCCTCGTCTTTGTCGGCGCCGTATTGGGTTTCTGGACGGTTTGGAAGAGGATGAGCAGCGAATGATCGGAGTAGTCGCAGTGCGGATCGCAGCCTACGGCGCACTCGGAGCGTTGATTGGCATGGCGTATTTCGCGGCGCTCGCATGGAACGTCCGGCTTTACACCGGCCAGGCACTGGGATGGAACGCGCCGTTACTCCATCTCGCGCGCCTTGGTGTCGCCGTCGCGGCCTTCGCGCTCTGCGCCCGGCAGGGCGCCGCACCCATGCTCGCCAGCTTCGCGGGGTTTTTCGCGATCCGGGTGATCTCGGTCAATCACTACCGGTCCGCTTCTCCGAGGAATTCATGATCCACTCGCCGCTCGAGAGCGCCATCCTGTTTCACATCGGCATCGTTCCCATCAGCCGCACTGTCGTAACCACGTGGGGGCTGATGGCGGTGCTGACGCTCGCGAGCTGGACTGTGACGCGGAACTTTCGCGTGGACGCGGGCGGATGGCAGGCGATGATCGAAAGCGTCGTCGTAGGAATCGAAGAGCAGATAGCGGCGCTGCTGAACCGCGATGCGGCTCCTTTTCTGCCGTTGCTCGGAACACTATTCATCTTTTTGGCGGCCGCGAATCTTTGCGGGATCGTTCCCGGGGTCAAGGCGCCGACCGCATCGGTCGAGACGCCGGCCGCGCTCGCCGCGATAGTTTTTCTATCGGTGCATTTCTATGGCCTGCGCATTCAAGGCCTCGGCGGGTACTTGAAAGGCTATCTCAAGCCGAATCCGATCATGTTGCCGTTCAATATCCTGTCCGAACTGACCCGAACCTTCTCGCTGGCGATGCGCCTGTTCGGAAATATCATGAGCGGGGATCTGATGGGTGCGATCGTTCTGGCGATAGCCGGTTTGCTGGTGCCGATTCCGTTCATGGCATTCGGAATTCTGGTCGGCTTGGTGCAGGCCTACATATTCAGCATACTGGCCACGGTTTTTATCGGCGGCGGCATTGGCGCGATCAAGAAATGAGGGAGGTCGGAAGAAGATGACGATCCAAATGCTCAGCATAATCGGCGCGGTGGTAGCGGTCGCCGTCGGCTCGATCTCGCCGGCGCTCGCCGAAGGGCGCGCGGTCGTGGCGGCGATGGAAGGCATCGCGCGCCAGCCCGAGTCCGCGGACTCGCTGTCGCGCACCCTGTTCGTTGGCCTGGCGATGATAGAGACGATGGCGATTTACTGCCTGCTGGTCGCCTTGATGCTGCTATTCGCCAATCCCTTCGCGCGATGAATTTCAGTTGGTGGAGCTTCGCGCTGCAGGCGGCCAACTTTCTGATCCTGGTCTGGCTGCTCAGGCGCTTTCTGTTCAAGCCGGTCAGCGCGATCGTAGCCCGGCGAAAGGAGGAGATTGCGCGCGGCATGGCGGAAGCGTCGGCGGAAAAGCAAAAAGCGCTGGATCTGCAGAGCGAGCTTCAGGCACAACGGGCGGGAATCGGAGCCGAGCGCCAAAAGGCGATTGAAGAGCAGGGCACGCAACTAGCCGATGAACGCAAGAAGATGATCGACGAAGCCCGCGCCGAAGCCGAGAAAATTCGCAATCACGCGGCCGTGCAGATCAACGAAGAGCGCGCCGCCGCCACCCAAGAGCTGTTTTCCCGGGCAGTCGAACTCGCCGTGGACCTTGCGCAACGGCTGCTTCGCGAAGTGGCCTTTCCTTCGATCGAGCATGCCTTCCTGACCCGCATTCTGGACTATTTGGACCATCTGTCGGCACAGGAGCGGGCCGCGCTCGGTTCGCATCTGGGCGAGACCTCGATTGTGGTGACGACGGCTCATCCGCTCGACGCGCAAGAACAGGCGCAATGGCGCGAGCAGCTCGGGAAACGGATTGGCGCCGCAGCCGATATAAAGTTCAACAGCGATGCGGCGCTTATTGCCGGCGCCGAAATCACATTGCCGAGCGCAGTTCTCCGCTTCAACTGGCGCGATGCGCTGACCGCCGCCGCCAGGGAGATCAATCGCAATGAGCACGCTGGCTGAATCCGTAAAAGATCGCCTGAACAGGGCGGATCGGCTTCTGAGCCAGCTCAAGGCTGAGCCCCGGCTCGACATTCTCGGCCGCGTGGAACGAGTGGGAGACAATGTCGCCAGCGTAGGCGGCTTACCGGAAACACGACTCAATGAACTGCTGCTCTTCGAACGATCGGGCGGCGGCGAGCCGGTCCCCGGGATCGTGCTCACGCTCGATCCGGATCTAATCGGATGCGCGATGCTCGGCGACGCCAGCCGTATCGAGGCGGGCAACCTGGTGCGCGGAACCGGATCAGTCGCAAGCGTGCCAGTAGGTGACAAGCTGCTGGGCCGAATTGTGAATGCACTCGGCGTTGCAGTGGACGGAGGGCCGGAGATCGAGGCGGCGGGAGTCGAACCGGTCGAGCGGCCGGCACCCGCGATCGTCGATCGCGACTTCGTCGACACCGCGCTCAATACCGGCCTGCTTGTGATCGATGCGATGCTGCCGATCGGACGTGGCCAGCGCGAATTGATCATCGGCGATCGCGAAACCGGAAAAACCGCGATCGCGATCGGCACGATAATCAATCAACGCGATACCGGCGTGATCTGTGTTTACTGTGCCGTGGGACAGAAAACCTCGTCCGTGAGCCAGGTGATCGATTCGGTCAAACGCTACGGTGCGCCGGAGCGATGCATCTTCGTATTCGCACCCGCCGACGACCCGCCCGGAATCCAATGGTTGGCGCCGTATGCGGCCTGCACGATGGCCGAGTATTTCTCAGAGCGCGGTGGCGATGCGCTCTTGATAATCGACGATCTCAGCAAGCACGCCATCATCTATCGGCAGTTGTCGCTACTGTTGCGAAATCCGCCCGGACGCGAGGCCTACCCCGGCGACATCTTTTACATCCATTCGCGGCTGCTCGAACGTGCGACCAAGCTCAACCGCGAGCGCGGCGGCGGGTCGCTGACCGCGCTGCCAATCGCTGCGACGGAGGAAGGCAATCTTTCCGGTTACATACCGACCAATCTGATTTCGATCTCCGACGGCCAGATCGTTCTCGAGCCGCGTTTGTTTCACGAAGGACAGAAGCCCGCTGTCAATGTTGGCAAGAGCGTGTCGCGCGTCGGAGGCAAGACGCAATCGCATGCGATGCGCAAGCTCGCCGAAAATCTCCGCCTCGAATACGCGCAATTCCTCGAACTCGAAATCTTCACCCGCTTCGGCGGGATGGTCGATCAGCGCACGCGCGAGATAATCGAGCACGGGCGGCGAATCCGCGCGGTTCTCACGCAGGCGCAGTTCGCGCCGCTGTCCGTCGCGCATCAGGTGGCGTTGCTGTTGGCGATCAACGACCGGCTGCTCGAGCCGCTTGCGCTCGACAAAGTGAGCGAGCTCCACTCGAAACTCGGCCCTTGGCTAAACGAGCACGCCGCGGAATCCATGCAGCGAATCAACACAACCCAGGAGTTGGAGCCGCGAACGCGCGCAGCGCTCGTCAGCGCCGTCAAAGAGCTGGTGGAAAGCCTGAATCACACTGGTGCTGTGGCGGCGAAGCGATAACGCTATGGCGCAAGAACGCGAAATCGCCACCCGAATCACCTCGCTCAGCGAGCTGCTCGAGGTAGTTGCCGCGATTCGGGCGATGGCTGCCTCGCAGATGCAGCAGGCGCTCACATCGCTTGAGGCGATTCGGCGCTACGCCGAGCAGATTCGTGAGGCGTTGTCCGAAGCCGCGACTCTGCTGCCGCCCGCTGGCGTGCCTGAAGCTTTGGCGCGGCCAAACAAGTCTGCACTGGTCGTCTTCTGCGCCGAGCACGGCCTTTGCGGCGGCTTCAATGAGCATCCATTGCGTGCGGCCGAGCGCGCGGCCGGCGGTGGGCTTGCGCTGATCGTAGTCGGAACCCGCGGCGCCCAGGTCTGCCGTGAACGCGGATTGAGTCCGGACCTGGTGCTGCCGATGGCGACGCATTGCGCGGGAGTCACCGCCGCTGCACGCCGGGTAGCCGCGGAACTCTATCGGATGTTCAGCGAGCGCCGCATCGCGGGCGTCGAGGTCGTCTACACGCAACATGCCGGCGGTCAGCCGGCGCACCTCGAGCAGCGTCGTCTGCTACCGCTCGAGCTGCCGGTCGCGCAAAAGACGTCCGCCAATTTACCCCCGATCATCAACCTTCCACCGCAACGCCTCTTCGATGACATCGTCGGCGAATATTTTTTCGCAACGCTCGAGAACGCCGCGATGCAATCATTCTTTAGCGAGAATTCGACCCGCTTCCGCGCGATGGAAGCGGCGCATCAGAACATCCAAGACAAGTCCCGTGAGCTCACAAAACTGATGCAGCGCCTTCGCCAGGAATTAGTAACCAACGAAATCCTCGACCTGATCGGCGGCTCCGCCGCACTAGAGTCAAGCTGAAGGGCTAGGTTTTCGCCGGGCAGGGCCAGCAAAGTAGATCATTGTGCATCACATGCGCCGTTTCTTCGTTGTTCTCCTGATGTTGGCTGCGCTCGCGGTCTCGGCGCCCGCTGGCGCGCAACCCCAGTGGTTGTGTCTGTCGCCGACACCAATGCTACCGAAGCCTGAGACCAGCGGCACCGCGCCGGTCAACACCATCCGCTTGTGGTACGCAGAGTTTGGTCACGGTGCGCCGGTCATCCTGGTCCATGGAGGCCTGGCGAATTCAGAGTACTGGGGACAGCAGGTCCCCGTCCTCGCCGCGCATTACCGTGTGATCGTTCTGGATAGCCGCGGCCACGGACGCAGCACGGGAACCGATACGCCGATCGGTTATGATCTGATGTCGTCAGATGTTCTCGGGCTGATGGATTATCTGCATATCCGCAAGGCCGCACTTATCGGATGGAGTGACGGAGCGATTATTGGTCTCGATATCGCGATCCATCATCCGGACCGCCTCACCCGGCTATTCGCGTTTGCCGCAAATTCCGATCCATCGGGGGTGAGGGATGCGAGCGAGAGCCCGGTCTTCAGCGCCTATATCCAACGCGCCGCGAAGGAGTACACGCGACTTTCGCCGACCCCCGCGCGGTTCAAAGCCTTCCTCGCCAACATCGAGCACATGTGGGCGACTGAGCCGCATTTTACCGACGATCAATTGAGCCACATCAAGGTGCCGACGTGGATCGTCGATGGGGATCACGATGAGGCGATCAAGCGCGAGAACACCGATCACATGGCCGCACTGATTCCCGGTTCCGGCGAGCTAATCCTCCCCGCAGTGAGTCATTTCGCGTTTCTTCAGGATCCAGTCATGTTCAATGAGTCGCTGCTGCACTTCCTCTCGGCCGAAGACGACGCTCATTCTGCGCCACGTGCGGAGTGACATTGAGCGCGCGGAAACTCGCCACGAAGGCGGCGCGCGGTGAATCAACGGCTCAGCAGGCCCGCGTCGATTACGAACTGGGAGCCCGTGATGAATCGCGCCCGTTCCGACGAGAGAAAGACCACCGCCGCGGCCACATCTTCGGGCTCGATCCACGGCACCGGAAGGAGATTGCCGGCGGAGCGCTCGGCGATTTCCCGCGGCGTACTCCCCTCGAGCACCGCGAGGCCATCATTCATTGGCGTGTTCACGCCGGTGGGATGAATCGAAACCACGCGAATTTTGTGCGGCGCCAGCTCGATCGCCCACGACTTCGTCAATCCGACCAGTCCCCACTTGGAGGCGGCGTAGTGACTTAACCGCGCCATGCCGCGAAGCCCGGCAATCGAAGAGTTATTGATGATCACGCCCGACTGGCGGGAAATCATCCCCGGAATCACGCTCTTTGCCACCAGCCACGCGCCCTTCAGATTGATGTCCAGCATCGCGTCCCAGGCTTCCTCGCTGAGTTCTTGAGCGAGACCGTAGGCGCAGATGCCCGCGTTGTTGAAGAGGATGTCGATTCGTCCGAAAGTCTCGATCGCTTCCCCGACCGCGGCGGCTACGGCGCGGCCGTCGCGCACGTCGGCGACAAGCGCGAGAGCGCGCACGCCGAGGCTGCGAATCTCGGCCGCAACAGAGTCCAGCTCGTGCGCGGTCCCGAGCGCGTAACCGGGGTAAGGCAGCTGGCTGGCCACGTCCAGCGCCGCGATGTGAACACCCTCACGGGCGAGCGCGATGGCGCAGGCCCGACCCTGACCGTGAGCAGCCCCGGTAATCAGCGCCACTTTGTCTCGAAGGTCGTCGTACACGATGCTCTCCCGAAGGATGTCCGCCGAATGATGCGCCGGCTGGGGCCGTTCAGCCGCCGGCGGGGGAAACCTTGCGCTGAAACGGCTGGAGATATTCGTCCAGATCGATGTGCAGCGCGTTGTTGAAGACGTTGGTCGCAATCATGATTGCGCCGAACGCCGTAAGCTCGACGATCTGCGCGGGCTTAAGAAAACTCACAAGCCGCGCGTAGAGCTCGTCGCTCACGCGATTGGCGTCCACGACAAGCTGGCGGCCGTAGTCAACCACCGCGCGCTCGGTCTCGTTGAGCTTCAGCGAATCGGGGTCTTCGCCGGCTTCGATGAGCAGGCGGCGGAAGAACGTGGAACAGATGAGGCAATCGGTCTCGGCCGAGATCGCGTGGACGAAAAGCGTCGTCGCGCGTTCGCCGAGGAAGCGCGCAACCGCGTCATGCAGCGGATACCACTGCATCAGCGCCTCCAGCGCGATCGGCGAGTGCGCCAGCGTGAGCTTCATGTTCGTCACGCGCCCGTGCGCGAGACGCTGGCGTTGCAACTCCTCGCGCGCGGCCGGGTCGGCCTGGGCCTCTGAAACCGGCGCTAAGCGGCTCATGTCGTCCTCCGCAATGACGCGGCGCTCTTCACGCAGTTACAATCCTCAATCCCGCATCAGCATCGTCGTGTCTCGATCGCCGGTCAACCGATTGGCTTAAGCCGCGGCACGCGCCAGCCGCGTCTGCTCCGCGCCGGATGGAATCATACTCAAAACTCCCACCGGCGTGAAAACGCCCGCCTCTTGCGGACGCGCGCGAAGTCGTCGAGCCTATCAACGACGTTTCTCAATCGATCGACTTTCGGAAGCGAGCCACGCTGATCAGCAGCAGAATCGAGGTCAGCAGGGCGAGCGCCACCATCTGCGGCCACAGGACGCCGAGACCCACGCCCTTCAGGAAAGTGCCGCGCAAAATAACCAGAAAATACCGTAGCGGATCGAGGTAGGTGATCATCTGCATGGCTTTGGGCATGCTCGTGATCGGGAAGGCGAAGCCCGAGAGCGTGAAAGCCGGGTTGAGGAAGAAGAACCCCGAGGCGAAGGCCTGCTGCTGGGTCGATGAGAGTGTGGAGATGAGCAGGCCCACGCCCAGGGTGCTCAGAAGGAACAGAACGACGCCCAGCAGCAGCACCAGCGGGTTACCGCGAAAGGGCACCTGGAACCAGAGGGTTCCGACGACCGCGACCAGCACCACGTCCGCCAGGCCCACCAGGAAAAAAGGAATGGTCTTACCGAGGATCAACTCGAAGGGCCTGATCGGAGTGACCATGACCTGTTCGAGCGTGCCGATTTCGCGCTCGCGAACGATTGCGAACGCGGTCAGGTTCACTACCATCATAAGCGTGATGCTGCCGATAACTCCCGGGACGAAAAACCATTGACTGTTGAGGTCGGGGTTGTACCACGGGCGTTGCTCGAGGCTTATCTGCGGTACGCTTGCAGCGATCGCGGGCATCATCTGATTGAGCCGGTTGCCCGCGTAGTCCTGAGCGAACTGATCAGCGATCTGGTTGATGTATCCGACGGCGATGAGGGCCGTGTTGGAATTAGTGCCGTCGACGATGACCTGTAGATGCGCGGTCTGTCCCTTGCGCAGGAGTTCCGCGAATCCCGGCTCGATTTCGAGCGCCATCGGGATATCGCTGCGGCCGATGAGCGATTTCAATGCCTGCTCGTTAGGAAGGGTCTCCGCGACGTCAAACCGGCCGGTAAACGCGAAGCGGCTCAATAGGTCGCGGCTTTCCTGGCTATGGTCAAAGTCAATCACCGCGATCTGGAGGTGGTTCACCTCGAATGTGGCGGCATAGCCGTAGATGAGCATCTGGAGGATCGGCGGCACGGTCAGCCAGAAACGCGCATATTTGTCGCGTCTTAGCTGGCGGAACTCCTTTACGATCATGCGCCAGATGCGGTCGAACATAGATCTTCTCTACTGCAAGCTCTTGCGAAATGCGCGCGTGGCAAAAAAGCCGATCACTACCGCGTAGATGGTCATTGCCACGAGCTCCGGAACAAGATCGCTAATACCCGCGCTGCTGAGAAAAATTCGTTTGAGGGCGCTCACGTAGTAGCGGCTATAAACCACGTAAGTGATAGCTCGTATGGGCGCTGGCATCTGATCGATCGGAAAGGCGAAGCCCGATAGCATCGTGGTAGGCAACAGCGTGACCAGCAGCGCATACTGGCTTGCACCGAGCTGGTTCTTGGTCGCAACCGAGATCATGTAGCCGATGCCAAGAATCACGATCAGGAACAAGGTTGTGGCGAGAAAGAACGCCCCCAATCCGCCGCGGAAGGGCACCGCAAACCAGCCGACCGCGAAGACCGCGCACAGTACGGCGTCGATCAATCCTATAACCAGGTAGGGAATCAGCTTTCCCACCATTATCTCCATAGCGGTTACCGGAGTGGCGATCAGCTGCTCCATGGTGCCGCGTTCCCACTCGCGGGCGATGGTGAGCGATGATAGCAAAGCGCCCATCAACGCCATCACCAGCGCGACGGTTCCGGGAATGATGAAATTCTTGCTTTCCAGGTCCTCGTTGAACCAGGTGCGGTAGTCCACGCTCAGTGGGCTGATTGCCTGCTGGGAAAGGCCATAACGTCCGAACCAGTCAAGCTGCATGTTGCTGGCGTAGGTTTCAACCACTGCCTGCGCGTAACCCTCGGCGAGCTGGGCACTATTGTCGTCTGTCCCGTCAACTATAGCTTGGACACTGGTTCGGCCGGCATCGTCAAGACGCTTGGAGAAGTCCCATGGGATCACAATCCCGAGTTTGCATTGATCGGCATCGATAGCTTTAACGAGAGCGCGATAGTTCTTAGCCACCTTGACAACATCGAAGTAAGACGAAGCTTGAAATGCCTTAAGCAGAGCTTGGCTGTCTTGGCTGCCTTCCTGGTCCAAAACGTACACCGGTATATGGTTGGCATCGAGCCGCGCCCCGTAGCCGAGCAACAGGATCTGTATCAGGGGCAGGAAGAGCGCAATGATGAGGCTGCGCGGATCGCGCCGAATCTGGATGAATTCCTTGCGGCTCATGGCCGCTGTTCGCCGCAGATTCATTGAGAAGGCTCACGGCCGAGAGCCCGGCTTCCGGTAAGCGAGACAAAGGCGTCCTCGAGCGACGGGTGGATGTGCTCGATTCGCCCCACTCGGACGTCGCGAGCCGCCAGGAAGGCGGGGAGTTCGGTTACAGGCTGCCGCCCGGCGCTGACTACTACGTGAAGGGCAGCGCCGAAGACCGAGGCATCGATCACGCCGGGCGCCTGCTTGATGGCAGCGAGTCCCCCACCGAGCGGACTGCATTCGATCAACAATAAATCGCCTTTGATCGCGGTCTGCTTGATTTCCGTTGGAGTTCCCATCACCACTATCCGGGCCTCATCTATCAAGGCCAGCCGATTGCAGTATTCCGCCTCGTCCATGTAGTGGGTGGTCACCAGGATCGTGACTCCTTCGCGCGACATCTGGTGAATCATTTCCCAGAACTGACGGCGCGAAAGCGGATCGACTCCGGCGGTGGGTTCGTCGAGAAAGAGCACCTGCGGGCGGTGCAGCACGGCGCAGCCCAAAGCGAGTCGCTGTTTCCAGCCGCCGGACAGCTCGCCCGTCAGCAATTGCTCGCTGCCGGCGAGCCCGGACATTTTGATTGCCCAGGCGATGCGCTCGTCGAGCGCGCGCCCCTTGACCCCGTAAAGGCCGCCGAAGAATTGAAGGTTCTCGATCGCGGTGAGATCGTTGTAGAGAGAAAATTTCTGCGACATGTACCCGATGTGCTGGCGGGTCTCTTCAGCCTGGCGCGCCACGTCAAAGCCAACTACTGTGGCGGACCCTGAGCTGGGAGTCAGGAGGCCGCAGAGCACGCGTATGGTGGTGGATTTCCCCGCCCCGTTGGGTCCCAGCAGACCGAAGATCTCGCCGGAGCGGATTTGAAAGCTCACCTGGTTGACGGCGGTGAAGCCGCCGAACCGCTTCACCAGCTTATCGACCACGATCGACGGTACGTCGTTCATTGCTCACGAGCCTTGTTCCGCTGCTTGCTGCGAGATGACGTAAATAAAAACGTCCTCGACGCTCGCCGGTATGCGGCGCAGCTCGCCGAACGGGACTCCCGCGCGTTCAAACCCGGCGCGCAATTGCGCAAGGCGGCGATCGGGATCATCGACCACCACATGGAGCGCGTCGCCCATGGCCATCGCGCTCAACACACCCTGCTCACCGGCGGCGGCCGATTGGAGCGCCTGGGGATCGGGCGAGCTGATCGAAAAGACCGCACCGGGCAGCATGTTCTTAAGCTCGTCGGGGGCGCCAAAGAAGAGACGGCGGCCTTGATGCATCAGCAGCAGCCGGTGGCAGCGCTCGGCCTCATCAAGATAAGCGGTCGAGACCAGCACCGTTACCCCCTCGAAGACCAGCGAGTAAAGGATGCTCCAAAGCTCACGGCGCGAGACGGGATCGACCCCGGTAGTGGGCTCATCAAGCAGCAGCAGTTGCGGCGTGTGGATCAGGGCGCAGGCAATCCCAAGCTTGCGTTTCATGCCTCCGGAGAGTTGGCCGGCCAGACGGTCTCGAAACCGGCTCATGCCCGACGCTTCGAGCAACTGCTGCTCTCGTTGCCGCCGCTTTGCCCCGCTGACTTCGAAGATATCAGCGTAAAAGCGGACGTTCTCGCTGACAGTCAGATCCTCATAGAGGCCGAACTGCTGGGGCATATAACTGATCCGGCTCTTGACGACTTCCGGCTCGCGGATAACATCCTGCCCCGCGACAAGCGCCGCGCCGGCATCGGCGGATAGAACTCCCGCCAGAATGCGCAGGGTCGTCGTTTTCCCGGCGCCATCGGGGCCCACTAATCCGAGGATCTCCCCTTTGCGCGCGTTGAAGCTCAGATTGTCGACGGCGACCACGTCGGCGAAGCGCTTCGTCAGTCCGCTGACCTCTACGACTTCATCGCTCATGGCGATCCCGGCGGGCTCAGTTCGATGGTGGCGTCGGCGGGCATCCCCGGCTTGAGCTCGTGGCTCTGGTTCTCGATGTCGATCTTGATTCGATAGACCAAAGTTACGCGCTCGGCGTGGGTCTCGACGCTCTTGGGGGTGAACTCGGCGTTTTGCGAGATCATCGAGATGCGGCCGAGGTACTTGTGGCCCGGATAGCTGTCGGTCGTGATCAGCGCCGCCTGCCCGAAGCGAACGCGGCCGATATCAGTTTCGTTGATATAGGCGCGCAACCACACGTGGTCGAGGTCAGCCAGGGTGAATACTGGCGTCCCCGGTTGCATGTTTTCACCCAGTTCCGCATTTCGCACCAAAATCACGCCCGAGAAGGGGGCGTATAAGGTTGTGTACCCAAGGATGATCTTGGCGAGCGTCAGGCTCTCTTGCGCGTTCCTGATATTGGCCTGCGCGACGGTGATGCTTTCTTCGGCAGCCGCTTGCAGAGCCTGGTCGCGCAGCAGCGCGGCCTGCGATTGCTTCAGGGCGGTATCAGCCAGATCGCGAGTCTGAGTGGGGATTACATTCTGGTGCCAAAGCTCCTGGTCGCGTTGATCGTCAATGGTCTTCTGCCAAAGATCCGCCTGATCGCTGGCCACCGTACGCCTGGCAGCTTCGAGATTGCGCAAAGCGAGAGCAAGTTGCCGTTGCTGGACCGACAGAGTTGCCTCGTCCACCGCGACCTGCTGCTGGTAGTCGTGGTCCTCCAGGCGCGCCAGCAGAGTGCCGGCTTTGACCCATTGCCCCTCGTCAAACGGAAGCTCGACGATCCGCGACTGCACGGTCTTGAAGCTGAGCACGCTTTCGTGCGCCTCGATGTTGCCGGAGACCACCAGGCTATTTGTGGCCGCTTGCCCCCACAGCCAAAAGTAGGCGGCGGCCACGGCTGCCGTGGCGACCACCAGCACGGTGGCTGAAACCCCTAATTTCTGCCGACGAGATGACACATCCGATCCTCTTGCCATTGCGCGAAATTCCTACCTCTGCTGGCACAGGCAGCAATGCGACATTAGCAGCGTTTTGCGACTTGCAGTACTTCGACGCCCCGATCGCCAACTTGTCCAAAAGCGTCCCGCGACATACACTCCGCCGATCGAGACCGAGATCTTTAGCCGTCGCGAGCGCGGACACGGCCACTGATCCTGCTCGACCGGAGAGAGACCCATGGCGGAGGCGAACGGCGACATCAAGCTGTTGCGTTGGGAGACGCTGACGAAACGGCGTTTCGACGAACTGGATCGCCAGCGATGCGTGGTGGTGGTCACGTGCTCGCCGATCGAAGTGCACGGCCCCCATCTGCCACTGGGCGCTGATGCCCTCGAAGGCGAGGGCCTGGCGGAGCGGATTCTGCCGATGCTGCCCGAACGTCATCGCGGGCGCACGTTCCTCAAACTGCCCTTCATTTACACTGCAACCGACGTCGTTCCTCATCCCGGCTCGCTCTTCTTTCGCCCGTCCACAACGATCGCGGTGCTCGAAGATCTCGGCCGCTCGCTCGCGGCGCAGGGGTTTCGCGACGTGCTCGTGTCGAACTTTCACGGCAGCCCGCGCCACTTCCTTGCCATCGAAACGGCCTGTGACCGGATCAGCCGCGAGCGCGGCATCCGCATGGTATCGGTCTTTTCCGTGATGCTGAGCCGGCTAACCGGCGGCGGCTCGGAGCTGGACGACGTGCTCGGCGGCTTGCCGGGCGTCAATCGCGAGGATCTGGTTGGCGATATTCACGCGGGCCTGGTGGAGACCGCGCAACTGCTCGCGCTCCATCCCGACTGGGTCGAACGCGACTATGCGCGGCTGCCACGGCGGACGGTGAACGGATGGCTTGCCGAGCGCGGCGAGCAGCTCCCGGGCCCCGATCCCGGCGGGCTGGCGGGAATTTTCGCCATGATCAAGGAAATTCGCGACGGCTTGCGGTTCTTTCGAGCCGAGACCTACGCAGGAGCGCCGGGCGCGGCCTCGCCCGAGCTGGGCTATCGCATCCTCGACACGCTCGCTACGCACGCGGCTGCCGCGGTTACCGACATCCTCGACGGCAAGCTGCCGGCGAAAGACTGTCACTCCCCGCTATGGCCGCGCCGCTGGCTGTTCGTGCATCCGTGGATGGTGCAGCTCTTCAACTGGTACCTCGGCGTCACGGACGGGATCGGCTGAGCGGCAAGCCGCGGGTGGCCGGCATCCCGCCGCCTCCCGGCGAGGTTGCTGTTTATTCTGATCGCCCCCCTGTTCGTCACTCTCGCGCGGCTCACCCGACTCGTTATTGTATTTCCTCAAGACTGCCTGAACCAAGTAACCTGTATGGCCCGGTATATTTCAGTTTCAGCTCTTGACCTTTCGTTATAACGATATCCTTGTTATTAGGCTCGCCGAAGGTTACGTGATCACTTTCCGCCGGGTTAGACGAGGTGGCATAACACTTCACAGAGTGCGTGCCTGCATTCAGCTTTATTGTGACGTCGCTTTGCTTGGATACGACCAGCGCGGGATTAGAGTCTATTTTGATTGCATACTTATCGACGGCCAACTGGTAAGAGGGCTGCCTGGTCTGGACCATCAACGTGCCGATATCAGATCCCGGCGTTGACACATCAAAACTGAATGTCTCCACCGTTGGCGGGGCTACCTGATTTGCAGCCTGCTCAGTAATCATTGAGGCAACGCACCCGCACAAAGACATAAGCATCAATGCGCCGACTGGGATAAACATCTTTCTTTTCATTTGTATTTCTCCTCTTTTCTGGATTGGTGGTTGTTCACAAGCGCCGCGCTATCCTGGTTTTTTCCTTGGTATCACGGACGGGATCGGGTGAGATACGGGCCGCGGGTGATCGGCGTCTAAAACTCAAGCGGGACGCCGTCGATCGGGCGTCCGGGCTCGATTCCCAGGAAACGGGTCACAGTTGGATGAACATCGATCATCCGCGCGCCCTTGATCTCACGGCCGCGCGGGAGTCCGCTCCCCCAACCGTAGAGAATCCCATGGATACCCGGCGTGTCGGGAGGATAGCCGTGGGCCGATACTAATCCGACACCCATAAAGGGACTCGGATAGATGTCGCGGCCAAATGACGCCAGTGGCCTCAAGTACCAGGGCGCGAGGTCAGGGTCGACCATGTAGTAACCCGGATGCGCCGAAAGAATCAGGTCGCCTACCCGGTCGCTTTGCCCAAGCTGCGCGAAATCCGGCTGCTTGTCGCGGCGAAGTACGTCGAACTCGCGGTAGGCGGCGAGCGCATTGCAAGCGCGATCGACCTGCGACTTGTCGTCAAAGTAAATGAAACTCGTAGTCCCGATGCTTACGTCGCGCCCGCGAATACCATGCCGCTTCAGGATTCGCCGAACATTGATGAGGTGCGTGACTGGCAGATGGCCATGGTCCGACATAACGAACAGCGTGACCTGGTCCCGGTGAGGGAGTCGATCGATCGTCTCCAGCAGCCTGCCCACCTCGCTGTCGGCCCGGATGATCGCTTCGCGCGCGCTTTCAGAATGGAGCCCGTCGCTATGAACTACCTCGTCTGGCTGAGCGAAGTAACCGAGGATCAGGCGTGGCCGCCGATCTGCGGGCATTTCCAGATAGTGGATGATCTCATCCGTCCGTTTCGGCTCACTGGCATACTCCGAGAGTTGCCAGGGCACTTTCCGCTCAGGCGATACATAGGTCGCCAGCGCTCCGCGACTCCTCGAGTATCGCCCAAACCATCCGAGCGCGGCCGTCCTGACCCCTTGACGCTCGGCGACCTGATGCAGGAGTTCGCCTCCGGCGAGCCAGTCCGCATCGACGTCATGATTGAACAACCCCATGCGTGGATCGATGAACTGGGCGCTGACCACGCCATGATTTTGGGGCCAGCAGCCCGTGGAAGCTGAAACCCAATTCGGCTCGGATATCGAAGGAAAGACCGGCGTCAAGCGATGGGTCCACACGCCTTCGGTCCGAATCCTGGCAAAATTGGGAGTCGCGACCGAACCGAGCATCGCTTCTGAAAGTCCGTCAATCAGGAGGACGATGACGATTCGGCTGCTATTCGCCTGGCTGCCGGTGTTGGAGGAAGCCAGCTTCGAATGGAATGTTTCGCCCATCGTGACTACCCTAGCAAATCTCCGGGCAAGCGGCTAAAGACGCACCGATCGATCGCACGATCGAGCCTTCGCCGGATTAGACGTCATTTCCGGCGGTCGCGCCGGAGTTGCGCCATCATTGCGAACAGCTCGACGACGGTCGATGTGACTATCCCGGCGGAGAACTCCCGGTACAGCGATGCGACGTTCACGGCGATGCGCTCGGCGTCGCCCCAGGACGAGTAGTCGGCTATCGAGATGTCTCGCGCCGCGTCCAACACCGTCATGCCCGCGTCGTAGCGGCGCCGTGCCTCCCGCTCGATGTATTCGAAATAGCCCTTCAGCGCAGCGGCGCCCTTCTTGTCGGTGATCGGCCCGTGGCCCGGTACGATGACCTCGACGTCTGAGTCGATGATGAGCTGGCACGCCGCGATCCAGTTGCGCACCGGCCCGGCCCATATGATCGGATGGCCCTCGACGAACAGGATGTCGCCGGTGTACATGACCCGATCCTCGACCACCTGCGCGAGCACGTCGCCGCGCGTGTGCGCCGGACCGGCTTCGATGAGACGGACGGTCTTGCTGCCGACGCGCAGGTCCAAACGGCGCTCGAACGTCCGCGTCGGCATCGCGAGGTTGATGCCCTCGAAGTCGAACGGCGCGAAGATCTCGGCAAAGAATTTTCCACCCTCTCCGATCGCGCTCCCGTTGCGCTTCATATAGGCGAGCGGGGCCGCGCCGCCGTCGAGGGCCATCTCCTCGGCGCACGCTTTCGACGCGATGATCTCAGCGCCGGTGACCAGCTCGTTGCCGAAGCAGTGATCGCCATTGGCGTGCGTGTTGACCAGCTTGCCGATGCGCGCCGCGGCGTTCGGCTCTGCCCGGCGCATCGTGTCGAGCATCTCGCGGGTGAGCTTCAGATCGAACAGCGTATCGACCAGGATCGACTCGCCGCCGTCCGCGACGAGGCCGGCGTTGCTCCAACCCCATCCGCCATCGGGCTGCAGGTACGCGTAGCAGCCGTTGCCAAGGTCGTGCAGGCCCTTGGTGTAATTCCATTTGCGCGTGCTCATTTGAGACTCCCTCGCGAACAGTTTTGCACAACTTCTGCGCATTGAATTCGGAGCAGCTCGGCTCCGCGTGGCCCGAGTGAAGTCGAAGTGTCTTGCGCCGAGAAAGATCCGGGTTTCTTCGCTTCGCTCAGAATGACACAAAGACGTGGAAAGGGAACAATCACGGATTGGGGATTCTTCGCTGCGCTCACGTCCAAACGCCTGAAGCAAACATGACGTGCGTGTGACGGCAGCGCGGGTTTTTGCGCTGGCAACCGGCCGATGGTAGTGGGAAAATTCCTTCTCGCCGCCGGTTTCCGGATCGCCGCATCCCGGCTTCACGCGATCGAGGTGAGCCATGCCCGATGTACTCTCTGACGAGCACGCCGCGCTGATCGACGCCTACTGGCGGGCGGCCAACTATCTCTGCGTCGGGATGCTCTACTTGCGCGACAACCCTCTGCTCAAGGAGCCGCTCAAGCCCGAACACATCAAGCGCCGCGTTCTCGGCCATTGGGGATCCGATCCAGGCCAGTCGTTTGTATGGGTGCATCTGAACCGGGTGATCAAAAAGCACGGCCTGAACGTTCTTTATATCTCGGGCCCCGGCCACGGCGCGCCGGCGGTGCTGGCCAACTCTTATCTCGAAGGGGTTTACTCGGAGGTTTATCCCGATCGCAGCCAGGACGAAGAGGGAATGAAGCGCTTTTTCAAGCTGTTTTCGTTTCCCGGCGGAATCGGAAGCCATTGCACCCCGGAAACTCCCGGCTCGATCCACGAAGGCGGCGAGTTGGGCTACAGCCTTTCCCACGCCTTCGGCGCGGCGTTCGACAATCCCGATCTAATCGTCGCCGCGGTGGTGGGCGACGGAGAAGCGGAGACCGGCCCGCTGGCGACCTCGTGGCATTCGAACAAGTTCCTCAATCCCGTCCGCGACGGCGCAGTTCTTCCGATTCTGCATCTGAACGGCTACAAGATAGCCAACCCGACGATTTTATCGCGCATCCCCCGCGAGGAGCTGGAAAATCTCTTTATAGGTTACGGTTACAAACCTCGCGTGGTGGAAGGCGACGACCCGCCCGCGATGCATCAACGGATGGCGGCGGTGCTGGAGGATTGTATCGTCGAGATTCGCTCGATCCAGGAGGATGCGCGCCGGCACGGCTTGGCGCGCCGGCCGCGCTGGCCGATGATAATCCTGCGCACGCCGAAGGGATGGACCGGGCCCAAGGAAGTGGACGGCCATCGCGTCGAGGGCTTCTGGCGCGCGCATCAGGCGCCGATACTGGATGTCGTCTCGAATCCCGCGCATCTCAGGCTGCTCGAGCAATGGATGCGCAGTTACCGGCCCGCCGAGCTGTTCGACTCCACCGGCGCTCCGATCGCGGAACTCAGCGCGCTCGCCCCTGCCGGAACGCAGCGGATGAGCGCGAATCCGCACGCCAACGGTGGGTTGATGCGCGAGCCGCTCCGGATGCCCGATTTCCGCGCTCACGCGGTCGAAGTCGCCGGACATGGAAAGTCAGAGGCCGGCAGCACCTATGTACTAGGACAATTCATCCGCGACGTGATGCGGATCAACATGTCGAACTTCCGGGTTTTCGGTCCCGACGAAACCGCCTCTAACCGCCTGCAGGCGATCTATGAGGCCACAGGAAAGACCTGGCTGGCAGAAACGAAGCCCGAGGACGCCGACGGCGGTGAACTGTCTCCCGACGGACGCGTGATGGAGATGCTGAGCGAGCATACGCTCGAGGGCTGGATGGAAGGCTACCTGCTCACCGGACGCCACGTTCTGTTCAACACCTACGAGGCGTTCGCGCACGTGGTGGACTCGATGGTGAACCAGCACGCCAAATGGCTCGAGAAGGCCCGCGCGGAAGTTCCATGGCGGGCGCCGGTTTCCTCTCTGAACATACTCATCAGCTCCACCGTCTGGCGCCAGGATCATAACGGCTTCACCCATCAGGACCCCGGATTCATCGACGTGATCACCAACAAGAGCCCACTCGTGACGCGCATCTACCTGCCGCCAGACGCCAACTGCCTGCTGAGCGTCGCCGATCATTGCCTGCGCAGCACCGACTACATCAACGTGATCGTGGCCGACAAGCAGCCGCATCTCCAGTATCTCGATATCGAGTCGGCCGTCGTGCATTGCACCAAGGGCATCGGGATGTGGGACTGGGCCAGCAACGATCAGGGCGGCGAGCCGGACGTTGTGATGGCCAGCGCGGGCGACATCGCGACGATCGAGGCTTTGGCGGCGACCGCGATCCTGCGCGACAAGTTTCCCGGCCTCAAGATTCGCTTCGTCAACGTCGTGGACCTGTTCAAGCTCCAACCCGACAGCGAGCATCCGCACGGCCTCACCGATCGCGACTTCGACAGCCTGTTCACGACGGACAAGCCGGTAATTTTTAACTTCCACGGCTATCCCTGGCTGATTCACAAGCTGGCGTACCGCAGGACCAATCATGTCAACCTGCACGTGCGCGGCTACAAGGAGTTCGGCAGCGTCAACACGCCGTTGCAGCTTGCAATCCACAACCAGACGGACCGTTTCAATCTCGCGATCGACGTTATCGATCGCGTGCCGAAGCTTCATACCGCGGGCGCGCACCTCAAGGATTGGCTCAAGGATCAGATTTGCGAGCATCTCGACTACGCCATGGAGCACGGAATCGATCAGCCCGAAATCACCGATTGGAAGTGGCCGTATTGATGGCAGCGGCACGATGGCGGCCGGCGGCTTGATGGGGTTTCAGCACGCACGCGCATCGGCATAAGGACTCCCACGCTTGGACACCAGCCAAGTCATACTCTGCGTAAACGCCGGCTCGTCGTCATGCAAGCTCGCCCTCTATCGGCTTGGACGAGGCGCCGAAGAACTGCTTGCCGCGGGAGCGGCGGAAGGCGTCGATCAAACCGGCGGGCGTCTTTGGATCCGGGATGGCCGGAGCAGGATACTCACCGAGTCAGGGCCCGCGCTCGGCAAGCCGCCCTTGACTGCCCTCTTGGAAGAAGTCGATCGGCTTGGGCTGCCACGGCCCGGTGCCGCCGGCCATCGAATCGTCCATGGCGGTCTCAATCACATCGCGCCCGAGCGCGTGACGGCCGCGCTCATCGCCGATCTGAAGCGGCTGGTTCCGTTCGCGCCGCTGCATCTACCGGCCGGAATCGAGGGGATAGAGGCCGTCGCGGCGCACTACCCCGCGCTGCCGCAGGTGGCATGCTTCGACACCGCGTTTCATCGGCGGATGCCCGAAATCGCCGAGCGGCTTCCGATTGCGCGCGAATTTTGGGATGACGGCCTGCGCCGCTACGGCTTTCATGGAATCTCCTATGAGTTCATCATGCGGACGATCGGCGCGCCGCCCCCGTCGCGCCTGATAATCGCCCATCTGGGCAACGGCGCGAGCATGGCGGCGGTGCTGGAAGGACGGCCGATCGACACGACGATGGGATTTACCCCGGCGGGCGGCTTTATGATGGGCACGCGGACGGGCGATCTCGATCCGGGGGTGCTCATCTATTTGATGAAGGAGAAGCATTACGATGCGGATCGCCTCGAGCAGCTGGTCAATTTCGAGGCGGGTCTTTTCGGGGTGTCGGGCCTGAGCGCGGACATGAAGACGCTGCTTGACGCGAGCGCGGCAAATCCGCACGCAGCGCAAGCGATCGAGATGTTCTGTTACCAATTGCGAAAGTCGATCGGCGCTCTCGCGGCGGCCCTGGGCGGACTTGACCTGCTCGTGTTCACCGGCGGGATCGGCGAGCGGGCGGCGGCGATTCGCGCGGCGGCATGCCGCGGACTGGAGCATTTGGGAATCGTGCTCGATGAGCGCCGCAACACCGCGCACGAGGATACAATCAGCGCCGCAGGTAGCCGATGCGCGCTCCGGGTGATACCAACCAATGAGAACCTGATGATCGCGCGCCATGCGCGTCAACTGTTTTTCGGAGACCAATGAGCAATTCGCCGGAACAAAATTCGCTGGTAGCACCCGCGCCGGTAACGCCCGCAGCGGAGCAGAGTTTTAGGGCGCAGCTTCGCGAACTTGCGCTCGATTTACGGCTGGCTTGGGACCATTCGACCGACGACATTTGGTGCCGCCTCGACGCGGAACTCTTCGGCCTGACGCGCAATGCGTGGCTGGTGGTCCATTCCATTTCCGCGAACCGGCTCGACGAACTGTCGGCCGACGCCGCATTCCGCGGGCGAGTCGAAGAGATTGTGGTGGCGCGGCGGGAGTACGCACGGTCGCCCGGCTGGTTCAATCGCGCACATTCCGGTTCGGAGCTGGGTGGCGTCGCCTATTTCAGCATGGAGTTTGGGCTCAGCGAGGCGCTGCCGATCTATTCGGGCGGCTTGGGCAACGTCGCGGGCGATTTGCTCAAGGCGGCCAGCAATCTGAACGTTCCGGTCGTCGGAGTCGGGTTGCTCTACCAACAAGGATACTTCCGCCAATCGATCGACGCCGACGGCAATCAGCAGGCACTCTATCCTTACAACGCGCCGGACCAACTGCCGATCTCGCCGGCGCGCGATCGCGACGGCGAGCCGGTGCGCATCGAATTCAGTTTTCCCGGCTACAAGGTCTGGGTGCGCGCTTGGGAGGCGCAGGTCGGCCGCGTGAAGCTTTATTTGCTCGACGCCAACGACCCCGCCAACCTGCCGTACTTCCGCGGCATCACCAGCGAGCTTTACGGCGGCGGCCCGGAATTACGGCTGATGCAGGAAGTGTTGTTGGGAATGGGCGGATGGCGCCTCCTGCGGCGCCTCGGGCTGAATCCCGAAGTTTGCCATCTCAACGAAGGCCACGCGGCGTTCGCGGTGCTGGAGCGCGCGGCCTGCTTCATGGAGGACTCGGGCCAGCCGTTCGAAGTGGCGCTGGCGGCCACGCGGGCGGGCAATCTGTTCACCACCCACACTCCGGTGGCCGCGGGGTTCGATCGGTTCGAGCCGGCGCTCATCGGGCGGTTTCTGCAGCAGTTCATCGCCAGAAGGATGCCGAGCGTCAAGCTTGAGCGGCTGCTCGAACTCGGCCGCAGCAATCCGCGCGATGCCACCGAACCCTTCAACATGGCGTATCTGGCGATCCGCGGCAGCGGAGCTATCAACGCCGTCAGCCGGTTGCATGGCTCCGTCAGCCGGGAAATTTTCAAGGACCTGTTCTCTCGCTGGCCGGTGGCGGAAGTCCCGGTCGGCTACGTGACCAATGGCGTCCATACCCCCACCTGGGATTCGATTTATGCCGACCGGCTGTGGACCGAGATCTGCGGCCAGGTGCGATGGACCCAGACGATGGAGGGGCTGGGGGACAAGCTTTATGCCTGCCCGGATGATCGGCTGTGGGCGATGCGCGCCGAAAACCGCGCGGCGCTGGTGGAGTTCGTCCGCGAGCGGTTTGCGCGCCAGCAGGCGGCGGACGGCAGGCCGCTGCCCGAGATCGAGTGGGCGCGCAATATCTTCGATCCCAACACGCTTACCATTGGGTTCGCCCGCCGCTTCGCCACTTACAAACGGCCCAATCTGCTGCTGCACGATCCCGAGCGGCTTGCGCGGATACTCGCCAATTCACGCTGCCCCGTGCAACTCGTGATCGCCGGCAAAGCGCATCCCGCCGACGAAGCGGGCAAGGCGATGGTCAAGCAATGGATCCAATTCGTCAAACGGCCTGACGTGCGCGGCCACGCGGTATTCCTCGCGGATTACGATCTCCTGCTCGCCGAACATCTGGTGCAGGGCGTTGACCTATGGATCAATACCCCCCGCCGGCCGTGGGAGGCGTGCGGCACCAGCGGAATGAAGGTGCTGGTCAACGGCGGCCTGAATCTTTCGGAGCTCGATGGGTGGTGGGCGGAGGCCTATACGCCCGAAGTCGGATGGGCGCTGGGCGACGGTATGGAGCACGGCGACGATCCGGCTTGGGACGCCGCCGAGGCCGAGGACCTCTACGCCCTGCTCGAGCGCGGGGTTATTCCCAAGTTTTACGATCGCGACGAACGGGGGATTCCGGCCGCGTGGATTTCGATGATGCGCGCGAGCATGGCGCGCTTGACGCCGCAGTTTTCGTCCAACCGCGCGATCCGCGAATACACCGATAAGTACTATCTGCCGATGGCGGCGGCATGGCGCGAGCGCACGGCCAGCGGCGGCGCGCTCGCGACGGAAATCGTCCAATGGCGCACGCGGCTCGAACGCCATTGGGCGGCGATTCATTTCGGTTCGGCCACCGTCGAGACTTCCGCCGCAGGGCACGCGATTTCGGTGCAGGTTTATCTGGATGAAATCGAGCCGGACGCGGTGCGCGTCGAGCTGTACGCCGAGTCGCCCGAGGGCGAGCCAGTGCGTGTGCCGATGACGCGAGGCGCCCCTCTGGTCGGTGCGGTCAATGGGTTTGTATTCACGGCGCAGACGCCGGCGGTTCGGCCTGCCGCGGATTACACACCGCGGATCGTGCCCTTCTGCGACGGCGTGTCGGCGCCGCTCGAAGCCGGCGAGATCCTCTGGCAACGGTAGCCGCGCCGCTTACGTAGCGGAACCGTTGCGGGCGCTGAACGTTCTTGTCTCGCCATCGTAGGTGAAAAGTTCCGCGTAGCGCCCCCAGCCGATGACCGCGCGCAGCGTCTTCTCCGTGTCGCTCGGATTCAGATGGTCCTCGAGTTCTGACTCGAATCTTACTATGGGTGCGAGATGACCCTCGCGCTCGGTGAGGACGTGATGGATATGGGCGGCGAGAGGTACAAACTGAAGCAGATGCTCGCTGAACAGCCGCTTGCGCTCTTCCGTTCCGCTCTGGGCGAAAACGCGCCCGGCCGCGGTCAGCTTGATTGCGCCCTCCTGTAGCTCCGCGAACTCCAGGATGTGAAGAGCTTCGGCGATCGGGAAGAGCTCTCCGATGTCCAGCGCGAGTGTGCCGGCGATTGTGGCCAGCTCGGCGCGCCCTTGGTAAGGGGGTGAAGCCAACGCCTCGATGAACCCGGCCAGCCGATTGGTCGTGACCGGCGGAAGCGGCTGCGCCAAACCCCCGTGAATTTTTCTCTGTGCTCCGATCGACTCCGTCGTGCGCGACGTAAGAATCGAATAAAACTCGTCAACGATACTATGAAACTCGCCGTCCAATCGGTTGCGTGGATGCGCCAGGGGAACCGGAATCTCGGCCGCGATACGCCCGGGATTTGTGGAAAGGACCAGGATTCGATCGCACATCATGACCGCTTCTTCGATGTTGTGCGTTACCAGCAGCACCGACTTGGTGGGAAGCTGACGCTCGATCCAGAGATCGAGGAAGTCGGTTCGCAACGTCTCAGCCGTTAGAACATCGAGCGCTGAAAACGGCTCGTCCATCAGAAGCAAAACCGGCTCGATTACGATCGCCCGTGCGAAGCCGACCCGTTGGCGCATTCCCCCTGAGAGCTCGCGAGGATAAGCGGATTGGAACCCGTCGAGACCGATCAAATCGATCGCCGACATCGCCCGGCGGCGAGCCTCGTCATGAGCCAGCCCGAGCGCATCGAGGCCGGCCTCGACGTTCTCGAGTACGGTAAGCCAGGGAAACAGGGCAAAGCTCTGGAATACAACTGCTATACCTTCGGCCGGCTCGGATAACGGCTGCCCGCGATAGAGCACCTCGCCGGAGGTCGGCCGTACAAGGCCTCCAGCAATGCGCAGCAGGGTGGACTTCCCTGAACCTGAGCGGCCAAGCAGCCCCAGGATCTCGCCTTCTGGCAACGACAGGTCGATGTCGGCCAGCACCGCCAGCGGTTCGCCCGATGGCTTGGCGAAAGCTTTGCACACCTTGCGCATTTCGATGACAGGATTGTTCGGCTCGCGGTCCATTAGTTCCCTTGAGTAGTTCCCGTCATCAATCGAGGCGCGTTCGCCGTTGGGCAAAGGCGTAGAGCGGCCGCCATAGCAATCGGTTCATCGTGATGACGAATACTGACATGACCGCGACGCCGAGCGCGATTCGAGGGTAATCGCCCGCTTCGGTCATTTGCGCGATATAAGCGCCAAGCCCTGACCCATTGAGCTTGGTTGGTCCCCAATTGACTGCCTCGGAAACGATGCTCGCGTTCCACGCGCCGCCGGACGCCGTAATCGCGCCGGTCACGTAGTAAGGGAAGATTCCGGGCAGCATCACCTGCCGCCACCAGCGCCATCCGCGGATTCGGAAGCTCGAGGCGGCTTCCCTGAAGTCGGTCGGAAACGCACTCGCGCCGGCGATAACGTTGAAAAGGATGTACCATTGTGTCCCGAGAATCATCAGCGGGCTGAGCCAGATCCTGGGATCCAGCGCATACTTCACGATCAGGAAGACCGCGACCGGGAAGAGCAGGTTGGCCGGAAAGGCGGCGAGAAACTGCGCGATCGGCTGGACCTTCTCCGCCAGCTTCGGCCGCAGCCCCACGCCGACTCCGATCGGAACCCAGACCACTGTCGCCAGCGTAATCAAAACCACGACCCGAAGCAGGGTAAGCACGCCGTTGCTTACGGCGATAGTAACGTCGGCCCAGGACAGTACGGGCTCGGCAAATTGCACGAGCTTCCATCCCACGTATGCAAGGCAGGCAAGAAGAAAGGCGAACCAGGCGAAATCGGCTGCGCGGCGAGACAGCGCGAAAACCGGAAGCCAACGGGGTTTTCGCGGGAGAGCAAGCCGGGCGCGCAGGCCGGCCTGCACGGCCAGGCCTGCCGGCTCGACAAGAAATCTAAGGAAGCGCGCTCCTCTAAACAGGTCGAGCACCCAGCTCCTCGGCACGACGATCGCTGCCGTCTGCTCGAACCGGAACTTGTCGGCCCAGGCTACCAGCGGACGGAAGAGCAATTGATCGTAAATGAGGATCGTGATCGTCATCGCGACGATTGCCCACCCGACTGCCGCGAGGTCACGCTGCTGGATCGCAAGCGCGACGTAGGAGCCGATTCCCGGAAGGGTCATCTGGATGCTGCCGACGGAGATAGCTTCGGAGGCAACGACAAAGAACCAGCCGCCGGACATCGACATCATCATGTTCCAGATGAGCCCGGGCATTGCGAACGGCACCTCGAGGCGCCAAAAGCGTTGCCAACCCGAGAACCGGAAACCGCGGCTCGCCTCGTCGAGATCGGCCGGGATGGTTATGAGCGACTGATAGAAACTGAAGGCCATGTTCCAGGCCTGCGCCGTAAAGATCGCGAAGATCGCGGCGAGCTCCGGCCCCAAAGCAGTGCCGGGAAAAAGCGAGACGAAGAACACCACCGTGAACGAGAGATAGCCCAGCACCGGCACCGACTGGAGCACGTCCAGCAGCGGTATCAGCACTGTTTCGGCCCGCCGGCTCTTGGCCGCTGGCGTGGCGTAGATGAAGGTGAAGATCAGGGAGGCGGCGAGCGCCGCCAGCATCCGCAACGTCGTACGGATAGCGTACACCGGCAGCGCCGCCGGAGAGAGGGAGATAGCTGGCTGTTGCGCGGTGACGAAGGGCGCAATCATCTGGCGAGCGCCGGATCCGAGCAGGATCACAACCGCCACCATCAGCAGGGTCGCGACGGCGTCCCGCCAGGTCGGGACTCGTTGATGCCACGGTCTGCCGATCAGTACCTCGGCATGCTGCTCCACGATGCCTCACTTTTCGCCGTCCGCCGGCGAATCATATACTCCCCCTAACTAATCGGTTGATTATTATCCATCTTCCACGAAAGAATTGCGGTGCTGGAAAATCGATAGCGAGGTCAGGGTTTAGCCACAGGCCGATGCGAAAATCCGCGTCCACAACCGCCGGTCCGTCTTCCCCGTCGGCGCCTGACGCCGATCCAGGCGCGATGCCGGATGGCGCCGCCCCGACTCCCTCCTCCGGCACCGACGTTGCTGTCAGCACCTCTGCTTTGAGTCGCCGTTTCGGCGATCTCGTTGCCGTAAACAACGTGTCGCTGAGTGTCTTGCCGGGCGAAATCTTCGGCCTCATCGGCTCGAACGGCGCCGGCAAGAGCACCCTGATCAAGATGCTGACGACGCTCTTGCCACCTTCGTCGGGAGGCGCACGCGTAGCAGGCTTCGACATCATCGGCGAGCCTGGCCAAGTGCGCCGAAGCATCGGTTACGTGCCGCAGATGCTGTCCGCGGACGGCGCACTCACGGGCTACGAGAATCTGCTGCTTTCAGCCCGCCTCTATGTGATCCCTCGCCGGGAGCGCGCGGATCGAATCGCCGAGGCGCTCGCGATGATGAATCTGACCCGCGACGCAGACCGCCTGGTGCAGCATTACTCGGGCGGAATGATCCGGCGCCTGGAAATCGCCCAGAGCATGCTGCATCGGCCAAAGATCCTGGTGATGGACGAGCCCACGGTGGGGCTTGATCCTCTCGCCCGGCACGCCGTCTGGGACGATATCCGCACGCTGCGCGAAACCCGCCGCATGACGATCCTTCTAACGACTCACGACATGGAAGAGGCGGACGAGCTTTGCGACCGCCTCGCACTCATGCACCACGGACGAATCGAGGTCATCGGCGCTCCCGCGGAACTCAAACGGCAAGTTGGACCGGAGGCCACGCTCGACGATGTCTTCGCTCACTTCACCGGGTTGGACATCGAGGCCGAGGGATATCGGCAGGCGCGAGAGGCGCGGCGGAGCGCGCGCGAGCATGGCTAAGTACGCCGGCATCTCCCCGGTCACCGACTACGCCACCCAGGTGCTGGCGGTGGCGGATGCGGAGCTCAGCAAGCTGCGGCACGATCCGATGGAACTCCTGTCGCGGGCGGTCCAGCCGGCCCTTTGGCTGGTTCTGTTTGGACAGGTGATGGCTCAGGTCCGGGGGCTCGCCGGGGACATAAATTATCTCGACTTTCTGGCGCCCGGCATCCTCGCGCAAAGCGTGCTCTTCGTCGCCATCTTCTATGGCATCGCCGCCATCTGGGAGCGCGACCTTGGCGTGCTGCACCGCTATCTGGTCAGTCCGGCGCCGCGGACCGCGCTGGTCCTGGGCAAGGCGCTCTCATCGGGAGTGCGCGGCCTGTCGCAGGCGGTCGTGGTTTATGTACTTTCTTTTGTACTGGGCATCCAGGTCAGCCTGGAACCGCGCCATGTGCTCGGCGTGATCGCTTTCATCGCGCTTGGCTCGGCGCTGTTCTGCACCCTGTCGCTCATCGTCGCCTGCATCGTGAGGACGCGCGAGCGTTTCATGGGTATCGGCCAGATGCTGACGATGCCGATCTTCTTCGCCAGCAACGCGATCTATCCGATACGCTTGATGCCGTTGTGGCTACAGGCCATCTCGCGCCTCAATCCTTTGACCTACGAGGTTGACGGGCTGCGCGCCTTCATGCTCCGCAACGGCGTCAGCACCATCGGGATCGGGCTCGATTTTCTGGTTCTGATCGCGACTTTTACCGCCCTGGTTGCGATCGCAGCGCGGCTTTATCCGAGGATGGGCGAATGAACTTCCCGCGCGAGCAGATTCGACGCCTCGCCGTGCGCCGGCCAAACATATGTTCCCCTAACTAATCGGTTGATTATTATTCATCTCGCACGAAGGAATTGCTGCAATCGGGTCTGCCGAAGGGGAGCGCGGACCTTCTAGCGCTTGCTCCTTTGCCCGCGATGCGATAAGAGCGAACGCATATATGAATTGAAGGCGCACCCATTTCATTGGGTTTGCAAGAACCCGGATTGCGGCAAGCGCAACGGCTAGCGATTCAGCGTAATCACGAAAACCATTTTCGAGAATACCAATTACCCGTCCTCGACGCGGTATAGGTGATCTACCTTTAGCCCCATCAATCAACGAATAGCTCAACACGCCACACAAAGCACAGGAAATTAGTTCTATGAGAAAACATATCCTGAACTTCCGTCCTTCTTCACTAATTAAATTGACGGCTGTCTGCGCCGGCATTCTCGCCGGAGCGGTTAACCAGGTTTGGGCCTGTACCCGGATTACCTATGAAGGTCTGAATGGTAATGTTTTTACCGGACGTACCTTTGATTACGATCGTGCTTTTAATCATGAGTTATGGGTATTACCTGCCGGTATTGAATGGGATGGGCAAGCCGGTGGTACCGCGGCAGATCCGTTTGCTAAGGGTCCTAATGATATAAAATGGACATCCAAATACGGCAGCGTTGTTATTACTACAGCCGGCGGCGGTGCGCTTGATGGAATGAATGCCGCGGGATTATCGATGTCGTTTAATTTAGATAGCTATGCGCAATATGGCGGTCCTCGCTCCAGGGGGAACGATATTAGCGTATTTTTTGTCGGGCATTATGTATTGGGTACTTTTGCCACGGTAAATGAAGCAATCGATGGTATGGAAAAGCTTCATGTGGTAGCTGTTCCTGTTAAACTGGCCAATGGAATCGGCTACGATGGGATAATGTCGCTGACCGATGCCAGTGGCGATACAGCGGTATTTGAATGGGGAAAAGGAGTTTTGAAAATCTATCACGGTAAGCAATATAACGTTATGACCAACGGAGCGCTTAGCCCGGCAAATAATTTCGGCGATATGCAAAAGATTCGCCAGTACTACCGCGATATCAACTCTCAGGGCAAAAACAATTTAACCGTCTTTTTACCGGGGTCATATTCTTCCGAAGATAGAATTGCTCGTGCCGGTTACTATTTAGATAACATCCCAAGGGAATCGGACCCTACTCTGGCTCGGATGCGGGCATTCGTTGCTATTCGTGCAATGGCTGCCGCCATGCCGTTTACGGACGGTCCCGGCGATGATCCCCTCAAGGATGTTACTGCTTGGACAACGGTCGCCGATTTGAAGAATAAACGCTATTACATAGATGTTCCAGAGTTACTAGCGCCTTACTATATTGATTTGAATGAATTGGATCTGAAACCGGGGGCGCCGTTAAGAAAACTCACTATTGCCGTGTCTGCCGATTTAACCAAGCGTGAAACCGTTACGCCATATAGTGGTGATGTAGCCAATAAGCTTGAAACCAGTAAGCCGTCTCCAGTCTGGAGCCTCGGGAATTATAAGTAACAAGCTAAACAACGCTCGATAACTCAACACAAGAAATGAATTCTATGAAAAAACATATCCTGAGCCTCCGTCCATTTTCATTAATTGAATTGGCGGCTGTCTGCGCCGCCCTCACCGCCGGGGAGTCCGCTTAATCCGCGAGGGCGGGCGCTTCGCTTGTTTCTCCGGCTTCCCCGATGCGAGTGGTTCAGGGGAAGAGATCGTCAACTGTTCCTCGGGATCGGTGGACTGATATACGCGGTCCGTCGGGACCTCCATTTCCTCGGGCAGGGTCCATTGCTGATCGAACGGCGCAATGGTGGTTCCTTCACCCCAGCCGCCTCTGGCGCGATGGAGCGCTTGCTGGCAGTTGACGCAGTACGAGGCGAAGGGAATCGCCATCAGGCGCTCGATCGGAATTGCGCCGCCGCATTTGAGGCATCGGCCGTACTTGCCCGCGTCAAGCCGCCCGAACGCCTCGTCGAGGTACCTGAGTTTTTCTTCCGCGCGCGCGATCAGTGCGGCGTGAGTTTCGACCTCTCCGGTCGTGCGCGCCGACTCCATCTCGTCCTCGGGCTCCAACTCGCGCTCTTGCTCCTGATCTTTTCGGAGATCTTTTATTCTCTGCTGGGCTTCTTTCCGGAGCCGGGTCAGCAATTCTCGAAGCATCTCGCGACCTTCCGTCCGGTCTGTCTTTGATTTGTCACTCATTTTCCCGCCCTCCGATGCCGGCTTGCTCTCGCTCCGGAAGCGCCGGAGCGTGCTGCGCTCTTTCTTCTCGCACTTCCGTCAGGGCCGCTTCAACGGACCATCACCCTGACTCCATTTATTATCCTACTCCATTATCCAGGCGAGGCTTCCGAATGATCGCTCTTTAGCGTCACCGCCGGCACAAGCGGAGCCCCGATCGGGGCCGTTTGCCGGTTACCCCGGATCCAAACACTGGTGGTAGGATAAGCATAGCAAAAGTGCCGTCCTCTGCCGGATTAGAAAAACACTCAAGGGAGAGGTTCATCATGCAAGACCAGGCATTCTTCAAAGATGTGATGGAGCGCATCGGATGCGACCTGCGGCGCGCGGAGGGGCTGACCTTCGCGGTCTTCCAGGAACTGCGCGATCGGATCACGCCGCGGGAGGCGCTGCACGTCGCCGCGCAACTCCCCAAGCGCCTCAAGATGATGTGGATGTCGCTGGAGCATCCGGATCGCAAGGTCCGCCGCGTCGGCGGAGAGCAGTTCATCTGGGAAGTGCGCCGGATGGCCGGACTGACCGATAACGAGGAAGCGGAACGCGCGGTGTCGGCCGTTTTTGCGGGATTGCAGAAGTTGCTCAGCAGCCCGACCGGCCAGGAAGGCGAGGCGTGGGACGTGATGAGCCAGCTTCCCAAGGATCTGAAGAAGCTCTGGGCCGACGCACAGCGCCAGCATTCTACCGTCAATCCATCCGGGGTCTAGGCGTTTGGATGCTTGAACCGGCGGAAATCGTGCGCGAGGTTCACGCGGCTCTGGAACGCGATCTGCGCGTCGGCCTTCGGCGCCACCCGATTGTGATCGAATGCCAACCCGACGGAAGCCTTGTCCTTCAGGGCGAAACCGAAAGTCTTGCCGCCAAGAAGATCGCGCTGGAACTGGCGGCTTCGATTCGCGGCCCGACGGGAATCATCGACCGGCTTCGCGTCGCTCCGGCGCAACCGATGGGCGACGGCGCGATCCGGGATCACGTACGGGCTGCAATGTTGGAGGAAGGAGCCTTCGTCAATTGCAGGATTCAAACTTCCGAAGAGCCTCGCGTGGGAGCCGGCGCCGACCGGGGCGACTATATCGAGATCGCAGTCGCCGACGGAGCCGTGACGCTCGATGGCCAGGTCGAAAGCCTGTCGCACAAGCGTCTGGCGGGACTGCTCGCATGGTGGGTCCCGGGCACTCGCGACGTCGTAAACGGGATCGAGGTCAAGCCGTTCGAGGACGATAACGACGACGAGATCACCGCCGCGGTCACGATGGCTTTGGAAAAGGATCGCCTCGTCGATGCCGGCTCGATCAGGGTCAGCACCCGCAACTCGGTGGTGACGCTCGAGGGCGTGGCGCCCAACCGCCGCCAGGCGGAGATGGCTGAAGCGGACGCCTGGTACATCTTCGGCGTCGATGGCGTCATCAACCATCTGCGCGCCGCGCGGGAGTAACCGCGCACGGGGAGACAACTATGGAGCGACAGCATCCAGGTGAACAGGCAAGGATTCCTTCAGATTCGATCTTGCTCGAAGGCACGCTGACCGTACCCCAGGGCGCCAAGGGTATCGTGCTCTTCGCGCACGGGAGCGGCAGCAGCCGGCTGAGTCCGCGCAATACTTACGTGGCGAAGGCGCTGCACAAAGCGGGCATCGGCACCCTGCTCTTCGATCTTCTGACTGAGGAGGAGGCCGCCGATCGCGAGAATGTTTTTGATATCGATTTCCTCGGCCATCGCCTCACCGACGCGACCAAGTGGCTGCGCGCGCAAGCGAAATTCGCGAAATATCCGGTCGGATATTTCGGCGCGAGCACCGGCGCCGCCGCCGCGCTGGTCGCCGCATCGCGGGATTCCTCGATCAAAGCGGTCGTTTCGCGAGGTGGCCGCCCGGACCTGGCGATGAAATGCCTGGCGCGGGTGAAAGCGCCGACTCTGCTTATCGTCGGCGGCGACGACAGCCCGGTTATCGAAATGAACCAGGCGGCGTTCGAACGGCTCGAATGCGAGAAGGCGATGAAGATCGTTCCGGGCGCGACTCATCTGTTCGAGGAGCCGGGAACGCTGGAGGAAGTCGTGAGGTTGGCGCGCGATTGGTTTGCGAAATATCTGACCGCCGGCGCGGCCGGGAAAGAGGCGCCGGCCGATTGCCCAAACGACGACGAGGACATCGTGTTCGCCGACCGCGTCGAGGCCGGGCGCAAACTCGCCGCGCGCCTGCTGAAATACAAGGATCAGCAGCCTGTGGTTTTGGGCGTGCCGCGCGGCGGCGTGCCGGTCGCGTTCGAAGTCGCCCGCGCGCTCAACGCTCCCCTCGACGTAATAATCGTTCGCAAGCTCGGCGCGCCGGGGCAGCCGGAGTTGGGCGTCGGAGCGGTGGTGGACGGCGATCATCCCCAGACGATTCTCAATCCCGAAGTGATGAGCGTGCTCACAGTTTCGCGCGCCTATATCGAACGCGAGGTTCGCGACCAACTGAAGGAAATCCACCGGAGAAACCAGATCTACCGAGCCGGACGCGCCCGCGTCGAGCTGAAGGATCGCACCGTGATCGTCGTTGACGACGGAATCGCGACCGGCGGATCGATCCGCGCCGCGCTGCGCGGAATCCGGCAGCAGGCGCCGAAGAAAGTTATCCTCGCGGTGCCGGTCGGACCCGCCGATACGATGGCGTCGCTGCGCGACGAAGTGGACGAAATCGTATGCTTGAGCACGCCGCCGACGTTCTTCGGAATCGGCGAATTCTACGTCGATTTCCATCAGCTGGCGGACGCCGAAGTTATCCGCCTGCTGGAACTCGCACGGCCCCAGCAGCCATCCGCCCAGCCGCACCACTGAAACCGATTGCACCCGCAGGAGTGGACGATCATGCTTCATCGAAAAAATCTTTGGCTCGCAATCGTGCTGCTGATCGGCGGCTTTGCCGCCGCATCAGCCAACGCTCAACCCGCAGCAAAAACGAATTACGCCAGCGCGGATCAGATTGAGTCCGCATTTCGCGGACATAGTTTCATCCTCGGCGATAACAATCAGACCGCCGAGGTGAGGGCGGTGGATTGGAGCGCGGATCGCTCGGTCAAGCTTCCCTTCTGGTTTGGAACGGGACAAATGGTCCCGCCCGAATATCGGCCGGCCAAAGGCGACTACTACGTGATCAGCGAGTCATGGATCGTTCGCAAACTCACCGACAAGGAGTTGCTGATCCGGGCCGGCAGCAAGCTTCAGAAACCCGACGCGGTGCTCGTCACCGTCAAGACTCGCTACAAACAGCCTGGCATGATTCTCCCGACCATCGTGCAGTACTCCGGCACCCGCAGCTTCACGCGCGAGGACGGCAGCAAGGTCGATATCGCCGTGCTTGACGAAGTATCGCTTCCCGCGCAATGGACCCAGGGCGGCCGGATACCGCCGAAGTATTCGCGATTCACGGTGAATCTGGCGCAAAATCTGCACTGGAATTTCTGATCGCGCCGGCTCGTTCGCCAAGCGAAAGCGTCTCAAATAAAAACGCCGGAAGCAGCCCGGAATTCTTGATTGAATCAGGCGCGCCTGAAATTCTGCCTGATCTGAGGAACAAAAGAATGACAGCTCGAACCTGCGTCCTGACCGGCGCCCTGATGATTGCGATCTGCTCTGCGACTGCGCAGGCGCAACAAGTCGGTTCCCATATTGGTTTTCTGCGGAGCGCCGCGACCGACCGCGATTTTCGGATCGGCGCGTTTCGTCACATGGAAAACGTCTTTCCAAATCGGGTGATCAACCGCGCAGCGCCGGTGATCCAGATCCCGCGCGCCGAGCGCGCGCTCGACTTGAGCTACGAATTCGGGGGCCGTACCCGAAAGCTCAGCGACATCATGGAACGCACCAACACCACCGGGCTGCTGGTCATCAAGAACGGGAAAATCGTCTTTGAGAAGTACTATCTCGGCGCCGACGAAAATTCGATGTTCACTTCGATGTCGGTGGCCAAGTCATTCACCTCGACGCTGGTTGGCCTCGCGATCGCGGACGGCAAGATCGCAAGCGTGGATCGTCCCGTCACCGACTACATCCCGGAGCTGCGCGGCTCAGGCTACGACGGCGTGTCGATCAAAAACATCCTCCAGATGTCGTCGGGGGTTAAATTCAGCGAAGATTACGGCGGCCGCGACGACCTCTCCGAAATGTGGAGCCGAACGATGGAGCGCAATGTACTGTCGCTCGATGACTACGCGCGATCGCTCCCGCGCGAGGAAGCGCCCGGCAGCCGCTTCTACTACCGGAGCATCGATACCCAGGTGCTCGGATGGCTCGTCAACCGCGTCACCGGCGAGCATCCTGCCGACTACTTGTCGCGAAAAATATGGCAGCCGCTTGGAATGGAGCACAATGCGTCGTGGCTCACCGACGGCACCGGGATGGAAGCGACCTTCTGCTGCATCCAGGCGACGCTGCGCGACTACGGGCGTTTCGGGATGCTCTTTCTGAACCACGGTATGGCAAACGGAAATCAGATCGTGCCGGCGAAATGGGTCGATCAAGCCACGACCCCAAGCTCGCCGCAGGTGCAGCCCGGCAAGCTCATCCCCGGCAATCCGCTCGGCTATCAATTCCAGTGGTGGACGTTTCCGGGAGCTGAAGATCATGCCTACTCGGCCGAAGGCGTCTTCTTTCAGTTCATCTACGTGAATCCGCGCGAGAACGTGGTGATTGTGAAGACCAGCGCCAACGACGGCTTCTGGGACGAGGAAAAGGAAGCGGAAATTTACGCCGCCTACGACGCGATCGCTTCCGCGTTGCACGGTAATTGAGCGGCCCGCGATTCGGCCACGGCGATGATCAACAGAGGTGCAATCGATGATCCAATGTCTCATGGTGCATGAACACGACGGCCACTACCACAGAATTCCGGACGCTGAAGTCGAAGATTGGGAGGAAATCCTGGACGAGATCGAAGGCGAGCCGGTACTGATCGACAGCATCCAGGGATGGCCGCCCTACACTCACGTCTATCGCCTGCCCGAGGGTTCAGTCTATCTAGTCGCTTCCGGACTTGAAGACTGACTATCGTTTCACGACCGGGTAAATGCACCGGGCGCGTTTCACACGTCGAAAATCACGCGCGAACGCCATCCGGCGGGCGAGTTCTCGACCGTCAGTTGATGGTAGGTGACGGCTTTGATTTCACCGCGAAACGCGTGGCGTTCCGGGTCGAAAGGTTCGCCTCGAAGCGTCACGCGGAGCGATCGGCCGGCCTCCTTGACCGAAGCGCCGCGCCAGATGAACCCCTCCACCGTGAAAAGAGCAAGCAGCTCCATGAGCAGGTCGTGCATCAGATCGGGATCGGTTTCGGCCTCGACCGCAATCTCCCGATCCTCGATTTCCGCGACGCCTGCCGTCTCGACCAACAGCGCAGCCAGGGCAAGGGCGGCGCGGCGGAACAACTCGCCGCGCGTGGGAGCCTCCAACTCGATGCCGAGGTCGCCGGTGTGCTCGAACTCGCGAAATAGGACCGCGTCTTCCGCGGGCGGCGCGTCCGCTTTCGTCGGCATCAGCCCTTGATCACGGCAAACGGCTTGAGTCGCGCGACCCGCCGGGTTATGTGTGCGGCTTCCATGACCTCGACCACCTCGGCGACGTCCTTGTAGGCGTGCGGCATCTCCTCGGCGATGCCGGCGCGGCTGTGGGCTCTGACGGTAACCCCCAGCGCCTTTAATTCGGCGTGCAGGTCGCGCCCGCCGGCCTCTTTCTTGGCTCTCATTCTGCTCATCAACCGCCCAGCGCCGTGGCACGACGAGCCGAAAGTCTCGCGCATCGCGGTTTCAAGGCCCACCAGCACGAACGAGTAGCGGCCCATATCTCCGGGCACCAGCACCGGCTGTCCGAGCGGACGCAGTGCCTCGGGCAGCGCGGGATGGCCGGGTCCGAAGGCGCGGGTGGCGCCCTTGCGATGCACGCATACGAGTCGCTTTTGGCCATCCACAATGTGCTCTTCGAACTTGGCGATATTGTGGCAGACGTCGTACACCAGCTCGAAGCCCAGTTCTCGCGGCGCGATCGAGAGCGCTTGCAGGAAGGCCTGCTCGGCGAGATGCATCATCACCTGCCGATTACACCAGGCGAAGTTCGCGGCGGCGGCCATCGCGCCGAGATAGGCTTGCCCTTCCGGCGAGCTGATTGGAACGGCGGCGAGCTGGCGATCGGGCAGGCTGATTCCGTAACTGGCCATCGCGCCGCCGACAAGTTTGAGATAGTCGTCGCAGGTTTGATGGCCCAGGCCGCGCGAGCCCGAATGGATCAGAAGCGTGACCTGACCGAGTTCGAGCCCCATCGCATCGGCAACCTTCGAGTCATAGATCTCATCGACGCGGCTGACTTCGAGAAAGTGATTGCCCGAACCGAGCGTGCCCAGTTGCTTCGCACCGCGCTGGTAAGCGCGCTCGCTGACGCGGTCGGGGTCGGCCCCCGCGAGCATTCCGCCTTCTTCGGTATGTTCGAGGTCGCGCTCGGTAGCGTATCCGTTGCGCAGCGCCCACCTCGCGCCTTCGGCGGCCACTTCCTTGAGTTGCGCGATCGACAGTCCCGGTATCGCGCCCCAGGAGCCGACTCCGGCCGGAATTTTGGCGAAGAGCGCGTCGGCCAGCCGATCTATTCGCGGCTCGACGAAGTTGAAACGCAGGCTCGTGCGCGCCAGGCGCACGCCGCAATTGATGTCGTAGCCGACCCCTCCCGGCGATATGACGCCTCCACGGGCATCGACGGCCGCCACGCCGCCGATGGGGAAGCCGTAGCCCCAATGGATGTCGGGCATCGCCAGCGAGTAGCCGACGATCCCCGGCAAGCAGGCAACGTTGGCAACCTGGGTGAGGGCGGGATCTTCGCGCATCCCCTCGATCATGCGTGCGCTGGCGTAGACTCGTCCGGGCACCCGCATCGCGCCTGTTTTGGGAATCTCCCACAGATGGTCGCTGAGTTTGATCAGGTCCATACTTCTGCCTGGCGCAGAAAAATCATCCGTTCATTATTTGTTCGCGCTCATCGGTGACTCAGAAGTTCGGTCATGGACTCGCCGACATTCAGGCGGCTCACGGTCTCGGCGAGCATCGGCGCCAGGCTTACCACCTGCAGCGGGATCGAACCGTGCTCCGGAGCCGGCAGACTGTCGGTCACCACTAATCGTGTGAGCGGTAAAGCTGAAAGCCGGCGGATCGCGGGGCCGACCAGCAATGCATGGCTGGCAACCACGGTGATCTCGGGAATGCAACCGGCGGCGATCATTGCGGTCGCGGCAGCCTCGATGGTGCCGCCGGTCGATATCATGTCGTCCACTATGATCGGCACGCGCCCGGCGACCTCGCCAACGATGCCGCGCACTTTTACTTCTTCGCCGCTGATGCGGATCTTGTGGGCGATTGCGATAGGCCGGCCCAGCAGTTCGCCGTAGCGTTCGGCGATTTTGACGGCGCCCAGGTCCGGTGCGACGATCACGGTCTTGTCAGTGACTAGTTCCTCGATCGCGTTTGCAAAGAGCGATACCGCGCTCAGGTGCTCCAGCGGCATGGCGAAGAAGCCCTCGAGTGAAACGGTATGAAGATCGAGGGCGACGATTCGCTCGAAGCCGACAGTTTCCAGCAGGTCCGCGATCACCCGTCCGCCAACCGCTTCGCGCCCGTTTGCCCGGCGATCCTGACGCGCATATCCGAAGTAAGGAACTATGCCGGTAAGACGGGAGGCACCCGCCCGCCGGCAGGCGTCAGCGAGGAAGAGCAATTCCATCAAGTGGCGATCCACCGGAGGACCGGTCGGCTGAACCACGTAGACGTCGCATCCGCGCACGCTCTCTTCTATTTCTGCGTGCAACTCGGTGTCGGGGAAGCGGTTGAGAACGGAGCGGCAGACTCGGGTTCCGAGCCTTTCGGCAATCGAGTCGGCGAGCGGCGGGTTTCCGGAGCCGGCTACAACAACGAGATTCATGTCAGTACATCCGCAAATCCAGGTTGCTCATTTGTTATCAGCCTCAACCGAGCCGTTGGCAAGGATCGCCGGGGACTCCACGTGGCCGAAGCGGGGAATGAAGTCTAGCATTAGCGGTGATACCGCTGGATACAGCGACGATCCCGATGAATCCCAGAGCCAAATAGCTTACCGTCATGGTAAGCTCGTAACGCTGAGAGCCAATCCTTAATGACTTACAAGACTATCGAAAAGCCGAAGCACGGATGGGCCGTCGCCCCGAATCTGCTCGACTACGAGAAAGTCTGCGCAGGATTTTCGTGGGATGCGGCGCGGCGCGAACTCGACGGCTTGCCCGGCGGCCGCGGCCTGAACATCGCGCACGAGGCGATCGATCGTCATGCGGCCGGCGTGCTCGCCAATCACCTGGCGCTGCGATGGATCGGCAAGGGCGGCGAGACGCGCGATTTCTCGTATGCCGATCTGCGCTTGCTCACCAACCGTTTTGCCAACGTGCTCCGACGGCTGGGTCTCGGGAAGGGCGAGCGGGTGTTTATGCTCGCCGGGCGTGTTCCCGAACTTTACATCAGCGCGCTCGGGACGCTGAAAAAAGGAAACGTCTTCTGCCCGCTGTTCTCCGCCTTCGGCCCGGAACCGATCTGCCAACGGATCGGCATCGGCGATGGCCGCGTGCTGGTGACCACCGCCCTGCTGTACAAACGCAAAGTCGCCGAGGTGCGCGCCTCGCTGCCCGGGCTCAAGCACGTGCTGCTGATCGGCAAGCCCGAGGAGATTCGCGCGATTCCCAACACGGAGGATTTCCATCAGCTGATGAGCGAGGCGAGCGAAGATTTCGAGATTCCCGCGACCGATCCCGAGGATCTCGCGCTGCTTCATTTCACCAGCGGCACCACCGGCAAGCCCAAGGGCGCGATGCACGTCCATCAGGCGGTCGTCGCGCATCATATGACCGGCCGCTTCGCGCTCGACTTTCATCCGGACGATATTTTTTGGTGCACGGCGGACCCCGGATGGATCACCGGGACCTCTTACGGAATCATCGCGCCGCTCACCAACGGCATCACCAGCATCATCGACGAGGCGGAGTTCGATGCCGAGCGATGGTACGCGTTGCTGCAGAAGCAGGGGGTTACCAACTGGTACACTGCGCCGACCGCGGTCCGCATGATGATGAAGGTCGGGACCGAGGTGATCCGCAAATACGATCTTAGCCGCTTGCGCTTCATCGCGAGCGTGGGCGAGCCGCTCAATCCGGAAGCGGTGATATGGGGGCAGGAAGCGTTCGGCCTTCCGATTCACGACAATTGGTGGCAAACGGAGACCGGCGGCATCATGATTTCGAACTTTGCCGCGATGGATATTCGCCCGGGCTCGATGGGGCGGCCGCTTCCCGGCATCGAGGCCGGCGTCGTGCGCCGCTTGAAGGACGGCGCCGTCGAGGAGATCGGCGAAGCCGGGGTCGAAGGGGAACTCGCGTTGCGGCCCGGTTGGCCGTCGATGTTTCGCGGTTACCTGAACGAAGAAGAGCGCTATCGCAAATCCTTCGCGGGGGGATGGTACCTCACCGGCGACCTGGCGCGGCGCGACTCCGACGGCTACTTCTGGTTCGTCGGGCGGGCCGACGACGTGATCAAATCGTCGGGTCATCTGATCGGGCCGTTCGAAGTCGAGAGCACCCTGATGGAGCATCCCGCGGTCGCGGAAGCGGGCGTGATCGGCAAACCGGACGCGATGGCCGGTGAAATCGTGAAGGCATTCGTCGCACTGAAGCCTGCCTTCACGGCGAACGACGAGCTTCGTAGCGACCTGCTCGGCTTCGCGCGCAAGCGGTTGGGCGCGGTGGTCGCGCCCAAGGAAATCGACTTCATCGCCAACGTGCCGAAGACCCGCAGCGGAAAAATCATGCGCAGGCTGCTCAAGGCGCGCGAGCTCGGCCTTCCCGAGGGCGACATCTCGACGCTGGAGAGTTAGTAGCAAGTGGCGCTGCAACCGACCATCGCGACACCCAATCTTGATGCCGGGCACGCGATCGCCCTGCTGCGTGACATGATGCGCATCCGGCGCTTCGAAGAAAAGGCGGCCGAGCTGTACAGCGCGGGCAAAATCCGCGGATTTCTCCATCTATATATCGGCGAGGAAGCCGTCGCGGTTGGCGCGATGCGCGCGCTCAAACCGGACGACACGGTCGTCGCGACCTATCGCGAGCATGGACACGCGTTGCTGCGCGGTGTTTCGGCCGACTCGATCATGGCCGAGATGTACGGCAAGCAGGAAGGATGCAGCCGCGGGCGTGGCGGCTCGATGCATCTGTTCGACGTGGCGGCGCGATTTTACGGCGGCAACGCAATCGTCGGCGGCGGGCTGCCGCTCGCGATCGGTTTCGCGCTGGCCGACAAGCTGCAGCATCGCCAGCGCGTGACCGCGTGCTTCTTCGGCGACGGCGCCGTGGCCGAGGGCGAGTTTCACGAATGCATGAACCTGGCGTCGTTGTGGAAGCTCCCGGTGCTGCTGTGTTGCGAGAACAACCTCTACGCGATGGGCACGGCGCTCAAGCGCGCGCAGTCGCAAACCGATCTGAGCCTGAAAGCGGCGGCCTACGAAATGGCGTCGTGGCCGGTCGATGGGATGGACGTCGCCGCGTGCGAGCAAGCCGCCGAGCGGGCGGCGCTCGCGGTACGCTCGGGCGAGGGGCCGTGCTTTCTCGAATTCCGGACTTATCGCTTCCGCGCGCACTCGATGTACGATCCGCAGCTCTATCGCGACAAGCGCGAAGTCGAGGAATGGAAGAAACGCGATCCGATCGCGACCTTTCAGAGTCGCCTGACAACACAAGGCGTCCTGGATGACGCGAAAATGAAGCAGATCGAAGACGAGGCCGCAGCAGAGATCGAAAAAGCGATCGCTTTCGCCGAGGCCGGCACCTGGGAGCCGATCGAAGACCTTATGCGTTTCGCGTACTCGGGAGGCAAGCGGGAGTGAGCCCCGACGCGCAGAAAGTGAAGATCACTTATCGCGAGGCGATGCGCCAGGCGATCCGCGAGGCACTAATCCGCGACCAGCGCGTCTTTCTGATGGGCGAAGATGTCGGCGCTTACGGCGGATGCTACGCGGTGAGCAAAGGATTGCTGGAGGAATTCGGCCCCGACCGCATCCGTGACACACCGCTTTCCGAATCCGCGTTTGTCGGCGCGGGAATCGGCGCGGCGATGAATGGGATGCGGCCGATCGTGGAAATCATGACGGTCAACTTCAGCCTGCTGGCGCTCGACCAAATCGTGAACAACGCGGCGACGATCCCCCACATGTCAGGCGGCCAGATCAACATTCCACTCGTGATCAGGATGACCACCGGCGCCGGACGGCAACTCGCGGCGCAGCATTCGCATAGCCTCGAAGGATGGTACGCGCACATCGCGGGCATCAAGGTGCTTGCGCCGGCCACCCTGGAAGACGCGCGCGGGATGCTATGGACGGCGCTCGAGGATCCCGACCCGGTGCTCATCTTCGAGCACGGCACGCTGTACAACATGGAGGGCGAGATGGCCGCCGATGCGGGCGCGGTCGAGATCTCGAAGGCCGCGGTACGGCGCGCGGGGACGGACGTGAGTCTGATCACGTACGGCGGCACGCTGGGCAAGACGCTTCAAGCCGCCGAGCAGCTTGCGGCATCGGGGATCGATGCGGAGGTGGTGGATCTTCGCTCGCTGCGGCCGCTCGACACCGGGACGGTCCTTGATTCGGTCACGCGCACGCATCGCGCGGTGATTATCGACGAAGGATGGCGCAGCGGCAGCATCTCGGCGGAGATCAGCGCGCGGATCATGGAAGGGGCGTTCTACGAGCTCGACCTGCCGGTGGAGCGCATCTGCAGCGCCGAAGTTCCGATGCCCTATGCCAGGCATCTCGAGGAGGCCGCGCTGCCGCAAGCGTCAACGATCGTCGCCACCGTGACGGGGATGATGGGCGATCATGGCTGATTTCCTGATGCCCTCGCTTGGCGCCGATATGGAAGCCGGCACCGTGCTGCAATGGCTGGTGAAACCGGGCGACGCGGTCAAACGCGGCGATATCGTTGCGGTGGTGGATACCGAGAAGGCCACTATCGAGGTGGAAATTTTCCAGACCGGCGTGATCCAAAGGATCGTTGTGCCCGAAGGAGAGAAAGTCCCCGTCGGCACGCTGCTGGCGGTGATTGCCGTACAGGGCGAGGTTGCCGCTGCCGCTCCCGAGGCGAGACCCGCTGAGCGGACGCCAATGGTTCCCGCGCCTGCTCCACCGATTCCGCCTGCTGCTGCGCGTGTCGCGGTGAAGCCGGCGCCGGCGCCTGCCGCGCCCCATCGCGCGCGTATCTCGCCGCTCGCGATGCGAGTCGCGATGGAACTCAAGGTCGATCTCGCGACAGTCAAGGGCACCGGTCCTGACGGCGCGATCACCAAGGCCGACGTCGAGCGCGCCGCCAAGGCTCCGCCGCCGGCTCCCGCACCCCTTGAAGCACCGGCGCCAGTGGCGCCGCGGAAGCCCGCGGTCGCGCCAATCGATCGACGTGCGGCTATGCGCAAAGCGATCGCGGCGGCGATGGCGCGCTCGAAACGCGAGATACCTCATTACTACCTCGGCACTCACATCGACATGAGCAAGGCGATTGGGTGGCTGAATGCGGAGAACCTCAAGCGTCCGGTGACCGAGAGGCTGCTCTATTCCGTGCTGCTGCTGAAGGCCGTCGCGCTTGCGGTTCATGAGATACCCGAGATGAACGGCTTCTGGATCGACGGCGCGTTCAAGCCGAGCGAAGCGGTTCACGCCGGCGTCGCGATATCGATCCGGCAGGGCGGCCTTATCGCGCCGGCGATTCACGACGTCGAGCGCAAGTCCCTCGGCGAGATCATGGTGAGTCTGAGCGATCTGGTTAAGCGCGTGCGCGCCGGCGTGCTTCGCAGCTCCGAAATTGCCGATGCGACGATCACCGTCACCAGTCTCGGCGACCAGGGTGTCGAGAGCGTCTTCGGAGTCATCTATCCGCCGCAAGTTGCGCTGGTGGGTTTCGGCAAGATCCTTGAGCGCCCGTGGGCAAGCGGCGGATTGGTCGGCGCGAGGCCGGTCATGATGGCGAGCCTGTCGGGCGACCATCGCGCCAGCGACGGCCATCGAGGCGCATTGTTTCTCACCGCCGTCGAGCGTCTACTACAGGAGCCGGAGAAGCTGTGACCGACGACGAGATAAAGGCGCTTTATCTGCGTGAGCTGCACAAGATCGCGCCCGAGGCCGAGTTGAGCGAAATCGATCCGGCGGTCGATCTGCGCGAGCAAGTTGACCTCGACTCGATGGACATCCTGAACCTCGCGATTGCGATTCACGAAGCGACCGGAGTCGATATCCCGGAAGCGGACTATCCGCAAATGACCAGCTTAAACGGCTGCGTGGCCTACTTGCATTCGCGCACCAGCTAGAGCGAAAAGGAAGAAGGGAGGGACGGCCGTAAATTGGCACATCCGATGCGACTTCAGCGCACTGTGTCCCAACACTCGACGCCCAGGACGGTGAATTCAAATGCAGCGCCCCGTTCAAATTACCTCGCGTGATTTTCAATTGACCCCGGCCATGGAGGCGCAGATCCGCGAACGCGCCGACGACCTACAGCTCTACTTCCCGCGGCTCACCGGATGCCACGTCGTGGTCGAGGCTCCGGTTCACCACCACCGCAAAGGAGGGCCGTTCGACGTTCGGATCGATCTGCGCGTGCCCCGTGCGGAGATCTCCGTCAACCGGCAGTCGGCCGATGATTTGGCGATCGCGATCAGAGATGCATTCGATGCCGCTCGCCGTCGCCTCGAGGATCATATTCGCGAGCTCCGGCGCGACGTCAAAGCGCACGAACTACCGTCGGTTGGCCGCGTTGCCCGCATTTTCCCGAAAGAGGGCTACGGCTTCCTCGAAACGCCGGACAACCGCGAGATCTATTTCCATCGCCACAGTGTCCTCGGCGAGCATTTCGACGCTCTGACGCCCGGAACCGCGGTGCGCTTTGCCGAGGAGGAGGGTGACGAAGGTCCGCAGGCGAGCACCGTCGCGATCGTCGGAGGTAAGCGGGTCACATAGCCGGGCCGGCCTCACCAGCGGCGATTTTCCCCTTGACGAAATTCTGCGCCACCTGGAAATCGCCAAAGTCCACCGCCGCCGCGAGCGGCGATGGTCATACGGGCGGGCTTCCTGCTAGAACCGCATCATCACCAGCCCGACGCGAGGAGGGACGCGGTGGCCAAGTATGAACGGCTAAGCCCCCTGGACCGGACATTCCTCGACCTCGAATATCCTGAAGCGCACATGCACGTTGCGGGCGTGATGGTCTTCGACGCCGCGCCGCTTCGGACCGCCGCCGGCGGAATCGATATCGAAAAGATCCGGAAGTACATTGCGTCGCGATTGCATCTCATTCCCCGTTATCGACAGCGGATCGCGCGGATACCGCTTGAGAATCATCCGGTGTGGGTGGACGACGATCGCTTCAACCTTGAATATCACGTGCGGCACTCTGCGCTGCCTCGGCCCGGCGGCGACGAGGAGCTCAAGCGATTGACGGGCAGAATCGTCTCGCAGCAGCTCGATCGCGGCAAACCGCTTTGGGAATTGTGGATAGTCGAGGGACTCGACGGCGATCGCTTCGCGATGATCAACAAGACCCATCACTGCATGATCGACGGAATAGGCGCCGTCGATCTCGCGTCCGTGCTGCTGAGTCCGTCGCCGGACGCGACGATTCCCGACGCGCCGCCGTGGAAGCCGCGACCCGCACCCTCGCGGACGGAGCTTGCGATGGAGGAAGCTCGGCGGCGGCTCGGGGCCCCGCTGGAATTCGGCAAAGCGGTGCTCGGCGCGATGCAAAATCCGGCCGAGACCGCGGAGAGCATCGGCGACCAGATTTTCGCGGTGACCGAAACGCTTGGCGCGGGGCTGTTTCCAGCTTCGCGGTCGCCGTTCAATCAGCCGATCGGGCCGCATCGGCGATTCGACTGGATGGCGATCGAGCTGGCGGACGTTAAGCGCGTGAAGAACGCGCTCGGCGGGACGGTGAACGATGTCTTGCTGGCGACGGTGGCGGGTGCGGTTGGATCGTTTCTGAGCGGCCGGGGATTTTCTCCTGAACAAATTGCGGAACTCGATTTCCGCGCACTGGTTCCGGTCAGCGTGCGCGCTGCGTCGGAGCGGGGCACGCTCGGAAATCGAATCGCGTCATGGGCGCCACGGCTTCCGATCGCGGAAACCGATCCGCGCCGGCGCCTGCAGGCGGTCCACGCGGTCACCGCAAATCTCAAACAATCGCGGCAGGCGATGGGTGCAGAGGTGCTCGCGCGGGTCAGCGAGTGGACGGTGCCGACAATTTTGTCGCTCGCGATGCGGCTGGCGGCGCGTGCACGCTCGTTCAATTTGACCGTCACCAACGTGCCGGGCCCCCAGCTCCCGCTTTATCTGATCGGCTCGCGGATGTCGGCGGCATATCCGCTGGCGCCGCTGTTTTTGAATCAGGCGCTCAACATCGCGCTGTTCAGCTACGATGGCCGCGTGCATTGGGGATTGAATGCGGATTGGGATGTGCTGCCTGATCTTGGCGATCTGGTCGCTGCAATTCGCGTATCATTCGACGGGTTGCTCCAGGCGACCGAGCCGGCGCACGCTCGAAAGCGGACCCGCAGCCGCCGGCCGCGCGCGCGGGATTCCTCGGGCAAAAACAAACGCTGAAATTGCGGTAACGACCCGCGCGGCGCATCTTCGCCGTCGCGACGATTCATAAAGGAGAAGGACAAAGGCGTGAGCATAAAGGCGGTGATTTGGGACTTTGGCGGCGTTTTCACGACCTCTCCCTTCGAGGCCTTCAACCACTTTGAGAGCCAACACGGCCTGCCCAGGGACCTTATCCGGACTGCCAACAGGACCAATCCCGATTCCAACGCCTGGGCGCTGTTCGAGCGTGGCGAAATCGACGGCGCCGGCTTTGACCGGAAATTCCTGGAGGAAACCACCGCGCTCGGTCACCCGGTGCGCGGAGCCGAAGTTTTGCCCCTGCTTTCCGGCGAGGTACGGCCCCGGATGGTCGAGGCGCTGACCATCTGCAAGCAACGCTTCAAGGTCGGTTGCATCACCAACAACATGATCCACGGTAACGGATCAGCCTTGGCCACAAACCCCGAAAGCGCCTCGCGTGCCGGCGACATTATGCGGCACTTCGACGCAATCATCGAAAGCTCCAAGGCCGGCGTGCGAAAACCCGACCCCAAAATTTATCTGATGATGTGCGAGCGGCTTCGCGTCGAGGCCAGCGCCTGCGTTTACCTGGACGACCTCGGCATCAACTGCAAGGCCGCGGCGCAGCTTGGGATGGTGGCGATCAAGGTGGTGAGCGAGCACCAGACTTTGGCCGACCTCGAAGCCGCTACCGGGCTGACCTTCCCCAAGGTCATCGCCCGACCTGCCTGAGCCCGCGAAGAAGTTCCGCAGCTACGCTTACGCCCGCGGCCACGGGACCGGATGGCCGGCGAAGGTCAGGACGCGCGCGAGATGCTCGGGGTTGAGGCCGTCGCAGACCTCCGCAACCCACATGCAGAAATCGATCAGATCACCGTCGATTTGATCTTCGGGCGGACGCGGCTCGTAGCGGTTCCACAAGCCGTAAACCATCGCCATTGACGGGCGGCCGCGCCCCAGGTCCGCAAGTTCGAGCGCGTACAGGTGGCCGCTCTTCGATCGCCAGTAGGCTCTGCCCGCGCGCTTGCCCACGGCACGTTCGAGCGATTCGGCCACTTCCGGCCGGGTGTCCAGTTCCTGCTCCCAGAGGATCGGGTCGGCGCGCAAGTCGGCGAGTTCGTCCGCGGTCGGCGTCACAAAGTTCATACGCGATTCCCCACCACGCGATTGAGATACGGGATGATTGCGGCGACCAGGTCGGGTCCGCGGTCGTCCTGAAGAAAATGCGCGGCCCGGTCGAACAGGATTGGCCCCTCGGCGTGCGGCATCAGCTGCTTCAATCGGTTCGCGTACTCGATCGGGAAGACGGCGTCCTCCGGCGCCCACAGCAGGATGGTCGGCGTGCGCCCCAGCTCGGGCAGCCGGCGCTGGATCATCGTCATGTCGGCCCACCGGCGATCGCCCTCGCTGAGCGGAATCGTCCTCGGCCAGGTGAGCACGACGTGATCGGAATCGGGCTCGTCGAAGACGTGATGATAGCCCCGCTTTTCCGCCTCGGTCATCCCGCGCCTGGTTATCGCCGACGGTCCCGCATGGGAGAGCACCTTGAAGCGCTTCATCAGGAGCTGGCCGATTAGCGGCGCGTGCCAGGTCGTCCACGGCAGCGGCGACTGATGGAACTTGCCGGCGTAATCGGTGTACAGCCAGGTGTTCATCAGGACCAGCGCCGCGAGCCGATCGAGTCTTTGCAGCGCTGCTCCCACGCCCTGCGGCCCGCCCCAATCCTGTCCGACGATCACGAAGCCGCGCAGATCGAGCTGGTCGACGAGCGAGACCAGGTCGGCGATATGATGCGCCAGGGTAAGCGCGGCGTCGACGCGCGGATGGTCGGAGTAGCCCGACCCGATCCAATCGGGAACGACAACCCGGTAGCCCGCTTTGAGGATCGGGTCGATAAAGTCGCGGTAGAGAAATCCCCACGTGGGATTTCCGTGTAGCAGGATCACGGGCCGCGCGCCACGGTCGCCTTCATCGACGTAGGCCATGTTGCGGCCGTTGACGCGGATGGTTTTCTGATCCCATGGGAAGAGCTCTTTGAGCCATGCGGGCTTTTGCCTGATCGCGGATTCAAGCGGAATTTCCATATTGAGTCTCCGATATCAGCGATCCGCGCCGGCCGCTCCCTTGGCGAGGCTTCCCGCGCGCTCGAAATACTCGGCCGCGGCGCGAAACGCGCCCGCCGCGCGCGCGAACGTGTCGAAGGTCGCCAGTCCCCGCTCGCGCGCGAGCACGCTCGCGCCGGCCACGACAATGGCCCGCATGTCGGGCGCGATGTGCTGCGATTCGACCGCGATCGCGAACGGCTTGTGCGCGCGCTCGGCGAAGCGGGCGAGCCTGTCGAGCAGGGGGATGCTTTCCTTGACGTCGATCGGGCGCCGCGGGCCGCCAAACGCCAGTCCCGGCCTGAACTCCATCACGATCGCGTCGATCGCCGGATCGCAGTCGAGAATGTCGAGCACGCGATCAAGCTTGTCCTGGCCCTCGTTCGAGCGCGGTCCGATCGTCCATGCGGCGTCAAGCGGATTTCGGTAGCTGCCGCCGATCACCTGGAAAAAGCTCTTGAACTCGTCGTAAGAAGCTTCCGACAGGGCGGGGACCTTAAGTCCGTGCGTCGCAAACGTGTCGCTGATCACCACCGACTGACCGCCGGTCATCGCGACCAGCGCCATCCCGCGGCCGCGCACGGGCCGCGCCCGGGTCAACAGCTCGATCGCGTCCAGCATCGGCTCCAGCCCCGGCACTTCGACCGCGCCGCTCTGAAGCATCGCCGCACGCCATACCGCCGCCGGGGTCGCGAGCGATCCGGTGTGCGAGAACGTCGCGCGCGCGCCCGAGTCGGTCACTCCCCCCTTCCAGACCAGCACCGGGACGCGCGCCGTGGCGCGCTTGAGGCTCTCGAAAAAGCGCCGTCCATCGCGTACTCCCTCCACATAGATGCCGATCACGCGGGTCGTGGGGTCGGAGGCCATCACCTCGAGGTAGTCCGCCGCCTCCAGCATCAGCGCGTTGCCAATCGACGCCGCCATCGAGACCTTGATTGCGCGTCCCGGAGCCTGCATGCAGAAACTGATCGCGTGGGTTCCGCTCTGCGAGATGAAGCACACGTCGCCCGGTTCGCCCGCGAGCAAATTTTGGGAATTGAGCATCCCCAGCCCCGGATTGCACAGGCCCATGCAGTTGGGGCCGACCAGAGCGATGTCCGATTGCGAAGCGACCTTTTTCAGTTCCGCTTCGAGTTCCACCCCGATCGGATCGCCGGTTTCGGAAAAGCCGGCGGTGAAAAATCCGATGCCCGCGACTCCCGCCGCGATGCATTGCGCAAGCGTCTGGGGCGCGATCTTTCGCGGAACGGACGCGATCGCGTAGTCGATCGGTTCCCGAATCTCGGACAACGTACTGAAGTTGCTGATGCCGAGCGCCTTGATCGCGGCGGCGTCCCTTTCATCGGGCTGGACCGAAAAGCGCTTGCCTTTGAAGTTATCCAGCGCATGGAGCCACTGAAGATCGCGCGAGACTCGATCGCCGATCACAACCGCGCTGCGAGCCTTGAGCGCGCGCCCGAGGTTCCGCTGGCGGCGCGCTTGAAGCGCCGCCGCTTCTGCGGCCGGGATTTGCCCCTGCGCGGCGTCTTTGGCCTCGGGCTCTAACAGAATGCGGGCGTCGAGCACGCTCAGCCCCGACTCATAGGCGGAGATCGGGTTGAGGTCCATTTCCCTGATTTCGGCGCGGCGCGCGGCGAACTCGGATATCCGGACCAGCAACTGCGCGATCGCGTCGCGGTCAACCGCCGCTTGGCCGCGCACGCCATCGAGCAGCGCGGCTCCGCGCAGCTCCGCGAGCATCGCGCGCGCCTCGCGCTTGTCGATCGGCGCGATCCGGACCGCGGTGTCCTTGAGCACTTCAACCAGCACTCCGCCGAGACCAACCATTACCATCGGACCGAACTGGGGATCGCGCACGATGCCTGCGATCAGTTCCAGTCCCGCCGCCGCCATGCCCTGCACCGCGACGCCCTCGAATCGCGCGTTGGGAGCTTTTTGCCGGAGATTTGCGCGGATTTCCTCGAAGGCCTCGCGTACGTCCTTCCTGGAGGCCAGCCCCAGCGCGACGCCGCCGACGTCGCTCTTGTGGGTGACGTCGGGCGAAAGCAGCTTGAGCACGACCGGAAAGCCGCGCCGCTCGGCGGCGGCCGCGGCGTCGTCGGCGCTGCGCGCGGGCTCGGGCATCTGGGTTGTGATGCCGATCGCTTCGAGGATTTGTTTGGATTCGATTTCCGAAAGCGCACTGCGGCGTTCGGTCGCGGCGCGCGCGATGGTTTCGTCGACAATATTCGCGTTCAAAACTTCCGCCTTATAATCGAGAGGTTGGGGTTGATAAATATCCGGCGAGACTGTGCGATCTCTTGCACCAGTTGATAAGTCAGTCCGGGTCGCATTTGCAAGCGCGATCGCGTCGAACTCGGCGGCGAAGTTTGCGCGCCGCCCGATGCGGCGAAGGTTGTGCGCCGGAGCATGCATAAGGCATCCTTTTTCAAGAATCCTAAATAGTGCTATGCGGAGAGTAGCGATCTGCCCACCGGGTGAAACGAGAGGGAGAACCAATGCCGGACAAAGCAATTTACACGCAACTCGCGGAGAAGTTGAAAATCAACGGGCGGAAATCCCAAATGGTTCCGCGCATCCTGGAAAAGCTGCTGGACGCGGACGAAGCGCGGCTGGTTCTCGCCGCCGCGCCGCCGGCTACGGTTCAGGAGCTCTCGGCGAAAACGGGGATCGATGCGGCCAAAATCGAAGCGATGATCGATCCGTTGTTCCGAAAAGGCATCCTGTTCAAATCCAGGAAACCCGATGGGATCCGTTACTACCGCGTGCGCCAGGTGCTCCAGATGCACGACTCTACCGCGGTCATGAACAATCCGCCTCCCGGCATGCTCGACCTGTGGAAGGAATACACGCGCACCGAGTGGGCCGAGGAAAGCAAAGTGTTTCAAACGCCGGTGCTCCGGGTAATTCCAATCGACGTGAGCATCGAGCCCAATTCACAAGTCCTCCTCTCTGACGATGTCCGCAATTTGATCCACCAGGCCAAGAACGTCGCGGTCACCAAATGCTCTTGCCGGGCGATCGACGGCGCCTGCGGACAGCCGGTCGAGGTGTGCATCCAGCTCGATCGCGCCGCCGATTACTGCATCGAGCGCGGTACCGGCCGCAAGCTGACCACCGAGGAAGCGCTCAGCATGCTGGAGATGTGCGAGGAGCACGGCCTGGTCCACGTCGCCGAGAACAAGCAGGGCGTCGGCCACGTGATCTGTAACTGCTGCAGCGATTGCTGCATCAACTGGACGGCGATGAGAACCGGCGTGGGGAAATTCGCATCGCCCAGCCGCTTCCGCGCCGCAATCGATACCGACGAGTGCAACGGATGCGAGAAGTGCGTTGACCGATGCATCTTCGATGCCCTCACGATGACGGACGACGGCAGCTATGCCACGGTTGACCAGGAGAAGTGCATGGGCTGCGGCGTATGCCGGCCGGCTTGCGTGCTTGACGCGATCAGCATGCAGGTGGTCAGGCCCGAGGAGTTCGTTCCGGCGTAATCAGCCGCGATCGGAGTCCGCCGGCGGGTATCCGAAAGCACGTATGCACGAGCTGCAGATCACCGAGCGCATCCTGAATATCGTTCTCAAGCACGCGACCGGGCAGGACGTGAGCAAGGTCGTCCGCATTCACCTGAGAATCGGTGCGCTGTCCGACCTCGAGGACGAGTGGATCCAGCACTACTTTGACTACCTCAGCCGCGGCACCGTGGCCGAAAACGCGATACTCGCGATCACGCGGACCGGCGCAATCCTGCGCTGCAAGTCGTGCTCCTGCTCCTTCGAGGTCAGCCGGGAAGAGTTGGGGCGCGCACAATGCCCGGATTGCGGGGAGACGGGCTTGGAATTGGTCACCGGCCGTGAATACGTGATCGAGAACATGGAGGTGTTATGAGCGACGCGGTCAGGCTGATCGAAATCAAGGAAGAGATTCACGCCGACAACCAACTGGTGGCGCAAGGCCTGCGGCGCCAACTCGAGGAAAAGAAAACCTTCTTGCTGAACCTGATGTCTTCGCCCGGCGCCGGCAAGACCAACACCATCCTCAAGACCATCGACGCGCTCCGCGACCGCTTCCGATTCGGCGTGCTGGAAGCCGATATCGACTCGATGGTCGATGCGGAGCTGATCGCGGCCCGAGGCATCAGCGCCGTGCAGTTGCGCACCGGCGGCTTCTGTCACCTGGATGCCGCGATGGTAGCCAAGGGTCTCGACGCGCTGGACCTCGACGCGCTCGACGTCGTTCTGATCGAGAACGTCGGCAACCTGGTTTGCCCGGCGGAGTTCGACACCGGCGCCGTCAAGAACGTGATGATCCTGAGCGTACCCGAAGGAGACGACAAGCCGCTCAAGTACCCGTTGATGTTCACCGTGAGCGACGTGTTGCTGGTCAACAAGATCGACTACCTCCCGTTTTCGGATTTCAACCTGGAGGCGATGCGGGAACGGGTGCTGAGGCTCAACCCGCGCATCGAGATTTTCGAGATCTCGGCGAAAACCGGCCAGGGCGTTGACAATTGGGCCGCCTGGCTCGGCCGCGAAGTGAGCAGCTTCATCGCGCCGGCATCCGGCGCTTCACGGCCGAGGATCGGAAAGTTCCTTAACACTTCTCGCTGCTAGAGTCGGGCCCGCCGGCGGGCGGACGTACGGCTTGAATTACGAGATGTTCTGTTTTATTAACTAAAAGTAATGTTCAGGAGTGGACATAGCGCCGGACGGAAATCGTCCTGGGCGAAGCTCTATCGCGGCGGCCTGCGAGCGGCGTCGGACGGGGCGAAGTCATGATTAAGTACTTCGCGATGGACGCGCTGGCCGTGGCCGCGGCGATTGGCGGCGTAATCCTGATGACGGTTGTGGCGCGGGCGGGGACCGACAGCGCCAACGTTGCCGCGACCGAGGACGATTGGGTTCGGGCTCCGGCGTCCGGTGTTGACGATTCGGATTCAGAGCCCACGAGTTACTTGCAGCCGGACGGCAGCCAGGCTGGCATTGACCATCCGCAGCGTGGCGGTAACAACGCGCCGGTTACGATCGTCGAATACTCCGACTTCCAATGCCCGTATTGCCGCCAGGAGGAGAGTGCCGTGCGGCGGGTGCTGAACATATACGGGGGCCAGGTGCGGTTGGTCTATATGGATTTCCCGTTGCCTTCCCACCCACAGGCGATGGCAGCAGCGATGGCGGCGCGATGCGCCGATGAGCAGGGCAAGTTCTGGGCGTATCACGACACGCTGTTTGCAAGTTCTTCGGGTCTTTCGACGCCCGAATTAAAGGCGGCAGCCACGCAGCTTGGGCTGGACTCCGTAACGTTCGACGGATGCCTGGATCGGCACAAGTACGAGAGTGCGGTACTCGCCGACAAGACGGAAGGAGAGAGGGCCGGCGCGCACGGAACCCCGTACTTCATCGTAGGCGGCCGTTCGATGAGCGGCGCTCAGCCGCTTTCAGCATTGGAATCAGTGATCGACGAAGAGCTTCGCAGCCGGTAGGCAAGGACCGCGGGCGCTGGCGGGCCGCTGCTGGCGGTGATCGCGGGGAGCGCCAAGCGAGGCAGGCCATCTCGGGACAGCGCATGGAGCCCTCGACACGAGGCTCTATTAACAAGCGGCGCTTATCTTATAAAATCGGCCAAATAATCGAATCAATCGATCGGGGAAGGTAATGGCAGACAGCAATTCCAACTATCAGCTAGGTACGCTTGCGATTCATGCCGGACAGCAGAAGGATCCCGCCACCAACGCACGGGCCGTGCCGATCTACGCGACCTCGTCGTATTTGTTCAACGACACGGAGCAGGCAGCCAACCTGTTCGCGCTCAAAGAGTTCGGGAACATCTACACGCGCCTGATGAACCCGACTAACGACGTGTTGGAGAAGCGGCTGGCGGCGCTCGACGGCGGCGCTGCGGGGCTGGCGTTTGCCAGTGGCCAGGCGGCCATCACTGCGTCCCTGCTGACGATCGTGCATTCGGGGCAAAACTTCATCTCGGCCAACAGTCTGTATGGCGGGACGTGGACGCTGTTCACGCAGACGTTCAAGCAGCTCGGCATAGAGGTCCGGTTCTTCGATCCCAAGCGGCCCGAGGAAATCAGCAAGCTGGTGGACAAAAACACCCGTGCGGTATACATCGAGACGCCCGGCAACCCGAAGAACGACGTGCCGGACTATCGCAAGCTCACCGACCTCGCGCACAGCCACGGCCTGCCCACGATCATCGACAACACGGCCCTCACTGCGGCCCTGTTCCGTCCGATCGAACACGGCTTCGACATCGTCGTCTATTCGACCACGAAGTTCATCGCCGGCCATGGCGTGCACCTTGGTGGTGCGATTATCGATAGCGCCAAGTTTCCGTGGGCCAAAGAGCCGAAGAAGTGGCCGGAATTCACCGCGCCCAGTCCCTCGTATCACGGGCTGGTGTTCGAGGAGGCGTTGCGGCCGATTGGCAACATCGCTTACATCCTCCACATCCGCACCCACTGGCTGCGCGACACGGGCGCCTGCCAGAGCCCGTTTGGATCCTTCCTGACGCTGCTCGGACTGGAGACGCTGCACCTGCGGCTGGAGCGGCATTCTCAGAACGCGCTAGCCGTGGCGAAATTCCTCGAGAAACATCCTGCCGTCCAATGGGTGAACTATCCGGGCCTGCCCAGCCACCCAGATCACGCCAACGCGAAAAAGTACCTGCCCGACGGACAGGGCGCGATCGTCGGCTTCGGCATCAAGGGCGGCAAAGCATCCGGCGTCAAACTGATCAATGGCGTCAAACTGTTCAGCCATCTCGCGAACATCGGCGATGCGAAGTCGTTGATCATCCATCCCGCCTCGACCACCCACTCGCAGCTCACGCCTGAAGAGCAGGCGCAGACCGGCGTGACGCCCGAGTACATTCGCCTGTCGGTCGGGATCGAGGACGTGCGTGACATCATCGCGGACCTCGATCAGGCGCTGGCGGCTTCGCAACGGTAAACGAGCCGGTGGATAGACGCGCCACACAGCCGCTCGCCCAACAGGCGAAGGCGGGGCAGGGTGATTTCGACAGCAGCGACGCGGTCCGTTCCGCGGCGCCGCTGCTGCATGCCAGGCAAGTTACCTTCAACGATCCGCTCAAACTGGAGCTCGGCGGCGAACTGCCGTCGGTCACCGTCGCTTACGAGACCTATGGACGCCTGAACGAGGCGGGCGACAACGCCGTCCTAATCTGCCACGCGATCAGCGGCGACTCGCACGTGGCCCGCCACGACGACGCGGATTTACCCGGATGGTGGGATATCGTCGTGGGACCGGGCCGGTTTATCGATACCGACCGCTATTTCGTAATCTGCGCCAACATCCTGGGCGGATGCCGCGGCACTACCGGTCCCAACAGCATCGATCCGCTGACCGGCGCTCCGTATGCGGCGGACTTTCCCACCGTAACCATCGCCGACACCGTCGAAGTGCAGCGACGGCTGATTGACCACCTCGGCATCGGCCGGCTGCTGGCGGTGATCGGCGGCTCGATGGGCGGTCATCAGGCGATCACCTGGGCAACCCGCTATCCCGAACGGGTGCGTGGATGCGTGGCGTTGGCAACCTCGCCGCGGCTGACCAGCCAGGCGCTGGCGTTCGACGTGGTCGCGCGCAATGCGATCATGCACGACCCGCGCTATCACGGCGGGCGATACTACGGAGCGCAGGGGCCGGCGGTGGGCCTGGCGCTGGCGCGGATGCTCGGGCACATCACCTACCTGTCGCGCGAATCGATGACCGCGAAATTCGGGCCGAGCCGCCTGCGTCCGCGGCAGGTCGCCACGGCGTTCGAGAAAAAGTTTTCGGTCGGCGCCTACCTGGGTTACCAGGGCGACAGATTTGTCGAACGGTTTGACGCGAACAGCTACGTCACGCTGTCGATGATGATGGACATGTTTGATCTCGGCGACACGCCCGAGGCGCTGCAAGCGGCGCTCGCGCCATCGCAGTGCCAGTGGCTCGTGGTGAGCTTCAGCAGCGATTGGCTGTTTCCGCCCGAAGAGGGCCGCCAGATCGCCGACGCCTTGCTGGCGCTGGACAAGCCCGTGTCGTATTGCGAGGTTGCCAGCCCGAGCGGCCATGACGCGTTCCTGCTGGGCGACAGTGTCGAGACTTACGGCGGGATGGTTCGCGGTTTCTTTGCCAATCTTTGCGCGACGCCTGAGGTCGTCGAACAGAGCCAGCCGCCGGCGCCACCGCCGTCATCGGGCGCATTTTTTCAGGGCGACCGCGTTGACCTCCGAATCCTAGTGGACCAGATTCCGCTCGACAGCAGCGTGCTTGACTTGGGATGCGGCAGCGGCCAACTGATGTCCGAACTGGTCGCCCGGGGCCACTCCCGCGTCGTGGGCATCGAAGTGGACGAGAAGGCCGTTCTTGCGTGCGTATGCCGCGGACTGAACGTGATTCACGCTGACCTCAACCGCGGATTGACCGGCTTTCGCGACAAGCAGTTCGACGTGGTCGTGCTCTCGCAGGCCCTGCAGTGCATCGACGACACCAAGGGCGTGCTCCGCGAGATCACCCGCGTCGGCGGGCTTGGCATCGTCAGCTTTCCGAATTTCGCGTATCGCAAGTTGCGGGAGATGTATTCCGAACTGGGCCGCGCACCCAAGCTGCCGGGGCTTTACGGCTACGAATGGTACGACACCCCCAATCGCCGATTCGCTTCGATCGTCGATGTTCGGGAGCTCTGCCGGGCAATCGGCATTCGGGTATTGCGCGAGATCTGTCTGGACAGCGAATCAGGCCAGGAAATCCACGACGACCCGAACCTGAACGCCGACATCGCAATGTTCTTTATCAGCGCCTGAAGCGCCCCGACCGCGCCCGTTCATATCCCGGCCCCATCATCGAACTCTTCTGTGCGCACCTGCGCCTGCGTGATGTTGCTTGCGGGCGGCACGCTGCGCGTGAGCCAGACGTTGCCGCCGATGGTCGATCCGCGGCCGATGGTGACCCGGCCGAGGATGGTTGCGCCGGCATAGATCACGACATCGTCTTCCACGATGGGATGCCTTGGGATGCCTTTGATCAGCGTGCCGTCTTCGGCAACCGGAAAGCTTTTCGCCCCCAGCGTGACGGCCTGATACAGGCGCACGTGCTGGCCGATGATCGCCGTCTCTCCGATGACCACGCCGGTGCCGTGGTCGATGAAAAAACTCGCGCCGATCTTCGCCCCCGGGTGGATGTCGATACCGGTTGCGGAGTGCGCAAGCTCTGAGATGATGCGGGCGAGCAGAGGAGCCCCCAGCAGATAGAGTTGGTGAGCGAGCCGATGGTGGGTGACGGCCCAGATGCCCGGGTAGCAGACGCGTACCTCTTCGACGCTCTTGGCCGCAGGGTCGCCCTGGTAGGCAGCCAAAATATCGTTTTCGAGCAATACGCGTACATTCGGCAGACATGCGGCAAACTCGCGCGTTATCCGGATCGCCTGGTGCGCTTGATCGTGGCTGTTCTGGTTCGGCTGCCGGGATGCGAATTGCAGTTCCAGGCGCACCTGGTTGGCCAGCGAACGCAACGTCCCCTCGAGCGTGTGCCCGACAAAGGAATCGATGCCCTCGGCGGTAAGATCCGGCAGAGCGAAGTGCGTCGGGAACAGCGCCGCGAACAGGCCGTCGATGATTCGCGCCACCGCCTCCTTCGAAGGCAGCGGCGCGGCCTCCTCGCGTGCGCCTCCCGGTTGCGATCCAGCGCGGGCGGCGTGCAGCTCGGCGACGATCTGCTCAAGGTTCCAATCCGAGCCTGCGATCGCGCCGTTATCGTCGTGCTCATCGCGCGATTTCATTGCCCGCTCCATCAGCTATCAAAGAGTCCCTCGAACAAAGCGGTGCTCAGGTACCGCTCGCCGGAGTCGGGCAGTATGACGACGATCGTCTTGCCCGCGTTTTGCGGACGTTTGGCCATCCTCGCGGCTACCGCCACGGCGGCCCCGCTCGAAATACCCGAGATTATCCCTTCCTCGCGTGCCAGCCGCAGCGCGTAGTGGATCGACTCCTCGTTGGTAGCCGGTTCGATTTCGTCAACCAGCGAGAGATCCAGAACTTCCGGCACGAACCCGGCGCCGAGACCTTGAATCTTATGGGCGCCGGGCTTCAGCGGCTCACCCGCTCGAAACTGCCTGAGCACGGGACTCGCGGAGGGCTCAACGGCGACCGAAATAATCGGCTTTCCTTTGGTTCCCTTGATGTAACGCGAGACGCCGGTGATGGTGCCGCCGGTGCCCACGCCTGACACAAGAATATCGACGGCGCCTTCGGTGTCGTCCCAGATTTCGGGGCCGGTCGTTTTCTCGTGAATCGCGGGATTGGCGGGGTTCTTGAACTGCTGCAGAAGAACGTAGCGATCGGGGGCCGACGCCTTGATTTCCTCGGTCTTCGCGATAGCCCCGGTCATGCCCTTCGCCCCCTCCGTGAGCACCAGCTTCGCGCCGTATGCGATCAGCATTTTGCGGCGCTCGATACTCATCGTTTCCGGCATGGTCAGAGTCAGCGGGACATTACGGGCGGCGGCGACGAAGGCGAGCGCAATCCCCGTGTTCCCGCTGGTCGCCTCGACCAGTTCCTTGCCGGGGCCCAGCAGGCCGCGACGTTCGGCATCCCAAACCATCGCGGCGCCGATTCGGCATTTGACGGAATAGGCGGGGTTGCGCCCTTCAATCTTCGCAAGCACCGTAGCCGGGGCCGCGTCGATGATACGATTGAGCCGTACCAGCGGCGTATGCCCGATAGATTGTGAATTGTCCTCGTACCAACGCGGCATGATGTCCTCCTTACAGTCTGTGGTCCGCTGCGCGTGCGGCACCCCAGGATACATCTGCGCTTAAACAATTTTAACGCAAAAACTAATAGTTATACGCCCGGCAGAGCTGACTCAAGCGGACCGATCCGGGTAATCTTCGCCCTCACTCTAGGTATTTTTCCCTGGCGATTCGAGTGATTCGCTGATTCACCTCCGCGCCTCTTTGTTTCAACGTAGATAGCAACTGGAACGGATAGCGCGCGCAGAAAAGTCCCTGCGCTGCGAAGCCGGCCAGAAATCGGAATGAGTCGGAAAGAGGCAGTTGTCCCATCGCTCAAATAATAGTCACGCGCCCATCGCAACCGTGGCACCGGCTGTGAGCGGAGCAATCCGCTCGAAAAAGCAGGCGGTTCAATGGGAGCAGGGACTACACTTGGAGGCGCTGGCCAATCTTGCGCATGAGCTTCGCTCGCCGATGCAGGCGGTGCTCGGCTATCTCGACATCCTGCGCGACGAGTTGAGCGGGCAAATCAGCGGCCGCCACAAGCATATTATCGAGCGCATGAACGCCAATGCGCACGACCTGGCGCAAACGGTTGAAAACGTAATGGACTTTTCAGTCGCGGACGCGATGGCTGAGCCCGCATACGAAGAGGAAATCCGCCCGCACGATCTGATTGGCGAGCTTGCACCGGCGCTCGAGGCGGCCAACGATTCCAAGCGCCTGGAAATCAAGTTCGATCTCGAAGCTGCGCCCGCCGTTTTCCGCTCGCGGCGCCGGCCGATCAATTTGATCCTGCTCAACCTCGCGATCAACGCGATCAAGTTTACCGATCGCGGCAGCGTTACTATCGCGATTCGCCGTGCGGTAACCCCCCAGCTCGGCGCCGCAGTCGAAGTGGAAGTCCGCGACACGGGACCGCGTATCGCGGCCGAGATGGTCGCGCAGGCCTTCAAACCCTGCGTTCAGCTTTCGCGCTCGAGCATCCGTAGGCACCGCGGCCTGGGCCTGGGCCTGGCCGTTGTTCGGCGCAATGCGCAAGCGCTCGGCGCAAAGATCATGATCAAGCCGGTGCTTCCGCAGGGCTCCGCGTTCGTCGTAATAATCCCGATCGCGGAGCCAATCCCGAAGGCTCCCCATCCGATCCACGGCTAAGCGAGCGAGATGCGGCTCACCGGTAGTGGCGCATCAGGCCGACCACGACGCCGCGAATCGCCAGGTTGCCCTCGCCGACCATGATCGGCTGCATTGCGGAGTTGGCGGGCTGGAGGCGAATCTGTCCGCCCGATTCACGGTAGAACTTCTTGACCGTCGCCTCGTTGTCTATCAGTGCGACCACCGTCTCGCCGTTGTCGGCGCTGTCGCGGCCTTCGACGATTATGTAATCGCCGTCGCGGATGCCGTCCTCGATCATCGAGTCGCCCTTCACCCGCAGGCAAAATGTATCGTCGCGCCGGATGAACTCGTCGGGCACGCTGATGGTTTCGTGGTTCTCGACCGCCTCGATCGGTGCGCCGGCCGCAACGGTGCCGAGCAACCGGATCGACTTGGCGGCTCCGTGTTTCTCGGGCACCGCGATCTCGAGCGCGCGGCTGTGATTGCGCTGGCGCTTGATAAGCCCCTTCTGTTCGAGGTTGTGCAGATGCTTATGCACGGTGGCGAGCGACGACAGCCCGAAGTACTGGCCAACTTCGGCCAGCGTGGGTGCGTAGCCGTGTTCCCCGATATACTCGTTCAGGTAGTCGATTAGCTGCTTCTGCCGCTTGGTCATCGTCGCCATTGGGTATCCTCCCCCTTGGGCTTGAACGATTGCAGATGATGGCGAAAATCAGGCGAAAATGCAAGGCCGGGGTAAGTATCCCGGCAGTGTAGAAGCAGCAAATGGACCCCTTTATAATTCAAGCCGAGAGGCCGGTAGTTCAATCAAAGAAACGGTCGAAATCTGGGGATGATGTTCTGACTGATCGTGTGGAGGAGTTCGTCAAGAACGACTACGACGAATTCTCCGCGCGCGGGAGCGTCGCCGAAGATTACCTCAAGCGCCGGGTGGACCTCCATTTTCACGCGGCGGGAACCATCCAGCGTGACACATTGATAGCGGGCAACTATTGTCTTTCGCTGCGTAAGCGCGAATGCGCGGCCCCATCCAAAAGACACCTGACGCGCGCCGTTCGGCATTTGCGTACTAGCACCGATTGTCGTGAAGAAGGTGACGAGCAATCGCCGATGCTTGTCGATGTTATTCAGTTGGTTGAGAAACCAGAGCGGATGAGACGTCGGATTAGCAGCGTGGTACGGCTGCAATCTCTCGATGACTGCCTGCGCACGTGGGGCAAGATATCGTATGCGACGCGCGCCCTTCTTCTTGAAACCTGCAAGGTCTTTGAAGATTGGGAATGCAGTGATTATCGATTCCGCGTCCGTCAGCGGTCGCTTCATGTGTTCGACGGCAAGCGCATGAACCAGGTGATCCAGCGAAGACCGGAAATTGTAGAGACAATCTCCAATAAGGGTAAGAATAACCGGTGGCGTCGATCCGCGCATCTTAGCGTAGACGACATTATCTCCACTTTTCGTGTCGAGTTCGTCGGTGATGAGATACGGACGACTTTCTCTCCAACGGCGAAGTTCTACCCACAGTTCTTTCAGATGCTGATTCGCGCGATCTAGCTTTTCATCGAAGCTGAAGTTTGGCATGATGGATTAGTGGATCACGAACCAACACAAAAGAGTCGCGCGCCAAAAGAAAAAGATCGGATCGATATTCCGATCCCCAAGCGCAGCGAGTTTTTCCACAATCTCACGAAAGCTGCGAACGCCTCTCCGCCCCCGAAGCGTGCGCCACGCGCGAAAGCAAAAGATTGAAGTGACCGCGCGGGTCTTTCTTGTGATTGTAGCGCCAAGCGTATTCGTCCAAGTACGACTGCAAATGCTTCTCTGATACGTTGTGATAGACGCCCGAAATTCCGCGCTTCACTAAGGACCAGAAGCCCTCAATCGTGTTCGTGTGCACGTCTCCGCTTACGTACACGTTCGCCGTGTGATGGACGTGCCCGTGTCGGTAGCCCATCGTTTGGAGTCCCTGATAAAAACGCGCTTCGTCGGTGTATACCGTGGTTGCGGGCATCACGTAATGGCGAATATGACGCAATATGTCGCCCGACTTTGGCCGAGTCGGTATGACTTTCGCCACCACCCTTGGAGCAGACTCGCCGCGCCGTTGAACCATGCCGAACACCGACGCTTTACCGGCGTAATGGCCTTTTGCTCCCAGACGTTTTCCCAGATGTTTGTTTTCATCCGATCCGCCGATGAACGTTTCGTCCATTTCAACTTTGCCCGACATCGGCGATCCATCGTCGCCGAGCGAGTACCGGATTCGATTGAAGATGCGCCAAGCTGTCTTGTACGTAACACCCAATTCGCGGCCTAGCTGCTTCGCGGAGATACCGCATCGGGTGCTTGTGATCATGTACATCGCGTAGAACCAGAGATGCAGCGACGTGGACGATTTGTGAAAGATCGTACCCGCTGTCGGATGCAGATGATGGCCGCACGCCACGCACGTCCACGATTGCCGTTGCTGGTTCGTCGCGTAGCGTTTGAATGACCGCTCACCGTTGCACTTCGGGCAGTGCGCGTGCTCGCCGTCTGGCGATACCCGCGTTTTCCAGAGCCATTGCAGGCAAGCCTCATCGTCTGGAAACTCTTGCTCAAACTCCATCAGAGAATAGCGCGAGTCCGATGATGCGCAACGTGTCGGATTCTTTCGGTTTCTTGTTGCCATACGCAAATTCTACTCTCATGCGCTTATACAGTCAAGGGATACTTACCAAGGCCGGATCATCTTCCAGTGCGAGGGCGTCTAATGACGCGGGGGCGGTTTCGCCATCATGAGTAGGCAGGGCATAATCTCAGCTACGAGCGCAATCCGATGGCGAAACTGCGAATCCAATTCGAGAGCGGCGAGCCCGAAAAAGTAATCGAGTTCGACCCTGCCAAGGCCCCGTTTCATCACGACGGCAAGCCGGGCTCGATCCTCGATGTGATGCTGGGTCATGGCGTCCATTTGGAGCACGCATGCGGCGGCAATTGCGCGTGCACGACCTGCCACGTGATCGTGAGGCAGGGATTCAACAAGCTCGGCGAGGCCAGCGAGCAGGAAGAAGATCTGCTCGACAAGGCGCCGGGGCTCACTCCGACTTCGCGGCTGGGATGCCAGGCCGTGATCGAGGATGCCGACGCGGAAATTGTCGTGATAATCCCGCGCTACACGATTAACCAGGTCAGCGAGGCGGCCGAGGAATGACCGCCGATTCACTTCCCGGCGCGGGGCGCGCGACGCTGAATGCCCGCGTCGAGAAAATTTTCGATCACGCGCCCGACACCCGCTCGCTTTTTCTCTCGCTCACCAGCGGCAAGCATCTGCGCTTTATTCCCGGCCAGTTCATCTCGGTAACGATTCCGCTCGGCGACGAAACCCGCTCGCGCGCATACTCGATCGCCTCGGACCCCGAGGAGCGCGGCCCGTTCGAGATTTGCTTCGATCGCGTCGCGAACGGGCGCGGCGCCGGATGGATGTACGAGCGGCGGGTGGGAGACACGATCGATTTCAGCGGGCCGTTCGGCGCTTTTACGCTCGATCGCGCGCCGGTGGCGGATGCGGGCTTTGTCGCGGAGGGGACGGCGATCGCGCCGATTCGCCCGATGCTGAAGCGGGCTCTCGCTTTATCGGCGCGCGAAGTAGCGGCGCCGAAGATTCATTTGATTTACGCGGCGTCGGATCGCGAGCATCTCCTGTACTCCGCCGAACTCGGCGAGCTGGCGCGGACCGCGTCGAACTTCTCGTACGAGACCGCGATCGCGCCCGCCGAAAAAATCTACGATCGGCTGATCGAGCTGGCGCAAGCCCGCTGGGTCATCGCCGACGCCGATCGCACGCGCCAGTACTATATCTGCGGCGTGGGCAAAGGCGTGATTCGATTGCGCGACCTTTTCCGCGGGGCAGGCTACGAGCGCCGCGCCGTGCACTACGAGCAATGGTAAGCAGGGGGTGACCCCTGCACCCAATGTCAAGGCCGCCCGCCGTTGGCGGGCGCGGCCCCTGCCAACGGCTTAATACTGCACTGCCGTCGCCACGGCCAAGGGCTGCGGCCCCTGCACCCAGTGTTAAAACAAAGATGTGGGCGGAGTTTACCCTGAGTACTCGAAGGGCAGGCGAACCGGATCCGGGATTCTTCGCTCCAGCAACTTCCGCTCTAGAATGACAGAAATAATAGGATGTTCGCCTTCATCCCCTTCCTGGGTTGAGCCGAATTGTTCAACCTCCGGGCTACGGGGCGAACCGGGAGAGCATACTGACGGGGTCGGGGCGCCCGTCGATTCTCACGCCGCGCGCGATCGTGCCCTCGCGCTCGAGCCGGCGCGCCGCAGCTTCGACCATCGCCGGATCGATTCCCAGGATTCGCGCGATCGCGTGCTCGCTCCCGAATGCCGCGGTCTGGAAATATCTGGCGACGATCGCGTACGCCGCCTGCGTCCGCGTGAGCGTGCGCCCCTCGGCAATCGCGTCGGCCCATCGATGCTCCATCGTGTCCCACACGTAGCTGAACGGGTCGGCGCGCTCGTCCACTTTGAGCGCGAGAAATTTTTCCTGCAGCTCTGCCATCGCGCGATCGAACATCGCGCGCCGCGACGGTTGCGCGCATCCGCTCGACAGCTTCAGCACGCGAGTCTCGGCCGCGCCGCGCTCGGAGAGAGCGTCCATCACCAGTTTGGCGCACTGCGACAGTCCGCCGCGCTGGTAAAGCTTGCGATAGCCGCCCGGCGCGGCCCGAAGCTTGAGGAAGGCGCCGAGCATGTCGCGCGCGATGAAGCTTGGGCGCCGGGCGAGCACTTTGCCGTAATAAACCGCCCGGCGCTGCGGCAGCGCGTCCTTTATCCGCCAAGTCATCCCAATCGCGTAGTCGTGCTGGATGTGCTCGGGCATCACGGGCTCGCGGCTTCCCGCGATCGCCTCGCGCAGGCACGGCACGCCCATGCCGGCGGTGAATCCGGTGCAAAATCCGACTTCGCCGATGAATTTGAGCGCGCCTTTCTCGCCGGTCACGCGCCGCGACGCGATCCGCCTGAAGTGAAAGTCGCGATGGCGCTCAAGCGCGTCGAGAATCGCCGGATTGTCTCCCGCACCGCCGGCGATCATCCCGGTATTCGCTCGACGCAATCGGCGAAGATGCGCCGGTAGTTGGTCTTAACCCCCAGCCCGCGGGTGATTCCTTCCAGCCCGACCAGCGCGCGAATCAGGAACACGCCGTGCGGCGGCGATTTATACAGCCGATTTTCCAGCGCGATCTCGCCGACCTTGGCCGCCTTGCCGACGGTGTCGTATTCGAGCGGATCGACCGCGCGATCCACCCTCATCGGCTCGAACAAAATGTGGATGATTTTGACCATCGGCGCCGCATCCTGATCGCGATCGATGTACCCGAGCTTCATCATCCCCGCCGCCAGCGACTTGTCGTCGCCGCTCAGAATCGCGCGCGCGACCTGCAGGTGCGCCTTGCGCACCGGTTCCGGGAAGCGCCGAATCGAGCCGAAGTCGAGTACGCCGAGGCGCGGATGATGGCTGACGAGGTAGTTGCCCGGATGAAAATCCGTGTGCAGCATCCCGAGTTCCAGAATCTGGCGCCACGCGAACTGGTGAATCTTGCCCGCGACCCATCGGCGCAATTCGGAATCGACCTCCGGCCCCATCACGTCCGCCAGCGGATAGCCCTCGAGGTAGGTCATCGTCAGCACCCGCCGCGAGCTGAGCTCCTTGATGAAGCGCGGGATCATGATTTCGCGATCCGCGCCGAGACGGCGGGCGAACTCCACCATGTTGCGCGCTTCGTTGACGTAGTCGAGCTCTTCGCGCAGGCGCTGTTCGAGTTCCCGGTACACCGTGCCGGTGTCGATTTGCTGGCGCATCACGTCGTGGCCGAGCGCCTGCATCGTGCGCAGCAGCAGTTTGAGATTGCCCAGGTCCTGCTCGACCGTATCCTCGACGCCCGGATACTGAATCTTGACCGCGACGTCGACGCCGTCGCGCGTGACCGCACGATGCACTTGTCCGAGCGACGCGGCGGCAAATGCGGTTTCGTCGAAACTGCTGAACAGCGCTTCGGGCCGCTTTCCGATCTCGACTCGAATCTGTTCCGAGATGGTCGCGTAGCTCATCGGCGGCACGCTCGATTGCGTCACCCGCAGGACGTCGAGCGCCTCTCCCGGCAGCAGGTCCTTGCGAATCGAGAGCATCTGGATGAGCTTCATGAACGCGCCGCGAAGCTGCTTGGAGCTCTCGACAATTCGCTGGGCGTTGCGGATGTGAGTTTCCAGCAGCTCGCGATCGCGTGCGGGCGCGCTCAGAAAGGGGCGGCGCAGTTGATTCCACAGGTAGCTGGAGCCGACTTGCGACGCGAGCTCGCCCATCTTGATCGCACGGCGCGCGCGCCCGCTGGTGATTGAGGTGCGTTTCGCCATCAGCGGCCGTCGCGCTCGATTCCCACCCGGTTGATCAGCGTCGCGGCGAGCGCCGCGCCGAAGCCGTTGTCGATGTTGACCACGGTTACGCCGCTCGCGCACGAATTCAGCATCGCCATCAGCGCGGCGAGCCCGCCCATCGACGCGCCGTAGCCCACGCTGGTCGGCACGGCTATCACGGGTTTGTCCACCAGGCCCGCGACCACCGAGGGCAGGGCGCCTTCCATGCCGGCGACGACAACCAGCACGCTCGCCCGGCGAATAACTTCAAGGTGCGCAGTCAGGCGATGAATTCCGGCCACGCCGACGTCGTAAATCCGCGCGACCCGGTTTCCGAACAGCTCGGCGCACAGCGCGGCTTCCTCGGCTACCGCAATGTCGGAGGTGCCCGCGCTCAGCACCGTCACGATCCCGCGTCCCGACGGCGCGCGGCGCTCCTTGACCACCGCGCCGATCCGGGCGTCGCGATGGTAGACCAGTGCGTGAATTTTGCGTTTGACGATGCGCGCCTTGTCCGCGGCCAGCCGGGTGATTATGAGATTGGTTCCCGAGGCGAGCACGCGCCGTCCGATCGCCACGAGCTGTTCGGCGGTCTTGGCCTCGCCGAAGACCGCCTCGGGGATGCCGCGGCGGATGCTCCGGTGGCTGTCGAGCTTGGCAAAACCAAGGTCCGCAAACGGCAGCTCGCCGATGAGTTTGAAGGCCGCCTCGGGAGCGATGCTGCCCGCGGCAACCCGGTCGAGGATTTGGCGGATTCGTTTTTCGGTCATCGGCGCTTGAGCAGTTCGGGGCGGATCGGATGCGCCAGCGTCAACGTCAGTTCGCGCACCGCCCGCGCGTCGCTGCGGGTGACAGTGATCGTCAAATCGCCCTCGATTAATTTTTCGCCGGGCTTGGGAATATGCCCGAGCCGTTCGACCACCAGCCCGCCGATGCTAGCATACTCATCCGCCTCCGAAAGCTTCAGCCCGAAGCGCTCGTTCAGTTCCACGATCGGCGCGCTTCCGACCACCGACAGCACGCGCGGACTGACTATTTTGGCCAACTCCTCGCCTAGGTCGTGTTCGTCCTCGATATTGCCGACGATCTCCTCGATCAGGTCCTCCAGGGTCAGAATCCCAGCCGCGCCGCCGTACTCATCGACGATCACGGCCAGATTTTCCCCGGTGCGCTGCATCGCGACCATCACCTCGTCGAGCGGCATCGATTCCGGAAAATAACTTACCGGCCGCATCACCTCGCTTACCGGGCGGCTGAGATCGGGCGCGTGCAAAAGATCGAAAACGTGAACGACGCCGACGATGTCCGTGATTCGGCGCCGGAAGACCGGGATGCGGCTGAAGCCCTCGCGGCGGACGGTTTCGATCACCGCCGCAAGCGACGCTTCCTCCGGGACCGCATCGACACTGACCAGCGGCACCATCGCCTTGCGCGCATCCGCCTGGGAGAAGCGAAAGATGCGGCTGATCATCAGTTGCTCGGAGGGCAGGATGGCGTCGTGCGGCTGCTCGGAAGCGTCGGCGGGCCGCCGGCGCATCAAGCGCGCCAGATCCTCGCGGCTCAGGAACACGCTGCGGGCATCGGCGGGCACACCGGCAAGCCGGCGAAGCAATCGGCTGAGCACAGTCTCTGCGCCGAGCAGCGGCGCGAGCATGGCCGCAAGCAAACGCAACGGGCGCGCGGCGAACAGCGCAAACGCGTGTGGATCTCCAAGCGTGAGCAGCTTCGGCACCCATTCGCCGAGCACCAGGGTAACCGGGGTCAGAATAAAGGGCGCGAGATAAACCAGCTGCGGGCGGATTTGATGCAGGAAGCTGGTAAACAGGACCGCCGCGACAATAGTGGCGAGGTTGGTGCCGGTCAGGGTCAGCGCGAGCAAACGATCGCGATTGGCCAGCAACTCGCCGAGCATTCGCGATTGCTCATGCCCGACTTCGCTCCCGGCGCGAGCCTTCAAATCGTCGGCTGAAACCAGCGCGATCTCCGAGGCGGCGAAAAACGCCTGCACCACCAGGCATCCAACCAGCGCGGCAATCAGCGTGAGCATCGTCATCGATGCAGCCTCACCAGTTCGACGGTGGCGCCGCGCACGCGCTCGATGGTGGCCTCGAAATCGCCGAGCTTCAGCTTCTCTCCCGCGCGCGGGACGCGCCCGAGCCGGCGCAGGATGAGGCTGCTGAGCGTCTTGCCGCCCCCATAGGTTTCGACCACGCGGGCCGGAGCGAGCGCGTCCGCCAGCTTGCCCTGCGCGATTGCGCCCGACGCCGACCATTCGTTGTCGGATATTTTCGTGAGCTCGGGAATCTCGCTCTCGAACTCGTCGCGAATCTCGCCGAATAATTCCTCGAGCAGGTCTTCGAGCGTCACCAAACCCAGCAGGCGGCCGTACTCATTGACCACCAGCGCGATCTGGAAGCGGCCGCGGCGCATCTCGTCGAATAAATCGGCGAGCAGCTTGCCCGGCGGGACAAAATACGCGGGCCGCATCAGGCGCTCTACCCGCGGCGGCGAAGGCTCCAGGCGGTGCGCGGCGAGATCCTTGGCGTGCAGAATTCCGACAATGTTGTCCCGGCTTTGGCGATAGACCGGCACCCGCGTGAAATTTCCGTGGGTGATTTCCGCGATCAACTGCGCCACCGGCATCTCGATGTCGAGCGAGAAGATTCGCTCCCGCGGCGTCATCACCTCGGACGCGCGCCGCGCGCCGAAGTCGAACACCCGATGAATCATCGCGCGCTCGGCGGGTTCGACCTGTCCCTGGTGCTCGCCGAGTCGGAGCAGGGTCTTGAACTCCGCCTCAGAGACCGGGCCCGGGCGCGGCGACTGCGCCAGCGGCGTAAAATGCCGCGCGAACGGATGAACAAGATCGACCAGCACGGCCAGTGGCCGCGCCGTGATCCACGTCATTGCCGCGGGAAATCCAAGTGCGAATGTCTTTGGGGTAATATCGCAGAACAAAATTACGGTCACGAGCATCGCCGGCGCCGCGACGATCGGTCCCCATTTATCGCCGAGCCACGCCAGCAGAATGATGGTCGCGAGGCACTCGGCGAAGACGTTGCAGGTTTCGTTGAGCCCGATGATGACCATCAACGACTCGAGCGGCCGGCGCATCAGGCGCTCGAGCGCGTGCTGCACCGATAGGCTCAGTTGCTCGCGCGTGTGCTCCAGGCGCGCCATCGAGAACAGCGCCGTTTCGGACGCGGCCAGGGTGGCGCTCAGTACGATAAGCACCAGGACCGCCAGCGGCAGCATGAACATCATCGCTTCTATCTAGCCGCGCGATCGCAGCTGATCCCATCCTGCGACAATCGGTGCGCTATCACCAATCAGGTGGATGCGCCTGCCCCGGACAATCGTGCCGATTCGCCGCACCCCGACCCGCAAGCGGCGCGACAGTTCGGATTCGCTGTGCCCGGGCCTTGCGCAGAATATCAGTTCGTAATCCTCACCGCCGGTGAGCGCGTGCACCAGATTGCCGCCCATCAGCGCACGGTACGCCGGCGACAGCGGGATTCGCGACGCGTCGATCTCGGCGCCGACGCCGCTTCGTTCCAGGATGTGACCCAGGTCCTGCATCAATCCGTCGCTCACGTCGATCGCAGCCGGCGCGGGCTTGAGCGCCGCCAGGCGTTGCCCGGGATACAGCTGCGCCTGCGGACTAAGAAATCGTTTGACCAGATATTTTCTTGCGGCGCGGTCTTTTTTCGCACTGCCGCGCGGCTTCAGCTTGTGCGCCAGGATGCGCCAGCCGAGCGCCGCATCGCCGAGCGTGCCGGTCACGAAAATTTCGTCGCCGGGCCGCGCCGTATCCCGGCGCATCGCAGCGCGCCCGGCCTCGCCGAGCATCGCGATGGTGATCGACAGCTCGCGCGCGCGGGTAATATTGCCGCCCACGATATCGGTGGCGGCTTTGCGCGCCGCGTTGCGCAGCCCGGCGTAAATCAGTTCGAGCGTGCGCACGGCAATTCCCTCGCGCACGGCGAGGTTCACGACGCAAGCAGTCGGGCGCCCGCCCATCGCCGCGATGTCGCTCAAGTTGACGGCGAGCGCGCGCGCACCAAGCGCCTGTGCGGTGCCCCATCGCAGATCGAAGTGAACATTCTCGACCAGGCTATCGATGGTGAACAGCGTCTGCCCCCGCGGCCGCGAAAGGATTGCGCAGTCGTCCCCGGCGCCGAGGATGGTGCGGGGGCCGAGCCGGATTCCCGCGCTCAGTCGCGCGATCAGTTCGAATTCGCCGGGCAGTTTGCCGGATGCGCCGGGCAGTCTGCTCACGGCGTGCGCGCTTTGGCAGCTTGCGCTACAAGCGGCAATTCCGCGGCCAGCGTCAGGCCGCGCCGCTCGTTCGCGAAACGGGCCTCGACCCGGCCACCGGCCGCTTCCGCCATCGTGCGCGCGATATACAGTCCGAGTCTGCGCGCGCCGCGATCCCGGTCTACGCCGGGGCGCTGGAACAGCACTGCCAGTTCCGCCGATGAAAGGACCGCGCCGCCGTCGGTGACTTCAACCGCGATCGATTCGTTTCGCACCCGGGCGCGCAACACGACTTCGCCGCTCACCATCCCTGTGATCGCGTATGAGAGCATGTTTCTCACGATCCGCTCGAAATGACGCCGGTCGAGTTTGCACGCCGGCAGCGGCGCGATCTCGACGCGTAGATTCAGGCGCCGGCGCCGCGCCTGCACGGCGCAATCCTCCGCGACGTCGCTGAGCACTTGACGCGGATCCAGTTCGATCGGCGCCGGGATGACGTGGTTTTCCTGCACCTCGTAGTAGTCCAGCGCGTTGCTCACCACCAGGTCCATGCTCCAGGCGGTCGAGCCGATTCGGTCGAGCAGGTCCGTCCGCTCCTGTGGGCCGATCTCTGTCTCCTCAAGCAGATTGGCGTAGCCGCTCAGCGCCGCGACCGGACTGCGGATGTCATGCGCCATCGTCGCGATTTGCATCTGCCGAAACCGCGCGGCTTCCTCCAGGTCCTGCACCTGTTTGCTCAGGCGGCGGCGGTATCGTTCGATGAAAAGTTCCGTATATTGAGCGACGGCCAGCGCGGCGATCAGACCCATCCAACGGTACATGCCGTATGGCGTCTTGAGCGGGACCAGGTACTCGCCCGCCGCGTAGCTCAGTACCGCCATGGCCGCCATAACAAGCTGCCAGCGCGTATCCCAGCTCACGAACGCCGCGGTTGCCAGCGGACACAACATGATCGCGATAAAGCGCGACTCGGGGTCTCCCGTCGCCCGGCTGATCAGGATGAACATCGCGATCAGAAACAGGATAAACAGCAGGACCCAGAACTTCCAATAGCGCCTGAACGAGCGCGTCCACGACAGCCCGAAGAACATGCAGGTGGCGCCAAGGATCAGGTAGTGCAAGCCTGCCCCCGGCCCATTCGGTCCAAGCACCTGCTGATCGTTGACCAGGTACGCCAGCAGCATGAAGATCGCGAGCACGCCGCCGACTTTCAGAACTCGGATCGATTCCTCGTCATCCTCAGTCCAGATGAACTCCGAAACGGCGCGGCCGGGCTCGGAAGATTTCATCCCGGATCGGTTGTCGTTTTTGACTTGCTCCGCCAATCAGGCTTCCCCGCCGTTTTTTCTGGGGCGTTCAGCTTCTCCCATGATTACCAGTAGCCTGACTTCAGCGCCGGATTTCATCAAGCGCCTTCTTCATCGCGCTCAACGCAAAATCGACCTCGTCCGCCATGATCGTCAGCGCCGGCGCAAGGCGGACCACGTTGTCAGCGTTGAGCGTCCAGTTCAGAACCACCCCGCGCGCCAAAGTCGCGGCGACAAAGCGTCGCGCCACCGCCGCGTCGCGAAACTCGACACCCACCAGCATCCCGAGCCCGCGCACTGCCGCGATTTCCGGCGCGCGCATCGCCGTCAGCAACCGCACGATCTCCTTGCCCATCGTCGCGGCGCGCTCGAACAGGCGCTCGCGCACGATCACGTCGAGGGCGGCCAGTCCGGCCGCGCACGAAAGCGGATGGCCGCCGAAGGTGGTGATATGCCCGAGCGGCGGATCGTGCGAGAGCACGCCCAGCAGCTCTTCGCGGCCGCACAATGCACCCAGCGGCAGGCCGCCGCCGAGCGCCTTGGCCATCACGACGAGGTCGGGCACGACGCCAAAATGCTCGAGCGCGAACAGCTTTCCCGTGCGGCCAAAGCCGGTCAACACCTCGTCGAAGACGAGCATCGCACCAGCGAGATCGCATCGTTCACGCAGGGCGCGAATGAATCCGGGCTCGGGAATGCGCACGCCGCCCTCAGCCTGCACCGGCTCGATAACCACCGCGGCGATCGTCGAATCGATTTTCGCAAGCGCCCGCTCGTCGCCGAACGGCAGATGGAGCACCGGCCCGGGCAGCGCGCCGAACGGCTCGCGCATCAGCCGATTTCCGGCCAGCGCAAGCGCGCCCATCGTGTCGCCGTGATACGCCCCGTCAAACGCCACGAATCCCGCGCGTCCGGTGAACTTGCGCGCCACCTTAAGCGCACACTCGATCGCTTCCGCCCCGCTGTTGGTGAAATAGACGCGCTTGAGCGGTCGCGGGAGAAGCTCGGTGAGCCTTTGCGCCAGCGTAACCTGGCTCTCGATCACGTACTCGCCGTACACCATGACGTGCAGGTGGCGCCGCGCCTGCTCCGCGATCGCGGCGAGCACCTCGGGATGTCCATGGCCGAGGGCGCTGACGCCGATCCCGGCGATGAAATCGAGATAGCGCCGTCCGTCCGACGCGACCAGCCACGAACCCTCGGCGCGCGATATCTCCAGCCCGATCGGTGAGTCGGAAGTCTGCGCCAGATTCTCGCGGAAGAAATGGACGAATTGGCTCATCGCCCCTCAATCATCATATCGATGAATTTGCCTCCGCCGTGGCGCCAATCAAGCGGCGGCGATTGCATCTCGCCGGGTGCGCACACGTACGGTATTCCGATCGCCGCGACCGCCGCCCCGACGGCGGCGGCTTCCGATTCATCGCCGGCGACCGCCATCGCTTCGACTCGTCCCGATAAAGCCGCGATGCAATCGCGGAATTCGCCGAGGTCGCGCACTCGGGTCACGTGCACCGTCCTGAACCCCGGCGAAACTTTGAATGAATCCTCCAGCACCGCGCCGGACGCGAACAGGCTTGGCCTCGGTTCGAAAACCACCGTCCATTCAAGCCCCCGACCCTCGAACAGCTCGACCGGCTCGCCTGCAATCCGCCGCCAGCGCGTGCGCTCGCGCACGGCGCGTATTTCGGCAGCGTCGCGCAGCGGGATTTTCGCCGGTGGCATCGATGTCCCCATACGTTCGAGCGCCGCCGACATTCGCACGGCCAGCTCGCGCGCTCGGTCGCCGGTATGACTCATCACGAACAGATGATGGAGCGACAGGCAGCCCAACTGCTCGAACAGTGCGACATCGCGCGCGAGCAGCTCCGCGACCCGGTCGATACGCGACGGATCGGTGGCGCCCGGCGCCGCCAGGGCGGCGCTGACCCGGCTACCGAATCCGATCACGTTGGGACGGTTGTGAAGCGACTCGATCGTCAGGTCGTCGCCGTACGCCATCACCCAATCGCAATTCGCAATCAACGCCGCGGTCAGATCGGCGCGCGCGTGGCTCCAGTGGAAGACCTCGATGCGCGCGCCGGCGCCGCGATCGATCTCGGCGAGCGTGCGCGCAAACTCCGCGAAAAATATCGGCTCGGCAGAGGCAGCTTTGACCACCACCCCTGCGCCTGCCATCAATGCGATCGCAATCTCATGCATCCCGGCGCCGGCAACGTTGCCGGCGGCGATGAATCCGGCCGCCCTTGGCCTGCCGATCCGGCCGCCGGGCGAAACCCGCGCGGCGATCGAGTTCAACGCGTCGGTAGTGAATGGTTTCAGCAGCGCGTCGATCGAATTGTCGAGCATCGCGACGGAATACCCGGCCGAGCGCGCGATTGCGGCGATCGCTTTGCACCGGCGTGCGTAATCCCGGTCCCGCCAGAGTTCGAACGCGCGAGCCAGCGCCCTGGCCATCCGATCCGCGCCAGGGTTGATATCCTCGGCTCCGCTCACGCGCGCGGCTGCCGATGCTATATCGGATTCGACCAGCCGTGATGAGCCTGGTCCGGCCGCGCCGAATCCCGCGCCCCGTACTCGTGCTTCGCTCGACGCCGTACTCGCGCTCATCGCGGAGCCTCCACCCGCTCGGGGGCCGATCCGGTCCTGCGCGCCGCTTCAATCGCGGAGAATTGCGAGATCGCCAGCGCGCAGCCGCGAGGCTCTGCGCCTATCGCTCGGCCGAGCACGCGAACCCGGCCACGCTCGACCCACCCCAGGTCTTCCGTCATGACCGCGGACACCGAGCCGGCGTTGGCCAGATCGAAGAACGTCAGCAGTCCGGTCTCCCCGCCTGGCATCGGCCTCAACGTGACCGGATCCCGCGCCGTCACGCGCAGCCATGGCGGCGGGATTTTCAACCGCGCCTGCTCATTCGACGCGCCGGGACAGTTGAACGTCGTCGCGTCGTAAAGCTGCGAGCACAATTCCGTCATCCCATATTCGTTAACGACCATCGTGGGCGCGATCGCGAGCAATTCACCGGCCTGCCCGATCACCTCCGAGGCTGGCATCGCTACCGCCTGCCCTTTCGCCCCGCCGGTGTCCATCATTCGTGAACCCGCCGCGAGCCGAAGCTTGACGCCGGCGCGGCGAAGCTCGGAAAACAGCGGGGCGAATGCCGCCGTGGTCCCTAGGATGCACACCGGTTCGCGTCGAATCTCGGCGCCGGCAAGGAACCGGGCCGCCGCCTCGACATCGATACGGTCGCGCGATGCGGCCGGCAGGTGCGTGCCCGTCCCGAATTCCTCGATACACCAGCTGATCATCGCCGCCAGCGACGACTCCGGCATTGCATCCGCGGTCGGATGCATCGCGAGAATCGCCATTCGCCGAGCGTCGGGGAACAGCATCGTGCGCAGATGAGCGATGGCCGAGGCGCGATAAATCGCGGGCCTCGCAACGATATGGCGTCCGCGGCGTTCACGCCCCTGAGTGGTTCCGCTGGTGAGGAAAATGGCCGCTCCGGCCGATTCCATAGCTCCGTCGATCGCAAGCTCGGCGTACTTGAAAGCTACAGTGCTGACCGCCGGGACATCGTCGACGCCGCGCACTGTGCCGGGATCGAGGCCGCGCTCCTGGCAATAGCGCCGATATGCGCCAACCGCTTCGAATTGATGGCGAAAAACCTCCAGAGCAAGCCGGTCGAACGACTCAGGCTCGGGCCTGAGGATAAAGGTGAGAACTTGCTCGTAGATGGACATCGGGTGCGCGTCACAGGCCGACGGGCTATGATCATGGCACCGCCGCCCGCGCTCATTCAATCCTGCGATCCTGCGCTGTCCTCTCTGGACTAAAAATGCCCGTATTTACGCGACTCTCGGAATGGTCTAGACTTCAGCCTGTTGTGGGTGGCGGGGATGCCTCGGTGGTCGGCAAAGGGCCGGGTACGCGGGGCTTTCGGCAGGTTGCAGCGAGTTATTTAATCGATGCCGTCCAACGTTACTCCAATTTGGGTGTAACCGACTTTGCGCGTGCGACGTATTTTTGTTAGACAGGTAGTCTTCGGATCCGGGAGAACCATCGCGAAATGAAGAAATTCGCCGCCGGCGTGATTTTGGGCTTTCTGGCCAGTTGGGCTGTTGCCTTTGCTTCGTCCAGCGTCAGCCACAATGGCAATTTCTGGGGCCGCCTCAATGTTGCCGCCAAGGACGGCTACGTGAATGGCTACTCCGATGCGATGCGGGTGAGCGTCGGCAAACTCGACGTCCTCAATTCCGCCGCCGATCTGTTTCATTGGAAGGGCGCGCGGCGCATTATCCATCAGCTCTCGGGACAGCTGTCGATGGGCGAGGTGACTTCGAATCAGGCGGTCAAGCGGCTGGATGACTTGTATTCGAATCCGAAGTATAGCGAGCTCGATCTCGGCGAGGCGCTACAGACGCTTACGATTCGCGCCAACGAAACCGCGATGCCCGACGCGCCGGTGAAAAGCGCGAAGTAAATCACTTCGAGTTTCTTATCTGACTTATCTGAGGCGGTCTGGTTACGGACCGCCTCTTTTTTCCCGCGACACACGCCGAACGATCGCGCTTGAAACCCCGGGTCCGGGGTCCTAGCCTAATTCGCGGGACATCCACGTGAACGCACCCGTATTCCTGCTCGAAAAAGTTCTTCGCGCCACCGTCGGCGTTCACTCGCATATCCCATCGACGCACGTCTCGACCGCAATTGGCCTGGGCACCGACCGCCGCGGCACCGGCACCGTCGTCAGTCCCGACGGCCTGATCCTCACAGCCCACTACCTGCTGCTCGGCGCGCAGAACGTGATCGTCACGATGCCCGGGGGCGAGCAACTCGAGGCAAAGATCGTAGGCAAGGATTACAGCACCGGAATCGGCCTGCTGAAGGTCGATCGCGATAAAATCCCCTACGTGGAAGTCGTGTCGTCGGAAAAATGCGTGGTCGGGCAGGAGGCGTTCACCGTCGCGAGTTTGGGCGGCGAGAAGCGATGCGCTGATTGCGGCATCATCACCTATCTCGGTCCCTTCGATGCGGTCTGGGAATTCGTGCTCGACAAGTGCGTCTGCGTCACCGCCTCTTCGCTCAACATCGGAATGAGCGGCGGGCCGATCTGCAACCTTCAGGCGCAAGTGGTGGCCGTCTCATACTTGAACTTCGCCGACTTAAGCCGCGCGATTCTTGGCGTGCCGGGCGAATGCTTCCTCGCGATCCGCGACGAGCTGCTCAAACACGGCCGGCGAACCACCGCCGCACCGCGAGCCTGGCTCGGCATCCTCTCGTACACGCTGCGCGAGCACGTTGTGATCGCGGGCGTGATGCCCGGCGGTCCGGGTCAAAAGGCCGGCCTGCAACAGGGCGACCTGGTTGTTTCGATCGATGACACCGACGTTGACAGCCGGCGTGTTCTCTACGACGCGCTCCGCGACCATCGGCCGGGCGAGAAAATCAGCCTCAAGGTCCTGCGCAACAATCGCGTTTCCCAGGTCGATATCCCCGCCGTCGGCGCCGAAGATTACTTCGCCTAGTTTCCCGCCCCGTCGCGCATCAAGCTCGTCCCTTCGGCCGCGGGCGCAAATGCGGCGTCTGCCGATGAATGCTACACGTCCTTGAAGGCTACCTTCTTCTCCGAGGCCTCGATCGCCGCCTGCGCCGCTGCCAGGCGCGCGACTGGAATCCGATACGGCGAGCACGACACGTAGTTCAGGCCCAGGCGATGGCACAGCTTGACGCTGGCGGGATCACCGCCATGCTCGCCGCAAATCCCGATCTTCAAATTCCGGTTCGCCTTGCGCCCGCGCTCGATCGCGATTCGCATCAATCCGCCGACTCCGACCGGATCGAGCTCCGCGAACGGGTCCTTCTTGTAAACTCCGGTGCGAATGTAGTCGGGGAGGAATTTTCCCGAGTCATCGCGCGAGATTCCATACGTCATTTGCGTCAGATCGTTGGTCCCGAATGAAAAGAACTCCGCCGCCGCGCCGATCTGATCCGCAACAATGCACGCGCGCGGCACTTCGATCATCGTGCCGATCGTGAACGGCACCTTGACCCCGCGTTCCTTGAACACTTCGGCCGCCACTTCGCGAATCTGCGCCGCCAAAATGTCGAATTCCTTGCGCTCGCCGATCAGCGGCAGCATGATCTCGGGCATCGCCTTGACGCCTTGCTTGCGCAGCTCGCACGCGGCCTCGATTATCGCGCGCGCCTGCGCCTGGTAAATCTCGGGGAAGCTGATCCCCAGCCGCGAGCCGCGATGCCCCAGCATCGGGTTGACCTCGAACAGGCTCTCGCGCACGTGCTTCAAATGCTCCAGCGTCGTGCCGATTTTGGCGGCCAGGTCGCGCAGCTCGCTGTCCGTATGCGGCAGAAACTCGTGCAACGGCGGATCCAGCAATCGGATCGTGACCGGCAACCCCGCCATCGCTTTCAGGATCCCGACGAAGTCCTCGCGCTGCATCGGCAGGATCTTTTTAAGCGCGCGCCCACGCTGCTCCGCGTTCTCCGCCATGATCATTTCGCGCACGGCCGAGATTCGCTCGGGATTGAAAAACATGTGCTCGGTGCGGCACAGCCCAATTCCTTCGGCGCCAAATTCGCGCGCGATCTTGGCGTCGTGAGGAGTGTCGGCGTTGGCCCGCACTCCCAATTTGCGCTCCGCGTCCGCCCACGACAGAAATTTCTTGAAGAACGACGGCATCTCGGGATCCACCGTCGGCACCCGCCCCTCGATCACCTCGCCTGACGCTCCATCGAGCGTGATGTACTCGCCGCGATGGATTACCGTGCCGTTGGCCGACAACGTGCCCGCGGCGTAGTCGATTTCCAGCGCCGAGACTCCCGCCACGCACGACTTGCCCATCCCGCGCGCCACCACCGCCGCGTGACTGGTCATCCCGCCGCGCGCGGTGAGGATTCCTTCGGCGACCTGCATCCCGTGGATGTCTTCGGGCGAGGTCTCGAGCCGCACCAGGATTACTTTGCGCCCCGAAGCCGCCACTGCGACTGCTTCATCCGCCGAGAACACCGCTTCGCCGTTGACCGCGCCCGGCGACGCGGGCAGGCCGCGCGCGATCACGTGTTTTTTGCTCGCCGGGTCCAGCCGCGGATGCAGAAACTGTTCGAGCTGTTCGGGCTCGACGCGCTTGAGCGCGGTCTTGCGATCGATCAGCTTCTCGTCGGCCATATCCACCGCGATTCGCACTGCCGCTTGAGCCGTTCGCTTGCCGGTGCGGGTCTGAAGCATGAACAGCCGGTTGCGCTCGATGGTGAATTCCATGTCCTGGGTATCGCGAAAATGCTTTTCGAGCTGCGCCGAAATCTTGAGGAATTCCTTGTAAACGGTGGGAAAGCTTTCCTCCAGCGTCGAGTACTGCTCCCCCCGCTCGGCCTCGCCGATTCCCGCGCGCGCGGCCCATTGGCGCCCGGCCTTCAGGCTTATCTGCTTTGGGGTGCGGATGCCGGCGACGACGTCCTCGCCCTGCGCGTTGGGCAGATACTCGCCGTAGATTCCTTTTTCACCGGTGCCCGGATCGCGGGTGAATGCGACCCCGGTGGCGCAATCGTCACCCAGGTTGCCGAACACCATCGATTGCACCGTGACCGCGGTGCCCCAATCGCCCGGGATATTGTTGATTCGCCGGTAGGTGACCGCGCGATCGTTGTGCCATGAGCCAAACACCGCGCCGATCGCCATCCACAGTTGCTCGTTCGGATCCTGCGGGATGTCGCGGCCGACCCGCGCGCGAATCAGCGCCCGGAACTCGTCCACCAGCTCCCGCAAGTCGTCGACCTTCAGGTCGGTGTCGTTCTTGACCCCGCGCGCCGCCTTCTTGCGATCGATAATTTCCTCGAACGGATCGGGGTCGTTCTTGTTCTCCGGCTTGAGCTTGAGCACCACGTCGCCGAACATCTGGCAAAACCGCCGGTACGAGTCCCACGCGAAGCGCGGGTTGCCGCTGATTTCCGCCAGCCCCTTCATCGTCTCGTCGGTCAGCCCGAGGTTAAGCACCGTGTCCATCATTCCCGGCATCGAAACCCGCGCGCCCGACCGCACCGACACCAGCAACGGATTCTTGGCGTCGCCGAACTTGCGCCCGAGCGCCTTCTCGATTCGCGCCACGCTCTTCGCCACGCCCTCGGCCAGGCCCTTGGGATACTTGTGGCCGTGATCGTAAAAGTAGTTGCAGACCTCGGTCGAGATCGTGAATCCCGGCGGCACCGGCAGCTTAAGCCGCGCCATCTCGGCCAGGTTCGCGCCCTTGCCGCCCAGCAGGTTGCGCATCGCGGAGCGTCCTTCCGATACGCCCGCACCGAAAAAGTAGATCTCAGGATGAATACGACCCATGTGAAACTGTGTCTCCCGTCTCCGCATCGTGCGGAATGATTTTGTAAAGTTATGCCGGCTCCGGAGCGGGCGCGCGCGTCCAGCCGATTCGGCCGCTGATCTCTTCGATCAGCCGCGCGATTGGCACCCGATCCTGCGCCATCGAGTCGCGATCGCGAATCGTCACCGTGTCGTCTTCCATCGTCTGATGGTCGATCGTCACGCCGTAGGGCGTGCCGACTTCATCCTGGCGGCGATAGCGCCGGCCAATCGAGCCCGCTTGATCGTATGCGACGGTGAAATGGCGCTTCAGCGCGTCGCGCACCGCGGTCGCCTTCTCGGGCTGTCCCGCCTTGCGCAGCAGCGGATAGACCGCAACCTTGATCGGCGCGAGGCGCGGATCGAGCCGCAGCACGATTCGCTCCTCGTTATCGACCACGTCCTCGTCGTACGCGTCGAGCATGAACGCGAGCATCGCGCGGTCCACTCCCAGCGCGGGCTCGATCACCCACGGCCGAAAGCGGGTCTTGCTGTCCTCGTCGAAATAAGTCAGGTCCTTGCCGCTGAACTTCGCGTGTTGATCGAGGTCGTAGCTGCCGCGCTTGGCCACGCCCTCCAGCTCGCCCCATCCGAACGGATACAGGAACTCGATATCGGTGGTGCCGCTGGAATAGTGCGACAATTCTTCGGTCGCGTGCTCGCGGGCGCGCAGATGCTCGCGCTTGATTCCGAATTTGACGTGCCAGTTGAACCGGAAATCGACCCAGTAGCGGTACCACTTTTCTTCTTCCGCGAGCTCGGGACGAACGAAGAACTCCATCTCCATCTGCTCGAACTCGCGGGTGCGGAAAATGAAATTCTCGGTCGTGATCTCGTTGCGGAACGACTTGCCCTGCTGCGCGACGCCGAACGGCAGCTTGACCCGCTGCGTATCGACCACGTTCTCGAAGTTCGAGAAAATTCCCTGCGCGGTTTCCGGCCGCAGATAGATCAGCGCCGCGGTGTCTTCCACCGGACCCATGAACGTCTTGAACATCAGGTTGAAATTGCGCGCCGGGGTCAGTTCGCCGCCGCATTCGGGGCAACGGTCGCCCGTGATGTGATCGGCGCGAAAACGCTGCCTGCAACTCTTACAATCGACCAGCGGATCGGTGAAATTCTGGAGATGACCCGACGCTTCCCAGGTGCGCGGATGCTGAAAAATGGCCGAGTCCAGCCCCAGCACGTCGCTGCGGTACTGCACCATCTCGCGCCACCACGCCTCCTTGACGTTGCGCTTGAGCTCGACGCCGAGCGGCCCGTAGTCGAAGGTGGATCCAAGCCCCCCGTAAATGTCGCTGGTGGGAAAAACAATTCCACGGCGCTTGCACAGGTTGACCAGTTTTTCCATCGTGACCGGGCGTTTGGTCGCGGGTGCTGCGTTTTCGGCGGACAACAAAAAGTTCCTCCTGGATCGCTCCGGCCGCGCTTGCCCGCCGAGCGAATCGTGGAGCCTATCATGGGCCGGAATGCCTAGCAATTTTCACGATTTGCCGGATATTGCCGCGATTTGCGCGCGGTCCCGGCGGCGCGGCCGCGTTTTCGCAGCCCCGCACATGCGGCGTATGGCCGTTTTCCCGAAGCTCGTGCTACAAGTCCTGACGATCGGATGAGGCGGTCGGCGCCGGCGCGCCCGCGCTCGAGGAGGACTTTCGATGCGAATTTCAAGGCTCGTCATTTGCGCATTTACGGTTGCAGCTTCGATTGCGATTGCGGGATGCGGCCACAAACTGGTCGCGCACAATGGCGAAAGCACCGTCGCCGTCTATCCCGACGAGAACACGTTCACCAAACTGGCCGATTTGAAAAAGCAGGGCGGAGTCGGCGGGATGATCGGAGGGCTTGGCGAAGGAATCGCCGCCAAGCAGGTTGACAACAACACACCCGTGCGAATCATCAACAGCGACGACAAGGGCTCGCAGATCGAAGTGCTCGACGGCGCATACAAGGGCACGCAGGGCTTCGTCTCGAGCGACAACCTGCGCTGATATCAGCTAGAGTGCGTTGACGCCGCGCTCGCCGGTGCGAATACGCACCACCTCTTCCATCGACATCACGAAGATTTTCCCGTCGCCGATTCTGCCGGTACGCGCCGCGCGCTCGATGGTCTCGACGACCTGCGCCGCCAGCTCGTCCGAAACAATTATCTCGAGCTTTACCTTGGGCAGAAAGTCCACGACGTACTCCGCACCGCGGTACAGCTCGGTATGCCCCTTCTGACGGCCGAATCCCTTGACCTCGCTGACCGTGAGACCCTGCACACCGATACTCGACAACGCCTCTTTGACCTCGTCGAGCTTGAACGGTTTGATGATCGCCTCAACTTTCTTCATAAGTCTCCTCTCGGTCTCTGCTCAGGCTGGCCGCGCGGGACATATGCCGGCCGACACCACGCATCCTTTATTAACCATTCTCCTAGGATGCCGCTGGTTCAAGACCCCCGGTTTCGCGCGTGCGCCCGGACGGCTCCGACAAATACCTAGTCCATCCAGCGGGATCGCGGCAATATCCAGCGCAACCTTTAACGCAAGCGCGATGCCAACCGGCATTGTCCGCCGATGCGCGTTACCGGGTCATGGATACTGCTCGGCGCCGCCTTCCCGGAACCTCCACAATGCTCAACTGGCGGGCGTGCGCTTAAGCGACAGGCACTAGCTGGAGGCGGTGGTGTCGCGGCGCTTGGGCTGGAACCTGGGCTCCTCGCCGCGCGATAGGCGCCGGATGTTCTCGCGATGGCGGAACAGGACCAGCGCCGTCATCAGGATCGCGAGCAGCAAGTAATTTTGCGGCAACCCCATCGCTGCGGCCGCCGGCGGCAGCGCAATCGCCGCGCCCATCGACGCCAGCGACATGATTCGGCTAACGGCAAACACCACGCCGAACACCGCAAGCGCGACCAGAATCACCATCGGCGCAATCGCGAGCCAAACTCCCAGTGCCGCGGCCACACCCTTGCCGCCGCGAAAGCGGAGAAACACCGAGCAGATCGAGCCGATATACGCCGCCAGGCCCGTCCACGCGATAATCGCAATTGGAAAGCCCGCCGCCTGCGCCACGATCACGGGAATCGCGCCCTTGAGCACGTCGCCGGCGAAGGTTACCGCCGCCGCGCTTGCACCGCCCGCACGCGCCACGTTGGCCATACCGATATTGCCGGAGCCGACCGCGCGCGGATCGAAGCCGCGTATCCGGCCCACGATCACGCCGGTCGGAATCGAGCCTACGATGTACGCGCCAATTATCAGGAGTGCTTCAATCATCATCTCGTTCGGAAGGGGGCTGAAGCATTATGCTTGGACACCGCCGAGTTGTGGAGGAGCTTCGCTGAAAAAAATCGGGGTGACTGGATTTGAACCAGCGACTCCTGCGTCCCGAACGCAGTGCTCTGGCCAGGCTGAGCTACACCCCGTCTCCGGTTGAGCGTGATCGGGAGAATACAGACGAGTGGTTATAGCATCCGAGGCGACGGCGCGCGAGTCCGCAGAAATCGCGGGTGCTGTCTTAATTCGGGGCTGAGTGGCTGATTTCCAAGTTGCGAGTGTCTTATTTTGGTTTGAGGCGCGGATCGTTGCTGGCAATACACCTAGATGCCTCGATTCCTATCGCAAAATTGCCTACAACAACGGAATCTTGAGCGACTTTGGGGGCGAGCAATTCGAGTGGCAGCTTGCTGTCGGGTAAAGCGTCGATTTCGTGTTGAACTTCATCTGACGCTTTGACAGCCACCTTACGGAGAGACTCTCTCTCCTTTTCGCAGTCCGAAGCGCTGACGAACGTGCCCATCTGATTCCATTTCCATTTCGATAGCGGAGCATTGGCTGCCTTTTCCGGTGCATCTGGTTGAGGCACCATCAGATACCAGCCCACAAGCGCGAGTGCGACAGCGTGGCGGGGCTTCATTCTCTTTTTGGCTGCTTCTTCACACCGAATTCGTGCGCGCGATCAGCTCGCGCATCTCGCGGATAATTTTTCGATAGTCGGGCTGGCCGAATATTCCCGATCCCGACACGAACACGTTGGCGCCCGCCGCCTTCACCTCCGCGATATTACCGAGCTTCACTCCGCCATCGATCTCCAGGTCGATGCTCAGTCCGCGCCGGGTCAACTCGCGCCGGATGTAGCGCAACTTGTCCAGAGCGGCCGGGATAAATCCCTGGCCGCCGAATCCCGGATGCACGCTCATCACGAGGATCATGTCGAGATGCTCGGCGAACGGGATCACGCGGTCGGCGCCGGTCTCGGGATTGATTGCGATCGACGCGCGCGCGCCGAGGGCGCGGATTTGCTTCGCGATCGCGGGGATGTCGGGGCATACTTCGCAATGCACCGAAATTAAATTGGCGCCCGCCTTGGCGAACGCTTCGACGTATCGCGCCGGCTCTGAAATCATCAGATGCGCATCGAGCGGCAGTTTGGTTATCCTGCGCACCGACTCCAGCACCGGTATTCCAATCGACAGGTTGGGCACGAAGTGCCCGTCCATTACGTCGAAATGAATCAGGTCGGCGCCGGCCTGCTCGAGCGCGTGAATCTCTTCGCCGAGCCGGGCGAAGTCAGCGGACAGAATCGACGGCGCTATTTTGTCGGCGGGATCCACGTGTGAAAACTTGCCTCAGTTTACTACCGCATCGCCGTCAAGCTGGATAGCATCTACGTGATTTTCACCGTGAACGAACCAGGCGCGCGGCGAAAAAACCGTCCAGTCCGCCTACGTCCGGCCGCGTCTTCATGAATCCTCGCGCGTCGATCACGTCTTTGAGCACTGGGTCAGCCGCAACGGCGCGATCGATTTCAAAATCACGGTGGCGCGCGAGGAATCCACCGACCACGCCTTCGCCCTCTTCGGGCGCGATGCTGCAAACCGAATAGACGATCGCGCCTGCGCGACGCACGATCGCCGCCGCGTGTTCGAGCATTCGCGATTGTATCGCAGCCATCCGCGCCGGATCGCCCGGCTTGAGCCGCCACTTGATCTCCGGATGCTCGCGCAAGGTCCCGATTCCCGTGCACGGCGCGTCGAGCATCACGTACTCGAAGCTCGCGGGCGCAAGCGGCAGCGCAGCTGCGATGTCGGCGCAAACAAGCTCGACGTTACGATGGCGCAGGCGGTGCGCCAGGCCGCGCGCGTTTTTGAGTCCGCTCTGATTGAAGTCAATTGCGATCACGCGGCCGCTTTCGCCCACCATCTCCGCCAGATGGGTCGCCTTGCCGCCCGGCGCCGCCGCACAATCCACGACGGTCGCGCCCGCACGCGGCGCAACCATTCGCGCGACCATCTGCGACGCCTCGGATTGCGCGTGGAACAGGCCCTCGCGATACCAGCGCGACTCGAAGTGCGGCGCGCCGTTCAGCACGATCGTCTCGGGCGCCCGGCCGGGCGCGCCGATCTCGAAGCCGTCGGCGCTCAGTTTCTCGATTATCTCGGCGCGGGATCCGCGCGCGAGATTGAGCCTGATCACGTTGGGCGCGGCGTCGTTGTTCGCCGTCATCAGGCGCTCGGCGTTTCCGACGCCGAACCAATCGACGAATCGCTCGACCATCCAGCGTGGATGCGAATACACCACGGCGAGAAAACTTTTTTCGTTGCGCTCCCGCGACGGCATCGGCGCCGTCTCGCGCGTCGCGCGGCGCATCACGGCATTGACGAAGCCCGACGCTTCGCGCGCATTGGGAATTCGTTTGGCGATGCTGACCGCGGTGTCCACCACCGCATGCGGTGGAATCCGGTCAAGAAATCGAAGCTGAAAAAGCCCCATCCGCATGATCGCCAGCGCCGCGGGCTGAATCCCTTCGAGCTTGCGTCCGGTCAGATGCGCCAGCTCGTAGTCGAGGCGTCCCCTCCACGCGAGCGTCCCGAGCACCAGCCGCGTGATCAGCCGGCGATCGGCCGGCGCAAAATCGGGCAGCCGCCCGCCCAGCAGAACGTCGGCATAACCGGACTCCTGATCGACGCGGTACAGAATCTCAGCCGCTGCCAGCCGCGACGCGAGCCCTTCGTCCGTGCGCGAGCTCGCTCGCTCGGCCGGCCCCGTTTTGGCGCGTTCTTCGCTCATGTGCCGAACCGCGCGCCGGCTTCCAGGCGTTTGCCGCGAAGGAAATCGGCCGCGGGAATTCTTTTTCGCCCTGCCGCTTGCAGCTCGAGCAGCCTGAGTCGTCCGGTTCCGCACTGGACCACGGGATTCGGCTTTAAGCTGACGATCGTGCCGGGATCGTACCCGCTTGAACTGAGGTCCTCGACCGCGGCACGCCAGACGAGCACTTCGTCGGCGCCCAGACGCGTGCGCGCCACCGGCCACGGATCGTACGCGCGCGTCATCCGCTCGATCTGCACGGCGCTCGCCGTCCAGTCGATCACCGCATCTTTCTTTTCGACCGGCGCAGTGTAGGTCGCCATCGTTTCGTCCTGCGCCGTTTCGATCAGAGCGCCGCGCGCCGCCAGATCGATCGCCTCGAGCATTGCGTCGGCGCCAAGCTCGGCGAGTTTTTCCTTCAACGTCGCTTGCGTGTCGCTTGATTCGATCGGAATCCTGCGCTGCAAATACATCGGGCCGGCGTCCATCCGTTCGACCATCCGCATGATCGTGACTCCGGTTTCGGCGTCGCCCGCGAGGATCGCAGCTTCGACCGGCGCCGCGCCGCGATGGCGCGGCAGGAGAGATGCGTGCACGTTCATCGGCGCGATGGCCGCAACGCTGAGAATCGAAGCCGGTAGAATTCGTCCGTAAGCCGCCACCACCAGGAGATCGGGCGCGAATGCTTTGAGTTCGCCCAAAAATTCCGGCGTCCGAATTTTGACGGGCTTCAGCGCCGGAATTCCATGGCGCGCCGCGAGCGCACCGACCGGACTCGGCTCCGTGCCGAGCCCGCGCCCGCGCGGCTGGTCGGGACGCGTGACAACTCCAACCACGCGCAACGCGGCTCCCGAAGCCATCAGGAGCCGCTCCAAGATGCGGGCCGCCAGGGCCGGCGTGCCCATGAAAACGATCTTTAGTGACTCGGCGATTTTAGATCTGCACCGTGGAGGGGTGCCGGCTTTCGGCCTTGCCCTCCTTGATTAACTTCTTCAGTTTGCGTTTGTAGAGTTCGCGTTTGATTCGGCTGATGCGGTCGATGAAGAGTTTGCCCTCGAGATGATCGATCTCGTGCTGCAACGCCACCGCGAGCAGATCATCGGCTTCGATCTCGATCTCTTTCTCGTCGGGCGTCCACGCGCGCACCAGCACGCGGGCCGCGCGTTCCACCTCGGCAGTGTAATCGATCACCGACAGGCATCCCTCTTCCCAAACGATCTTGCCCTCGGCTTCGACCACCCGGGGGTTGATGAGTTTGAGCAGATGCTTGCCGGGCTGTTCGTGGTCGGTGTCGAGCACGATGATCCGCTTCGATTCTCCGACCTGCGGCGCGGCAAGACCCACGCCGGGCGCGGCGTACATGGTCTGCACCATGCTGTCGATCAGCCCTTCGACGCTGGCGTTGATATTCTTGACCGCGGCGGCCGGTTGCTTGAGCGAGTCGTCGGGAAATTTGCGGATTTTCAGCAGCGCCATCTCAGGTACCGGGTCTTACAAATCTATCAAAGGGGGCCAGGTGCGGCGAGTCCGAGCGGCGCAAGAAACGATTCCACGGCGCGGATACACTCGGTGGGACGCTCGATTTGAAGAAAATGCGAGGTCCCCGCGATCGCTTCGTACGGCAGCCCCAGCTCCTCGGCCATCGCGCGCCCGATCAGCGCCGGCGCCATCACTTCTTCCAGCGCCGGGTCTGCGCACACGAGTTTTACCGGCACCGGGCAATGCGCCATCTGCGGCCACAGATGCGGATTGGCGGCGCTGGAAAAAACCTGCGCCTCGTATTCGCGCGGGCAGGCGAGAATCCAATCGCCGCTGGTGCGATCGTGGCGCAGCGTCGCCCGCGCCATCAATTCGTAAGCTTCCGGCACCCACCTTTTGAAGCGCCTGGCGAACTGCTTCGCCAGCTCCATCGGATCCTTGTAGCGCTCGGGGCGCCGCGCCGCGCGCGAGGCGAGCGATTCCTTGTCGTCATGCTGCAGGTACTGCATCGGATGTTCTTCGCGCGGATAAAACGGCGGATCGAACAACACCAGCGCGTCGAATCGCCGTCCATGCTTGAGCGCATGCATCGCAGCCGTGACGCCCGACATCGAATGGAACAGCCCGGCGGCGGGCTTGGCACCAAGCTCGCGATTAATCGCGTGCCAGACCGCGTCCATATCGGCGATAAAGTTGACCCATGTATGCCCTTGGGCGGTGTGCAACGGGTTGTGCCCGTGGTTGCGGAAATCGAAGACGATCACTTCGTAACGCTCGCGCAACGGTCCCCAGAATGGAAAATAGCCGTCGATCGCAAGCCCGTTGCCGTGACTGAGCACCAGGCGCGGCGCACCGGGGACGCCGTGCTGGCGAACATGGATTGTAGCGCCGTCCTTCATCGTCACATCGAAGGCGTGACGTGCACGCGGCACATGATGCGTCGGTGGATGTTCGTTCTCCTGGTTCATTCGCTCACAGCATCCTTACCGGATCGATGTCGATGGCGAGAAAAATGCCGTCGCGCTCCGCCGCCGGTCCGACTTCGGCGCGCATTGCGGCGATCGCCGCGCGCATCGGGTTCAATTCGCGCGATTTTATCATCACTTGCCACCGGTAGCGCTGCTTGATCCGTTCGATCGGCGCAGGCGCCGGCCCCAGCACGCGGATTGAGTCGGGGGTCGAAGCCTTGGCCAGCGACTTGGCGGCCGCCTCGGCCAGCCGCCTGACCAGGCGCGGCTCCGCGCCCTCGATTCGCACCATCGCGAGCCGCGCAAACGGCGGATACATAAGGTCACGGCGCAGTTGCAGCTCGCGGCGCATGAAGCGCGCGTAATCCTGATCCTTGGCGGCGCGGATGCTGTAGTGATTGGGCGCGTACGTCTGGATGATCACGCGGCCCGCGCGCTCGCCGCGTCCGGCGCGTCCCGCGACCTGCGTCAGCAACTGGAACGTGCGCTCGGCGGAGCGGAAGTCGGGCATGTTCAGCGCCAAATCGGCGTTTACTACCGCGGCCAGCGTGACGCCGGGAAAATCGAAACCCTTGGTGATCATCTGGGTGCCGACCAGGATATCGATTTCGCCGGCGCGAAGCTCGGCCAGCATCCGCGCTCGCGCTCCGCGCAGACTGCTGGTGTCGGAGTCCATTCTTTCGATCCTCGCCGCCGGCATCATCTCCGCCAACGCCTGGGTGAGCCTCTCGGTGCCGAAGCCCTGCCCCTTGAGCCCGTATCCATGGCATTCGGGGCAGGTGTCGGGCGCCGCAGCATGATGGTTGCAGTAATGGCATCGGAGCGAGCGGTCGCGCATATGAAAGGTCAGGCTGACGCTGCAGTTGGGGCACGCGATCACGTTGCCGCAGATATGGCATTGGAGAAAATTGTGAAAGCCGCGGCGGTTGAGAAACACCATGCTCTGGCCGCCCGACGCGAGATTTTCGCGCAGCGCCGCGGCCAGCGCCGCCGAGAGCGGCACCGCGTTGGGAACTTCCACCGCTTCGGGCTTCGGATGCGCCGGCGCCGCTCCATTTGCCGGCCTGGCCGCCGCAGCCTTCCGCGCGCCGGCGACTTCGCGCCGCATATCGACGACTTCGACCGACGCCATCGCGCGATCGTTCACGCGCCGCGAAAGCCGGATCAACCGGTAGCGTCCGCGCCGCGAATTCGCATACGACTCGCTCGACGGGGTCGCTGAGCCGAGCACTACCGGGCATTTGGAAAATCCCGCGAGCGCGACCGCGAGATCGCGCGCGTGATAGTAAATTCCTTCTTCATTTTTGTACGAAGGGTCGTGCTCCTCGTCGACGACGATCAACCCGGCGTCGTGAATCGGCGCGAAGATCGCCGAGCGCGGTCCGATCATCACCCGCGCATCCCCGCCAACCGCCGCCATCCAGCTCGCCCATCGCTCCGACACGCTCTGCGCACTGTGGGCGACGGCGACCAGCGAGCCGAAGCGCGCGCGAAACGATCGCACGATCTCGTCAGCGAGCGCGATCTCGGGCACCAGAACCAAAACGTTTCGCCTGGCGGCAAGCGCTCGTGCGGCAAGCTTGAGGTAAATTTCGGTCTTGCCGCTGGCGGTGACACCCCAGAGCAAGAACGCCTGGTAGCGCCGATTCTCGATGGCCGGCGAGATCGCCTCCAGCGCGAGTTGCTGTTCATCGGTGAGATCGAACTCGGCCGCCGCGACGCCGTGGGATGGAGCGGCGGGCGCCGCCTCGATCGCGATCAAGCCGCGCCGCGCAAGGCTCTTGAACGCCGCCCGCGCGCCGTCGATTTCAGCGATTACCTGCGCAACGCGCGCGCCCGTGGCGCCGGCGTTGGCGATCGCATCGAGCACTTCACGCTGCTTGTTGCCGCGAACGCCCTCGATGCTTGCGCCTGGGGCGAGCCGCGCGATCAAGTCCGTGGTATCGCGATGCCTGCCCGTGGCGGCGTCGCGGCGCTCCAGCGTGCCCTCCGCGATGAAGCGGGCGAGCGCGGTGCGCACCTCGCCGGGCGGACCGATTCTCTCCAGCCTGCGCGTCGTTGCGGCGCGCTTGGCGATCGTCTCGATAATCCCGCGCTCGACTCGCGTGAACGCGGCGCGCGCCAGCTCGTCGGGCGGCCGGGCGAGCCGGTACGCAGTCCTCGACTCGACCCGCGCGACCGAAGGAATCACGCTGCGGTACGCGTCCGCAATTGAAACCATGTAGTAAGACGCGAGGAACTCCATCAATTGCAGATGCGCGCGATCGAACAGCGGCTGCGGCTCGAGGACTTCGAGGATGGGCTTCAATTGTGCCGTCGACAGCCGTTCGCCGACTTCGGTGACCACTGCCGTCAGCTTGCGCGAGCGCAGCGGCGCGAGCACGCGATGCCCCGGCTGAATACGCCCGTCGAGCGCCGGCGGAATCGAATACGTCAGCGTTTCGAATCCGCGCGCTGCCCCGACGATCACAACATTGGCCTGCATCCTGACTCTCTGTGCGCCGCGCTCAAACCGGCCGCGCGCATGCAACTTACACCCGGCGCGAGCGGCGCGGCGAGCCGCCGGGCCGCCGGATCGCGGCTTTGCCCGATCGATCCGCCGCTTTCGCGGGCGCGTGCAGTCTGGTTGAATCGGGTAATGGAGGCCCGCGCGAATGAATGCGCGCGGGAGGCGACACAAACCGATGCTGCGATTTTTGACTGCCGGTGAATCGCACGGCCCCGAGCTGGTCGCGACGGTCGAGGGCGTGCCCGCCGGCTTCGACATCGACGTTGGCGCGATCAACGCCGATCTTGCACGCCGGCAAAAGGGCTACGGCCGCGGCGGCAGAATGCTGATCGAGAAGGACGAAGTACGGCCGGTTTCCGGCATCCGCTTCGGCAAATCGCTCGGCAGCCCGATTACGTTCATCATCGAGAATCGCGACTTCAAGAATTGGGTCAAGCGGATGTCCGCCGATCCCAAGGATCGCGCCGCCGCCGACGTCGTCACCCGCGCGCGGCCCGGCCACGCCGACCTTGCGGGCGTGCTCAAGTACAATCTCGAAGATATCCGCGACGTGCTCGAACGAGCTTCCGCGCGCGAAACCACCGCGCGTGTGGCGATCGGCGGCCTGGCCAAACAAATTCTTTCGCCGTTCGGAATCGACGTGCTCGGCTACGTGGCGAGCATCGGCGCGACCGAGGCCAATACTCCCGCCGCGCTGAGCATCGAGGAGCTGCGCCGCATCACGGAAGCGTCGCCGGTCCGGGTGGCGGACCCCGGCGCCGAGCCCAAAATAATCGCCGAAATCGACGAATGCAAAAAGACCGGCGACACGCTCGGCGGCATCGTCGAGGTAGTTGCGACCGGATTGCCGGTCGGGCTCGGCAGTCACGTGCATTGGGATCGCAAACTCGACGGACGCCTCGCGTTCGCGCTGCTCAGCGTGCAGGCCGCCAAAGGGGTCGAGCTCGGGCTGGGCTTCAAGGCGGGACGGATGCGCGGCTCCGAACTTCACGACGAAATCGGATACGATGCGGCCCGTCGCCGCTTCACCCGCCATTCCAACAATTCCGGCGGCACCGAGGGCGGCATGAGCACCGGCGAGCCGCTGCGCGTGCGCGTCGCGTTCAAGCCGCTGTCGACGCTGATGCGCCCGCTGCGCTCGGTCGATATCAAAACCAAAGCGGAGGCAGTCGGCGCGATCGAGCGCTCCGACGTCTGCGCGATTCCGGCCGCCGCCGTCATCTCGGAATCGGTGGTCGCGTTTGAGCTCGCGGCGGCTTTTCTCGAAAAGTTCGGCGGCGATTCAATTGTCGAGATTACGCGCAACTTCAAGGGCTTCCTCGAACAGGTCCGCAACTACTGAAACGGCGGGCGCGCGGGACTGCGAAAACGCGCGCGCCCGGATCCGCGCTGCAACGCAAATGACGCCCAAACTGATCCTCACCGGATTCATGGCCACCGGAAAAAGCTCGGTCGGCCCGCTGGTCGCGCGCCGGCTCGGATGGGAGTTCGTGGACCTCGACTCCGTGATCGCCGCGCGCGCCGGAAAACCAATCGCGCAAATCTTCGCCGACCATGGTGAGGCTCACTTCCGCCGGCTCGAACGCGAAGTGGTCGCGCACCTGACCGGCGATCGCCGGCGATGTCCCCAGTGCCACGGGCCGCATCCCGGAGTGATTTCGACTGGCGGCGGCGTGCTGCTTGACGAATCAAACTGTGCGGCGCTCAGGCGCGCCGGCGTGATCGTGTGTCTCACGGCGCGGCCCGAGGTCGTCGCGGCGCGGGTCAAGCGATCGAAAACCACGCGTCCTAAACTGGCCGAGGGCGGAAAATCCACTTTGACTCGAATCAAGGAGCTGATGGTCGAGCGAGCTGACGCCTACGCTCGCGCCGACGTCCAAATCGACACCTCGGATCTCACGGTCGATGAAGTGGCCGATCGCGTCATCTCGGCCTTTGCCGCGCACGCGGCGCGGCGATGCGCGCCTTCGGCGGATGGCGTACGATCCGCGTAGAGATGCGCACCATCCGCATAGAACTCGGGCCCGCGTCGCATAACGCTCATGTGGGTGCGGGAATTTTAGACCGGCTTGGCAAGCTGGCATGCGACGCCGGATTGAAGCCCGGTTCATGCGCCGTCGTCACGGACTCGACGGTCGAAAAACTCTACGCCGCGCGCGTCGCGGACACGCTTGGCAAAAGCGGTTTCGCCGCCGCGGTAATTCCGGTGCCACCCGGCGAAGCTTCCAAATCCCTTTCGACGCTTGAGCTTCTCTACGATCGGATGACCGAGGTCGGGCTTGACCGCAACAGCACCGTGTTCGCGCTCGGCGGCGGGGTCGTTGGCGATCTCGCTGGATTTGCGGCTGCGACCTTTCTGCGCGGCGTGCCGCTGGTACAAGTGCCGACCACGGTCGTGGCGCAAGTGGATTCCGCGCTCGGCGGCAAGACCGCGGTCAACCATCGCCACGCCAAGAACCTGATCGGCGCCTTCTACCAGCCGCGGCTGATTGTCGCCGACGTGAATGCGCTTGCAACGCTGCCCGACCGCGAATTTCGCGAGGGCCTGGCGGAAGTGATCAAGTATGGCGCAATCATGGACGCGCCGATGATCACGGACCTGGAGCGCGACCTCGATGCGATCCTCGCCCGCCGGCCCGATCTGCTCGAGCAAGTCGTCGCGCGATCGCTGATGCACAAGGCCGCCGTAGTCAGCGCCGACGAGCGCGAAGGCGATCTCCGCAAAAGCCTGAATTTCGGCCACACCATCGCTCACGCGATCGAAGCGAGCGCCGGTTACGGCCGCTACTTTCACGGCGAGGCGGTCGCGATCGGGATGGTAGCGGCCGCCCGGCTGTCGTGCTCATATACCGGCTTGTCAGCCGGCGAAGCGTCGCGTCTCCAGCGCCTGATCGAGCGCGCCGGCTTGCCGGCTGCGATGCCTCCCGGATGGCACAGCGACGGCTTTATCCGCGCTCTTAGGCTCGACAAGAAACGCGCCTCTGGCGCGGTTGAATTCGTGATGCTTGACCGGCTGGGGCATTGTTTGTCCAAAAGTGTCTCGATCGACGAGATCGTCGCATCCTTGCTCTGAATGTCCGCAGGCTTCTGACTAGGAGTGATCTTTGAATTACTAATTGTAGCGAGAATGCTGCTTGAATGCCTGACGCTTCTATGATGTGTTTACGGCTAGTTGAGCGGTATACGCCGGGCTGGTTCGACCTGTAGGTACGTTAGGGGCTGGGAAGGCGGGATAAACGCGCGTAGCGAAGGGGAATTACTATGGACCGATTCAATGAAATGAAAAGCAGTGTCCTGACAGTACAGGAAGTATCGAGCTACCTGCGGGTGCATTCGTCAACGGTTTACAGGATGCTGAAGAAAAATCAGCTTCCCGCGTTCCGGGTAGGCAGCGATTGGCGCTTTACCGTCGAGGCGATCGACAAATGGCGCGCTGGCGTAGAGTCCGGCGCCCCGCTTCCTGCGAGCGATAGCCGGCTGAGCCTGAAATAACCGGGTAGCCCGGCCGGACGAAAATCCGCGCGCCGGCCGGCTAACCCTCGAATATCATCGCGGATTTCCCAGCCGAATCGCAGCAATCTTCGCTGTTTATTCGCCTGCCTGTTCGGCGTCGGCGCCAAACAACGACGTCAGGATGACCAGTGCGACGCCGATCGTGATCGCGCTGTCGGCGACGTTGAACACGGGATAGTTCAGGTCGTAGTAATGGGCGCGCACAAAGTCGATCACGCGGCCGCCGCGAGTCGCGCGATCGATCAGGTTTCCCGCAGCGCCGGCCAGGATCAGCGCGAAGCCGACTGAAATAACCGACACTCGCTCTGCTCGCGCTATCAGCACGGTCAGCACGATTATCGCCGCGCACGACATCGACAGCAGAAACGCCAAGCGGGCCCACGGCGGCGCGTTGGCCAGGATGCTGAACGCCGCGCCGGGATTCAGTGTGTAGGTGAGGTCCAGGTAGTTGGGGACGAGCGCGATACTTTGATACAGCGCCATGTGCGCTTTGACGAACAGCTTGGTGGCCTGATCGAGCACGATGATCGGAATCGTGATGGCGCCGATCAAGAACAGGAACGGCTTGCGCGGCGCCCGGCCGGCCGATTTTTCCCCCGCGCTTTGCCCAGGTGAAGGGCTGGGAAGAGGCTTGACGCTCGATCGTTCCGGCAACGGCTACGCTCCCACCACCGCGCGGCATCGCGCGTCCAACTCATCACCGCTGCCGTCGAAGTACTTCCAGCATCGCGCGCACTTCACCCCCGACGCGTGACGCCCAATCAGCGTGATTGCGGGATTCGTGACGGCTCGCACGAAGCCGCCATTGCCATCGAGGGCGAAATCCTCGCGGCCATTAGCTTGCCGCCTGACCTCGGATACTTCCGCGTCGGGGAGAATCGCAACCTCCGAGACGATGAACAAGTCTTTCAGCTCTTCGCGATACTGCATGATCGTTTCGGCAAGCCCGCTCGCAGAGCCGCCGTCAGCTCCCAGACTGATTGCAGCGTCGAGCGGCGCGCCGATCGTCCCCGCCTTGCGCATCGCCTCGAGCAGCTTGAGCGCCTCATCGCGAATCCGCAGCAGCCGCTCCCATCGCGCCTCCAAATCGTCATCGCGCCACGACGGACAGGCCGGATGCATCGTCGTCAGATGCACGCTGTCGAGCCGTTTCCCGGGGAGATAGCCGTAAACTTCCTCGGCCGTGAACGGGATTAGCGGCGCGAGCATCCTGACCAGCGCGTCGAGAATGTTGAACAGCGCGGTCTGCGCCGAGCGCCGCTCGCGCGATTTTTCCGCCGCGCAGTAAAGGCGGTCGCGCGCGACGTCGATATAAAGCGAGCTCAGATCGACGACGATGAAATTCAGCATCGCCTGATACGCGGCCTGGAATTCGAACGCATCGTAAGCGCGGCGCACTTCGCTCTTGAGTTTCTCCATGCGCGCCAGGATGAAACGATCGAACTCGAGCATGTCCTTGAATTCAACCGCGTCGCGCGCAGGATCGAAGTCGGCGATGTTGCCGAGCACGAAGCGGCAGGTGTTGCGAATCTTTCGATACGACTCCGACACGGCGCTGTAAATCGTCTGGCCAAGCGCGATCTCGGCGGTGTAGTCGAGCGACGCGTACACCAGCCGCAAGACGTCAGCCCCCATCCTTCCTGCCGCATCGACGGCGTCCTCGGCGTTGCCGAGCGACTTGGACATCTTGCGGCCGCGCTCGTCCACGGTCAGTCCATGGCTGATTACGCTCTTGAACGGCGCCGTTGCGCGCTCGGACACCGCGCAAACCAGCGACGCGCTGAACCATCCGCGCGCCTGCTCGACCGCTTCGAGGTAGGCGTCGGCAGGCCACGCCAGTTCGGGGCGCGCGCCAAGCACCGCGGCCTGCGAGGATCCCGAATCGAACCACACGTCGAGGATGTCTTCCTGCTTGATAAAATCCGCGCCGCCGCATCGTTGGCATTTTAGGCCCGGCGCGACGAAGTCGGCGGCCGGCCGGCTGTACCATGCGTCGGAACCTTCGCGGGCGAAAATTTCCTCGACGCGATCCATCGTCGCCGTCAGCGGCGCGACCTCATCGCACGCCGCGCATCTGAGCGCGGGAATCGGCACGCCCCACGCGCGCTGGCGCGAGATGCACCAGTCGGGGCGGGTCTCGGTCATGTTGCGGATCCGGTCTCGCGACCATCCGGGATACCATTTCACCTTGTCGATCGCCTCGATCACCCTGGCGCGCAGTCCGTTGTGATCGATGCTGACGAACCATTGCTCGGTCGCAAGAAAGATCAGCGGATTGTGGCATCGCCAGCAATGCGGGTAGCTGTGCGAGAGGTTTTGCGCATGCAGCAGCGCGCCGGCCGCGGCCAGCCGCTCGACGATCGGCTTGTTGGCCTTGAAGACGTTGCGCCCCGCCCATTCTCCGCCCTCGGCCGTGAAGACACCGGCGCCATCCACCGGAGTGAACGGGGTCAGCCCGTACGCCTTGCCGGCCACGAAATCCTCGTAGCCGTGTCCGGGCGCGGTATGCACCAGGCCGGTGCCGGTGTCCGCGGTGACGTGCTCGGCGTACATCAGCTTCACGTCGCGCGGGATAAACGGATGGCGAAAGATATCATTGCCGTCGAGCGCCTTGAGCGCCGCGGTGCTGAGCGCGATGCGTTTTTCGACCGCCAGGCCGCATTCCTTCTCGACGATTCCGATCAATCGCGACGCGACCACGTAGTAATGATCGCCAACTTTCAGCGCGACGTAGTCGAAAGTCGCGTTGAGCGAGATTCCGAGATTCGCGGGTAAAGTCCACGGCGTCGTCGTCCAGATTACGGCCGAGAGTTTGCCGGCCTGGTGCGCGGCTTGAAGCTCGGCGGCGTCGCCAGGATCGGCGGCCAGCGCGCCCGCATCCTTAAGGTTGGAATTGAAGGCGAAGGCGACGTAGATCGACGGCGAAACGTGATCGCGGTACTCGACTTCGGCCTCCGCCAGGGCAGTGCGGCATTCGAAGCACCAATGCACCGGGCGCAATCCCCGATAGACGTAGCCGTGCTCGACCATCTTGCGCAGCACGCCGATTTCGGCGGCGTCGTACTCCGGCGCCATCGTGAGATACGGCTTGAACCAGTCGCCGATCACTCCCAGGCGGCGGAAGTCGGAGCGCTGCAAGTCGATCCATTTCTCGGCTTCGGCGCGGCAGAGCTTGCGCAGCTCGAGCTTGGAAATCGTCCGCGCGAAATCGCCGAGGTCGCGCGATACCCGGTGCTCGATCGGCATCCCGTGGCAGTCCCATCCCGGCACGAACGGCGTGCGATATCCCATCATCGAACGCGATCGCACCACGAAGTCTTTCAGGATTTTGTTGAGCGCGGTGCCCAGATGCACCCGGCCGTTGGCGTACGGCGGGCCGTCGTGGAGCACCCACAACGGCGCGTCCTTGCGCGCCTCCATCAGGCGCCCGTAAAGATCAGTTTGGTCCCAATGCGCGAGCATTTCCGGCTCCCGCTTGGGCAGATTCGCCTTCATCGGGAAGTCGGTCCGGGGAAGTTTCAGCGTCGATTTGTAGTCGGTCTCAGCCACGCGCCATGTTGCCCGCGCGCCGATGCGCGCGCGATCTCCTTCGCAGTTGTCAGGTATCGAGCGTCCGATCAGATTAACTTACGCCGCACTCGTGCGCGAGTATCGCGCGCTGGCGGGTAGTTATCTAATTTCGTTTTTGCATCGGGCAATTCCGATCGAATTGCTCTAGTTGCCACGCCCCTCTTGAACGTTCGAGGTCTCGCCAGACCGCAGCGTGGCAGCGCTTGCAGCCCCCATGCTCGTGCCGTTGCAAGGGGTTTTCTGGCGCTCGCATGAAGGAAGAAATGCTCGCGCTGCGATGATCGCACATTGCCGGGTCAATACGCGAATGTCGCATCCTTTGCGCTCCAAGATTGTCATGCCGTTAAACGATTCTCATCTTCGTCCGACAGCGCCGCATCGATCAACTCTTCAACCGACCTCGAATATGTGAATGGGTAAATGTGCTGTCAATTCTGATCCGGTCATCGCGGCAGCTCGGGCATGATCTTTTTCATGAAACCGTCGAAGAGCGGAACTGTGAACGCTGTATCTCCACGGGTAGGACTGTAGATCGCGCCTTTCGCGATCGGCTCGTTTCGCACCGGCGCTACGTACGAAAAATCCCCAACCCACGGTAAAAAACCTCATAATTCGCGATGGTTGTTTTACTCAATATGTTGAGTAAAAATACTCAGAGTCATGAGCAAAATCGAAGCGGCTTTTCGCCGACCGCAGGCGGCCGAGCTGGCTCGCCGGCTCCGCGAACCGAGACGGCACATTCAGGTGGTAGCCGGCGCACGGCAGGTGGGTAAAACCACCCTGGTTCAGCAAGTCATCGAGACCATCGACCTTCCAGTTCGCTTCGCCAGCGCCGACGAGCCTACGCTGCGCGGCTCCGACTGGATCGCCCAGCAGTGGGAAGCGGCGCGGCTATCTGCCAGCCCCAAGGGCGCCATTCTCGTCCTCGACGAGGTGCAAAAAGCCATCGGATGGTCGGAGTCCGTCAAGCGCCTGTGGGATGAGGACACGCGCGAAGCGGCCAATCAAGGTCGTACTGCTCGGCTCGGCGCCGCTCCTTGTCCAGCAAGGTCTCACCGAGAGCCTGGCTGGGCGGTTCGAGATCCTTCGGCTGCCTCACTGGTCTTTGGCGGAGATGCGGGAGGCGTTCGATTTCAGCGTGGACCGATATCTCTACTTTGGCGGCTATCCGGGCGCTGCACCGTTGGTCAGTGAGCCCGAGCGCTGGCGGCGCTACATCCTCGACGCGCTGGTCGAAACAACGATCGCCAGAGACCTCCTGCTGCTGACTCGCGTGGACAAACCCGCCCTGCTGCGACGCCTGTTCGAATTGGGCTGCCGCTACTCAGGGCAAGTGCTCTCGTACAACAAGATGCTCGGTCAACTTCACGATGCCGGCAATACGACCACGCTCGCGCACTATCTCGAATTGCTCGGCGGAGCCGGGTTGCTCACCGGACTGTCCAAATTCGCCCGGCAGGCTGTGCGGCAGAAGGGGTCAAGCCCGAAGCTCCAAGTCTTGAATACGGCCCTGATGACCGCGCAAACCGGACTCTCCCTCGAGGAGGCCAAGGAAGACCGTGAGTTCTGGGGACGCCTGGTCGAATCGGCTATTGGCGCTCATCTTGCCAACGCGGCGGCCCTGGACGAATGCGCGCTCTTTTACTGGCGGGAGGGAAACCGCGAGGTTGACTTCGTCGCGAGCGCCGGCCGGACGCTGACCGCGATCGAGGTCAAAAGCAGTCGCAGCCGCGACGCCAATCCAGGCCTCACTGCCTTTGCCGCGTCATTCAGGCCGGCCAGGCAGCTCCTCGTCGGTGGAGACGGCATTCCTGTCGAGGAATTTCTTCTAAAGCCGGTTCGCCATTGGGTCACACGATGAGGCAACTCCGTCGAACCCAACTCAGGATCGCACGAGCGAGGCTCGGCTTGAGTTCCTTAAGCGATCGCGCTCGTTCAGCTGAGTCAGCAAATGGTAAACTGGGCGCCGGCGCGCCCGTTGGCACGGGAGGCCAGCATTAAGAAAGGAAAACGGGGCGCGCTGTATGAGGACCGTCACCTTCGTCCTCTCCCTAACAGGAGAGGTTTGCGTAACCTCTGCGCATGCGTTCAGGGCAGAGGCAGAATCTTGATTCGCTCGCAAAATAGCTCGCTGTATAAGGACCCTCACCTTCATCCTCTCCCTTGCAGGGAGAGGAAAGAAAGGGGGTGCGCGGTTCCCGTTCGATCAGCTCCTGACTATGGTGCAGGGGCTGGCCGCTGCGTTTGAATCCTGGCGCGGGGCTTCATATCATCTTTCGCGCGACAGTGGAGCATCGAATCGTGAAGCCGCAGAAGAAATTATGGGACTCAGAAAAGTAACTGTGTTCGACAAAGAAGGCACCACCCTCGTCCCCGTAAACGAGGACGGCCAGGCGAAACCCGCGGTGATGGGGGTGCGATGGGTCAATCCCGCCACCTTTGAAACCATTCGCATCCGCGGCGGCAAACGCACCGGCCCCAGGAACGAAGTCCTGATGGAAGTTCCCGCCACGCTCGACACCGGCGCGTTCGCAATCGAGGAGCTGGCTCCGCCCCAGGTCAAGCAGGCGCTCACGCAGATCGAAAAGTCCGCCGGCGCGGGGAAATCGGCGAAGAAATCATGACCGTGCCCGGCGCGCTCGCGGGCCTGCGGGTGCTCGACTTAAGCGGCCATCGCGCACAACTTTGCGCGCGACTGCTGGCCGACATGGGCGCCGACGTGATCAAAGTCGAGCCGCCCGGCGGCGACGACGCGCGCCGGATCGGCCCGTTTCTCAACGGCATCCCGCATCTCGACCGCAGCCTGTTCTTCTGGTTCTACAATCTCAACAAGCGATCGCTCACGCTCGATCTCAACCATTCCCGCGGCGCCGACATCCTGCTTAAGCTCGCCGGCGCGGCCGACGTCGTCATCGAGAGTTTCGCGCCAGGTATCCTCGACCGGCTCGGGCTTGGCTGGGATACGCTTCATCGCGAGAACCCCGCGCTCGCGCTGTGCTCGATCGCGCCGTTCGGCCAGAGCGGCCCCTGGCGCGACTTCATCGCCGACGACACCGTGCTGACTGCGCTCGGCGGGATGCTCTACATCAATGGCTTCCCCGGTCATGCTCCGGTTCGTCCGCTCGGCCTGCAGGCCTATCATTCGTCGGCGTACTACGGCGCGATCGCCGTGATGATGGCGATGCTCGCGCGCGATCGCACCGGTGAAGGTCAGTGGATCGACTTGAGCATGCAGGAGGCCACCGCGGCGGCGGTGGAGCACGTCGCGGGAGGATTTTTCGAGCACAACGCGGCTGAGCCGCGCCGCGGCACTCTGCATTGGAGCCGTTTCTTTCGGGTCGCCAAATGCCGTGACGGCTACATCATGCATTGCACGCTGGGCGACTGGACCTCGCTCATCGAATGGGTCAAGTCCGACGGCAAGGCCGGCGATCTCGACGCGCCCGAATATGACCAGGTGATGTATCGCTACCTGATGGCCGAGCATCTGTTCGACGTGCTCGACGAATGGGTCAAGGACTATCCGCGCGACGAGCTGCTGGAGCGCGCGCAGTTGCTCCGCCAGCCCTACGCCACCGTGCGCCCGCCAGAGGCGCTGTTCGAGGACGAGCAGCTGGCAGCGCGCGGCTACTTCGTCGAGGTCGAGCATCCCGAGCTCGGGCGCAAGTTCCGCTATCCGGGCGCGCCGTATCTGTTCAACGGCACGCCGTGGCGGGTATCGCGGCGCCCGCCGCTCGTCGGAGAGCATACCGGCGAAATTTTGCGCGACGAACTCGGGATGGATGCCGCGGCGCAGGCGGCGCTGTTCGCCGAGGGAGTGATCTGATCGTGCCGGCGATGCCACTGGACGGCGTCCGCGTCCTCGATTTCACCTGGATCGTTGCCGGCCCGGTCGCGACGCGCATCCTGGCCGACCACGGCGCGGAGGTGATCAAGGTCGAGCGCAAGGAACCGCCCCAACTCGGCAACCGCAAGCTCGGGCTTCAATGCGACTTGAATCGGGGCAAACTCTCGGTCGCGCTCAACATGCAGCATCCGCGCGGGGTCGAACTCGCCCGCCGCCTCGCCGCTATGAGCGACATCGTGATCGACAATTTCTCCGCGCGCGTGATGCGCAGCTGGGGGATGGACTACGAAAGCCTGTGCGCGGTCAAACCCGACATCATCTGCATCAGCATGTCCGGCCTGGGGCACACCGGCCCGCTTTCGAGCTACGTCAGCTACGGGCCGACGCTGCAGGCGCTCACCGGCTTCACCATGCTGATGGCGGAAGCCGACGGCACGCCGGCCGGCTACGGCTATTCCTACGCCGACACATGCGGCGGCTACACGGGTGCGCTCGCGGCGCTGATCGCGATTTGGAATCGCCATCGCACCGGGCGCGGCCAGTTCGTTGATCTCTCGCAGTTCGAGGCCGTCGCCACCGTGATCGGTCCGGCGCTGCTCGACATCTCCGCCAACGGCCGGGTGCAGCCGGCGCCCGGCTACAATTCGCAGGAGGGCCCGGCGGCACCGCACGGCGTTTACAAATGCCGCGCGCTCGACGGCGACGACGACCGATGGGTCGCGATCGCAGTGCGCACGGGCCCCGAGTGGCGCCGATTCGTCACCGCGATCGGATCTCCGTCGTGGGCGAGCGACCCGAAGTTCCGCACGCTCTACCTGCGGATGCACAACAGCGCCGAGCTCGACGCCGAGGTTTCACGATGGACCGCGGAGCACAGCGCCGAAGACGCGATGGCGACGCTCCAGCGCGCGGGTATCGCCGCGGGCGTGGTCGAAAACGGCGTCGATCTCTGCGCGCGGGATCCTCAACTGAAAGAGCGCGGCTTCTGGCCTGCGGTCTCGACCGCCGATGGCGGCGCGACTCATGTCACCGGCATCCCGTTCAAGCTATCCGGCGGGTCGGGAAAAGTTCGCTCGATCGCGCCCGAGGTCGGCGAGAATTCCGACTACGTGCTCGGCGAGCTGCTCGGGCTCGGCCGCGGCGAGCGCGATGAATTGGTCGCGGCCGGCGCGGTCTGGCGCTGACGCCGGCGGCTGCGTGTCACCCAGGTAACAATCTCCCCCAAGTAACACGCATCGCCCGCGGCCTCTGGTTGCGCTAGTGTCAGCAACACTGGCAGTTAGCAGGAAGAAGCCGGTCGGGGGATTCTTGCACGCAAGCGTAATATCGAGCGCGCTGGTTGGGGTTGACGCGTTCCCGGTCGAAGTCGAAATCGACATCGGCGCCGGGACGCCGCCGCATCGGCTGGTCGGCCTGGCCGAGGGCGCGGTCAAAGAGGCGCTCGATCGGGTCAAGTCGGCGCTCAAGAATTCCGGCTTCGATTTTCCCACCCGCAAGATGACCATCAACCTGGCGCCCGCCGACACGCGCAAGGAAGGCTCGGCGTTCGATCTGCCGCTCGCGCTTGGAATTCTCGCGGCACAAAACGTGTTGAAGGATCGCGAGCGGCTGCGCGGCTATCTGGTGCTCGGCGAACTGGCGCTCGACGGCCGCATCAAGGGAATCAAGGGCGCGCTGCCGACCGCGCTGCTCGCGCGCTCCGGCAGGTACGCGGGCGTGATGCTCCCGCGGGAGAACGCGTCCGAGGCCTCGGTGGTCGGCGAGGGCACCGCGGTGCTCGGCGTCGAGAGCCTGCGCGAGGCTTTCGAGTTTTTCGAGGGCCTGCGTCCGCTCCAATCTGCGCCGGTCGATCTCAGCGCCGTGTTCGGCGCGGCGAATATTTACGACGTCGATTTCAGCGAGGTCAAAGGCCAGGAGCAGGCCAAGCGCGCGCTGGAAGTCGCCGCCGCCGGCGGGCATAACGTGCTGATGATCGGGCCGCCCGGCTCGGGCAAGACCATGCTCGCCAAGCGGCTGCCGTCGATTCTTCCCGCGATGACCTTCGGGGAGGCCGTCGAGACCACCAAGGTGCACTCCGTGATGGGCCTGCTCGACGGCCGCGCACTCATCACCACGCGCCCGTTCCGCGCTCCGCATCACACGATTTCCGACGCCGGGCTGATCGGCGGCGGCTCGATCCCGCGCCCCGGCGAGGTCAGCCTGGCGCATCACGGGGTGCTGTTCCTCGACGAATTGCCCGAGTTCCGCAAGAACGTGCTCGAGGTCCTGCGCCAGCCGCTCGAGGATGCGCGCATCACCATCTCGCGGGTGATGGGCACGCTGACTTTCCCCGCCTCGGTGATGCTGGTGGCCGCGATGAATCCGTGCCCGTGCGGCTTCTACACCGATCCGCAGCACGAATGCTCATGCTCGCCGATCGCGATACAGCGCTATCGCTCGCGCATCTCGGGCCCGCTGCTCGATCGGATCGACATCCATATCGAAGTGCCGGCGGTGAAGTACAAGGACCTAACCGATCGGGTCGCGCGTGAGCCGTCGATCGCGATTCGCGAGCGGGTCAATCGCGCGCGCGAGGCGCAGCTCGTCCGGTTCAAGGGGATGCCGTTTTTCTGCAACGCGCAGATGCGCGCGAGCGATCTCCGCGTCCACTGCCAAATTGAGTCCGGCGGCGAGCGCCTGCTCGAGCTCGCGATCAACCGGCTCGGGCTGAGCGCGCGCGCCTACACGCGAATCCTGAAAGTCTCGCGCACCATCGCCGATCTCGACGGCGCCGCCTCGATCGCCGCCCACCATGTCAGCGAGGCGATTCAGTACCGCTCGCTCGACCGCACCGCCCCCTAGAAAAACGAAGCGGGCAGCCCGATTGCTCGAGCCGCCCGCGGTCAGACCTGCGCGATTGCGGGCTCTATCGGATGTCGTACCCGGACACGAATTGATCGAGCTCGCCCGGCCCCGTGTGCTTTAACACCAACGTGCCCGAGGCAACCGTGTTCGCAACGAAGCCGGAGAAGTTCTTCGGACCCGTCGCGGCGTTGCCCAGCGCGTTGGTCGCTACTTTGATGCCGGTATCGACGTCACCGGAGTTGTCGATCGGCCGGAAGTACACCTCGTAGTTGGTGCTCACGCTCGCGCCCTTCAATGTCACCATGATCTGGCCGGCTGCGTTCACCTCGTACGAACCTTGATCCAGCGAATCGCCCCCGCAAACCAGGTCGGTAGGATTGGTCACAGCGCCGCATTCAACCAGATACGACGCCGAAACTTTCGGAGGCACGAACTTCTGATTCACCTTGAATCCCGACACGAACTCCTCGGTGCCGCTGTTTTGCAGCACGATTGACCCCGAACCGATCGTACTCGGCGCGAATTCAGAGTCCACGATCAGCGTGGCATTGCCATGCTTGCCTGTCTTGGGAACCGTTCCGAGCGCGGTCGTCGTGCCGCCCGGCGAACGCAGGATCGCGGTGTAGCTGGTGGCGGACCGCGCACCCGACACATGGATCGCCAGCGCGCCGTCGTCGTTTTCTACATCGACACGGCCGCTGGTCAACGGGTCGCTTCCGAAGCTTGAAAGATTTCCTGGCACCGTCACATCCGTGGCGCGCACCAGGCCCGGCTGGAAGTCACGAGCCGACTCGAGACCGTCGCTCGAGATCGTGAGCCCGGTCACGAACTCCTCGCTCCCGCCGCTGCTCAGGACCACGTTGCCGGCGCCGACCGTCCCGAATTTGAAAAATGCATCCTTTCGAAACGCGCCGTCTCCGTTGGCATCGGTCTCTAGATTGCCAAGCGGAGCGGACTGAGTACCGTCGCCCGAAACCAGACTCACGGCATAAATGGTGTTGGTTGCCGCTCCAAAGACGATCACCGTCACGTCGCCTTGATCGCTGATCGTGGCGCCACCGCGCTTGAGCGGATCCTGGGTCGCCGCGCAGGTCGTAAGCCCGGCCGGCGTCTTAACCGATTTGCATGGAACCAGCGGTGCGTTGAACGTTTGCGCGCGAGCCAATCCCGATGCCAGGCAAAGCGCCACTGGCGCGGCGATTAATGCTGCCCGCCATTTCACTCGTGATCGAGGCATACAGATTCTCCTCCTGAGTCTGCGTCGATTTTCCGCGTGGTCGAAATCCCCTCTTCAGCATACGCCATAAACACTAAAGGCGTTACAAAAAGTAGCCTCTCCCTTTCACCAAGGAGAGCTTTGCATAACCGGATTTTGGTGCCGAAACGATACGCGCTGGCGCGCGAGATCCTTCGCTGCGCTCAGGATGACGGAAAAAAAGTTATAACCGGCCCCTTCCAGTAGTCACGATAAACTCGTCCCCATCTTCCCCTAACACCGGGTGCAGGGCTCATCCCTGGCCGTAGCGACGGCAGCGCAGTATTAAGCCATTGACAGGGGACGCGCCCGCCAACGGCGGGCGGCCTTAACGGTGGGTGCAGGGCTCAGCCCTGCCCCCTGCTAGGGGTAGGGCGCCTCGTACGCCATGTAGCGCGATATCTTCCAGCTTCCATCCGGCTGGCGCCGGAAGATATCGAGCCCGGGTTCCCGTTTCGTCTCCTCGGGTCCGTTTTTCGGGCGCACCTTCAGTGTCCAAACGAGCCTTACGACGGCGAGATCGCCCGAGACCAGGATCTCCCGGATTTCCAGGTCATAGTGATATGCCTTCGCCGGGTCCGCCAACGCCATCTGCAAATTGGCGCACAGAGAATTGTAGGTGTCTTCGGGTTCTCCCCGAAAATTTGAGATCAAATCCGGCGCAAACAGCGAGCAAACCTCCGATACGTTGCGGCTGTCGAAGTCTCGCGTCCACTTCTCCAGTTCGGCGCGAATCTGATTGCTCGCGTCGGCCGCGGAATCGGCTTTCGATGCCGGCGCGTAGAAAGCCGATATCAGCATCACTAGAGCCCCTGCCGCGATTGCTCCGATTCGAGCGCGCTTCATTCTCATAACCCCGGTTCTCCTTCCCACGAACGCGAGCCCCATTGCAATCGCCGTGTCTGGCCGGGCCCATATGCTCTCGCGCCACTCGCCATCCCGCATGCAAATTCGCGTACTTTTATGCAAATTCGCGCCATGCCATCACCCCGTCTTGACGACTTGTCACCATCGCGTTAACTGATTTGCCAGTAATCTCCGAAATCGCGGAGAGCCCGGCCTGTCAGCGGCTTTCCGCAAGGGGAGTCAGCGATGAGCAGCAGCAGGGTGAGCTTGGCTGTATTCGTTGTCTTGGGGGCGGCATTCACCTTCGGAGCCCTGATGGTAGCCAGTTACCTGTCCAATGCCGCCGGTTAGTCCGAACCATCGCCCACCGCATCCGACCTGACGGGCGCGAGGGGGTGACCCCTCGACCCAGTGACAGGAAAGACGCGAGATCCGCGCGATCTGGTTCCGGGCCTTCCTTTTTCAGCGGCTCGTGGAAGCCGCGCAGGATAGTCTTGCGCCCTGACGATTAAGCCGCCCGACAGGTCTCTCGAATGAATCGCCCGCAGGACCGGAATCATCCGGCAGCGCGACCCGGATGGCCGGACGCGTGTCAACCAAACTTGGAATCGGGCGGTCGAATCAGCTAATTTTCGTTTCCGCTTGCTATTAGTTTTATAGCGCGCCTAGCGAAGCTTGTCTTATGGCTGCTTTTCTGCCATTGGTGGGTCCACTTTGCTGTGATTTGTGCCTGCTCGAATAAAAAAAGGAGATGGCCAATGAAACAGTCCAATGGAAAAACTCGAGTCCGTACGATCGTGACCCTGAGCACGATCGCATTTGCGCTGGTGGTCGTCGTGCTCCTGAGCGCAACGCAGGTGGCGGCGCAAGGATGCGTGTCAAGCAGCGGAACCACCACTCAACCGGATCACCTCAAATGTTACCGAGTCGGGGCCGATCCATTTATCAATACCGACCTGCTCTCGCTCAATTCACCGCAGTTCGGCGTCGAACCGAGCTGTCAGGTCGACGGACATGCAATCCAGTTCTGCGTTCCGGTGTGCAAAACTATCATTGGTCCTGTGCCGCCACCGACAGGGACGGGCTTCGTGGGTCAGCCGCTAACCGACGACTATCTCTGCTACGCCATCAGATGTGCGCAAAACAACGCGCCGAAGAAGTTGGCCGTCGAGGACCAGTTTGCGGCGCGGACGATCCCTGTGGGCATGGCGGATATTCTCTGCGCGCCGGCCGAAAAGCTGACGCCGCCGCCGCCGTGCGGCTCTACAGAAACGACACCGCCGACGGCAGCGCAGTGCGGCGGAGCGTGCCCTGATGATCAAGCCTGCAAATTTACGCCGCCGAAAAAGAGTGCCACCGGCGTGATACCCGCCACCTGCGCCTGCGCCCAGAGCACCACGCCGTGCGGCAATACAGCACCGCCTGGAGTAGCGCCTAAGTGCGGAGGGTTTTGTCCGCCGACTACCTCCGGAGCCGAGCAGCTCTGCCGCGACCTCGGCGGCGCCTGCACCTGTACCCCGTTCTGATCGCCGGCCCGGCGCGCCCGCATAACCTGAGCCCGACCGCGAGCGGAAGCTGAGCGGCGAGGGCGAGCTCTGCGCGCTCGCCAGCGCCGCGCCTTCCTCTCTACGGGTGCGCTGATGCGCGCGACCAGAGCGTGAAATGCTCCGTGGTCAGCACCGGGCGGAAGTCGTTGGCGGACAGAAAGTCCTCGGGAATCAGCACCAGCGGGAACAACTGAACCGGCGAATCGCTGATGACGGCCCGTACTTTTCCACCCGCGATCGCGTCGCGCATCTGTTCGCTCCAGAAGTGCCGCGTATCCGAGATCAGCTCGTAAAAATCGGCCGCGCCCAGCCGTCGGCGCGCGGCGAAGAAGCCGTCGCGATCGTACTCGGCCTTCGCCTCGCGATACACGCCGTAGGTCTCGGGATAGCGGATTAATTCGCGCCGTCCTGCCTCGAAGCATACGAACGACGGCGCGATCACGTCCTCGCCCGGTTTGCTTACGGCGCGCAGCGCCCTGGCAAGCTCCGAGATTTCCGCGCGGGGCACGAAGCCGAATCCATAGACGGCGCCATGCAGCCAGTTCTCGTTCACAATTGGCGTGATCCAGGCGAGAAAAATCGCGACCAGCGCCACGCCGCCCGCAAGCGGCTTCCATGGACGCGGCTCCGCCTCGCCCGCGATCAGATCCTCGATCGCCCGGACGAGCGCCGTCGCGCCAATCCCCGCGACGATCGCGATGAACGGGATCGCCTCGAGATAGTTGTGGCCCCACGCTGTCGGGCTCAGCACGCCGTAAAAGGCGTACTCGGCAGCGACGAGCGCGACCACCAGCATCACCGCGCGCCTGAACATCCGATCCGCGATGAGTCGCCAGCATCCAAGCACGAACAGCGGCGCAAGCACGTCCAAAATCAGCCGCGGGTAAGTCGCGACGATACCGGCGGTGTCGCGCCCCTTCAGAAAATGAAACACGAACGTCTGGAATATGAACTCGCCGCCGTAGAGCCGGTAGAGGAGGGCGCTGAACGCGCCGAGCGCGAGCGCGAAGATCGCGCCCGAAGCGGCTGCGCCCGCGATTCGGCGGCGCGCGACGGCGATGAACGCGAGCATCACCGCAAACGGAATCACCGCCGTCAGCTTGATTGCGCATGCGGCCGCGAGAATGGCCGCGAGAATCGCCGCCTGGCCGATCACCGTCGTCGTATCGTCGAGCGCGACGATCGCGCCGAGGATGACCAGCGGCGCGATGAAACTCTCGCGCTCATAAACGTGGTAGCGAAAGACCAGCGAGCTGTATGCGTATAGAATCGATCCGGCCACGGCGGCGCGCCGGCCGGCGGCCTTGCCCGCGAGCGAGTAGGTCAGGATGCTGGCGGCGAATATCGCCGCCTCGTTCAGGATTTCGATCGACAGATGGCTTGCACCGAACAACTTGAGATAGCATCCCGCAATCCATTCGAGCAGCGGCATATGCGGGTGAACGAAATCCAGGTACGGGCGCATCCCAACGCTCACCAGCCGCGCGCTCTCGAGGTAGAAATCGTCCTCGACCCACACTTGCGGGTAGAGCATCCGCACCACGCGCGGGATGAGCAGCACGGCGATGAGCCATGCGCCGATGCGCGCGGCGCCGGCGTTGCCGGTGGTCGCGGAGGCGCGCCGCGATGAGCCCCGCGAAGTCATCGAAGCGGTCCGCATCCGCGGCGCGCGTTTACCTGCTGCCGAGCCACTTCGATTGGGTGATCGTCGCGGTGGTCGTGTTGCTGACAAGCGTGATGATCAGATCCGCCGGCCTTCAACGCGGAGTCGAACTGATGCCGTGGCCGGACGGACTCGAGTATGCCGCGTCGGCGGTGAACCTTGCGGCTGGTCGCGGTGCGGTGCTGCATTTCGGTGGATATACTTACCCGCCGCGCTATACCGCTGGCTACCCGCTGATCCTGGAATTTTTCTACCGCTTGAACGGCACAGACCTTCGGCTGTTCCTCGTCTCGGCGATTCTCGGGATGGTCTCGGTCTTCGGAGTTTTCATGCTGACACGCGGCCAGTTCTGGCGCCTGGCCGCGACGATCGCTGCACTGCTGCTCGCGCTCTCCCCGGTCTTCATCACCTATTCGTCGCTCGTGATGAGCGACGTGCCCACGCTGTTCGTGACGATTTGCGCCGCGGCGATGCTGGTGTTGGCGACCTCGGACTACGCGACCCAGTCGCCGAGCTGGTTACGGATGTCGGCATGGCTGATATTCGGGCTCTTCGCCGGATTCTCGACGATTATCCGCCCGACCAACGCCACTATCCTTGCCGGCCTCGCGTTGTGCGTTGTTATGGTACCGCTGGAGAATCAAGGTAAGAAGCGAGATCTGCCGCGCCTTGCCAAAGCGGCGCTCGGAGTAGCAATCGGTTTCGCGATCCCGGTCGCGTGGCAGTTGCATCAGAACGCGATCAATCTCGGCAGCGCGTTCGCGAGCGGCTACGCCTGGTGGGTGCCCGAGGTCTATGGCGCGGGCGGCAAGAGCTTCAGCGCCGCGTACCTGTTCGGTCCCACGATGCCGCGAAATCCGCACGGCAACGTGCTTGTGTACGCCACCACTCTACTCGGAATCGACGGGATGCTCGGCGATCCCGGCAACGCGCGCTACTTCCTCTACCCGTTCGCAGCGGCGGTGTTCGCGATTGTCGGGTTCATCGCGATCTTTCGCGCGCCCGGAAGAACCACGGCGCGCCGCCTGATGTGGTTCGGGCTCGGATACCTTGCCGCACTGACCGGGCTTTATTGCTTCTACCTGTTCACCGATATTGCCTTCATCCTGCCGGCCGCGTTCATCCTGTTCATCGCGGCAGGCGCGGGCGCGGCGGCGGCGAATCGATGGATGCGCGACGTGCTGCGCAGCCGAAACCGAAACCGAAGCGCCGGCCAGTTCGCTGCCGCCGCCGGCGTGATCGCGCTCGACCTGTTGCTCGTCGTGTCGATGGCTTCGGAAGCGGCCGTACGCTTGAGCGCGCAACCACAAGACTCCGCGATGGTTGCCAGCCTTGGCTCTGTGAATTCCGCGTTGCCCCCTGGCGCAACCGTAGCCAGCAACATCTCGCTCCAGTTCCTCGAATTGTATCTGCCGGCCAAGAATCTCCACTTTATCGGCCTCAACTCGCTCGACCCCGGTGAGCGATTCACCGACTACCATCTGCATCGCCTGTACGAAAAACGCGCGGCGGGATGGAACGGCGCGGTGCCGCCGGTCGTGTTCGACGGCGAGCAGATGTCCGCCGAGGCGGACTCGCTCGCATCGGCGATCGGCGCAGGCACGCCGGTCTATCTTTTGATCGCCGCGCCCGAGTCAGACGATTACGCCGCCGTGCTCAAAACCGAACTCGATCGGATGCAGGAAAAATTCACCTTCGAGCCGGAGCTGCGGACCTCGCAGCTCGCGCTGTACCGGATGGCGGCGCACAAGTAACGCCTCAGGCAGTGATGCTCGTGGGCGGAGGATCGATCGCGGGCGGGCCGCCGTAGCGCCGCCGGCAAATCGCGTACGCGGGCCATACGCATGCGCCGAGCACGATCGCCAGGATGAAGTCGGCCTTGCCCACGCCGGCCGAGATGGCCAGCCCGAAAGTCGCGGCCCAGGTCAAGATTGGAAGAATTGCAACCAACGCAAGACCGGCCCGCCCGCCGCCAATCGTGAACATCCCGGTCCGATCGGGCATCAGCTTGCGCAGCCGCATCAGTGCCAGCAGCTCCAGCGCAAGCGCCGCCATGTAGAAGAATACGTCGAGCACGACCAGCGCGATGAATCCGACCGGCACCAGGAGCGTGAACACAATGCAGCACAGAAAAATCGACTTGCCCGGCGTCGCGGTCGCGGACCATAGCTCGGCCAGCGGCCGGGACAGGTAGCCCTCGCGAGCGAGCACGAACGGCATCCGCGACACCCACAGCATCGCGGCCTCGAACACCGCGAACGACATCACCGCGCCGCCAAGCGCCAGCGCGCCGCCCAGCGCCGGTCCGCCGATAGCGTAGCCCGCGTGCGAGAACGAGCCGGTGCCCCAGTCCGCGGCGGTGACGGCGCCGGAGACCGAGACCGCGAGCGGGAGCACGTAGCCGGCGACGATTATCGGCATCGCGATCAGGATTGCGCGCAAATAGTTGCGCCGCGGATTTTCGATCTCGGCCGAAACGACGCTCAGGTTTTCCCATCCGCTGAAATTCCAGATGACCACCGTCAGCCCGGCCGCCATCGCTCCCCACGGATTCGCGCCGAACAGCGGCGGCGCCGGCATCGTGAAGTGGATCAAGCGCGGCAGCCCGACGATCACCAGGATCGCGAACGGCGACACCAGGATCGCCGCGAGCGCGATCGACGCCATTCCAACCGGCCTGACCCCGAGAAAATTAAGTCCGCCCGCCAGCCATACCAGCGCGACCCCGATCGCAATTTGCGCGGTCGGGCCGAGCGGAAGGATGAACGAAAGATAGCTGGCGAAAAGCACCGGATAAATCGCCATGTCCACTGCCGTGTACAGAATTGTCAGGTATGCCTCGGCGAAGCCGGCCAGCGGTCCGAGCGCCTCCTTGACCCAGAAATAGAATCCCCCCTCCACCGGCATCAACGCCGTCAACTCCGCCGCCATCAGCGCCGTCGGGATGCTCAGCGTGAGCGGCACGACCAGACACAGCATCAGGGTCAGGCGCGGTCCCGCCACCCGGACGGCATCCTCCAAGCCGTACGCGCCGCCGCTCACGACCAGGTACATCGCGCATGCCAGCGGGATTAGCCCGAGCTTGCGCGGCGAACGACGCGCGCGCGGCGCTGGACTCGATGGCGCTGGGGAATGCGTATTTTCCGTCGGCAGATGCGGCAATTGCGGGGCGGCTCCGGTCCACCTCCCTATCCGACGCGATGCGCGGTGGCAAGCAGCCAAAAGGCCGCACGAAGGTTGCACAGTCGCATCCGGTGGCGGAATCCTTATAATGTATGGCATGCGCAAAGGCCGGTGACCGGCTGTGAAGGCGCGGGAGGCCTCGCGCTGGCGATCCATACGTCGTGGTGCGAGCCCCAATTGAGAAGCTCTTGCGGAAATCTGTTTCGATCATGATGTTTTTCGGTACTCGCGCGACTATCGCACTCGGCGCCGCGTCGATTGCATTTCTCGGCTGCGCCCAGCTCATCAGTGCGCGACCCGAGCCGGTGCGCACCGTCAGCGTGGGCGGGGATAATCCTTTCGGCGGCGCGCCGGCGGTCGAGGTGCCTGCGGATGCGCGCGCGATGAGCGCGTTCCTCAGGGCCGAGGTCGCGGCGAATGAAGGCGACCGGCAAGAGGCGCTCAAGGATTACGCCGAGGCGGTCAAGTACGATCCCACCAACGCCACGCTCAAGGTTCGCCTGGCCACGCTCTACGTCCGCGACGGGCGCCTGAAGGAGGCGCTCGACCAGGTTAACCAGGCGCTCGCGATCAATCCGGAATCCGTCGACGCGCGCCTGCTCGGCGCCGGCATCAGCTCGGCGCTCGGTGACGACGCCACCGCGGAAAAGGACTACCGCGAGGTGTTGCGTCTCAATCCGAAAGATCAGGAAGCCTATCTCTATCTTGGCACGCTCTACGCCAAGCGCGGCGACTACGGTGAAGCGGAGAAAACTTTCGAGCAGCTGATCAAGCTCGATCCCAATTATTTCCTCGGCTACTACTACGCGGGCAAGGTGATGGTGGCCGCGAAGGACTACGCGGCCGCCGAAAAATATTATCAGAAGGCGCTCGATCTCAATCCGCAGTCGGAACTGGTGCTGCTCGATTTTGCCCTGTTGCGCGAGCGCCAGCAGCGGCCGCAGGACGCGCTGGCCTATTACGACAAGATCACCCAAATCAATCCGAACAACGAGCTGGTTCGCAAGCGCAAGGCGGAAATCCTGGTCGGTCAGAAAAAATACGACCAGGCATTGGAGGAGCTCAAACGCGCCGAGCAGGTCGAAACCAATCCCGCGGACACCCGCACCAAGATCGGCCTGTTGTACTTCGAGCGGGGAAATTATGACGACGCCGCGATCGCGTTCAACCTGGTGCTCGGCGCCGAGCCGAACAACTACCGCGTCCACTATTACCTCGGCATGGTGTACGAGGAGCCGGAGCTTTCCGAGTACGACAAGGCGATTGGCGAGTTCAACAAAATTCCCGCCGACGACGAGCATTACGTCGATTCCCGCGAGCAGCTCGCCTTCCTCTACGACAAGCAGAAGAAGTATGACGAGGCGCTCGCCGTGCTCAAGGACGCGCTCGCCAAAAAGCCCGACGACCCCGAAGTCGCCGGCCTCATGGTCGATGTCTACCAGGAAAAAAAGGATTATCCGGCCGCGATCGGCTTCGCCCGCAAGATGGTCGCCGCCGATCCCAAAAATGACAAGTCCCACTTCACCCTTGGCGCCGTGCTCGATCAGAACAAGCAGCACGATGAAGCCATGGACGAGATGAAAAAGGCGATCGAGCTCAATCCCGCCAACGCGCCGGCGCTGAACTACCTCGGCTACAGCTACGCCGAGAAGGGCATCAACCTGGCCGAGGCCGAAAAGCTAATCAAGCGCGCGCTCGATATCGAGCCCGACGACGGCTTCTACGTCGATAGCCTCGGATGGGTTTACTACCAGAAGGGCGACTACAAGCGCGCCGTCCAGGAGTTGGAGCGCGCGGTCAACCTGACCGGCAGCGATCCCACGATCACCGAGCATCTTGGCGACGCCTACCGCAAGCTGGGCAAAGTCAAGGAAGCAGGCCATCAGTATTCGGACGCGCTCAAGAAGGCGAATGAGACTGACCAGGTCGCTCGGCTCAAGGATAAAATTCAGGTCCTCCAGAATGCCGCCAGCGCGGGCCACTGAACGCGCTCGGCGCCGAACGACAGTTGCGCGCGCCGCGGTTGCATCGATGCTGCTGATGGCGGTGCTCGAAACTTCCGCCTGCAGCATCCTTGGTCCTGCGCAAATCGGCCAGCCCGAGACGCCAATCGCCGGCTTCGCCGCCGGCCAGCACCAAGTCCAAGAATTGATCGCGGCGCTGGCCGAGCGCGACAAACGACTCGACTCGATGCAGACCCCGCTGGTCATGGAATACACTGCCGGCGATCAGCACGTGAAGGCCAAAGAGGATATCGTCGTCAAGCGGCCCGGCAATTTGCGGGTCGACGCGATGTCGCCGTTCGGCGTGGCCCTGGTGCTCGCGGCGCAGGGCTCGGACCTGTCGATCTTCGAGCCGGGGCGCAGCCGCTTCATGCGCGGCCATGCGACCGCCGACACGCTCTACAGGTACGCGCGAATCCCGATGGCGCCCGCGGACGCCGTGGCGCTGCTGATGGGACTCGCGCCGCCCCAGTTCGCGCTCGATCGGGTCGCAGACTCGGTGTCGCGCGACGGTGCGATGACAGTCGCGTCATACGGCAACGCCGCGTCGGGGACTCGCGAGCTTGGATTTTCCGCCGGCAATCTCGTGATGGTGCGGGAAACGGCGGGAAACGGCGGCGGGGGCGTCGATTACGAGGTGCGTTACAGCGACTATCGTGATATCGGCGGTGTGATGTTTCCGTATGTCGTCGATGCGACCTTCCCGGCGGCTGGCAGCCACGTGACCTTTCGTTACCTCCGGCCGATCGTCAATGGAGAAATCCCTGCCTCGACCTTCGTGTTGACACCGGCTCCAGGAGCCACTTTGATGAATCTGAGCCTTGACGATGCCCGCGCGTTTTCAAATGAATGCTGACTGCCGGCGCTGGCCAATCCCGGCGGGCGTCACCTGCGCGATTGCGATCGCGGCGCTCGCGATTTTCCCCGGATGCCGCGTGAACCGGCCCGCCAACGATCACGCGAAAAATCAAATCCTCTACACCGCCGTGGCCAGCGATCCGCGCACCTTCAATCCGATTCTGATCACCGACGCGACCTCGGGCGCGCTCACCGGCGATTTGTTCGAGAGCCTCATCCGGCTCAACCCCGTCACTACCCTGCCCGAGGCCGGCCTGGCCGAGAAATGGGACATCGCGCCCGACAGCAAGGCGATTACCTTTCATCTCCGCCACGACGTGAAATGGTTTGACGGCCAGCCGGTCACCGCGCACGACGTTCTGTTCACGCTCGACGTCATCTACGATCCCAAGGTGCCCAACAGCATCCGTCCTGCGATCACCATCGACCACCAACGCATCATCGCCGACGCGCCCGACGACTACACCGTCGTCATGCATCTGCCCAAGCCGTTCGCTCCGCTGCTCTATTCAATTGGCATTCCGGTGATGCCGGCGCACATCCTCGAACCTGTGTGGAAGGCTGGAAATTTCAATCACACCTGGGGCATCGACACGCCCCCGGACAAGCTGGTGGGCGACGGCCCGTATCGCATGACGCACTACGCGCAGAGCCAGCTCGTTCGCTACGATCGCAACAACGATTACTTTATGAAGGACGAGCATGGCGGCCAGTTGCCGCGCCTGCACGGGCAGACGGTGA
>Ga0181527_1000037_pt1 | contig 132171 bp, 126 predicted proteins | sample PEATcosm2014_Bin_30_FD_119762 | JGI IMG/M metagenome (GOLD analysis project Ga0181527, IMG submission 119762) | Peatland microbial communities from MTU Mesocosm Facility, Houghton, MI, USA - PEATcosm2014_Bin06_60_metaG | ecosystem: Environmental > Terrestrial > Soil > Wetlands > Peat | place...
GCCGCCGCACTCTGGCTCAGCGCCGGGGTCGCAAACGAAACGACCGCAAGCAGGGACGATGCCAGCATCGCCCAGCGCGCGCCTGTCCTTTCGATTTGTTTCGAACCAGATCTCATTTGCCTCCCCATGGCGGTGTCGCCCCAAAATCTTCGTTAACAGGGTACATTCCCAGACTCAAGGAATCCATACCTGCTAGTGGTTAGCGAGACTTGCCGCAAGGGCGGCCTGTTTGCTCTTTAAGTCGCTAATCAGGGTGTCGTAGCCCTGATTGTTCATCACGCGATTAAACTGGTTGCGGTAATTCGCGATGATGCTGATCGCGTCCACCGTCACGTCGTAGATCTTCCAGGTAGCGCCCTCCTGCACCAGGCGGTAGTTCAAATGGATCGGGTCCTTGCCCTCCGGCTCCACGATATCGGTGTTGACCTCCGCCTCCTCGGGCCCGTCGGTCGTCACCTTGAGAAAGGCGACCTGCTGGCCGCGGTAGTCGTTAACCTTGCTCAAGTAAGAATCCTCGATGAAAGCGACGAACGCGGCGGTGAACTCCTGCTGCTGATCGGGGGTGATCTGCTTCCAATGGTAGCCGAGCGCCGACTTCGCCATCTCGGTGAAATCGAAGGTTGCGGAGACGATCTTGCGCAGCTTGTCCTGGCGCTGGGCGAGCGGCGTTTGACTGTCGCGGAGCACCGCCAGTGCATCGTTCACGGTGGTCTTCACCACGGACATCGGATCGTCAGCCCAGGCGGGCGCCAAAAAGCGCGACGGTGCAAGGCTGACTGCGAGCGCGGCCGTCAACGCGAGCATCGCGATCGCGCGCCGCGGCATGATTCGCTGGATGGAAGTTGGCGTCATCATATGTGTCACCCGGTTATTTCTCGGATTTTCCAGGCTTCTGCTCCTTCTCTGAGCTTGAGGATTTACCCTTCGTGGACTCACCGCTGGTGCCGCTGCTGTTAATCAACTGGCCAATTGCGTCCTCAAGCACGAACGCGTCCTGCGTATGCCTGATCGTATCGCCGTCCTTGAGCAATCTGTCGCTCGGACCCAGTTGAATCGTAATATATTTGTCGCCGATTATTCCGCTGGTCTTGATCGATGCGATCGCATCCTTGTCGATCGGCACGCCATCGTCAACGCGTATCGAAATCCGGGCGCGCAGGTCCTTGAGCCCGATCTGCATAACTTTGCCGACCTGGACACCCGCCAGTTGAACCTGGTCTCCGGTCTTCAATCCCGAAATGTTGTCGAAACTTGCGTAGAGGGTGTATCCCGGCTTGGGCAGCAGGGTGATCTTGCCCAGCGACAGCGACAAGATCGCCAACGCGACGATACCGAGAATCGCGAAAATGCCGACGACAAGCTGGGTGGTTCGAGTTGCGTACATAGGTCTTTGATTCAGCCCGCGAGGGCTGTTCCATTCTCCTCGCCGGATGCTTTGCCCGCCAGAAACCGCTCGAAGACTTCGTCTCCGGCCGCCATCACCTGCGCCACCGTGCCGTTGAGATGAGTGCGGCCATGATGGAGAAATGCGACGCGGTCGGAAATCTGGAAGACCGCCGGCACGTCATGACTGACCATCACGGCGGTCAGCTTAAAATTCTCCTGGGTGCGGCGGATAAGTTCGTGAATTGCCCCGGTCCGCGAGGGATCGAGGCCGGTGGTCGGCTCGTCGAGCATGAGGATTTTCGGGCGCCGCACCAGTGCGCGCGCGAGCGCGGCGCGCTTCTGCATCCCGCCGCTCATCTCGGACGGGAACTTGGCTTCCATCCCTTCCAGCCCGACCGCCTTGAGCGTTTCATGCACGCGCTCGGCGATCTCGGCGCGGGTGAGCCTGGTTTTCTCGACCAGCGGGAACGCGACATTGTCAAATATCGGCATCGAGTCGAACAGTGCGCCGGCCTGAAAGAGCATCCCGAATTTTTCGCGCACTGCGTCCAGGCCGGCCACGCCGAGTTTTGTCACTTCGATGTTGTCGATCACAATCGAGCCCGAGTCGGGCCGCAGCAGCAGGTTTATATGCTTGAGCAGTACGGTCTTGCCGGATCCGCTGGGGCCGACGATGGTCGTGATCTGGCCCGAGGGAAAGTCCAGCGTAACGCCGTCGAGGACCTGCTGGCGGCCGAAGCGGCGGCGAAGGTCGCGCACTTCGATTGCATTACCGGCGCTCGCGCCGTTGCGAATGCCTTGCGCGTTGCCGCCGTAGTTGATTTCACGTTTGCTCATGGATCGTCGATCGTTACGCGGTTATCACAAGAGTATAGACGTAAGAAAATAGTCGAAAGCAAGAATCAGGGCGCTGGACAGCACCACGGCTTCGGTGGTGGCGCGGCTGACCCCGGTCGCCATCCGCTCGGCGTGATATCCCTTGTAGCAACAGACCCAGGTCACGATCACGCTGAAAACCAGGGCCTTGTAGATGCCGGTCATGATGTCGTGGCCGTCCATGTTGGCGGCGATACCGTTGAAGTACGCAGCCGACGGCGCGCCCATCAGGCCGACGCCGACCATGTAGCCGCCGAAGATTCCCACCACGTCGAAGACCGACGTCAGCAAGGGGAAACCGACCACGCCGGCGATCACGCGCGGCGAGACCAGGTACTGGACCGGATTGATCGCCATCACGGTGAGCGCGTCGATTTGTTCGGTGGATTGCATCGCGCCCAGCTCCGCCGCCATCGCGGAACCGGCGCGCGCCGCGATCATCAGGGCGGCCAGAACGGGTCCCAGCTCGCGCACCAGAACCAGGGCGACGACCGTGCCCAGCGCGCCGTCGGAGCCAAAGCGGCGCAGCGTGTTGTAGCCCTGCAGACCCAGCACCATCCCGGTGAAGCCGCCGATTAGAACGATGAGAAACAGCGAGTCGGCGCCGATGATGCGAATCTGCCGAATCCACAGCCGCGGCTTGAACGGCGGGACGAATACATAAAGCGCGGCGGTCAGCAAGAAAAGCACGAACGCGCCGAGCCGGATAACGCCGTCGATCACCAGCGCGCCAAGCCGCCCAGTCATTTCCACGATCGCCATCAGTCCGTTTTTCAATTTTTAGTGATGAGCAATCCCGAGCCGGGCCAACTGGTTTTGAGTGTGGGTGGCGGAGCCGGCGCGCTCGAACTCGGCGAGGTCCGCGATCACGTCGAGGTCCAGCGCGGGCCGCGCAAGTCGCAGCACTTTAGCCCCAACGCCGGAGCTTCGGCAATCGTCCAGATGCCGCACCAGGCTCATTCGACCGAATCGAGTCGCCACGGCGCCGGCGGGTGAGCGGCAAATGATGTTGGTGCCGGAGAAATCGCGCGAGGGAACCAGCACCACGCCCCCTCCGGGGGGCATCGCGGCAAACACTGCGTCTATATCTTCGGCCGCGACCAATGGAATGTCGGAGAGCACCGTGCAAACGGTTTGCGCACCATCCGCAATCAGCGCGGAGGTGGCGAGCGCGACGGCGGCGTTGAGGCCGCGCGGAAATTCCTCGTCGATCGTGAGAGCGCCGGCAGCGCGCGCCAGCGCGAGCAGGCCCGCGTCCGACGTCACCACAGCGACGTGGTCGGCCGCGCCCGCGCCGAGCGAGGCCGCCAGCACGTCGCGAAACATCGCTTCGGCCAACGCACGCCGCTCGCCGGGTGGCAGCACCGGGGCGAGCCGGGTCTTGGCGAATTCGAGCTGCTTGGCTGCGATCAGGATAAAGCGCACGGGGTATCTTTATAACCTAACAAACGCGCGCATCCAACGGGAACTGCGCCGGGCGCTGGAACGCTTGACACTGTTTCCGCGCTGGCTTCAACATGATCCGTAGATTTTCCCGTCGCTTGCCCGATCACTGCCCAATCGCAAGGCACGCCAGTCTTGGAGGTACCTCATTGATGAACAGGACGCGAAGCTTAATCGCCCGGACCGGGGCAATGATCCTGGCCGGCGCGATGATCCTGATAGCGGCGGGATGCCATCACAAGACGGCCGAGGATTTTCTTGCCGAAGGCGACACGGAAATGCAGGCGACGAAGCTCGCCGACGCGGAAAAGTCATACCAGGAGGCGATGAAGCTCGCGGCGAACGATCCGCGCACCCATATCGCGCTCGGAAATCTCTACATATTCGAGCACAAACCGGGCGACGCGCAAGTTGAATTCATGAAGGTCCTCGAGATCGATCCCAAGAACGCGGCGACCCACGCCGCGCTCGGCAACGTCTATAGCGATCAGAACCAGCGCGGACTGGCCGAAAATCAGTACCGCGCGGCGGTAGCACTCGAGCCGGACCACCCCAACTACCATCTCGATTTGGCCGAGGTGCTCAGGCAGGAAGGCAAGGCCGCCGCGGCGGAAGATCAAATCCGCACCGCAATCGGACTCAGCCCTAAAAACGCAAAGGCCCACCTGGCGCTGGCGAATCTGCTGGCAACGGAGCCGGCTCGCGCGACTGAAGCCAACGCCGAGTTCGAGGAGGTGCGAGCACTCGACGCCAAGCTGATTCCCGCGCCCGCAGCGACGCCGGCCGGCGCGGCGACGGCGACCGTGCCCGCATCCGCAGCCGCCGCGCCGAAGATCAAGCCGCTCAACAAGCTTTTCCTGTTGACGAAAAATTCGCCGGTATATCAAAATCCCGACGCGACCAGTTCCACCATCGGCCACGTGCACCGCAAGAAGTACGTTCACGTCACGGGAATCGCGGGCGACTACCTCCAAATCAAACTCAGGAATGGCACGCTTGGCTTCATACCGGTGGCGGCCGCGGAGTAGATGCCGCGCCGGGCGGGTGACATTCTTATTCCTTTGAGGGGAGCGACAATGGCGAACAAAGATATCATCACGCGTGAAGTGAGTTACGCGGGCCGTGCGTGCGCGCTCAAGGCGTATGTCGCCGAGCCGGCCGGAGTCGAGCCATCGCCGGCGGCGATCGTAGTGCAGGAATGGTGGGGGCTGAACGAGCACATCCGCGACGTCACCCGGCGGCTGGCGCGCGAGGGTTATTTCGCGATCGCGCCGGACCTGTACTCGCGACAGGGCCACCGCGTCGCCACCGAGCCCAACGTGGCCGCGCAATTGATGGGCGGACTGAAGAAGGAAGACGGCATCGCGGATCTTCAGACCACGGTGGAATGGCTGCGCGCGCAGCAACGGACGCATTCAACCCGGATCGGCATCACCGGATTTTGCATGGGCGGCGGCTACGCGATCCTGTTGCCATGCGAGAGCCGGGAAATCGCGGCCGCGGCGCCGTTCTATGGCGAAGTTCCGGCGGACGAAAAACTCGAGCATCTCGGCTGCCCGATTTTCTACGCATACGGCGAGAACGACGGATGGATTCAGCGCGGCGACGTCGATCGACTGGCGGCGGCGCTCAGGAAGTTCGGCAAGCCGGGCGAGGTCAAGATTTACGCGGGATGCTCGCATGGGTTTTTCAACGACACTCGCGCCGACGTGCATCGCCCCGCCGAAGCAAAGGACGCGTGGGATCGCACGCTCAAGCTGTTCGCCGCAAATCTGAAAGGGTGAACGGCGCGATCTCACGCCGACCGCGGCAGCAAGCCTTGCTGGCGATCAGCCCGCCAGGGCGGCGGGATCCAGATGCGGACCGGCCAGATAGATGAGCCGACCCTCGTCGGGCGCGCGCTCCCGGAGCCATCGCGCGACGATCGTCATCGCCTCCAATTCTCCGCGCTCGACGTTTCTTGACTTGTATCGCTCGTAATTGCCCGCGACGAACGCCGCCACCTCGCCCGCGGCGTCTCCCGTCTCCAGATGCCGCGTCATCGCCAGCCGTCCCGACAGCACGACGTGCGCTGCGCGATCGGCCGACTCGCCGGTCACGATCACGAGGTTGTTTTCCGTCACCACCTGGCTCAGTCGGGACGCGCGATGCGCCAGCGTGGTCAGCGCCTCGAGATACCGGCGAAAGCGCGCCGCCTCTTCAAAGCGCATCGCGGCCGCGGCCTGGTCGCGCGCCCGGGCCAATTCACCCAGGATCGGGCCGCTGCGCCCGCGCAGAAAAATAACCGCGCGCCGAATCCGCTCCGCGTACTTGTCGGCGTCGATGCTCAGGTTGCACGGCGCGCTGCAATGACCCATCTGCCCGTAGATGCACGGCGAAAAATCCTTGTTCGGCTTTAGCTTCCCGCCGCAGGTGCGAAGACCGAGGATTCTTGCCAGCGCGCGAACTGAATGCTCGACGCCGCGGCGCCCGACGAGCGGCCCCAGATGCATCACGCCGCGCCGCGCACTCATCCTGGTCGAAATCGTCACGCGCGGAAACTCGTCCATCAGGTCGAGCTTGATGAAGTACGCGGGCGCCGCCGATTTCAGCATCCGGTTGTACGGTGGCTTCAGCTCGCGGATGAGCCGCGCTTCGTCGAGCGCCGCTTCCAGCGGCGAGCGCGCCGGCCGCGTCTCGATTTTGTAAACGTGCGAGACCAGCTCCGCCGTCTTCGCCTTCACCGACGCCGTGAAGTACGAGCTCACCCGCTCCCGCAGGCGGCGCGCCTTGCCGACGTAGAGCAAATCGCCGCGCTCGTTGCGCATCATGTAAACGCCGGGCGCATGCGGAAGCGCCGCGATCTCGTCGGCCGGCACGTGACGCTCGATTCTCCTGCCCGCGGGTCCGCGATGATGGTCGTCGAGCAGGCGATCCAGCCGCGTGATACCCATGCGCTCCGCCATTTCGAGGAAAATCGAGAGCAGCTCCGCCGCCATCCGCGCGTCGCCGAGTCCGCGATGCCGTCCTTCGAGCGAAAGCCCGAAATGCTCCGCGAGCAGGTCGAGCCGGCGGCGCTTGAGCGACGGCATGAACCGGCGCGACATCTTGAGCGTACACAGCACCGGGTTGGCCAGCCCGATTCCAAAGATGCGGCGGTATTCGAAGTCGAGAAAGCCAAAATCGAAGGCCGCGTTGTGCGCGACCATCACCCGCTCGCCCATGAACTCGCGAAACCCGGGCAGTACGTCCTCGATCGGCGGCGCGTTGCGCACCATCTCCGTCGTAATCGACGTGAGCCCCGTGATAAAGCGCGGGACGACGCCGCCATTCGGACGCACCAGGGTCGAAAAAGATTCGGTGAGCCGCCGCCCGACCATCCGGTACGCGCCGATCTCGATGATCGTGCCCGGGCCGGCGCGTCCTCCCGTGGTTTCCAGATCGACCACCGTGAACTCAGCCTGATCGAGCCCAACGCGGATGCGGTCGCTATCCGCCAGCCGCCAGCGCCCCGTGTCGGCGTCGAAGATGAAATTTGGATCGCCGCCGAGTAGCTGGCGGACAATTCGCGCGCCCAGCTCAGGGTCCGATCCGGCTCCGCTCAGCAGCAGCCCGACCAGCTCGGCCGCGTCGGCGCCGGCCGGCCGCGAGCACAGAAACTCATAGACCTTCTGCTTGGCCGAGACGCCGAAATGACGCTGATTCGCGCCCGGGATTCCCGCTTCCTCCACATCCACTCCCCTTCGTCCTTGCTTCGCTTTATCAGGGGCGCATCGCAACGGCAACGCCAAGGCTATGGCCCGAATCGGACCGGCGCGTTACAATGCAAGGTCTGACAAGGAAGGTATTTGCCGATGGAACGTGTTGAATTGACCCGCGAATGCGAAGGCGTCCGGATCCCGGCCGGAAACAAAATGATGCTGGCAAAGGGGACCGAGGCCTTTATTACGCAATCGCTCGGCGGGACCTTCACCCTGCAGGTTCAAGCGTACGGCGGGCTGTTCCGCGTCGCGGGCAAGGACGCCGATGCGCTCGGCAAAAAGCCCGAAGATGCGGGCGCAGTGCCGGCGTCGGGCGGCGGCGATCTGGAAGCGATGGTATGGGAGCAGCTCAAGACCTGCTTCGACCCCGAAATTCCGGTCAACATCGTTGACCTCGGCCTCGTCTATGGAATGGAAGTGAAGGACGCGGGCGACGGGAGCAAGAAAGTCGAAGTCAAGATGACCTTGACGGCGCAGGGATGCGGCATGGGCGCCTCGATCGCGACCGACGCGCGCTACAAAATCTTGAGCATCCCGGGCGTGTCGGAGGCCGACGTTGATCTGGTCTGGGATCCGCCGTGGACTCCGCAGATGATTTCTCCCGAAGGGCGCGAGCGCCTGGGTATCGACTGATCCGCGCGGATCAGCTTCGCGGATCGCCCAAGACGCCCGATGCGTTGACACGCCGGGCTGCGTCCGATAATTGTTTTCGTTCGGCATAGCGATGTTTGCAATAGTAAAGACAGGCGGAAAACAGTACCGCGTCGGCGTCGGCGACCAGATAACGGTCGAGCGGCTCGACGGCGAAGTTGGCGCGGCTATATCACTTGACGATGTGCTGGCGGTCGGCGGCGATGCGCCCAAGGTCGGCACCCCGATCGTCGCGGGCGCGTCGGTGAAGGCAAAGATCCTCCAGCAGCCGCGCGGCACGAAGATAATCGTCTTCAAGAAAAAGCGCCGCAAGAATTACCGCCGCAAGCGGGGCCATCGCCAGGAACTGACCGTGCTCAAGATCGAGGAAATTTCCGCCGGCGCATAGACGACGGCGCGATTTCAATTGAACCGCGGCCCGGAAGGCCGCTCAATAAGTTTAGGGAGACGCTGCGTGGCGCACAAAAAAGGCCAAGGTTCGACCCGCAACGGCCGCGACAGTCCGGGCCAGCGCCGTGGTATCAAGATTTACGCGGGCCAGACGGTCAAGGCCGGTAATATCATCATCCGCCAGCTCGGTACTCGCGTGCATCCGGGCCGCAACGTCGGTCTGGGCCGCGACTATACGATCTATGCGCTCGTTGACGGTGTGGTTAAGTACGAGCCCAAGGGCGAGAAGCGGCAAGTGAGCGTCGAGCCGCTCCCCGCCGGCGCCGATACCGCAGAGGCGTCCGCTTAGGGATCGTCAGCCTGCCAGAGTTGAATCGAAGCCTCACGGCGCGCCGTGGGGCTTCTTTTTTTAGTATGTTGATTCCTGATTTTGCTTTTTATTTCCGCAACTCGCGACGGGAGAAATTTCGATGCGACTAGGCCTGATTTCCGGCTATTCGGGCGCGCAGATGGGCTTGCCGATGGACACCATCCTCGAAGCGGAGCGCGTCGGTTTCGACTCCGTGTGGACCGCCGAGGCTTACGGCTCCGACGCGATTACGCCGTTGGCCTGGATCGGCGCGCTGACCAAAAAGATCCGGCTCGGCACCGCCGTCATGCAGATGCCGGCGCGAACTCCCGCCGCAACCGCGATGACCGCGATGACGCTGGACGCGCTGTCGGGCGGCCGCTTCATCCTCGGCATTGGGCCGTCGGGTCCGCAGGTCGTCGAGGGCTGGCACGGCGTGCCGTACGGCAAACCCTTGCAGCGCACCCGCGAGTACATCGAGATCGTGCGGAAAATTCTCGCGCGCGAAGCACCTGTCGAGCATCACGGGACGGAATTCCAGATCCCGTACACCGGTCCGGGCGCGTCGGGGCTCGGCAAGCCGCTGAAAAGCATCCTGCACGGACGCAAGGACTTGCAGATTTACACCGCGTCGATCAGCCCCAAGGGAATCGCGCTCGCGGCGGAAATTGCCGACGGCGTGATTCCGGCCTGGATGAATCCGGAGCGATGGGACATCTATGACGCGCCGCTCAAACAAGGCTTTGCGAAAACCGGCGGGCGCAAGAGCCTCGCCAATTTCGAGGTCGCGCCGTTCGTCGCCTGCGTCATGGGCTCGGACCTCGTCAGATGCCGGATGCCGGTGAAGGGGATGCTGGCGTTGTACATCGGCGGGATGGGCGCGCGCACGAAAAATTTCTACAACGACTACGTCAAGCGGCTTGGCTACGAGGATGCCGCGGTGAAAATCCAGGAGCTGTATCTGGCCGGCAAGAAGGCCGAGGCGATGGCGATGGTGCCGGACAAGCTGGTCGATGAGGTCGCGCTGGTCGGCAGTCGCGAGCGGATCGCGGACCGGCTCGAGGCCTGGAAGGCGTCGCCGGTCAAGACGATGCTGATTGGTACCCCCGATATCAGCGCGGTCCGCGCGCTCGCCGAGCTTTGCCTGTAGGCGCTGACGGGCGCGCGCCCCCGTCCCGGTTGACGCCGCGGGGCGGTTTCGTTTACGCGACGATCACCCTGTCCAAGCGATTGCGGATAATGGCTTCGGCTTCGCGCACGATCCGCGCGACGAGATCGGCGCAGGATGGGATGTCGTGAATCAGGCCCTGGCTTTGGCCGGCCGTCCAGATGCCGGCGCCGGTGTCGCCCCTATCCAACACGAGGGCGCCGCGCCTTCCGTCCACAAGGTCCTTGATGTCTTCGAATTTGGCATTGCCGCGCCGTTCGATGGCAACGACTTCGTCACTGACCGCGTTTTTCACAACACGCGCCGTGTTGTGCAAGGTGCGGAAAATCAGGTTGGTGCTGCGCTCGTCATTGGCCACGATCGCTTCCTTTACCTTCTGATGGATCGGGGCTTCCTTCGTCGCCATGAAACGCGTGCCCATGTTGACGCCGTCGCATCCCAGCGCCAGCGCCGCAACCAGGCCGCGCGCATCCGCAATGCCGCCGCTCCCAATAATCGGAATGGTGAGCTTGTCGGCAGTCGCCGCAAACAGGACCAGTCCGCCGACATCGTCTTCGCCCGGGTGGCCGGCGCACTCCAGCCCGTCGATCGACACGCAATCGACGCCGATGGCCTGCGCCTTCATGGCATGGCGCACGCTGGTGCATTTGTGGATCACCTTGACCCCCGCCGCCTTGAACGCCGGCAGATGGGGCTGCGGATTGTTGCCCGCAGTCTCTACCGCCTTGACGCCGCTCTCGATGATCGCCTGGCGATATTCGTCGTAAGGTATCGGCGTGATGCTCGGCAGGATCGTCAGGTTAACGCCGAACGGCTTGTCGGTCATGTCGCGGCAGCGTTTCACTTCCTTGGCCAAATCTTCCGGCTTTCCGGCCGAGTGCGCGGTGATGAACCCGAGCGCGCCGGCGTTGGCGACGGCGGCGATCAAATCGGCCGTGCCCACTCGGGTCATGCCGCCGCAGGTGATGGGAACGGCAACGCCGAACATTTCCGTGAAGCGGGTTTTCAACATGGGTGTCTCCTCAACAACCGGAATTTCAATTTCGAATTCTGATTCCGACTAGCACCGGGACCGGACGGCTTGCAAACGCGAAGTTCTAGCTCGGTGGGCTTTGCTGACGGACCAACCGACTATGCGGCCGACCGAGGGTGACCGGCCGGCGCGGTCGCTGATACTATAATGATCGCACAGCCATGCGATTCATCGACGAAGCCAGAGTATTCGTGCACGCCGGCAAGGGCGGCGACGGCGCCATCGCGTTTTTGCGCGAAAAATTCCGGCCGTTCGGCGGACCTGCAGGCGGTAACGGCGGGCGCGGCGGCAGCGTAATCTTCCAGGTCGATGAAGGTCTCTCGACGCTGCTCGATTTCAAGTATCAGCCGCGTCTGATCGCTCAAGACGGCGAGCCCGGCCGCGGCAAGGAACAATATGGCCACGGCGCCGACGATATCATTGTGCGAGTGCCGCCCGGCACGATCGTTTTCGACGAGGAAAGCGGGAGGACGCTCGCCGACCTGGTGATGCCGGGTGAGACGGCGGTCATCGCGCAGGGTGGCGAGGGCGGCCGCGGCAACATGCACTTTGCGTCCTCGACCAGGCGCTCGCCGCGAATCGCGACGCCGGGAACCGCGGGCGAGCAGCGATGGATCCGGATGGAGCTGCGGCTGGTAGCGGAGGCCGGGCTGGTGGGACTTCCGAACGCGGGCAAATCGACTTTGCTGACCGGGCTCAGCGCGGCGCGCCCGAAGATCGCGTCCTATCCGTTCACGACGCTCGCGCCCAACATCGGCCGCGTGTCCATCTCCGGCGAGGAGAGTTTCACGCTGGCCGATATCCCCGGGCTTATCGAGGGAGCGCATCGCGGGCTTGGACTCGGCATCCGTTTCTTGCGCCATCTGGCGCGCACGCGGCTCCTGGTTTACGTGCTCGACGCGGCGGACAATCCCGAAGCCGCCTTTTTGACCGTGCGTGCCGAGATCGCGGCGTTCGATCCCGCGCTGGCCGACCGCCCGGCGCTCGTCGCGCTCAACAAGATCGATCTGATCCCGGCGGACGTGGTAAATAAGGCCGCGCGCAATCTTCGCCGGCTCACCGGTCTCGAAGTATTCCCGATTTCGGCGGACCAGCGCGAAAATCTGGCGCCGCTGGTCGCGGCGATCGCGCGGATGCTTCATCGAATGGATCAACCGGCCGCATGTCCCAGCTGAACTACAAGGAATCGACGGTCGCGCGCGCGCGGCGTGTCGTGATCAAGGTCGGCAGCGCCGTGTTGTCCGACGTCGATGGACTGCGCGCCGATGTGATCGAGCAGCTCGCGGCGCAGATCGAGTCGGCCGTGCGCGCCGGCTATGAAATCGTGATCGTCACGTCGGGCGCGGTGGCCGCGGGACGCGCGCGATTGTCGAAGCTTCACGGCGCAACGATCGCGGCGCGCCAAGCCGCCGCCGCCACCGGGCAAATCGAGCTGATGTCGGCATGGGCGCGCGCATTCGGCGTCCACGGCCGGACCGTCGCACAGATCCTGCTCACCCATCAGGACCTGGCCGAGCGCCGCCGGCGCCTCAATGCGAGCCAGACTGTTTCGCAATTGCTCGGCGCGGGCGTGATTCCAATCGTCAACGAGAACGACACCGTCGCGGTCGAGGAAATTCGGCTCGGCGACAACGACGTGCTGTCGTCGCTGGTCGCGAGCCTGGTGCAGGCGCAACTTTTGGTCATCTTGAGCGACGTCGACGGCGTCCTGACCGCCGACCCTCGCGATCGTGCCGACGCTCGGCTGATTCCCGTGATCAGCGATCCGGAGGCCGAGATGCGCGGGCTGGTGGCGGAGAATGTTGGCCCGCTGGGGAGCGGTGGGATGGCGACTAAGTTGAAGGCGGCGCGGCAGGCGGCGCGGGCCGGAATCACAGTGATTATCGCGCGCGGGCGCGAAGCCGGCGTCATCACAATCGCGCTGGATCCCGCGCGCCAGGCGGGCACGCTGATCGTGCCGGCCGGAGTGCGGCTCAAGAGCAGAAAGCATTGGATCGCGTTCGCGCTGCGGCCGGCGGGCTCAATCGCCGTTGATAAGGGCGCGGCCGACGCGCTCTGCAACCGGGGGCGGTCGCTGCTGCCCTCGGGCGTGCGCGAGGTGCGCGGAGACTTCGGCTCCGGCGATTGCGTGAGCCTGCTCGATCCCGACGGAGTCGAGTTCGGGCGCGGACTGGTGAACTATCCGGCGTCCGACGTGTCGAAAGTGGCTGGGCGGCGTTCGACTGAAATTCCGGCTGTGCTCGGCTACAAAGTGGCCGACGAGATTATCCATCGCGACAACTTCGTGCTGATCAAGGAAATCGCGTAGGGCAGGGGAGCCACTCATAGGGGCGCAATATCCGCAGTTTATTCGGGCTGGTGCGATATATATCCTCCATTGGTAACAGACTTGGCGAGGACGAGCAGCGCAATCGGATGACGGTCGAAGCGGATACTACGGCCGCGCTCAAGCGGGCGCGCGCGGCGGCGCCGGGGATGGCGCTGGCCACGACGGCGGAGAAAAACGATTTTCTACGCCGCTTGGCGAGTTTGATCCGCAGGTCACGCGCGGAAATTATCCGCGCCAACGCAATCGACCTGGAGCGCGCGCGCAAGAGCGTGCGCGGCGGAGCGTTCGTCGAGCGGCTGGCGCTCGACGACAAACGAATCGAAGCGATGGCCGCGGGCGTGCTTCAAGTCGAGGCGCTCGACGATCCAGTCGGGAGCGTGATCGAGAAGTGGACGCGGCCCAACGGGCTGAAAATCGAAAAGCGGCGCGTGCCGATCGGCGTGATCGCGATCATTTACGAATCCCGCCCCAACGTCACGGTGGATGCGGCCGCGCTGACGCTGAAAGCCGGCAACGTGGTGGTGTTGCGGGGCGGCAGCGAGGCGCTCGGCACCAATGGATTTCTTGCGGGATTGATCGCGCAAGCGTTGAGGGACGCCGGGCTGAATCCAGACGCGGCGACCTTTATCCGCGATCCGGATCGCGAAGTAATCCAGACGATGAAGCGCAGCCGCGAGCTGATCGACCTGATAATCCCGCGCGGCGGCAAGTCGTTGAAGGAGGCGCTGGACGGCTCGGCGGTTGCGCTGCTGCCGCATTTTGACGGTATCTGCCACACCTACGTCGATTCCGCGGCCGATCTGAAGATGGCCGAGGAAATCTGCCTGAACGCGAAATGCTCGCGGCCGTCGGTCTGCAACTCGATGGAAACCCTGCTGGTGCATCGCGCGATCGCCGAAAAATTTCTTCCCGCGCTCGCCGCGCGGATGACGGCGGCGGGCGTCGAAATTCGCGGCGACGAGCGCTCGCGAAAAATCGTGCCCGCGGCGCGCGCGGCGACGGACGAAGATTGGGACACGGAATATCTGGACCTGATACTGGCGGTGAAAGTGGTGGATTCGGTTGGCGAGGCGATCGACTTCATCGCGCGTCATGGGTCTCATCTGGCGGACGCGATCGTCACCGGCGACCCGCAAGCGGCCGCGCGCTTTGAACGCGAGGTCGATTCGGCTACGGTTTACGTCAATGCGTCAACGCGTTTCACCGACGGTTTCGAATTCGGATTCGGCGCAGAGACCGGAATCTCGACCAATCGGCTGCACGCGCGCGGGCCGATGGGACTCAACGAGTTGACGACCTACAAGTACGTCGTTGGCGGGACCGGACAAGTTCGCGCCTGAGCCGCGAAACTGAAAAAAGCATGCGGGTAGGATTGTTCGGCGGCAGTTTCAATCCGATTCATCTCGGGCATCTGCGCGCGGCCGAGGAAGTTCGCGAGGCGATCCAGCTCGACCTGGTATATTTCATTCCGGCCGCGTCGCCGCCGCATAAGGCGAAGAGCGAGTTGGCCCCCGCGGAGCATCGGCTCGCGATGGTTCGGCTGGCGACCAAGGGCAACCGTTATTTCATGGCGTCGGACGTGGAGATTCGGCGGGCCGGGCACTCGTACACGATCGACACGGTGCGCTACTTCCTGGCTACCCTGCGCCAGCCGGCGACGCTGTACCTGCTGATGGGCGCGGATCAGTTTGCCGAGCTGGAATCGTGGAAGGAGCCGGACGAACTGGCGCGCCTGTGCAACTTCGCCGTTCATACAAGGTTAACCGAAGGCGAGGGGGGTCCGCCGCGAATTTCAGTTGCCGCGCTCAAACGATTTGGCTACACTCAGGCAGACGATCACTACGTGCATTCGAGCGGACAAACGCTATCTTTCGTCGAAACCACGTTCCTACCCATTTCCGCGACTGAAATTCGCGCCAAACTGCAACACGGTGAATCGATCAGGTACCTGGTGCCGATCGACGTCGTCGATTACATCCAGTACCACGCGCTGTATTGAGGACCACTCTGCTTAAACTTTCGCGTTCATTTCGATCGAACCAGCCACCAGCGGCGAACCAGTTGCCGCACCGCGGACTCATTTCTTGACGGCGCTGAAAAAGGCATACGCCGCCGCCGAAGCGGCGCTGGAAAAAAAGGCCTACGACCTGGTGGTGCTCGAGGTCGAGCATCTGAAGTCAGTCGCGGATTATTTTGTCGTGGCGACCGGGCGCTCCGACGTGCAGGTGCAGGCGATCGCGCGCGGGATCGAGGACGCGATGGGCAAGGCGGGGCAGCGGGCGCTGGCGGTCGAAGGGCTGCATCATGCGCACTGGGTGGTGCTCGACTACGACGACGTCGTTATCCACCTGTTCTACGAACCTGCGCGGGAGTTCTACCGGCTCGAGACCAACTGGATCGACGCGCACGAGATGAAGTTGCCCGAGCCGATTCGGACGCAGGCCGAGGGCTTGCGCATCCGCGCGCTCGGGTGAGAGCCGGCGCGCGCGGGGTCTGGTCAGGCTTCGCGAATCGCGTGCACGATCCAGACGAGGATGACGGCGCCGATGGTGGCGACGGCGATCGTGCCGATCACGCCGCTGGGGCCGGGAACGTTGAGTGCGCGGAAGAGCGATCCGCACAGGAGGCCGCCGAGCAGGCCGAGCACGAGATCGCCGATCAATCCGAAGCCTTCGCCGCGGACGAGCTTGCCGGCCAGCCATCCCGCGATTATTCCGACTATGATCGCGCCAATCATTGCGAGGTCCTCACTGCGTTCTTCGTCTTTGGTTTTTTCGTTGCCGCGACCACGCCCTCGAACGACTGAGCGAGGCGGCTACTTTTTTTGTTCCATCGGAACGCCGCAGCACTTGATTTGTCCGGAGCCGCCCTTGGTGACAATAACCTGGGATTTGCAATTGCCGCAGATGTAAACTTTGCCGAGCTGATTTGCCATTCGTCGATCCTGATCCTCTTGGACGATTTTTTCCTGAATACTTTCGCCGAAGATTCACGCGCCTCGGAACAGCGGTTTGCGCTTCTCGAGGAACGCGCGCACGCCTTCGGCACGGTCGGAAGTCGTTTGTAGCAGGGCGTATAGATCTTCCTCAAGCCTTATGCCCTGCTCCAATGTCATGTCGTAACCCTTGAGCACGGCGTCCTTGACCAGCCGCGCGGCCAGCGGGGCGCGGCTCAGGATCGCCTCGGCGACCCGGCCGCTTAGGGCGGCGAGTCCGATCCGGCTGTCGGCGAGATACGTGACCAAGCCGGTGCGCATCGCCTCGTCGGCTCCCACAGCCATCCCGGTGAGCATCAGGCGCAGAGCGTTGGCGGCGCCGACCAGCCGCGGGAGCCGCTGGGTCGCGCCGAAGTGAGGCATCGCGCCGCGTTTCATCTGCGTGATCGCGAATCGAGCCGACGAAAGAGCCACCCGAATGTCGGCCGCCATGGCAAGTTCCAATCCTTCATCGAAGGCGTCGCCGTTGATGATCGCAACGGCGGGCTTGGAGAGCACCGCGAGCGATTCGACCAGGCGCGGATCCACGCCGTCGTCGAACCCGGCGCAGAACACGGAGCCGGCGCCGGTGATGGCGAGCATGCGGGCGGCGTCGTCGTCCTCGACGTGCTCGATCAACTCGAGCATCCGCACCGCCATCGCGGGCGTGAGCCGGGCGCGCGGACCGCCGAATCGGAGCGTCGCACTGACGCATCCGCTGGCGAAGGCAACCTCGACTGCGCCGGCGCCACGGCGGCTCGCGGCGCGGGTGCGGCTCTTTTTGGCGGGGCGCGGCGTCAGACGTCTCCGGCGGGCGCGCGCAGGTCTTTTCGCAGGACTTTGCCGAGCGGATTTTTGGGCAGCGCGTCGATGAACTCGATATGCTCGGGACGCTTGAAGCTCGCAAGCCGCGAACGGCAGAACTCGGCGAGCTCTTGCTCGGTCACGGTCTTTTCCTTGCGCACGACGACGAAGGCCTTGACGATCTGCCCCCACTCGACCGAGGGCACCCCGACCACGGCGCATTCATCTACGGCCGGATGGCTCATGAGGACGGTTTCGATTTCCGCGGGAGCAATATTTTCGCCGCCGCGGATGATCATGTCGTCCTTGCGGCCGGCGAAGAAGACGTAGCCGCCGCCGTCAAGCCATCCGAGATCGCCCGTGGCGCGCCATCCGTCGGGCAGTCGCGAGTTGTCGTCGCGGCCGGCATAGCCTTTCATGATTCGCGGGGTGCGGATGATTATTTCGCCGACCTGGCCGGCGGGAAGGAAGTTGCCGTCCTCGTCGCGGACGCGAATCTCGACGTCGGGGAGAGGCAAGCCCACCGAGTTGAGGCGTTTGAGTTTGAGTTCGACCTGCTCGGGCGTGCCCTCGATTCTATGATCGTCGGGACCGAGCACGGTCAGCGATGAAGTTGTTTCGGTTTGTCCGTACGCGTTCACGAAGCCGACTCGTTTCGGAAAGACTTCAATCGCGCGGCGGATTACCTGCACCGGCATCGCCGCACCGCCGTAAGCAAGGTTGGTCAGGCTGGAGAGATCGGAGTTCGCAAATGACGGCTCGTCGATGATCTGCTTCATCATCGTGGGCACAACGAAGGCATGCGTGACGCGCTCGCGCCGGACCAGATCGAGCCACGCGCGCGCGTCGAATTGCGGCATCACGATCACCTTGCGGCCGGTCCAGATGTTGGTCATGTAAGCGGTGGTTCCGGCGATGTGATAAAACGGCACGCACACCAGCGACGCGCCGCGATCGGTGCCGTCGGCCATCTCGACGTTGGCGGTCACGTAGGCGGTGAAATCGCGAAAGCGCAACTGCACACCCTTGGGCAGCGAGGTGGTGCCGCTGGTGTACATCAGGATCGAAGTATCCTCGTCTTCGACTTCAGCTTCGGATTCGTCGGGCTCGGCCGTCGCGATCAGATCGGCCAGCCGCGGCAATCCGCGGGCGCCGTCGCCGATCGCGACAATCGTGTTCGCGCTGAGCCGCCACTGAATTCTGCTCACCAGCTCCAGGTAGCGATCGCCGACCAGCAACGCCTTCGCCTGCGCGGTGTTGATCATGTATTCGAGCTCGGCATCCTTGGCGCGATAGTTAAGCGGCAGGAATACGAGTCCGGCCTTGGCGGCGGCGTAGTAGCATTCGATGTAGAGATCGGAATTGGTGTCGAGCAGCGCAACCACGTCGCCATGCGCCAAACCGAATTGTTTGAAAACCGCGCACAGCCGCGCGACCTGATCGTTCAGATCCGCGTAGGTTAGGCGTCGCGCGCCGAAGACCAGGATTTCCTGGTCGGGTACGATCGACGATGGGATCGTGACGAAGTTAACCGTGTTCACAGCGCGCGATTCCTCCAGCCTGGATGCAAATCAAGTATTCGCATTTTTTCCGCCGCGGACCCGCGCGGAGCTGCGGCCGCTTTCGATCAACGCGAGCCGCTTCCAAAGCCGATGTTCGAGTTCGAGCCCCTGTCGAAGCGGCAAATCGAGGCCTCCCCAGACCGCCAGCTTTAGTATCGCGGACCGCTCGCGGGCGACGCGCCCAAAGGCGCGCGCGATCGAAAGCGCGCGGCGATCCAATTCCGCCAAGGAAACTACTTCGGCGACCAAACCTATAAGTAACGCGTTTTGGGCGTCAATCCAACGGCCGGTGAGGCAAAGGTCGAGCGCACGGCCCAGGCCGAGCCGGCGCGCGGCGGTTTGAGTGCCGGCGACGCCGGGAATCATCCCGGTGCCGGTCTCGGGCAGGCAAAGGCGGGTGTCGTCGGCTGCGATTGCCAGGTCGCACAGCAATGCCATCTCGAGTCCGCTGCCCACCGTGTAGCCGTGGATCGCCGCGATCGTCGGCACCGGCAGCGCGCGCAGCATCCCCCACACGTCGCGGCGAAAGCGGACCCACCGCGCGATGATCGGCGACGGCGCCATCCCGAACTCGGCAAGATCGCCGCCGGTCGAGAATGCCTGGCCCGCGCCCCGCAAGACCATCGCGCGAACGTCGCGATCGTCGTGGATCGCGCCGACGACCCCAAACAGATCGTCGCGCATCGCCATGTTGTAAGCGTTGAATTGCTCTGGACGATTGAGCGTGACCCACGCGACCGGCCCGCGCTTGCTGTAAAGAACCGCGCTCGAGCCGCTCGATAACATCAGCCGGAACGCAGTTCGGCGCTGTCGCTGCTGGCGATAGCGGGACGGCCGCGCTCGTAAACCACGCGGCCGCCGACGATTGTTATATCCACGGCGAGGTTCATCAGATCGGCGGGCTTGAGCGAAAACGGGTCGCGCGGCAGCACGATAAGATCGGCAAGACGATCGGGCTCGATCGCGCCGGCCTCGAGCCGGGCCAGCCGCGCAGCTTCGATCGTGAAAAGCGCAAAGGCCTCGTCCACCGGGAGCGCTTCGGCCGGTGCAAGCTCGACTCCGTCGAGCGTCGTGCGGGAAACCGCAGCCGCAATCGCCGCCAGCGGCTTGGCGGGCGTGACCGGCGCGTCGGTGGCGCCCACCAGATGAACTCCCGCGGCCTTGAGACTTCGCGCGCGGTAAAGATGCGCAAAAAGGCCGGGCTCGGCGGCGTACTTGGGACCGCGGAAGTACACGAAGCCGGGATTGCTGACGACCCACACGCCGAGCGCCATCAGCCGGTCTATGTAGTTGGGCGTGATCAGCCCGCCGTGCTCGATGCGACACCGCGCCGTCGCACGTTCGCCGGTGTAACCCGCCTTGGCGGCTTCGATCGCGGCGACCGTCTCTTCCAATTCTTCGATTTCGGTCACGTGAAAGGCGCAATCGAGACCGCGGTCGAGCGCGTAACGCACGGGCCGCGCGAGCCCGGCGCGGTCGTACTGATAGCCGGGCATGAACTTGACCGCGGCCAGCGAGATTGGCGCGCCACGGGCAAGTTGTTCGCATCGATCGGCGGCGTCGAGATGATGCCCGCCGATCATCACGCCGACGCGCTGGCATATCGCACCCGACCGCGCCAGCCTGGCGAACAGTTCGACTTCGGCGGGGCCGTTGCGCGTGGTCGCGTCGGTGAAGGTCGTCACCCCCGCGGCGGCCAGTTCGCGGCTCATGATGCGCGCGCGCGATTCCAATTCCGCGGCGGTCACCAGCGGGAGATGATTCGACAGCCACGTCTCCATCCCGACTACCAGGCCGGTGAGCTTGCCGGCGGCGTCGCGAATCAGGTTGGCGCCCGGCGGCGGATCGAAGCCGGGAGCCTCGAGCCCCAGCAGCGCGATCGCGCGCGAGTTGAGCCAGGTCGCGTGCAACGTCTGATGGCGCAGGCGCAGCGGATTCTTCGAGATCGACTGATCGAGCTCGGCGCGCGTGGGCCCGCGCTTTTCCAGCATCAGCGCTTCGTCGCATCCGAACGCGCGCAGCCAGTTGCCCGGCGGAGTCTTGCCCGCGGCAAGCCGCAGATCGCCCAGCAGATCGCCCACCGTGCGGCATCGCTGGACCGAGATTCCGGTGGCAACCGCCGCAGCTTCCAGGAAATGGAGGTGTGAATCGATGAAGCCGGGAGCGACGGCGCGGCCCGCGAGCTTGATCAGATGAGTTCGCGGACCGACCAGCGGCTTCAGTTCCGCAAACGGACCGTGCGCAACGATCACGCCGCCAGCGATCGCAACCGAGTCGGCGCCGGGATGGCCCAGCACCAGACCCTCGTGAAGAACCAGGTCGGCTTTCGCGGGCGCGGCTAGCACTTTGGAACGTATGCCTTCGCCGCCTGCGACCGGGCGCGGCGGCGTATGGAGCTTCTAGTCGGAACTTGGGAGCGGCTTGGCTTCCTTGATCTTCATCTCGGTCTCGCAACACTCAAGCCCGCCCGGGCCGGCCTTGTTGCAGAGCACTTCGGTGCCGCACTTTTCGCACATGTAACGCTTGCCGAGTACGTTTGCCATCTCAATCCACTCCTTGAACTGGGGCCGTGCGGGCCCTCAGGTTAAACTTAAAGTATCGCTTCAACTCCCTGGCTCTGCGCGAACGGCAGCTCGCTCACGATCGCGCCGCCGTCGCCGCCGATCCTCACCTCAACCCCGGGCGTCCATGCGCTGTGGTGCAACGTCGCAAGCCCGATCGCGCCCATCCGCGGCGAGCGCACCGCACTGGTCACACGACCGACTTCGATCCCGGCGATAGTGACGACCGCGCCGGCGGGCGGCACATCCGCTTCAATGAACTTAAGTCCAAGCATCCGTTTTTTCAAACCGCCGCGCGCGGTCGCCCGCTCGATCGTTTCCTGCCCAAGGTAGCATCCTTTGGAAAACGAGATTGCACGATCGAGCCGCGCTTCGAGTGCGATCGTCTTGTCGTTGGTATCGACCCCGACCCTTGCGACGCCGTTCTCGACGCGGATTGTTTCAACCGCCCGCGAATCAACGCGGCGGATATACGGCGCCTTGGCCAGGATGCCGGCGATGGTCGAATCGATCGAATCGCGCGAGGCGATTACCGATGCCGCCGGTCCGCCGTAACGAGGGAGGTTGCCGATCAGCGACTTGCGCTGCTCGATAAAGCGCCAAGGCGGAATCGACGCTGCCATTTCGGCGGAGCATGCCGCGGCGATCGCGGCAGGCCCCTCGACGTCGATCACGGCAAGCTCGCCGGCGACCTCGAATTCGACATCGTCGGCGACTAGCAGGCGCTCGAGATGCGCCCGCGTGCGCGTCCACGCGTCCGAGTCGATATCGAGCATGAGCGAATCGCCGGTCACCCAGATGAACGCGTCGGCGATCAGGTGCGCGTGCTCGGTCAGAAACAGCGCAGGCAGGATCGAACCGGGTTTGGCGCCCTTTACGTCCGCCGTGCACATCCCGTGGAAGAACGAAGCGCGATCGTCGCCAACCACGCGCACGACAATTCGCTCGTCCAGCACGACCACGCCCGCCCCGTTCACGACCGCATCGTAGCCGCGCTCGAACGCAGTATCGCCGGATCCGCCCGCCCCCGGCCGCTCGGATGTTTTGAGATGTGCCACGACAGTATGACGATACCCGAAAGCGCCATCGTTGCGTAACAGCACCACCGTGTGGGGAAGGGGAAATCACTTTCTCAAATGTGAAACCCGCCGTGGGTTTCACACTTCCCTGGGCAGGGCTGAGCCCTGCACCTCAGCGTTAAGCGCGAAATGTTGAGGACAACCTTTCGCTCTCAGGGTCGGGGGGAAGTGGCGGCTCTGTTTTCGTGTCATTCTGAGCGACGCGAAGAATCCCGGCTCCGCGATTGTTCCCCTTCCCCTTCTTTTTCTGTCATTCAGAGCGGAGTCTGCGGAGCGTGGAATCCCGAATCTTCTCCTTCCTATTTCCTCTCCCTGCAAGGGAGAGGATGAAGGTGAGGGTCCGATTACAGCGCGCGATGATTTTTCGCGCGCGATTCAAGATTCTGTGTCCGCGGCGCCCGCCCGTTCTTTTCTTGTGTCATCCCGACCGAAGCGCAGCGACCCCGGACCTTTCCGAATCTTCTGACTTAATTCCCTCGCCCGTTTGTCGGGAGAGGGCGAGGGTGAGGGACAACTGTGCGGCGCGATTGTCTGACGCGCCGCACATCAGGTGCCACGCTCGATGCGGCCGATCTGTCAACCTCACCTGATCGCCGACCATCACGGAAGGCAAATATTGTTTCCCGGTTGAGGCACACGCGCCGGCCCACGACAGCTCGACCAACGCGCTGATTCGGCGTTACCGCGCGCGCCGACGACACTGCTGGCGCGCCTCCGCTGATCTCAGCTTTCGTTTGGTTTTTTCGGATCTCGCCTCAATATCGGTAACATGTAATCCAGGTTTCGCTTGCGGAAGGTTGGGTTCTTCCAATCGTTTCCAGTGATTTTTAGCCGACAGCGAGGGCTACCGCAGGAGCAGTCCATCTTGAAACCTGGATAGCTCTCAGCGAGACCGTAGTCATAGGTAAGTTCCTCCCCTCTTCTGATATCTCTCCTAGCGACGAAATCTCCATCGCGATTGAATCCGACATTCCCATCGCAAGAGTGATTGAAGTACCACTCAATGGAAAGGGAATTGAAATCGAAGTGTTCTGGCGGGATGAACCCTTTCGGCGAGCCGATGCAGAAATCGTGGACTTTCCGCTGGACCGTTTGAGTATAGCGTCGGTTCAAACGCCAGGGGATTTGGCTGCGGAGGTCTCCCTCGTAAATCCCGGAAGCTATGAAACCATTCTTCGATACCTGTGAGGCAGCGAAGACGCCCACGCCGTTCTTGTGGACGCTCGACGGCCTCATCTCGATGCGCACTCTTTTCGGCGTTCGAAAGGAAGGCGAACGAGCGAAAGCAGCCCCGCATCGTTCCTGAAATACGAGATCCAGTTCACGCCCCAAGCCGTCTAGGTCTGGGAAAATCATCGACTCCGAAATTCCACTAATCCTCAATTCGTGTAGGATTTCCTCCGCCTTGGAGACCGCAACAGGTATTTTAGCCAACGCGCTATCAGCCCGATTGGCGAGCGCTGTCAACGCATCCGTCTTGCGGCCGAACACAACAAACCGGCTTCGCTGCGCTGCAACGCGACGCGCGAAGTGTGACGGGTCAATCGCCAAAGCGCGCTTCGGTTTCAACTCTTCGCTCTTCATTTCGTCGGGCAGGTAGCGTTTCGCCGCTGCCCAGTCTGGTAAGGCAACACCACTGTGGCGCTTCGGTGATGGGGTTCTGGGTTCGGCCTCTTGAAACGCTAGATCGTTTAGCCACCAAGGATCGAGCATGTAGACGGCGGCATCCTCCTGCCTATATTGGTCAGATTGACGAATCCTGTCTCGGAGTGCGAAATAAAGTGCCGCGAGTGCGCCATCGGTCCAGTCGAGCAGGCGTGTTGGCGCACCATAATGCGCCATCAGAAAGTAGAATTCCCACTTGTCTGCGGGTTGGCGTTCTAGAGTGAGTTGAGCCGCACAACGACGAAACTCTAATCGGAGTTCTTGTTCTTGGTGGAGTAATTTCGAAAGCCGAATCTTTGGACGGTAAAGTCTGGGTTGCAGAGGGGACGAAATTATCGCGCTCGGCTCTCCTCGAAACCAAGGAATCCACTCCTGCTCATCATCGTTCTCCCACCGATCTTCCCATTTTCCCGTCCACTTTTCTTGGAACTCGGCAATCTGCCGGAGGTAATCCGAAATCGATGAAACCCTTTGAGATTCGACCATGTCTTGTATGATTCACGTGTCAGCGCTCACGTCAACTCTCGCTCGCGGCGCAAAAGCTCGGAATCCGACAACGTATGCGGCTGCGCTTGGCAACGCGATGGACTGCTACTGAAGAGCATTCGCTGGGTGCTGGCGCAGCGGCGGCTTCCGGTGTGGTTCGAATCTAGCTTGCGATTTCGGGGTTGGGGACAGGGTGTGCGGCGCATCAGACAATCGCGCCGCAGTTGTCCCTCACCCTTAACCCTCTCCCGACAAACGGGCGAGGGAATTTTCGGAGAACGACTCGTAGCCGAGACCCACCGGCCCTGTTCTTTCGCCCATTCGTGTTTCGTTCTCCTGAACTAAAAAACGTTTCACGTGAAACGTTCGGGTCTGGATCCTAAGAAATAACCCCTGTTTCGCAAAATGCGCCGTAATTGCACCGCGATCGGAAAGAGACGATCCGGAGAAAAAGATCCGGGTTCCTTCGCTGCGCTCAGGATGACGCAGGGGTGACCCCCTGGCCGTGGCGACGGCAGCGCAGTGTTACACCCGAGAGAAAAAGACGCGCCGCGCGGATTTTTCGATTCGTTACCGGGTGCAGGGCTCAGCCCTGCCGCGGAAGGGTGAAACCCGCGCAGGGTTTCACATTAGAGTGCTAGACTCTCCCCGATGACCCCGCATGAGAGCACCGCGCGTTCGATTCGGCGCGTGCTGGTCATTTTTCCGGGCGCGCTCGGCGATCTGATGTGCTTGATGCCGGCGCTTGGGGCGATCGCGCGCCGCCATGCGCCCGCTTCGGTCGAGCTGATGGCGCGCATCGAGCTGGCGCGGCTCGCAGCGGGAAGAACCGTTGTCGCGCGCGCTCACTCGATCGATGCTCGCGAGGTGGGCGCGTTATTCACTGATGAACCGGCGGTCGATTCAGACGCACGCCGATTCTTCGCCGATTTCGATCGCATCTACTCGTTTTTCGCCTCGGACGACTTGGATTTTCGCGCGCGAATCCGGGCGGCGACCGATGCGGCCGTATCATTTCATCCGTTTCGCCCCGGCGGTGGCGGCCACGTATCGGCGGCCTACTTGCGCGCGATTGAATGTGACGAGACTGCTTCGCCGACATATCCGCGGCTCGAACCGACCCCGGATGACCTCGCGGCAGCGGCGCGTGTGATTGCGCAATCGGGATGCAGCCGCTCGAATTTGATTGTGATTTTTCCCGGCAGCGGAAGTCCGGCCAAGAACTGGCCGGCGGATAAATTCGCGGCGCTCGCGTCGAAATTGTCGAATCGCGCAAACGTCGCGGTGATTCTCGGCCCCGCCGAGATATCGATCGAACCGATCTTTCGCGATTCCGGCGTCCGAGTCCTGAAGAACCTCGATTTGCCGACGGTCGCGGCGATCGCGCGCCTCGCGTCGGCTTTTGTCGGTAACGACTCGGGCGTGTCGCATCTGGCGGCGGCGACCGGCGCGTCCGGCGTGGTCATCTTCGGGCCGACCGATCCCGCGCGATGGCGTCCGCTGTCGCCGGACGCATTTGGACAAATCGTCATTCTCAGCCGCAACCCCATCGATTCCATCCAGCCCGACGAAGTCGCCGCCGCGTTGTCAAAATTTGTGACGCAGCCTCAAACATAATAGACTTAAAGACGCGTGTATCATCGGACGACATGTGTGGGTCGCGAGAGGGAGGGGCTATGAGCTTCTTCAAGACGGCGATGCTGCTGGGTCTGATGACGGGGCTGCTGATGGTAATCGGCGGACTGCTCGGGGGCGCGCGCGGTATGGGGATTTTTTTCGTTATCGCCGCGGTGATGAACTTCTTCAGCTACTGGTTCTCCGACAAGCTGGTGCTGCGCGCTTACGGCGCGCATGAACTCGACGCGGGTTCGGCGCCGGAACTCTACTCGATCGTCAACGAGCTGGCGCATGCGGCCTCGATCCCGATGCCGCGGCTGTACCTTATCGATTCCGACACGCCCAACGCGTTTGCGACCGGCCGCAACGCGCATCATGCCGCCGTCGCCGTGACCCGCGGAATCATGCGAATCTGCACCCGCGAGGAGTTGAAGGGCGTCATCGGCCATGAACTTTCGCACGTGACCAATCACGACATCTTGACCAGCTCGATCGCGGCCACGATGGCCGGCGCCGTGATGATGATCGGCTCGATGGTTCGATGGGGTGCGATCTTCGGACTTGGCAATCGCGACGACGAGGAAGGCGGGCTGGCGGGACTGCTGGTCGCGGGCATCCTCGCGCCGATCGCGGCGACCCTCATTCAGCTCGCGATTTCGCGCACGCGCGAGTACCAGGCCGACGCGAGCGGGGCCGGGCTCACGCATAATCCGCTGTACCTGGCCAGCGCGCTGCGCAAGCTCGAGGCCGCCAACGAGCGCCTCCCGATGGACGCCAGCCCGGCGACGGCCCATCTGTTTATCGTCAATCCGCTGAGCGCGGCGGGAATTTCGCGGCTGTTCTCGACCCATCCGCCGATCGAGGAGCGAATCCACCGGCTCGAGCAGATGTCCGCCGGGCAGATTGGACAAGGGTGACGGTGCCATCGATGGAAGAATCAGAAGAAAAGGGCCGCGGATTCAAGGTTCAAGACCGCCGGCGCTTCTCCGCCGAGGGCGAGGCCAAGGCCGGCGGCGAGGGGCCATCCGAGAGCGGCGAAGCGTTGGAAATAAAATCCAAACCCGACGCGCCGGGGCCGGAGGCGATCTCCAAGCCGCAAGCCGCCCCGTCACAGCCGGCAGCGAGCCACCCCTCGAGCCAGGCGCCTCTCGAGGTGACATTCGCGGCGTTCTTATGGAGCCTGTCAGAGCAGGCGCTGGCGGCGCTGGGCGAAATACCCGACCCGGAAAGCGGGCAGGTGACGCACGACCTGGTCTTGGCGCAGCAGATGATCGATATCATCATAATGTTGCGCGACAAGACGCGCGGAAACCTCGACCCCCACGAACAAGCCTTGCTCAAGGAGATTCTTTCCAGTCTGCAAATGAAGTACGTTGAATTGGCGAGACCGCCGGGCCGTTGAGCGGCCGTCTTCGCTTAATCACACATGACGCATAAGTTTTCCCGAGCAATCGTCTTTCTTGGCGTCGCGATTTTTACCGCGACATTCACTTTGATTGTTTCCGGCCTCGAGGCGCGCGCGCTGGATTCCGGGCCGCTCACGCGCTTCTGGACCGAGCCCGCCGACCCCGCTCAGGTGGCGAAGGCCCAGTCGATGCCGGACTTCGTGGGACTCGCAGCCAAGCTCAGCCCCGCCGTCGTGAGCATCTCGACCGATGTAGCCGACGAACCCGCGGAAGGATCGCCCGAAGATTCTCCGCACTCGCCTCTCATGCCACCGCACTCGCATCCTTTCGAAGAGTTTGGCGGCGGCTCGCCGCAGTCCAAGGCGCTTGGCTCCGGCTTCATCATCACCAAGGACGGCTACATCCTGACCAACCAGCACGTCGTCGATAATCCGGGCGCGGTCACCGTAACTACGCAGGACGGCCACACTTACGTACCGAAGATTGTCGGGCATGACGAGAAGAGCGACATCGCACTGCTGAAGATCGATGCGAAGCACGACCTGGCGGTCGCGCCGCTGGGCAACTCCGACGACTTGAAGGTCGGCGAATGGGTGATGGCGATCGGAAATCCGTTCGGCTTCGGTCATTCCGTGACCGCCGGAATCGTCAGCGCCAAGGGCCGCTTCATCCCGGGCAGCTACGAGGATTTCATCCAGACCGACGCGTCGATAAATCCCGGCAACTCGGGCGGTCCGCTGATCGATCTGCGCGGCGACGTGGTCGGCGTCAATTGCGCGATTTACACGCACACCGGCGCCAGCATGGGGATCGGCTTTGCGGTTCCAATCGAACTGGTCAAGGAAGAGCTGCCGCAACTCAAGAGCTCGGGCAAAGTCGTGCGCGGATGGCTCGGCGTGTACATCCAGAAGGTGACGCCCGAACTCGCCGAGTCGCTCGGGCTGGCGGATTCACGCGGCGCGCTGGTGGCCAAGGTGCTCGACAACGGACCGGCCAAAGCGGCTGGCGTCAAGCGCGGCGACGTAATCGTCGCGTTCGACAATCAACCGGTTGGCGACTCGCGCGAATTGCCACTGCTGGTCGGCCGCACCGACCTGGGCCACAAAGGAATTCTCAAGGTGATTCGCGACAAGCAGGCGATCGATCTGCCGGTCACGATTACCCAGTCCCATGAGACCGAAATCGCGGCGGCGGAAAAACCCGCCAAGCCCGACCTCGGTGCCGTCTCGCCGTTTGGCCTTCACGTCAAGGGACTCAGTCCCGATCTCGCCAAAGAACTCGGGCTCGATGCCCCCGGCGGCGTCGTGATTTCCTCGGTCCAGCCCGGCAGCCGCGCCGACGAGGCAGGCCTTCGCGCCCGCGACGTGATCCTCGAGGTCAATCGCGCTGCCGTCAAGAACGTTGATTCGTACCAGAATGCGCTGAAGACGAGCGCCAAGGGCAAAATAGTCCTGCTGCTGGTCAGGCGCGGCGACGCCACTATCTACGTCACCGTCAAACCGGAGGCCTGAGCCGGGGACGCACTCCCGATGTCCCCAAAACGAATCCTGAAATTCGCGCTCATCGGCGTGGGCGCGATCCTCCTGTTCGCCGTTCCGCCCGCGTTGTGGCTGTTTTTCAGCTACTACAATCAGCTCGAGAACGAAGTCGTCGCGCGGTTCTCGGGCAAGCGATGGAACATCCCGTCGCGCATTTATTCCGACTCGCTGCTGATTTATCCCGGCCAGGATCTGAAGGATCTCGGTTTTTTCGAGCGTCTCGCGCGCCTGAATTACCATCGGGTCGATCCGGGCCGCGTCGCCGCTCGCGGCGAGTACAGCTTCGATCGCAAGCGCGGCAAGCTCAACATCTTTCTGCATAGCTTCGCCTATCCGTACCGCAGCTTCGGCGGTGAATTCGTCGAGCTGACGCTCAAGGGAGATACGATCGAGTCGATGGGGGATCCGGTGATCCATAAACCGGTCTTCTCGATCGAGCTGGAACCCGAACTCATCAGCGGCATCTTCGAAGGCGAATGGGAGCAGCGCCGGCTCGTGCGCCTGAGCCAGATCCCGCCCACGATGATCAATGCGATCCTGGCCGCTGAAGACCATCGTTTTTACGAGCATCACGGCGTTGACCTCATCCGCACCGTCAAGGCCGCCTGGATTGATTTTACCTCGGGGCACGTGCGCCAGGGCGGCTCGACGCTTACCCAGCAGCTGATGAAGAACTTCTTCCTGACCCGCGAGCGAAGCTACAAGCGCAAGCTCAAGGAAGCGATGATGGCGTACATCGCGGAGCGCCAATACTCCAAGGACGAGATCCTGGAGAACTATATTAACGATATCTACCTGGGCCAGCGCGGCCAGGAAGGCATATACGGCGTCTGGGAAGCGTCTGAGTACTACTTTTCCAAGGAGCCGCGCGATCTGACTATCGGCGAAATGGCTACGATCGCAGGCTTGATCAGTTCGCCCAACCGGCTCAATCCGCTGCATCATCCCGACGCCGCCCGCCCGCGGCGCAACGAGGTGCTGGCCGCGATGCTCGAGGATGGCTACATCGGCAAAACCGCTTACGACTCGGCGGCCGGCGAGCCGCTGCATCCGCGGGAAGTTTATGCCGAGGGCAACGACGCTCCCTACTTCGTCGATTTCGTCAAGAAGGAACTGGCCGAGCGTTATCCGCCGCAGGTGCTCAGCGGCGAGGGTCTCAGGATTTTCACCTCGCTCGATGTGCACATGGAAAAGCTTGCTGAGGGTGCAATCGCGCACAATCTCGCCGATTTGGAAGCCAAGCATCCCAAGCTGGTCCGCCGCGAGGCCAACAATCGCCTCGAGTCGTGCCTGCTCGCGCTCGAGCCGCAGAGCGGAAGGATTCGCGCGATGGCCGGCGGACGCGACTACCGCGCCAGCCAGTTCAACCGCGTTACTCAGTCCAAACGCCAGCCCGGTTCGGTCTTCAAGCCGGTTACCTACCTGGCGGCCTTCGACGAGACCTTGTCGGGAGGAGCGGAGAAGTTCCTGCCGACTACCTATATCGAGGACGCGCCCTTCACCTGGCAGTACGGCGACATGAGCTGGACGCCGAATAACTACCGCGACCGCTTTTTCGGCCACGTCACGCTCGAGTTTGCGCTCGGCGAGTCGCTCAACTCCGCGACCGCGCGGCTGGCCAACAGCGTCGGACTGGATCGAATCCGCGCGATGGCGTCGAAGCTCGGCTTTGGCGACTTGCCGCCCTACCCGTCGATCGTGCTCGGCGGAATCGAAGTCTCGCCGATGCAGGTCGCGCGCGCGTACGCCGTAATCGCCAACGACGGGATGGAAATCCAACCCTATGCGGTTACCGCCGTGGTCGATGAAAACAACAAGGTCATCGAGGGTCACGAACTCGCCGCCGAACAGGTAATCTCACCCCAGCTCGCGTACATGATGCAGTTCATGCTCGAAAACGTGATCAATCACGGCACCGGCGCGGGCGCACGCTCGATGGGGTTCACGCGGCCGGCCGCGGGCAAGACCGGCACCACCAACGACGCCAAGGACGCGTGGTTCTCGGGCTTCACGCCGAATCTGCTGGCAGTGGTCTGGACCGGTTTCGATCAAAAGGAAGAGCTGGGGCTGACCGGCGCGCAAGCTTCGCTGCCCGCGTGGGTTGCTTTTATGAAAGCCGCGACTGCGTCGCGCCCGCCGCTCGATTTCACCGCTCCACCGGGAATCGTCGAGGTGAAAGTCGATCCGACTACCGGCTATAAGGCGACACCCTACTGCCCGGTGACGATGGAGGGCGTGTATCCTGATGGTATGGCGCCGACTGAGGACTGCCCCTATCATACTCGGGCGACGGCGCTGACGGCTGCGGAGCGCAAGATGCCCGAGGAGCCGAATCCGGTTGCTGATCCCAACGACTAGCTCGCCAATGAAGCGCCTCGGCCCATCGGCTTTCGCAATAGTTCTGTGGATGCTGCCGATTTCCGCGATCGCATCGCAGCGCCAGCCGACGCTCGTCGCCGTGCTCGAAGAGGAATCGATTCCAGCGCAGGATCTCGCGGCGCCGAGTCCGGCCGTGCCGCCGTCTCCCGCGGCGGCGCCATCCACCGCGGCACAGCCAAATCCCAATTCCGAAGCAAATCCTGCTTCCGGCGACTGGATTCCGGTGCCGGCAGCACCGCCGACGCCCGCCGAAAGCAATGCGCCCATACCCAACCCCTCGGCCGCCGCGCCGATGGCCGATTCGTCGCCTGCATCGGCACCGGCCGATGTCGCGCCTGCGATCGACGTAGGTTCGATCGCGACGACGCCCCAAATCAGCGACTCGTCGCTGGCGCCGCTGATCGATACTGCGCCAACTCCCGCCCGCGCCGCATCGTTGAGAATTACCGAGGATCAGCGCGTCGAGCTCGAGCATGGACACACCGACGGCGCGATTCGCGAACTGGCGCACGCGATTTCGATCGATCCAAGCAACTCGTACGCGTACTTCTACCTGGGCCGCGCGTACGCCGCGCGCGGCCAATACGCGCAGGCGCAAACGTTCTTCAAGCGCACGGAAATCGGGCTCGCCTCGAATTCCGCGTGGCTCGGCGAAATCTACGCGTTCGAAGGGCTCTGCCTGGAGCAGTCGGGCAAATCCGCCGAGGCCGCCGCCCTCTATCAGAAGGCGCTGGCCGCAAGTCCGGGCAACCTTACTGCGCGAGTCGGCGTTACGCGCGTGTCCGCATTGGCGCCTGCCGCTGCGAGCACGCCGGCATCAGCCCCGGACCTCGACCAGTCCGCGCCCGCAGCACCCGACATTGCTCCGCCCACCGGCGAAGCGCCCGCTGTGCCACCGCCCGCATCGCCGCCTGCTCCGGCAGATTGACCTCGCCGGCAACTTCGCGATTCCGTGCGCCTTTCCGCGCCGCTCACCACTGGCTAGTCTTGAATCCACGCGCGGCTGCCCGCGCGTGCGCCAGAATTCGCGATGCTGATACTCGGAATTGAATCTTCGTGCGACGACGCTGCAGCCGCGGTGCTCGAAACCACCGCACCCGGCATCGCCGACATTCGCTCGAGCACGGTGGCTAATCAGGACGACATCCATCGCGCTTACGGCGGCATCGTTCCCGAACTCGCGTCGCGCAGCCACATTGTCACGATTGCGCCCGTCATCGAGCGCGCGCTTGAGGCAGCCGGATGCCGGCTGGCGGACCTCGAGGGAATCGCCGTCACGCGCGGCCCGGGATTGGTCGGCTCGTTGCTGGTCGGCTTGATGTTCGCCAAGGGGCTGGCGCAGGCGAGCGGCGTTGCGATGGTCGGCGTGAATCATATCGAGGGCCATCTGCTGGCGCCGCTGCTCGAAAGTCGTATCGCGATGCCATACCTGGCGCTGGTCGTATCGGGCGGTCACACTGCGCTGTTCGCGGTCGAGGATTTCGGGCGCTACCGCCGGATCGGATGCACTCGCGACGACGCCGCCGGCGAGGCGTTCGACAAAGTCGCCAAGCTGATGGGACTGGGCTATCCGGGCGGCCGCGCAATCGACGAGATGTCGCGCCACGGCAATCGAAAGCGCGTGCGCATCCCACGCGCTCACGTCAGAGGCGCGCCGATGGATTTCAGTTTCAGCGGGGTGAAGACGGCGGTCGCAACTCTTTTGGCTACCGAAGATGGCCGCGCGGAGCGGCCCGAGGATCTCGCCGCGAGCTTTCAGGAAGCGGTCGTCGATATGCTGGTGAAGCCGACCATCGCCGCCGCGCGCGAACTGGGCGCGGATACGATCGCACTGACCGGCGGCGTCGCGGCAAATTCGAGATTGCGCGACCGGCTGGCCGAGGCGGTGGCCGCCGAAGGCCGCCGGCTGGTCGCACCCGCGCTCGAGTATTGCACCGATAACGCGGCGATGATCGCGCTTGCGGGCGGCTACCGCCTGCTCCGAGGCGAGCGCGACCCGCTCAGCATCGACGCCAAGGCCAATCTCGCGCTTTGAATTCGCAGTCAATGACGATTGCACGAAAATCCCACGCCCGCCGCAAACTCAAGCGCGCCGGCGGCGCCGGCGGCGAAAGCGGAATTGAACCGCCGTCGCGTCCCGCACCGGCGCTGGCGAGGGTCGGCGTGCGGCCGGCAAAATCGCGCGGCCAGAATTTCTTGACCAGTGGCGCGGTCGCCGAGCGAATCGTGGCGGCGGCGGAGTTGTCCAAAACCGACCCGGTGATCGAGATAGGTCCGGGGCTGGGCATCCTGACCGAGAAAATCGCGGCGCGGCCGATCCGCTCGCTGACGCTGGTGGAACTCGACCCGCGCCTCGCCGCCCGGCTCCAGGAGCGCTTCGCGGACCGCGGCGACGCAAACGTTCGGGTGATCAACGCCGACTTTCTTGCGCTCGATTTCGCCGCACTCATCGCCGGATTACCCTCACCGGTCAAGGTGATCGGCAACCTTCCGTTCAATGTCGCGGCGGCCATTTTGCGCCGGCTGAGCGACAACGCGGGCATGATTTCGCGAATGGTCCTGATGTTTCAACGCGAAGTCGGCGCGCGGATTCGCGCGATCCCCGGCGACGATGCATACGGGGCGCTCAGCGTATTCAACGCGCTGTACTGGAAGATCGATCAGCATTTCAGCGTCGCGGCCGGCAGCTTCCATCCGCGTCCCAAAATCGACGCCGAAGTGCTCGCTTTCACGCCCAGAACGCCCCCGTTGTTTGCGGGCGGCGGCGAGGACGAACGCGACGTGCTCGAAACCGTGCGCGCCTCGTTTTCCGCGCCGCGCAAGACGATTCGCAATGCGCTCAGCCATTGCCTTGGAATCGATCCGGCGCGGATCGTGCGCGCGCTCGAACGCGCGGAGATCGATCCGGCCACGCGCGCCGAGAAGCTCGGCGTACCCGATTTTTTGAGACTCGCGCACGCGCTGCGCAGCGAACTGGCCGGAAGGGTCGTCGCCCGCGATGCCTGAACTGCCGGAAGTCGAGTCATTGCGCCGGATCCTGGCGCGCACCGCCGCCGGCAGAACGATCGTGAGCGCTCGAATCGGCGAGAAACGGCTGCGCCGCGGCTTCACCGGGGATCTTGCCGCGGCGGTCGCCGGCCGGCGAATTGTGAAACTGTCGCGCCGCGCCAAATATCTGATCGTCGAGCTCGACGGCGACGACGTGATGATTGTGCACCTCGGGATGTCCGGCAGCCTGACTCATCGCGATCACGGCTTTAGCGCCGGCGACTTCGATCCGCGCCACGACCATCTCGAATTCTCGCTCGACGACGGCTCGCGCCTGGTTTACAACGATCCGCGGCGCTTCGGCATGGTCCGTCTCGTCAGTCGCGGCGCGCTGGCTTCCACGGCGGAGCTGAAGGGCCTCGGCCCCGAGCCGTTGTCGCGCCGATTCAACGCCGGCTACCTGGCGGCGAAGGCGCGGGGCCGGACGGCGGCGATCAAGAGCCTGATAATGGATCAACGAATCGTCGCCGGTATCGGCAATATCTACGCGTCCGAGATTCTATTTCGCGCGGGCGTGCGTCCCGCGCGGCGGGCCGGCCGCGTGACGCGCGCCGAGATCGAAAAAATCGCGGCGGCCGTGCCGCTTATCCTTCGCGCCGCGATCGGCAGTAACGGCACCACCTTTCGCAGTTACCGCGATTCACGCGGGCAGCCCGGGCGATTCGCCGCGCGCTTGCGCGTGTACGGCCGCGAGGGGAAACCGTGCTACAGATGCTCGACGCCGATCAAGAATGCGATCGTGGGGCAGCGCGCCAGCTTCTATTGTCCGAAATGCCAGCGGTGAGCGCGAGTCAGTTTTCGGCGCTCGAACGTGTATGTTATTGGAATTGACACTCGGACCTCGCAATTGGAAGAAACGGTGACGCTATGACAGTTGATTTGCCCGGCGGGATCGGCGCCGCAATCGCCTTCCTCATCGGCGCGTGCGCCGGCAGCTTTGTTTGCGTGGTTGGGTATCGGCTCCCGCGCGATCTTTCGATCGTCACGCCGCGCTCGTTTTGCGAGAGTTGCGAGCGCGCGATTCCATGGTGGGCGAACATCCCGATTCTCGCCTACCTTGGACTGCGCGGGCGATGCGTGATGTGCGGCGCGCCGATTCCGTTCCGGCATTTCCTCGCCGAAGCCGGCTTCGGCATCATCGCGCTCTATCTCTACCTCGCCTTCCCCGTGCCCGACGCGGCCGCGCGCTTCGTGCTGTGCGCCGCGCTGTGGGTCGTCGCGATTGTCGATTACGACTGGCGGCTGATTCCGAACGTCATTACGTGGCCGGGGACGATGCTGGGATTCATCGCCGCGGCGCTGATAATGCCGGAGGTCGGCTGGAAAAGTTCGCTGGTCGGAATCGCGCTTGGCGCCGGCGTCCTGTACGGCACCGGCTATTTCTACCAACTGGTGCGCGGGCGCGAGGGGGTAGGCATGGGCGACGTGTGGCTGCTGGGGATGATCGGCGGATTTCTCGGCTGGCAGGGAGTTTTCTTCACTTTGTTTTTCGGTTCGGTAACCGGCGCGATCGGCGGATTCGCGTTCGCGCTCAGTGGCGGCGCGGCGGCGGCGCCCGCTCCGCTGGGCGACCCGGTGGCCGATCCGGAGGAGGCAGACGTCTCGATTATGCGCACCGAAGTTCCGTTCGGTCCGTATCTGGCGCTGGCCGCCGGGGTTTTCGCTCTGTTTCAGCCGCAACTGACGCGCTGGTATCTTGGCGGATAAGGACGCGCAGCGTTCCCCTCCAAGAGAGCTTTGCGTGACCTCGGCGCATGCGTTTGGAGCAGAGGCGGAATCTTGATTCGCTCGCAAAATAGCTCGCTGTATAAGGACCCTCACCTTCATCCTCTCCCTAGCAGGGAGAGGAAACAGAGCTACGCGCAGCTCTCCTCCAGCTAATCGATGGCAGCCGGTGTATTCATCACGCTCGAAGGCGTCGAAGGAAGTGGCAAGACCACCCAGGCCGCAATCCTGGGCGACGTGCTGCGCCAAGGCGGACGGCGGGTAACGGTGACCCATGAGCCGGGCGGCACGCGGGCCGGCGAGACGATTCGCGCGATTTTTCTAGATCCCGCGGTTTCGCTGGAGGCAGCCGCGGAACTGCTGCTGGTGCTTGCCGATCGCGCGCAGCACGTTCGCGAAAAACTCCGGCCCGCGCTCAACGCCGGCGAAATCGTGATTTCCGATCGCTATTCCGATTCGACCACCGCCTATCAGGGCTACGGCCGCGGCTTCGATCTCAAACTGCTCGGCGAGCTGAACCAGCTCGCCAGCGACAAGGTGACGCCCGACCTGACTATCGTCCTTGACCTGCCCATCGAGACCGGTCTGGAGCGCACCCGCGCGCGCGCGAAGGGAACCGGGCGCGGCGCCGACCGTTTCGAGGGCGAACGCGCCGACTTCCATCGCCGAGTGCGCGACGGCTTCCTCGCGATCGCGAAGGCAGAGCCCGCGCGGGTCATCGTGATTGACGCCGACCGTCCGGTTGCCGCCGTCACCGCCGATATCCGCCACGCCGTGGACGAGCTGCTCGCCCGCCGATGACTCAATCCCCATGCCGATAACTTCGATCCGCGGGCATCGCGAAGTCCTGAGCCGGCTGCTCGCCGAATTGCGCAGCCGCCCCTCGCATGCCTACCTTTTCTCGGGCCCGCGCGGCGTCGGCAAAGCGCTCGCCGCAACCAGCCTCGCCCACGCCCTGATGTGCGAGCGATCGCCCGGCGAGAATTTCTGCTGCGCTCCCCCGCGATGCCCGGTCAGGACTGCTCCGCAGACCGAGCGCACGCGCGCGCGCGCCGCTGATGCGGACGCCGCGCGATGCGATTGCTGTTCCGGATGCGTGCAAATCGCGACCGGGGTGCATCCGGATTTCAGCTTCGTGTCGCGCGCGGCCGGCCGCACCGAAGTTCTGATCGACCAGGTCCGCGAATTGATTGCGCGGCTTGGAATCCGGCCGTCGCGCTCATCGGTTCGCATGGCGATTATCGACGACGCCGAGACCCTCAATATCCCGGCGCAGAACGCGCTGCTGAAGACGCTCGAAGAGCCGCCCGGCCACGCAATCATCATCATGGTTTCCGCCAGCGAGCGCGCCCTGCTCGACACGGTCCGCTCGCGCACGCGCACGGTGAGATTTGCGGCGCTTCCGGTCGCCGATCTCGAGGCGATCCTTGCCGCTCATGGCGTAGGCGATAAAGCTCATGCGAGCGCGCTTGCATTGATGGCTCGCGGCAGCGCTGCAAGGGCAATCGCGCTCGCCGACGGCGATGAACCGCCGATGAAGGAGCTGCTCGACGCGCTGGGCACCGCAAAATCGATCGATTTCGCCCGCGCGCAGTCTCTCGCCCAGGATTTCTTCGCCAACCGCGACGCCGCCGCCGGCAATTTCGAGCTGCTCGCAAGAATCCTGGAAGAAATACTATGCTACAAATTGCTCAAGACCGATTTCATCGCGTTTGGGCCCGAGTCCAGGTCGAAATTGGCGAGCCTGGCGGATAGTCTGGATGTCGATGCGATCGTGAAATGTATCGGCGCGGCAGTGCGCGCCAGCGAAGCGGTCGAAGCGAATGCCAATCCTCGCATGCAAGCCGAGAATTGGTGGACTATCGCCGGCCATGCGATGCGGGGTGAGTAGAAGATAGTGGCTGATATCGATCCATTTGAAGGCTCGCAGCCGGTGGCGAAAATCGTCGCCGTCAGCCTGCAGCAGGCCGGCCATCTGCATAATTTCATAGCCGGCGACCGGACGCTGCGCCGCGGCGAACGGGTGCTGGTCGAGAGCGAGGCCGGCCCGCGCCTGGGCACGGTCGAGATCGAGCCGCACGAACCCGCGCGTACGATCGATCTTTCCGGGCTGCGTCCCGTCATCCGTATTGCTTCCGACAGCGACTTTAACGCCGAGCGCGAAACCCTCTCGCGCGAGGCGCACGCGCGCAGCCTGTGCGTCGAGCACATTCGCGAGCGCCGCATCCAGATGAAGCTGGTCAGCGCCGACTACACCTTCGACGGGCGCAAGGTGGTCTTCTATTTCGTCGCCGAGGGCCGCGTCGATTTCCGCGACCTGGTCCGCGATCTCGCCAACACGCTGCGCGTTCGGGTCGAGATGAAACAGATTGGCGCGCGCGACGAGACCAAAGTCACGGGCGGGCTGGGTCCGTGCGGACGCGAGCTATGCTGCTCCAGTTGGCTGCGCGAATTCGAGGCGGTCACGGTCAAGATGGCGCGCGAGCAGGGCCTCGCGCTCAACCCCTCGCGGCTGGCCGGGATGTGCGGGCGGCTCAAATGCTGCCTGCGCTACGAATACGCCAGCTACGTGGAGCTCAAGCGCGCGCTGCCCAACGTCGGCAAGCGCGTGCAATGCGTCAAGGGCGACGGCAAAGTGGTCCGCCAGAACACGCTGAAGCAGACCGTGCTGATTCAGCGCGACGAAGACGGCGGCGTGGTCGAAGCCACGCTGGAAGAGCTGGTCTCCTCGCGCCCGCAGTAGCAAGCGCCCTTTCCGCCGACACGAGGTTGACGGCGGCGTTTACACATTGTAGATACATACCCATGCAAGCGATTTCAAAGTGGGGCAACAGCCTTGCGGTACGTATCCCTGCCGCCTTTGCGGAAACAGCCGGGCTCGAGGAAGGCACCATGGTCGAGCTGAAGGTTCGGTCCGGCCGGCTGATGGTAGTTCCGGCAGAGTCGCCCAGATACGATTTGCGCCAGCTCGTCGGCCGGATTACGCCGAAGAACCGCCACCGATTGGTTGATTGGGGCAAGCCGGCCGGCAAGGAAACCTGGTAATCAGCCACGGCGAGATACGTTCCAGAGCGCGGCGATTTTGTCGTTCTTGATTTCGATTCCGCAATGGGACGCGAGCAGGCCGGCGCACGTCCCGCCCTTGTACTGACCGAGGCTGCGTACAACGCGAAGACAGATCTGGCGGTGGTTTGCCCGATCACGAGCAAAATAAAAGGTTATCCTTTTGAGGTCGTGATTCCGGCCGGATTGCCTGTCAATGGCGCGATCCTGGTCGATCAATTGAAGACCGTCGATTGGAAAAGCCGCACGGTGAGACATCTCGGAAAATGTCCGAAGAATGCGGTTGCCGAAGTGGCAGCGAAACTTCGGGCGCTGCTCGGCCTGTAATCCAGTAGCCCGGTTCAAACAGCGCGCGGCAGTGGCCGCGCGCGACAACGGCGGGCGGCCTTAACACTGGGTGCAGGGCTCAGCCCCGCCCACTGCTCGCGCGGCGGCGAGTCTCCCGCTATTGTCAATCTCCTGATGGCAAACCGCATCCACATCACGACCGCGATCATCTACAGCAACGGCCCGCCCCATGTCGGCCATGCCTACGAAATGCTGGCGACCGACGCGTTCGCGCGATTTCAGCGGCGCAAGCTCGGCCCCGCCAACGTCACCTTCCTGACCGGCACCGACGAGCACGGCGACAAAAACAAGCGCGCCGCCGAAGCGATCGGACTCCATCCGAAGGCATTCGCCGACAAAATCAGCGCGCTGTTTCGACAAGGATGGGCCGGGCTGGACATCAGTTACGATTTCTTTGTCCGCACCAGCGATCCGGTGCATGAAGCGTTCGTGCAGAAGATGCTCGCGCGCACTTACGAATCCGGCGACATTTATTTCAAGGACTACGAGGGCCTCTACTGCGTCGGTTGCGAGCGCTTCTATACCGAGAAGGAACTGCTGCCCGGCAACATCTGCCCGGTACACAATCGGCCCGCCGAGCCTATCAAAGAAGGAAACTATTTCCTGAAGCTCGAGAAATACCGCGAGGCCATCCGCCGGAACATCGAGAAAAATCCCGATTTCATCCGGCCCGAGCGCTACCGGAACGAGGCGCTGCGGATGCTCGACGAAGCGCTCGAGGACCTTTGCATCTCGCGTCCCAAGGCGCGGCTCGATTGGGGCATCACGCTGCCGTTTGACGACAAGTACGTCACCTACGTCTGGTACGACGCGCTGTGGGCCTACCTGAGCGAGCTGCCTGACACCAGCGACGCGTCACTGAAAGAGATCCTGCCGGTCACCGAACACTTCATCGGCAAGGACATCCTCAAGACCCATGCGGTGTACTGGCCGGCGATGCTGATGGCGGTCGGGCTGCCGCTCTATCGGCATCTGAACGTCCACGGATTTATGAATTTCGGCGGCGCGCGGCTGTCCAAGAGCTCGGGCAACATCAAGGATCCGGTGGCCTATCAGCAAACCGTCGGCCCCGACGCTTTGCGCTTCTTCATCTTGCGCGAATTCACCTACGGCCTCGATGGCGATTTCAGCGAAGAGCGCGTGATCGATCGCTACAACTCGGACCTGGCCAACGACCTCGGCAACCTGGTCAGCCGCGTGCTCTCGATGGCGGCGCGATACTTCCAGGGCGCGATCACGGCGGCGCCGGCCGGCACCGACGCGGGTCCAGCCGCCGACGCGCTCGACGTTGGGCTCGCCGACGCGTTCGCCTCGATACCGGCGCGGGTCGCGCCGCTGGTCGAGGAACTCGCGTTCAATCGGGCTCTGGAAGCCATCTGGCAAGCCCTCGATGCGGCGAACAAATATATCGTCGCGACCTCGCCGTTCACGCTCGCGAAGGATCCAGCCAATCTTCCGCGCGTCGCTCAAATCCTGGCCAACCTGGTCGAGGGATTGCGCGTAGTTGCCTATACGCTGGAGCCGTTCATGCCGGTAGCGTCGAAAAAGATTCTTGGCCTGCTCAACGTCGATGAGGAACTCGCGCGCACGCCGTATGGAGAGGGCATCAAGCCGGGGCATCGCGTAAATCCGACGACGCCGCTGTTCCCCCGCATCGACAAGAAAGCCCGCGGCTGATCCCCGCGCGCGCCGGGGAGTCCACGCTCAATTTCAATGACGACGGTTGTCGATACGCATTGCCATCTCGCCGACGCAAAGTTCCGTGGCGACGTCGAAGCCGTGATCGCGCGCGCGCACGGCGCCGGCGTGGCTCAGATCATCTCGGTCGGCGCGATCGGACCGATCGAAAACGATCGATTGACCGTTGCAATCGCCGAGGGGCACCGCGATGTCTTCGCCGTTGTCGGCGTGCATCCGCACGACGCGCGGGATTGCACGCCCGAACGAATCGCACAGTTGCGCGATCTGGCCGGGTCGAAGAAAGTTGTCGCGATCGGCGAGAGCGGACTCGATTTCCATTACATGCACTCGCCGCCGAATACGCAGGAAGCGTCATTGCGTGCGCATCTTGCGCTCGCCGGCGAACTCGGGCTGCCAATCGTGATTCATTGCCGCGACGCGGAGGGCAGGCTGGCCGAGATCGTGCGCGAGACCGGGATTCCAGCGCGCGGCGGCGTGATCCATTGCTTCACCGGTGATGCCAACGCGGCGCGCGAGTTCCTCGCGCTTGGGCTATGCATCTCGTTCTCGGGCATCATCACGTTCAAGAATTCCGCATCGGTTCGCGCGGCCGCGTCGATCGTTCCCGATGACCGCGTGATGGTGGAGACGGACGCGCCTTATCTCGCGCCCGAGCCGTATCGCGGGACGCGCAACGAGCCGGCGTACGTAACTCGCACGCTCGAAATGCTGGCGAGCCTTCGCCGCGTCGAAGCGGCAGCTCTCGGCGCGCAGGTGATTGCGAACGCTGCCCGCCTGTTCAGGCTTCCGCCAGCGGTGCAATCCGCCTAACCAAGCGGATGGCCGCCGAAGATCATCGGATGCAGCATCACGATCACAATCGCCAGCACTATGCCCACGCCAATCGCCTTCCATGGCATATCATCGGCGGTCCATCGAACACGCCCGCCGATTAGCGCCGCGAACGGCACGAACGAGGTCTTCGCGAGGAAGTCGCGATAGCGATCGCCAAGCTCGCGAATCTTGCGCCGGTCCTGATGCATCCCGCCGATGATTGCGAGCACGGGAAACATCCCGAAGAAAATCACGTCGCCGGCCCGCCCGTTCATCAGCATGTGCGCGATTCCAAACAGACTGAACGCAACAAAACTCGGATGCCGCGTGATCTTCAGGAGGCCGCGCGGTTCGCCCACGCCCCCCGACGCCGCCATCGCGCCGGGATTCGGATTCATGAGGCCCCCGGCAAACAAGATGAGCGCCGTCAGCATCAGCAACCACGCAAGCCCTCGAATCGAGGGCACCGCGCGCAGAGCCCAAAGCAAGGGGCCGGCGTGCTTGTGGCGCGCGAATTCGTAGATCAGCGGTCCAATCGTCGCGAACGCGATTAGCGAATAGATGCCGCGATACGGCTGCTCGCCGACCGCCTTGGTCAACCGAGGCCGCACCGCAGACGACGATATGATCAGATGACTGGCAATGAACAAAACTGCCCATAGCGCGATCCAGACAGTCGCATCCATAGAGACCTCCGCGCGGCCTGGCCCAATTCACGAACCGGCTCGAGTGGGGTTATAGATATCGCAGTGGGCAGGGCATACGAAATAGGGATTCCGCCGCCGTTCGAAGAGGCGGTGAAAAGCATGGAACGCGAGATCATGCGCTTCCTGATGCGCTCGACCGGCGATCGCGAGGATGCGATGGACCTGTTCCAGGAGACGTGGCTGCGCGCCTATCGCGCCTATCCGACGCTGCAATCGGAAGACGGACTGCGGCCGTGGGTTTTTCGAATCGCATCGAACCTTTGCCGCAATCGCGCGCGGGACAGGATGCGCCGCGGGCGTGTGATCGCAAGCGGGACTGCGGAGGGCCGAGCGCCGGCCGATAACGCACCGAATCGGCTCAATGACGGACCCGAGGGCGCGCTTCATTTGAAGAGAGCCATCTCGCGGCTGCCCGGCAAGCAGGGCCAGGCATTGATGATGCGCAAGTTTGCGGGGCTTGAATATCGGGAGATCGGCACGGCGCTGAATTGCTCGGCCGAGAGCGCGCGGGCAAGCGTCTATCAGGCGCTGAAGAAACTCAGGCTGGACGAGTAATCAAGATGAAGAGCAATCCAACGGCGACGCAAGTGAAGCAGAGCACGCCGATCGACGACCGGGCGCTCGACGCAATGATCGGACGGACGCGGCCTCGCATCGCGCGCGCGATGAAGCTCATCCGCCGGCCGCAAGCGCGGGTCGGAGTGATTTCGTCGCGACTCGGCCGCCTGTTGATCGCGGAAAGCGATCGCGGCCTCGCGGCGGTTCACTTTCTTTTCATGGATGGTGCGGAGCGGACGCTCGCGATGCTGCGCAAGAAGTTCGATCTGGTTGAGAATGAGGCGAGCGCCCGCCGGGTCGGCGCGGAAATCGATTCCGTGCTCGAGGGCGACCTCAGTGCGATGGCTCATCCGGTGGATTTGAGCCTGGTCGAGAGCGAGTTCCAGCGCCGCACGTACGCCCGGCTTCGGAAAGTCCCGCCGGGCGCGGTGATCACTTATCACGGGCTGGCCGCGGCGGTTGGACGGCCCGACAGCCAGCGCGCGATCGGCAACACGATGGCGTCGAATCCGGTGCCGATCTTCGTGCCGTGTCATCGCGTGATTCGCTCCGACGGAACGATCGGCAATTACGGCGGCGGCGTGGATAACAAGATTAGGCTGCTGCGCGCGGAAGGATTCGAAGTCGGACGCGACCTGCGAATGCCGTCACGCGCCGTGATGGGGCATCGACGCACCAGAATCTTCTGCCGGCCCGGATGCTCGGCGGCGCGGCGCGCGGATCCGGCAGAGATGCTGATCTTCGCGGATGCCAGATGCGCGGGACACGCCGGCCTGAGAGCATGCAAGCTGTGCAAGCCCGCGTGAATCAGGCCAGCTGAAAAAGGAAAAGAGCGGCGCCGAACGCGGCGTCGCCCTTTTTTCCGACCGATTCCGCTGTCCGATTACTCGGTTTCCGACTGCGATTTGAGCTGTTGGATCTGCTGGCGTTGATTCTCGATTTCTTGCTGTTGCTGCTGCACCTGCTGCTGGGTCTGTGCGTTAGCGTTTTCCTGATTCTGCATCGCATTGCCGACTACATAGCCAGTGCCGCCACCCAGAACACCACCGATCGCGGCGCCCGCCAGAGGATGGCCTACCGCGGCGCCTACGATCGCACCGGTGCCGGCGCCCAAGGCGGTTCCGCCGAGAGTGCCTTCCTCGCGAGTCGAGAGCGGTTGCCCCGTGCATCCTGCAAGAACGAGCGTTCCCGCCAGCGCCAGACTCATGATTATTCCTACACCTTTGCGCATAATGAGAACCTCCATCGTCCCGCTTTTATATACGTCAGCCGAGCTATTCGGTTTCCTGCTGTTGCTTCAATTGCTGAATCTGTTGACGCTGTTGTTCCAATTCCTGTTGCTGCTGCTGGACCTGCGCCTGGGTCTGCTGGTTGGCGTTCTGCTGATTCTGCATCGCGTTACCCACCGCGAACCCTGTAGCTCCTCCCAGCCCGGCGCCGATTGCGGCGCCTGCCAGCGGTGCGCCGACTGCGGCGCCAACGATCGCGCCGGTGGCCGCGCCGATACCTGCTCCGCCCAGAGTGCCTTCCTCCCGCGTAGTCATTGGCGTCCCGGAGCATCCTGCGGCAAGAAAAAGTGCGGCAACGGCGAATGAACCCGTCGCAATTGCATGTCTGCGCATATCCCTTCTCCGCCTGCTATTCGGTTTCGCTCTGGCTCTTCAATTGTTGAATCTGCTGTTGCTGATTCTGGATCTCCTTTTGCTGCGATTGAATCTGCGACTGAGTCTGAGCGTTAGCGTTTTCCTGATTTTGCATCTCGTTGCCGACCACGTATCCACCAAGAGCGCCGATGCCGCCGCCGATTGCCGCACCTGCCAGCGGGTTACCCACAGCGGCGCCTACAATCGCGCCGGTTGCAGCTCCAACTCCCGTGCCGATGAACGTTCCCTTCTCACGTGTCGAGAGCGGCTGTCCGGAGCATCCCATGACAGCCACGATCGCAATCGCCACGAGCAGACCTTTAATTACCGGCACCACCTTTGTTCGCATGAGCTTCCTCCTTCCACGGGGGGGCAGTTTTCATGCCTGCCTACGGCTGCCGCATCCCCCAGTCAACAGCAGGCGAGTCCATATGGCCGCCGCTAGTTTTCTACCTTCCGCCTGGGCGATCAACCATCTCGGACATCGAGCGTAGCATGGAATCCTTGCCGATGTCCGAAACTGCCCTCTGCCATAAACGAATATTCATCTTCCCCAGTTGCCGCAAGGGTTACGGCATCACGGCGAAGATCCGGGTCGGCCCGCCGGTCCCGCTGCCGATTTTCATGGGGATGCAGAATATTGTGGCGCCGATAGCAGGCAATTTTTCCGCGTTGGCAATGTTCTCGAAGCCGGGCTTGTTCGCGCCGAGCCAGAGCCGATGTGCCGGGAAATCCTTCGAGTTACCGGGATCCATGCTCGCGGTATCGATCGCGATTGCTACGACGCGCCGGTTCTTCAGAATGAAATCCACCGCGTCGGCCGAATAGCCCGGAAAGCGCAGGCCCGCAACGTCGCCGGGCTTGTCGGTGCCCATGTAACGTCTTTTGTCGGGCCAGTATTTGCCCCATCCCGAGCGCGCGACGACGATCGCACCGTCGGGAATCCGGCCGTTGGCGGCTTCGTACGCCTTGAGGTCATCTACGCTGAGCATCGCGTCGGGATCCCTGGCGGCGCGCGCGGAAAAATCGATCACCGCGGCGGGCCCAATGCAATCGCCGAGCGGAACCTTATCGAGCGTAATCCCGCCGCGGTTGAAATGGCACGGCGCATCGGTATGTGTGCCGCCGTGTTCGGCAGCCGCGTAATTCGCCGACGCAAAGTAGTGCTCCAGAGTATCGCCGTTTTTCTCGAACTGATGGACGAAGCTCTTTTCGGCCGGCCAATAGAGCGTCTGGCCGTCGAAGCTGTAGGTGAGATCGATGATTTTTGCAGGGTCGATTTTCACCGGGCTTTTCACTTTCACCGGAAAGATCATAGGCAAGGCAAAGCGGATGGACCAGCCCTCGCACCGTGGCGTGGCTTTTGACTTTAATTCGATTATTCGATAGTTATAAAAATATGAAGAAAGCAAGGGCAATCCCGGCGCTCGCCGCGCTGGCGCAGGAATCGAGACTCGACGTGTTCCGGCTGTTGATCCAGAGCGGGCCCGACGGATTGGCGGCGGGCGAAATCGGCGCGCGGCTCGGCCTTCCATCGCCCACCCTTTCGTTCCATCTGAACCACTTGAAATACGCAGGCCTGGTAACCTCCCGGCGCGACAGCCGCTCGATCATTTACCGCGCGGACTACAAGGCGATGAACGATTTGATCTCCTACTTGATGGAAAACTGTTGCCGGGGGGATGCGGAGCTGTGCGCGCCGCCACTCTGCAAGCCCGCGCAAGCGGCGAACATTAGACGACCGCTCCGCACCGCGCACCAAGGCGGGGATCTCCGCCATTCCACCGGCGCGGATACGGTCGCGTGCGGTGCAAAAGCCGGCGCCTGAGGAGTTGGATCGATGGCTGATCGGGAATTCAACGTCCTGTTTCTTTGCACCGGAAATTCCGCGCGCAGCGTCATGGCGGAATGCGCGATGAATCGATGGGGCAAGGGGAAGTTCAAAGCATTCAGCGCCGGCAGCCATCCCACGGGCGCGGTTCATCCAATGACGCTTCAACTGCTCAAGGAGCTGAACTACGAAACCTCCGGATTGCGAAGCAAGAGCTGGGACGAATTCGCGCAGCCGGGCAGCCCGCCGCTGGATTTCGTTTTCACGGTCTGCGACAAAATCGCGGGCGAGATGTGTCCGGTGTGGCCGGGACAGCCGATCACGGCGCATTGGGGCGCAGCCGATCCGGTGGCCTTCGCCGGAGCCGAAGACCTCAAACGCCGGTTTTTTTTCCGAATTTATACCGAGCTTGAAAACCGGATAAAAATCTTTACCAGCCTTCCTTTCGACTCGCTCGACCGCTTTGCGCTTGAACGCCGGGTCAGGGAGATCGGTACCGTCAAGTTGCCGGAAGACAAATGAGTCCGGACCGTCGCCGACTCTCGTTTCTCGACCGCTACCTGACGCTATGGATTTTCCTCGCGATGGCGGCCGGGATCGCGCTTGGAGCGGCGGCGCCGGGCGTGAGGATGGTCTTCGATCGCCTGAGCGTGGGCACTACCTCAATACCGATTGCGATCGGGCTCATCCTGATGATGTACCCGCCGCTGGCGAAGGTGAATTACGACGAGCTTGGCGATGTCTTTCGCGATTGGAAAATCCTCGGTCTGTCGATGGTCCAGAACTGGATCATCGGTCCGATCCTTATGTTCGCGCTCGCGGTGATATTCCTTCGCGATCGTCCGGAGTACATGACCGGGCTTATCATCATCGGCCTGGCGCGATGTATCGCAATGGTAATCGTGTGGAACGAACTCGCCGACGGCGACACGGAGTATTGTGCCGGACTGGTTGCGTTCAATTCGATCTTTCAGGTGCTTTTCTTTTCGCTCTATGCGTTCGTATTCGTGACCGTGCTCCCCCGATGGCTCGGATTGGGCGGCGCTATCGTCGATGTCACGATCGGCAAAATCGCGCAGAGCGTCGGCATCTATCTGGGCGTACCGTTCGTTGCCGGCTTTGCGACCTGGAAGATCCTTACCTCGCGCAAGGGCAAGGCCTGGTATCGCGAGCGTTTCATTCCGAAGATAAGTCCGCTCACGCTGGTCTTCCTTCTGTTCACGATCGTCGTGATGTTTTCGATCAAGGGCGCGAAAATCGTGCATCTACCGCTCGACGTGGTGCGCATCGCGATTCCGCTGCTGCTCTACTTTACGATCATGTTCGCGCTTTCCTTCGTACTAAGCCGCGGCGCCGGCGCAACCTATCCCCAGACGGCGACACTGTCTTTCACCGCAGCGTCGAACAATTTCGAGTTGGCTATCGCCGTGGCAGTGGCGACCTTCGGGATCGACAGCGGGGCGGCATTCGCCGCCGTAATCGGCCCGTTGATCGAGGTCCCGGTGATGATCGGCCTGGTGGACGTCGCTCGATGGGCTCGGCGCAGTTATTTTCCGATGTCGGCGGCCGCAATCGATTTGGGCGATCGGCGCGATGTCAGGAGAGCGTAGCGAGATCGAAGCTCGCTGTGTTTGAAAGGTGGCTCGTGCAACGCGGGCCAATCCGGATCCGGAGCACCTCGGCTTCGCGTGCCCTAAGCGAAGTCGAGGCACTCCGCATCGAGAAAGATCCGGGTTCCTTCGCTGCGCTCAGGATGACACAAGAACGTGCAGGGGCCGCGCGCGACAACGGCGGGCGGCCTTAATACTGGGTGCAGGGCTCAGCCCTGCACCCTGCCTACCAGCCGATAACTTGCGCGGGCATTACCGGCGCGGCCTGGCCGCGCGGATCGGCGCCGCCAGCGAGCACTCCGGTTTTCGTATCGATCTGCACCGCGAGCACGTGACCCTCGGACCATGGCGGCCGGACTTCGATTTCGTGGCCGCGCGCGGCGAGCGCGTCACGCACGCTCGGGGGGATTCGATCCTCGATGCGCAACACTCCGGGGCGATTGTCATGGGGATAGAACGTCGAAGGGAAATGCAGCGTCGAAAACTTGGGCGCCTCGATCGCGGCCTGCAAGTCCATCCCAAAATCGACCACGTTGAGAAAAAATTGCAGCGTCCATTGATCCTGCTGATCGCCCCCGGTGGTGCCGAAGGCCAGGTACGGCTCGCCGTTGACCATCGCGAGCGACGGCGACAGCGTGGTGCGGGGGCGCTTGCCCGGTTTGAGCGCATTGGGATGGCGCTCGTCGAGATAAAAAGTTTGCATCCGCGTTCCCAGCGGAAAGCCAAGCGCGTCGATCACGGGCGAGCTCGGAATCCATCCGCCGCTGGCGGTGACGGCGATCATGTTGCCGGCGCGGTCGGCCGCTGCGACGTGAACCGTGCCCGCACCCCATGGGCGTGCGCCGCCGGCGGGACCGTCGCGCAACGCACGCATCGCAACCGGATCGCCCGGCCGCTGCTCGATCGAGGCGTGCCCCGAATCGATAAGCTCGCGGCGAATCGCCGCATAGCGATCGCTCAGCAATCCGGAAATAGGAACGTCGATGAACTCGGGGTCTCCGTAGTAAGCCTCGCGATCGGCGAACGAGAGCTTGGCGGCCTCGACGACCGTGTGGATGTAGTCGGCGGAATTGTGGCCCTGAGCTCCGAGCTCGAAGCCTTCGAGCAACTTGAGCTGCTGGAGGAATACGGGGCCCTGCGACCATGGCCCGCACTTGAAGACGGTGACGCCGCGATAGTTCGCGCTGACGGGCGATTCGGTCCGAGTCGTGAAGCGCCCCAAGTCGGCGGCGGTGAGCAAGCCGCCGTTGGCGTCGGACCAGGCGACGATTTCGCGCGCGATGTCGCCCCGATAAAAGCGCTCGCGCGCAGCGTCGAAGCCGGCCTGGCGCCCGCGATTCTTCGCGCCCGACTCGGCATTGAGCACGCGCTTGAAAAAATCGGCGAGCGCGGGATTCTTGAGCACGCTCGCGGGGTCGGGAACTTTGCCATCGGGCAGATAAACGCGCCCTGAAGACGGCCACTTGGTAAGGAAGTGCCCGGCGTTGCTCCGGATCGACGCGCCCGCCCCGGCGACTGGATCGGCAGGGCCGCCAGCGCCACCGGACAATCCCACGTGCATCGGGAAACCGTCGCCCGCAAGCTCCAGCGCGGGCTCGAGAACCTCGGCCAGCGATTTGGTTCCGAAATCTCTTAGCGCAGTTACCAGCGCGTCGAAGGCTGCGGGGACACCGGCGGCAAGCAGCCCGAACCCGGGAATCAGCTCGATGCCCAGCGAGCGGTAATGGGCAATCGTGGCGCGTTCCGGCGCGATCATATTGCCGTTGATCGCGACCACGCGGCGGGAAGATGCCGAATAAATCAGCATTGGCGCCTCGCCGCCGATGGTATGCATGTGCGGGTTGACGACGCCCTCTACGAATGTTGCAGCGACGGCAGCGTCGATTGCATTGCCGCCACAAGCGAAGATTCGCGCACCGGCGGAGGCGGAAAGATAGTGCTCCGTCGCGAGCATCGCGCGCCGGCCCATTATGAGCGGATACATCGTAGGCATCTGATTAGTTCTTTCCTGAGCTGGGTTTTGTCGCGGAATTGAGCTGGGACGCCGATTTTCGCGATTTGCGCTCGTGACCTTCATCTGATTACAAAAGCGTCAATGTAGCAAAAAGCGCTGCTCCATTTTCGGTCACTGCAGTGTCCCAAATCGGTACCACAGACGAGAGCGTCAATGCTCCAATTTCGTCGAGAAAAGGCGAAACCGCTTGATTTGCAAGGTTTTCCACAGCTCTGGATAACTGAAACGTGTACCGCTTCCGGACGTATAAAGATTAGGCGCAAAGATTGCTAATATAAGACCAAGATGAGGGAGCGGCGGCGAATTTTCCGGAGGATGGGGGAGCGGTAGAAATATGATAACGAGCACAACCACCGAAGGACCAGTCGGAAAGCATTGCAAGCTGCAAAAACCCGTGCGCGACCACGAGGGGCGCAGCCGATTCAAGGAACAGCCACGTATCCTGCGTGAGATAAACAATCTGGACCGGCGCATGTATCTGGTGCAATTCGACGACGGCGCCACCACCTTCCTCTTTCCAGACGAAGTGGTAATCCAGTAGCGGATGCGCGGCGCACCGCGCGGTTCACCGTTCGATCGCAACCGAATGCGCGGGGCTAAGACTCGCGGCGCAGTTCGATAAACTCGCGCGCGCGATAGAGCGCGACGATCGATTTCGCATCGACGATGTCGCCGCGCCGAATCATCGCAAAGGTTTCCTCCAGCGGCACCCGGCTGACGGAGATCACCTCGTCGTGATCGAGCGTGCCCGCTCCCGCCGACAACTCGCGCGCAAGATACAGCTCGATTCGCTCGTCGCAGAAACTCGGAATCGTGATGATCGACCCAAGATGGTCCCATCGCCGAGCCGCGACCCCGGCCTCTTCGCCCAGTTCGCGCCGCGCGCATTCGAGCGCGTCCTCGCCGGCGTTGCGGCATCCTGCGGGAACCTCCCACAGCCAGCCGCCGATTGCGTGCCGATACTGCCGCAGCATCGCCACGTTCAGGTCGGGGTACAGCGCCACGATCGCGCTCGCACCCGGATGCCTGATGACGGGAAGATCGACCTGCACGCCACCGGGCAGCGTCGCGCTCTCGACGCCGAAGTCAACCACACCCAATTTGAGAACTGGCCGGCGATTTGAAGGCATAGTGCATCAACAATGTGCGCGCGGCGCGAGCCGCGCAAGCGCCGCGGCGGACGCCCAAGCCAATTGCAGGCGATGCTTGAACGGGAGATTATCGGAGAGATCACCGGCCGCTGGCGGCGCGAAAATATGAACCGGATTCGGATTCCAATCTACTTCGATTACGCCTCGGCGCTTTGCTACATCGCGTGGCGAATCGTAGCCCCGCTCGAGGATGAACTCGGCTTCCAGGCGCTGTGGAAGGGCGTGCCGATCGCGATGCGCGATTATCGCGCCAAGCCCGGCCGGGTGCTGGACGAGCGCAACCGGCAAAAGGTGCTGTCGGTCGCGGCCGAGACCGGCATTCCCGTCGCGCCGCTGCCTAGCTGGATCGACTCGATGCCCGCGGTGCAGGGATCGGAAATCGCGCGCGACGCCGGCGTTTTCCCGGCGTATCACGATGCGGTCTTTCGCGCGGCGTTCGAGCATCGCGCCGATATCGCGGACCCCGGGCTGCTGGAGGCAATCGCCGGCCGCGCCGGCATCGATCGATCGAAGTTTCGCGCGGCGCTCGACGGCGCGGCGATGGCCGAGCGCATTACCGGGCACAAGCTTGAGGCCGACCAGTTTTCCGCGCTCGGTTACCCGGCGTTTGTCCTGGGGGACTTTACGATGATCGGGATACAGCCGATCGAAACGATGCGCCTGTTGCTCGCCCGCTTCATCCGTCAGCGCGCCGAGGAACCGCAAGCCTAAGCCAACGCGGCGCCCCGCGATCGGCGCGAACGCGAATCTCAGCGCGCCAGGAACACCGGGCACGCCGCGTTGCGCAGCACGTACTCGGTGTTCGAGCCAAGCACCATCTCAATAATCCTGTGATGCCCGTACGCGCCGATGAACAGCAGGTCGGCCTCGTACTCTTTGAGGAACTTCGCAATTTCCTCGTTGGCGTGACCCTGCAGCAGCTTGAACTCGGCCTTGGGCCTGTAGTTCTCGAAGTAGGTGCGCGCCTCGGCCAGGGTCCGCTCGCCCAGCTTGGGATCGCGCGCACAGGTGATGACGGTCATCGGAACCCCCAGCTCGCTGGCGATCTCCGCCGCCGAGCGCATCGCGCGCGACGCCCGTTCGCTGCCGTCGTACGCCAGCACCGGGCGTTTCACCTCGCGAAATCGCCGGGGCGTAATTAACAGCTGGCGTGGAGATTTGCGCGCCACACTTTCCGCGGTCGAACCCAAAAGCCCGGTCGAGAACTTCTCGTTGACCCCGCGGTGCCCGATAATGACTAGATCGGAGCTGCGCGCCCGCTCGCAAATCTGGTTGGCGACGATCCCCATGTCGAGCACGGTCTCGACCGCAAGATTCTCCCGGCGTGCCGCAGCGGCAAATTCGTCAAGCACGCCGCGCCCGCGGGCGGTCAGCACTTCGCGCATCTTGGACGAGAAGTCCAGATATGGTTCCAGCCCCAGCGAACCTGATATATCATGAAAAAAAGAGCCTTCGATCGACACGATATCGACCACATGCAATCCGATCAGCGACGCATTGAAAATTCGCGCAAAATAGAAGGCGTATGCCTGCGCGTTGCGGGAGTGCTCGGAGGTGTCGATGCCGACGAGGATTTTCTTGATCAAGCGCGTAACCTCCGGGTGAATTACCGCGATAACATGTTGGCCGGTGATGCCTCAAGAGGGGGCGCGGCCCCAGCCGCATCCGATTGCGCAAGCAGGCAGGTGAAATGAGCGAACTTAGCGAGGCGCGGATGATGAGAATCGTGGACGAGCTTGCCGAGGCTGCCCAGCGCGTCGGGCTGGAGGTCCGCCGTGAAAAGATCATGCGCGAAATCGGCTACCGCACCCGCGGTGGCGCATGCCGGTTGCGCGACAAGGACCTGGTCATTATCGATCGCGACCAGCCCGCCGCCGAGCAGCTCGAAGTGATTGCGGAAGCGTTGCGCCTGCGCGACCTCGAATCCTTGTACCTGTCCCCCGCGGCACGCCGCGTGGTTCACCTCGGAGACGCCTCGTCCTGAGCACTCCGATGCCGCGTCCCGGCGAAACCCCGGCGGTTGGTCACACCGTAGTCGATCGCAAACCTGCGGTCAGCGCCGAAGAGCGGATGCAGACCTTCCGGGTCCGGCTGAAGGAGCGTGGGCTCAAGTCCACCGCTCAGCGCGACGACATCGCACGCGTTTTCTTCGAGCTCGGACATCATATCAGCGCCGAAGAACTGCACGCGAAGGTCAAGAAGATCAACCCGCACGTCGGCTATGCCACGATTTACCGGACGCTGCGCCTGCTCAAGGAATGCGCGTTGCTGTACGAGCGCCATTTTGACGAGGGCCAGGCGCGTTACGAAGCCGTCGCCGAGCGCCATCACGATCACTTCATCTGCGAGCGATGCGGCCGGATCATCGAGTTCGAGAACGCCTCGATCGAGCGCATGCAAAACATCGTCGCCCGCGACCTCGGCGTCACCCTGACCCGCCACAAGATGGAACTGTACGGAATCTGCTCCGCCTGCCATGACCGGCAGGGAATCTAGCCGCGGCCTTCGGGAAACGCGCTGATCGCGCCGCGCCCGAGCCGCCCTCAACTCCGTGAAGAGCGGCCGCCGGTAGGCCGGCGCCTGGTCGGCCGCAGATCCGCCGCCGCCCTGGGAACCGCTTCGGGACCGGCGCGATGCCTGTACTTCATGTCGTTGCCGCAGTGCGGACAGTTGACGTGCTCATACCTCACCACCCGTCCGCAGAACGGGCACTTGTAACGGCGCCTTCCCACGAGATAGAAAAACGCCGCCGTCAACCCTGCCATCAGCAGACCGATGATTGTTTGTCGCACCAGACTTGGTCCCCCGAATCAGAGCATCGGCGCCACTGGGCAATACGCGGCGCTGAAAGCCGCGTGACCGCCGAGCGCCAGCCGAATCAGCTCGATCACCGGCGCCACGATTCGCGCCGCCGGACGCTGCGTGATCGACGCGGCCAGCTTGCCGCTGGCCAGCGTTTGCAGCAGTCCCGGCTGTTCGGGAAGTTCGATGATTCCGACCGGCTGATCGGGAGCCAGCCGCGCCAATCCTTTCGCGGCCGCCATCGCGTCGTCGAGTCCGCCAAGCGAATCGACCAGCTTTATCTTGAGCGCCTGCTCCCCGGTCCAGACCCGTCCCTGCGCAACCGCATCGGCCTGCTCCACCGTGATATGGCGGCCGTCCGCGACTTGTTTCACGAAGTAATGGTAGTCGCGCATAATCTCGTCCTGGAACTGCCTGGATTGCGCGGGCGTGAAGTCGGTCCACATGTCCAACATCCCGACGTTTGCTCCGCGGCTCACCACGTCGGTGTTCGCATAAATCTTTCGCGTGGCGGGCGTGATGTTGAACTTGCCTCCGAGCACGCCAATCGAGCCGGTGATCGTGCCGGGTTCAGCGATAATCTTCGCCGCTGGGGCCGATATCAGGTATCCACCCGAAGCGGCGAATCCCGACATGCTGACGACCACGGGTTTCTTCTTTGCCGTGAGCTCGACCTCGCGGCCGATGAGTTCCGACGCGAGCATCGAGCCGCCCGGTGAATCGACCCGCAAAATGACAGCGCGAACGTTGTCATCCTCGCGCGCGGACTTGAAGGCTTTGGCCATGTCGTCGGAGGTCATCGCTTCGGTCTCGAAACCTGAAAATGGATCGAAGCCTTCGCCGCCGCGCTGGATCTCTCCCTCTCCGTAAATCACGGCGATTTGATCCCCGCCGCCAAAGTTGGAAAACAGGCTCGCACGTGCGTAATTGGTGTACTCGACGACCTTGTGAAGCGAGCCGCCGTGGTTCTTCACCCGATCGCTGAATTCGTCCTCGTATTCGAGTCGATCCACCAGGCGCGCCTTCAGGCCCGCGTCCGCATTCAGCGGCGCTTGATCGATCAAGCTTTTGATCACGTCGGGACTGAGCTTGCGCTCGGCCCCGATTGCCGCGACGATTTGATCGAACAGACTCCCGGCCAGCCCTTCGTCCTCTTCCTTTTGTGCCGGCGTGAAGTCCTTGTTGGTGAACATATTGGCCGCGCTCTTATACTGCCCCGCCGAGGCGAAGTTCGGCGTGATCCCAACCCAGTCGAGCGTGCCGCGCACGAACAGCTCGCGCAGTTGCACTCCCATCAGGTTGAGGTCTCCCCGCGGCATCAGCGAGACTTCATCGGCGGCGCTCGCGACGATGTAGGGCAGATTGCCCTCGCCCGATTCGCCGGCGGTCTCGATATACGCGGTCGTCCATTTGCCGTGGCTCTTGAACGACTTGATCAGTGCAGCGATCTCCTGCGCCTGCGCCAGCTCCATCTCGGGGTTCATCACCTTGATTTCCAGGCCGACAATTTTCGGATCCTTCGCTCCCTCGTCGATCGCATTGCGCAGCACGTTGAGCGCCGTCTGATGCGTACTCAGAAGCCCGAGCACACTGCTGCCGCCGCGCTCGACCACCGGTCCGTTAACTTCGACTGCCAGAACAGAGTTGGGCTGCACCCGATGCGAGATGTAATCCGAGATGGCGACGATCGCGAACAGCGCCGCGACCGTGATCACCGTTCGAACAATCCATCGAAAAAACCTTTTGAGCATTCACTCCTCCGAGCCGCCAAAGCGGATAACGGGCCGCCGACCGCGTTCCCTTGACAGTCGTAACTGGCAGCACCAATCATAGCCGATTCCATGAAGCCCGTCGCCGGTATACCGCCGCCCGAGCCTGCCGTCCCGGGCACTTCGCCCGAACTGCTGATGAACCAGCGCGAGACCGGCGCGATTCATCTGAGGATCGTCGCGCTCGCCTTCGCCGCCTGGATTTTTGACTTCTACGATCTGATTCTCTACTCGTTCCTGCTGGTTCCCGTTGCACGCGAACTCCATCTGACGCCGCAGCAGTCGTCGATTGCGCTGGGCACGTCGCTGCTGATGACGGCGCTCGGCGGAGTCATTTTCGGCTTCCTCGGCGATCGCTTCGGGCGAAAACCTGCGATCGCTGCCACGGTCGCGATCTACGGCATCGGCACCGCGCTATGCGGATTCAGCCGGACTCTGCCCCAACTGATCTTGTTTCGATCGATAACCGGGCTCGGGATGGGTGGCGGATGGGCCCCGGGACAAAGCCTGGTTGCCGAAAGCGTGCCCGCCGAGCGCCGCGCGCGATACGCTGCATACGTGCAGACCGGCGCGCCGCTCGGGATTCTGCTGGCGGCCGCGGCGGGCGGCTATCTTGCCCCCGCGATCGGATGGCGCCTCACCTTCATAATTTCCGCCATTCCCGCCGTATTTGTCGTCGCCGCGGTGCTGAAGTGGATGCCGGAGAGCGACGTCTGGCAGCGCACACGCGCGCGTTTTAGCGGCGGCGTCGACTTGCGCGCGATTCTGCTTCACAAGCGGATCTTCATGGTGCTGTTCGTGGTCATCCTGCTGAACTCCGAGGGGTACTGGTTCACGTACACCTGGATGCCCGGGTACCTGGAACTCAGGCGCGGGCTTACCGCCGCGGGCGCCGGCCGCATGATGATGACGATGCAGGCCGGCGGCGTGCTCGGCTACTTCAGCTTTGGCCGCGTCGCGGACCGGTTCGGACGCCGGCCCGCGTTTTGCGCCTACGGGATGCTGATGGCGGCCGGCACCATCCCGCCGACCCTGCTTTGGGATTCAGCGATCGCTGTGCCCGGACTCATCTCGGCGGCGATGTTCACGGCGGGATTCGGCACCGGCATCTGGGCCGGCGCCGCGCCGATGATCGCCGAGCTGTTGCCGACGCGGATTCGCAATACTTCGCTCGGATTGCTGCTCAACGTCACCCGCGGATTTCAGTTCTTCACGCCGATCCTGATTGCGGCGCTCGGCGCGCGGTTTGGTTTCGGCGCGACCCTTTCGCTCGGCGCAGTCTTCTCGACGCTGGGCGCCTTGATGGTCTGGATACTGCCCGAAACCCGCGGCCGCTCGATCACCGCGCTCGATTGATCGGCCTTCTACGGCGAGCTGCCCAGCGGCTTGTGCTCGACCGTCGAGCCGTCGAGATACGGCTCGTCGCCGATCCAGCTCACTCGAATCGTCGTCACCGCCTCGACCCCTTGCAGCATCAGGTCGGCCGTCATCGTTTGCGTGCGCGCTCCGCCGGCGCCGTGGCGGTCGCCGGTCAACGCCTCGGCCATCGCGCGTCCCGCTGGCGCCACGCCGCCAGGGCCGATATTTGGCAGCACGCCCAGTATCCGCGTGATCGTCGGCGCAACGTCGATGTTCGCCGTGGGGTTCAGATCGACGAACCCGCGCCGGAAGTCGGGGCCAATCGCAGCGCAAAAATTATGAATCTCGCGCTCGCCCGCCGCGCCATGCATCCCCATCCCGGTCGTGAACGTTTGGCTGCTCCCGCTGTCCTCGTACACGAGTCCCTTTACTGGATGGACCAGCTCGGCGGACTTGTTGGGGGTCGAGACCTGTCCGGTTTCGCCGATCAGGAACGCGGGATTGCCCGGCCCGGTAAGGCCCTTGTTGTCGGCGTCGGGTTCCTCGCGAAATGAAATCACCAGGTCGGGCGAGCGCGCGGAATTGTACAGCCCCACGGCGCGCTGGCTAAACGTGCCGTCGATCCATCCGAGGTACGGTTTCGGCTCGCGCCGGGTGCGGCCGCGGCCACGGCGGCTCGGCTCATCGGCGGCGGTGGCGGAGTCGCGCGAGAAGATCGGTCCGCACCATTCCTGCGCCTCGGCGAAGTTGACTATCTTCTGCAACACCGCGCGGCGCGATTCCGGCGTGGGGAATTCGGTCGGCGACAGGTAAACCAGGTCCGCGCCGCCGTTGGGGGCGACGATCACGTCGGTGCTGTCGTGCGATTTCTTGATCCCCGCCGCCACCAGCATTTCCGACAGAACGATTCGGAACTTAATCGTGGCGAAGCCGTGGTCCGACACCACGATCAGGTCGGTTTTGCCCGCGATCCCCAGAGCCTCGATCGCCGCGCGAAGCCGCGCCAGGTTGTTGTCGCAAAGGCTCAATGCCTCCATCGCGGGCAACGTGCCCAGCCCCGCGATGTGCTGCGTGAGATCGGGATTATGCTGCCATAAGACGACCAGCGCAGGCCGGCCCGCATCGGCAGCGCGCTTGGCCGCAGGCAGCGCGTCTTCCACGGCCAGCCGCGTGAAATACAAATCGCGCTGCTCTTTGGCGATCGGGGTTTTCGAGTCCGCCGGCATCGCGGCGCTTATCTTCTCGCTCGCCGGCATCGGCTCGGCGATATCGTCCGACGCGAACAGGTAGTCCTGGTGCGGCTCGCCGAGAAGATCCTTACCGTGAACGACCGTTTCGACCCGATTGTCGAACACCGAGGTCGGCCCCTGCTTGCCGAGCACGCCAACGTAGCCGCCCTCGCGCTCGACCTCCTGCGTGATTGTGTCCAGCCCGATCAAACGGCCCTTGAATCCGTCCGCCCCGTTTAAGTTGACGATCGCCTTGGCGCCCTCGGCCCAGACCATCCGGCCCTTCGCGCCGTTCGCAATCGTGGGCGACCCCGGCTTGGCCTCGCTGGGAGGAATATTCCCGACGGTCGCCGGCGTATCTGCGGACGGCCCCAGATAGAAGACGTTGCCCTCGAGTCCGTTGACGCCCGGCGGTGCTCCCGTGGCGAGCGCAGTCGCGTTCACCATCGTAAGCGTCGGGAAGATCGAGTGATGCTTGTCGAAGCGCACGCCCTCGCGCGCCATCCGGTAGAGATTGGGCGTCTCGCGTTGCGTGACGAAGTCGGGCCGCAGCCCATCCCATACCATCAGCACCACGATACGGCCGCGTCCGCGACGTGCGACGGCGGAATCTTGCGCCAGAGACGGCACGGCCACAAACGCGGCGGCCGCAAACGCAAAAAAGAGACCAAAGAGGAGAATTTTGGGACGGCGTCGAGTAGAGAACATCAATCGGTCATCAAAGCGGCCCGCAACCGGCTGTGTCAATCGTCCTTCGATAAAATCCAGCGAAACGTCGGCTTACGTAGAACTTTGCGTAAGTTGGTCCGGGCTTTATTTTGCCTCAGTTTCGGTGCAGACCGGCAAGATAGGTGACAGATTAAACAGACACGGGGGATGCTTAGCCTTATTGTAGACATCCGGAGTCGGAAGCAGTATCTATCTACAGTTGCCTTTATGTCGCTCACCGTCGCGAAATCACCGCTTGAACTAACCGGCAACCCGCCAGTCGAGTCGGCGGCGGGAATCCAGCAGGCTGATTCGATGGACATAGCGAAAACGCTGGACGGGAAGCTGGAGCGGATGCGCGCGGTATTTACGCCGATGCGCAGCGTTATCGTGGCGTTTTCCGGCGGCGTCGATTCCACCCTGGTGCTGAAAGTCGCGCACGACGCGCTCGGTGACGCGGCGCTCGCGCTGACGACGACTTCGCCGACGATGCCCGACGAGGATCGCGAGTCGGCGACTGTGATGGCGCGGCTCGTCGGCGCGCGCCATCTGCTAGTCGAGTCCAACGAGCTCGAGATTGCGGGCTACGCGGCAAATCCGCTCAACCGATGCTACCTGTGCAAACACAATCTGTTCACGGTCTGCGAGGCAAAGGCTGCGCAACTCGGGATCGACGAGATAGTGGACGGGCTTAACCTGGACGACCTGCACGACTATCGCCCCGGGATGCAGGCGGCAAGCGAGAAACGCGTGCGCCATCCGCTGGTCGAAGCCGAAATGACCAAGGCCGAGGTTCGCGCGCTGTCGCGCTCGATGGGATTGCCGACCTGGGATCGTCCGGCGTCGCCGTGCCTGTCGTCGCGCTTTCCGTACGGCACGGAGATAACCGCCGAGCGGCTTGGCCAAGTCGCGGCGGGCGAGAAGCTGCTCCATTCTATGGGGTTTGCCGTCGCGCGCGTGCGCTACCATGGCGAGGTCGCGCGGCTGGAGCTGGAGCAAAGCCAGATCGGGCGCATCTTCGAGCCGAGTATTCGCGAGACGATCGATCGCGAGTTCAAAAGGTTCGGCTTTCGATTCGTCGCGATCGATCTGAAGGGCTTTCGCTCCGGCTCGCTAAATGAAGGGCTGACCGCCAACGGACTAACGCAGGCGAATCCGATGCGCGCGGCGCGCAATCGAGCGTGAGGCTATGGCGCAGCGTGCAATGATCGAATCGGCGTGGCTGGGTGAAACGCGGTCTCTTGCCACGTCATTGGCTCGACGGCGCGAATCGGAGAGGCTGAGCGATCCGTTTGCCGCGCTGGCGATTGCCGCGGTGGCCGCGATGGCGTCGGCGTTGCTTTACGCACTTGCGGCGGCGGTGCCGGGGCTGTGGCCGTGCGCGCTGTTGGCGCCGCTGCCGATTTTGGCGACGGCGCCCGAGATCCGGACCGCAACGGCGGCGCAGATCGCATTCATCGCCTATTTCGTCGGCAATCTCGTGGCTTGGGGCGGCGAGAGCTTCGGCGCGCCGGTGATCGTAATGTTCGCGTCGCACGTGGCGGGCGCAATCGTGTTTGCGATCTTCGTGGCTTGCGCGACCGAGGCGACGCGGCGCTGGTCCGGGGAGCTGGCGGCGCTGGTCTTCCCGACCCTGGCAGCCGCCTCTTATTTTGCGCTTGGCGTAGAATCTCCGCACGGCACATGGGGCAGTCCGGCCTTCTCGCAAGTCGATTTTGTGCCGCTGATCCAGACCGCGTCGTGGCTGGGGATGTGCGGCGTGATGTTCATAATGTCGCTGCTGCCGTCGGGACTGGCGGTCGCGTGGTATCGGCGCCGATGGCACATGGACTGGAAGCATCCCGCGATGATGGCGGCGGGCGTATTCGGGCTGGCGGTTGTGCTGGGGTGGATTCGGGTGATGCTGACGCCGGCCACCCCGTCGGTGCGGGTTGCGATGGTGGCCGGCAATTCGATGGCGCCGCAGTCGGAGTCCGGCGACGTACGCGACGCTACCGCGGTGATCGGGCTGTACGCGAAACTGGTGCGTCAAGCCGCCAGTGGCGGTGCGCAAATCGTCGTGATGCCGGAAAAGACGGTGGGAGTCGCTCCGGGCTACGAAGGGGACGTGGTGCAGGGGTTCCAGGAAATCGCGAGCGTGTCGCACGTGTGGTTGGTGGTGGGATTCAACGAGATCGAGCGCACGCCCAAGAAAAATATCGCGGTCATACTGGGTCCCGACGGCGAAATTATCGCGACCTACGCCAAGCGTCATCCGGTTTCGGATCTCGAAGCGGACTACGAAGCGGGCTCGCATCCCGCGATTTTCGACGCGCCGTGGGGACGCACGGCGGTTCTGATTTCCCAGGACCTGGATTTTCCCCACACCGCGCGCGAACTTGCGGCGAAAGATGTGCGGGTGGTGATGGCGCCGGCGTCCGATTGGGCTGGCTCGGAACTCATTCATCAGCAGATGGCGGTAGTGCGCGGGGTGGAGTCCGGCTTCTCGATTGCGCGCGCCGCACGCGGCGGTATGGTCTCGGCGAACGATTCGCGAGGCCGGCAGATCGCGGCGCGCGCGTCGGCAACGGGCGAAGACGCAATCGCGATCGCCGACCTGCCGCTGGGTACGGGCGCAACGCTCTATTCGCGCGCCGACGACTGGTTCGGCCATCTGTGCGTGACGTTCATGATATTGCTGATGCTACGGCTGGGTGTGAGTATCTGGTACGCGGCGCGAATGCGAAGGCGCGTAGCGGTGAGTCGGGTAGTGCCGGCCGGGGTGGTATCGGTTGATGTCGCGGGGCCGGAGCAGGTGCCGGCGGTGGCGAATTGGGAGGACGAGGGGCGAATCTACCGCGTCCGCAAGCGCCGGCCCGACTATGCCTTGCTCGAGTCCGAGAAACCATCTAATTCTGCGGGGCGCGACTTTTTTCGAGGCACACGGAATCTGTGATGTTGAAGTTCGAGGAAATCGATCTCGATCGAATGGTCGAAGAAGTTCTGGCCGGCAAAGCGGTCGCACGCGAGACCGCCGCGGCAATCCTGAATTGCCCCGATAATCGGTTGGCCGATCTGCTCGCCGCGACCAGCGCCGTGCGCGAGGCCTCGTTCGGCCGCCGCGTGAAGATTTGCATGCTGCGCAACGCGCAAAGCGGCATCTGCGCCGAGGATTGCAGCTACTGCTCGCAATCGCGCGTATCGAAAGCCGATATCCCCGTTTACAAGCTGCAGAGCGCCGGCAATTTGATCGAGGGCGCACGAATCGCGGTCGAGAGCGGGGCGCGCCGCTACTGCATGGTGTGCAGCATGCGCGGACCGGCGCGCCAGGATGTCGAGCATCTGGGCGAGGCGTGCGATCGAATCCGCGCCGAGTTGCCGGGGCTGGAGCTGTGCCTGTCGATCGGCCTGATGAACCGCGAACAGGCGGTGGAACTCAAGCGCGCGGGGGCGGGATGGATAAATCACAACCTCAACACCAGCCGCCGCTTCTACCCGGAAATCTGCTCGACGCACACCTGGGACGATCGGGTGGAGACGCTCGGGAACGTGCGCGCGGCGGGATTATCGACCTGCTCGGGAGGGATTATCGGGATGGGCGAGACCGACGATGACATAATCGATCTCGCCTACTCGACGCGGCGCCTCGGGGTCGACTCGGTGCCGCTGAATTTTCTGCATCCAATAAAGGGCACCCCGCTTGAAGCCAGCCGTGCGCTGACGCCCGAGAAGTGTCTCAAGGCCGCGTGCCTGTTCCGCATCCTGAATCCGCGCAGCGAGGTTCGCGCGGCGGGCGGACGCGAACTCAACGTTGGCGCGCGCCAGGCCGAATTGTTCAGCGCGGTGAATTCGATTTTCGTCAACGGCTACCTGACCACCGCGGGATGGGACTGGTCGCGAACCCGCGAGCTGATCGAGCGGGCCGGCTACGAGCCCGAGGCGGCATAGGGCGCGGATTACCGGGCAATCCGCGCGGCTACGATTGCCTCGACGATCGCGAGATCGGACGGCGTCGTGATCTTGAGGTTGGCGGTCGAGCCTTCGACCACTTCGACGCGAGCTCCGGTGCGTTCGACCAAATCCGCGTCATCGGTCGCGACGACTCCCTCGCTCGCCGCGCGCCGATGCGCGGCGACCAGCAGCTCGCGGCGAAATGCCTGCGGAGTTTGCGCCTGCCATAGACCGGCTCGCGCGACGGTCGCGGCGATTGCGTTGTCGCCGCCAGCGACGCGCTTCAAAGTGTCGGCCACCGGTATCGCCGCGATCGCCCCGCCGGCGCGCGCCGCGGCGCTGAGGCATGCCTCGAAAATTGCCGGCGTCGCCAGCGGGCGCGCTGCGTCGTGCACGATCACCAGTTCGCTCTCCGAGCTGGTCAGTGCGAGCGCGATTCGAACCGAATCCTGACGCTCGACACCTCCCGGCGTAACCTTGATCGGCACGCCAAGCCCGGCTGCCGCGGCCTCGGCGCGCGCCGCGCTCTCGAATCCCTCGGGCACTGTTATCACAACTTCGCCAATCGAATTGACTTGTGCGACGGCGCCGAGCGAATACGAGAGCATCGCACGGCCGCCGACCTTGACGAACGCCTTGGGCACGCCCGACCCAAGCCGCACGCCGCTCCCGGCGGCAACGATGATCGCCGAGGCTGTCAATGCGACGCCGCTTTAGCGCCCGGCGTGCCGCCGGCGTTTGCGATGAAGCTTGCGATCGTTCCGATCACCGCCGCGTCAACATGGCCCGGTGCGTAGTACTCGGCCGGCGTGGGCTGGCCCGCGCCCGCGATGAACAAATGGTTGAGCCCCGGGAACGTATCGACGTGTACCTTGGCGTCGCCCTTGAGGCCGTTTTGCCAGTAGCGGATGTCTTCGTCGATTACCTGGTAGTCGCGCGAGCCGTGGATAATCAGGATTGGCACGCCGAGACCGCGTGCGATCGCGACTTCATCGCGTGCGTCCAGGTCGTAATAGTACGACGCGGGCGCGCCGAAAAAACTTTGCGTCGTCGGCATCTTGTGCGCCGAAAGTTCGGCTGCATCCCGCTCGAGCTGGGCCAATTTTTCCGGTGACATTTGTCCCATAAATCGCGCCTGCTCGACTATGATCTGCGGCAGCTTGCGGCCCGACGGCGCCATCATCACGATTCCCGCAACCGGCGACGCTTTCTTGGCAATTTCCGGCGTCAGCATCGCGCCGAGGCTATGCCCAAGGACGAAGATCCGGTCGTGCGCCACGTCGCGCCGCGCCCGAATCATCCGCACCGCGGCCACGCCGTCCTGGATAACCTCCTCGTCCACCGTAGTCTTCTGCGCATCCAGATTCCGGTATGTATAGGTGCGCTTGTCGTATCGCAGCACGATGACTCCACGCGAGCTGAGTCCCCCCGCGATGTCGGCAAAAGGATGATTGGCGCCGACCGTCTCGTCGCGATCGTTCGGGCCCGATCCCTGGATCAGGACCACGGCTGGAAATGGACCCTTGCCGTTCGGAATCGTGAGCGTGCCGGGCAACTTGTATGCGCCTACCGTCACATCCTCGGAGTGAAACCGTGTTTCGTCCGAATATGAGGGCACGGTCGCCGGCAGCTTGAATAATAGCGACTTAATCTCGCCGGTCTGCGAGGCTACCACGACCATCGAATTTGCCGTCGATTGACGGAACCTGAGTTGCACCGTGATCTCGTCGGCGCCCTTGGGAAGACTCTGCCGCGCGAAAATTTTCCAACTGAGCAGCGGACCCTGACTCGCGTAAACCTGGTCCCACGACCCCTTCAGCCCCGCCGGTGACAATGCTTTCATCCTGGCGCTGAAATGGCTGGTCGCCGCGCTGAAGTCGCCGTCGCGGATCGCCGAGAAGAGCTTATCGACAGTGACGTCTTCGGTGTGGCCCTTGGCCGCGCATCGAGCGGCAGGAAGAATCGCGAGCGCCAAAAACGCGACGCCCAGCACAAACATTCGCTTCGGCATATCGATGCAGATTTGCAGACTCGATGCGTCCGTTCAATAAAATCGCGAGCCCCCTCTCACAAAAGGAAAGGCCGGGGGAAACCCCGGCCCTATTCACGCGATTGGATTGATGGCGGCTAGTTCGCGAAGATCATCTTCAGTTCTTCCATGATTTTCTCTTCGGGATGCGCCTTGGCGATCGACAATTCCTTGACCAGCAAGGATCGCGCCGTGTCGAGCATCTTGCGCTCGCCGAACGACAACTCCTTGTCGCTCTTGAGCACCAGCAGATCGCGCAGCACCTTGGCAATTTCCAGCGGAGAACCGGTTTTGATTTTCTCCGTATATTCGCGGTAGCGGCGGTTCCAGGTTTGCGTGTCCACCTCGACCTTGCGCTGGCGCAGGATACGGTAAATTTTTTCCACCATATCCTTGCCGATAACGCGGCGAAGTCCGACCGACTCGACGTTTTCGGTCGGGATCATGATGGTCATCTTCTCGGTGCCGAGAATCCGGAGCATGTAGAAACGCCGCTCCGTCCCGGAGATAACCCGCATCTGGATGTCTTCGATCACGGCAACCCCATGGGCGGGGTAAACCACTTTTTCACCCTTTTTGAACGGCAAACTCATCGCGATAATGGCACTCGATGGCAGGCCCTGGATTTCGGACATGGTTGATGACCAATGGTTCGTCACCGATCCGATCAGCCTGGAATGTAAATGTCATTATGGCACAAAATTATCTGATTTGTAACCCCGATCTTAAAAAGAACCCGAGGCGGGCCAGACTCGATAGAACAGTGTTTGCAATTATCCCCCAAATGAGCTCAGTCGAGCCGCAGTTCCATGATGATCGCGTCTTCGCCGGGGCCGTAATAGTGCCGTCTCAAACGCCGTTCTTCGAAGTCAAATTTGCGATAAAGCTGCCGCGCCGCCAGATTTGAACGGCGAACTTCCAGCGTAACCACGCCGGCGCCGGTCGATTTTGCCTCGGCAATTGCTTGGGCGAGCAATACGGCGCCGATCCCGAGTCGGCGCGCCTCAGGATGCACGGCGATATTGAGGACGTGGCATTCATCGGCGATCAGCCATCGGCAGAGAAAGCCGGCGATCTTGGTGCTGTCGTTGTCGTCGGGTCCGTGCTCGCCGCCGGCCGCCGGAAGCGCGACCATGATGCGCGAGAAGGGCAGGGCCAGTTCACGTTGAAAGGAGGCAATCGTCCAAGGGGCGGGAAAGGCGAGCCGCTCGATCTCGATGATCCGGGGCAGGTCGCGCTCTGTGGCGTTCCGAATGTGGATCGCCATCTCAACCAAACTCAACTGCAACCCCGGCGCGACAGATCCACTGGTCCAGGCTCGTCCGCGGGTTTAGGCGCCTGAAAATTTTTCAAGCGGCGCGCCGAAACCCGGCTGGCTCCGTCTTGAGCACGACGATCTCGAGCAGCTTGCCGCGCATCCGATGCTTGAACGCGCCCACCGGCTTGCCCAACTCGATTCGGGTGGTGAAATCGGCCGGGAACGCCGGCGAGACGTACGACAATCGGCGGATGGTCTCGCCGCGCGTGCTCGCGCTGATCGAAAGCACGTTGTCACCGAGCATGATGCTGTAATCGTAATCGGGCATCTCGTCGGACAGATTCCACAACCGCTTGAGCGATGACGCCGGCAGCTTGCGCGGCATCTCGAGCCGAACCAGGTACGCGTTGGCATACTCGGCGACTGTGTAAACGGTCCCGTAGCGGCGATCGCGCTCGGTTTTGTCTTCATGCATGGTGCTCTCGAACCCGTCGAATGCGACCTTGCGCTCGGTGCTCCTGCCCGCGCCCCCCGCACGTGCAAGCATGGAGCCCAAAGGGGCCAGCGCGAGCCCGTACCAGCATCCACGATACGTCAGCTCGCCGGCGGGCCTGGCGTGAATCACTCCCTCGCGCAACCGCCACGCGGCTTCGGCCGACGCGATCAATACACCGAGCATGATCCATCCGCCGGTGACCTGCGAGAACAGCCCGTCGCCGAGCACCACAACCGCAAACGCAGTCAGGAGCGCGGGATAAAGAATCAGATTCAGAATCAAGTTGAACGCCGTCGCGCGGACTCGCGAAAATGCTGCGCTGCCGCCCGCGGCCTGTTCGAGTTGCGCCTTTACCCGCACCGGCATCGCGCCAAGAATCGGCTCGGCCAGCCGCAACGCGATTTGCACCGGCCCCGGCGCGGTGCCAACCGGCGAAGCGCTAACCGCGGCCAGGACGGCATCGAAATCAGCTTCGAGCTCGCCCGGGAAATGTTTCTCGCCGATTGGTCCGGGGATCGCACTGACGTCCTTCGGCAGACGCATCATCGCGAGACCCGCCGCCGCTACTGCTGGCGCTTGTGGCGCGGGCGCTGCAGGTTTCGCCGCCGGCGCTGGCGCTGATGTCGGCTTCGGTTCTGCGGCTGCTGGTGCTGGCTTGGGCGTTGGCGCCGCTGCGGGTTTGGGCGCCTCCGTCGGCGCTGCTACTGGCTTGGGTGTTGCCGCTGCTGGTGCCGGCGCGGGTGCTGGCGCAGGCTTTGGTGCGGCGACCGGCGCGGGTTCGACCGGCGCCGCCGCTTCGGGCTTGGGCGTCTCCGCCGGCTTCGGTGCAGCGACCGGTGCGGCTTCGACCGGTGGCGCCGCGGCGGGCTTGGGCGCGACCGCTGTTGGTGCCGGTGCTGCCGCCGACGCTGCTATTGGCTTGGGAGCGGGTGCGGCGGTGGCGGCGGCCGGTTTGCGAAAGCGCGACGGTGCGTCGTCGGGGAAGGTGTCGCCGGGATGCAACTTGCGGGCACGCGCGAGCAGCACGCCTTCGCTCTCGAGGTTGGCCGGGTCGGGGATGCAGCAATCTACAGGACATACCGCGGCGCACGCTTCATGGTCGTAAAAGCCGACGCATTCGGTGCACTTCGCTGGCGCGATGTAATAGAAGTCTTGCGCGATCGCAGGTCCGGTTGCGCCGTCGAGTTCCCACGGCACTCCGCCCGCGTAAATCGCCGAGTTAGGACACTCGGGCTCGCACGCTCCGCAATTGATGCATTCGCTTGTGATCGTCGTCGCCATCTTGTGACCGGATCTCAGTTAAATGATGCTTTTTCGGAAAAAACCCGACCGCGAAAGCCCGCAACAACATTGGCTTGCCGAAGCAGACCATAACCGCTGAAAGTTTTGTCTGTCAATCACGCACATTTCAATTCTCCTAATAGTGTAGCGCGCGCGCTGTTCCAAGGAGAACCGGGCGGTGCTCTATCGCCTTGCGTTCGCAAACGGGTTTTGCAAGTATTACCGCGATTACTCGTCCAGCCTTGGCTATCGGATATGTACTAAATCGCGTACGGGGGCTGGCTGTTGACCTGAACCACTGGAGGAAAGCTCGGATGAAGAAGACAATTGCAAGCGTGCTCGGTGTCGCGGCCATGGCTGCATTCGTGACCGCGTGCGGTCCTGACATGAAGGTGATCAACAACGCCAGCGAACGTGCTGAAGCGGATGCCACCAAGGCGGAAGCATCGGCGAACGCGGCGGAAGCATCGGCCAATCAGGCTGCGACTGCCGCTCAGGGGGCCGAGACTGCGGCCAGCGGCGCAGAAGATTCGGTCCGGCGTGCGAACGATGCGGTGTCGCGGCTGGAAGCAGCGTTCGCGACCTCAGTTACGAAGTAATCGATCAGACCTGCCTGCAGAACTAGCCATTTGAAGCGGTGGCGGAGGGAGCACTCTCCCTTCGCCACCGCTTAATCTTGTGTGATCGGGCCGTCGCGAATTACTCGTCCGACGAATCTTTGTTGTTGGGATTCACCGCGCGCCTGAGCGCCTTGCGGACCCGCTCGCGCAGCGTGTCGTCGCGCTCGATTCGTCCCTCCAGCTGCCTGAACTGCGCAACCGTGAGATTTTGTTTCGAAGCGGCCTGCTCGACCGTCAGGTTGTGGTCTTTCTGCATCGCCTCGTAAACGTTGATGTACTTGTCCACCTGGCTGGTCGGAACCTCCGCCTCGTCGTCGCCGGGTTGGTCAGGGGGCGCCGGGGCTACCACCGGCTCCGCAGGCTCGGCTGCGAGTCGAAGAGCTTGATCCTGAGCTTGGAATTTAATCCGTCGAGAGCTGCCGGTTGACGCGACCGGCGACGGCCACGCGAGCGAGGCCGGAAACGTCGCGATTGCTCCCGAGATTACCGCGATTACCGCGAGTGCCGCGCCCGCGCGCTTGCCCGCAAACGCCTGGTTCATTTGATCCACTTCAAATAGCCTCCGCCAGAGATCCAGCCAGCCTGCCGGGATTATCCTTGCACGCCGCGCGAACTTCATAAAGATACTTCAGGTTGTGACAGCATTCCCCTTGCATTGCGTGAAGCGATGCTTAAATTCCGCACGGTCCAGCGGCCGCCGGTGTGGCGGTCTGCCGGGCTGAATCCATGACGATATAGCAAGACGGAGATTTATCTACATGCCAGCCAAAACGGTTGAGCTGCACGAGAGGGCGCGGGTCGGAATCGTCAAGGGCGCGACGCTGGTGATGGAAGCCGCGCGGGTGACGCTTGGCCCCCGGGGCCGCAACGTGATGATCCAGCGGAGCTTCGGCTCGCCGATCGTAACCAAGGACGGCGTGACCGTGGTCAAGGAAATCGAGCTCGAGAACCACTTCGAGAACATGGGCGCGAAGCTGATTCGCGAGGTCGCGCAGAAGACTGCCGACGTCGCCGGCGACGGCACCACGACCGCGACGGTGCTGGCCGGAGCGATCGTGCGCGAGGGGATCAAGCTGCTGGCGGCGGGATTCCCGGCGATGGAACTGCGGCGCGGAATCGACGCCGCGGTGGTCAAGGCGGTGGCAACCATCAAGGAAATGTCGCGGCCGGTGAAGGAGCGCCAGCGCCTGGAGCAGGTGGCGACGGTAGCCTCCAACGGCGACAACTCGATCGGCAAGATCGTTGCCGACGCGATGGACAAGGTCGGCAAGGAAGGCGTGATCACCGTCGAAGAGGCGCGCGGCCTGGATACGGTGCTCGATCTGGTCGAAGGGATGCGCTTCGATCGCGGCTATCTGTCGCCGTACTTCGTCACCAACGCGGAGAAGTTGACGGTTGAGCTCGACGAGCCGCTGATTCTGTTCCACGAAAAGAAGCTATCGAACCTGCGCGAACTCCTGCCGCTGCTCGAAAGCGTGGTGCAGACCGGACGCCAGCTCCTGCTGATCGCCGAGGACGTCGAGAGCGAGGCGCTGGCCGCGCTGGTCGTCAACAAACTGCGCGGAACGATCAAAGTCGCGGCGGTGAAGGCGCCGGGCTTCGGCGATCGGCGCAAGGAAATGCTGCAGGACATGGCGATTCTGACCGGCGGCACCCTGGTGGCCGAGGAACTCGGCGCCAAGATCGAAAAGATCGAGATCGCGGCGCTCGGCAAGTGCAAGAAGGTTCTAATCGACAAGGACAATACGACAATAATCGGCGGCGCCGGCAAGAAGTCCGAAATCCAGGGACGAATCGAATTGATCCGCCGCCAGATCGAAGAGACTACTTCGGACTACGACCGCGAAAAGCTACAGGAGCGATTGGCCAAGCTCACCGGCGGCGTCGCCGTGATCAAGGTCGGCGCGGCGACCGAAGTCGAAATGAAGGAAAAAAAGGCGCGCGTCGACGATGCCGTTCATGCGTTGCGCGCCGCAGTCGAGGAGGGAATCGTGCCCGGCGGCGGGGTCGCGCTGGTGCGCGCGATCGCGGCGGTGAAGTCGCTCAGGCTCGATGACGAAAAAAAGGCCGGCGCGGGAATCGTTGCGGCTGCGATGGCGGAGCCGCTCAAGCAGATCGCGCGTAACGCCGGCCACGAACCGGAAATCGTTCTCAACGCAGTACTCGAAGGCAAAGGTGATTTCGGTTTCAATGCCGCCACCGAAGTTTACGAAGACCTGGTCAAAGCGGGCGTGATCGATCCGGCCAAGGTCGTCCGTTCCGCGCTCGAGAACGCGGCCAGCGCCGCATCCATGATCCTCACCACCGAGGCCGCCGTGGCCGAAGCCCCGAAGAAGCCGGCGCCAATGGCGGGGATGCCTGGCGGCGGTGGGATGGGCGGCATGGGTGGAGGTGGCATGGGTGGCATGGGCGGAATGGGCGGAATGGGCGGAATGGACGACTACGGCGACGACTTTTAGTTGCCGGACGGGAAATTGGAGATTACTGAACATCGGCAAAACGGTGCTGATAGGAACCAAGAAGGCGCTTTGCCGGGATCCAGACGCCAAATGCGCCAAATTGTCGTTTTTTCGCTCTCACGTATAGTTAATTTGCGAAGTGTCAAGAGTACGCAAGATACATATGGCCAGTCGATCAATGGAATTTTTCCCGGCATTTCGCACGATGAAGGCTTGCATGGGACATACGGATTGTGAGACAAAATTAGGGGCTTAAATGCAGGGGCCGCGAATCACTTAGCAATGCTCCTGCGCATTCCTTAGGAGGAAGAAATGGAAGGGTTAATGAGAAAGTCTTCAAAACTGGTTGGTCTTGCCGGGGCTGTGTTGGCCCTTTCGTTGCTCGCAGGATGTGCGTCGAACGAGCCGACTCCGGAACAGCGCGCCGTCAACGCGGCGAACCGCGCTGATCAGGCTGCAGCCCGTGCGGACGGTGCGGCTCAGAAATCAGCCGCGGCGGCGGCACAGGCTCAGGCGGCGGCGAGCCGCGTAGAGCAGGCGGCCAGCGATGCGAAGGCGGCTGCGGACCGAGCAGAGGCGATCGCGTCAAAGACGATTTCCGAACATCATGAGGCGCACCGCGCCCGTCGTCGTCACAAGAAGGCGGCCGAAGCAGGCGCAGCGGCTGGCGCAGCAGCTGGTGCTGAGGCAGGCGCAGCGGCTGGTGGCGCGGCAGGTGCAGCGGCTGGTGGCGCGACGGCTCCAGCACCGGCTCCCGCTACTCCGTAATTTCGCTCAGGCTTGATAATCACGAGGGCGGTTGCATCGGCAGCCGCCCTCGTTCGACCTCGCCCGTTCCCCTGCCGGACTGATTACTCAGTTACCGCTACAGCCTTGCCCGCTTGCAGCCGCCATGCGCTCGTAGCTCGGCCGTGAGCTGCCTCAACTCGCGAAGGTAACTATTACTTTCAACGATTCGGGTTTTTGCGCGGTCGCAAACGCCTCGGTGATCTGCGCCAGCGCAAACCGATGCGTCACCAGTTCGGCGGAGTTGAGCACGCCGCGCTCGACCAGTGACAACGCCTGGCGCGTTTCGTCGGGGCCGCATGAATAGCTTGGAATGAGCCGGGTCTCGTTGAAGTAGAGATCGTGCGGTTTGACCATCAGTTCGTCGCCGGGCGGGGTCGAGGTGAATTGAACGACGGTCGCGCCCCTTCCGGCGGCGGCGATGCCCGCGGCGATTGCTTTGGAAGTGCCGGGTCCGACGATCACGACGTCGGCCATCGCGCCGTTGGTGATTTCGCGCACCTGCTCGATCAGGTTGTCGCCTTCGACGACGATTCCACAATCCGCTCCGAGTTCGATCGCCCGCTTGGCGCGCGATGGGAACAGGTCTGCGCCCATGATCATCCCGGCGCCGAGATCGCGCGCAATCTTCACGTGCATCATGCCCATGATTCCCAGCCCGATCACCAAAACTGTCTCGCCGGGCTTAAGCCCCGAGCGCTTCAGCGACTTGACGACGCAGGCCGCGGGCTCGATCAGCACGCCGCCGGCGTCGTCAATCGAGTCGGGGAGCCGCAGCGTGTCGCGCTGATTGGCCGGGCTCACAAGAAAAAACTCCGCCATCCCGCCCGGCACGATGCTGGTCGCGCGCCAGGTCGGGCACTGTACGTATTCGCCGCGCCTGCACGCCGCGCATTGAAAGCAGGGCGCATGATGGTGCACGAAGACGCGGTCGCCGGTCTTGAAGCCGCGCACCGCCGCGCCGGCCTGCTCGACCACGCCGACCGGTTCGTGGCCGAGCACCAGCGGCGCCTTGCGCTTCAAGTACCAGGGCATGATGTCGCCCGTGCAGATGCCGCACGCGCGCGTTCGGATCAGAATGTCGCCGTCGCCGACCTCGGGCCGGGGGCATTCCTCGACCCGGATGTCGCCGAAATCGTAGAGCCGCGCTACCTGCATAGAGTTACCGGGTCGCGGACCCGGGATGATGGAACTTTGTGGTGCGCGCGCGCGCTTGTCAACGCCACGCGGCGGTGACCCGGATGAATCCGCCGTCCGCACGCCGGGAGCAGCAATACGCTATCGCCCCAAATGGCCAGATTTTTATTCGAGCACCTGACATTTTCCCGGTTTGACTCCTAGTGGTGATCGCGCTTCAATCCGCCCCACCGAATCGGGACCCAAATTCGAAATGCCAATTGGTTCCACAAAAGGAGGAGATGATGCGGTTGATACGGCTGATGGGTTTACTGGGTCTGCTCTCTCTCACGGCATGCACATCCGTGGGTTCGCTGGGTGTTATTACAAAAAGTTCCGCGGACCCGGTTTCCGTTCTAGGGAAAGGTCATTCGTACAAGGAACTTGGGCCGGCTGAGGGGCAAGCCTGCCGGTATTTTGCGCTCGCCGTGATTCCGTGGGGGAATTCGGATATTCAAACCGCTGTGGACCGAGCGTTGCAAACAACGGGTGGAGATGCCTTGGTCAATGTCTCAACGTCCACCAGTCTGTATGGATTCGTTCCAATTTATAATGTCTTTAGTTTCACCTGCACAACGGTGAAAGGAACGGCAGTGAAGTTAGAGTGACTAAGAGCGCCTTGGTGGGCGGCGCAGGCGGATGAGCGCCGATGATCTGTTAGAATCGCATCATGCCACGGCCGAAATGCCCGCCGATAGCCGCCGACATAATCGCGGAGATCGGCGATAAAATCGTTTTGATCGAGCGGCGGAATTTTCCGCCAGGGTGGGCAATTCCCGGCGGATTCGTCGATTTCGGCGAGACCGTCGAGGACGCGGCGATTCGCGAGGCGCGCGAGGAGATCTCGCTCGAGGTCGCCATCCGCGCTCTGCTCGGCGTCTATTCGCGGCCCGATCGCGATCCGCGCGGGCAGACGATCACGGTGGTTTACGTCGCGCGCGCATCCGGGACGCCGCGCGCCGCCGACGACGCGAAGAACGCCCGGCTCTGCGATCCGCGCAATCCGCCCACCCCGCTCGCGTTCGACCACGCGGAGATTCTCGCCGACTATGTGCGCTGGCTTGAGACCGGTGAATTCCCCGCTCCGTGGCGCAAGCACCGGGGCTAAGCGGTCGCCGAGCTTCACCGCGGAGAATCCGATCGCATCCGCGCCCGCAAGATCAGCGCGGCGCCGAGGTACGCGCCCAGCAGCAGCGGAAACCCCGGATGCGGCACCGCCTTGATCAGGGCGCTCACGATGCAGATCGCGAGCATCGCGGCGCCGGATATCAACCCGATTTGCCGCGCTGCTTCGCGCGGCCGGAAACCATCCCATGCCGCGAGCATCCCGAACAGGCACACGGGCAGCAGCAGGATGGTCTCGTGGATCCAGGCAAGCGGCGACATCAGGAGCGCAAGCGCGACCCACAGTCCGAACAGCAGGCCCTCGAGGTCGGCACGGCCGCGGCCGGTTATCGTGGCCGCGGCGGCGATTGCGAGCAGCGCCAGGTCGATGAGCGCACTGATTGCCAGGACCGGGAACAGGGGCGCCGCGATGACCGAAGTGCCAGCGAAATGCGCCACGATTTTCCGCACAAAAGCGAGCACGGTGAGTTCGGCGCGCCCGAGCGCAAAGTTGACGTGCATCGTGACGATGGTGTGGTACGAAAAGGGCATTCCCACCCTCGCGAGCTCGATCCAGCGCATGGGATTCGTCAGCAGCACGCCGGCGGCGAAGAAGGCGACGGTCCAGCCGAGCGCAGGCCACCGGCGGCCAAACAAAAAATATCCGCCGGCCGCCGCGGGATACAGTTTCACCAGCGCCGCGAGCGCCAACCACAGTCCCGCGGCAGCCGGCCGCTCGCGGCGCGCGCACAACCATGACGCGGACAACAGCGCCAGCATCGTCGGTGTGACTTCGGCCATCACCAGCGTGCCCGCGAACTGGCGCGATAGCAGCAGCATCGAAAGCACGATTACGGTGGCCGCTGCCCCCAAGGGGGGATCGCTCCCGCGCGCAATCATCAGCACGGCGGCCACCAGGCAGATGATCTGCGCCACCTGCCAGATCCAGAATGCGGTTTTCTGGTCGAAACGGGCCAGCGGGGAAAATACCTCGACGAAAAACGGCGTGTAGTTGCAATAGCGCTCGCGCTCGAGCCCGGGGCGCAACTCGGTTTTCGTGGCCTGCACCATCCACGGGTCGCCGCCGCTGGAATAGTCGGTCCACCAGCCATAGTAGAAACTGAAATCGACGTTATCGTAACGGTGCTGGACCGCGCGGAGGCGTTGGGCGAGCGAGAGCGCCGCGACGATCGCGAGGATCGCCGCGACGGTTGTGGTAATCGGAAGGCGGCGCTGAGAGATGCGCAAATCCGCGCGCTCGGCCATCGCCGCTAGCGTTTGATCTTCGCGACGGCGCTTTCGATCCGATCGAATGCCCGGTTCAGATTCTCCATCGAAGTGGCATACGAAATCCTGACGTGATCCGGAGCGCCGAAGTCGTTGCCGCCAACAATCGAAACGTGCGCCTGGTCGAGGATAAACGCCGCAAGCCCGTCGCCGTCTTTGATTTCCTTGCCGTCAAAACGGGTGCCGAGCAGCTCCGATACGTTGGGGAAAACGTAAAACGCGCCCTGCGGGACGTTGGGCAGCTTGAAGCCCGGGATGCGCCGCACGCGCTCGACCACCAGCGCGTTGCGTTGGCGGAACGCCTCGAGCATCGGTTTCAGCTCGTCCTGCGGACCGGTCAGCGCCTCGATCGCGGCAGCCTGGGTGATGGAATTGGGATTGCCGCTGTTCTGGCTCTGCAAGCGTCCGGCCGCCGCGATCGCTTCCTTCGGCCCGGCCGCAAATCCGATTCGCCACCCGGTCATCGCGTAGGTCTTCGACAGCGAGTTGAATACGATGCCGTGGGACTTGAGCCGCGGCTCGAGATGGAAGATGTGCGGCGCGAGCCCGGTGTACACGATGTGCTCGTAAACGTCGTCGGACATCACCCAGATGTCGGTGTCGGCCAGCACCTTGGCGATGGCAGAGAGCTGTTCGGCCCCGTACACGGCGCCGGTTGGATTCGAGGGCGAGTTGAGAATGATCCCGCGGGTGCGCGGCGTAATCGCGCGGCGCAAAGCCTCGGGCTCGAGGATGAAGCCCGTCCGTTCGGGGCATGGCACGAACTTGGACTCGGCGCCCGCCAGCGAGACCATCGCGGCGAAGCTCACCCACGCCGGAGTCGGGATGATCACTTCGTCGCCTTCGTCGAACAACGCGTTGATGATGTTGGCCTCGGCCTGCTTGCATCCGGCCGACGCGATTATCTCACCCGGCTCGTAGTCGAGGTTGTTGTCGCGCTTGAGCTTGAGCTTGATCGCATTTTTGAGCGCCGCGGTTCCGGCCACCGGCGTGTACTTGGTCTGGCCCGCGGCGAGCGCCTTGCCGGCGGCGGCTTTGATGCGCTCGGGGGTGTCGAAGTCGGGTTCGCCGGCGCCGAGCGAGATGACGTCGATTCCGGCGAGCCTCATTTCGGTGGCGCGGGCGTCGGCGGCTAGGGTCGCGGACGGTTTGATAGCGGCAATTCTGCGATTGAGCTTCAGCATATTGGTTAAATCCAGATGTCGAATGTTGGGCGCATCGCGCCGGCCGGGCGCAAGCGCGGTCAGAGTCTATCTTCCCCCGCGGTTTGAAAAAAACCGCCTGTGTAAGTGCCCTGCCACGGTGTTCAAATCAACCCGGCTCAAGCGACTTTGAGCTTCGCGCGCAGCCGCTCGAACACCAGTTCCGGGACCAGCTCCGGCAGCCGCTTGCCATGGCCAACGACCTCCTTGATCAGGTGGGAGGAACTGAAGAACAGCCGTGGATTGGAAAACATGAAAACGGTCTCGACGTTCGGACTCATCTGCTTGTTCATCTGCGCCATCTGGAGCTCGTAGTCGAAATCCGTCACCGCGCGCAGCGAACGAATCAGCACTTTGGCGCCGATTCGTTCGGCGTAATCGACCGACAGTCCGCTGAACTTGTCCACCCGGGCGCGCGGCTCGAGGTCGCGGATGACTTCGCGGATGATTTCGACGCGCTCGTCGCCGGTAAACAACGCCGCATCCTTGTGCGGATTGTAGGTCACCGCGACGATCACCTCGTCGAAGATGGCGACGCTGCGGCGGATGACGTCGACGTGTCCGTTGTGGATCGGGTCGAAGCTGCCCGGATAGACGGCGATCAACTGGGAACGCTCTTTGCCTTTGCTGCTCATTTTTCTGAAGCCATCACTCGACACTCGGCGCCGGATTGAGTCGGCGGTAAAAGGCGATCCGGTGATCGCCAATGGTTGCAACAAACGCGCGCTCGTGGGCTTCGGGAGCGGGCGGCGCCGCGGGCGCGCGCTTCGATTGCTCCACCACCACCCATCCGCCGGGCGCGACCAGCCCCAGATCGCCCAACAGCGCCAAAACCTCCGCGCTCATATCATCCTTGAACGGCGCGTCAACGAAGACCAGGTCGAAAGACTCGTGCGAGCGCTCGAGTTCGCCGAGCGCGCGGCGCACGTCGGACACGACCATGCGGGCGCGATCGCCCGCTTCAAGCGCGGCAAGATTGGCGCGAATCGCCGCGGCGGCGTCGCGCGAGGAATCCACAAAGGTCACGTGAGCGGCGCCGCGCGAGAGTGATTCGATGCCCAGCGAGCCGCTGCCGGCGAAGATGTCGAGCACGCGCACCCCGTGAAGATCCATCCGCACCGCCAGCCGCGAGAAGATCGACTCGCGCGCCCGCGCCGAAGTGGGCCGGGTGTGCAAGCCGCGCGGCGCCTTGAGCCGCCTGCCGTGAGCATGTCCCGCAATTATTCGCATCGCATCAGTCTTCTTCGAGGCGCGTTTTAATCGAACCGGCCGCCGCATCTTGATCGAACCCGCCGGCGCCGCTTAATTAAACCGGCTGGCGCCTCTTGCCTCGGAGCCGCGGACGATAGATAACCCGTTCTGCCGGGACGCCGCAAGTTCGCGGTCAGGTTTGGTCGTTTGCTTGCGCCTCTGGCGGATTGACGAAATTTTCGCTAGCAATCATCGGGATTCCTAAACTCAAAAGCTTTGACGCTGAAGGCTCAATAATACTCCCGCCATGCCTGGAGACCAGCAACCCAAATTTTCCGACGCCGCGCTTGCCGAGTACCGGCAACTGCTCGGGCGTTACCCGACCCGACAGGCTGCGCTGCTGCCGACGCTGTGGATCGCGCAGCGCGAGTTCGGATGGCTCAGTGATGAGACGCTGGACTACGTCGCGCGCCTGATGGAATTGCCGCCCGCGCACGTGCGCGCGGTGGTTTCGTTCTACACGATGTTCCATCGCAAGCCGGTCGGCCGCTACCTGCTCGACGTGTGCACGAATCTGTCGTGCCGGCTGCGCGGCGCCGACAAAATCGTGAACGCCATCCGGCGCCGGCTGAAAGTCGAGATCGGCGAGACCACGCCCGACGGCAAGTTCACGCTGGGCTCGGTCGAATGCATGGCGTCATGCGGGACCGCGCCGATGCTCCAGCTCAATCAGGACGCCTACGTCGAAAACCTCACCGAAGAAAGCATCCTCAAACTCATCGACGAGCTTGCCGCCCGTGATAATTGAGCTAACCGCGGGCGCGATCAAAGCGATCCTGATGATCCTGGCCGGACTCAGCCTGTCGCTGTTCCTGCTCTATTTCGAGCGCAAGGGCAGTGCGCTGATCCAGGACCGAATCGGATCGAATCGCGCCACGCTGACGGGACTCGGCAAGCGCATGGGGATGCCCAACCTCGGGATCATCAACACCACCATCGCCGACCCGGTGAAAATGTTCACCAAGGAAGACTTCATTCCGGCCGGCGCGGACAAATTTCTGCACACGCTGTCGCCGTTCCTGTCGCTGTTCCCGGTATTGATCACGTTCGTCGTGATCCCGTTTGGCGACACGATTCTGATTTCCGGCCATCACATCGATCTCGAGGCGGCCAACCTCAACGCTGGCGCGCTCTATCTGCTGGCGACGATCGGGCTGGGCGTGTACGGTGCGGCGCTCGCAGGATGGTCCTCGAACAACCGATGGGCGCTGCTCGGCGGGATTCGCGCGACCGCGCAGATGATCTCGTACGAGCTTGCGATGGGCCTGGCGATCGTATCGGTGATCATGACCTTCGGCACCCTGAACTTGCAGGAAATCGTGCGCGGGCAGGGCGGTGTGTGGTTCGGATTCTTGCCGCGCTGGGCGATTTTCTCGCAGCCGCTCGCCTTCATTCTGCTGCTGGTGGCGGGCGCTGCCGAGTCCAAGCGCATCCCGTTCGACCTGCCGGAGAGCGAGTCGGAACTGATCCAGGGTTTCTTCATCGAATACTCCGGCGGCAAGCAGGCGGTCTTCATGCTCACCGACTTTGCCGAGCAGGCGCTGGTCGCGATGCTGCTGACCACGTTCTTTCTCGGTGGATGGCAGATTCCGTGGCTCATGCGCGACGGATTCCATCTCCCGGGCGGCGCCTTCCTTGCGCTGCCCGCGCTCGCGATCTCCCTGATGGGCGTGGCCGCATTCCTGATCAAGGTAGTCGCGCTCTGCATGTTCCTCGGCATGGTGCGATGGACTCTGCCGCGCTTCCGCTACGATCAGTTGATGCGTCTGGGATGGAAAGGGCTGGTGCCGCTCGGACTGTTCAACCTGCTGGTGACCGCATTCGTCGTGGTGGCAACCGGGAGGGTCCAGTGATGCCGCCGTTCCTGTATATCTTTCTCGGCGCGCTGGCGATTGTCTCGGCGCTCGGCGTTATCCTCCAGCGCAACCCGATCCATTCGCTGCTCGCCTTGATCGGAACCCTCATGATCGTCGCCATTCTGTTCATTGGCGAGGACGCCGTCGTGGTCGGCTTCCTGCAAATCATCGTCTACGCCGGCGCGATCATGGTTCTGTTCCTGTTCGTGATCTGGCTGTTGAATCTTCAGGTCGAGACCGGCCCGACCGGTCATCTCGCGCTCAAGTTATTCGGCTCGCTCGCATCGGCGCTGCTGATGACCGAGCTGTTTTTTTTCCTCGCGCCCGTTCATCTGCAGGTGAAGTTCACTCACGAGCCCGCCGGCTATGGATCGCTCGCGAGCCTCGCCGGCAAGCTGTTTGGCGACTACCTGATCGCTTTCGAGGTCACCTCCGTGCTGTTGCTGGCCGCGGTGGTCGGTTCGGTCGCGCTGGCGCGCCGCATCCCGGCCGCGGATGACCCGCGCGCCGCGAGCAAGGCCGCATCATGATTCCGCTCACCTACATGATGTCGCTGAGCGCGATCATCTTCGCGATCGGCGTCGCCGGCGTGATCATCCGCCGCAACATCCTGGTGATGTTCATGTCGATCGAGTTGATGCTCAACGCGGTAAATCTCGCCTTCATCGCGATCGGCAGCCGGCTCGGTTCGATGGACGGCCAGGTGATCGTTTTCTTCGTAATGACTGTCGCGGCGGCCGAAGCGGCGGTGGGCCTGGGCATTATCATCTCGGTTTTCCGCAATCGCGAAACCGTCCACGCCGACGACCTCACTCTGATGAGATGGTGACCAAGACCAATGACGGTTGAGTTTCCAGCACTCGCGCTTATCCTGCTGTTCCCGGCGCTCGGCGTCCTGTTCAACCTGTTCCTCGGGCCCAGGTATGGACGCGGCGCGGTCGGCGTCGTCGGGCCGGGCGTCATCTTCGCCGCGTTCGGCGTGGCGGCGTGGGCGTTCTTGACGCTGCTCGCGATGCCCGCGGGCGGCGCGCTCGGCCTGCATCTGTGGGGATGGATCGAAGCCGGAAAATTCCACACCGAGCTCGGCCTGCGCCTCGACGCGTTGTCGGGCGTGATGGTGATGGTAGTCACTGGGGTCGGTGCGCTGATTCATCTTTACTCAGTCGGATACATGGCGCACGACGAGGACTTCGCCCGCTTCTTTACCTACATGAACTTGTTCGCGTTCTCGATGCTCATACTGATTCTTGCGGACAACTTGCTGATGATGTTCGTGGGATGGGAGGGCGTCGGGCTGTGCTCCTACTTGCTAATCTCGTTCTGGTACACCAATCCTCAGTACGCCTATAACGGCCGCAAGGCGTTCGTCGTCAACCGGATCGGCGATGCCGGCTTTTTGCTCGGACTCTTCACCATCGTCGCCGCGCTCGGCGCGCACGGCGTCTGGACGCTCGATTTCGCCGAGCTTCGCCAGCATGCCGCTCTGCTCGGCGGCGGCGCCGCGACTGCGGCCGGCTTCCTGCTCTTCATCGGCGCCACCGGCAAGTCGGCGCAGATTCCGCTCTACGTATGGCTGCCCGACGCGATGGTCGGCCCCACTCCTGTCAGCGCCCTGATCCACGCGGCGACGATGGTCACTGCGGGCGTTTACATGATCGCGCGGCTTGGGTTCCTCTACACGATGGCGCCCGCGGCGCTCGATCTGGTTGCGACAATCGGCGCGCTTACCGCGCTGTTCGCCGCCACCATCGCGCTCGTCCAGCCCGACATCAAGAAGGTGCTCGCCTACTCGACCATCAGCCAGCTCGGCTACATGTTTCTCGGCGTCGGCTCCGGCGCGTATGCGTCGGGCGTCTTCCACCTCATGACCCACGCGTTCTTCAAGGGCTTGCTGTTCCTGTGCGCCGGCTCGGTGATTCACGCGCTCGGCGGCGAGCAGGACATGAACAAGATGGGCGGATTGCGGCGCAAGCTGCCGATCACGTTCTGGACGATGTTCATCGCGACGCTCGCGATCGCCGCCGTTCCTCCGCTCTCCGGTTACTTCTCCAAGGACCTGATCCTCGAAGCCGCGTACGATTCGGGACATTCGTGGCTCTGGTTCCTCGGCGTGATCACCGCGGGGCTTACGTCGTTCTACATGTTCCGGCTGATCTTCATGACGTTCTTCGGCGAATCCCGCGTCGATTCTGAAAGAGAGCATCACCTGCACGAATCGCCGGCCGTAATGACTATTCCGTTGATCGTACTGGCTATTCTCGCGATGGTTGGCGGATTGGTGAATCTTCCTGAAGGACTATTGTGGGGAAATGCGTTCGCGCGGTTCCTCGCGCCGGCCGTCGGCTCTTTCCGGCCGATCGTCGAGGCGAGCCCGACCTCCCTCTCGCTCGTCGCCAGCGTCGCCTCGGCCCTCGGAATAGCGCTCGCATACATCTTCTATCTGCGCATGCCGGGACTCCCGATGATTCTCGCGTGGAAGCTCCAGGATTTCTACAACTTGCTGCTCAACAAGTACTACATCGACCAACTGTATAACTTCATCGTCACCCGTCCGCTGTTCTGGGTGTCGAATAATGTGCTCAACCGCGCGATCGACAGCTTCGCGATCGACGGCGCCGCCGACGGCGCCGGCCTCGCCGTCCAGACTACGGGCCAGATTGCGCGTCGCGCTGAAACCGGCAACGTCCAGCACTATGCATTTGTCTATCTGCTCGGTGCACTGGGCATCGTGGCCTACTACCTGTTCCTGGTGACGCACTGATGAACGGCGGCTTGCTCACAGCTTTGATTTTCCTGCCGCTGCTCGGCGCGCTCTTCATTCTGATGCAGAGCGAAGAGCGTGCGATTTGGAACTCGGCGTTCATTTTTTCGCTGCTTCCGCTGGCGCTGAGCTTCTATGTCCTGGCGCAATTCGATCCGCACGCTGGCGACTACCAGTTCGTGGAACAGTACGACTGGATTCCCGCATTCGGCATTACCTACCATGTCGGTATCGACGGAATTAGCCTGTTCCTCGTTCTTCTGACTACTATCTTGATTACTCTGTCGCTGCTTTACTCCGGCGGCGGCGATATCGAGGAGCGCCCGCGCGAATTCTGCTTCTTCATGCTCGTGCTGGAAACCGGCCTGCTCGGCGCGCTGCTCGCGGTCGATCTGTTCCTCTTTTACATCTTTTGGGAAGTGATGCTGATTCCGATGTACTTCCTGATCGGCATTTGGGGGCATGGCCGCAAGATTTACGCCGCCATCAAGTTCGTATTGTTCACGATGGTTGGGTCGCTGCTGATGCTGGTCGCGATCCTCTACCTGGTGTACTCGGTCCACGTGCATTTCAACCGGACCAGCTTCGATTTGCCCCTGCTCTACCAGGTGCCGCTCACTGTTACCGAGGCCCGTTGGCTGTTTGCCGCGTTCGCGCTGGCTTTCGCGATCAAGGTGCCGATGTGGCCGGTGCACACCTGGCTGCCCGATGCTCACACCAACGCTCCCACCGCCGGCTCGGCCATTCTGGCCGGCGTGATGCTCAAGATGGGCACCTACGGCTTCCTGCGCTTCGCCATTCCGCTGTTTCCCGCCGTCGCGGTCGAGGCAATTCCGCTGTTCATGGCGCTCGCCGTAATCGGGATCATCTACGGAGCGTTGGTCGCGATGATGCAGCCCGACCTGAAGCGGTTGATTGCATATTCGTCGGTCAGCCACCTGGGATTCGTGATGCTCGGAATTTTCGCGCTCAACCCCCAGGGTATCGACGGCGCGATTTATCAGATGCTCAATCACGGCATCTCCACCGGCGGATTATTTCTGCTGGTTGGAATGCTCTACCTGAGGCGCCATACGCGCGAGATTTCCGAGTTCGGCGGCCTCTGGAAGCGCGTCCCCGTGTATGCCGCAATCTTCATGGTCGTGATGCTTTCGTCGATCGGCCTGCCCGGGCTCAACGGCTTCGTCGGCGAGTTTCTGATCATGCTCGGCGCGTTCCTGCGCATCAGGCTGGCCGCGGTTTTCGCGGTTGTGGGCGTGATCCTGGGCGCGCTCTACATGCTCTGGACCTACGAGCGCGTGATGTTCGGACCGATCACCAAAGCGGTGAACGAAACCATCAGCGATCTGACCGGCCGCGAGATCGCCGTGATGGTGCCGGTGATCGCGTTGATGCTGTTAATGGGACTTTTTCCCCGTCCGCTGATCAGCAGGATCGAACCGTCGGTGACCGCAATGCTCGCCAGAGCAAATTTCGCCGAGGCTCGCCTCGAGCTTGAACGGCGCCCGCATCGCCTCGCTGCGCTTGCACCGGCCCGGCAGACGTTAAACCGTGAACCCGAGATGGCGGCGGCTGTACGATGAGTCCTTTTAACCTGGCCGCAATCAACTTCGTCTGGCTGCCGATCCTGCCGATGGTCGTGGTCACCGTGGCCGCGATGGTGGTGCTGCTGGCTGGCGTGCGCGTTGACGACGGCGAAAGCGAAGGGCTCGGGCTGCTGACCCTGGCCTCGCTCGCGGTGGCGTTCGTATTCACGCTCGGAATCCTGGGACAGTACGGCGTCGCTTTTGCGGGCGCGATCTCGATCGACAGTTTTTCCGCGTTTTTCGAGCTGGTGATTTTGATCGCCGCGATGTTCACCGTGATGATGTCGCTCGATTACGCCGCCGAGAACCGCATTCCCGGCGCCGAATACTATTCGCTGCTGCTGTTTTCCGTGCTCGGCATGATGCTGATGGCGGCGGCTGGCGACCTGATCGTCATCTTCCTCGGGCTCGAGACGATGTCGCTTTCGGTTTACGTGCTGGCGGGAATCATGCGCCGCAGCGCCAAATCGAATGAAGCGGCATTAAAATATTTTCTGCTGGGCGCGTTCTCGACCGGTTTCCTGCTCTATGGAATCGCGCTGGTGTACGCCGCGACCGGCACCATCAAGCTTGGGCCCATTCATGACGCGGTGGCCTCGGGCGCGATGGGGTCGAATCCGATGCTGCTGCTCGGCATCGCGATGATGCTGATCGGTTTTGGCTTCAAGGTCGCCGCAGTGCCGTTTCATATGTGGACCCCGGACGTTTATGAGGGTGCGCCGACTCCGGTGACCGCCTTCATGGCCGTGGGCGTGAAGCTTGCCGCGTTCGCCGCCTTTGTTCGCGTCTTTATGGTCGATTTTGCCTCCGTCGGCGCCCACTGGCAGGCGGTACTGTGGGTCGTTGCGGCGTTGACCATGACCGGCGGAAATCTGATCGCCGTCGTCCAGACCAATATCAAGCGGATGCTTGCGTACTCGGCGATTGCGCACGCGGGCTACCTGTTGCTTGGCATGGCGGCGGGAGTGCGGTCGGGACCGGCGATTCTTTACTATCTGCTCGGCTATGCATTCACCAACCTGGGCGCGTTCTCGGTAGTAACCGCGCTCGAACGGCGCGGCGAAACCGGTAATCAGATTGGCGACTTCCGCGGCCTGTCGGCGCGCGAGCCTTTGCTCGCCGGCGCGATGGCTATCTTTATGTTGTCGTTGGCCGGGGTTCCGCCGATGGCCGGTTTCGTCGGCAAGCTCTACATCTTCAGTGAGGCGCTGCATCAGGGATACGTGGGACTGGTGATAATCGCGGTACTCAACAGCGTAGTCTCCGCCTATTACTATTTTTATGTGCTGGTCGCGATGTACATGCAGGAGGGCGGAGTCGAAGTTCGGCGCCTCAGTGCGCGGCCTGCGCTGGTGGCGGCAATCGGACTGGCAGCGTTCGCTACGATCTTGATCGGGGTTTATCCCCAGCCCTATATCACGTCCGCCGCCAACGCATTTCATTCCGCCAGCGGCCCCGAAGGCCTCCGCGCCGCCGCCCTCGAACCCTAGCCCGAGCTTTCCTAATCTCTCTCCCCGCGGGAGACCTTTGCATAACCGGATGTTGGTGCTGAAGCGATACGCGCTGGCGCGTTCTGTCTTTGTGTCATTCTGAGCGAAGCGAAGAATCCCGAATCTTTCTCGGCGCAAGACACTTCGACTTCACTGAGGCCATGCGGAGCCGAGCTGCTCCGAATTCAATATGCAGTTACGCAAAGCCCTGCCCGCGGGCGAAGCCGGATGCGGCCCCGGCTCCGCGCTCAGCTATCGCGGCCGGGATAGGCCTCTTCAAGCTCTCGCGCCACCGAGCGCATCGGCGGACCCACCAGCCGTCCCGACGGCATCAGCCAGTTGAGAATTCGCATGAGCGGTCGCACAACTGCGAGCGGACGCTCCGCGCTTCGCACCATGTCGAGTTCATGTTCGATGATTTGAGAATCGTGCCGACTCGCGAGCCCTACGCCCGCGAAAATAACGCGCCGCTCTTCCACCGCTTCCCTCCACCTCATCCGCCCCTAAGGCGCTGAATGACAATCGCCAAATGACGGCGATCGCCAAATAATGATCGAATCATACAGATGCCCGCGAAATAGTCAAAAAATATCTTGGCCGCCCCACGGCGCCATTTGCGCCGGAACGCTGCCGATGCGACCCGAAATGCGCGCTTGAAGTTACGCCGCGCCTATCGTATCCTTGGCGCGTTTCGAGTTTCTGCGTTCAGGTGAGCGCCGAGCAATCAAGGAGAAAGCGATGCGCAAGGTTCTACTTCTGGCACTAGTTTCGATGTTCTTTGCCACGGCTTGCAACAAAACCGAAGAGACGGCTCCTGCCGCCCCCGAGGCTGCTGCGTCTGCGGCCGCGCCTGCGCCCGCCGAGGCCAGCGCCGCTGCCGCGCCCAGTGCTGCCGAGGCCGCAAGTCCTGCTGCCGCCGCCAGCCCGGCCACGCCGTAATCCACTTCGTTTCCTGGCGGGTTCCCGCGCGCCGTCTAGAGCCGTCGGCGCGCGGGGCACTCGCTGACGGGGCGTTGCTGGCGACGGACTCGCCGAATCACTGACCCGGACCCTGCGGGTCAGTGCTAGGGTGCCGACCCGAATCGTTTCGGCAAATAAACTTCGAGTCTGCCCGCAGGATCGCGGCCGGCCGTCGCGATCTATTGCTCTTCGTCAGGCTCCTTCTCGTATTTGCCGCCGGGATTTTCCTCTGGCGGCGCTTCTTTGTGCGGTTCCGGGCTCGCAGCCGCTTGCGGCGCCGCGTGAGGCTCTTCGCTGCGAATTATCTCGGCCGCGCGATGCGCCGCTTCTCCCGCCAGCTTCCTCAATTCTTCCGATTTGCGCCCCAGCTCCGCGGTCGCCCTCGATAACTGTGACCTCAGCTCCGCGGACTTCTTCGTGTACTCCGCCCTGAGCTCCCCAATCTTGGCCACTGCCTGCTTTCGGGCCGCGTCGCGCTTGCTCGCGTCCCCAAGCGCCGACCTGAGATCCGCGGCGAGCTTGCGTCCCTGGCCGCGCAGCGCCGTGATCTGCGACGCCAGCATCGCGCGCGCCTTTTGCGCCTCGCTCTTGACCCGGGCTTCGATCTTTCGCGCCTTGGTCTCGCGTTCGAGCCTGACCCGCAGCATCTTGGCGGTCTTGCGCCACTGCTCGAGCTGCTTGAGCGCGGGATTCACAGCCTTCTTCCTTTTCACGGTCTTTTTCTTTGTCGGCATCCGTCGCCTCCCGTTGTGAAACGTTTTCCTGCAACCAGTGCTAGCTAAGTCCTGTTTGCAGGTAAGATCAACGAGGCCTCATCGCTGAATTTTCCCGGGCTGGCTTTTCCACACGATGCTAGTGCTAGGATGCGTTCGCCATGGCGACTACCGCACCCGAGCCTGTTCCTTCCTCCGGGCACCTGAAGCCGGGTCTTTCACTGTTCGACTCCGTGACCCTGGTGGCCGGCTCGATGATTGGCTCGGGCATCTTCATCGTTTCCGCGGATATCACCCGCCAGGTCGGTACTCCCGCCGCACTGCTGATGGTCTGGTTGGTCGCGGGCCTGATGACTATTGCGGGCGCGCTCGCCTACGGCGAGCTCGCCGCGCTGATGCCGCATGCGGGAGGGCAATACGTCTATCTGCGCGAAGCCTACGGCGGGATGTGGGCGTTCATGTTCGGATGGACCCTGCTGCTCGTCATCCAGACCGGCACCATCGCGGCCGTCGCGGTGGCGTTTGCGCGTTTCGCGGGCGTGATGTGGCCGGTGCTCGGCTCGAACCTCTGGATCGGCGCCGGCGGCGCCGGACTGTCGGGCGAGCGTGCCGGTGCGATCGCTGTGATCGCGCTCCTCACCGCGGCCAATCTGCGCGGCCTCGATATGGGCAAGTGGCTGCAAAACTCCTTCACCACGGCCAAAATCCTCTCGCTATGCCTGATAGTCGTGGTCGGATGCTTGATCGCGCCGAATCCAGCCGCAATTCGGGTCAATTTTGGACAATCGACATTTCTCGGCCCCACCCCCATGTCAATTGCTGGTGCGGGTGTGTTCGGGGCCGCGATGGTGGGTGCGCTCTTCTCAGCCGACGCGTGGGCGAGCGTCACCTTTGCGGCAGCCGAGGTCCGCAATCCCAAACGCGATCTTCCGCTGGCGCTTGCCTTTGGAACCGGCGTGGTGATTGCGCTCTATCTCCTTGTCAACGTCGCCTATCTCTGTGAGCTACCCGTGTCGGGAAATGCGGCCGCGGCCAGTGTAACCGGGCGCGGAATCGCGCACGCATCCAGCGATCGCGTAGCCGCCGCGGCGATGGAAGTAGTTTGGGGTGGCGCGGGCGCGAAGATCACCGCAATCCTCGTGATGATTTCCGGCTTTGGATGTGCCAACGGACTGATCCTCACGGGAGCGCGCGTGATTTTCGCGATGTCCCGGGACCGGGTCTTCTTCGCCGCCGCCGGACGTCTCAATCGCGCCAGCGTGCCCGCCGTCGCGCTCGTGATCCAGGGGATTTGGGCGGCGGTTCTTACCTTGTCGGGCACTTATTCCGAATTGCTGGATTACGTGATCTTCGCGCAGTTGATGTTCTACGTGCTGACGGTGTCGGCCGTGTTCGTGCTGCGCCGGCGGTTCCCCGGCGTCCTGCGTCCGTACCGCGCGTGGGGTTATCCTCTGGTGCCGGCGCTGTACGTCGTCGCTGCCTCGGCCTTGATGGTCGATTTGTTAATTCTGAAGCCCCGCTTCACTTGGCCGGGGTTGCTGATCGCGCTGAGCGGCGTGCCGATCTATTACTGGACTACCGCTCGCACCCGGACAATTCGATAAGCCTTGTCCCACTCCAGGGCCCGGGGCTCGTACTCAGCGGTTGACGTCGGGAGGCGAATTATCGGTGCCTTCCTCCGTCGTGGCGATCGGCGCCCCCGCCTCCGCGCAATCGGATCGCGACAGTTTGCCGATGCGGAACTCCCGCACAATCGTGGTCAGGATGTAGGTGCTGTGCTCGGGCGACTGATTGCCGGGGAGTTTGAACAATTCAGCCGCGTTGTGCGCTGCTTCGCTCGCATCGTGGTCGGTCTTCGGCAACCCGTAGATCTGAAATACCTTGCACAGCGATTCGATTCCGTCTTTGCGCTCGCTTTCGGTAACCGGAGCGCCGGGACTTTGAGCCGAAGACGCGTTTTCACTCGTTGCGCTCGTTCCACTGAGGCCGCGCCACATTGCGCGAAATAAGAGAACGATCAGAAGGAACACGACCACCGCGGCGATCGATCGTCCTGCCCTCTGAGTGGGCGAAAGTTCGCTCCACGGGATCAACTCGAATCCGCCCTTTGCCTTCTCCTCGCCGCCGGTGCTTGGGGGCGGCGGTGCCGGCGTGTGGATCACCGGCATGCGAATTTCAGGCTTGAATGGTTTGGGCAGCGGCGACGATCCGCGTATCGGCGGCGGAGAAACAGGATTCTCACTCGGCCACGGCGGCGATACGGGATTGTCCGCCGGCCTCGCCAGTGGAGTCGCACAGTACCCGCAGAATACCATGCCCTCCGCGTTATCTTTGCCGCACTGCCTGCATGCAGGCATCAGATCACCATGGCTCGATTATCAAATTTCCCCGCGACCAGCGAAACAGTCAAACAACAAAACAGTCAAAAATTGAAAAAGCGAAAAAATGAAAAGGCAAAAAAGGGGAAAAGTCGCTGGCAATATCCCCACCTGTTAAAGTGCGCGACTCACGAGCCAAAATAAACGACTCTACAGCTATGAAACCTACAACAGGCACGCGCAAAGTCAATATGGCTGGCGATAATTCACTTTGGTCCGGACCACCCGGCCAGCGCGAACATCGTGACGATTCCAGTTCCTGCCGGCGCTGGCATTATCGTGGACCGGCCCGACGCGCCGGGCGATCCCGCAATGCCAACCCTGGGTACCCCTTGCTATTGCTGCGCCGTCCCCCCGAGCGCCGCCTTGACCATCGGCTCGAGCTCGCCCGTCTCCTGCAGCTCGCGAATAATATCGCAGCCGCCGACGAACTTGCCGTTGATATAAACCTGCGGAATCGTCGGCCAGTTGCTGTAACGCTTGATCGCGTCGCGCAGTTCGGGATCGCTTAGCACGTCGGCGGTGGCGAACGGTACGCCCAAATTCTCGAAAATAGCAACCGTCGCCGCCGAGAACCCGCATTGCGGAAAGTTGCGGTCGCCCTTCATGAAAATCATGATTTTGTTTTGTTTGACCGCCGATTCGATTTTTTCGATTATGTCCGCCATTTGATACCTCTACCTGCGGTTCTGATACTGCGCCGGGGTCAACGTCTTGAGCGTGAGCGCATGCACCTGCACGCGCATCGCGTCGCCCAGCGCCCGATAGACCAGCTGATGCCGCTCGACCAGACCCTTGCCCTCGAAACTCGCGCTCACCACGACCGCCTCGAAATGGTCTCCGCCGCCGGTGTAGTCGCGCACCTCGACCTGCGCGTCAGGAATCCCGCGCGCAATCATCGTCTCGATTTCCTTCGGGTCCATCACAGAACCGGCATCTTAACCCGCATCCCGCTCGTGAATCCACAAGCCGGGGGCCGTCCCCCGGGCGGTTTCGCTGGCTTGAAATCAGCTCCGTGCTTTTCTGAAGTTGATCGTGAATCCGAGCCGCATCGGAAACGTCTCCGCGTGGTCGAGATTCGCCGCTTTGGCGAGCGCGGCGACGTCGCTTTCGGTCATCGCGTCGGGATCGCCGGCAAGCTCGGTGATCGACAGCAGGCCGCCGGGGCGGAGTGCGTCGCGCAATTGAGCCACGCAGGCCGCGGCGTTGGGAACCTCGCCTATCACCGCGACCAAAAAGGCAGCGTCGAAGACCCCGCGCGCAAACGGCAGCGCAGTCGCGCTGGCTTGGGCGAAACTGACGTTGGCGACGCCCGCCGGCCGGATTCGCGCGCGCGCCTTCTCCAGCATCTCGCGTTGCAGATCGACCAGGCACAGATGACCGATGGGAACGCGGCGTGCAATGGAAACGCTGAAAAATCCGGGACCGGGGCCCAGCTCCAGCACCCGCGAGTCCGCGGCCAGATGAAGCCGCTCGGCCAGCTCGCGCGGCGAGAAAATCAGGTTGCGCAGCGGATTGAGCAGGATGAAGGCGAGCTGATGCGGATACGTGCCGCGTCCCGTGAACCGGTCCCAGACGCCACGCCATCCGCTGGCCGCCATGTCACCAATTATTCCAATCCTGAAATATTCACAGCCTGACCGCTTGCCCTTCGACAGGCTTGCCCGCCACGCCGTGGCCCTTGACGCCGTCGAGCAGTTGCTTCGCGTTTGCGCTGATCTCGCCCGGATGGCTTGCGCCCACTATGCGCGAAACTATCTTGCCGTCGGGCCCGACGAACAGAGTCGTCGGTATTGCCTCGACTCCCATGCTGGTGGCCAGCCGCTGGTCGGCCAGCGCGATTGGATAATGGATCCGGAACTCTTCGACAAACGGCGCGACCGCCTGCGTCCCGTCGCCCTGGATCAGGTCGCATGAGACCCCGATTATGACCAGGCCGCGCGACTTGTTGTACTTGTTGTAGAGCGCGACCAGTTCGGGAATTTGCTTGCGGCAGGGCGCGCACCAGGTCGCCCAGAAATCGATGATCACGGGATGGCCGCGGTAATGGCTCAGGTCTATCTCTTTGCCGTCGAGGCCGGGCGCGCTGAAATCCACGCCCTCATCCGCCGGCGACGAGTTTGCCTGCGGCGTGTCGAGCCGCAGCAGCGGCTCGGGCTCTTTGTGCAGCGTGATGTGGAAGCTGAAGAATGCAGCGGCGACCAGCGCCACCGCGGCTGCTATGCCGAGCGCGCGCAGTATCTGTCCGCTGTTCATACTTGCTCGACTACGGTCGCGATACCCTGGCCCATCCCGATGCACATCGTCGCCACTCCGAGCGCCACCCCGCGCCGGCGCATCTCATGGGTCAAGGTCACCACCAGTCGCGCGCCGGAGCATCCCAGCGGATGCCCGAGCGCGACCCCGCCGCCGTTGACGTTGAGCCGCTGCTCGTCGATCTTGAGCACGGTGTTGCAGGCGAGGACCTGCGCCGCGAACGCCTCGTTGATTTCGAACAGACCGATGTCCCCGACCTTGAGTCCGGCGCGCGCCAGCGCCTTCTGCGTCGAGGGCACCGGACCCCATCCCATTATTTCCGGACGGACTCCCGCCACCGCGGTCGAGCGAATCTTCGCCATCGGTTTCAATCCAAGCGAGCGCGCACGATCCGCGCTCATCAGCAGCACGGCGGCCGCGCCGTCGCTCAATTGCGAGGAGTTGCCCGCCGTCACCTGGCCGTCGGGCTTGAACGAAGGCTTGAGCCCGGCCAGCTTTTCCAAAGTCGTTTCCGCGCGCGGTCCCTGGTCGATCTCCACCACCGCGCCGTCGGGCAGCTTGACCGGCACGATTTCTTCTTTGAAGCGTTCGCGCGCCGCCACCGCGCGCATGTTCGAGCGCAGCGAGAATGCGTCCGATTGCTCGCGCGTGATTTTGTACATCCCGGCCAGCCGCTCGGCCGTCAGCCCCATGAAGTACATGTCTTGCGGGAACATCTCGAGCAGCTTGGGATTGGGCATAATCCCCGATCCCATCGCGACGTGCGTCATGTGCTCGACGCCGCCCGCGACCATCACTTCGCCCGCGCCGGTCATTATTTCCATCGCCGCGAAGTTCACCGCCTGCAGGCTCGATCCGCATTGGCGATCGAGCGTCGTGCCCGCGACTTCGACCGGCAGTCCCGACAGTAATCCGATCATTCTGCCGACGTTGAAGCCCTGCTCGGCGCTCTGATTGGCGCATCCCCAGACCACGTCCTCGATCGCTTTGGGATCGAGCTTCGGATTTTTTTCGAGTAGCCGGCGGACACAGATCACGCCGAGGTCATCGGCGCGGAGGTCCCGGTAGTAGCCCTTCTCCTTGCCCGCCTTGCCAATCGGCACCCGGACCCCATCGACGATAACAACTTCTCGCACGCTGCTCTCCTCCACCGGCCTGGCCCCGATTCGCGCGGCCGCCAATCGTTATGCCTATATGATACTACGCCGGCGCAATTCTGATAGCCGCTGGGAGTCGTAGCCGAGCACGCTCGCCAGTACCTCGTCGGTGTTCTCGCCCAGCCGCGGCGCGCGAGTCAAGGGTATGTCGCGGGCGGCGGCGCCAACGCTCTTGAGCGGCGAGCCGGGCACAATCAGGCCCTCAAAATCCGGATGCTCCGCGTGCAGGATCATGTTGCGCGCCACCAGATGCGGATCGCGGGTGACTTCCTCGACGTTGGCGATCGGAGCGCACGGGACCGACGCGTCGGCGAGCAGGCCGAGCCAATGCTCGCGCGGCCTGGTCGCGAAGATGCGCGCCAGGATCGTCTCGAGCTCCGTGTGGTTCGCCGTGCGATCGTGGTTGGTCAGAAATCGCGGATCGTCCTTGAGTTGCGGCATCCCGATCACGTTGCAAAAGCGCAGCCAGATCGCCTCGTTGCCCGCGCCCATCACGAAGTAGTCGTCGGCGGCGCGAAACTGTTGAAACGGCGTGATCGACGGATGCCGCGTGCCGAGCCGCTCCGGAATCCTGCCCGACACCGAGTAGCGCGCCAGCGCGTCCTCGAGCATCGCCACCTGGCAATCGAGCATCGCGATATCGACGTGATTGCCGACTCCGTCGCGATCGCGCACCCGCAGCGCCGACATGATCGCAATCACGCCATACAACGCCGCCGACAGATCGCCCACCGACACGCCGCATCGGACCGGCTCGCCGCCCGGATTGCCGGTGATACTCATGGTGCCGCCGAGCGCCTGCGCCACGATGTCGTAGGCGGGCGCGGAAGTCATCGGCCCGGTCTGTCCGAAACCCGAGATCGAGCACAGAATTATCTTCGGATTGGCGGCTTTGAGGCGCGCATAGCCGAGCTTGAAACGCTCCATCGTGCCCGGCGAGAAATTCTCGACCACGACGTCCGATTTCGCCGCCAGCTCGGCAAAGATCGCGGCGCCCTCTTCGCTCCGCAAGTCGAGCGTGACGCTGCGCTTGCCGCGATTGACGCTGTAGAAATAGGCCGAATCGCCCGACGGCATCAGCGGTGCAAAGCTGCGCGAGTCGTCGCCCGTGCCCGGCATCTCAATTTTGATTACCTCGGCGCCAAGGTCCGCCAGATTCATCGTGCAGAACGGACCGGCCAATACGCGCGTCAGGTCCAGCACCCGGACACCGCCGAGCGGCTTTTGATCGAGCATCGAAAGTTATCCTTGCGCAAGGCCCGCCGGGTGCCGCGCACTGTCAAAGCCCTGGCTTACGTCGAGCGGCGGTTTCCCATCCGGCCGTGCTCGACGCATCGTAGCCGACTCAATCAACCGAGAGAATGATGGGAACTCAAGTTCCGAAACCGAAAACAGGCCCGCCCGATCGGAGCACGGCTGGCATCCTGCCTTTTGATTTAGCGGTTACAGCCCACTAGTCTTTCGTCGACTAAATCTACTAACACTCGCGACAAGGGATGAAGAACATGGCGGATCAAATCGTTTTGTACGAAACTCGATACCCGGCCGCGATAATCACGCTCAACAACCCGGACCATCGCAACGCGCTCAGTTCCGCAATGATCGACGCTCTTATGGCCGCAATTGCGCGCGCCGAAGAGGATCGCCGCGTGCGCGCCCTTGTCTTCACAGGTACCGGTCCCGCATTTTCAGCCGGGATGGACCTCGGCGAGCTGCGTACAATCCTCGACCAGCTACGCATCGACGATTCCGGGAATGTCTGGGAGGGTGCACTTCGCGGCGAGGCGTTGATCGAGCGCGTATATCGCCTGGGCAAGCCCTCCATAGCCGCCGTCAATGGAATCGCGGTTGGCAATGGCGCCGGCTTCTTGAGTGCCTGCGATTTGGCCGTCGCCGCTGATAGCGCACGAATTGGCTACACCGAAATGAAGCATGGGATCCAGGCGGGGATGGTAATCCTCCATCTGATGCGATTGGTGGGTGAACGCGTCGCGAGATATCTGCTGCTCACCGGCGAACTGGTGACCGCCGATGAGGCGAAGGTTCTCGGATTGATCAATAAGGTCGTTCCCCTGGACCAGCTAATGGACTCCGCGCTTGCATGGGCAGATGCGATTGCCATGAATGCGCCGAAAGCGGAGGCCACTACCAAGTCATTGTTGTGCAAATTTTCCGGCCAGGCGATTGCCATGAGTATGACGGAGTACACCGCAGCGCCCCACATCACCGACGAAACCCGCTCGGGGCTTGAGTCCTTTTTTGATAAGAAACCGGTGCCCTGGTCTTTCAAGCCTTCATGAGCTCTGATAGAGAGCGCGTTACCAGGCCGGTCTGCTAGTTCCCTTCATGACGGTAGGAATACGCGGCCCGATCTTAGCGCGCGATCTCGATATAGGGAGTGGCCCCCCTTCGTTTCAACCTCGCGGTTCAAATCCACTTCTTGCGAACCAGCCATACCTTCACCAGTTGAGTCAGCACGACGTATAACAACAGGGTCAGCAGCAGCAGCGGCCAGAAGTAGAATGGAAGGGGCACCAGGCCCAGCCACGGTCCTATGGAGGAAGACGGTAGCCATACTCCGACTAACATTATTGCCGCGGAAGTCATTATTAACTGCCAACTGGCGCGGCTCTGGATGAACGGTACTTTGTTGGTTCGGATTACATGGATAATCAAGGTCTGAGTTAGCAGTGACTCAACCAGCCATCCCGTCTGGAACAAAGCCGCCGCATAAGTTGAGTCCGGATTGGCAAGAGTCGCGTGCGCAAAACGGGCGGCCAGCTCCGGCGGCGGCACCAGCCCCAAATCGCCGCACTTAAAAATGAACCACATAATCAGATAGGTCGTATAGTCAAAAACCGAACTGCATGGCCCTATGAAGATAATGAATTTGGCAATCTCGGCCATCGACCAGGGACGGGGCTTCTCGACCTGCTCGGGATCGACCTCATCCGTTGGGATGGGCACTTGTGAGAAATCGTAGAGCAGGTTGTTGGTCAGGATCTTGATCGGCGACATCGGCAGATACGGCAACCAGAGGCTCGCGCCGAGCACGCTAAACATGTTTCCGAAGTTCGAGCTTGCGCCCATCCGAATATATTTGAGAATGTTGGCAAAGACCTTGCGCCCTTCGATTACACCTTCTTCCAGCACCAGCAGGCTCTTTTCCAGCAAAATTGCGTCCGCGGCCTCTTTGGCGATGTCCACCGCGGTATCCACCGAAATGCCTACGTCGGCGACCCGCAGCGCGGGCGCATCGTTGATGCCATCGCCTACAAACCCAACCACTCGGCCGATGCTTTGCAGCGCTCTAATGATGCGCCGCTTATCGAAGGGCGAGAGGCGAACAAACAAGATGGTGCTTTCCGCCGCGGCTGCCAACTCAGCATCGTTCATGCCCTCGATCGCCGCGCCTGTCAGCACGCGGTCGATATGGAGCCCGACTTCACCGCAAATCTTCCGTGATACCAGTTCATTGTCGCCGGTTAGGACTTTGATCGTGACGCCGTGCTTTTTCAGGGCCGCGATCGCCGGAGCCGCGGTATCTTTGGGCGGATCGAGAAATGCGATGTACCCTCTCAGGGTCATCTTGTCCTCGTCCTCTTTGCTATAGACGGGCTTGGGCTCACAATCGCGATAGGCGATAGCCAATACGCGGAAGCCGTCAGCCGATAGCTGGTCGTATTCCTCCTTGAGATCTTCAAGGATGACTCGGTCCATCGGGTAGGTCTCACCGTCGAGCTCGAACTGCTTGCAGCAGCCGAAGACGGACTCCGGCGCTCCTTTGCAGATCAAGCGATGGCCTCCAACCGGAGTGGCCACCACCACTGACATCATCTTGCGGCTGAAGTCGAAAGGGATTTCGTCAACTTTGGAATACTCCGCGATCCGCAGATCCTCATGAAGCTCGCCGTGCTGAAGGACCGCGCGGTCGAGAACATTCTTCAGACCAGTCTGGAAATGGCTGTTCAGGAACGCCAGTTCCAGGACGCCTTCGTCTTCCTGACGTGCAACGTCGCAATGATGCTCGAGTATGACGTGGTCCATTGTCAGCGTACCGGTCTTGTCGGTGCACAGCACATCCATCGCGCCCAGGTTCTGAATCGAGTTGAGCCTCTTGACGATCACCTTCTTGCGTGACATCAGCATCGCGCCTCTGGACAGGCACACGCTGACGATCATCGGGAGCATTTCGGGGGTGAGGCCGACCGCGACGGCCAGCGCGAACAGGAAAGCTTCGCCCCATCGATGCTTGCTTATGCCGTTGATGAGGAAGACCAGCGGTACCATCACCGCCATGAAGCGGATCATCAACCAGGTGAACCCCGCAATGCCCCGATCGAAGCTGGTCGGCGGCGGCGCCTGTGTGATCGCGCTCGCCATGGTGCCGAGGTAGGTCTTCAGGCCCGTCTCAATAACTACCGCGGTAGCCGTGCCGCTCTCGACGCTGGTGCCCAGGAAACACACGTTCTTGAGTTCGAGCGGCGACTTCCTATCGGATGGCTCGGGAAGATCGAACTTTTCAACCGGAAACGATTCGCCGGTCAAGCTGGCTTGAATGAGGAACAGGTCCTTGCACGACAGGACGCGGATGTCAGCCGGAATCATGTCGCCCGCGGAAAGCCTTACAACGTCGCCGGGAACCAGCTCGGCCAGCGGAATCTCGCGCGCGCTGCCCCCCCGCACCACGGTTGCGGTGACCCGAATCATTGCCTTGAGCTTCGCGGCGGCCGCGTCCGCGCGCGCTTCCTGGATGAATCGCAGAGAAACCCCCAGCACCACCATGACAACCATCAAGCCGCCGCCGACCAGGTCCGACGCGGTCTCGGCGGTTGCGAAAGAAATCACTGCGAGTACTACCAGCAGGATCACCAGGGGATTCAGGCAAGCTCTTATCAGCAGCGTTAGCCGCGTGAACCTGCGCTCGCGAGCTACAACGTTTGGACCGAATACTTCGATCCGGTGCTGGGCCTCCTCTTCCGACAGCCCGTCCGGTCCGCTCTGGAGTTCGGTAAGCGCCCGGTCCGCTGAAAGCGAGGCCGTTCTGAACAGTTTGGGCGAAAACTCGGCCAAACCCTTGTCGCGCTTGGCGGCTGGGGTGATGTCTTTCGGCAGAACCGAGCTCGGAAAAGAGGCCATAGCTATCTCCACGCAAGCCGTTGGAGTGTTACATTATTGTATCCCGTGCTTCACAACTCGATATGAAGCCGTAAGCGCGGCACCATGACATGAGTCAGGGCAATAAGGCACCCACGGGTTTTCATAAGGTGATGTTCACTCATTACAATTCCCAGTGGAGTCTTAAGCCAAAGACGGACACCGGCCCGCGATCACGATTGAATGCCGGGTTGCTGATGAACTGGCAATCCACAGCCGCATGGACAGGTTTCCAGATTTGGAAATCATAATAGGTTTCCATAACTTTCTCGCTGCCGTAGGTCAGCGCGCCGTCGCCGGCTTCGATGCCCATGCCGCCTGCGTTCAGGAATTGCTGGTTCGAGCGCGAGGCGCCGCTCACGATGCCGGCAAGGCCGTAGGTGTCTCCCGGCCGCCGCCACTGTTCACCTTTGACGCTGACGCCGATTGACGCCGTCCAATTGGCATCGGCGTACGCCCACGCTTGTTCGTGGCCGTCATTCCAGCCCAGTCGCGAAAACATGCCGACGTTCTCCGCAACTTCCTGCTCCCAGTTCAACCCAACCCCGTATTTGTAGCGGAAGGCTTGCGCTGCTGAGATGTCCGCTCCCGGACCTTTGGCCATCAGAATGGCAGTCGCCGCATGGTTACTGGTCATATCAGCTTCGTTGAGGAAGGGCATAAACCTAATCGCCCCCGGATGAGCGTTGACGCTGTAACGGCGCTCAAATTCCACCACCATTCCCCAAGCGCGCAAAAACGGGCCATCGGTACCAGCTGAGCCGCTGCCTCCGGCGGGGCGGCCCATGAGAATCTGGTCGTCAGCTGTGAAATAATTCTGGACACGCGGCATTTGGAAAAATCCGTAGCGCAAAGCCCATCTCGGCTGATTTAATTCCACGGCAATTCCGGTGGTGTATCCGATGGAATCCGCCGAGTAATCCCATGCGAGATTGCCCGCCATCGCCCAATTCATAAACTGGGTATGTGGGTCTTGCGCGTAGGTGTTGTGGTCGAAAATGTCCAGCGCGGTGAACCGGCCGATGGTGAAGGTCAGCCGCGAAATGTCCTCTTTGCCTGCAAGCGTGAGCTGGCCGTCGGGCACATCCTCCTGTTCGCCGCCCAAGCCGATGGTTTGACGAACAAACAAGCGCGCAAACATCAGGTAGGGAGTTTGGGTGCCGACTTTGTAGGCGTCACCGTTGGGAAAATCCTCGATGCCGAGCGTTTTGCTCAGGCCGAAGCCCTGCCACACCAGTCCGTCCACGTGCGCCTCGGCGCCGCGCCATAAGCGCACGCCGGCAAACAAATCCAGCGTAACTGTCTCCTGAACCTCGCCCCTGCTGTTCAGGCTATTTGCGCCGGAGTACTTGGCTGCAAAAGCCGGGTCGCCCTGCCCAATGTCGGTGTTCTGAAGGTGCCAGTTCCAAAGCTGGTCCCGTCCATTTTCCCCGTTCTGTGTGGCGCTTAATGTCGCTTGCGTCGCCGGAATTGCCACCGCACTCGGCCCCGCCGTCGAAGTTGCGTCGGTGCTTGGATCGGGGCCGCCAGCGAGAGCCGCCCGGCCCCAGCCAATGAAGCAGGCGACCACGATGATACCGACACTTATGTGCGGGACTGCGACGAAATGGTGGCGGATAGCTGCAGCTAGCTTCGACATCTTCCGGCCTCCGTGGCCGGGATGTCGTCGCTACAACGATAACTCGGTCGGGCTAAAAATTCTAAAGATACATAAGATTAAAAAAACCTATCTGGTGGGTCGGACCATGTCAAGAAAAGAACACCAGATCCGGTAGGTGTTGCGCCTAGGAGCAAATCGATAGTTAGAGCGAGAATCAGTATCATTCGCCGGCGATCGCGTCACTATGATGGCGCGGCTATCTCCGGGCTAGGGAACCCTCCAATGGATGCGCGTGGATCATTCTCGCTCAGAAGTAGACGGCATCTCCGGACAGGTCGGAGGGTTCGCTGAAGCGGGGGCGCGAGGTGTTTGACCAAAAGCGTCCGCTGCGATAAAGTGAGTACTCACTAATCACTGGCGGACAGGCGGGCTTCATGTCTGCCTGCGTGCCCGCCGGGAGAACAAGGCCAGGCGAGCGTGAAGCCCGCCGGGAGAGCAGGGGCGGGCGCGCGAAGTTCATACTCGCCCGCCGGGAGGACGTCGATGGATTTCAACTTTAGCCCCGAGGACGAGGCGTTTCGACGCGAGTTCCGCAACTGGCTGGAGGCGAATGTGCCCAAGGAACAGGGTGTTGGGGACGAATGGCAACAGCGCCTGGCATGGCACCGGAAGATGCACGCCGCCCGATGGGTCGGAATCGGCTGGCCCAGCGAGTACGGCGGGCGGGGCGCTACGATCACCCAGCAGCTCATCTACAACCAGGAACTCGCCAAGGTGAACTCGCCGCAGCTGGTCAACAGCCTCGGCATCATGATGGTCGGTCCGACGCTGATGCACTGGGGAACCGAGGAACAGAAGGATCGCCACGTGGCGAAGATCCTTTCGGCCGACGAGATCTGGTGCCAGGGCTATTCCGAGCCCAACGCCGGCTCGGATGTCGCCGGGCTGCAGACCCGCGCGGTCGAGGAAGGCGACTACTTCATCATCAACGGCCAGAAGGTCTGGACCACCGACGCCCATCGCGCCGACTGGTGCATCCTGCTCGCGCGAACCGACCCCGACGCGCCCAAGCACAAGGGCATCAGTTATATCCTGGTCGACATGCACAGCCCCGGCGTGACCACCCGGCCGCTGGTGCAGATAACCGGCGACGCGAACTTCAACGAAGTGTTCTTCGAGGACGTCAAGGTGCCCCGGCGCAACCTCGTGGGCGAAAAGAACCAGGGATGGCAGGTCGCGGTTACCACGCTGATGTTCGAGCGTTCAGGTCTTTTCAACGGGGGCGAGCGGCTCGATACGGTCAGAGAGCTGGTAAGGCTCGCGAAGATGGTCGATCGCCATGGCAAGTGCGCATGGGAAGACTCCGGCGTGCGCGAGAGAATCGCGCAATTTGCATGCGAGGCTACTGCGCTGTTATACACTGGCCTGCGCCAGCTCACCCGCAGGCTCAAGGGATTGCCGCCGGGACCCGAGGGTTCAGTGATCAAGCTTGCGAACAGCGAACTCAACCTGCGGATGAGCAGCTACGCGATGGAACTCCTGGGAGCCTACGGACCGCTCGAATCCGGCGCACCCCACTCGATCGACCGGGGAAGGTGGTCCTATCGGATGCTGGCATCGCGCGCGCTTACGATCGCCGGCGGCACCAGTGAAATTCAGCACAACATCATCGGCGAGCGCGTGCTGGGCCTTCCGAAGGGCTAACCGATTGGCCGGCCAAAGGCATAGCCAAACCGCGAGGCTCGATGCTTGACAATCGGCCACGCGCGACCCGCGCCAAACGGACTCGCCTCTCGGCCGGGGAGCGCGAGCTTCAGATACTCCGCGCCGCGACCAAGGTCTTCGCCCGCTCCAACTATCGCGTGGCGGGCACCGCGGATATCGCGCGCGAGGCGGGAATCGCCGAACCCACCATCTACAAGTACTTCCCGAGCAAGAAAGAGCTATTCATCAGGATCCTCAAGCGGGTAGGAGAACGAATCCTCGAGCTCTGGCAGGAGGCGGCTGCGGCCGATAGCGGCGACAGCATCGCGGCGTTGAAACGGATGGGGCGCGTGTACATTGAAAACCTGGGGACCCATTCCGATGAGCTCAAAATCCAATTCCAGGCGCTGGCCGAGTCCGACGATCCGGATATCACGCGCCAGTTGCGGGAGAATCACGAGGCCTATGTCCAGTTCTTTGCCGCGATCATCCGCCGCGGGCAGTCGCAAGGTGTGGTGCGGGCGGACGCGGACCCTTACTCATCGGGATGGTTTCTGAACGGCTGCGGCTTTGCGCTCACACTCGTCCAACTGTTGGGCTTCGATAAACGGATAGGCAAGCGCCAAGTCAGGCGAATGATCGAGGCCTATCTGGACTGGCTCGGCAGGGGGTGACCCCTGCACCCACCGTTAAGGCCGCGCTCCGTTGTCGCGCGCGGCCACTGCCAACCGCTTAATGCTGCGCTGCCGTCGCCACGGCCAGGGGCTGCGGCCCCTGCACCCGCGGTGAGAAGACGCGAAAATCTGCGGGGCGCATCTTTTCGCGACTACGCGATGGCAGAGGTGACCGCAGGGGGTGACCCCTTTATCCAGTGTTAAGGACCGCTACGCGCGGGGCGGTCGCTGCGGCGACGGCGCAGTGTGAATCGCGAAATCCCGTGGACGGTCTTTCGCTCTCAAGCGCTCACGGACAAAAAGATGTTTCGTGCAGATCTTCCGACTGCCGTTGCAACGGCGGCGCCGCGAATTAATACCCGCCAGCCGTGCCAACGGGCAGGGGGTGACCCCTGCACCCGGTGTTAAGGCCGCGCTCCGTTGTCGCGCGGGAGGGCTGGGCCCTGCACCCAATGTTAAGGCCGCCCGCCGTTGGCGGGCGCGGCCCCTGCCGCAGGCGCACCGCAATTTCTCGTCGCATTCCTGCAACAATAAGAGGTGCAAACAACAGTCTCGGTGTGATAGATCAAGCCGGAATCAACGATTATCAGAGGTTGTGGCTCGGCATGTCGCTTGCTCCGCCCACTGCGTGATACCGGCTCAGTGTTTCCTAATGCTCGACAAGAAACCCAAGTGTCTCGGCATAAAGCTCCGTAGCTACCGCGATCAGCGTCAAGAGTGCTGGCGCTGAACGTCACTCTGCTCCTGCTCCTTCCAATCGGAGCGCTTCTTTTCGTCGCGGTGTGGCGCAGGAGTTCGCGGCTGGGCGAGCCGACGCCGTGGATTTATTACCTGTTCTTTTTTTCGGGATTCCCGGCGTTGATATATCAAATCGTCTGGGAGCGCGCGCTATTCGCTCTCTACGGCGTCAACGTCGAGTCAGTCACGGTGGTTGTGACGGGATTCCTGCTGGGGCTGGGACTGGGAAGCCTGGCCGGAGGATATCTCTCGCGCATCCCAGGTGCGCCCCTGCTAGCGCTCTTCGGCGCGGCCGAGTTGAGCACCGCGGCGTATGGCCTTTTCTCGCTGCGCCTGTTTCACCAGGTAGGGCACTATACCGCCGGCATTTCGTTGTTTGGCACCACCGCGATCAGCTTCGCGCTGCTGCTGATTCCGACGATGCTGATGGGTTCGACCCTTCCGATGCTCGTAGCATATTCCGTGCGCAGGTCGCGCAGCGTCGGCGGATCGTTGGGGTTGCTATACTTCGTTAACACCCTTGGCTCAGCGACCGCCTGCTTCCTCGCCGCCGCGGTTGCGATGGCTATGCTTGGCCAATCGGGTTCGGTGGCGGCGGGCGCCGCGATCAATGCGACGGTCGGCATCGGCGCGCTGGCCGTCTATTATTTGCACCGGGCGGAGCCGGTTCGGCCCTGGGGCGCGGATTCATTCGATCCGGTTGACGCGGCCCATGATCAATCCGCAGCGATGCTCAGCCTGCCGGTTGCCGCAATTTTCGTCGGGCTATCGGGATTTATCGCGCTGGCGTACGAAATCCTGTGGTACCGGCTGTTTTCGTTCTCGTCGGGCTCCGACGCGAGAGTCTTCGCGTACCTGCTGGGAGCCTACCTGGCGGGGATCGCATTGGGTGGGCTGGTAGCGCACGACCTGACCAACCGTGCCACCAGCGTCCGTAGTAAACGGCAATACCTGCGGCTGATTGCGTGGTTCGTGGTGTTCGCCAACCTGGCGGGTTTCGTTGCGGCGCCTGCGATGGGTCTGGCGGCGCAGCACCTTTCGGTCTCTTTTGTGATGCTGATCATCGCGGTTGGCGCGGCGTTTCTGGCGGCAACCTTCCCGCTGATCTCGCACATCGCAATCGCCAACGATACCGGCGCCGGCTACGGCATCAGCCTGCTCTATTTCAGCAATATTGTTGGTTCGGCGCTGGGCAGTTTCGTCGTGGGATTTGTCCTGATGAACTTTTGGGGAGCGCGCGATATTTCGGTGTTCCTGGTGCTGGCGGGGGTAGCGCTCGGAATCAGCTTGCTCGCGGCGGGAGGGCCGTCGCGTGGCGAGATGTGCTCGGCGCTCGCGGCTGCGGCAGCCGTTTGCGTCGCCATCCCCTTACTGGCAAATCCGCTTTTCAACGATCTCTATGAGAAACTGCTCTTCAAGACCAAATATCATCCGCACCAAAGTTTTGGCCATTTGGTAGAAAACCGCAGCGGCGTTATCGCCGTCACCCAGCAGGGCGAGGTCTTCGGCGGAGGAGTCTATGACGGTTTCTACAATGTCGATCCCATGCACGACGTCAACGGGCTGTTCAGAATCTACGCGCTCAGCAGCTTTCATCCGCTGCCACGCAAGGTTCTGATGATAGGGCTTTCGTCGGGGTCGTGGGCGCAAATCGTCGCCAACGATCCCGAAGTGCAATCGGAGGAGATCGTCGAGATAAACCCGGGATACCTTCCACTCATCCCGCAATATCCCCCGGTAAGGAGCCTGCTCCACAATCCGAAGGTGCATATCATCGTCGATGATGGGCGGCGATGGCTGCTTGCCAACCCCGATGCCAGCTATGACGCGATCGTGATGAACACCACCTTCAACTGGCGCGAACACGCTACCAACTTGCTGTCGGTCGAGTTCCTGAAAATGGTCCGCCAGCATCTGCTGCCGGGCGGCGTCCTGTTCTACAACACCACTCATTCGCGGGAAGTGCTGCTTACCGGAGTCACCGTCTTTCCCTACGGGTTGCGCGTCGGCAATTTCCTTGCGCTGAGCGACCGTCCAATAGTCGTGAACTCCGATCGCCTTGAGAAGATACTCCGCGACTACCGGATCGACGGTAAGCTGGTCTTTGACCTGCAGAACCCAGTGGGCTCCGCGCGCTTTCACGAGATGATCGCGATGACTCACCGCTTCAATACTGATGAGAGCCTCGATCGTCCCAGTATGGAGTATGCCGACTCGATACGCTCGCGATGCCGCGGCAGCCGAATCATCACCGATGACAACATGGGCACGGAGTGGGCGAGATGAATCGCCCCGGCAGGGGCTGACCCCTGGCAGGGGGTGACCCCTGCACCCGGTGTTAAGGCCGCGCTCCGTTGTCGCGCGCGGCCCCTGCCAACCGCTTGATGCTGCGCTGCCGTCGCCACGGGCAGGGGTGACCCCTGCACCCAGTGTTAAGGGCGCCCGCCGTTGGCGGGCGCGGGCACTGCCAACGGGTCTTAATCCTGGCCGGCCGTGCCGACGCCCTCGAACTCCCGGCCTTTAACGAAGATTGCCGACTGGTCGCCAAAGTAGACCAGCTTCTCCTCCTGCCAGAAGCGAAACTCGAGGCGCAGCACAACCCGCTTGGGCCCTTCGCGGGTCCTTGTCTCTTTGGAATGGAGCCGCAGCGGCGGTCCAAGAGTTACCAGACTTCGGAAATCAGCACGATGGATGCGGTTGCCGAACCCGACCCATCCCTCCTCCCATCGACAGCTGTGCAGGAAGTAGGCGTGAAGGCATCCGACGTTGCCGGTCAGCAGTATAAGGTCGGGCCCCGATACGTGCCGAGGATGGACGCCTGGATCGCCCACTTGATACCGCCCGACGGGCAGCGGGCGCGTCGTGTCCATCCGCGCTTCGATCTCTCGCTGCGCGGGGTCGACCGACAGGACCTCATCGACCAGGAATGCCTCGCTCGAATATGGAAACGTCGAGACGAAGCGCTCGAGCTCCAGTTTTGAAGGTGCGCTCACGGCATCAGATACCCGGAATTTCCTTTTTGAATTTGCAAGCACCCGATTCGTAGTCGCTTACCCATCCCAGCGTCAAGTCGCGACCCGATCACACGCCCGTGCGGCAAGTGAACAATCCCCTTTCCGTAACTAACAGCGGACGCCGGAGCATCCGCCGGGATTCTTCGCTTCGCTCTAGAATGACACAAGAAAGCGGGCAGCAGTCTCGGCGCGGCGCGATAGCACGCGGCTAGGCGGCCGCCGGGGCGCGGGCTAGCTCGAACGCGCCGAGTTCTAGCCCGTCGTTGGAGCGTAGCACTATCTTGGTCGAGAGCCGATGCTCGAGCGTCTCGAGGTCCTTGGCGCCGTGATCGTAGAGGTAGCGCGCGACTTCGGGATTTAGCTTGACGATCAGCATTTCGCCCGCCGCCTTGGAGACCGCCTCGCGCTGAATCCCGCGCAGCACTTCGGCGGCGAGAGTCGGCACCGACTTGACCACGCGCCGCCCGTCACATCGCGGACACGTATCGGTCAGCAATTTCTCCAGGCTCTCGCGCGTGCGCTTGCGCGTCATCTGCACGAGGCCCAGCTCGGAAATCTTGAGCGCCGAGGTCCGCGCCTTGTCGCGCTTGAGCGCAACCGCCAGCGCGTCGCTGACCTTCTTGCGGTCGGGCTCGCGATCCATGTCGATGAAATCGACGATGATGATTCCGCCGATGTTGCGCAGCCTCAGCTGGTTAACTACCTGCTCCACCGCTTCGAGGTTGGTCTTGAAGATGGTGTCGTCCTGGCTGCGCTTGCCGACGAAGCGGCCGGTATTCACGTCGATGGCGGTGAGAGCTTCAGCTTGATCGAAAACCAGGTAGCCGCCCGACTTGAGCCAGACCTTGCGGTCGAGCGCGCGCTCGATCTGCGGTTCGATGTTGAACCGATCGAACAGCGGCTGCGGCCCGTCATGCAGCGTCACCCGCGCCCGCAGCCGCGGCATATAGTTCTGCACGAACTGCACGACCCGGCTGTAGGTGGTCGGATCGTCGCACCATAGCCGGTCCACCTCGCTGGAAAACAGGTCGCGCACGACTCGCAACGCCACGTCGAGATCGCTGTACAGCATCGACGCCGGCGGCATGCTCTCGTTCTTGCGCTGAATCGAGCTCCACAGCTTGGTCAGAAAGGCGACGTCGCGCTGGATTTCGCGCCGGCTGACGCCCTCGCACGCGGTGCGCACGATGAAACCGCCCTGCGGCGGCCGGAGTTCTCCCACGTCGGCGCGCAGCCGCGCCCGTTCCTCGGCGCTCGCGATTCGCCGCGACACTCCGATGTGATTGCTGGCGGGGGTATAGACCAGATGGCGCCCGGGCAGCGAAATCGACGAGGTCAGCCGCGCGCCCTTGGTGCCCATCGGCTCCTTGGCGATCTGAACCATTATGTCCTGGCCGCGGCGCAACTGCTGCTCGATCGGAAGCCGCGAGCGCTGCGCCGCCTGAGGCCGCCGGCCTCGCCCGCCGCGCCGCCGTCCGCGCGACGGCCGCGCGGGCTCACTTCCATCGCCGTTGCCGCCGGCGTCGGCGCCGGCTTCGTCAGCCGGGGGGGTCGTCTCCGCCTCGGCAAACTCGTTGTCGCCGATCGGCTCGGTCTCGACGTCTTCTTCGCCGATCACTTCGGCCACGGTGTTGAGCGCGGAGATTCCGTCGTAAAAATCCGAGACGTGCAGGAAGCCCGCCTTCTCCAGGCCGATATCGACAAACGCCGCTTGCATCCCGGGCAGCACCCGCGTGACCTTGCCCTTGTAGATGTTGCCGGCGAGCCCGACCTGGCGATTGCGCTCAAGGTAGAATTCGGCGAGTTCGTTGTCTTCGAGCAGCGCCACCCGCACCTCCAGTGCGGACGCGTTAATTGCGATTTCTCGTTTCACAGATGGACTCTCTATTATTGCGGCAAATCCGAAGTGATTGCGTGTCGAGGAGCGATTGCCGGGAGGTGTCGCGCGGGCCTCGCGAGCGATGAAGAAAACGCTCGCGTCCAGTGGGACATCGTTTTACCCTTTGCGTCAACAACTTGCCCCGGATCATACGAGCCACGCCCGACCACCGCAAGTAAGCCCGATTAAACCATCGATAATGGGCCCTTAATCCACAGGCACCTTGACATGGTGGCGGGGGGCCGATACTCGTCATGTGATGTCCGCTGCGACCGTCATGGTTGCGCCCAGCCTCCCGGGAGCGGGCCTGCTCAACAGCAAGGTCCTGGTTCTCAATCGCTCGTATCTGCCGGTTCACGTTACCTCGGTAAAACGCGCGTTTGCCCTGCTTTATCAAGGCGTTGCGAAGGCGGTGGACGAGCAGTATCACACCTTCGACTTCGACAGTTGGCGCGACCTGTCGATCGAAATTCAACACGAGCGGCTGGGGCTGGTAAACGGCTTCGTCCGCGTGCCGCGGGTCCTGCTGCTGACTGCGTACGAGCGCGTGCCCAAGCGCCACGTGCGTTTCTCGCGCTTCAACATCTTCGCCCGCGACGGCAACACATGCCAGTATTGCCACAAGAAATTGCCGCGCACCGACTTGAACCTGGACCACGTCATTCCGCGCTCGCGCGGCGGCCTCTCCACGTGGGAGAACATCGTCTGCTCGTGCCATCACTGCAATCGCCGCAAGGGCGGCCGCACGCCCGACGAAGCCGGGATGCATCTGTTCCGCAGGCCGCGCCGGCCCGAGTGGACTCCGTTTTCGTCCGAGATGTTCAGCCTGCGGCGCTACCGGGAATGGATGCCGTATCTGTCACAGGTCGATAGCGCCTACTGGAACACCGAGCTGATCCAGGATTAGCGCCCAGCCTTCTGTCTCCTCGCCCGGCAAGGGAGAGGCCGCGCCTCCGGCGCGGGTGAGGGACATCTGTGCTGCGCGAATGTCCGATGGCGCCGGACATTGCGCCTAGCCAGCGGAGCAAAAGGGAGAACTTAATTGAATGTGAAACCCGCACGTGGTTGCCCACGGAGGATTTTGAGTCCTGCTCCCGGCGAACACCATCGGTAACTATGGAGCACATCCCGCGCAAACGCGGGAGTATTCCGGGCGGTCTCCCGGGCATAGTTACCCGTGAAAACCGATACTCGCCGATAGGACAGGCCAAGTTCAGGCCAAGTCGCACCGCGCTGAAGCGACGGTGTCAAAGCCGGTTTAATTCTGACCCACCTTTGCGCGAGATCGTCGAAGTAAAACTGACCCACCTCGGTGCGCTCTGAACAGGGGGAGCGCGAGGGGGACCTTTCCCCCTCGCCGCTCTGTCGAATGCTTCTCGGGTCTGCGAAGAAGAGTCACGCGCCCAAATTTCGGAAACGGTCGCGCCCCAAGGCTTTCTATTGGTAGCTCATAGCCGCCGCGATTCGTAACTGACGGTACTCTTTCAACTGCGCAGCCGCGAGCTTCAAGGCGCCACTGTGGAACACGACCTGTGAGATCGACCCGGTGAACTTGTTGGGCGACGCGTAATCGGCGTCGACGGGCGTCGAATAGTCGCCGCCCACATCCAGACCCTCGAAAATCGGCCAAACGATAGGCACGGTGTGTTCAATCCGATGGGCGTCCACCGCAGTGCCGTCGACGCTCAGCGTTCCCATACCGCCCTTACCGAAACCGCCACCGTCGTAGACGAAGCTGAAGACCAGCTTGTGGCTGCCAGGCGTGAGCGGGCTCTTGTCTTTCCATCGGTACGTGTCGGTGCCCACGAGATTGTACGAGAACACCGGCTTTCCATGATCGACCCACAGCGAATAGCCGCCGAAGCGACCGCCGTCAGCAACGATAACGCCATTCGCACCCTTGGCCGGAATCGCCACGTCTCCCTCGATGCTGTAGTCGTTGTTTAGGACGTTTGGCGTATCCGCCTGGTTGAGCGCGACGATGCCCGGGTGGTAGGCGACGGTCGAACGACCCCCGATCAGACTTGGGCGCGCGTTAAATATAGACGGCACGTTGCTGAGTGGGAAGGCGTTGTACTTCTCACCTTCGGTTATGAACAAATTCTGAAGTTCCTTAAGCTTGTCGGGGTATTTGCTCTGAACGTCGCTGTATTCGGTCCAGTCATCGTCTGCGGTGACGTGGTAGAGATGCCATTTCTCGGTTTCCCAGATGTCTTGGATCGGCTTGTTCGTGAGCAATAGCCACGGAATCGCGTGCGGCTCGGCCGCCGCGACCCAACCATCGCTGTAGATCGCAGGTGTCCCGAACATTTCGAAATATTGGGTGTGATGCGTGGAGGGCGCGCCCGCGTTGGTCTTATCGAAGGTGTAAGCGAAACTGACGCCTTCGATCGGTTTCTGCTTGACGCCGTCGACCATATCGGGCTGCGCGATACCGACTGCTTCCAGGATCGTCGGCACAACGTCGATTACATGGTGAAACTGTGCGCGGATACCGCCGGAATCGCTGATGTGGCCGGGCCACTCCACGATCATGCCGTTCCTCGTGCCGCCAAAATACGAGGCGACCTGTTTGGTCCACTTGAAAGGCGTGTCCAGAGCCCACGCCCACCCGACCGGATAGTGAGCATCGGTATACTCGCCACCCCATAGCGGCAGGTATTTCGGACCGTACTCAGCTATCGTCGGATAAATGCCGTTGAAGTCCATCATCTCGCTCCAGGTGCCCTGAAGCGTACCTTCTGCGCTCGCACCGTTGTCGCCGTGGATGAAAATGACGAGCGTGTTGTTGTACCGGCCAGTGTCTTTGAACGCTTGCACCACCCGCCCGATTTCATAATCGGTCTGCGCGAGAAAAGCGGCGTACACCTCCATCTCGTGCGCGAAACCCTGCTTTTCGTATGGCGTTAGAGCATCCCAGTGTTGCACGGCTATGTCCGCGTACCCAGCATTGGCATAGTCCGGCGCCTTGGGATCTGGCCAAGGAGTCAACTTTGCGTTTTTGGGGATGGTGCCCATCGATTGCATTCGGTTGAATGCCATCTCGCGGTACTTTTCCCAACCCATGTCGAATTTGCCCTTGAACTTGGCGATCCAATCCGGCGTGGGTTGATGCGGCGCATGGGTTGCTCCGGGAGCGTAGTACAAGAAGACCGGCTGCGTCGGTTTGAGATCGTTGATGCGTTTCAACCATGAGATCGCTTTGTCGGCCATATCGACATTGAAATTGTAATGCGGATGTCCCTCATCGGGGAAAAGTTGGTTGACATTCTCATAGATGGTCGGGTGCCACTGGTCCATGTCGCCGCCAATGAAGCCGTAGAAGTAGTCGAAGCCCATCCCGATCGGCCACTGATCTTTGGGGCCAGCCTCGCTGGCTTGCCACATCGGCACGTTATGGTCCTTGCCGAACCACGCCGTTGCGTAGCCGTTGGCCTGCAGGATGCGCCCGATGGTTGCGCTATCTTTGCCGATATATCCGTTGTAACCGGGGAATCCGCTCGCCACTTCGGCCACCTGTTCGAAGCCGACGGAACCATCGTTGCGCCCCGTGATCAGAGCCGCACGCGTCGGCGAGCAGAGCGACGTAGTGTGGAAGTTCGTGTAGCGCAGACCTTCCTTGGCGAGTTGGTCGGAAGTCGGGGTAGGGATAAGACCACCGAACGTGCTATTTGCGGCAAAGCCTTCGTCATCAATGAGGACCAGGAGAACATTCGGTGACCCTTTCTTCGGGGCGATGGCGGGCGGCCACCACGCCGTTGACTTGTAGGCGTCTTTGTCGATGACACCACCGAAGGTCGGTTCCGGGGCGGGAATCACGGTGCTTTGGCTGACATCTCGCGGCGTCAGGAGCGATGCCATGTCGGTCTTAATGATTCCGGTCCATTGCTCGGCGGCCAACGTGGTAGCGACGATTGCTCCAGCCACGACCAAGCCCGCAAGTCCGATGGTGCTAAAGCGTTTTCTCCTCCAGGTCATCGCGAATACCCTCCACCGATCTACGATTTTCGCCTCCTCATAGACGCCTAAATCCCGTAGCCGGTATCTCGGCGCCAGGACCGGGCATAACCGAAGCGAGACAGTATCGGGCGAACGCCTCGAAATCCAGACCAGTGGGCAGCGGCTCAATATCTCTACGGCCCACCTCACCGTAGATTCGGCAGTGGCCGAGATGTGCTGGATCTCCGTTAGCTATGCACCGCGCGCATCATCGCCCATGCGAACGAGTGACCGGGCGCACGCAGCCGCAGCAGGCCGGGCTTCCAACGTGGCCTGCCTTTCAATTCCTGATGTTCGACGCTGGTCCCGCCCCCGCCTTCTCGCGCGCTATCATCGCCGAATCGCGCCGCCTTCCCGCCGCGCAGAGGATTACAAATCCCCTGATGCCATTTATCCCGCGATCACGCGGCTAATCTTGGCCTGACTTGGCCTGAACTGAGCGCCATTTCGGCCCGGATCAGGTCCTGGCTGGCAGAGGCAGAATCTTGAATCGCGCGCGATGCGCGGCGCATCGGACATTCGCGCCGCAGATGTCCCTCACCCGCGCCGCAGGCGCGGCCGCGTGTCGGGGACACCTCCCGAGAAAACCTTCACCCTCACCCGCGCCTCCGGCGCGGGTGAGGGTGCTTTCTGCCCCGTCCCGTTTTAACACCGGCCTCCCGTGCCAACGGGTCTTTTCACCGGCCAGCCGTGCCAACGGCCCATCGCGTAGTCGCGAAAGGATGCGCTGCGCAGACTTTCGCGTCTTCTCAATGCGGGTGCAGGGGCCGCAGCCCCTGCCGCCCACCGCTCAGGTGATTCTTTCTTCATGCCGTCGCCCGGCCAGGGGTCACCCCTGCCCGTCGCAACGGGCTGTGGATGCCTGTCTCGCGACACACGATATGTTGGGGTATGCTCGGGGGATGCTCTTGACCCTACCGGCGTACTTTGGGATAAGCTTTGGGTAGGTGGTGGTGTGGTGGAGGCGATGGCAGCATGCGTCTTAAGAGCCTTGAACTATTAGGCTTCAAGTCCTTCCTCGATTCGACGACGATCGGCTTTGCGCCGGGGATGACGGCGGTGGTCGGTCCCAACGGATGCGGCAAATCGAACGTCGTTGACGCGATCCGATGGGTGCTCGGCGAGCAAGCGCCGACCCGGCTTCGCGGCAAGAGCATCGAGGACCTGATCTACGCCGGCAACGAGTCGAATCCCGCCGCCGGGATGGCCGAGGTTTCGCTGGTGCTGGAGGCCGAAGAAGGCAGCCAGCTCCCCGAGCCGTACGCGGCGCTCAGCGAGATCGCGGTGACGCGGCGCGCGTATCGCTCCGGCGAGTCGGAATATCTGCTCAACAAAATTTCGTGCCGCTTGAAGGACATCACCGAGTTCTTCATGGCGGCGCAGATTCACAGCCGCGGCTATTCGCTGGTCGAGCAGGGCCGAATCGAGGAAATTATCCAGGCCAAGCCGCACGAGCTGCGCACGCTGGTCGAGGAAGCAGCCGGCTTGTCGCTGTTCAAGGGCCGGCGCGAGATGAGCGAGCGAAAGCTCGAGCGGGTGAAGGAAAATCTCGCCCGCGTGGACGACGTGCTCAGCGAAATCGAGCGTCAGCTCAGCTTCGCACGCCGGCAAGCCAGAAAAGCCGAGACCTACAAGGTGGTCAAGGCCGAACTCGGCGAACTGGAACGTTACGCCGCGGCGCGCCGCCTGATCGACGAGCGCGAAGAGCTGGCGATACAGACCGGCCGCGACGAGGAGCTGAAGGGCCGGCTGGAGAGCGCCCGCGCTGGGGCGAACGCGATCCGCGAGCAAGTCGATGCGGCCGCGTCGGCCGCGCAGTCGGCCCGCTCCGAGCTCGGCGGCGCTCAGCGCGAACTTGAGAACCTTCATTCCGGCGCAATTGAACGCGCTCGCACGCGCGGATTTTTGGATCGGCGGCTGGCCGCGACCGCGGAGCTCGAAATCGAGCTCGGCGCGCGTCTGGTCGAGCTGGAATCCAAGGCGGTGCTGGCGCGCGCCAATCGCGCCCAGGCGGGCGCGACGCTCGCGCGCGAACTGGCAGCCGGCGGCGGCGACGCCGACGCGGCGCTCAAGCAAATCTCGCTGGAGCACGAAGCCGCCAATCGCGAACTCAAGCAGGCCGAGCGCCGCGGCGAGGAATGCAAGGACGACTTGTCCGACGTCGTTCGCGAGGCCGCGGTGATTCGCGGCAGGCTCGGCGATCTTGCCGGCGAGCGCGCGGAGCTCGAAAAGCGCCTCGCCGCGACCACGGTTGAAGCACCGGCGCTGGCATCCGCGCTCGAGGCCGCGCGCGAATCGATCAGCGCGGCGGAAGCGGAGTTGCAAGCGTCGCGCGCGGCTGCGGCAGAAATGGAAGAAACGGCGCGCGACGCCGCGGCGCGCGAAATCGAGGCGCGCACGGCGCTCGATCATCTGACCGCGCGCGTCAATTCGCTGCGCGGCGTGCTCGGCGCGCACGGCGAGCTTCAGTCCAATCAATCGTCGAACGGCGTCGATCTGAGGCTGCGCACGATCCTTGAATCGCTCAACGGCGATCGTCCCGCCTCCGATCCTTCAATCCTCAAACAGGTCCTGCGAGCGCCGCTTGGGCTGGAGCCGGCGCTCAAGGCCGTGCTCGGCGATCAGATGGACGCGGTGATAGTCGAATCGCCGCAATTCGCGATCCGGGCGATCGAGATCCTCAAAGAAAATCGCGCGGGCCGGATGGACTTTGTGCAGGAGCCCGGCGCCGCGGTCGCGGCGCATCCGGCGATCGAAGCACCCGGTATCGCGGGACGGCTGGTCGAGATGCTCGAGTTCGAACCGCGCATCCGGCCGGTGGCCGAAACGATGCTGGGTCACGTGATGCTGGCCGACGACCTGCGTTGCGCGCTGGCGGCGTCGAACCTCAACGGTCACGGGACCGTTTTTGTGACGCGCGACGGCGACCTGGTGTGGCCCGGGCGAATGATCAGCGGCGGCAGCGCCGACGAAAATCACGCGGTGGCGGACCTCGCGGCAATCGAAGCCGAGACCCGCGAACTGGCGCGCGCGGAAGAGGAGCATCGCACCCGCGTCGGCCAATTCGCCGCGGTCCGCGCGCAGCGCGAGCGCGCCGACGCCGAGCTCGCGGATGGACGGGGGATCGCGCGCGAGGCGGAGCGAGTTGCGATCGAACGCCGCGGGGCACTGGCCCGCGCCGAGCAAGCGGTCGCGCTGGCGGAAGCCCACGGCGGCAATTCACGCCGGCGCCTGAACGAGATCGCCGAACTCGTGATCACGTCAAACGCGCGCCTGGAAGAACTGGCGATGGCCGAGCAGGAGGCGCGTGCGCGCCTGGGCGCGATCGCCGGCGAGATAGCCGAGCGGCGCGCGGCGGCGGAAGAAATTGGCGCGGTGATGCTCGAAGCGGCCTCCAGGGCGCAGGCGCGCAAGGCGCGCCACGGCGCGCTCGAAAGCGAACTGGCGCACGCGCGGCGCGAGGCAGGCGATCTGGAAGCGCAGTTCGACGAGCATCGCGCAACCCTGGAACGCTCGCATGCCGAACGGGCGGAGTTCGAGCGCGAACTCGAGACGCTGTCGGCGCAAGACACGGCGGCGCGCGGCCGCCAGCGCGAACTCGAAGCGGAACTTTCGCGCCTGCGCGCGGATTGCGACGCATCCGAGCACGCGCTGGAGCGGCGCCGAGCTGACTACAAAAATGCGCAAGAGAGCTTGACGGCTCTGGAAGCCGAGGCGACAGAGTGCGGCCTCAAGCGCGAACGCGCCCGCGCGCTGAGCGAGGAGTTGGCGCGCGCGTTCCTCGAGAAATTCGCCGCCGAGTTCGACGCGATCGCGGCCGAGATAATTCCCGCGCTCGACGGCAGAGTTGCGGCGGACGACGACGCGCGGATCGTCGAGTTGCGCGCGAAGATGGAACGAATCGGCGAGGTCAATCTGGCCGCCGACAGCGAAGTCAAGGAACTCGAAGAACGCGCGGGCGTGCTCAGCGCCGAGCGCGCCGATCTGCAGAGTGCGCTCGACGATCTGACCCGGACGATCACGCATCTGAATCGCGAGGCGCGAAAACGTTTCGCCGAAACCTTCGAGGGCGCGGCGAAAAACTTTGCCGAGCTGTTCCCCAAGCTGCTGCGCGGCGGCAAGGGCCGGCTGGAATTGACCGACGACGGCGACGTGCTCGAGGCGGGAGTGAACGTGCTGGTGCAGCCGCCGGGCAAGAAGGTCAAGGAGATCGGGCTGCTGTCAGGCGGGGAGAAAGCGCTGTCCGCGATGGCGCTGATTTTCTCGCTGTTCCTGCTCAATCCGAGCCCGTTCTGCGTGATGGACGAAGTTGACGCGCCACTGGACGAGTTCAGCCTGGCGGCGTTCACGACGCTGATGGCCGAGCTGAAGCATCGCTCGCAGTTCATCGTGATCACGCACAATCAGCGCACCATGCAGCGCGCGGATCAGATTCACGGCGTGACCATGGACCGTCCGGGCGTGTCGCGGATTATTTCGCTCAGAATTCCGCAAGCGGCGTAAGCCAACAGAAGTACCGTCTGATCGTTCGAGAGAGTCGACGCGCGTTCCCGGCCGGGGACGCGCGTCGCGCTTTTTCTGAGGGCGTGGTAACTTCGGGTCGACTACGGATGATGAAGAAGTCCAATATTGGGACGCGAGTATTCCTGTCGGTCGTGCTGGCCGCTGCACTGCTTGGCGCAATGCCCGGTTATGCGGACACGCGCGATGCGGACCTCGTCAAACAAGGTGCCGACGCGCTGAAACACCATCAATATGATACTGCCATCGCGCGATTTTCCGACGCGATTCGTCTCGTTCCCGAAGACGCCGAAGCTTGGAGCGAGCGTGGTGAAGCTTATGCCGACAAGGGCGACAGCGACCGCGCGCTTGCCGATTGCGCTCAGGCAGTGAAACTGGCGCCGAGCTCGAGCGAGGTCTATCGCAGGTGCGGGAACGTATATTTCATCGCAGAGGACTTCCAACGAGCGATCCCAAATTACGACACGGCTATCAAGCGCGATCCCGGCAACGCTTACGCATTCGCAGATCGAGGAAGTGCCTATGGTCACCTCAACCAGACCGATCGAGCCATCGCTGATTACGATCGGGCGCTAACGCTTGATCCGTCGCTGAGCAGCACATATGCATCGCGCGGTAATGCCTGGTTGCGGAAAGGCGACTTCGATCGTGCATGGGACGATTTCAACCGTGCCGTCGAGGCCGATCCCAAGAATGCTTATGCCTACGTCAGTCGCGGATATGCCGCCGCTTCACGATACGCTTACGACGATGCGATCGCTGATTACGATCAGGCGATCAGAGTCGATCCGACTTACAAGGACGCTTATCGCTATCGCGACCTGGCACTGGAGCGCAAAAGCGACAGTCGGTGGGGATACATCTACCTGGTTCTGTTCGGCGTCGGAATGCTCGCGCTTTTGTTCGCGGCCTTTTGGACCTATAGCTCGCCCACGGCTTTCAGCCATGGGGTTGAGCGTCACTTCAAGCGTATACCTGACGGGCGTTTGGTTTTCTATCCCAGAATGAAAGGTGCCGGCTACGTAGTGCCGGATACCGAAAAGGAGCAAGCGCTGCGTTTGTTCGCGAGGCGAAGTTGGGCAGCCGCTCTTGCGTATGGCGTTCTTGGTCCGGTGCTGATGTCTGTTCTCGTTCTGCCTTCTATGGCAGCTCTTACCTGGCTTCAACCGCGAATCGGGATTTCCACAGCCGGTGCCATTTTTATCGCCAGCGTCGGGTGCGTTTCTGTGGTCTTAGCTGGCGGACTCATGGCGTTCTCCCGGTGGCGTCGCGCAGCTGTCCGCGGTCTCGTGGAAGCAGCGGAGCAAGGAGAACCTCCGCCGTCCGACCAATGGAACAACGACTTCGTTCTGGACATTCCGGTCGCCGTTCGCTGGATTGTCTTTGCAGTCATCCTCTTCGTATCTTTCCAGTCCTTGAAAGGGCTCTGGCGAATGCGACACGATCTTTCGGTCGCGCGCCTTGAGAGCATGTCCTGGTTCGGATGGGTATGCATAGCCGGGTACCTCTTCACGCTCTGGTACTGCGGAAAGCTGCTGATTTATGCCGCCCGACAGCGCGGCCGCCGAACAGGCCGGGCGCAGAAGCCTGCGTAAGCGAATCGAAGTGGCGCGGCGATCGAATGATCGCCGCCCGCCTTCTTTTCGGTCAAACTCGCGCGCGCCTAGATCAAACTGTAGCCGCTGCCCTTGAAATCGATTCCGATTCCGACGCCCTTTTCGATCAACCCGTACTGCTTGAGCAGTGGCTGACTGTAGGTCACCAGGCCCGTCACCTTGTCGAGCGGTTCGGTGGCGAGAATGAGCGCCGACTGCGCCATCCATTCGACCGGCTCGCCGCTGGGATCGTCGGGTCCCGTGACCAGATGATGGTGAACCGTGCCCGGAGTCGCGACCACCTGCGACGGCGACACGCAAGTTACCGAGATTCCATCGGCGTAAACTTCTTCGGCGAGGCCCTGGGTGAAGCGCTCGAGCGCGGCCTTTTCGGCGCCGTAGCATACGCCGCCGCGAAAAACGGTGGCGCTCTTGTACGGCCCGCGGCCGGGTCCGATCGCGGCGCCCGACGAAATGTTGACGATCGATCCGGACTTGCGCGGGATCATGTCCTTGAGCACCAGCTGGCTCATCATGAACGGGCCGTGAAGGTTGACCGCGAACGAGCGCATCCAGCGCTTGGGCGGGAAATCCTTGACCGGCATGAAGTAGGTCAACGCCGCGTTGTTTACCAGCACGTCAACCGGTCCGTAGAGCTTGTGAGTTTGCGCGACCAGGTTCTCGCAGTCGGCTTCCGACGAGACGTCGCAGGTGACCGCGGTTGCTTCGCCGCCCGCCTTCCTGATGCCGGCGACGGTGGTCTCGAGCGAGCCCTCCAGCGGATGCGTGCCCTCCTTGAGCGTGCGCGCCGAGCACACGACCTTGGCGCCCTCTTTGGCGAACAGTTCGGCGATCGCCTTGCCGATACCACGGCTTGCGCCGGTTACGATTGCCACCTTGCCCTTGAGCTTGGCCATTTCGAGATGATCTCCCTTCGTGATCGAGGGTCCGCGTGATTTTGCGATCTCGTCGCGGCCCATATTTCTTATAGCCGTAACGACGCGCGCTCGGCCAGCAGGAAGACGCAGGGGAGAAATTTATTGAATGCGGAACCCGCCTGGGTTCCGCACCTCCTTGGGCAGGGGTGACCCCTGCACCCACCGTTAATCGCGAAATCCCGAGGACGGGCTTTCGCTCTCAGGGTCGAGAGTAAAAGATGCGTCGCGGTCAGGGGTGACTCCTGGCCGTGGCGACGGGGGGCGCAGTATTAAGCCGTTGGCAGGGGCCGCGCGCGACAACGGAGCGCGGCCTTAATACTGGGTGCAGGGGTCACCCCTACCCTGCCGGTTTCGGAGCGGGAGCGTGACTGTTATTCTTGGCGCAGGAAAAAATTCTTCAGGATTATTTTTCCGGACGACGCAACGTGACTCCCTTCGACATCGCGATCATTCTGATTATCGCCGCCGGCGCCGGTTCGGCCCTGGCCTTCATCGGAGTCCTGATTCAATGGAGTATCCGCAAGGCGCGCCCGCCGCGCCCGTCGCCCGCGCCCCGTCCGGAAGTGGAAATCCCGCAGGCTGGGGCGCCCGCTGCGCCTGCCGCCGCGCCGACGCCCGAAATTGCCGAGCCTGTCCCCGCGGCTCAGCCGGTGCAACCCGCCATGGCGCCCGCGGCTGTTCGCGAACCGGTCAGAATTGGTTTGGGGCTGCGCAAGACGCGCGAAAACTTTCTGGCGCGGATCAGGGCCGCGCTGACCGGAAGCGCGAAGATCGACGACATTTACGAGGGCCTCGAGGAAGCGCTGATTGCCGCCGACGTTGGAGTCGAGGCGAGCATGAGGCTGGCCTCCGCCGTGCGCGCCAAGCTGGGCAACGACAATCGCCCCGACGCGATCCGCGACGCGCTCAAGGCCGAGATTGCTGCGATCCTGATGGCCGCAGAGCGCCGGCCTGCCGACTCGGGCGATGCGCCGCTGGTTATCATGCTGGTCGGCGTCAACGGCGTGGGCAAAACGACGACAGTCGCGAAACTCGCGGCACGGTTCAAGGCGGAGCGCGGCAGCGTGATCATAGCCGCGGCCGATACGTTTCGCGCGGCCGCGATCGAGCAGCTCGAGATATGGTGCGATCGCGCCGGCGCCGACCTGATCAAGCAATCGCCCGGCTCGGATCCCGCGGCGGTCGCCTTCGACGCGGTCAAGGCCGCGGTCGCGCGCAAGGCGCGCACGGTCCTGATCGACACGGCGGGGCGCCTTCAAACCAAGGTCAACCTGATGGAGGAGCTCAAGAAAATTTCCCGCGTGGTCGCGCGCGAGCTGCCCGGCGCCCCGCATGAGACGTGGCTGGTGCTGGACGCCAATACGGGCCAGAATGCGCTCAGCCAAGCGGCGATTTTTGGCGACGCAGTGAAGCTAACCGGAGTGGTGCTGGCGAAACTCGACAGCACGGCGAAGGGTGGGGTGGTGATCGCGGTTGCGGACCGGCTCAAAATTCCGGTGCGGTTCGTGGGACTGGGCGAGGCGATCGAGGATTTGCGCGAATTCGACGCGCGTGAGTTTGTCGACGCGTTGTTTGCAAGTGACGGCGCAAGGGAGCAGAGTGCCAGCGGCTCTTATGCAGCTTGACAGATCAGTTAATCAAAAATTAAACTAAAGGTAGAAGATTTTTTCTCATGGCGACAGACGTATTAAAGCAATTAGACGAGCGAATTCAGGCTTCGGTGGCGCGGATTCAGCAGTTGCGCAAGGAAAATGAGCAGCTCGCTCAGAAACTCGCGGAAACCGAAAAACGCTACGCTGATGCCGCGGGCCAGGTGAAGCAGTTGAACGCCGAGCGCCAGCAGCATGAAAACGAGCGCAACGACGTGCGAAGCAGGATCGAAAAGATCCTCACCCGCTTCGACGGAATCGATCTTGGCTGAAGATGAAGGGCGTCAACGTCCAGATCATGGGACAAAGCCTGGTAGTCGCCAGCGACGCCGGCGATGAGTGGGTCAAGTCCGTGGCGGAGACGGTGGACGAAAAGATCAAGGTTATCCGCGCCGGGAGCCAGACGGTCAATTCAGTGAACCTGGCGATCCTGGCTGCGTTAAATTTCGCCGAAGAGCTCGAACACCTGCGCCGGGAGCATCAGGAGCTGGTGGATCGGATCGCGGCGATGAATAAACGGCTGTCCGCGGCGATCGACGGCGAATGAGTATGAATCGCCGCGGCGGCGCGAGGCATCCCAGAGGTGAAAGGTTTCGGACGGGGGCGGGAATCGTGGATCTCGAAAGTGGCCTAAGCGCGGTGCTTACAAGCATGAAGCCCGTGCAGTATTTTTCAACCGCAACGAAGGCTTTCGCGATGGAACGTATCGCGGATACAGGCCGGCTGTATGCCGGATCGAGAACGACAGGCGTGCGCGACGGCGCGGCGCATTCGAGCAGTTGAACCCGCTCCCGCCATGGCAACGACCGTGGCGGACGAAAAGAAAAATCTACGCGCGATCATGAACGCGTGCCGCGACGGGCTCCCCGGCGAGCGCGCCGCTGCATGGTCGGAGATTATCGAGCGGCAATTGATTGCGAGCGAGTGCTACCGCGCCGCCTCCGCGATCGTCCTCTACGCCGCGATCGGCAACGAAGTCTCGACCGACCGCATCCTGTCCGACGCGCTGGCGGCGGGCCGCGCCGTCTTCTATCCGCGAGTTGACCCGGCGGCGGGCGCGATCGTGGCGCGAAGGATTCGCGATCGCTCCGAACTCGCCCCCGGCGCGTATGGGATCCTCGAGCCGCCCGAGTCGGCGCAGGCTCTCGACTGCGCAAGTTTCGCGAAAATTCTCGTATGTATTCCCGGTGTCGCCTTCGGACTCGAAGGCAGCCGGCTGGGCCGTGGTGGGGGTCATTATGATCGTTTCATCGGCCAGATGGGCCGCGAAGCGATCAGCGTGGGACTCGCCTATTCATTCCAGCTGCTCGATCGAATCCCGGAAACGGGGCTCGACCGGCGGTTAAACATCATCGTGACCGAATCCGCCGTTCATCGAGCCTGCGAAGCGCCACTGCCGGCTCGTGCAACGCGGACCAAGGAGGTAAACCCGGGTGGCTCTAATCACCGCAATCCTGGGATTCATAGTTGGTGGCGCGGTCTTTTTCATTTGGGGAATAACGAGACAGCGTAGAGACGCCGTTAACCTGCAGGCCGCGCGCGCTCAGGCCGAAGAAATAGCCAAGGAGGCTCGAACCAGAAGCGAGCTGGTAGTAAAGGAGGCCGAACTCAAGTCAAAAGATATCGTGGTCGGCGCGAAGGCCGACGCCGAGCGCGAGATGCGCGATCGCAGGCGCGAAATAGCCGCGATCGAACAGAAGCTCGAAGCCCGCGAGGAGACTTTCGAAAAGCGCCAGGAAGCATTCGAACGGCGCGAAGCCGATCTCAACCGGCGCGATCAAAGTTTGCGCTCGCGCGAGAAAGCTCTCACCGACAAGGAAGAAGTGCTGCAGGCGCATATCGACGAGGCCCGCACCAAGCTCGAAGCCGTCGCCGGGTTGACCCGCGAGGAAGCCAAACGCTCGCTGATGGACGAGATGATCGGCCAGGCGCGCACCGACGCCGCCAAGCACATTCGAATCGTCGAAGAAGAGGCGCGCGAGGAGGCCGACCGCCGCGCCAAACGAGTCATCGCAATCGCGATCGAGCGGCTGGCCGGCGAGTTCGTCGCCGAGCGCACCGTCTCGGTGCTGGCGCTCCCCAACGACGAGATGAAGGGCCGCATCATCGGCCGCGAAGGACGCAATATCAGGGCGATCGAGGCGGCCACCGGGGTCGACATAATCATCGACGATACCCCCGAGGCGGTCGTGATTTCGTGCCACAACCCGATCCGGCGCGAAATAGCGCGGGTCGCCCTCCAGCAGCTCATCTCGGACGGCCGGATTCATCCCGGACGGATCGAGGAAGTCGTTCGCAAGGCCGAGCAGCAGGTCGAGGAATCGATTCGCGAGGCCGGCCAGCGGGCGATTATCGAGGTCGGCGTGCACGGAATCCATCCCGAACTGGTCAAGCTGCTCGGGATGCTCAAGTATCGCTACAGCTATGCGCAGAACGTGTTGATGCATTCGATCGAAGCCGCGTTCATCTGCGGCGCGATGGCCGCCGAGCTGGGGCTGAACGAAAAGCAGGCACGCCGCGCCGCCCTGCTGCACGATATCGGCAAGGCGCTGACCCACGAGGTCGAAGGCTCGCACGCGCTGATCGGCGGCGAGATCGCCCGCAAATACGGCGAGTCGGCGAAGATCGTAAACGCGATCGCGGCGCATCACGAGGAAGTCAAGGCCGAGACTATTCTGGCGCCGCTGGTCGATGCGGCCGATGCGCTGTCGGGCGCGCGTCCGGGAGCCCGGCGCGAGGTGCTCGAGAGCTACGTCAAGCGGCTTGAGGACCTCGAGACGATCGCGAAGTCGTTCAAGGGCGTCGAAAAATGCTTCGCCGTGCAGGCCGGGCGCGAGATGCGCGTGATCGTCGAGCCGACCCAGATCTCGGACGAGGAGACCTCGATGCTGGCGCGCGACGTGGCGCGCAAAATCGAAACCGACATGACCTATCCCGGGCAGATTCGGGTCACGGTCATCCGCGAGACGCGCGCGACCGAGCTCGCGAAGTAAGAGTGCGCAACTCCATCCGCAGGCCCGATCGCTTAAGCGCGGTCGGGCCTGCGCGCTTTACCGACCGCGAAGATAGAAGGTATCATCGGCCCACGATGCCCACGACGCGTGAAGTCCTCGATGCGACGATCGCATTGGAAAAACAAAGCATGGCGCTGTACGTGCGCTTCGCGAAGATCTTTGCCGGCGACCCGGCCCTGCAGGATTTCTGGTTCGCGATGGCGCGTGACGAGGCCCGCCACGTCGGCGCACTGGACCTGGTCACCACGGTGCTCGAGCAGGAATCGATGCTCGACAAGCCCAGTCCGATCTCGCTCGAAGACGCCACCATCGTGCGGCTGCGGGCGCTGCTGGAAAAGTCCCAGCGCGACGCAACCCCCGGAATCAAGCTCGAACGCGCGCTCGAGATCGCGCTCGATGTCGAAGAAACCGAACTCGAAGACCTCGTCTCGGATCTGCTCAAGGCTTTGCAGGCGCCCAATGAGTACGAGCGATGCCTGCGCTTGCTGGTCCACGACCTCGGCGAGCTCAGCTACATGATCGAACGCCACTCGGCCAACCCCGCGCTGTTGTCGCGATGCGACGCGCTGGTCAATCGTCACGCCGAGACGCTTCGCCACACCGCCATCAGGTAGCATCGCGGGCCCCCGGTGGCGCCGGCGATGGCCGTTGGTTATATTTCAGGGCTGCGCTGAGGAGTGGCCAAATTGGTAAGGCACCTGACTCTGGATCAGGCGATTGCAGGTTCGAGTCCTGCCTCCTCAGCCAACGATTTTTGCAAAGCGAGCGCCGTCGGCGGCGGCGCTCGCGGCGATGGTCCCATCGTCTAGTGGTTAGGACACCGGCCTCTCACGTCGGGAACGCGGGTTCGACTCCCGCTGGGATCACCAATCAAATCAAAGGGTTTTTCTGCGATCGACGTCGGCCCGGGCGCGCTTGACAGCCATGGGCTTGGACAAGGGCGGATGAGGTGTACGGGGAGCGGAAAGAAGAACCCGCGATTTAGCTAGGTACAGATCGTCGCTCCACCGCTATAGTGGCCACAGATGAGACTCGGTGACTTTTCCTTCGGCCGTCTTCGGATCGACGGCGTCCTGTACGATTGCGATGTCGTGATTGATCGCGGCGAGGTGCGCAAGCGCAAGAAGAAAGCTTCCAGAAAGTTCCGCGCGGAATTCGGGCACACTCCGCTCTCGCTTGAAGAAAAGATCCCGTGGAAATGTCGACGGCTGGTTATCGGCACCGGGCGCACAGGCGGCCTGCCGGTCATGGAAGCCGTCACGCGCGAAGCCAGGCGCCGAGGTGTGGAGCTGACGATTCTTCCGACTGCGGAAGCCATCGCCCAGCTCAGGCTCGGCGGAGACGAAATCAACGCGATTCTGCATCTCACCTGTTGAGAGGCTGCGATCGAGCGCGTTGGGTTAACTCCGATGCATCCGCGCGGTTCGCAGTGGACCACTGCACGGGGACGAACCAAAATGCCAGGAGCACGAGGGCGCCAAAGGTGAGGTAGATGGCTGTGAAGACCCAATTGGGGGCCTGGTAGAAGATCAGCCAATCGAGCCAATAGCCGATGAAATCGCGCGAGTAGCCGGATTCGCCTCCTCGTACGCGCAAAGTATTCTCCCACGCAGTCAGTGGGCAAGTTGCGCCAGTGAGTGCCTCGCAACACACGAACAGAATCATTGCGAGGTGGACAGCGCGAAAATAGAGATTCCGGACCGAATGCCATCGGGCTGCCCAGCCAACCAGGATGGCCACGAATCCGACGACCACGAACGCGACGTAACCCGCGTGAATCACCGCTAAGAGGTCGGCTGTCACCAGCGAAAGCATCGCACTCTCGTGTTTACTTCCTCATTCAGGAAATTGGAACCCAATCTCCGACAAAGCATTTCCCTATCCAGTATCCGTGGTTGAACTCGACCACTTGAATCGCTCGGAGGCCGTGATGTTGCAGAAGGGGGCTGTAGGGTCTATAGCAGGGAGTTGAAGAATACCGATAGGCGAAATTTGCTACGCTTGGGTTTGTATCGGCGAAGGCTCGGGATTACGGTCGCGATGCTGGCGGTCGCGCTATGTGCGGCGATCGTGCTCGCGAGCGGCACCACCGCCGACCTCGTCCTTGGACAGGCCAATTTCACGAGCGACGGAGCGGGCTTCGACAGCGGTCAAGTGCTGGACAGCCCCGACGCGGTGGCGATCGATACCAGCGTCACGCCAAATCGAGTTTACGTCTCGGACTACAACAACAACCGGGTGCTGGGCTGGAACGATGCCGCCACGTTGACCAATGGCCAGACCGCGGACCTGGTGCTCGGGCAGCCCGATTTCACCTCCTCGGCTCCGAATAACGGCGGAGAAAGCGCCAGCACCCTGTCCTGGCCGCAAGGAGTCGTGGTGGACGGCTCGGGCAACCTCTACGTGGCGGATTTCGACAACAACCGGGTGCTGGAGTACAACACCCCGTTTGCGGCCTGTGAGGGAGTGTTCCCGTGTGTGGGCCCTGCAGCCAGCAAGGTCGCTGGCACGTGCGCCGGCTTCACCTCGTATACTTGCAGTGGGGTCAGCGCTTACAGCCTGAGCGGTCCAGTGGGACTCGCGTTGAACGGGGGCAACCTCTGGGTGGCGGACGCCGGGGACAGCCGGGTGTTGGAATTCAACACCCCGCTGACCAGCCTCCCCAAGGCCGTTGCGGTCATCGGCCAGGGCGGGATCTTCACGTCGGCTGGTTGCAATAGCGACACCGGCGGGGGCAATCCCAGCGCGATCGACCTGTGCCATCCATACGCCGTTGTGTTTGATGGGTCGAACCACCTTTACGTGGCCGATGAGTCCAACAGCCGGGTGCTGGAGTACAACACTCCGCTGACCAGCACCACCGCCAGCACGGTCTTTGGCCAGGACGGAAGCTTCACGACGAATGGTTGCAATAACGGCGGGATCGGCGCCGCCAGCCTGTGCAATCCAACGGGAGTCGCGGTGGACCCGTCGGGCAACCTCTGGGTGGCGGATTACACCAACAACCGGGTGCTGGAGTACAACACTCCGCTGACCAACACCACCGCCAATAGGGTCTTTGGCCAGGGCGGGAGCTTCACCTCAAATGTGTGCAACTCCGACACGGGTAACAAGTCTGTCTCCAGCGGGATCGACCTGTGCAATCCAGGCGGCGTCGCGTTTGACCCGTCCGGCAACCTCTGGGTTGCCGATGAGGGCAACAACCGGGTACTGAGGTACGACGACCCGTTGGAATCGCCCAGTCCGACGCCGACGCCGACCGCAACGGCGACCCCGACTGCGACTCACACCGCGACGGCGACTCCAACGGCAACTGCCACTTCAACCGCGACGGCAACTCTAACCGCCACGGTGACTGCAACTCCGACTCCAACTGCGACACTGACGGCGACAGCGACGCCGACTACGACCTCGACTGCCACCGCAACACCGAGCTCGACTGCAACGCCGACCGCAACTCGCACCGCGACGCCGACAGCGACGGCGACCGTTACTCCGACGACAACGGCTACCTCAACCGCGACGGCAACTCTAACCGCCACGGTGACTGCAACTCCGACTCCAACTGCGACACTGACGGCGACAGCGACGCCGACTACGACCTCGACTGCAACGGAGACCGCAACTCCGACTGCCACCGCAACTCGCACAGCTACGGCGACTGCAACTCGCACCGCGACTGTGACGGCGACGGCGACCGATACTCCGACGACAACGGCTACCTCAACCGCGACCGCAACTCAGACCGCCACGGCTACTTCAACCGCGACCGTAACTGCGACCGCCACCGCAACTCGCACCGCTACGGCGACTGCAACTCCGACTGTAACTGCCACGGCGACCGCAACTGCAACGGCAACCACGACATCTTCCGCCACGTCAACCGCGACAGCGACCGTGACTCCGACGACAACGGCTACTTCAACCGCGACCGCAACTCAGACCGGCACAATGACTGCAACTCCGACTCCAACTGCGACACTGACGGCGACAGCGACGCCCACTACGACCTCGACGGCAACTCGGACTGCCACCACAACACCGACCTCGACTGCAACGCCGACGCCGACTGCGACGGCGACTCCAACGGCGACTCAAACCGCCACGGCTACCTCAACTCTGACCGCAACTACGACACCGACAGCGACCTCGACTGCAACTCGCACCGCAACGGCGACTCCAACGGCAACTGCCACTTCAACCGCGACCGCAACTCAGACCGCCACGGCGACTGCAACTCCGACTGCAACTGCGACACCGACGGCGACAGCGACCCCGACTACGACCTCGACTGCAACGGCGACTGCAACTCGCACCGCGACTGTTACGGCGACGGCGACCGTTACTCCGACGACAACGGCTACCTCAACCGCGACGGCAACTCAGACCGCCACCGTGACTGCAACTCCGACTCCAACTGCGACACTGACGGCGACAGCGACGCCGACTACGACCTCGACTGCAACGGAGACCGCAACTCCAACAGCCACCGCAACACCGACGGCGACAGCAACCTCGACTGCGACTGCCACTCCGACTGCGACGGCGACCGTTACTCCGACGACGACGGCTACCTCAACCGCGACGGCAACTCAGACCGCCATGGCTACTTCAACCGCGACCGTAACTGCGACACCGACGGCGACAGCGACCCCGACTGCAACTCCGACCGCAACCGCAACGCCCACTGCGACCACAACCTCGACGGCGACTACCACCTCGACTGCAACGCCCACCACTGCAACTCGCACCGCTACATCGACCGCGACTCCAACTCCTGCAGTTACCGTGACACCGACAGCGACCGCGACCGCAACTCCAAGCGCCACCGCAACAGCGACACCTTTGACAACTCTCACCCCAACCCCGACCGCATCGCCGACTCCGGTCGACGGCAAGCTCAGGATCTCGCCCAAGGCGCTCAACTTCGGTGCGGTGGACGTTGGCGCGAGCAAGATCAAGACGGTGAAAATCACCAACGCGGGGAAGATTACCAAGAAGAAGCACGCAGTCCCGATTCTCATCGAGACGGAATCCGGCATGACCGGCCCATTCAGCATCACTGAGGCTTGCGACGACGACGATCTCGACCCGAAAGCCAAGCATGTGAAGCCGGGAAGTTGCGAAGTCTCGGTGAAGTTCGCGCCGACCGCCGTCACGAAGTACAAGGGCACACTGATGGTAGAGGACAACCTCGAGGGGGCCTTCGAGAACAGCGTCAAGCTCGAGGGCGCCGGCAAGGCGCCGAAGAAATGACTCGGTCGCGGAGAGGGGGGACTCCAGCTTGGATCAATCAAGAAAAAAAGTCAGGCAAGGGAAAAAGTCTTGAAAAGTCTTGATAATTGGCCAGGATCAGGGCCTCCTGCCGCCGCCGTTAACATTATGCTGGCAGCGCGTTTAGCCCCTCTATCTTTATCTGCGGAAATAGCGTATTCTGGTTTTCTAACGCCTAAGGATTGTTCCTTTCTCTAAGCCCGGGAATTAGCCCGGGTTTTCGGTACGAGAGCTTCCCGGCAAATACTTACGGAGGGCAAATATGCCCAGCAAATTGTACGTAGGCAATCTGGCCTACTCGGTGTCCAACAGCGACCTGGAAGAACTGTTTTCACAAGCAGGCCAGGTTCAGAGCGTGGCGGTAATCACGGATAAATTTTCCGGCCAATCGAAGGGCTTCGGCTTCGTCGAGATGGCGAATGCGGAAGATGCTTCCAAGGCAATACAGACCCTGAATGATACGGATCTGAAGGGCAGGAACATCAAGGTTAGCGAGGCCAAGCCCCGCGAATCGAGCTTCGGCGGCGGCGGCGGTGGTGGCCGGCGCGGCGGTGGCGAGAATCGCGGCGGCGGAGGCGGCGGCCGCTGGTAAACTAGTCTGAGACTGGGCGGGCACGCGATGCCCGCTCAGTCGTTTTCAGGGGCCGCGGAAACTCCGAACCCGCGGATCTCTGCCAGTTTTTCAATCTTCAACTGTCTTCGCCCGTCTTGGGAGATGACAGGCATTCGCTCGTCCCACGAGGAGGCCCGGTGCCCAGAATATATGTAGGAAATCTCGCCGAGTCGGTCACGCGCGACGCGCTGCGGTCGCTGTTCTCCAAAATCGGCCAAGTCGGCGGCGCGTTGGTGATCACCGACAAGCTCACCGGCAAATCGCGGGGATTTGGTTTCGTGGAAATGATCGAAGTTGACGACGCGATTAACGCTGCCGTCTACTTCAGCGGCGCCGAACTCGAAGGCCGCAAAATTCACGTCGATCCATTCCGTCCTCAGGAACCCGGTGCGCAAAAATATCGCGGCGAACGCAAGCGCCGCGCTCCCGCCAAGCGTCGCACCAGCAATGGCGCCGCGTAGCCGGCTCGGAGCGTCCGGTCGAGCTGAACAGCGAAAACTGAAAAAGTGAAAAGTGAAAAGTGAAAAATCCAATCAGGAGACGATATGCGCGATGAAGGGTTAGTGCCGTGGAGAACCCACGACTGGAAGGTCCGTACGATCGAATCGATTGCTCCCGGAGGCGGTTCGCGGCTCGCCTTTACCTGCAGGAGTTGCGCGCGCGTGTTCAATCAAACGACGATAAACAGCAGGACCTGGGCGGTTGATGCGAGCGGCGTTGCGCTGTCCGATACTGTTACCACGCGATGGCTCGCGGAAAGCTGCCAGCATCGCCCCGCGGATGGCGACGAGGCCGACCGCAAGCAATTTAAGAATGGCCAATCGCTGCAAGCTTAGAATTTTTTCCCTCGACTGATGGCGCGATTGAAATTGATAATCCGGGCACTCGCGGTTGGAGCGCTGATTTCATGCGCGGTCGCCGCTTCCGCCGCCGCAGGTGCGATGGCGGATGCGTCGGTGGCGCCCGATGCCACCGGGTCGGTGAAATCCGTCATCGATCAGACAATCGTCGTTTTCAAGGACAATAATATTGCGCCGGCGGATCGCGAGCTGAAGCTTCGCGCGATTGCCGAGAGCCACTTCGATTTTCAGGAGATGGCGCAATCGGCGATCGGCTATCATTGGCGCGCTTTCACGCCCGCGCAAAAGAGCGAGTTCGTGCCGTTGTTCACCGCGTTCATCGAGGACGCGTATCTGTCGCGGATCGAGTCGTATTCGGTCGAGAAGGTGAACGAGCAGATAAGATCCTCGGTGATTCAATTCACCCGGCAGACGATCGACAGCGACAGCCCCGACTACGCCGAAGTCTTCAGCACCGTCGCGTTGAAGGATCAAAATGATCCGATTTCCGTCAACTACCTGATGCGCCGCGAGGCGAACGAGTGGAAGATTTACGACATCACGATTGACGCGATCAGCGTAATCGCCAACTACCGCAATCAGTTCAACCGCGTACTGAACAACGACGGCTACGACAAACTCGTCAGCATCATCCGTGAGAAGACTGCGGGCCTCCAGCAAAAGTAGCAAACTGACGCGAGCGCGTCGCGCATCCATATAGTCTGGCATCAGTAACGGCGCCGGTGACGGCCATCGCAACGCAGTCGCGATCGCGACCACGTAGCCGCAGTCTCCATCGACAATAGTTTCATCGGGTGGGTCGAGGCCGACCACCGGAAGTTATTCAACCAAGCGAGACCGAACCAAGTGAGGCCGCGTGATAATGACCGCCCAATCCTCAATATTTGACAATAACTGCCGCCTTGGTTCTCTTCAGAACGTTGCGGAAGACTTTTCGATTGAACCTGTGCAACCCATGGAATGAAATAGTTAGTGCGGTTCTGCCGCTGCTGCTGCCTGGGAGGGATGTGTCGATGGGTTTTAACAAGTCGTTAACGCGGTACGCCGCGTGCTTAAGTTTCTCGCTGCTGCTTTTGCTTGCCGCGTTTGCGCGGCCGGCAATAGCGCAATCGGATGAAGATGCGTCGGCTGACGCGAGCAAGACGCCGATAAGTAAGATGTCTGTCGCGCCCAAGGCGCTGAGCTACAGCGTCAACCTCGACAAGGCGACCTCCGAGAAGAAGAGCTTCAAGATCACCGACACCGGGACGGTGGCGTTGCACGTTACGGTCGGCACGCCCTCCAATTCCGCCTACGTGATCACCTCGGGCGCCGGCTCCAGCACGATTCCCGGCAAAGCCAAGGGAGTCAAGAACAGCCTCACGGTTGAGGTTACGTTCACACCCACGGGA